>OLIR01000017.1_pt1 | contig 204991 bp, 187 predicted proteins | sample 1609741 | NCBI WGS metagenome assembly OLIR01 (sample SAMEA4350169, study PRJEB24818) | metagenome | biome: human; feature: gut; material: faeces | place: Denmark | collected 2013-09
TGTACTCCTTTAATATCCTTTCGTTTTCAATATCTATGTCGAGCATTTTCGGCATAGTTATTCCGATTTTTTTAAGGCGGTTATAATCATTTAATTCGGATTGAATTTTGTCGCCAAACTGATAATAGCTGCACGGCTCGTGATGAATCTGCTTTAAAACATACTGATTTGTACCGTCGGATGCAAGGTAAGAATAACCGCCCTTGCCTTTGCCAAGCAATTTTATTACGGAGTAATTTTTACCGTTTACCGAAAGTTCTGTAGGAATTGCATTTGACATATAATCGCCTCATATACTTCATAAGTTATAGAATAAATATATCATATTGCAGATATTTAAATCAATAGCTTAAACCGAATTTTATAATTATTTGACAAAGTGATCTGTCAAAACATAATTTATTACAGTTTTTAATAAAAACTCAAAAATCACCGCAAAGCAAAAACTTTACGGTGATTTTTTTGCGCAGAGAAACGCGTATATTATGTTAATTTCAAAACTTTCAGGCTCTTGCCTTAAGGGCAACACGCTTAATTTTTCCGCTTACAGTCTTTGGCATTTCATCGGTAAATTCAATGTACTGAATCCACTTATATGATGCAAGACGCTTGTTTGAAAATCCTTTAATTTCATTTACAAGATTTTTGTCCGCTTCGCAGCCGTCAACGGTTTTAATAATTGCCTTGATTGCCTGTCCACGGCTATCATCGGGAACACCGATTACCGCACACTCAAGCACGGCGGGGTGTTTCATAAGCACATTTTCAATTTCAAACGGGCCTACTCTGTATCCTCTTGTTTTTATAAGGTCATCGGCTCTGCCGACATACCAAAAATAGCCGTCCTCGTCCATATATGCGGTATCGTTTGTGTGGTACATTCCGTTTCTCCACGCATATTGGTACATCTGCTCGTCACCTATGTAGCCTGTAAATATACCGTACTGCTTTCTGTCTTTTGGCGGAACAACTACTATTTCGCCTGTTTCGCCCTGCTTTACTTCATCGCCGTTGCTGTCAACAAGTTTTATATTATACATAGGGCTTGGTTTTCCGATTGAACCCGTTTTGCCGTGAGTACCGTTGAGATTTGCAATAAGCAATGTGGTTTCACTCTGACCGTAACCCTCCATCGGATGAAGTCCTGTTTGTTGATATACAGCCTCGGCAACAATCGGATTGAGTGCCTCACCTGCAGTTGTCAAGTATTCGAGTGAACTCAAATCATACTTCTGCATACCTTTTTTCACAAAATATCTGTAAGCGGTCGGAGGTGCGCAGAATGATGTAACCTTAAATTTTTCAATTACTTTCAAAATTTTTGACGGAGAAAATTTATCGAAATCAAAAGCCATAACCGCACAACCGCAAAGCCACTGACCGTAGATTTTTCCGTATGATGCCTTTGCCCAGCCTGTTTCAGCAATTGAAAAATGCAGTCCGCCCTCTTTTACATTCTGCCAATATTTTGCGGAAATTATATGGCACAAAGAATAAATATGATTATGCACAACCGCCTTCGGATAGCCTGTTGTGCCCGATGTAAAGTAGATAAGCATTGGCTCGTCAGCTTTGGTTTCTACTCGTTCAAGCTCGTCGCTTGCAGCTTCAATTTCTTTTGTAATATTTACCGTACCGTCAAAATCTTCTCTCGCGACAAATACGGTTTTTAATGAATTTTCTCGGTTTGCCGCTGTTAGCAGATGTTCAATCGTTTCGCTGTCGGGAGTACATACAGCCATTTTAATATTTGCAACATTTACTCTGTAGCTTATGTCCTCGGCAGTAAGCATATTTGTAGCGGGAATTGCAACAACTCCGAGTTTGTGCAGAGCCGTAACAATGTACCAATATTCATAGTTGCGCTTGAGCATCAGCAAAACTCTGTCGCCCTTTTTTATACCGTATTTCAAGAAAACATTTGCGGCTTTATTGCTTAGTCTGCTTAAGTCGGCAAAAGTAAAAATTCGTTCTTCGCCCTCGGGATTTGTCCACACAAGTGCAATGTCATTCGGTGCTTTCTCTGCCATTTTATCAAGCACATCGTATCCGAAATTATAATTATCCTCAAATTTTAATTTAAAACTTTTCAGCGTATTGTCACTATTAAATTCTTCATTGCAAAACTGTTTGTACAACTGCATACTATCTCGCCTTTCAGAATAAAACTAAATTTATTACAAATAAAATAATAGCAAAAATAGACTGATTAGTCAATAAATAAAGCTATTCTTATTTCATTAATAAATCAATCGGTTATGCAAAACTTGCATAACCGATTGAATAATTATATAACCGCCGAATATTACCGCTATTGCAAAAGCAAGGTATTTTTGGTATATTTAGAGTATATAAAACAAATAAAATTTTACAGGGTGTGATTAATATGAAAAAATTTACTCTCGAAGAAATAGCCGCTGCCTGCGGCGGTAAATATGTCGGCGACGAAAACTTAAAATCAACCGCAATTTCATCGGTTGAGCGTGACAGCAGATGCATTAAGGAAAATTCTCTTTTCCTTGCCATTAAAGGAGAGCGTGTTGACGGACACGATTTTATTGAAAAATGCTATGCTGACGGCGCTGTCGGCGCTGTTTGCGAAAAAGCGCCGCAGAACCCGACAAAGCCGTATATTCTTGTTGACTCAACACTTGAGGCGGTTAAAAAAATCGGTATGGCCTACCGCAAAAAATTTGATATTCCTGTTGTAGGCGTATCTGGCAGTGTAGGCAAAACCTCCACAAAAGAGATGCTCTATGCCGTACTTTCTCAAAAATACAAAACTCACAAAACACAAGGCAACCTAAATAACGAACTCGGCGTACCGCTCACTCTCCTTGCAATGCCCGAAGATACCGAGGCTGCTGTAATAGAAATGGGTATTTCCGACTTTGGCGAAATGAGCCGACTTGCACAGATGGTACAGCCGACTGTATGCGTACTTACAATTATCGGCTGTTGTCACCTTGAAAACCTCGGCGACCGCAACGGCGTTTTAAAGGCAAAAACCGAAATGTTTAAATTTGCAAGCGAAAATGCGGAATTTGTACTCAACGGCGACGACGATAAACTTTCTACAGTAACGGAAGTAAACGGCAAAAAGCCAATCTTCTTCGGTCTTGACCGCAAAAATGACTATTACGCAGAAAATATTCAAAACAATGCGGACGGCGGAGTGCTTGCCGACCTTTGTTTCGGCGACACAAAACTTTCCGTAAAAATTCCTGCAATCGGCAGTTATATGGTTTCAAACGCACTTGCAGCCGTGGCAGTAGGCAAACTTTGCGGGCTTAATGACGAACAACTTGTAAAAGGTGTTGAGGCTTATAAAACCGTCGGCAGTCGTGCAAATGTTATCAATACTGAAGATTACAAAATCATTGACGACTGCTACAACGCAAACCCGACCTCCGTTATGGCAAGTATTGACACACTTGTAAATTTCAGCGGCAGAACCGTTGCAATTCTCGGCGATATGAAAGAACTCGGCACAAACGAACTTGAAATGCACCGCAAAACAGGCGAACATGCAAAAGAAAAAGGCGTTGACCTTGTAATTGCAGTCGGCCAGCTTGCCAAAACACTTGCCGAGGGCAGCGGCGGAAAGTGGTATGCAGACATAGACTCTCTACTACCCGACCTAAAAAGCCTGCTCAAAAAAGGTGATACAGTTTTGGTAAAAGCCTCACACTCAATGCAGTTTGAAAGAATCGTTGCATTTTTGAAAGGTTGAAAATAGGCAATCATTTTGTATATAAATAGATTTAGGTCAAACCTTTAAAAATGTTGACCTTACTTTTATAATTGTTAAAAAGTGCTTAGCTAATTCTCAATTTACCCCAACTTTCGATAAAGCCTAAAATACACTGACAAAAAACGGTCATTCGCAAACTTTATGCGAATGACCGTAATTTTGTTTATGCTTTATTTAATGAAATGATACGCTGTAATTCTGTTACATCGCTTATATCAATTTTGCCGTTTCCGTCAACATCTGCAAGCTTTAACTGTGTATCGGTGAAATCAGCGTTTTTAGATACATACATCTGAAGTTCTGTAATATCAAGAATATCTACAGCACCGTTCATATTAACATCACCGTGCTCGTAGTTGTTTCCGTTATCAAGCGGCTTGTCCCTAAGATATTTACAATAATCAAGAGCTACCCAACCCTTTACATTTTTATAAGTTGTATAACCCCATGTGTAACCGCCGGACTGTTTTACATCTGTAACATAAAGCTCTGTACCGTTTTTAATCTGATAAACAGTTTTTGATGAAGTTGTTGCGCTCTCTCTCATATTAAGATAATCGCTTACTTCAACCTCGTAAACACCTGTTTTGTATGTAATGGTATCGTTACCGTTATCATCTTCGTTATTGTTGTTCTTACCAAAGTCGCCAAGGTAAATAAAGCCTTGGAAATTCCAACCTGATTCACCCATTGCAGGGTCATTAACATCTGCATATGTAAGATAGAAGTTTTCCCAACCCCACGCAGAGTTTGAAAATGTAACAGTACCGTTCTCTACCTTTTCAACAACGGCAACATGACCGCCTGTTTCGCCGTTTCTGTAATATTTCCAACAAGCAACAGCACCGACTTTCGGAGTCTGACCTCTGCTGTAGCCGTCGTTGTAGTCATACCACTCGTAAGCGTCATAGTGACAAAGTCCGGGATCTCTGCCAAGAATTTCGTATGCTCTGCCGTAAGCATAAGCTGTGCAGTTTGGCATACCATAGCCGTATTGGTAATAAATATTTTTATTGCTGTAATAATAATCATTGCTGTATGACGGTGCATCAAGTCTTGGTGTGAAAGACGATGACGCATTAGCAATCATTGAATACGAAAATACTGTGGTAAAAAGTAATGCACAAACTAAAAACATTGCCGGAATTCTTTTGAGTTTTTTAAAAAACAATTTAAATCTTCCTTTCTGTCAATTATGTTTACATTTCTGTTTATCAAAGAACATTTTACCACAAAGCTCCGCAAAAGGCAATATTTTTTTAATAATGTTGTAATTATTTGTAATCTTTGTAAAAGTCATTAAAGCAGGCTCTTGATATTTTGGCAGTATTGATATATAATAAAAACCAATAGTAGCATAAAACAAAATGCTGACAAATGGTCGAGAAACCGAAAAAAGCGTCTGTTTTACTTATATTTTTAGCTTTTGTGCAATCGGAAGTGTTAATATGAAGGTTAATGTCGGTGACAGAGTTGAAATGAAAAAACCGCACCCGTGCGGTTGCAAGGAATTTGAAATATTAAGGATTGGAATGGATTTTAAGATCCGTTGTACAAACTGTGGCAGAGAAGTTATGGTGCCGAGAAATAAAATTGAAAAGAATATTAAAAAAATTTTAACCGATAAGGAAAAATAATATGTTTGAAAAAATAGAAATTTTTGATAAAAGATACTCCGAACTTTCGCAAAGACTTTACGAACCGTCTGTTGCGGCAGATCCGGAGCAATATCAGAAAACAATGAAAGAGCTTAAGTCTATTGAAGAAATAGTGCTTACTTACCGAGAGTACAAACAGGCGGTAAAATCTCAAGACGAAAGCATTGAAATTCTTGAAGAGAGTGGCGACAGCGACTTAAAGGAACTTGCACAGCTTGAACTTGACGAGGCAAAACAGAACATAGAGGAGCTTTCGGAAAAGCTTAAGATTTTGCTTTTGCCGAAAGACCCAAATGATGAACGAAACGTTATTGTGGAAATTCGTGGCGGAGCAGGCGGCGAAGAGTCGGCACTGTTCAGTGCGGTGCTTTTCAGAATGTACAGTATGTATGCCGAGAAAAAGGGTTATAAAGTAGAAATAGTAAACGCAAACGAAACCGAGCTCGGCGGCTATAAAGAAATTTCTTTTATGATTGAGGGCGAGGGTGCTTACTCACGCTTTAAATACGAAAGCGGTGTACACCGTGTTCAGCGTGTGCCCGAAACCGAAAGCCAGGGCAGAGTGCATACTTCTACCACAACCGTTGCCGTTCTTCCCGAGGCGGAAGATGTGGAGCTTGAAATTGACCCTAAAGATTTAAAAATAGATACTTTCCGTTCAAGCGGCGCAGGCGGTCAGCATATCAACAAAACAAGTTCGGCTATCCGTATTACTCATTTGCCGACAGGTACGGTTGTTGAGTGTCAGGACGAAAGAAGTCAGTACAAAAACAAAGATAAAGCGTTCAAGGTGCTCAAGAGCCGACTTTTAAAAGAAAAGCAGGATAAGCAGGCGAGTGAAATTGCCGCTAACCGTAAGTCACAGGTCGGCACGGGCGACAGAAGTGAAAGAATTAGAACCTACAACTATCCGCAGGGCAGACTGACCGACCACAGAATCGGACTTACGCTTTACAAACTTGAGGATATATTAAACGGAAATCTTGATGAAGTTATAGACGCTCTTGTTACCGCAGACAGAGCAGAAAAACTCAAAGAAAGTATGGAAAATTCATAAGCAAGGTGACAATATGCAAACATTATTGCTCGACAGTACACAGGAAAATATAAATAAAGCAGGAGAAATCCTAAGAAACGGCGGACTTGTAGGTATGCCGACCGAAACCGTTTACGGACTTGCGGCAGACGCTTTGAACGGTAAAGCCGTTGCCAAAATTTTTAAGGCAAAAGGCAGACCGATGGATAATCCGCTGATTGTTCATATTGCGGAGTTTGGGGATATTGAAAAATTCGGTCTTGTCGCCGAAATTCCCCAAAAGGCAAAAATTCTTGCCGAAAAATTTATGCCGGGCCCTCTTACAATTATAATGAAAAAATCGGAGATTATTCCTGACGAAGTGTCGGCAGGTCTTGAAACCGTTGCAATTCGCTGTCCGTCACACCCTGTTGCAAGAGCGCTCATAAGAGCGGCTAAAACTCCGCTCGCTGCGCCGTCCGCAAACATTTCGGGTTCTCCGAGTCCTACAACCGCAACCCATGTTATGAATGATATGAACGGTAAGATTGAGGCAATTATTGACGGCGGTGCAAGTGAAGTCGGCGTTGAAAGCACGGTTATCACTCTTGCGGGCGAAGTTCCTTGCCTGTTAAGACCGGGCGGAATCACCCTTGAACAATTGAGAGATACAATTGGAGAAGTCGAACTTAACAAGGCGGTACTCGACAAACTTGACCCTAATCAAAAAGCGGCAAGCCCGGGCATGAAGTACAAGCATTATTCGCCGAAAGCGAGAGTTATACTTCTTAAAGGCACAGACGAAGAATATATTAATTATGTGAACAGCAAGGATGACGGCAAAACCGCCGCACTGTGTTGTGATGAAGATATTGCGCAGCTTAAGGTAAAAACATTTTCGCTCGGCAAAAGACAAGACTATGCACAGCAGGCGCACAGACTTTTTGATATGCTGAGAGAGGTTGACGAGGTCGGCGGAATTGACACCGCTTACTCAAGACTTCCGTCCTGCGATGGCGTAGGTATGGCACTTTACAACAGGCTTATCAGAGCCGCCGGCTATGAGGTGATTGACCTTGAAAAAATATAAAATATTAGGACTTACAGGTCAGACGGGCGCAGGCAAAAGCACTGTATCAAAAGTTTTTGCAAAAAACGGCACAGCGGTAATAAATGCCGATGAGCTTGTTGCGGAACTTTATATGCCCGACTCGGTATGTCTTAAGATACTTTCGGCTGAATTTGGCAGTGACATTATTTTGCCGAACAAAAATCTTGACCGAAAGAAGCTTGCTCAAAGGGCATTTGCAACAAAAGAAAAAACCGCCGTTCTCGGCAAACTTATCCACCCGTTTGTACTTTCCCTTTTCCTTGAAAAGACGGAAAAACTTGTCAACAGCGATAAAAAATTCATTGTATTTGACGCACCGCAGCTTTTTGAGAGTAAAGCAAATGTAATTTGCGATTATATCATAAGCGTTACGGCTGATGAAAACATACGCAAACAGCGCATAATGCAGCGTGACGGAATTTCGGAAGAAATGGCGGAAAGTCGTATAAACGCTCAACTTTCCGAAAACTATTTTAAAGATAATTCGGACTTTATTCTTGAAAACAACGGCACAAAGCAAGAACTTATCGACAAAGCCGAGGGGCTATTCGGATACATACGGCAGGTGATTTAATGGCGGCAAATCCCCGATACAAAAAGAAACCCAAAAAGAAGGGAAAAAATTTTATTGTTGGCGGTTGCATAGTTTTAACGGCGGTCTTGCTTGCACTGTTTGTATTTAATTACTATGACAACGCAAAAAAGCAACTGCTCGAACTCAGCTATCCGAGAGATTACAGCCAATATGTTCAAAAAGCCGCAAAAGATTACGAACTCGACGAATCGCTCATATATGCCGTTATCCGTACGGAAAGCGGCTTTAATGCAGACGCACAGTCGGATGCGGGTGCTTGCGGAATTATGCAGGTTATGCCGAGTTCGTTTGAATGGCTGCAGCAGGTAAGAGATTGTGAGGGCAAATATACGGAAGAAGATTTGTATAACCCCGAAATCTGTATAGATTACGGCTCTTATCTTTTAAAATATTTTCTTGATTTTTATGGGACAGAAACATCGGCTATTGCGGCGTACAACGCAGGATTTGTGGTTTCGGACTGGCTTGATGATCCGAATTACAGTACCGACGGTGTAACGCTTACAGATATACCGTATCCCGAAACAAAAGAATATGTTGAACGGGTAACGGACGCAAAAGCAAAGTATATTGAGTTATATTATTCATAAAATAATATGGTACATCTGATGAAAGGAAGATAATTATGGCAGACGAAAAAAGTAAGGCAACTCTTCTTAAAGAAGAAATTTTTATGAAAGGCAAAAAGGGCGTGGCAACTCTCAATGCCGAAGAGATTAAAAAAGCAGACGATTTCTGCGTAGGCTATAAAAAGTTTTTAGACCATTCTCCCGTTGAGCGTGAGGCTGTAAGCTACACACTTGAACTTGCGAAAAAAGCAGGCTTTACAGAATACGATGAAAATGCGTCATATAACGCAGGTGATAAGGTTTATTATGTAAACCGTGACAAAGCAATCGCACTTGCTGTTATCGGCAAAAACGGTGTAAAGAACGGTGCAAGACTTGCAATCGCTCACATTGACTCACCACGAATTGATTTAAAGCCGAATCCACTTTATGAGGACACAAACCTCGCACTTTTCAAAACACATTACTACGGCGGTCTTAAAAAATATCAGTGGACAGCACTTCCCCTCTCACTCCACGGCACAGTTGTAAAACTTGACGGCACAAAGGTAAACATCACTTGGGGCGATGACGAGGGCGAATCTTGTTTCTGCGTTACTGATTTGCTCCCACACCTTGCTAAAGACCAGGTTTCAAAGCCGCTTGCAAAGGTATTTACAGGTGAGGATCTCAATGTTCTTGTCGGCTCTCGTCCGTACGAAGACGGCAATGACGAAAAAGACCTTGTAAAACTCAATGTAATGTCAATTCTCAATAAGAAATACGGCATAGTTGAGGGGGATTTCCTTTCGGCAGAACTTTGTCTTATTCCGTCATTCAAAGCAAGAGATATCGGCTTTGACGCAAGTATGATCGGCGGTTACGGTCACGATGATAAGGTTTGCGCTTACCCTGCAGTAATGGCTTCGCTTGATGTTGAAACTCCGGAGCAGACCTGCGTTACTTATCTTACGGATAAAGAAGAAACAGGCAGCGACGGCAATACAGGTATGCAGAGCGACTTTTTGCGTTACTTTATATATGACCTTGCAAAGCAGGACGGTATTGACGGCTACAAAGCGCTGTCTAAGAGCACCTGTCTTTCGGCAGATGTAAGCGCAGCTTATGACCCAACATATGCATCCGCTTACGAAGCAAAGAACTCTTGCTATATTAACGAAGGCGTTGTAATTTCAAAATACACAGGTCACGGCGGAAAGTACGATACTTCCGATGCGTCTGCCGAGTATATGGGCAAGGTAAGAGCTTTGCTTGAGAAAAACAATGTAATGTGGCAAGTCGGCGAACTCGGTAAAGTTGATATGGGCGGCGGCGGAACAATCGCAAAATATGTTGCCAATATGAATGTTGATGTAGTTGACCTCGGTGTGCCTGTACTTTGTATGCACGCACCGTTTGAAATCGTTTCAAAAATTGATGTATATATGGCTTACAGAGCATTTTTTGCATTTTTTGATGATAAAATTTAAAAAATTTTAAAAAACACTTGCTTTTTATAAAAGAATGTGGTAATATACTACTTGCGGTTAATAATTAACCGCATATGCGCTGGTAGCTCAGCTGGATAGAGTGTCTGACTACGAATCAGAAGGTCGGGAGTTCGAGTCTCTTCCAGCGCGCCAATAACACACCTTGGTTTTTCAGGGTGTGTTATTTTTTTTTGAAATATCTGCGATGAGATTTGCTAAGCATTGTAATTGTTAAATTTTTCGTTAAGTCCGAAATACAATAAACTTGTGTCTGCAAAAACTTTATTTTCACTATTTGTACCTTTCTGTAAATCCTGTTGAATTTCTTTATCGTAAAGTATGCTTCCGTAATTATCTATAGCTGAATTATTATCAAATTCAACACAGAACTTATTATTTTGTTTATCTCTATATATAAGTGTGGTTTTTACAGATTACCAAGAGTTGTTTCCATAGGAATCAAAAGTAAATGAATCATTATATTTTTCTGTCAAATATTTTTCAACAGTATCACAAGCCTTTAATTAAAAAAAGGTTGTCCATATTTTTAATGCGAATAATTACAAATGACTTTTTAAAAATTTTTTGTAACTTTTACATAAATTTTACTTGAAATATTTAAGATTTAACAATATAATAAGAATAATAAGGAGTGATATAATGACTTCAACAATTGATGTAAAAAAGAAACAAGATTTAAAAAAATGGCTTGAAATGCCTTACAATAACAGAGAGCTAAGCTGGCTCGATTTTAACGCCCGTGTACTTGAAGAGGCTTTTGAAAAGGAAAATCCTATAATGGAAAGGTGTAACTTCCTTTCTATTACAGCGTCTAACCTTGACGAATTTTTTATGGTTCGTGTTGCAGGCGTACTTGATAATATTCATCGTGGCACAAATAAGCCCGACCCGTCGGGACTTACCCCTAAAATGCAGATGAAAAAAATCAGTGAAAAAGTACATGCCTTTGCCGAAAAGCAGTACAACTGCTACAATCGTTCCATTATTCCGTCACTGAGAGCAAACGGTATTAACTTTGTTAAGGCAGATGAAATGACCGACGAGCAAAAAGCATTTGCAGACGATTATTTTCAGAGAGTGGTATTCCCTGTTCTCACACCGATGGCGGTTGACACAAGCCGACCTTTCCCATTGCTTGCAAACAAAAGTCTTAACATTGCAGTTCTGCTTACAAATGCAGAGGGAGAAGAATTTTATGCGCTTGTACAAGTGCCGTCAATCCTTCCGAGATTTTTGGAACTTCCCACAAAAGGCAAGCGTGACTTTATAACCCTTGAAAGAATTATTACTATTCATCTCGGCGAACTGTTTGAACTTTATAACATCAAACAGTCGGCAGCTTTCAGAATCACAAGGGACTCTGACCTTGACATTGACGAGGACACGGAAGACCTTATGGAGGAAATTAAAAAATCCATTAAAAAGCGTCAGCGAGGTGTGCCTGTAAGACTTGAGTTTTCTAAAAAATGCCACAAGTCAATCCGCAAATTCCTTGTAGATGCATTGCATGTAACCGAGGACGAAATTTATGTAGAGCACGGTCCGCTTGACCTTACTTTCCTTTCTAAATTTGCAAGAATAAAGGGCTGCGAAAAGCTCTGTTTCGAGCCTATTACACCTGTAAATCCGCCTGCCGAGTTTTACGATTGCGATGATATTTTTGAGGCTATCCGTGAAAAAGACAGACTTGTTCATCATCCGTATGAGAGTTTTGATGTGGTGGTTGACTTTGTCAAAAAAGCCGCAAAAGACCCGAATGTACTTGCAATCAAGCAGACTTTATACCGTGTAAGCGGTAACTCTCCTATCGTTGCGGCACTTATTAAAGCCGCCGAAAACGGCAAACAGGTTACTGTACTTGTAGAACTTAAAGCTCGTTTTGACGAAGAAAATAACATTCAGTGGGCAACCAAGCTTGAAAAAGCAGGCTGTCATGTAATTTACGGTCTTACAGGTCTTAAAACCCACTGTAAAATCTGTCTTGTTGTCAGAAAAGACGAGGACGGAATCCGCCGTTATCTGCATATGGGTACAGGTAACTACAACGACAGCACCGCAAGGTTCTACACAGACATCGGTATGTTTACCTGCCGTGAAGAATACGGCCTTGACGCATCGTCATTATTCAACACACTTACAGGCTATTCTTTACCGCCCGAATACAATAAATTTATTGTTGCTCCTCAAGGTATGCGACCTTTCTTTGAGGAAATGATAAGAAAAGAAATTGAAAACGCAAAACAGGGACTTCCCGCATCAATCACTGCAAAGGTAAATTCACTTGTAGACCCCGCAATTATCAGCTTGCTTTACGAGGCATCGCAGGCAGGTGTAAAAATTGAACTTATCGTGCGTGGTATTTGCTGTCTTATCCCTGGATTAAAGGGATGGAGTGAAAATATAAAGGTAATCAGCATTGTAGGACAACTCCTTGAGCACAGCCGAATTTTTAAATTTGAAAACAACGGCAATCCGCTCTACTACCTTGGCAGTGCAGACTGGATGCAGAGAAACCTTGACAGACGAGTTGAACTTGTGTTCCCTGTTGAGGACGAAGACATTAAAAACAGGGTTGAACAGATTTTAAAAGTTACGCTAAAAGACACGGTAAATGCAAGAAAGCAGTTACCCGACACCACATATCACCTTGTAGATAAGCGTGGCAGAAAACGACTTAACAGCCAAAAACATTTTTCAAAACTTGCACAACAGGCACAAAATGCCGTTAAAAAACAGACATATGTAAGAACAGTAGGCACTCCTATAGTACCTGCAAAGGAAGGAGAAAAAGCAGAATGAAAAGAATCGGTATTTTAACAAGCGGCGGTGACTGTCAGGGACTTAACTCTACTATCCGTGCAGTCGCAAAAACACTTTATCAGAATTGCGGCAATGACGGCGTGCAGATTATCGGCATTATTGACGGCTACCGAGGACTTATTTACAACGAAACAAGGATGATGAAACCTGATGATTTTTCGGGTATTCTTACAAGGGGCGGTACTATTCTCGGCACATCAAGACAGCCGTTCAAACTTATGAGAGTTATTGACGAAAACAGCGTTGATAAAGTTGCCGAAATGAAAAAGAACTATAAGAAACTTGAGCTTGACTGCCTTGTTGTTCTCGGCGGAAACGGCACACAGAAAACCGCAAACCTCTTGCGTGAAGAGGGCTTGAATGTTGTTTCTCTGCCAAAAACAATTGACAATGACCTTTGGGGTACAGATAAAACATTTGGTTTTCAGAGCGCCGTTGACATTGCAACAAATGTTATCGACTGTATTCACACCACCGCAACCTCACACGGAAGAGTTTTCATTGTTGAGGTTATGGGTCACAAGGTTGGCTGGCTGACTTTGTATGCAGGTATTGCCGGCGGTGCGGATGTTATTTTAATTCCGGAAATTCCGTACGATATTAATTCCGTAATTAATACAATTAAGAAAAGAACCGAAAGCGGAAAGAAATTCTCAATTCTCGCCGTTGCTGAAGGTGCAATTTCAAAAGAGCTTGCGGCTATGCCGAAGAAAAAAAGAAAAGCCGCTATAGCTGAAATCGCATATCCGTCAATCTCATACAAAATTGCAAAAGAAATTCAAGACGCAACAGGTCAGGAAACAAGAGTTACCGTACCCGGACATTTCCAGAGAGGCGGAAGTCCTGACGCATACGACCGTGTGCTCTCCACCCGTTTCGGTATTGCAGCTGCCGAACTTATCATAAACGGTGACTACGGCAAAATGGTTGCACTTGTAAATAATAAAGTAGTTGCAGTTCCGCTCGAAGAAATCGCAGGTAAACTTAAAGCCGTTCCTGCCAACCACGAAATAGTAGCCGCAGCAAGAAAGATGGGTATCTGCTTCGGTGACGAAAAATAATTAACAATTTAAGTTTGAAATGTTGAAAACTTTGGCAGTGTGAGTATTAACCTCACACTGCCGTTTTCTTTATTATATCGTTTTACAAAAACTAATCTTCCACTCCTTATCAAAACCAAAAAAATTGCCCGAAAAAGCAAAAATCTCATTTCAAAATCAATGAAATGAGATTTCTGCTAATATAAAAATCAAACTTCCAATTTCTTAACCACTGAAATAGAAACAATGTAAGAAACCACTAAATAAACTATAATGCAAACTCCGCTTGCGAGTAATGTTTGTACCGAAATGTTATTTACTGCAAGGGTAGAAACCGCATTACCAAGCCATAAACAGCTTAAATTAATATGTAAGTATGAGCTGATTATCGATATTCCTGTTGGCAAAGCCAAAAGAGCAAGCAACGAAACAACTATTGCAGGAGCGCTCTTTTTAAAGATTGAACACAGCATAAAGAATATGCCGGCAAATGAGATAAGTCCAAACACAAGGATAATTAATTGCGGAATAAACAGAGCGTATATTGAGCCGATGTTATGATATAAAGCGCTTGATACCGCAAAAACAGCAACTAAATTGAGGATTACCATAAAAAGGGTGCTGACAATAACCGCCATAAACTTTGCCGTAAAAATCGACTGTCTGCTGTAACCTCGTGAAATAATATTTTTCAATATGCCGTTGTCAAAACCATTGCAAATAAAGCTGCAAATAAACATTAGTATAAATACTGTAACGGGACTTGTTTTAAAAAATCCTATTGCACTGATAATACCGGACTCCGGTGATACTATTCACTGCATATTTTGCGAAGATTGTAACGAAAACATACCGAATGAGCAAAGCAGGTAAATCAAACTAAGTGCAACCGATGCAAAAGTCCAAATATAAAAGCTTTTGTTTTTGAAAAGCTTACGAAGTTCAAATAATAATAACCTTTCATTTTATGCCCCTACCTTGCGTAAAAAGTATTCTTCAAGATTAATTGCGTGAATAGAAATCTGATTTACCGTAACACCATTTTCAACAAGATATTTATTAATTTGACCCGTTCTGTCAATCATTGAGTCAAGATAAACAGATTTATTATAAATATGTATCTGTTGAGGCGGCATAATTTTTGATAAAATCTCCGCCGCTTTTTGCGGATTGTCAGGCACAATTAAAACTCTGTCGCTGCATTTTTGTGAAAGCTCAACAGCGGAAATTTCTTCTATAAGTTTGCCGTCATGAATAAATCCATATCGTGTGGCAATCTTTGACAGTTCCTCAAGCAAATGGCTTGAAATCATAAAGGTAATTTTCTTTTCGGTATTTAGTCTGATGATTAAATCACGAATCTCCATAATACCTGTCGGATCAAGTCCGTTTATCGGTTCGTCAAGAATAAGCAATTCTGGATTGCCGAGCAAAGCCATAGCAATTCCAAGTCGCTGGCGCATACCGAGCGAAAACTGTCCTGCTTTTTTGTTGCCTGTATTGCCAAGACCTACAAAATCAAGAATTTTCCTGACACTTTTGTCTGAACTTCCTGTAAGAATTGCCATTCTCTTCATATTTTCGTATGCGGTGCAGTTTTTATAAATTGACGGAAACTCAATGAGCGAACCGATTTTCTTCCTTGCAGTGTTGAGCGGCTCACCGCCAAAGAGGGTAATTTCGCCACTGTCGGGAAAAGCAAGCCCTAACACCTGGCGCATAAATGTAGTTTTGCCTGCGCCGTTCTTGCCCACAAATCCGTAAATATCACCTTTGTTTATCGTAAGGCTGATGTTGTTAGAAACAATTTTATAACCGTATTTTTTCACTAAATTTTGTGTCGATAATATTGCACTCATAATTATTCTCCGTAATTAGTTTTTAGCGTCATAAATTCTTATTAAGAGGTCAAGAACCTTGAAGTAGAGCCAAATTACTGTAAATGCCAAGCCAAATGAAACTGACCACTCGTATTCTTTTGGGCGCTGATTTTCAACTGTTTCACGAATAATCTGAAAGTCGCTGATAAGAAACAAAGCTACGATAATAATAAAAATAACTGACATTGCTATGTCAAAGATAGGATTTCCTGCGAAAATCATTACATAACCTCTTGTTGCAGTAATGAGGTAGCCGATAAAAGCAAGGATTGAAATGCTTATTGTTGAAAGTAAAAGTGCAAGTGTAACAGATTTAAATTTTTCTGTTGCCTTAATCTTGCCTGAAGTATAGAGTAAAAGCATTGTAAATACGATTACAAGAGCTTATATGTCAATACAATATAGGCAATTTTACACTATTCTTGCATCCTGTATACACAAAAAAGGATTGCAGATTTTGCTCTGCAATCCTTTTGAATATGATTATAACTTTTACGAATTATGCGATATAAATCTGTAATGCGGTTGCGTCAAGAATATCAAGCTTGCCGTCGCCGTACATATCGGCAGCGTCAAACCAAGCCTTATTTGTAACATCAATAAGCGGATTTTTATCGTCGTTTGAAATGTGAATCTGCAAGTGTGTAACATCGTTTACATCTACAACTCCGTCGCGGTTTACATCACCCTTGAGGATAGTTTCCTGCTCGCCGCCGTCCGAAATATAGAATGACTTTGTGCTTTCAGCTATACAGCCGTCTGAATCAACAGCCTTTACAGACAATGTGTATGTGCCTGCATTATTTGCTGTAAAATTGTATGTATTGTCAGATGAAGTCTTTACAGTTGCACCGTTTACCGCAAACTCGTAAGTAACATTGCCATGGTTGTTGTATGGCTCTGCTTTAAGCTCGAGTGCTGTGCCAACAGGCTGAGATGAGCTCTTGTCTGCGCCAAAGTTTACTTCAAACTCTGCCTCCTGAACCTGTGTATCAGGGAGGATCTTGCCAAGTCTTGCAAGCGGAACTGTAATGTTGTCTATATCCTCTTTTTCGTGTGAAGTAGACGGATCGTAGCTGTATTCAACATCTGCAACATCAAGCATTGAGGGGTCGTGTGGAAGTGTATCCATACCCGAAGTACCGTATGTGAGAATCTGCATTGCGCCAATGCCCTGAGTTTCTACATAATTTCTGTCGATACCGAGTGCAGAGTAAGGAATAGCAACCTCGTAAACATAACCGTAGTTTTTCTTGTAGCCGAGTTTAAAGAAATCAACCCAATTTGAGTTAGGGTCAGTGTTGTCGCCTAAAGTTCTGTCGCCCTTTACTTCTCTTACACCGTAGAGAGTTTCGCTCTTTGTGCCGTTTGCATATTTAATTTTGAATCCGTTCCGGTTATCCTGTGCCTGATAGCTTGTTACGCCAATCGGAACTCTTGTATCATAATCAAACAGGTATGTTCCGTCCGTATCCTGAACATCAGCCTTGAAGATTGATGCGCCGCCGTTTGAATTGTTTGAATCGAAAGCAACAAGTGTATCAATGTGAGTTGTAAAGCCTACACCGCCGTCTTTTGCTACGCCGCCGTCACAACCCCATACAAACGGATTTGTGTAAACAGAGCCGTCTTTGTTTGTGCCTACTGCCTTGCCTGTTGCCTGCTTGCTTGGGTCTATTGAAAGCGCAATATACATTGGAATACTGTTTCTCCAAGGGCGAGCCTCATTTGATGCCGCAAAATTATCGCTCGGAGAAGTAATGTATGTTGTATTTGCCATTTCCCACATAAAGTAGAGGTTTTCATCGTCCCATGCGCCATAGAGAGCGTATGCGTCCCACGGCTGCTCATGCATTGAAGATGGCATATATACTCGGGGGTCATCGTTTGCTGTACCCTGAGCAATAATCATTGAGCTGTCCCAATCGCTTACATTGCCGTCAACAGAAATTGTCTTGTATTTACCCAGCTGCATATTCGGGTTTGTTCCGTAATAGCCGCTTTCGGGAGCTGTTGTGTGTCCGTCCGAGTCAGCAGAAAAAGTTGTTTTGCCTGCTGTAAATGTTTTGTTGTAAGTGAAAGTTTGTGTTGTTTCAACACCGTCATCGCCTGTTGCTGTAAGCACAAGAGTAATTTCGCTGTTACCGATTTTACCCTCGCCTATTTTAATAATTGTGCCGTCGGTATAAGATTTTTTTGCCGAACCGTCAACAGAATAGTATCCTACTGAGGCATTTTTTAGTCCGAGCTGAACCTGCAAAAATTCTGATGAAAAGCTTGTACCGGAGGCTTTGTAAACAATTCCGTATCCATGAGAATCAGGCTTGCCGTAATCTACCCACTGCTTTGCGGCTGTGAGGAGCTTGCACTGACCTGCCTTTAAAGAAAGTCCGCTTGCCTTTGGATACTGCTCCTTGCCCTCGTCCTTTTCTTTGCCGTTATTAAAAATAATGCTTTCTGATTTATATGCTGAAGTAAAGCTTGCCTTGTAAAGTCCGTCATCAGTTGCGCTCATCAGCTGACCCGGCCATTTGGCATTTTCTTTTGTACCATAGGCATAAATATAAACATTTTCCCAATTAAAAACCGAATTATCAAAATATACCTCTGAGCCGTCTGCTGCGGCAGCCGCCGAAACAGCTGTTATCACCATGGCAGACATAATGATAGCTGCACTAAGCAACAAACTTATAATTTTTTTGCTTGTTTTCATAAAAAATCAACTCCTAAATTCAAACTTTATTTAAAATTATATCATTACCTAATTTTATTTACAACAATAAAAAAACAATTTTGTTTACTTGACCAAAAAGTATAAATGATTTTTGAACAAAAAAGCAAGGCATATGACTTATTTAATAAATCATATGCCTATATTTTATATAATATTTTTATTTAGTTTACAGTTATCTCTTATATATCATTTTCCACTTGCCTGTCCGATACTCCAAAAACGATATAATCCAATTTGAAAACCAGCCTATAGGAACTGCAATCCATACCATTTGCAAGCCGAAAATCGGAGCAAAAGCCATTGCGACAAACACACGGATAAACAGATTTACAAAGTTTGCGACCGTAAACATTTTCATATCGCCCGCACCTCGCAAAAGTCCGTCAACCGCCATTTTAAATCCGATAAAGCAGAAGAACCACCCCATAAAGCTAAGGTATCCGCAGCCCGTATTCATTGCGGTTATTGTGCCGTCATCACCGAGAAACATTGATACAATCAAACTGTTAAAAGGTTCTATAAGCAGAATAAGTAAAAGAGAAAATGCTACCACAAGAATGTTTGCGGCATGGTAACCCTCTACAACACGCTTTTCATTCTTTGCACCCAAATTTTGCGCAGTGTACGAAGACACAGCATTGTTTATACTGTTAAAGGGAACTATGCAAAGCGATTCCACTCTTATTGCGGCAGAATATCCTGCGAGAGCCTCCGAACCGAAGCCGTTTACCACCGACTGCACAAGCATCATTCCGATTGATACCGTTGACTGCTGAACAATTGACGGAAAAGCAATTTTTGCCATAGGCAAAAGCTCACTCTTTTCAAAAAATTTTGCACGACCTATGTTGAGCTTTTTAAACTCCCACACAAGCACTATAAATGATAATACAACCGAAATTCCTTGTGCAATAAGTGTTGCCCAAGCGACGCCCGTTACACCCATACTGAAATTTTTTACGAGCAAAAGGTCGAGCGCAACATTGAACACCGATGAGAAAATCAAAAAATAAAGCGGTATTTTAGATTTTCCGAGTGCATTGAACATTGCGGAAAGCACATTATACATAAATAAAAACGGCAAACCAGCAAAGTAAATGTTCAGATAATCGACCGCCAGATCAAGTACATCAGACGGAGTATTGAGCGCAATAAGAATAAGACGGCTGAACACAAGACCGATAATTCCAAGCAAAACACTAAGTGCGGTAAAAGCAATCAGCGCAGTGTACACTGCCGTTTTTGTCTTTTTATATTCCTTGGCGCCAAAATACCTACTGACTATTACCGACGCACCTATTCCGCCGCCGATTGCCACACAAATAAAAATATTTGTAAGCGAATATGACGCACCTACCGCCGCCAAAGCCTTTTCACTTACAAATCTGCCTACAATAGCCGAGTCCGCCATAGTGTATGTCTGCTGAAAAATATTACCTATAATAATAGGCAGAGCAAACACAAAAAGCGCATACATCGGCTTTTTCTTAACTAAATAATCATTATTCACATAAATCACCTATCCGCAGATATTATAACATATCTTGTCGGAAAAAGGAATATTGTTTAATCACGGTTTTGCAGATGTACACCGCTAAGCCATAAATTAAACCAATTTTGATAAAGAACCTCAGAAAAGGCTTTGGGCAGTGCTCAAACGAACACTGCCCTTCGCAAACTATTATTTAGAGTTTGATTATGAAACTTGTTATCTGATTAATTATAAAAGAGTTTTAAGATAGTCGCTTATCTCTTTTTCGGTAGTCATTGCAAGTACCTTTTCGGCAACCTTGTCTGCCTCTGCCTTTGACCATGCAGAAATTGTTTTTCTTACCTTTAATACCGACGGTGCGGATACACTGAACTCGGTAAGTCCGAATGACATAAGTAACGGCACCATCATCGGGTTAGCCGCTGCCTCGCCGCACATACCCACAGAAATATTATTCTTGTTTGCGCAATCAATAATATACTTAATGCCCCTTAATACACTTGGCTGTAACGGAGAATACAGATATGCAACATCGTCATTTCCTCTGTCGCAAGCCATTGTATAACCCGTAAGGTCATTTGTACCAATGCTGAAAAAGTCGGATTCTTTTGCAAGAATATCAGCAATCATAACTGCCGCCGAGGTTTCTGTCATAATGCCTACAGGGATATTTTCGTTAAATTCTACTCCCTGTTCCCTAAGTTCAGCCTTAACCTCTTCAACAAGAGCCTTGCCCTCTCTAAGTTCTTCAACGGCTGTAATAAGCGGGAACATAATTCTTACATCGCCAAAAGCGCTTGCTCTTACAATTGCACGGAGCTGTGTTTTGAACAAATCTTTATGCTTTAAGCAATATCTGATTGCTCTGAAGCCCAAGAAAGGATTTTCCTCTTTTTTAAGTCCGAGATAAGGAATTTCCTTGTCGCCGCCGATGTCAAGAGTTCTGATAATTACAGGCTTTCCCTTTAATGTAAGTGCCGCCTTTTTGTAAGCGTCAAACTGCTCGTCCTCTGTAGGCAAAGCGGTTCTGTCCATAAATAAAAATTCAGTTCTGAACAAGCCAACGCCCTCGCCGTCTGCATCAACTGCCTTTATTGCGTCCTCCGGCTTGCCGATATTGCAGAAAAGCTCGTATTCCTCACCGCTTAAAGCTTTAGTTGCCTTGCCTCTGAAATTTTCAAGTTCTTTGCGCTCTTTAAGAAAATTAATTCTCTTTGTATTGTACTCCTGAATAACAGCGTCATCCGGCTCATCAATTACTACGCCCTCACTGCCGTCAACGATTACATAAGTACCGGCCGAAAGTTTTGAAACAGCACCGTTTACGCTGAGTACAGCCGGAATTTCAAGCGCTCTTGCAAGGATAGCCGAATGAGATGTTTTGCCGCCTGTTTCGGTAATAATTCCGACAATATTTTCTTTATTGATGCCTGCTGTCATGGACGGAGTAAGTTCTTTTGCGACAACTACCGTGCCCTTTGGCGCTGCCGAAAGTTTTACTTCTTTTACGCCGAGCAAAATGCTTAGCATACTTGTTTTTAAGTCTTTTACATCTGCCGCTCTCTGCTGTGTAAGTTCGTCATCTGTGGCAGAAAACATAGAGATGAACATATCGCACATATACTCAAGTGCAGCCTCGGCGCACTGACCGTTATCAATCAACTTTTCGATTTCGCCGCACATATACGGGTCTTTCATCATCTGAATGTGACCCTCAAGAATTTCTGCCTCTTTTTTACCTGCCGACGCTTTCAGTGCATCTGCCTGTGCCGCAGTATTGTCGCAAAATATTTTGACCGCATTTCTGAAACGCTCAACCTCTGCCTCGGTATCCGTAACAGTTACATTATTATATTCAAGTTTTGCTTCTTCTACAATCATTACTCTTCCGAGTCCGATACCCTCGGAAGCGGGTGTTCCGTGTAACATAACCTCACCTGCTTTCAAATTTTAGAAAGAAAGCGTGCCAAAAGACACGCTCCCGTTTTTATTCACCAAGTCCGCCTTCAATAAGCTCTACTGCCTTTGCAAGAGCCTCTTCTTCGTCAGGACCGTTACATTCTACTACAAACTCGCTGCCGCACTTAATACAAGCTGCAATAATATTTAAAAGACTTTTTGCATTGATTTTGCTTGAGTTGAAATCAATTGTAACATCACTCTGGAACTTTGCCATTGCTGTTGCAAATACTGATGCGGGACGCATATGAAAACCTGATGCATTATTTAATGTAAGTTTTTTTGATACCATAATAGAAAACCCCTTTATAATAGTTTTGTGTTAGACAGGGAGGGTTGCTCCCTGTCTGAATTAAGTTTATTTTATCATATTTTAAGAAAGAATGGAAGATTTTTTGTGAAATTTATTTAACTTTTTTAGTCTCTTTGTTAAGAGGTTTTATAAGAAGTGCAAGCATAAACATACCGATTACCGCACCGATTGCAAGAGCAAGGAGGTAGAAATACCATGTACCCTGCATTGTTGCGAATACGAAGATACCGCCGTGAGGAGCCATAAGCTTACAGCCAAAGAGAGCTGAAAGTGCGCCTGCTACTGCAGAACCAACGATACATGAAGGGATAACCTGAAGCGGATGACCTGCTGCGTAAGGAATTGCACCTTCTGAGATGAATGAAAGTCCCATTACATAGTTTACGGGAGCATTCTTTCTTTCTTCGTCTGTCCAACGATTCTTGAAGAATGTGTTTGAAAGAGCGATTGCGATTGGAGGAACCATACCGCCGATCATAACTGCTGCCATAATGATGTATGCCTGATCGTCTGCGTTTGCAAGGTTAAGTGTTGCGAATGCATAAGCTGCCTTGTTGAAAGGACCGCCCATGTCGATAGACATCATACCTGCGAGGAGCGCACAGAGCGGAACCATCATTGCAGGGTTAGAGGCAATAGCGTTAAGGCCGTCTGACATACCTGAGTTAATCATACCCATGAACGGGTTGACTGCGCACATTACAACAAGAATACCGCCGAGTCCGAGAAGCGGATAGATGAGAACGGGCTTGATACCCTCAAGAGCCTTAGGCATCTTATCGCACATTTTTTCAATAGCAAGCATTAAGTAACCGCCTGCGAAACCTGCAAGCAATCCACCGAGGAAGCCTGACGGAACTGTGTTAACAGCACCCGGATCTGCAAAGGTTGCGCCTGATGTTGCAAGGAAACCGCCTACAAGACCAACGAGAAGGCCGGGACGGTCTGCAATTGACATTGCGATAAAGCCGGAAAGAATAGGAACCATAAGGTTAAATGCCACACCGCCGAGTGTCTTAAACCATGCGGCTGCAGGAGTTACCGTACCGAATGTACTGCCAGCCTCCTGTGCGTTAACACCGCATGCAATATCAATGAGGAATGCAATTGCAATGAAGATACCGCCTGCTACAACGAACGGGAGCATATGTGATACACCGTTCATAAGGTGACCGTAAGTGCCGCCTCTCTTCTTTGGAGCATCTGCAGAACCGCCTTTGTGATGATATACGGGAACTTCTTTGTTTACAATCTTGTTGATAAGCTCTTCCGGCTTATGAATACCGTCTGAAACGGCACACTGTAAAACGGGCTTGCCGTCAAAACGGGCAAGATTTATTGTGATGTCAGCGGCAATGATGATACCGTCACAATTTGCAATTTCTTCTTCGGTAAGCACATTCTTTGCACCGCCCGAACCGTTTGTTTCAACCTTAATCGGAATGTTAAGGCTGTCGCCGGCTTTCTGGAGTGATTCAGCCGCCATATAAGTATGAGCAATACCTGTTGGACAAGCTGTGATAGCAAGAACTCTGTAACCCTTCTTTGCAGGAACTTCTGCCTTTGGTTCATCGGGGAACTTCTCTGTTTCTTTTGCGTCAATAATCGAGATAAATTCTTTCGGAGTTTTTGCGGCTTTAAGTTTCGCTGTAAAATCTTCATGCATTAAAAGCTGCATAAGTCTTGCGAGAACCTCAAGGTGAACATCGCCGTCTGTTGTAGCCGCTATCATAAAAATAAGTTTGCAAGGCTGTCCGTCCGGAGCCTCATAATCTACACCGTTAGGAACTGTAATTGCAGCAAGTGCAGGAGCTTTAACTGCTGTGCTCTTTGCGTGCGGAATGGCAACTTCCATACCGACTGCTGTTGTTCCCATTTCCTCTCTTGCGAGGATTCCTTTCTTATACTCGGCTGCATTTACAAGGTTTCCGCTCTTTTCGTGCAATGAAACGAGCTTGTCGATTGCTGCCTGTTTGTTTGCCACTGATACATTAAGCTCTATGGCACTTTGTTTTAATAAATCAGTAATACGCATAAATTCTTCTCCTTTTTAGTTTATTTATTTCTACCCACTCAGAATTGAGCGAGCAATTCATCAATTTTATCTTTTGTGGCAAGTCCGTTTAAAAAGGCTGTTGCATTTCCGCAGGCACTGCCGAGCTTTAACGCATAGGCGTAATCGTTTTTGTCAATGCAGCCGGCTACAAAGCCTGCTACCATCGAGTCACCCGAGCCTACTGTATTCAGTACCTTGTGACCTTTAATAACGCCCTCTTTATGAACCTTTCCGAATTCGTCAACAAGTAATGCACCGTCGCCGCCCAGAGAAACGAGAACATTTTTTGCACCCATTTTCTGCAATTCCTGCGCATATTTGACAACATCGCTTTCTGTCTTTACTGTTGTGTCAAAAATTTCTGAAAGCTCCTGACGGTTCGGTTTGATTAAAAACGGTTTGTATTTTAGTGAATTAACAAGCAACTTTTTAGTTGCGTCAACTACAATTCTTACATCTTTTCCGTCAAGTTTTTCGATGATTCTTTCATAAACATCGTCAGGCAATGTATTTGGAATATTTCCTGCAATGATAAGTGTATCGCCGCTCTGAATATTGTCGATTTTATCAAACAGATTCAAAAGTTCTTCCTCATCTATGTGTGGTCCTTGACAGTTGATTTCGGTTTCTTCGCCTGCCTTGATTTTAATGTTTATTCTTGAAATTCCGCTTTTAAGTGTGATAAAATCTGCTGTGATTTTAGGATTTTTAAGACCTTTTTCAATAGCCTCTCCGGTAAATCCTGCAACAAAACCAAGCGCTGTGCTCTTGATACCGAGTTCGGCAAGTACGCACGAAACATTTATTCCCTTGCCGCCGATGTAATATTCCTCGCTTGTTGTTCTGTTTGTAATGCCTGTCTTAAGCTCATCAAGACGAACGATGTAATCAATTGACGGGTTTAGTGTAACTGTGTAAATCACTTCATAACCTCCTTGATTATTGTTTTTTCCGAAAACTCATTATACGGGAGTTTGTCGGTTATAATACAGCAGTCTTTAAGCTCTGCAAAGGTAATCGGAAATACCTTTCTGAATTTGGTATTGTCGGCAAGAACAAAAGACATATAACTTCTTTTTATAACTTCCTCTTTGATCAAGCCCTCTTCCATATCAGGAGTGGTAAAGCCTGCATTTAATTCAATTCCGTTAGTACCCATAAAGGATTTTGTAAAGTTAAAGGTTTTCAGCGACCTTAAACCTTCCGCGCCCATAATAGCCTCGGTAGCAGGTTTGATTCTGCCGCCGATTGTGTATGTTGTAAGTCCCTTTCTTATAAGATTTTTTGCGTGGGTAATACCGTTTGTAACATAGGTTGCGTTTTTGTTTGTAATGTAATCTGTGAGAATATCAGTGGTTGTGCCTGCGTCTATATATACAAAATCCGTATCGTTAATAAGTTTTGCACAATAGATTGCGATTGCTTTCTTTTCGTCAAGCATTATACCTTCTCTTGATTTCACATCAGCCTCATATACGCCCGAAAGCTGGTGAATTGAGGTTGCTCCTCCGAATACTTTATTAAGCTTGCCCATCTCGTCAAGTGTTGTGAGGTCACGCCTTATGGTTGACTCCGATGTATTCAAAAGCTTTGTAAGCTCCTGTACCGTGACTGTGTTTTTCTCGCTTAATATTTGAAGTATTGTTTGGTATCTTTCCTGAGTAAGCATTTCCCTCACCTCTTGACTACATTATAACACCTGTTTTGTTAAAGTCAAGCAAATTCTTTCAAAAAAAATCATTAAAACTGAAATTCAGTTAGTTTATATCAAAAATCGCATATAATTTTGTGCGTTTTAACAAGTGATTTTGCTTTTGCATTTTTAAGTCATTCAAATTCAGTCGTAAATCAGTCAAGATTATTCAAAAATATTCTATCCCGATTACTGTCTTTTTATTCCCGTATTTTATCATTTATAAAAGCAAAAAGCTGTTCGGTAACTCTTGCCCGAACAGCTTTAATGTACTTTTAATATTAAATTTTAATTACGAAGCAATAATAGTCTGAATCTTTGTAACATCGGCAACATCAATTTTACCGTCGCCGTTTGCGTCTGCCGCCTTTGTATTTTTAATTACATATGATGAATTGCCCGAAAGATACATCTGTAAGTATGTAACATCCGATACATCTATTTTGCCGTCATTATTTATATCACCTACAGGTACAGTTTCCTCCTGCAAAGCTTTGAATGTAATTTTATTTTTGGTTGCGTATGTCTGCGCCTCTGTATTTTTATAGCCGTAAATTATAAATCCGTCAATAACTCTGCCATCACTATAGCCCACTGCGGTTGTACCAAAATATGTAACACTCTTTGGAATAGTAATAGATTTCATAGCTTGGCAATTTTTAAATGCAGATGTTTCGATTGATGTAAGAGTATTCGGCAAAGTTACCGATGAAAGTTTTGTACAGTCATAAAAGGACATTGAACCTATTTTTTTAACTGTATTTGGTATAGTTACTTTAGTTAAATTTTTAGCGTTACTGAAAAGATTGTCTGCTACTGCTGTTGCACCGTTTTCTATAGTGGCTGTTTTTAGTCCCGAATCTTCAAACACATCAATGCCTGCTTTGGTTACAGTCTTCGGTATTGTAATTGTTGTGAGCGCTGTTGTTCCGTTAAATGCGCTATAGCCGATTTCGGTAAGAGTATTTGGCAATGTTACCGATGAAAGTTTTGTACAACCATAAAATGACATTGAGCCTACTTTCTTTACTGTATTCGGAATTGTTACTTTAGTTAAATTTTTAGCGTTACTGAAAAGATTGTCTGCTACTGCTGTTGCGCCGTTTTCTATAGTGGCTGTTTTTAGTCCCGAATTTTCAAACACATCAATGCCTGCTTTGGTTACAGTCTTCGGTATTGTAATTGTTGTGAGCGCTGTTGTTCCGTTAAATGCGCTATAGCCGATTTCGGTAAGAGTATTTGGCAATGTTACCGACGAAAGTTTTTCACAATGATAAAATGACATTGAGCCTACTTTCTTTACTGTATTCGGAATTGTTACTTTAGTTAAATTTTTAGCGTTACTGAAAAGATTGTCTGCTACTGCTGTTGCACCATTTTCTATAGTGGCTGTTTTAAGTGCCGAACCGTTAAATACATTATTACCGGCTGTTGTAACCGTTTTTGGAATTGTAATTGTTGTGAGCGCTGTTGTTCCGTTAAATGCGCTATAGCCGATTTCGGTAAGAGTATTTGGCAATGTTACCGACGATAGACTTTTACAACCGTAGAATGACATTGAGCCTACTTTCTTTACTGTATTCGGAATTGTTACTTTAGTTAAATTTTTAGCGTTACTGAAAAGATTGTCTGCTACTGCTGTTGCGCCGTTTTCTATAGCGGCTGTTTTAAGTGCCGAACCGTTAAATACATTATTACCGGCTGTTGTAACTGTTTTTGGAATTGTAATTGTTGTAAGTGCTGTTGTTCCTTCAAATGCATTATAGCCAATTTCCGTAAGATTGCTTGGTAATGTAACTTTTGAAAGTTTTGTACAATTGTGAAATGCCATTGAACCGACAACTTTTATTGTATTTGGTATTTTAACAGAAGTTAATGTGCTATTGTTGTAAAAAGAATTATCAGAAATTTTTACAACATTTTTATTTAAAATTTGTGACGGAATTGTAATATCGGTTGCTATACCCTTATATCCCGCAATATTTACGGTATCATCTGAATTTACAGTATATTCATAGTTGCCGCTTATAAAAATAGTTGCCGCATTTGCTGTAATTGAAATCACAGATAACCCGCTTACAGCTAAAACCACAGCAATAATTGATGCTAAAAATTTTTTCATTTATTTTCTCTCCTTGTCATTATGACAAAATATTTTATATACTTCTCAATATACAATAAAAATAATAGCAAATATGAAATTTACTGTCAATACAAAATTGTGCAATTCAGTTACATATACAATCATCAAAAATATAAATTTTTTTATTTGTCAACTTTAACACAAAAAGGTCACATCATTGCATAAGCGGAAAGTATTTGTGGGCTTTGCCCACACCCACAGCCTTTGAAAAGGTTGACCAAACTTTTATAATTGCTTGGAAAATCAATTTGCTAAACCATAATTTATTAATGCTATCTCAAATAATCTTATAGTCTTTGACCGAAAACAAATCAAAGGCTATATATTTTTCTCAATATTACTTTTCAAAATCAATTGAAAGGCTCTTTTTGTCGGAAGTAAATTTACGGCACGCTACCCCTGCCGACTGCAACATTCTTTTAGACGCAACAGTTGCGGCGCTGTCGGCATATTTATCATAAAGATAAACGACCTCTGCTATACCCGACTGAATAATGGCTTTTGCACATTCGTTGCAAGGAAAAAGGTCAACATACAGCCTTGCACCCTTAAGATTTTTGCCTCTTGCATTAAGTATAGCATTAAGCTCGGCGTGTACCACATAGCTGTACTTTGTGTCTTCACCATCTCTGCACCACGGATAATCGTCATCGGAACAACCGAAAGGAAAGCCGTTGTAACCTGTTGAAAGAATGATATTGTTATTGTCTACAATACACGCACCTACTTGAGTGTTCGGGTCTTTACTGCGCTTTGAGGCAAGAATAGCCACACCCATAAAGTATTCGTCCCATGAAATATAGTCTTTTCTCTTCATATTATCTTTATCCTCCTTATCAATAACCTGATTTTTTCAAGTCTGCAAGTATCTGCACATAAAATTCTCTTATGTCAAAGTCCTTAATATTTTCACGGTTAAGGTCAATCATATCTCCGTGAGAAATACCTCTTTTACCTTTTGTAGTAATGTATGTATATTTTTCGCCCCAGGCAAAGGAGTTTTCTGAAACCAAGCCGTCATTCTCGCCGTCAAAATATTTTACAAGATTGTAGGAAAAGTTAAGCGGAAATTTTCCTCCCGACGCTCTGTTCAGCTTTGAGCCAAAGCTCTGATAATAAACCTTTGGTGAGTCAAATACATCAGCGTTAAGTTTCGTACAATTTGCCTGCGTAAGGTCGGTTACGGCAGAGATGAAGTCGGGATTTTTGTCGCCAAACTTTAAAAGTGCGTTATTGTATGCAAAAGCAATTTTGTTTTTAACATTAGGCGAAACTTTTGTTAAAAGATAGTCGGCAAAACCGCAGCCACGATGCGGAGTGTTTATTGTGGTGAGCGATGCTGTCATATCTTCAACGCCGTAACAGGCAATCGCCTTTCTGCAATCAAGCCCGCCCTTTGAATGAGCAATAATGTTCAGCTTTTCACAACCTGTTTCCGCAACGATTTGTTTAATTCTCTCGGCAATCTCTTTGGCGCTGTCATCTACAGATGCGGCCGATTCGTGATTACCGTAGTAAATTTCTGCACCGTTTGCAATAAGCTCTGCCGGCACTCTGCCCCAATAATTGAAATATGCGCTGTCACGAAAAAACACACCGTGCACAAGCAATACAGGGTATTTTGTTTTGCAAATTTTCTCATTAATTCTTTTTCTGTCTTGTTCGGCTTTATCAATCTCAAAATTAACCTCTTGCATAGTTATTTTTATAATAACGCCAAGACAAAATAAATTTACAATCGGAATAAAACCGCAAATTATTCCGATAAACCTATGCTTTATGCCAAGTTGAACCGATGTGCAATAAACGGAAATGATACCGTTCCAAAACAAAATAAACTCCGCAAGCAGAGCACCTCCAAGGCACAGCGCCCATTTTACCCAATTGTCAGGTAACATTTGAAAAGCCGACTGAATATAAATCACACTTGAAAGCAGAGTTGTTATTAAAAATTGCAAGAGCAATTCACTGCCGTGTGCAATCATTCTGAATTTAAAAGACGGATAGCCGCCTTTTGCAACAGACGGAAAAACATTTGCGGCAACAAACGCAAAAACACTGATAAGCGGCAAATACCACCTGTCAAGCATCTCTGCAAGAAAAATGCCGTTAATACCGACCATAAGCATAAGCGTGAGCAACAGCCTATAAAAGAATGTAAACACTCCGGATTTTTTCATTAAATCACCCGTTTTTATAATAACACGCACACACAAAAATTGCAACAAAAAAGCGGATGCAACTAATGCAACCGCTTTAAGATAATTATTTAATTACACCATAAGACTGCAGACGAGATCTGCATATTCACCGGGATTTTCAATCGGAAGTCCTGCAATGAGGAGAGCCTGATCGTAGAGAAGCTCTGCGTACTTCTTTGCTTTTTCAATATCCGTCTGCACTGCGCTTTCCATTGCCTTTACAGCCGGGTGATTCATATTAAGCTCAAGCACTCTCTGTGCTTTCATACCGCTGTCAGGCTGAACCGCATTGAAGTATTTTTCCATTTCAAATGAAATGCCGCCCTTTGCGGTAAGGCAAACAGGGTGAGAAACCAACTTTTTAGACGCAACAACTTCGCTGACCTTATCGCCAAGTGTTTCTTTTACAAAAGTAAGGATTGCACTGCTGTCCTTTTCTTCCTCTTTGTTTTCATCATTCTCAATACCGAGGTCATCGTTTGTAGCCGAACAGAAACGCTTTTCCTTGTACTGCATAAGAGTCTGGAGTGAGAACTCATCAATTTCTTCTGTACAATAGAGGATTTCGTAACCCTTTGAACGCAAAAGTTCTGTCTGCGGGAGATTGTCAATTGAAGAAATGTTCTCGCCGACTGCAAAGTAAATAAACTTCTGATCCTCTTTCATTCTGTCAACATATTCCGAAAGAGTTACAAGTTTTTTCTCTGTAGAAGAGTAATACATAAGTAAGTCTTGTAATTCTTCTTTATGCATACCGTAGTCGGCAGATACTCCGTACTTAAGCTGTCTGCCAAAGGCATTGAAGAACTTTTCATAATTTTCTCTGTCATTTGCAAGCATTGAAGTAAGCTCGTTCTTAATCTTCTTCTCAATGTTCTGTGCAATAGTGATAAGGTGACGGTCATGCTGGAGCATCTCTCTTGAAATGTTAAGAGAAAGGTCTGCACTGTCAACAACACCCTTTACAAATCTGAAATGTTCAGGTAAAAGCTCCTCGCAGTTTTCCATAATAAGAACACCGCTTGAATAAAGCTGAAGTCCCTTTTTGTATTCCTTTGTATAGTAATCGTAAGGTGCCTGTGACGGAATGAAAAGCAATGCCTTGTATGTAACAACACCCTCTACGGAAGTTACGATTGTATGCAAAGGCTTGTCCATAGCCATAAACTTTTCACGATAAAAATTATCGTACTCCTCCTGCTTAACATCTTTCTTTGCTCTTTGCCAGATTGGGAGCATACTGTTAAGAGTTTCGGTTTCTGTATAATCCTCATACTCCGGTTTTTCGCTGTCCTTGGTTTCTTCCTTAACTCTGCTGTGAGTCATATCCATCATAATCGGATAGCGGATATAGTCGGAATACTTCTTGATAAGTCCCTGAATTCTGTACTGCTCAAGGAACTCATCATAGTTTTCTTCCTCTGTATTGTCCTTAATTTCAAGTACAATTGTTGTACCGATTTCGTCCCTCTCTGTTTCGGTGATTTCGTAACCGTCTGCGCCGTCAGATTCCCACTTGTAAGCTGTGTCACAGCCGTATTTCTTAGTAACAACGGTAATTTTCTTTGCTACCATAAAAGCGGAGTAAAAGCCAACGCCGAACTGACCGATAATGTCGATATCATCCTGCTTTTCGCCCATCTCCTGCTTAAACTTATATGAACCCGAAGATGCGATTGTACCAAGGTTGTTTTCAAGGTCATCCTTATCCATACCAATACCGTTATCGGTAATTGTAAGCGTGCGGTTTTCCTTGTCGGGCTTTATAAAAATCTTAAAATCATCTCTGCTCATATTAAGCTTATCGTCTGTAAGTGCAATAAAGCAAAGCTTATCAATAGCATCGCTTGCATTTGAAATAAGCTCTCTAAGGAAAATCTCCTTATGAGTATAAATTGAATTAATCATCAGGTCGAGAAGTCTTTTTGACTCTGATTTAAATTCTTTCTTAGCCATAAAATTACTTCCTTTTTAATTAATAATGCGTACTACATTCTTTCGTACTAATATTATATTATACATCATTTTGGTTAAATTTTCAATAGATAAAGTATTGGTTATGTGTAGCATAAATAAAAAGCAATACCGTACATATCATACAGTATTGCTTTTATATTCGTCATATTGCTTTTTAGTCCTTTATAAACAACTGATCCCAATAATATTTATATTTAGAATTATTATCGATATAGCAAGAAACACCGATTTTTTCATAAGTTTTGCTCATAATACTTGCTCTGTGACCTTCCGAATTCATCCATGCATTCACAACATCCTCCGGTGTTGAATATCCTGATGCAATATTCTCAGCCGCATTAGTGTAAGATACATTGTTTTCCTTAAGAATTGTTGACCATTTTGTACCGTTAGGTCGTTTATGATCAAATAAAGTAACTGTTTCTTTTGCACGAATATCAGAAAGACCGGTAAGTGTATCATCTTTTTTCAGCGGTTTCAGTCCCTCTTTGGCACGCTCAATATTTACAAGTTCAATAACCCTGTCAGCAAATTCTCTGTTATAGCTTGTTGTAGGTTCAGGCTCAGGATCGGGTTCGGGATCAGGATTGGGCGTGGGATTCGGTTTAACCGGTACAGTTACTTCTGAAATAATCATCTGCGCTTTCGTTACATCCTGAACATCAATTTTACCGTCGTTGTTATAATCGGCAATTTCTTTCTGCGTATCGGTAAACTGATTTTTTCCCGAAATGCCTAACTGCAAATATGTAACATCCTGTACATCAAACTTACCGTCAAGGTTTATATCATACTCGTCCGAATCGGAAATATCTTGGTAAGCGGTATTAATAACATCAAGAATAGTATTCAGCCTTTTTTCTGCTTCATCATCGTTAAGATAATCAGCTTTTTGTTTATTAATATTTACTTTAACGCTGTCAATAAGGTCATTTTTCTTAACATTAAGCAATCTTGCAAGGTCGCCTGTTTTGTCTGTTCTTTGGGTATCGGCTACTCCGTCATAGCTCACATAGTCTAATAAATAATATGCCAAAAGATCGGCATCGGTCACACCGTCAGGTAAAGCAGAACCTATTACCTTGCTTGTTGAAGTAATTGCTTTTTCCGGACCGCACTCGGGATGATTCTTCCATGCCGCCTCTGTACATTTTTTCCAACTGCCTGCAGGATTTTCCAATAAATTACCTGTAACATAGCAGGTATCGCCAAGGCAATTACCGTTCATAATTGTTGTATATGTCTGCATACCTGTGTCTGCGCTGAACATTAAGCAATAATAGTTGTGGTCGCCCGACTGCACGATTTCGTCGGCATTGCCAGTTTTCGCAACATCATAGGAGTATAAACCGTTATCTTCTTGAGTGCATATTTCTTTCCTTGTTTGCCAATTTGTCCATTCCCCCGTACCGTCAGCTCTCCAGATATGGCAATAAATCGTAGTATAGTTTTCCCAACCTGTTGAGTCAATATCAAAGTAAATCTTTGTGCCTTTGCCTACATTTTCATCGGTGCTTGCCGCCGACACTGCCAATCCGCCCATAGCAAGCATTGACATAGGCACTGTAAGTGCAAGTGCGGAAGCAGTAATACCTTTTAATAATTTATTATGTTTCACATTATCAACCTCTTTGTAATTTTGATTTAATATTCCGTATTTCCTCAAAATATTATATTAATATGTTACAACAGTTAATAATATATGTCAATATTAATTCAAAATTTCACCAACGAAATTTTGTGCATTATTTTGTTGAAAATATGTGAGCAACAAAGTGTGAAGCACAAAAAAGGCTCCGTCAAAAGACGAAGCCTTAAATTTGTGAAAATATTAAGCTATACGATTAAGCCTTACCGACTGAACCGAAGAGTTCCATTTTCTCTTTAACAGTAGCCTTGATAGCCTCTGCACCCGGAGCAAGGAGCTTTCTTGGGTCAAAGCCCTTACCCTCTAAGTCCTTACCTGCCTCAACATACTTTCTTGTAGCATCTGCAAATGCAAGCTGGCACTCTGTATTTACATTGATCTTTGAAACACCGAGTGAAATAGCCTTCTTGATCATATCAGCAGGGATGCCTGTACCGCCGTGGAGAACGAGTGGCATATCGCCTGTAAGCTGCTGAATCGCATCAAGAGTTTCAAAGCTAAGACCCTTCCAGTTTGCAGGATACTTACCGTGAATGTTACCGATACCTGCAGCGAGCATTGTTACGCCGAGGTCAGCAACCATTTTACATTCCTTAGGATCTGCGCACTCGCCCATACCGATAACGCCGTCTTCCTCACCGCCGATTGAACCAACTTCAGCCTCAAGTGAAAGACCGAGAATGTTACAAGCAGCTACGAGTTCCTTAGTCTTAGCAATGTTCTCTTCGATTGGGTAGTGTGAACCGTCAAACATAATTGAGCTGAAACCTGCCTTAATGCAAGCCTTAGCGCCTTCGTATGAACCGTGATCAAGGTGGAGAGCAACCGGAACAGTAATGTTAAGCTCTTCGAGCATACCGTTTACCATACCAACGACTGTCTTGTAACCGCACATATATTTACCTGCGCCCTCAGATACACCGAGAATTACAGGTGAGTTAAGCTCCTGAGCAGTTAAAAGAATTGACTTTGTCCACTCAAGGTTATTGATGTTGAACTGACCAACTGCATAGTGGCCTGCTTTTGCTTTTGTAAGCATTTCTTTAGCGTTTACTAATGGCATATTAATCTTCCTTTGTAGTAAATTTTCGGAACAAAAAACATAGTCGCTCCGAGTTACTTTTATTATACAATAAATCATTTCAAATATAAAGTCTTTTGCAAAAATTTTTTGGTTTTTTGAAGAAATTACAGGAAAAATCTTGTAAAATCACCTAATTTTCAATATATACTCACATAAGCGTGATATAATTTTGTTGCTTTTAAAACAATAAAGATATATAATACTTATGAAAGCTATAAATTAGTAATTCATAATTAAAAAGTTTGCAACATATAAGTTTGACTTAATTATTTTATACAATTACGAATTATGCATTACTAATAAGGAGATATTTTTATGGATAATAATTTCAATTCTAATAATCAGTTTGAACCTGAAAAGCCTTTTACCGAAAAACCGACCGAGCCGCAGACTGCGCCTGTTTTTGAAACCGAAAATACAGAAAACAACGCAGAAACGACTAACGAACAATCGGTAACACCGCAGTATCGAAATTTTGAGCCTGAAAAACCGTTTGAAAATGGATTTTCTCAACCTCAGCAACCGCAAAATGACTTTGCTCCTCAAACACCTAATTTTGAACAGCCGCAGCAAAACGGATATTATCAAAACAACGGCTGCAACGGACAATACAACCCAAACTTTAATCAGCAGTATAATCCGAATCCGCAATATCAACAGCCGTTTAATCCGCAACCACCTCAATATCAGCCGTACGGCAATCCGCAGGCTGGCGGCAGACCTGTGTATCAGCCTCAGCATGGACAATACGCTAATCCACAGCAGCAATATTCTCAACCGTACGCACCACAGTATCAACAATATCAACCGCAGTACGGACAGCAGAATTATCAACAGCCAAACTTTAATCAACAGCCAAACTTTAATCAGCAGCCATACGGACAGCCTTATGTGCCGCAGCAAAAGCCGCCTGTTGATTATTCAAATACATACGCACAACCGCCAATGCCGAATATGCCACGCAAAAAGATGACACCCGGCATAATTGTAATAATAGTTGTGCTGTCATTGCTTTGTGTAGGCAGTATCTGCGGAATGATTGCCTATGTTGCGTCAAATTCAAACGGCAACAAAAATAATACAAATAACAGCTATACATTTACATTACCGAGTGGCAGTCCGTACTTTAACAATGATAGTTCAAGCACTCAAGAGCATAATGAATCCGATTACAGCAACAAGACAAATTCTTCTTATGAGGGAATTGACTTAAAAGCTAAACCGAGCGATGCCAAAGATTCCAAATACAACACCGAATATGCAAGCAACGAAGTAACAGATTCTATTGTCGGCGTTCTTTGCTATTCAGACGAAATCACAGATGATTCACAGTGCACTTCGCAGGGCAGCGGAATTATAATTACATCAGACGGTTATGTGATTACAAATGCTCATGTAGTTGGCAACAGCAAAACTCTCTACCTTATACAGGTCGTTACTTCCGACGGCAAGCAGTATAAAGCAGGTGTTGTTGGTTACGATACACGCACAGACCTTGCTCTTTTGAAAATGGACGATGCAAGCGGACTTAAGGTCGCAAACTTCGGTAACTCCAAAGATGTTTCACTTGGTGAAAGTGTAATAGCTATAGGTAATCCCGGCGGAGTTAAGTATAACAACTCAATCACTCAGGGTATTGTATCTGCAGTTGACAGACAGAGCAGTATTACGACAAATGTAAAATTCATTCAGACAGATGCAGCCATTAACCCCGGCAATTCCGGCGGCGCTCTTGTAAATATGTACGGTCAGGTAATCGGAGTTTCATCCGCAAAAATAGCCGCTACAGATTATGAGGGTATGGGCTTTGCAATTCCTTCTGCCACAGTAAAAGATGTTATTGATGACATTATGAAATACGGCTATGTGCAGGGCAGAGTAAAAATTGGCGTTACAGGTGAAAATGTACAGAGCAGTGGAAACACGCCTGCGGGCATTGCGATTTACAGCATTGACGAGGACGGTCCTTGCGCAAACACAGACCTTAAAGAAAACGATATTATCACAGGTGCCGACGGCAAAAAGGTAAGCAACTTCGCCGAGTTCTATGATATACTCGAAAGCCATAAAGCAGGCGATACAATTGAGCTTGAATATTACCGCAGCTCAAACGGCAGTACAGATAAAGTTACCATAACTTTGCAGGAAAGCAAGTAATAAAATTATATAATCATAACGGCCGCTGTCATTATCGGACAGCGGTCGTTTTTTAAATTATATAACAAGTGGCTTTTCTTGTTGCTGTCGCATTTAAAGGGTAACACCGTTGTGTTTGGCTATCGTTAGATTGTGTAAACGCAAAGTATTTGTGGGCTTTGCCCACAACCTCAACCGTTGAAAAGGTTGCCTAAACTTTTATAATTAATTGGCAAAGCAATGGTTAAACCGTAATTTACCAAACCTTTAATAAAAATGATTCTTTATCAAAAGTTGGGGTAAATTGTGGTTTAGCGGAGTGTCGGTTGGGCATTGAAATTTAGCTAACGCTAAATTATCCTCCTAAAAGCAAAAAAGTTTACTCAATTTTTTCAAAAATTGCGGGTTTGGGCAGCGCCCATAAAATCTTTCGATATAACAATTTATCAGGCGCAAACAGCCACGCTGTTTGCGTGTTAAGACTTAGTTTGTTAAAACAGGCGACAGCCATTATAAACAGAAACGCTAAAAACATAGTCAACGCATTGCGTTGACTATGAAAAATGAAGTGTATTTTCTTTTGTTGCTCTCACAAAGGCTTTCGTCTGTTTGTTCAAGCCGCAAACAGCAAGCTGTTTGGCTATCGTTAAATTGTGTAAACGCAAAGTATTTGTGGGCTTTGCCCACACCCACGACCTTTGAAAAGGTCGACCAAACTTTTATAATTGCCTTGTGAAGTATTCCGCTAAACCATAATTTATTATTGTTACCCCAACTTTAGAACAAAACCATAAAAATCTAAGCATAACATTATAGCAAACGCAAAAACGCTCTCAACCGAAGTTGAGAGCGTATATCAGCAAATATTATTACCGAAAAATCAGATTAACTCGATAACAGCCATCTCTGCACCGTCACCACGACGAGGACCGATCTTTGTTACTCTTGTATAACCGCCGTTTCTGTCAGCATACTTTGGAGCGATTTCAGTAAAGAGCTTTACTGTAACCTCTTCCTTAGTAACAAAACCTAAAACGAGTCTTCTGTTGTGAAGGTTATCTTCTTTTGCTGTAGTAATCATCTTCTCTGCCATAGCCTGAACTTCCTTGGCACGAGTAAGAGTTGTTTCGATTTTGCCGTTTTCGAGAAGGAATGTAACCATTGCACGGAGCATAGCTGTTCTCTGAGCAGTTGTTCTTCCTAATTTTCTTGTACCTGGCATTGTGTTCACTCCTTTACCGTTGGGTTTTTAAAGTGTTTATTCGTCTTCCTTCTGAAGACTAAATCCGAGAGAATTGAGTTTCTGGATTACTTCCTCGAGAGATTTTCTGCCGAGGTTTCTTACCTTCATCATATCCTCTTCTGACTTGTTGATCAAATCTTCTACCGTATTAATACCGGCACGCTTTAAGCAGTTGAAAGAACGAACTGACAAATCGAGATCTTCAATTGTCATTTCAAGGATTTTCTCCTTGCCCTTATCGTCTTTTTCAACCATAACCTCTGCGCTTGAAGCCTTATCCGAAAGGTTTACAAAGAGGTTTAAGTGCTCGGTAAGCACCTTAGCTGCAAGTGAAACAGCCTCCTGTGCATTGATAACACCGTTTGTCCAAACATCAAGTGTGAGTTTGTCATAGTCAGTAATCTGACCTACACGAGTGTTGTCAACTGTGTAATTTACCTTTAATACGGGAGTATAAATAGAATCAATAGGTAAAACGCCAATAACATTATTGCCGCTAATAAGCTTGTTGCGTTCAGCAGGGATGTATCCTCTGCCCTTGTCAATGGTGATTTCCATATTGAGCTTTGCATCCTCACCGAGAGTTGCAATGTGCTGCTCAGGATTGAGAATCTCAACCTCGCTGTCACATTTAATATCTCCGGCAGTTACTACGCAAGGACCCTGTGCTGAGATTTCAACAACCTTTGGGCTTGTTTCGTAAAGCTTTGCAACAACGCTTTTCATATTAAGAACAATTTCCGTAACGTCTTCCTTTACGCCGGGAATAGTTGAAAATTCGTGAAGAACTCCGTCAATCTTGATAGATGTAACGGCACAGCCTTCAAGAGAAGAAAGCAAAACTCTGCGCAGGCTGTTGCCCAATGTGTTGCCAAAGCCACGCTCGAGCGGTTCAACAACAAATCTGCCGTGCTTTCCATCCTCGGTTAATTCCTCGGTTTCAATTCTTGGCTTTTCAATTTCGATCATTCGCGAATCCTCCTAAACATTATGCGGCTGCATAATGCAGCCAATGCGTGTGTAACCTGCCTGTGAAAAAAGGGATTACTTGGAGTACAACTCAACAATAAGGTGAGGAGCTACTTCGTAGTCAATGTCCTCAAGACTTGGCAAAGCAACAACCTTTGCTGTGTATTCATCCTTATTTACCTCGAGCCACTTTGGTGAGAGTCTGCCGCTTGTCTTGTCAAGAATTTCTTTAAACTTAACGCTGTTCTTGCTCTTGTCTCTGATTGTGATAACATCGCCAACCTTAACTCTGTAAGATGGGATATCAACTCTCTGACCATTTACGAGGAAATGACCGTGAGTAACAACCTGTCTTGCATCTCTTCTTGTCTGAGCCATACCCATTCTGAAGATGATGTTGTCAAGTCTTGTTTCAAGACAAACGATGAGGTTAGTACCTGCCTGACCTTCCATTTTTGTAGCAATTTCATAGTAGTGATAGAACTGCTTCTCAAGAACGCCGTAGATAAACTTTAACTTCTGCTTCTCTTTAAGCTGTAAGCCGTATTCTGAAACCTTCCTTCTACCATTTGCATTTGGCTTTCTGAAAGATTCCTTGTTTATGCCTACAACAGTAGGGCTAATGCCCAGGTATCTGCATCTTTTTAAGATAGGATCTCTGTTTACTGCCATTTTATTTTCACTCCAATAGAATATTTTAAATACTATACACGTCTTCTCTTAGGAGGACGGCATCCGTTGTGAGGAATTGGAGTTACATCCTTAATCATAGTAACCTCAAGACCTGCTGACTGTAAAGCTCTGATTGCAGCTTCACGGCCCTGTCCCGGACCTTTAACATATACTTCAACGGACTTCATACCGTGTTCCATTGCAGCCTTTGCAGCTGTCTCTGCTGCTGACTGTGCGGCAAACGGAGTTGACTTCTTTGAGCCTCTGAAGCCGAGTTCGCCGGCACTTGCCCAAGATACAGCGTTGCCCTGTGTATCGGAAATAGTAACGATTGTGTTATTAAAAGTTGACTGAATATGTGCTGCGCCTTTTTCAATATTTTTGCGTTCACGGCGACGGCGAATAACTTTCTTACCACCCTTTGGTGCTGCCATAATCCATTGCCCTCCTTACTTCTTCTTGTTAGCCATGGTTTTGCGTGGGCCCTTACGGGTACGAGCGTTAGTCTTAGAACGCTGACCTCTTACCGGAAGACCTTTTCTGTGACGAACGCCACGGTAACAACCAATATCAATAAGTCTTTTTATATCATAAGCTATGTCACGGCGAAGGTCACCTTCAACACGACAATGATGCTCAATATATTCTCTGAGCTTTGATACATCCTCTTCTGTTAAATCTCTAACACGAGTGTCAGGATTTACACCTGTTGCAGCAATAATGTCGCCTGCAGTTTTACGGCCGATACCGTAGATATAAGTTAAACCGATTTCAACTCTTTTATCTCTTGGTAAGTCAACACCTGCTATACGAGCCATTCAGTTGCACCTCCATCAAAAATCAATAAATTAAATTAGTAGTCTGTGTTTTAATGTTTTTAAGGTAATTAACCCTGACGCTGTTTGTGCTTAGGGTTTTCGCAAATAACTAAAATCTTACCTTTTCTTTTGATTACTTTGCACTTATCGCACATTTTCTTTACTGAAGGTCTGACTTTCATTAGTTAATCATTCCTTTCTAAAAAGTCGTATTGCCCCGGCTTATTTAGAACGCCAGGTAATTCTTCCTCTTGTCAGGTCATACGGTGACATTTCCACCGTTACCTTGTCGCCCGGCAAAATGCGGATAAAATTCATACGCAATTTACCTGAAATAACAGCTAAGATCACGTGACCGTTAGGCAGCTCAACCTTAAACTGTGCGTTAGGGAGAGCCTCCCTTACAATACCCTCGATTTCAATTACATCCTGTTTGGACATATCATAAACCTCCGTTAGTCGTTTTTTAAATCACTTAAAATTCGTTTTATCTGCGGATTGGTTTCTGCTGAACCTGTATAAACTACAGTTGTAGCCGCAAGATGAAGTAAATTTTTCTTCTTTGGTTTTTCAAGCTTACGGGTTTTACCGTCTGCTATAAACGCAAAATGACCCTCAACCGAGAGTACAAGGAAAAATTTACCTTTATCACGCCCTGACTTTGCTCTGACTATGCTACCCTTTTGAATGTTCATAAATCACCTTTAATCACAAAGAGTCATAATCTTAGGACCGTCAGGAGTAATTGCTACTGTATGTTCAAAATGTGCGGCAAGCTTACCGTCAACCGTAACGGTAGTCCACTCATCATCAAGAACACGCACCTCATAGGAGCCCTGAGTTACCATAGGTTCAATAGCGATTGTCATACCCGGCAACAGTCTTACGCCTCTGCCCGGTGTGCCGTAATTGGGGATACTTGGGTCTTCGTGTAATTTCGCACCTACGCCGTGGCCGACAAAATCTCGTACCACCGAGTAACTGCGAGCTTCGACATACTTCTGAACAGCGCTGCCTATATCGCCTACACGATTTCCGGCAACAGCCATTTTAATTCCCTCAAAAAGGCCTTCTTTAGTTGCGTCAAGCAAACGCTGAGCTTCGTCACTGATTTTACCGCAGGCAAATGTATAGGCATTATCGCCGTGAAAGCCTTCGTAAAATGCGCCGACATCAACGCTTACAATGTCGCCCTCTTTAAGAATCTGTTTTTTACTCGGTATGCCATGGATAACCACATTATTTACGGAAATGCAAGCACTTGCAGGAAAACCGCCATAACCGAGAAACGAGGGTGTAGCACCCTGTTTCTCGATATATTTGCGAACTATAGTATCAATTTCGTAAGTGGTGATACCCGGCTTTACAGCCTCACCTGCAACACGGAGTGCCTCCGCTGATATTCTGCATGCATCTTTCATTTTAGAAATTTCCCGTGCTGTTTTTACAATAACCATACTTAAGCCTCGATTGCTTCTAAGATAAGCTTTGTAGTAGAAACTACATCGTCTTTACCCTCTACATTAATGAGCTTGCCCTGCTTCTCGTAATAAGCTGCGAGAGGCTCAGTCTCTTTGTGATATACAGCCAGGCGAGCAAGTACAGTATCTGGGTGGTCGTCCTTGCGCTGAACAAGGGTGCCGTTACAATCATCGCAAACGCCCTCAACCTTTGGTGGAAGGTTAGTGAGGTGATAAGGCTTGCCACAATTTTCGCAAACACGGCGTCCGGACATACGCTTGATAATTCTTTCGTCGGCAACATCAATGTTGATAACATACTGAATTTCAACGCCCATTTTATCCAGAGCCTCAGCCTGAGGAATGGTTCTTGGAAAACCGTCAAGGATAAAACCCTTAGAGCAGTCATCCTGTGAAAGTCTTTCCTTTACGATGCCGATAACAACCTCGTCGGGAACGAGTTTGCCTTCGTCCATAAAAGACTTAGCCTTCAAACCCATCTCAGTGCCGTTTTTCAGCGCTTCACGGATCATATTTCCGGTTGAAATAGTGGGAATTCCAAAATGCTCACAAAGTACAGCTGCTTGAGTGCCTTTACCTGCACCCGGAGCACCTAACATAATAATGTTCATTTTATTATACTCCTTTTATCTCAATAAGTCAAGAAATTAGTCAAGAAAACCTTTATAATGTCTCATCATCATCTGTGACTCAAGCTGTTTTACTGTTTCAAGTGCAACACCAACGAGAATGATGATTGAAGTACCGCCGATAGCCATACGACCCATGCCTGTAGCAGAACCGTAAATACTTGGAACAAGTGCGATTACTGCGAGGAAGAGAGCGCCGATAAGAGTAATTCTTGAAAGAATATTTCTTATGTAGTCAGCTGTCGGTGCGCCCGGACGAATACCCGGAATTGTACCGTTGTTTGACTTAAGGTTGTTTGCCATTTCAATCGGATTGTATTGAATAGTAGTATAGAAATATGCGAACATTATAATTAAGATAAAGTACAATACATTATAAAGCCAACCGCTTGTATCAAATGCATTGAAGAAAGCACCCCAGAAACCGTCTTTAACCTTTGCGAAAAGATTAATAGTACCAGGGATAGAAAGAATTGAGCTTGCAAAGATGATTGGAAGTACGCCGCCGAGTGCAACCTTGATTGGAAGGTGACTTGACTGACCGCCGTACATCTTTCTGCCAACAACTCTCTTTGCATACTGGATCGGAATTCTTCTTTCGCTGTCCTGCATAAATGTGATAATCCATACAATAGCAACAAAGATAACGATCCAGAGAGGAACGAGGAAGTAGAACTGAGTAGAACCCTTGCCTGCAAGTTCCCAGAACTGACCGAGCATACTTAATGTGTAAGGAAGCTGAGCAACGATACCGGCGAAAAGGAGAATTGAAATACCGTTTCCGATACCGTTTGTGTTAATCTGCTCGCCAAGCCACATCATAAGTGCTGTGCCGGCTGTGAAAACAAGAATAATAACAATAGCAGAGAACCAGAGTGAGAAACCCTCTGTGTAAACTGTAACACCGGATCTGTGGAGATAGAACCAATAAGCAAAGCCCTGAACAAGACCAAGACCAACTGTTACATAACGGGTAATAGTACCGATTTTTCTTCTGCCTGCCTCTCCCTCTTTTGCCATTCTCTCAAGAGGAGGAATTGCAACAGTGAGGAGCTGCATAATAATTGAGCTGTTGATGTAAGGTGTAACGCCCATTGCAAAAAGTGTTGCATTTGCAAAAGCGCCGCCTGACAATGTGTTAAGATATGCAAGCATAGTATTGCCCTCGTTCATACCGTTCATGGCGGTAGCGAGTGCACTCATATCCAGAAACGGAACAGGAATAACTGAACCGATTCTGAATACGATGATAATCATAAGTGTAAATAAAAGTTTCTTACGAAGGTCAGGTATTGACCAGGCATTTCTAATTGTTTTTAACAATTATACCACCTCTGTCTTTCCGCCTGCCGCCTCAATGGCTGCTTTAGCAGATTCGGAGAAAGCAGATACCTTTACTGTAAGTTTTTTGTCGATTTTACCGTTGCCGAGAACCTTTACTGCGTCAAAACCGTTCTTAATAACGCCGGCATTTACTAAAGCTTCTACGTCAACTGTAGCACCGTTTTCAAACTTTCTGTTTAAAGTACTGAGGTTAATTGCAACAACATTCTTAGCGAAAATGTTATTGAAGCCTCTCTTTGGAACTCTACGCTGAAGTGGCATCTGACCGCCTTCAAAACCCGGACGAATACTGCCGCCTGAACGAGCCTTCTGGCCCTTGTGTCCCTTGCCTGCAGTCTTACCCCAGCCTGAGCCGTGACCTCTGCCAATTCTCTTTGAGTCCTTCTTTGAGCCCTCAACCGGTGAAAGTTCATGTAACTTCATAAGTACGCACCTCCTTGCTTATGCTTCGATAACCTCTACGAGGTGAGAAATTTTTGCTACCTTGCCTTTTGTCTGAGCGTTATCAGGCTGAGTTGTTACATCGCCGATTTTCTTCAGACCTAAAGCCTGGGCGGTTGCAATCTGTGGTTTTGTACAGCCGATGAGGCTCTTTACTAACTTAATTGTCATAGTTTACAACCTCCCTGTTATACGATTTCCTTAACGGATTTACCACGTACAGCGGCAACTTCTTCAGCAGTTCTGAGAGCTGCAAGACCTGCAAGTGTTGCTCTTACAACATTGCAAGGATTGTTTGAACGAAGAGCCTTTGTTCTGATATCCTTAATACCTACTGCCTCTATAACGGCACGAACCGGACCACCTGCGATAACACCGGTACCGGGAGCTGCAGGCTTCATAAGAACTCTGCCTGCACCAAATTCACCAACGATTTCATGAGGGATTGTTGTACCTCTAAGTGAAACCTTCATAAGGTTTTTCTTTGCATCCTCAATGCCCTTACGGATAGCATCAGGAACCTCACCAGCCTTGCCGATACCAAAGCCTACTACGCCGTTGCCGTCGCCTACAACTACGAGAGCTGCAAACTTAAAAATACGACCGCCTTTAACCGTTTTTGATACACGGTTGATAGTAACTACTCTTTCTTTTAATTCGCCTGTTACTTCTACTGTTTTAGCCAAAGTTATTCCTCCTATCCTTAGAAATTGAGTCCGCCCTCACGAGCGCCTTCGGCCAATTCCTTAACACGGCCGTGATAAATGTTACCGCCTCTGTCAAATACAACATCAACGATATTCTTTTCAGCTGCACGCTGTGCAATAAGCTTGCCTACTGCCTTAGCTGCTTCTTTGTTTCCGCCATTGCCTTCAATGCTCTTGTCAAGGCTTGAAGCCTGAGCAAGAGTAACACCAGCTACGTCATCAATAAGCTGAGCGTAGATGTTGTTTGTGGAGCGGAATACGCATAAACGTGGACACTGAGCAGTACCGCTGATCTTGCTGCGGATTCTCTTATGACGCTTAATGCGTGCTTTTTTTGTTTCAGGTCTGCTTACCATAGTCATTCACTCCTTAATTATTTACCCTTACCTGCTTTACCTTCCTTGCGGCGGATAACTTCATAATCGTACTTAATACCCTTGCCCTTATATGGCTCCGGTGGACGCTTTTCTCTAACCTCGGCAGCAAACTGACCAACCTTTTGCTTGTCAATGCCTGTGATTATGATTTTGTTTGGATCAGGAACTTCAATCTTGATGTCGTCTGTATCCTCAACGATAACCTGGTGTGAATAACCAAGGTTCATAACGCACTTGTTACCCTGCTTCTGAACACGGTAACCAACGCCGTTTACCTCAAGAGTCTTCTTGTAGCCCTCTGTAACACCGATAACCATATTGTGGATAAGTGTTCTTGTAAGGCCGTGAAGTGAGCGGTTTTCTTTTGTGTCGTCAGGGCGGGTAACTTCGATTACATCGCCCTTAACTTCTACTGTCATAGCCGGGTTGTACTTGAAATCAAGTGAGCCCTTAGGTCCCTTAACAGTGATAACGCCGTCAGCGATTGAAGCTGTAACTCCGGCGGGAATATTTATAGGTTTTCTTCCAATTCGAGACATTTATCGTACCTCCTTACCAAATGTAAGCAAGAACTTCGCCGCCAATATGTTCAGCACGAGCCTGACGATCTGTCATTACGCCCTTTGATGTTGAAATAATGGCAATACCGAGGCCCTTCATAACCTTTGGCATATCTTCTACATTGCTGTAAATACGTAAACCGGGCTTAGATACACGGCGAAGACCTGTAATAACAGGAGTCTTGCCGTCAACGTACTTAAGAGTAACCTTAATAACGCCCTGCTTACCATCTTCTATAACTGTGAAATTCTTGATATAACCCTCGTCAAGAAGAATCTGACAGATTGACTTCTTAAGGTTTGAAGAAGGAATTTCTACAGTATCGTGCTTAGCTGAGTTAGCATTACGGATTCTTGTAAGTAAATCAGCAATTGTATCTGTAATCTGCATTAGATGTTACCTCCCTTGTCCTTACCAGCTTGCTTTCTTTACGCCCGGAATTTCGCCCTTGTAAGCGAGCTCACGGAAGCAAATACGGCAAATACCAAACTTACGGAGGTAGGCGTGTGGTCTACCACAGATGTTACATCTTGTGTACTCTCTTGTTGAGAACTTCTGCTCTCTCTGCTGCTTAACTTTCATTGAAGTCTTAGCCACAACAATCCCTCCTTACTTTGAAAACGGTGCGCCCATAAGTGTTAAAAGCTCACGAGCCTCTTCGTCTGTAGTTGCAGTGGTAACGAAACAAATGTCCATACCACGAACCTTGTCAACCTTGTCATACTCAATTTCAGGGAAAATGAGCTGCTCTTTAAGACCCATATTGTAGTTGCCTCTGCCGTCAAAAGAGTTAGGGTTAATACCTCTGAAGTCTCTTACTCTCGGAAGTGCTACATTAAAGAATCTGTCGAGGAACTCATACATTCTCTCGCCTCTAAGTGTTACCTTACAGCCGATCGGCATACCCTCTCTGAGCTTAAAGTTAGCAACTGACTTTCTTGCACGGCAAACAAGTGCCTTCTGACCTGTGATAATACCAAGGTCCTTAGAAATAGCGTCGATAACCTTTGAATTTTCTCTTGCTTCGCCTGCACCAACATTGATAACAATCTTGTCAAGCTTTGGAATCTGCATTGTGCTCTTATAGGAGAACTTGTTCATAAGAGCAGGTGCAACTTCTTTTGAATAATATTCTTTAAGTCTTGCCATATCTTATATCCTCCTTAAAGTGCTTCGCCACATTTAGCGCAAACACGGCCCTTAGAACCGTCTTCGTAAATCTTGTGAGCAACTCTTGTCTGCTTCTTGCAACGAGGGCAAACGATCTGAACCTTAGATGCATACATAGCGCCTTCAGCCTTAACGATGCCACCCTGCTCGCCCATTTTTCTTGGCTTAACATGCTTAGAAACCATGTTTACCTTCTCAACAATAACTTTGCCTTCTTTTGGGCTGACAGCAAGAACCTGACCCTGCTTGCCCTTATCCTTACCGCTGATAACGATAACGGTGTCGCCTGTTTTTACATGAACTTTACTCATATTGTGACACCTCCAATTAAAGTACTTCAGGAGCAAGTGATAAGATCTTCATATAATCCTTATCACGGAGCTCTCTTGCTACTGGTCCGAAGATACGAGTACCCTTAGGGTTCTTATCTTCCTTAATAATAACAGCTGCATTCTCGTCAAAACGGATATAAGTACCGTCCTCACGTCTTACGCCCTTTGCAGAACGAACTACCACAGCCTTAACAACGTCGCCTTTTTTAACAACACCGCCGGGTGCTGCTTTTTTAACTGAAGCAACGATTACATCGCCAATGTTGGCATATCTTCTTCTGGTACCGCCGAGTACACGAATGCACATAAGTTCTTTTGCACCTGTATTATCGGCAACCTTGAGAAGTGTCTGCTGTTGAATCACAGTGTATTCCTCCTTTTCTCAAAAGCCGCAACTTATTTTGCTTTCTCAATAATCTCGACGAGTCTCCATCTTTTATCCTTAGAAAGAGGACGGGTCTCCATAATCTTTACACGGTCGCCAATGCCACACTCGTTATTCTCGTCATGTGCCTTAAAACGAACTGTACGCTTAACAATTTTGTTATAAAGCTTATGCTTTACGCTGTCCTCGACTGCTACAACAATAGTCTTGTCCATCTTGTTGCTTACAACCTTACCGACAACAACTTTTCTCATATTTCTCTCACTCACTGTTAAGTCCTCCTCTCTTAAGCCTCAGCGCCATTGAGTTCACGCATACGAAGAATTGTAGAAACTCTTGCGATGTCTTTCTTTACGGCGCCAATTCTGGATGAGTTTTCAAGCTGATTAACAGCAAGCTGGAAACGAAGGTTAAATAACTCTTCCTTGAGGTCTGCGAGCTTTAACTCGAGCTCTTCTACAGACATTTCTCTAATTTCTGATGCTTTCATTACTGCTCACCCTCCTCTTTCTTTACAAACTTGCACTTAATTGGAAGCTTATTTGCAGCAAGGCGAAGAGCCTCTCTTGCAGTAGCTTCATCTACACCGCCAAGCTCAAACATAACTCTGCCCGGCTTAACAACGGCTACCCAATACTCAGGTGAACCTTTACCTGAACCCATTCGAGTTTCTGCAGGCTTTGCAGTAACAGGCTTGTCAGGGAAAATTTTGATCCATACTTTACCGAATCTTTTGCAGTAACGAGTCATGGCAACACGGGCAGCTTCGATCTGGTTTGAAGTAATCCATGCAGGCTCTGTAGCCTGAAGACCGAAATCACCGTAAGTAACCTTGTTACCACGAAGAGCCTTACCTGTCATACGACCTCTGTGTACTCTTCTGTACTTAACTCTCTTTGGTAATAACATTACTTTCTGCCTCCTTCTCTGCGTGGCTTTCTTGACTTAACTTCGTTTAAAACCTCGCCCTTGTAAAGCCATACCTTAACGCCAATCTTACCGTAAGTAGTGTTAGCCTCGGCAAAGCCGTAGTCGATGTCGGCACGAAGTGTCTGAAGCGGAATAGTACCCTCGTGGTACTGCTCTGAACGAGCGATTTCAGCGCCGCCAAGACGACCTGAACACATAATTTTAATACCCTTAGCGCCACGACGCATTGCGTTACCGATTGACTGCTTCATAGCACGACGGAATGAAATTCTCTTTTCGAGCTGCTGAGCAACATTTTCAGCAACAAGCTGAGCGTCAAGCTCAGGAGCTTTAACTTCTACTATATTGATAGCAACTGGCTTCTTAAGCATAGCTTCGCACTGAGCCTTGAGCTTCTCAATCTCTGCGCCGCCCTTACCGATAACAAGGCCCGGCTTAGCACAGTGAATGCTAATCTTAACCTTTTTGCCGTCACGCTCAATTTCAATTTTTGCGATACCGAAGTTGTAGAGCTGAGCCTTGAGTGTTTTACGGAGGTTATAGTCCTCAACGAGTGTTGCACCAAAGTTCTTCTTGTCTGCAAACCAACGGGAATCCCAATCTTTAATTACACCGACACGCAAACCGTGCGGATTAACTTTCTGACCCATATTTAAACCTCCCCTTAGTCTTCTTTTTCCTTGAGGACAAGGCTGATGTGAGATGTTCTCTTGTTAATTCTGAACGCTCTGCCCTGTGCTCTCGGACGAATTCTTTTAAGGATGGGGCCTGCTGTTGCGTTGCATTCAGCAACATACAGTCTTGATACATCCATATCATGATTATTCTCAGCGTTAGCCATAGCTGAATTGAGCAACTTTAAAAGTGGCTCGCTAGCGGCCTTAGGAGTGTGCTTGAGAACAGCTTCCGCATATTTAGCGTCTTTACCTCTGATAAGGTCAAGAACAACGCCTACCTTGCGGGGTGAGATACGAACAAATTTTGCAATTGCTTTAGCTTCCATCTGCAATACTCTCCTTCCGCTTACTTAGATGTCTTAGATCCTGCGTGTCCCTTAAATGTTCTGGTAGGAGCAAACTCACCGAGCTTGTGACCAACCATATCTTCTGTAACATATACAGGAACATGCTTACGACCGTCGTGAACTGCGAATGTGTGACCAACGAATTCAGGGAAAATTGTTGAGCTTCTTGACCAAGTCTTAAGAATTCTCTTTTCACCCTTTTCGTTCATCTCCTGAACCCTTTTGAGCAATACAGGCTGTACAAAAGGGCCTTTTTTAGTACTTCTACTCATAATTTAAGCTCCTTTCTCTGCCTTACTTACCGTTTCTTCTGCGAACGATAAGCTTGTCGCTGCTCTTGTTGTTCTTACGAGTCTTGTAACCGAGTGCAGGCTTACCCCAAGGAGTAACAGGTCCCGGACGACCAACAGGAGATTTACCTTCACCACCGCCGTGCGGGTGATCGTTAGGGTTCATTACAGAACCACGAACTGTAGGTCTCCAACCCATATTTCTCTTACGACCGGCTTTACCGATCTTTACATTCTCGTGATCAACGTTACCTACCTGGCCGATTGTAGCCATGCAGCTTTCAGGAACATTTCTGAGCTCGCCTGAAGGAAGTCTTAAAAGTGCAAGACCGTTTTCCTTAGCCATGAGCTGTGCCATATTACCTGCTGAACGAGCAAGCTGAGCACCTCTGCCCGGATAAAGCTCAACATTATGAATGAATGTACCTACAGGAATAGCAGTAAGAGGTAATGCGTTACCCGGCTTAATATCTGCGTTCTCACCTGCTGTAACTTTGTCGCCTACCTTAAGTCCTTCCGGAGCAATAATGTAAGCTTTATCGCCGTCAGTATACTCGATAAGAGCGATGAATGCTGAACGGTTTGGATCGTACTCAAGTGTCTTAACTGTGCCTTCTACATCAAATTTCTGACGCTTGAAATCAATGATACGATATTTTCTACGGTTACCGCCGCCTCTGTGACGAACAGTAATTCTGCCGTAGCTGTTACGACCTGACTTTTTGTTTAAAGGAGCGAGTAAGCTCTTTTCAGGTGCAACCTTTGAAAGAACAGAAAAATCTGTTACCGACATATTTCTTCTGGAGTTAATGGTCGGCTTAAATACTTTAATTGCCATTTGGTTTCACTCTCCTCATGATGGCTTTGCGGGAAAATGGCTCTTTCCCATACATTCTGCCTGAATAATTTTTCAGGCTTACATCATGCCTTCAAAAAATTCGATAGGCTTGCTGTTTTCCTTAAGTGTTATGATTGCTTTCTTCCAGCTCTTTGAGTAACCGCCGTTGTTTCTGCCCTGACGGCGGAACTTACCACGAACGCTTACTGTATTAACCTTAGCAACCTCAACCTTGAAAAGCTCTTCGCAAGCTTTTGCGATTTCAATTTTATTAGCCGATTTAGCAACTTCAAAGGTATATACCTTGTTTAAAACACCTGACATACTCTTCTCTGTAATAATCGGACGAATTACGATATCCTGAGCAATCATGCATATACCTCCTCAATCTTGCTTACAGCATCCTTTGCGATTACGAGTGTGCCTGCATTAAGAATATCGTAAACATTAAGTGTGTTTACCTGTGCAGTCTTAACACCCGGAATGTTAGATGCTGACTTAACGATCATGCTGTTATTCTCAGGAAGAACGATGAGAGCTTTCTTCTCTGCACCGATAGCCTCGAGCATAGCAGCGATTTTCTTTGTTTTGTACTCTGTCATTGCGATTGAATCAACAATGATGATTCCCTTATCCACAGCCTTAGCTGAGAAAGCTGACTTCATAGCAAGTCTTCTTACTTTCTTGTTTACAGTAAATCTGTAGCTTCTTGGCTTTGGAGCAAATACAATACCACCGTGTGTCCACTGTGGTGAACGAGTTGAACCCTGTCTTGCACGGCCTGTACCCTTCTGTCTCCATGGCTTTCTGCCGCCACCTGAAACTTCAGCTCTTGTAAGAGCAGACTGTGTGCCGTGACGCTGGTTAGCAAGATAGTTTACAACCATCTGATGCATAACTGCTGTGTTTGGCTCAATACCGAATACGGACTCGCTAAGGTCGATAGAACCAACCTGCTTGCCTTCCATATCTACTACTGCAAAATTAGGCATTTATAATCCCCCTTCCTTAAGCCTTTACGGAATCTTTGATTACAACGATTCCCTTATTTGGGCCTGGAACAGCACCCTTGATAGCGATAAGGTTGTTTTCAACATCAACCTTAACAACTGTGAGGTTCTGTACTGTTACCTGCTCAGCGCCGAGATGGCCTGCCATTCTCTTGCCCTTCCATACTCTTGAAGGAGATGAACAAGCGCCGATTGAACCGCCGTGACGAACGCAAGGACCTGTACCGTGAGTTTCCTTAAGACGCTGGAAGTTCCAACGCTTAATTACGCCGGCTGTACCCTTACCTTTGCTCTTGCCGGTAACATCGATCTTGTCACCAGGGGTGAATACGTCTGCCTTTACGAGATCGCCTACATTGTAAGCGTCTGTGTCAGCAAAACGGAATTCTTTAAGAGTTTTCTTTGGTGCTACACCGTTCTTGTCAAAAAAGCCCTTCATTGGCTTTGTAACCTTGTGTGGCTTTAAATCGCCATAGCCAAGCTGAACTGATGCGTAGCCGTCGTTTTCAACTGTCTTCTTAGCTGTAACCACACATGGGCCTGCTTCGATAACAGTTACGGGAACGAACACTCCCTTTTCATCGAAAATCTGTGTCATACCGATTTTCTTACCGATGATTGCTTTCTGCATAAAATGTATCCTCCTTGTTAGGTTATTGGTTGGTTTTCACCAACTTGACCCTGTCTGCTTGTAGGTTGGTACGGATTATAACTTAATCTCGATATCAACGCCGGCAGGGAGCTCTAAGCTCATAAGAGCTTCGACTGTCTTGTTTGACGGTCTTAAGATGTCGATAAGACGCTTGTGAGTTCTCATCTCAAACTGCTCACGGCTGTCCTTATACTTATGAACAGCACGAAGAATTGTAACAACCTGCTTCTCTGTTGGAAGCGGTACAGGACCTGAAACTCTTGCGCCTGTACGCTTTGCTGTTGCAACGATTCTCTCAGCTGACTGATCAACGAGCTGATGATCGTAACCCTTTAATCTTATTCTAATCTTTTCCTTGACTGCCATTATCGTCGCCTCCTTAAAAATTTTGCCGAACCGTTTTTGCGGTTCTTCGTTAGTTGGCGGGCGTTCGCTTTAGAACTTTTTTAATAACACAGCCGGGTGTTTCACCACCCTGCATTAAAAAACCCGTTTAACTATTCAGTTAACCGGGACGTTCTGAAAGCTTCTTGAGCATAGCTATAGACACAGCAACCCCTATGTCAAAGTATGTTCAGTGTTTCATTGTAAATCGCCCGGTTTAAAATCGGACATACTCCACGGAAAAACCGACCTGTTTCAGCCGCAACCTCCCGCTTCATCGCATATCTATATTGCAGTCACGCAAGCATTATTATACAATATGTTCCCCTATTTTGCAAGCTTTTAGCAAATATAGCGTTATAGAACTTTCGAGAAATTTTAAATATATTTTTGTGCAATTTGACATTATTGTCAAATCAGCGCTAAACATATATAATTATACTCATACAAAGTTTTGGAGTTGATTTTTGTGAAACACATTTATTACGGCGACGGCAAGGGCAAAACCACAGCTGCAATAGGTCTTGCGGTCAGAGCGGCAGGCAGTAAAATGAAAGTGCTGTTTGTACAATTCTTAAAAACAGAATTTTCGGGAGAAAGGCATATACTGAGCCATACCGAAAATGTTACTCTTACATTCTGCCCGCTTGAGCTTAAATTTACTTTTGATATGGACGATAAAGAAAAGGCACAGGCTGCAAAAATATTTAAAGGTATTTTCGACAACGCCGTTACAACCGCTCTTACCGAAAAGTATGATATGGTTGTGCTTGACGAGGTGTTTGAGGCAATCAATGCCCATATGCTTTCCGAGAGCGAGGTTTACGAATTTATAACAAACGCACCGTCAAGTATGGAAATAGTTATGACAGGACACAATCCTCCGCAAAAATTTATGGATTGCGCAGATTATATTACCGAGTTCAAAAAAATCAAGCACCCGTATGACAGGGGAATTACAGGCAGAATAGGAATTGAGTTTTAACGGACAGCTTCGGCTGTCTGTTTTTCTTTATATAATGTAACACTTTATCTTCATTATCATACTATATACCGAGGGACAAGTAAAGTTTCTCGCAAAATAAATGAAGTAAAAAATAAAAAAGCAAATAAAATTTAAGATGATAATTTTACGGATTTCACCAAAAAGGCAAGGAGGTGAAAATATGGCAATTATCACAAACTCCGCTTCACTTACCTTTAATAATGAACGCACTGCAAGTTCAAACGAAGTCGATACAGAAGTTCGTGAGTCGCAATCCGTCGCTATTGTAAAAGACGCTCTGCTCACAAACTATGTACCGGGAGAGCCTGTAGGTTATGTTATAACAGTAACAAACACAGGAACAGGCAATCTTACCGACATTACAGTGTCTGATAACCTCGGAAGTGAAACCACCGCCAAACTGCTTAGCTATGTAGATAACTCAATAGTTGCTCGCCAAGGGGCAACAGCGCTTTCGCCAAGTGTTACAAGAACCGCCGATTCTCTCGTGATTTCAAATCTCGGCACACTTGCGGCAGGACAGTCGATTACAATAGCACTGTCACTTCTTCCTTCTGCCGCACAGGCTGAAGAAATCACAAATACAGCTACGGTAACGGCAACCACTCCTCTTGCCACAACAGTTACCGCATCTGATACAGCAACAATAACACCCGCACAGCAGGAACTTGTAACCTTGCTTAAGGCCGCTCCGTCAACCGTTGCTTCGGGAGGAGTGCTTCCTTACACTCTGATAGCTCAAAACGAAGGTACGGTTGCCGCAGAAAATATTGTATTTACCGACACTCTGCCTACAGGCTATACAGTAACGGGAATTGAGCTTACCGTAAACGGTCAGCCTACAATTATTTACACAGCAGACCAATGGACGCAGGTTGGCAATACCCTCACCTTCCCTACAGGCACAGCCGAACCTGTTACAATCCCGGCAGGTTCATTCGCAACAGCAATTATTACAGGTACAGCACCGACAGTTTAAAATTAAGCATATTAAAAAACGGTGACATTCACAAGATGTCACCGTTTAACTTTATAGGTTCTTTATTAAAAACGGAAATTACAGTATAAAAATAAAATTCGGCATTTATTTTATATTTTTATCCGCCGTACAAAGCATTTGCTATTGTTTCAAAAATCAGCACTGCATATGCAACAACAGTTACAGGAGCCGAAAAGTACACACCGAGTTTTTTACCGAGCGACATATTATATCTTCCTTTATATAAAGGAAAGCGGCCACGGTGTTTTACAAGCTCAATTATAGAAAGAACTATTGCCGCAATAATTATTCCAAACACAGCAAGTTCCATAAGGCCTATAAACATAATCTGTCCGTAATGGTTCATAATGTATTCTGTATTTATGTCCTTAAGTATATCGGTATCAAGTCCGTTCATACAAAGCTGTTGAAGCGCCGCTATTGAATTAATAACAAAATGCACTATCATTGACGGAATTATTGAGCGTGTTTTAGCATAGAGTGCGCAGGCAATAATTCCCATACCCGTTGCATAAACAGTCTGAACACAGTTTGTATGCCACAGTCCGAAAGCCGCACCGGACACAATGATTGCAAACCACTGTCCCATCGGCTCATTATTTCTGTAAATGCTTCCTCTGAATAAAAGCTCTTCAAAGAAAGGAGCGAACAAAGGCAAAGCCACAACCGTTGCAATTACTCCGAAAGGCGAATCACCGAATGAAATATCCGATGTATTCAGCTTTATTCCGAACGACTCAAGGATTGCACTTATAATAGATGACGAAACAGCAATCAAATATGTCAGACCGATTGCTATTATTACATACTTACACACCCAACCGGCAGGCTTTGCAGGTTTTACAAAACAAGTTTTCAGCGAAAGCCTTACCCGTTTGCCCCGCAGTTCAGAGAAAATCAGCAGAATAAGCGGCATTACAACAAGGTATATAACGCAGTAGCTTATAAGCATTTTAAAGCCGTAGTCATCGTAAAGTGCCGTGCCTTTAAGCAGGTCAAATATAAAATATACAAAGTATGAGCTCACCTGCGATAAAATCACAAAACACAAAAGCGGCAGAGAGCTGTAATTTGACAGCGTGCGTATCTCTCGGTTAATAAGTTTGTTGTTCATTTATTTATCCTTTCATTCTGTAACTGTTACATTAAAGTTTCCGCAAATATTTTTAAACGGATGTTTTCCTAAGCGAAGATAATTAAGGTTTATCAAAATACTTTTATAATTACCCGACAATGAATTATGCTAAACCATAATTTACTCCAACTATCGAAAAAGAACCTTTTAAACAAGCCTCCCTCATAAGAGGAAGGCTTATGATTGAAATTATTTTTTGTTTCTTTTTACCGCTCCGAGTTTTTCGCCTCTGAAATCAACCAAAAGTCCCAAAGCAATAGCCGCTGCAATCAAAATGCCAAATTCGGGGAGCATATACAAACCGTTGTATATAAGCGAATACAACCAAACAGGCATACCGTCCGCAAAACCTGCCCACACGGTAATACCGCTTAAGAAATGGCACAAAAATCTCAACACGCTTGCAAGCAATGCGCCCAAAGCAAGTCCGACTGCCTGATTTTTAATACCTCTGAAAACTCCGCCCAGACCGATTACGCCAAAGGCAATAAGGTAGTCGAAAAAGAGAATCATAAGAGCTGCCTGCCAAGAAGTTGCATACGCAAAGTTTGACATACCGAAAAGCATCTGAACAAGTCCGTAGACAACACCTGTCAGACAACCTACCAACGGCTTGTAACGATAACCGATAATTAAAATCGGCAGCATACTGCAAATCGTAATACTTCCGCCGTACGGGAATTCGATTTTTATCAGGCTCAATACAGTTGCAAGCGCAACCATAACCGCACATTCGCAGAGCATAATCACATTTTTATTTATTCCTGTTTTCTTCATTCTACCCTACTTTTCTTTATTATGTGTATAAAAATTATTTTGCGATTTTAAGCGAAATATCAAATGCCTTTACAGAGTGGGTAAGCGCACCCATTGAAATAATGTCAACGCCTGTTTCGGCAATTTCTCTTAAAGTTTCGTCTGTAATACCGCCGCTTGCCTCAAGCAACGCTTTGCCGTTTGTAATCTCAACAGCCTCTTTCATAAGAGCAGGGCTCATATTGTCAAGCATAATTACATCAACATCAGCCTCAAGCGCCTGTCTTAACTCGTCAAGGTTTCTTACCTCAAGTTCAATCTTTGTCATATGGCCGAGCTTTGTTTTGAGCTTGGCAACAGCATTTGCAATGCCGCCGCCTGCATCAATGTGATTGTCCTTAAGCATAGCAGCGTCCGAAAGGTTGTAACGATGATTTCTGCCGCCGCCTACTGTAACAGCGTACTTCTGCAAAGCACGAAGTCCCGGAAGAGTTTTTCTTGTATCTGCAATAGATGCGTTGGTACCCTTTACGATTTCAACCGCATTGTGCGTTGCGGTAGCAATACCGCTCATATGCTGAATAAGGTTAAGCGCTGTACGCTCGCCTTTTAAGATTGTACGGGTTTTGCCGTGAATTTCTGCAATAATATCGCCCTTCTTGAGCACATCGCCGTCTTTTTTATAAACCTTAGCCTCAAAACCTGTCGGCTGTAAAATTTCAAAAACACGAAGTGCAATCTCAATACCGCAGAGCACGCCGTTGCTCTTTGCAAGGAATTTAGCGGTATCTTCCTGTTCCTCGTCAATGAGATAGTCGGTTGTGGTATCAAGGTAGTTAATATCCTCAAGCAAAGCTGTCTTTATAATGTTATCTGCATAAATACTGTTGATTAGCATTATTTTATGCCCTCCTTAAATTCTTCAAGAATAATACTTGCAACAATTGCAATACTTCTTGCCTCTACATAGTCAGATGTAACAGCAAAATCGTCCGATACAAGTTCGGAAAGAATCTGCTCAACCTTGTTGTAGCTTTCCTCCGCTTTCTCGGGCTTTGGAAGTACAAAATATGTATCCTGCAAAATCTCTCTTATCTGTGAACGGTAGCCGTGCGGCAATGCCTTGCCCTCAATCGGCTTTTTAAGGGGTTGTCTGCCGAGCGGTTTGCGCTCTTTTCTGAGTCTTTCCGTCATTACATTTGCGGCAGTTCTTGAGAACACAAGCGCCTCAAGCAATGAGTTACTTGCAAGACGGTTAGCACCGTGCACACCTGTATGCGAACATTCGCCGGCCGCAAAAAGGCCCTCAATAGAAGTTTCCGAGTTGGTATCAACATCAATACCGCCCATAAGGTAGTGCTGACATGGGAATACGGGAATCTTGTCGACCGTAATGTCAACGCCCTCTTCAAGACAGCGCTCGTAAATCATAGGGAATCTGTTTTTAACAAATTCGGCAGGCTTGTGTGTAATGTCAAGATAGAACTTCTCGCTGTGTGTTTTGATAGACTCTCTGATAACGGCATTAGACACAACATCTCTCGGAGCAAGCTCTCCTCTGCTGTCATAATCCGAGGCAAATCTTCTGCCCTCGCAGTTAAGCAGAACAGCACCCTCGCCACGAACAGCCTCACTTATCAAAAATCTTTCTCTGTCCTTTTCAGCCGCAAAAGCAGTCGGGTGGAACTGAATTCTTGAAAGGTGCTTGATTTTTGCACCCATCATATATGCAAACGCAATGCCGTCACCTGTGGCAATAGCCGAGTTTGTGGTGTATTTATAAACTCTGCCTATACCGCCTGTGGCAAGCAGGCAGAAGTTACAGCCGTAGGTCTTGCTTTCGCCGTCCTTAACAACACTTACATAAAAGCCGTTAAGCACCTTATCAATCGCATACACAAGGCAGTTGTCAAGAATTGTAATATTTTTGCGTGTCTTAACTACCTCAATAAGTGCGTCAACAATCGCCTTACCCGTTGAATCCTTATGATGCACAATTCTGTGTCTGCTGTGACCCGCCTCAAGGGTTTTGCACATTGTGCCGTCCTCGTTAAGGTCAAAGTCAACACCAAGCTCCTTGATGTTCAGTACATCAGACGGGCCCTCCGTAACAAGTTTTTCTACCGCATCAAGAGTATTCTTGTATTTACCTGCAATAAGTGTATCGGTAATATGCAGCTTGTAACTGTCGTGAACAGTATCAAGCACTGCTGCCACACCGCCCTGTGCCAACGAGGAGTTGGAAAGCGTAAGCTCTTTTTTTGAAACGAGCAAAGCGTTAATATCCTCCGGCAGATTGAGTGCCGCATAAAGTCCGGCAGCACCTGTACCTACAATTATTACATCAAATTTTTTATCCATTTGTAAAACCCCGATTATATCCGATTATATAAATTTAATTTGCAAATAATTAATAGTAAAAATGTTGTTTACAAATTTATACCAATATATTATACTACTTATTAAAGGAATAGTAAATAAAATGTAAACAAAATCTTTTATTTTCTGACAAAAACGGAGAAATTATGGAAATGATAAGTAATGAAGAAAAAATTACACAGGCTGTACTTGTCAGCGTTGACACAGGCGACTATGACGCAGAGGCATCTCTTGCCGAACTTAAAGAGCTTGTAAAAAGTGCGGGTGCAGAACCTGTATTTACAGTCACGCAAAATCTAAAGCGCCCCGAAACAGGCACTTATGTGGGCACAGGCAAATTGCAGGAAATTGCGGATATTTGCAAACAACAGGAAATCGACTTGCTCGTGTTTGACTGCGAGCTTTCCCCTACTCAAATACGAAATATAGAGGCAGAAACCGACACACGAACCATTGACCGCACAATGCTTATTCTAGATATATTTGCTCTCCGTGCAAGGTCAAAAGAGGGCAAACTGCAGGTAGAACTTGCACAGCTAAAGTACCTGATGCCCCGACTTACAGGTAAGGGCGTGGCAATGTCACGACTTGGCGGCGGCATAGGCACAAGAGGCCCGGGCGAAACAAAGCTTGAAACCGACCGCCGACACATCAGCAGAAGAATGGAAACTTTGAAATCCGAACTTGCCGAAGTGGAGCAGCACCGCTCAATGTTGAGAAAGCGCAGAGAAAAAGACGGAGTAATCACCTGTGCAATTGTCGGTTACACAAACGCAGGAAAATCCACCCTTATGAATTATCTTACCGATGCGGGTGTGCTTGCACAGGACAAACTTTTTGCAACTCTTGACCCAACATCAAGGGCGCTCAAACTGCCGAGCGGCGTTACGGTTATGATGATTGACACGGTAGGACTTGTACGCAGACTTCCGCACCACCTTGTTGAGGCTTTCCGCTCAACTCTTGAAGAAGCGGCTCTGTCAGACATTATTTTAAATGTATGCGATGCCTCGAGCGATGAGGCAAGAGTGCATATGCAGGTTACAACCGACCTTTTAAATTCACTCGGCTGCGGCGACACTCCTATCATTACCGTGCTCAACAAATGCGACCTTTTGGAAGAAGAGAGTTTTCCGCAGGAGATAGGCTCATATGTCAAGATAAGCGCCAAAAACGGCACAGGAATTGACGACCTTTTAAAAGCGGTTGACGATAACCTCCCCGTAAGAGTAAAGAGAGTTTCTCTGCTTATTCCTTTTTCCGATGCCGGACTTGTGGCAGAAATCCGTAAAAACGCAACCCTGATTAGCGAAGAATATGTTGCAGAGGGAATTAAGGTTGAGGCAATCCTTGACGAAAAGCTGTATTCTAAAGCAGAAAAATATATTGTTGATTAATATTTATTGAAAAAACAACCGCCGTTTGCTATAATATGTATATAAACATATCAGCAAGCGGCATATAACATTAATAGGAGAAATTATGTCTTTTTTTGAAACAATCACTCCGTGGGACGCATCGGTTTTGCAGTCAATACAAGGCATAAAATGTGATTTTCTTGATACATTTATGGCTGTAATGAGCTTTCTCGGTGAAAAAGGTCTTATCTGGATTATACTCGGACTTACGCTCTGCCTTTTCAAAAAGACAAGGGCAACGGGAGTTATAATGCTTTGCGCAATGACTTTGGGATTGCTGCTCGGTGAGTTTGGCATAAAAAATATTATCTGCCGCCCCCGTCCGTTTGTAACCTACAACTTTACCGTAAACGGGCATATTCCGTCGGGCTACAGTTTTCCGTCGGGACACACAACCTCGTCGTTTGCCGCTGCAACGGTAATTATCATACGCAAAGAAAAGTTCGCCGTTTTTACGGCTGTACTCGCTTTTCTCATTGCGTTTTCAAGGCTTTACAACTGTGTACACTATCCTACAGATGTAATCTGCGGTGCTGTACTCGGTATTGCGCTTGCAATAATAACTTGTCTTATATTTAAAAATTTCGGCTGGGATAACCGTCTTAACAAAAAGATTATTCGTAAAAAAGGTGATGTAAAATGACCGAACACAGATATTTAGGCAAAACTTCAAAAGACTACTTTGTAATAAAGGGCATCAATGTATTTAACGAAAGATGGTGCGGCACGGGCAGCTGTGTTACCGTCACCTCTCCGCTTGACAAAAAGAACTATGTTTTTTCGGAATACACAAGCGACGGTGTAAAATTTATTGCAGGTAAAGACGCTCACGGATATTGGCTGTTTTTTGCAGCATAATTTGATTTTAAACCGAAAGGAAATAATACATAATGAATGAAAAAATGCTCATAAAAAATCTTTATGACCTCGACAAAACAATTGCAAAACCACTTCTTGAAAAACTCGACTATCCTTGGGAGGCACTTCCTAAAATCAAAGATTTTATAATCGAGCTCGGCAAAACTCTTGACCCCGAAATCTACGAACAGCGTGGCGAAAATATATGGGTTGCAAAAAGTGCGACTGTTTATCCGTCCGCTCACCTCGGCGGCCCTCTCATCATCTGTGAGGATGCAGAGGTAAGGCACTGCGCTTTCATCAGGGGCTGCGCAATCGTCGGCAAAGGCGCAGTTGTAGGCAACTCAACAGAGCTTAAGAACTCTATCCTCTTTGACGGTGTTCAGGTTCCGCACTACAACTACATCGGCGACAGCATCTTGGGCTATAAGTCGCACACAGGCGCAGGTACAATTACCTCTAACCTCAAGAGCGACAAGTCGCTTGTTACCGTTAATTGCGATAACGAAAAGATAGAAACCGGCGTTAAAAAATTTGGTGCAATGCTCGGTGATCATGTTGAGGTAGGCTGTAACAGTGTACTCAACCCCGGTTCGGTAATCGGCAGAAACACAAACATCTATCCGCTTTCATTTGTAAGAGGTTATGTAGAGGCTAACAGCATTTACAAGCGCCTCGGTGAAATTGCAGATAAAATCTGATAATAATTTGTTAATCTAAGCAGTCGCACAGCCGACTGCTTATTTTATATTTTGATTCCGACATTTTTTACCGTTTGTGTTGTTCTGTTTACGGAAAATCTCCTTTATAATTAAATCATCAAATAAAGGAGGTTCAATTATGAACACATTATATGATTAAAAATAATATAATTCCATATGTTATGATTTTGGAAAATAACAACACTGCACTTGGTTTACAAGCAAAAACAAACACTTCCTTTGCAGAAACGAATTTTTTTGCTAAAGGTTCATATATTTTTTATTGATTTAAGCTGTTTGATTATAAAACTCTCAATGTAATTTTATATCTTCAAAGCAAAAGCCCGACCTTAGTTTTATGCTAAAGTCGGGCAAAATTTTACTTTCTTCTTTTAACAAACGGAACAGGAGTTTTATCGTACTCATCAAGTCTGTTGCCGTAGAGATAATAATTTGTTTCCTTTGTAATAACAGGTGCGAGCACCACCATTGCAAATATATTCGGCAATGTCATAAAAGCGTTAAAAATATCCGACATTGTCCATACAATATCAAGAGATGTAATCGGAGCAATAAGAAGAATAACTATAAACAGCACCTTGTAAGGGATAATTCCATTTGGGCCGAAAAGATAATCAACACAGCTCTCGGCATAGTAACTCCAACCAAGAATTGTTGAAAATGCAAACAATACGATACCGACAACAAGAATCGGTGTGCCTATGTACGGAATCTGTGCAAATGCGGCAGATGTAAGTTCGCCGCCCTCAACCGAAGCTGTATCAATGTTCGGGTTCTTAATACATGAACTTACAATTACAAGACCTGTCATAAGACATACAACAACAGTATCCCAAAATGTACCTGTCGATGAAATAAGCGCCTGACGAACCGAGTTTCTTGACTGGGCTGCAGATGCAACAATCGGAGCAGAACCCATACCTGATTCGTTGCTGAAAAGACCTCTTGCAACACCGTAACGAGCCGCAATCATAATGCCTGTACCCGCAAGTCCGCCGCCTAATGCCTTAAAGCTGAAAGCCGACTCGCAAATAAGTGTAACTGTCTGCCAAAGCACATCAAAGTTAATTGATAAAATAATGATACAACCGATAACATAGAGTATTGCCATAAGAGGTACGAGTTTTTCGCATACTCTTGAAATAGACTTAATACCGCCGAAAATAACAAGAGCAACGCAAATTGCAATTACAACACCCGAAATAAGCGCAACAGTCGAAATATCCATTCCGAAGAAGTGGAGCATATATGTTTTGTCAGGATTAAAGGTTGTATCCATAATCTTTGCAATCGCATTTGTTTGAACACCGCAACCAACGCCGAATGACGCAAACAACGCAAACACCGCAAACAATACGGCTACCCACTTAAAGTTAATTCCTGTTTTCTTTGATACGCCGTTTTCAATTGCATACATTGCGCCGCCGCGCATTTTACCGTCTCGAGTTTTTACACGGTATTTCACCGCAATAAGCGACTCCGCATACTTTGTGGCAATACCAAACACGCCTGAAATCCAGCACCACAGCACCGCACCTGCACCGCCAAGCGCAATAGCCGTACCTACGCCGATAATATTACCTGTACCTATTGTAGAGGCAAGTGCTGTAGTAAGCGCCTGAAACGGGCTGATGTCGCCGTCTGAATCAGGGTCTTTTGTAACAGAAAGCTTAATCGCTTTAAATGTTTTGCGCTGAACAAACTTTGTTCTGACGGTCATATAAATGTGTGCGCCAAGCAAAATTACTATCATTGGCACGCCCCATAAAATGTTGTCAAACTTTGTAAAAAAGTCATTCAGCATTTGTAGAAAATCCATCGAGTTCAATCCCTTCTTCTTTTTTGCTCAATTGCTCAAGGTTACTGTATATTACAATCCTCAAGTTCCCTCAAAATCCTTTTCACATCACTTAGTCCGTCTGCAACACCGTGCAAAAGCGGAATTATATCATTACTCGGCTTGTCAAGGTCAGGCACCATTACTGTTACACAGCCTGCCGAGCTTGCCGATTTAATGCCGTTTGGAGAATCCTCAAGCGCAACGCAATTTTGCGGAGAAAGGCCGAGCATTTCCGCCGCCTTGAGGTAGATGTCGGGTGCAGGCTTGCCAACGCTTACCATTGACGCACTCACCGTAACATCAAAATATTTATATAAATCATGTGCCTTAAGGTATCTCTCTGCCCTCTGCGGAGGAGTTGCCGTTGCAAGAGCGACTTTATAGCCGTTTTCTTTCAGAAAAGAAAGCAATTCTTTTGCGCCGCTCTTAACTTCAATACCGTTTTTCTCAACATAGTTGTCCATAAGCTCAACTCTTTTTGAGCGCACAGCCTCATAATCGAAACCGTCGCCGAATATTCCCTTGAGCTTAGCCGAGGCAAGCGGCCGAGCCATACTCCTTATTGACAAAGCGTGTTTTTCTTCCATAGGAAATCCGTAAAATCTTCCTGCCTCGCACCAAAAGCGAACATAAAGTTTTTCGGAGTCGAGAATAACTCCGTCCATATCAGATATTACACCTTGAATTTTCACCGCTCACACCTCTTTTTTATCTGCATATTAGATATAAATATACCTGCGCAAATCAATACTACCGATACAATTGTTTCTATGCCAAACACACTTTCGCCCAGCATAATGCCGGAAAGCAGAGTGCCGAACACAGGCACAAGCAAATTGAAAACGCAAATTCTGCTTGCAGGGTGATGTTTTAGCAAAGCCGTCCAGATTGCGAATGCGGCGGCAGATACAAAAGCAAGCCACAAAAGCACAAGCAATCCTTTTATGCTTGAAAAATCAAGTTTTCCGCCTGTAACAAAACCCGCAATTAAAAGCAGTATTCCGCCAAACAGCAATTGAAATCCCGTTACCGAAATCGGTTCTCGGTCACGGACTATTCCCTTAGAAATAAAATTACCCGCGGCCGCCGACAAAGTTGACATCAATATCATAAAATCGCCGAACAGCGTGTCGACAGTCACACCACCGCCGCTGTTTACACACAAAACTCCGCAAAAGCCGAGCACGCAACCGATTATTTTACAAATGTTCAGTTTGTCCGACTTAAAAAACAGCGGAGCAAAAAGCACGGTAAAAAAAGTTGCACAGGCGGTTATAACCGAGGTGTTGGCACCGCTTGTAAATCCTATGCCGATATATGTAAAAATATACTGCCCGAAAGTCTGCACCGAACCGAGCAGCATAACAGGCATAATGCCGTTTTTCTCAATTTTAGGCAAGTGCTTGTTCTTGACTAAAAAAATGAAAAGCACCATTATTCCTGCAAGGGTAAACCTTGCACCTGCAAAAAGCAGCTTTGAGCCTATGTCGTTCCCCTCTATGCCAAACTGTGCATAGCCTACTTTTATAAAAGGAAACGCAGTACCCCAAAGCAAAGTGCAAAATATTGCAAGTGCAGCGGCTACCTTGTAATTTTTTATGCTCATCAGCTTAAATAAGGCTTTAATTCTTCAAGCATAGCTTCTTTTTTGCGAAGGCCCGTAAGTCTGAGCACTTCTTCACCGTCTTTAAAAAGGATAAGTGTAGGAATACTCATAACACCGTAGTAATCGGCAACCTGACGCTCGGTTTCTACATTAAGCTTAAAAAATTTCATCTGTGAGCCAATCTCTGTAGAGAGCTCCTTAAAAACAGGACCCATCATTCTGCAAGGACTGCACCACTCTGCCCAAAAATCAACAAGCACAGGCACATCTGCACCAAGAACTTCGGATTCAAATTCTTCTGCAACTATTTCTTTAACCATAGCAATACCTCCTGCTTTTATTATTATCACATATAAACTCATTATCAATAAAATAAAAAAATTTACTGCTATTTTACATTATAACAGAACATACACCGTTTTTCAACTTTTTTTACATTTCATAAATTCAATTATATGAATAAAAAATCATTTTTGCTTACTCAACCGGTAACTATAGCAATGCTGAGGCATAAAATAATCTGAAAGGATGATTTGCTATGGACAATAAACACCCGTTTGTAAACATGCCGTTGCGCTATCCATACAATGCGCTTGAGCCGTACATTGATGAAAAAACAATGATTTTGCATCACGACAGACACCTGCAAGCATATATTGACAAGTTAAATTTGCTGATGAGCGAATGCAGACAGCTTCAAAAATTAAGTTTGCAGGAAATATTAAAAAATCCCTGCCGTATTCCCGAGGAAAAACGCAGAGATGTTATAAACAATGCAGGCGGCGTGTATAATCACAGATTTTATTTTAACGGTATGAGCCCCGATTGCCATGGGCTTGAGCGTGGTGCTCTGCACAGGAAAATGAGCGAAAGTTTCACAAGTTTTGAAAATTTCAAAAATGAGTTTACCGATGCGGCGATGTCTGTCTTTGGCTCGGGATATGCGTGGCTTGTATATGACGGCAAAAAACTGAAAATTATTACTACCAAAAATCAGGATACACCGCTTTGCAGAGGATTTATACCGATACTTAATATTGATGTTTGGGAACACGCATACTACCTAAAGCACTACAACGACCGCAAAGCCTATATCGAGGATTTTGTAAAAGCAGTAAATTGGGCAATGGCAGAAAAACGACTTTGCAACCAGAAAAGTTTTTAACATTTTTGTGTGGTGAGTGTTAATCTTTTTTGAATTAAAAATTATATTGTTTATTTTATCAAAAAAGTTTATTTATGCTTGTGCAAAACAACAGAATTACAATTCTTTATGAAGTAATTATTTACATTAATTATAAAAGATGATAAAATGTAGTTGCGACACAGAATTGTATATTTCACACTTTGAGGTGTGCGTTTTTATTACGGTAAAAATGCAGGCTCTTTTTTCGCATCTCAAAAGTGTTGAAAATTTTGTGTCGCAACAAATCGGAGCTATGCGTTTTTCGTGCACAGCTTCGGTTGTGCACTTTTTTATTTGAGGAGGAATTTTTGTGAGAAAGCAGTCTAAAAGAATAGCTATAATTTTGCTAATAATTATGATAACTGGTTTTATAATAACATTTAACATAATTACTGCAAATGCTGCTACAACATTCGATAGCTTAAAAAGCAAATATCAAGACAACACCGTATGGAATAGTACATATCAGTCAGGCAGAGCCATTGAGTGTCATGGGTTTGCATTGCAATTGGGCTATGAGTTAACTGATACAGACCCATATACTTGGATAAAATATAGTGGAGTCAGCCTATCAGACTATATTTCCTCCGGTAAATTAAAGGCTGGAGATATCATTAGAACCTTTTACGATCAGCATACAATTATGGTCACAGATATTAAGGGAACATCATTAAAGTATGTGGATTGCAACTGGCCCGGTGGTAATGTAATTCATTGGGACAGAAATGCAAATATTTCAGGAAATAATATAAGCTTATTTGACAAATATTATCCCATTAACTATGTACTTTCCTGCCCGAAAACAATTTCCGGTAATGGAAATAATTTAACAGGTTATGTTAAATTATGGAATATTGAAAACAATCAAGAAATAAATGAAATAACTAAAATATGGGCAAAACGATTTGATAATGATACTAACCATTTCGCTGTCTTTTATATGGACAATGTACCTGTAACAGGTCACATTCAATCTGATGATTCAGGTTATTTTTCATTTTCAATAAACCCGCATGATTATACACCTGGAAAACATTCATTAAAAGTTGTTTACACTAATTCAAATATTTCAAGTTATGATATTATTAATGTTCAAATAAACAATTATATTGTACTATGGGATATTAACAATAATCAAGAAATAAACGAACCAACTAAAATATGGGCAAAACGGTTTGATAACGATACTAACCATTTCGCTGTCTTTTATATGGATGATGTACCTGTAACAGGTCACATTCAATCTGATGATTCAGGTTATTTTTCATTTTCAATAAACCCACATGATTATACACCGGGAAACCATATATTAAAAATTGTTTACACTAATTCAAATATTTCAAGTTACGATATTATTAAAGTTCAAACAAACAGTCATATTGTACTATGGGACATTAACAATAATCAAGAAATAAACGAAACAACTAAAATATGGGCAAAACGGTTTGATAATGATACTAACCATTTCGCTGTCTTTTATATGGACGATGTACCTGTAACAGGTCATATCCAATCTGATGATTCAAGTTATTTTTCATTTTCAATTAATCCTAAAGATTATGCCTTGGGCGAACATACATTAAAAATTCATTATGTTAATTCAAACATTTCAAGTTACGATACAATAAAAATCATTATTAAAAGACATGTTTTGTTAATGGACATAAATTTAGATGGCAAAGTAAGCATTACAGATGTAACAGAACTTCAAAAATTTATTGCAAATACAACTACACTAAATAACGAACAAATGGCTGTTGCTGATGCAAATAAAGACGGTAAAATAAATATTACAGATGTAACCTATATTCAACAATTTATTGCAAATTCAAATTAAAGAGTAAAACAACTCCTACATAGCATAAAGCCTTGCAGTTAAAAATCTGCAAGGCTTTTTATGCATGTTATATTATTAAATTAATTTACTTTTTCTCCTCTTTCGGCTCAACTTCTTTTTCAAAGTTAGCGGCATCGGAGGCATTTGCAGAATTAAACTTGTAGTCCTTACCGGGGAAAATTGCGTTAAGAACTATACCTGCGATTGAAGCAACGGCAAGCGGTGAAAGTGTAATTGTTGCACTGCCGATTGCAAAACTTACTGTGTCGCTTGAAAGTCCGAGCGCACATACAAGGATTACAGCGGCAACAATAAGGTTACGGCTTTTTGTAAAGTCAACCTTATTTTCCACAACATTTCTTACACCGATTGCAGAAATCATACCGTAAAGTACGAATGAAATACCGCCGATAATACAACTTGGAATTGAACCGATAATTGCAGATACAATCGGGAAGAATGATACACCTACAGCAAAGAAAGCGGCAATTCTGATTACTCGTGGGTCATAAACCTTTGTAAGTGCAAGTACGCCTGTATTTTCGCCATATGTTGTGTTTGCAGGGCCGCCAAAAAGTGAAGCAACAGTTGTTGCTAAACCGTCACCGGTAAGAGTTCTGTGAAGACCCGGATCCTGAATATAATTGTTGCCTGTTGTTGAACTGATAGCACAAATGTCACCGATATGCTCCATCATTGTGGCAAAAGCGATTGGAACAATGGCAATAATTGATGATGCGATAAGAGCGGTGTTAGAATAGTCGATACCGCCGAATACGGTTTTCTCCCAATGGATAGGAATACCGATAAGACCTTCACTGCCAAAAATATTGCCCTTAGCAATATTATCGCAAATTGTGTTTACACTTGTGAAATCGAAAATAGGCTGATAAACACCATTTGCGTCTGCACCGCCTGAGAAAAGCCATGGCATATTCTGAATAAGGTCAGGGTTTGCCTGCGAAATAAAGTACAGGACAAGTCCTACACCGTAAGAAATAAGCAATCCGAGAATAATCGGAATGATTTTTGCCATTCCCTTGCCCCATATGTTAAATATAACAATTGCGGCGAGAGCAACAAAGGCAAGCAGCCAGTTAGTCGTACAGTTTGAAACGGCAGACGGAGCAAGTCCAAGACCGATAGCAATAATGATTGGACCTGTAACAACAGGAGGGAAAAATCTCATAACTTTTTCAATGCCGACAGCTTTGATAATTGCGGCAAGAATGAAATAAACCAAACCTGCACACGCTACACCGAGGCAAGCATACGGCAACATACTGTTAGGGTCATCGGGTGCAAGCGCTTTGATAGCGGCATAACCGCCAAGAAAAGCAAATGAAGAACCGAGAAAAGCAGGTACTTTAAACTTTGTTATGCAGTGAAACAACAGAGTACCGAGTCCTGCCATAAGCAAGGTAGTCGAGATGTCAAGTCCTGTGATAATAGGAACAAGAATTGTTGCGCCGAACATTGCAAACATATGTTGAATACCAAGGATTATCATCTTTGGTTTGCCAAGTTTGCGGGCATCATAGATTGCGCCATTGTTTTTATCCATTTTAATTCCTCTTTCTCTTTTTTTGAGTTTTTATCCGTAAAAACCCCATTCTTTTTAATTATACTGTCTTGAAATAATAAAAGCAATATATTTTTATTATTACATAAAATAATGCATTTTAATTTGATAATTAAATAAATAATTAAAATAATGATTAATGAATAACTTATCAAACTGTTGTGATTAAATAATTTGAAAAGTTTGGTCAACCTTTTCAAAGGTTGTGGGTGTGGGCAGAGCCCACAAATACTTTTCGTTTATGAAATCTAATGATAGCAAAACAGTTTGCTGTTTTACGGCTTGAACACAACGGTGTTAGCCTTGAAAAGCGAAAGCAACAAGAAAAGGAAATCATTATTTTGTTAATAAAATATAGGTTTTTTTAATGGCTGTCGCCTGTTTTTTCAAACTTAGTTTTAACACGCAAACAGCGTCGCTGTTTGCGCCGGATAAATTGTTATATTGGAAGATATTATGGGCGCTGCCCATACCCGCAAGCCTTTAAAAAGGCTTGACCTAAATTTTTTAATTATTTCACTTAAACAGGAAATCATACTTTCCCACATTTTACAAATAGTCAAAACCCAAATTTACTTTTCAATAAACACAAAAAGAGCCGACTCTTGCGAATCGGCTCAATTATTTAAGAAAGTGTTATAAATTCAAAGTGAATTACTCGTTAATAGCGATAACTGCACCTGAACCTACTGTTCTACCACCCTCACGGATAGCGAAACGAAGACCTACTTCGATAGCGATTGGAGTGATAAGCTCAACATCCATCTCAACGTTATCGCCAGGCATACACATCTCTGTACCCTCTGGGAGTGAGATTGTACCTGTAACGTCAGTTGTTCTGAAGTAGAACTGTGGACGGTAGTTGTTGAAGAATGGTGTATGACGGCCACCCTCGTCCTTTGTAAGAACGTAAACCTGACCACGGAACTTTGTGTGTGGGTGAATTGTACCTGGCTTAGCAAGTACCTGACCTCTCTGGATTTCAGTTCTCTGAACACCACGGAGAAGTACACCTACGTTGTCACCAGCCTCAGCATAGTCAAGAGTCTTTCTGAACATCTCAAGACCTGTAACAACAACTTTTCTCTTCTCATCTGTAAGACCAACGATCTCAACTTCCTCAGAAGTTCTGATCTGACCTCTTTCAACTCTACCTGTAGCAACTGTACCACGACCTGTGATTGTGAATACGTCCTCAACAGGCATAAGGAATGGCTGGTCAGCCTTACGGTCAGGAGTTGGGATAAACTCGTCAACAGCGTCCATAAGCTCGTGGATGCAAGCATACTCAGGAGCATTAGGATCCTTAGAATCGCTTGTAAGTGCGAGGTAAGCTGAACCCTTGATGATTGGTGTTTCATCGCCCGGGAAGTCATACTCGTTGAGGAGGTCACGGATCTCCATCTCTACGAGCTCAAGAAGCTCAGGATCGTCAACCTGGTCTGTCTTGTTCATGAATACTACGATGTAAGGTACACCTACCTGACGAGAAAGAAGGATGTGCTCTCTTGTCTGTGGCATAGGACCGTCAGCAGCTGATACAACGAGGATAGCGCCGTCCATCTGAGCAGCACCTGTGATCATGTTCTTTACATAGTCAGCATGGCCTGGGCAGTCAACGTGTGCATAGTGACGTTTTTCTGTCTCGTACTCAACGTGAGCTGTGTTAATTGTGATACCACGCTCTCTCTCTTCAGGAGCCTTATCGATGTTAGCGTAATCAACGAAGTCAGCGTCGCCTTCTAAGTTGAGAACCTTTGTAATTGCAGCTGTAAGTGTTGTTTTACCATGGTCAACGTGGCCGATTGTACCAATGTTTACATGGGGTTTATTTCTTTCGAATTTTTCTCTTGCCATTGGAAATTTCCTCCTTAAATATGGTAATTCATTGTAATTTACATTACAATAGATTTAATGCTATTGTACCAACAAATCAGCAAAAAATCAAGAGGTTTTTATAAAAAACCTAATATATTCAGCAAAAAGGATTAATTAGTCCTTCTTAGCTCTCTCGCTCATAATCTTTTCAGCAATGTTCTTCGGAACTTCTGCATAAGTATCAGGCTCCATTACATACTGACCACGGCCCTGTGTCTTAGAACGCATATCAGTAGCATAACCAAACATTTCTGAAAGCGGAACATGAGCTGTTACTCTCTGTGCACCGTTCTCTGCTTCCATGCTCTGGATCATACCACGACGAGAGTTAAGGTCGCCGATAACATCACCGAGGTATTCGTCAGGAACGATAACTGTAACCTTCATGATAGGCTCAAGGAGAACAGGATCAGCTTTTCTCATAGCCTCTTTGAATGCCATAGAACCGGCAATCTTAAATGCCATTTCTGATGAGTCAACCTCGTGGTAAGATCCATCATAAAGCTCAACCTTAACGTCAACTACATTGTAACCTGCGAGTACACCGCTGAGCATTGCGCCCTGGATACCCTGGTCAACAGCAGGAATATATTCCTTAGGAATAGCACCGCCGACAATGTTATTAACGAATTCGTAACCCTTGTCCTTGTTAGGGAATACATTAATCTTAACATGACCGTACTGACCCTTACCACCTGACTGACGAGCATACTTCTCATCAACAGAAGCCTCTTTACGGATTGTTTCTTTGTAAGCAACCTGCGGAGCACCGATATTAGCCTCTACCTTAAACTCACGGAGAAGACGGTCAACGATAATCTCAAGGTGAAGCTCACCCATACCTGCGATAATTGTCTGACCTGTTTCTTCATCAGTATAAGCACGGAATGTTGGGTCTTCTTCTGCAAGCTTTGCAAGAGCAATACCCATCTTTTCCTGACCGGCTTTAGTCTTAGGCTCGATAGCTACTCTGATAACAGGCTCCGGGAACTCCATAGACTCAAGAACTACAGGATTCTTTTCGTCGCAGAGTGTGTCACCTGTTGTTGTATTCTTAAGACCAACAGCAGCAGCAATATCACCTGCATAGCAGCAGTCGATATCTTTTCTGTCGTTAGCGTGCATCTGAAGAATTCTGCCCATACGCTCGTTGTTGTCTTTTACAGAGTTGTAAACTGTATCTCCGGCCTTAACAATACCTGAGTAAACTCTGAAGAAGCAGAGCTTACCTACGAACGGGTCAGTTGCAATCTTAAATGCGAGAGCCGCAAAAGGCTCTGTATCAGAAGAATGTCTTTCAACTTCTTCGCCTGTTTCAGGGTTTGTACCCTTGATAGCAGGAACGTCGGTTGGAGCAGGCATATAATCGATAATAGCGTCAAGGAGCATCTGAACGCCCTTGTTACGGTATGAAGAGCCGCAAGTTACAGGAACCATTGTATTGTCGATTGTAGCTTTTCTGATAACTTTCTTAATTTCATCTATAGAAATTTCCTCGCCGCCGAAGTATTTCTCCATAAGATCCTCGTCAAGCTCAGCAACTGACTCGATGAGTTTCTCGTGATACTCGTTAGCAAGATCCTGCATGTTCTCAGGAATTTCTTCCTCACTGTAATCTGTACCGTCTTCATTGTGGTAAATCTCGGCCTTCATAGTAACGAGGTCGATAATACCTGTAAAGTCGCTTTCGGCACCGATTGGGAGCTGAATCGGAACAGCGTTACATTTAAGTCTGTCCTTCATCATCTGTACAACATGGTAGAAGTTAGCACCCATGATGTCCATTTTATTAACGTAAACCATTCTCGGTACGCCGTAGTTGTCAGCCTGACGCCATACGGTTTCAGACTGAGGCTCAACGCCGCCCTTAGCACAAAGAACTGTTACAGAACCGTCAAGTACACGGAGTGAACGCTCAACTTCAACGGTGAAGTCAACGTGACCAGGTGTGTCGATGATGTTGATTCTGTGTTTCTTGTACTGATGCTTGCTACCGAACCAAAATGCTGTTGTTGCAGCAGAAGTGATTGTGATACCACGTTCTTTCTCCTGAACCATCCAGTCCATAGTTGAAGCACCATCGTGTGTTTCGCCGATTTTATGGTTTACGCCAGTGTAATACAGGATACGCTCTGTTGTTGTAGTTTTACCGGCATCGATGTGAGCCATGATACCGATGTTTCTTGTCTGTTCAAGTGAAACCTGTCTTGGCATAAAATCCTCCTCTAAAAATTACTCCGGTAATAAAAATTACCATCTGTAATGAGCGAAAGCCTTGTTTGCTTCAGCCATCTTATGAGTGTCTTCACGCTTTTTGAAGGCACCGCCTGTGCTGTTAGTAGCATCAAGAATTTCTCCTGCAAGTCTTTCCTTCATTGTTCTTTCATTTCTGGCTCTTGAGTAAGTTGAAATCCAACGAAGACCGAGTGTCTGTCTTCTCTCAGGACGAACCTCCATAGGAACCTGATATGTGGCACCACCTACACGGCGAGCCTTAACCTCGAGAACTGGCATTACATTTTCCATAGCCTGCTCGAAAACCTCAAGTGGGTTATTACCTGTCTTATCAGCAATGATTTCAAATGCACCGTAAACAATCTTCTGAGCAACGCCCTTTTTACCGTCATACATAATGTTATTGATAAGACGAGTTACAAGTTTTGAATTATAAAGCGGATCCGGTAATACGTCACGCTTCGCAATAGAACCTCTTCTTGGCACTTTGCTTCCCTCCTTCACAATAATTGAGATATCATAGGTACTCGAAAGCGACAAACTCCCGTATGCCAACAAGAAATCCATAAATATATATAGAAATCCTGCCGCATAGCAGAACTTAAAATCAATTTAAGCCGAAGTTATGTCAATTCCTTATTTACCTGCCTTTGGACGCTTTGCGCCATACTTAGAACGAGACTGCATTCTTCCTGCAACGCCCTGTGCGTCGAGTGTACCACGAACAATGTGATAACGAACACCAGGCAAGTCCTTAACACGGCCACCACGAATAAGAACAACGCTGTGTTCCTGAAGGTTGTGACCAACACCTGGGATGTAAGAACTAACTTCGATACCGTTAGAAAGTCTTACTCTGGCAATCTTTCTGAGAGCTGAGTTAGGCTTTTTAGGTGTAGCAGTCTTTACGGCTGTGCACACACCTCTCTTCTGTGGTGAGCTCTGGTTGATAGCAACACGCTTCTTAGAGTTCCAACCCTTTAAGAGTGCAGGAGCCTTAGCTTTCTTTTCGGAAACCTCTCTGCCCTTTCTTACCAACTGGTTAAATGTAGGCATATTTTTCCTCCTTTCCAAAATATTAAGAAATTGATTAACCGCCCTGTCAAGCAGGGCCGAAATGCCGAACAAGGTGCAATTACACATTGCTCTGCAATTTAGTATTATAACTCAACAAATATCGTTTTGTCAAGCGTTTTTATCCCGATTTTACGGCATTTTTACTTGAGTTTTTTAAATTTGTGCCGCAGCAGATACTATTTTACCCCAAATTTTTCTTTATATACCGAAAAAACCGCCCTCCGTAAAAGCAGAGAGCGATTTTTGTTAAAATTTTAGTTTGTTAATAAGCAAAAATGTTAAAATCAGTTGTTTTCGACTTTGAAATTGTTTTCCTTTGCAAACTGTTCCGCAACTGAATTTTTCTTTGCAACTACTACGAGATCTTTTGCAGGAGTGTAGTCAGAGCTTATACCGTCAGAGCTTAAGAAACCGAATGCATATTCGCCGAGAATTGTTGTGGATTCAGGAACTGTAATTTTCTTTAAGTTCTTACATTCTACAATAGCCTCGTTCTCAAGTTCTGTTACACCGTCTTCAAGAACAAGCTCTGTAAGGCTTTCGCAATTGAGGAAAGCATATGCCTGAATAGTTTTTACACTGCCCGGAACGGTAACCTTGATTTCAACATCTTTGCCATCGTTGTTTGTAGGATTGTAGATATAAGCGTTGTAAATATCTGTTACCTTTTTGCCTTCAATTTCACTTGGAAGTGTAAATTCAATGTGCTTTGTTGTGTAATCTCCGTCAACGACATCATACATATTTACACCTGTGACAGAAACTTCGTTGCCGTTAAATACCTTGTAAAAGCAACAGGTGCTTTCATCATAAATTTAAACGCTCACGATTAATCAAAGCATCAGTTATATTCAATATACAAATCGTTATCCTTAGCGTATCTGTCGGCAGCCGAGCCTTCTTTAGCGTATATGTGAGTAAGCGGAGAACGGGTATATTCTCTTTTGCCGACAGGCTCTGAAAATGTATCTCCCGCAATATTAAAGCCTACCGCATGCTTGCCAATAACGGTCACCGATTCTGGAATATTAACCCTATCAAGCGAATAGCAATCCACAATAGCGTCAGGCTCAAGAGTTTCAACACCGTCTTCAAGGGTAATTTCACGCACATATTCCGACAGGTTAAAAGTATCGCTCTGTATTGTCTTTACTGTACCCGGTATTGTAATATGAATATGGAGAATACCCGAGGAAAGAGGATTGGACGGATTGATTTTTTCGACAGCAGTTACGGTTTTGCCGTTAATTTCACTCGGAATATTAAAATAAAAATTGTAAGTATCATCTACAACTTCATCCGTAAAATTATTGTAGTAATCCCAGGTGTCAATGCCTGTGACTGTAACAGTTCCGTCATCGTTTTCAGTGTAATAGCAATACGAGTTTTCGTCAAAATCAATACTCACGGACGAAACGGCAGCAGAGTCATCCGCACCCGTAAGCTCACCTGTTCCCATATTAAATTTATTGTTTTTGATTACATTCGTTATGACGGTATATCCGATAACACAAAGGCTGATAATCAATACACTTGCAATAACAAGAACAACTATGAGAGTTGTTTTTGATTTTTTCTTTTCACGGGCATTTACAACATCCGAAAACGGCTGATTTTGATTAGTATAACCGCTCGGCATTGCGCTGTTGCTGTAATTAGGGTTTCCGTAACTATGCTGTGAATTGTAATTTTTTTTGAGCATAGTTGTTTACAGACTGCGTGCTGTAACCGTTTTGTGCGTATTCGTTTACAGGCTGAACACCGGCACTGTTTAAAGCAGTATTTTCAACTGCAGATTTCGACACTTCTTCAGAATTATTTATATTTGCCTGTTCGTCGGATTTTTCCTGAACGGCTTTTTCCTGTTCTGATTCTTCTTGCGGTACGGGTCTGCCGCAAAAGGTACATATATTACCCTCAAATCTTTCTCCGCAATCCGGACATCTGTACATTTTTCTGTTCCTCCAAATTTCATATCAATTACATTCCATAGAACAGCATAATTATACCATTTTAATACATATAAATACAAGCATATTTTTGGATATAATAAAGCATAAAATTACAATTTATTTAACTAAAGTGCATAACAAAAGGCTCTCCGTTCAGAAGAGCCTTAGCTTTAAAATTATGTTTCAGAAAAACATTTCGTAAAGCGATTATAAGATTTTATCTTAAATTTGCGCAAAGTCATAACTTATTATTCACGCAAGTGCTTTTTCGATTTCCTGTGCGGCATCATCAAGGTAGTTGCCCTCAAAGAGTTCTACTCTGCCCTCGTCAACACACTTGGCAAGGTCGCTGTCAATAGGAAGCTTTGCAAGTACCTTTGTATTGTAACGCTCGGCAATTTCATCAATATGGCTTTCACCGAAAATATTATGCTTTTTGCCGCAATCGGGACATACAAAATAACTCATATTCTCAACAAGACCGAGAATCGGCACATTCATCATATTTGCCATTTTTACCGCCTTTTCGACAATCATGGAAACAAGCTCCTGCGGAGATGCAACTACAATGATTCCGTCAATCGGCAAACTCTGGAATACGGTAAGCGGAACATCTCCTGTTCCCGGAGGCATATCAACAAACATATAGTCCTCGTTTTCCCAGATAACATCTTTCCAAAACTGCTTTACCGTGCCTGTAATGACAGGTGAACGCCATACAACAGGGTCGGTCGGATTTTCAAGCAAAAGGTTTACTGACATAATATCAATTCCCGTTTCGGTTGTAACAGGAATAATTCCGTATTCGTTGCCCTTTGCTCTTTCGTTAATGCCAAAAGCCTTTGGAATTGACGGGCCTGTAATATCTGCGTCAAGAATAGCCGTTTTTTTACCAAGACGATTGAAAGTTACCGCAAGAGTTGAAGTAACAAGGCTTTTGCCTACTCCGCCCTTGCCCGATACTACGGCAATTACTTTCTTTACACTGCTGTATTGATTAAGGCTTTCATGCAAACTTTCCGAATTTTTTGACTTGCAGTCAGAGCTGCAAGATGAACAATCATGACTACATCCCATATTTTTTACATCTCCATTTTATACAATTTGTGTTGTTTCGTCAGGAACATACTCCGTTACAGGTTCTGTATCCGGGGCAGGTTCGTAAGTTTCGGGTTCGGTATATTCTTCTGTGGAAGGCTCTGTTTCCGGCTCGGTGTACTCCTCTGTGGAAGGCTGTTCTGTGGTTTCCTCCACAGACTCCGTGTAATCGGGAACATACTCCGATTCGGTTTCAGGCTCGTAATACTCGGTTGTCGGCTCTTGAGTTGTGGCAACAGTCGCTTTCGTGGTAGGTGCAGTTGTCACCGTCGATTTTTTATTGTCAAACGAACATTTTGAAAGCACAAAAGCAAGCACACATACTACTATAACCGCAACGGCTACCACTACGCATACCATAGCCGCCTTACTGTTTTTCTGCTTTTGTTTTTTCGCTTTTTTCTGCTTTTTCGGCTTTCCCGAATAATCGTCCGTATCTGCATTATTCTCATAATAGTCATCATTATTCGGTTGTCTGCGCTTAAATTCGTGTCTGTCCTCACCCGTTTGAGCGTCAAAACCGTCACCGTAATCTCTGTTGCTTTTTTTCGGATTATCCGACGGTATATGATTTTTGCTTGTTACCGATTGACAGTCAAAATCATCGCCGTAATTATCGCTGTGAACATCAAAATTCTCTGTGCTGTCTATGGCAGGCTCATTATTCGGTACATCGTTTGAATTTTTTTCAACTTCTTTATTTTCAACAGTTTCGGTATTATCAACATCAAAATTTTCAATATCCGCAAATCTGTCCTCTTCGTCTTTTTTTGCGTGACGGGCAATATATACTTTTTCTTCTTCCTCTTCAATTTTTTCTGTTCCGTCAAACTTATCCTTTTCGTCCATAAATTCACCCTCTTTAATTCGGTTCTAAATGTTGGGGTAACAATAATAAATTATTGTTTGGCTCACGGTTTAGTGTAATAATTTAAAAATTTAGGTCAAGCCTTTTTAAAGGTTGCCAAACTTTTATAATTACTTGGCTGATGTATTCCGCTAAACCGTAAATTACCCAAACTTATGATAAAAAGCCTTTAATTCTTAAATAACCGTATAAGGCACCGCTTAAATAATAAAACAGCGGCTCGATTTTGTCAAGTCGCTGTCAAATTAATAAGTAAAACAAATTATTCTTCTGTGTTTTCTTCGCTTGTTTCGGTTTCTTCGGCATTTTCGGAAGTTTCCTCTGATTCTTCTTCATTTTCAACATCCTGAATGTCAGCTTCTATACCGCCCTCAACGAATTTTTTCTCGCTTTCGTTCTCTTCCTCGACAATTTCAAAACCGCTTAAGAATGTGTACGGAATACCGTAACCGAATACAACGGCTGCAAGTGTTGTTACAATGCTGATTGAACTGTCATTTATAACAAATGCGCTGTGGAGCGGCATACCGCTTGCTATGCTTGCAATCATTATGTAAAGCGCAGGCAATACCATAATTATTAATGTAATCGGTGAAAAACGCTTTACAGGCTTTCCGTCGCCGACTCTTGTTGCGTAGAACAAAAGCAGACCGAACACTGTGTAAACAAACAACTGAATTACATTTGAAAGCACCTGATTCTGTCCAAGTGCAAAATTAGAGAAAAAGTGTGCGCATACTACAAACGCAAGAATAAGGAATGCAGAGAAAAACAGATTTACTGTATTCTTTTTATTTGGTTTTTTCATAATCGTGCCTCCGAGCATCAAAATTATTTAGATTTTATCACACTATTGTGACAGTTTTATGACAAATGTTCAGTAAATATCGCACTATACAGCACATTTATTACCTTATTTTTTTGCTTTTGCGGCAAGGCACACCCAACCTTTTTCAAGGTGTTCTTCTATAATGTCAAAATCCTTGCCAATTGATTCCTTTACCTCTTCGGCACGGGTATCAATAATACCGCTCATAATATAAACCGCATCGTCTTTCATAAAGTCTTTTACACCTTTTGAAAGGAACATAATTGCGTCTGCTACAATATTTGCAAGTACAATGTCATACTTACCTGTTACTTTATCTGTAAAGCTGCCGCAGATTGCAGTAAAGCGGTCAGCCACATTGTTAATTTCGGCATTTTCTTTTGCGGTTCTTACCGCAACATCGTCAATGTCAACTCCTACGGCACTTTCTGCACCCATAAGCAAAGACGCAATACCGAGCACACCGCTGCCACAACCCACATCAAGCACTTTGTCGCCTTTTTTCATATACTTTTCGCACATTTCAAGGCAAAGTCTTGTGGTTTCGTGACTGCCTGTGCCAAACGCAAGACCCGGGTCAATATTCAAAACTATTCTGCCCTGCGGATCGTAATCATCTCTCCAACTCGGGCGAATAAGGAGCTTTTCTCCAACGGCAATCGGATTAAAATACTTTTTCCAATTGTTTCTCCAATCTTCTTCGGCACAGTCGAGCAATTCAATTTTATGCTCAATGCCCTCTGCATTATACCTTTCGGACAAAAAGGCTACAGCCTCGTTCGGAGAAACATCAGGCTCAAGGTAAATATGAACATAGGCAACGCTCCTGTCTTTCTTGAGCAAATCCTCATCTATAAGGTCAATGTGTGCAATCTCCTGCACTTCCTGCTCAAGAGCAGTGTAGTCCTCAATATAAATTCCGTAAGGCACTACAACATTCGCAATGTCGCCTGCCCTGTCTATATCCTTTGCGTTTACCGCAATTTTTATTTCTGTCCAAGACTCCATTTGTTAAGCCCCTTTATATACTGTTATCAGAATTATTCGTTGAACATTCTCTTTATTTTCTCAAAAAAGCTGTTGCGCTGTGCGTAGTTCTTTTCGTTTGTAACATTCTCAAATTCTTTTATAAGATTCTTCTGCTTAGCGTTAAGATTCTTCGGAACTTCAATGGTTACACGCACATACTGGTCGCCTTTTCCTCTGCCGTTAAGGCGCTGAATGCCTTTGCCCTTAAGCTTAAATACATCGCCCGGCTGTGTACCCTCGTGAACCTGATACGAAACCTTGCCGTCAAGAGTAGGAACAACCACCTCTGCGCCGAGAGCAGCCTGTGCAAATGTAAGAGGAAGATTGCACCATACATCATCGCCTCTGCGTTCAAATACAGGATGCGGCTGAACATTTACATATACATGAAGGTCACCCGAAGGGCCGCCGTTATAACCTGCGTTGCCTCTGCCGCCGACATTAAGAATCTGCTGGTCTTTAATGCCTGCCGGAACTGTAATATCAACAGTTTTAGTCCTGCGCTTTCTGCCCGAACCGCCGCACTTAGGGCAAGGACTGTCAATAATCTTGCCTTTACCGTGACAAGCGTCACAGGCACGCTGTGTCTGAACAACTCCGAAAGGTGAACGCTGGCTGATTGTAACTCTGCCCGAGCCTCCGCACACAGAGCAGGTCTTAGGCTGAGTACCGGGTTTTGCGCCCGTACCGTGACATTCGTCACAAGAAGAAACGCAATCGTAGCTTACGGTCTTTTTACAGCCCTTTGCAGCCTCTTCAAATGAAATATAAATGCTTGCCTCAACATCGCTGCCTCGGCTCGGAGCATTAGGATTATTGGAGCGTCTGCCTCCGAATCCGCCGAAAAAGCTTGAAAAAATATCATCTATATCAATGCCCTGACCGTATGCACCGTAACCGCCTGCGCCGCCCGCACCGAAGTTAGGGTCTACGCCTGCGTGACCGTACTGGTCATAGCGGGCTTTTTTATCTTTATCTGAAAGTACCTCGTAAGCCTCGTTGACTTCTTTGAATTTTTCTTCACATTCCTTATCTCCCGGATGGAGGTCAGGGTGGTACTTTTTAGCGCTCTGACGGTAAGCCTTTTTAATTTCATCTTCGCTTGCTCCCTTAGAAACGCCAAGCACCTCGTAATAATCTCTTTTATCTGCCATCATTCTCACCTTTTAATAACTTGTTATCAGCTGTATAAAGGTTATCTATATACGCTGTATACGCTGTCAAAAATCCATACAGTGCTAAAGGAGCCGTTGCAAAAAACAGCCCCTTTAACAAATTTTAACAGGAAAAACAAATGAAGTCAATCATTGTGTAAATCTATTTATAGGCTGCCGTTTTTAATCAGTTGCCGTCAACATCCTTAAAATCGGCATCATATACATTAGGGTCACCGTTTGAGCCGCCCTGTGTGCCCTGCTGTGGGTCACCCTGCGGAGCCGCACCCTGTGCACCCTGCGGATTTGCCTGCTGATAAAGTTTTGCGGAAACTTCGTAAACAGCTTTCTGTAAATCCTCCTTAGCAGTGTCAATCATAGACTTGTCGTTCTTAGCGATAGCGTCCTTAACTGCAGCACACTTTGTATTGATTGTATTCTTTTCGTCCTCTGAAATCTTGTCGCCGCTCTCGTTTACGAGCTTTTCAGCCTGATATACAAGGTTCTCTGCTTCGTTCTTAGCGTCAACCTCTTCACGGTGCTTCTTATCTTCTGCGGCGTACTGCTCTGCTTCCTTAACAGCCTTGTCGATATCTTCCTTGCTCATTGAGGTTGAGTTCTGAATCTGAATCTTCTGCTCCTTGCCTGTACCGAGGTCTTTTGCAGATACATTAACAATACCGTTTGCATCAATATCAAATGTTACTTCAATTTGCGGGATACCACGCATAGCGGGAGCAATGCCTGTGAGAGCAAACAAACCGAGCTGCTTGTTATCTCTTGCAAATTCACGCTCACCCTGTAAAACATTGATTTCAACCTGTGTCTGGTTATCAGCGGCAGTTGAGAAAATCTGGCTCTTCTTTGTAGGAATTGTTGTGTTTCTCTCAATAATCTTTGTCATTACGCCGCCCATTGTTTCAACACCAAGTGAAAGAGGTGTAACATCGAGGAGAAGAAGTCCCTCTACCTCGCCGCCGAGAACGCCGCCCTGAATAGCAGCACCTACAGCTACGCACTCATCAGGGTTAATGCCCTTGAACGGCTCTTTGCCGATAAGTTTTTTAACAGCTTCCTGTACAGCAGGAATTCTTGAAGAACCGCCGACCATAAGAACCTTGTCAATCTGACTGATCTGTAAACCTGAATCAGAGAGAGCCGAACGAACCGGACCCATTGTAGCCTCTACAAGGTCTGCTGTAAGTTCGTCAAACTTAGCTCTTGTAAGTGTTAAGTCAAGGTGCTTAGGACCTGTCTGGTCTGCTGTAATGAATGGGAGGTTGATTGAAGATGTTGTAACGCCCGAAAGCTCTATCTTAGCTTTCTCTGCAGCCTCTTTGAAACGCTGCATAGCAACCTTATCTGATGAAAGGTCAATACCTGTTTCGTTTTTGAATGATGTTACCATCCAGTCGATAATTCTCTTATCGAAGTCATCACCACCGAGGCGGTTGTTACCTGCTGTAGCAAGAACTTCCTGAACACCGTCGCCCATCTCAATGATAGATACATCGAATGTACCGCCGCCGAGGTCATATACCATAACCTTCTGGTCTTTTTCTTTATCTATACCGTATGAAAGAGCAGCTGCTGTAGGCTCGTTGATAATTCTCTTTACATCAAGACCTGCAATCTTACCTGCATCCTTAGTAGCCTGACGCTGTGCGTCTGTAAAGTAAGCAGGAACTGTAATAACTGCCTGTGTTACCTTTTCGCCGAGGTATGCTTCAGCGTCTGCCTTTAACTTTGAAAGAATCATAGCTGAAATTTCCTGCGGTGTGTACTGCTTGCCGTCAATTGATACTTTATATGATGTACCCATTTCTCTCTTAATAGAAGAAACTGTCTTGTCAGGGTTTGTGATAGCCTGGCGCTTTGCAACCTGACCTACCATACGCTCGCCGTCTTTTGAGAAAGCAACAACGGAAGGAGTTGTTCTTGCGCCCTCGGCGTTAGGAATAACTACAGGCTCGCCGCCTTCGATAACTGCTACACATGAGTTTGTTGTACCTAAATCTATACCTATTGTCTTTGCCATAATGAATTCCTCCTGAATATATTTGTTTTACTTTTATACTGATTTATTTATATAAAGGTCTTAGTCGCAATTTGCAACCTGAACCATTGCATGACGAATAATTTTATCGCCGATTTTGTAACCTGTCTGGAACACCTGTGAAATACAGTTCTTTTCAAAATTCTCATCGTCAATCTTTGAGATTGCGTTGTGAATTTCCGGATTAAACTCCTCACCCTGCGCACCGAAAGGCTCAACCTTGAGCTTTTCAAGCGACTTTGCAAGCTGATTTGAAATAAGCTCAATGCCCTTTAAAATTTCGGGGTCACAATCTTTTAAATTTGTAATAGCCATCTGAATACTGTCTGCTACAGGCAAAAGCTCTGTAACCGCCTTTGCTGTTGCGTCATCATAAATAGAAAGCTTTTCGTTTGCTGTACGCTTGCGGTAGTTGTCATACTCGGCACAAAGGCGAAGATATTTGTCTTTCTGTGAGTTGAGCTCCTCCTCAAGTTCAGCTATTTTTTTGGCGGTTTCATCAATCTCTTCCGTAACCGCTTCAGCTGTCTGTTCGGATGTATTCTCGTTTACAACAGCTTCGTCTTTTGTCACTTCTTTTTTCTTTGACATATTACCTTTCCTTTCTATATTAATGCTCTATAAGCTCGCTTATTATTTTACTTACACATTCGCTTATACATTCTATAATCGAAATCACTCTGCCGTAATCCGTTCGTATAGGAGCTATTACGGCAAGCGTACCGGACGGTGTATCTTTTACGCTGTAGCTTGAAGAAATTACCGAGCTGTACGCAAGTTCTATACGGCTGTTTTCTGTACCTATACTTACCGAAGTACCTATCGGCAGGCTTGTAAGAACACCTGCAAGATCTCCTTTTCTTGAAAGAAGTTCAATTACATTTCTTGCCGCAAGAAAATTTACATTCTGCATAAACAACGGCTTTGTCTGACCGCTCAAAAAGATTCCGACTTCGTTTGCCTTGTCTGCCGCATCTTTTATCGCCGTAAGCACACTTGGCATAAAGAGCGATAACTCGCCAAATCTTGCCGCTGCCGTCTGTATAAACGGACGATTTATCGAAGAAAGCCTTACTCCGTCAAACAATTCGTTAAGTGCTTTGTCAAACACTTCAAGGATTTCGGGAGTGATTATAAATTCGCATCTGAAAAGCTGATTTTTTATAATGCCGTTTGAGGCAATTACAACAGTCATTGCCGTGTGCGAACCCGTCTGCACAAAGCTGATTTTGTGAATCCTGCTTTCTGCGGAATTCGGTGTTGTGGCAACTGCGGTAAGTCCTGTCAGCTCCGAAAGAAGATCTGCCGCCGATTTTAAAATATTTTCGGGTGATTCGGCATTTCTGTAAAGTTTATCCTCCACAAGTTCTCTGCCCCGCTGTGACACCGCCACAATCTTCATAAGATTGTCAACATAGTATCTGTAGCCCTGCTGAGTAGGTATTCTGCCTGCCGATGTATGCGGCTGAACAAGATAACCCTTTTGTGTGAGGTCTGCCATATCATTTCTTACCGTAGCCGATGAAACTTTTAAATCCGTTTCGTCTATCAGAGTTTTTGAACCTACAGGCTCACCTGTCTTTATAAAGTTTTCAACAACAGCCGAAAGAATTTTTTGCTTTCTTTCCGCAAGCTCCATAGGTATCACCTCTCTGCCTGCGTTTTTTGTTGTTTTAGCACTCTCTGTGTGTGAGTGCTAACTCTTATGCTTATACTATAATCTTAAAGTCAGCAAAAGTCAAGAGTTTTATCAGAAAAATTTTACTTTTCAAAAACTTTTCACAAATCCGTCACCATTATTGACATTTCAGCGCAAAATATACTATAATGGAAGTTATATTGACAAATACACCCTTAACTACACAAAATGGCTTAAATTAGCCGTAATTTTTGATACAACTAAGATACAAAAGAGGTTATTATGAGAATCGGTTACTTTTTCAGAGTTTGCTCCGGCGCAACATTCAGCAAACTTTCCGGCGCAATAAATACCGTTCACACAAAATCCGGCAAAAACAAAGCCGGCATTTTCTTTGATATGGTAGGTTGCTTTTTAAAATACAGAGCGGGATATAATGACTATGTTCTGTTTGAATACTACAATATGACTGCAGACCAACGCAAAACGTATATGACACGCTTTAAAAACAAGCGTTTTATGTTAATGCAGAACGATCTTACAAGTGCCGAAATATTTAACGATAAAAGATTATTTGATACCAGATTTGCAAAATATCTTGGCAGACGGGTACTTGTAATTGAGGAAAAGATTACTTTGGAGCAATTCAGCGAATTTATTAAGCCTTGGGATGTTTTCATTGCAAAGCCTGCTTTCGGCGAATGCGGCAAAGGCATTGAAAAACTTGTTAAAGCAGACTTTAAGAGTGACGAAGAATTTTATAATTATGTTTTTGACAAAGAAAACGAATTCGGTGTACTTGAAGAGGCAATAAAACAACACCCCGATGTTTCAAAAATTTATCCTCACTCAATTAACTGCTTAAGAATTGCCACACTTGTGGTAGACGGCAAGCCGAATATTTTGTATGCGGTGTTTAAAACAGGAAATAACGGTAAATTTGTAGATAATCTTGAAAACGGCGGTTTTGCCTGTCACTTTGACCTCGATACAGGTACGGTAACAGGGCCGGGACATACTTCCGATATGGAAATTGCATACGAACACCCGTATTCGGGAATAAAATTTAAAGGTTTTAAAATTCCTTACTGCGAAGAGGTCAAGGAGCTTGTTAAAAATGCGGCACTGGAAGAACCCGAATTTAAGTATTGCGGTTGGGATGTATGCATTTCGGAGAACGGACCTGCGATTATCGAGGGCAATGACTATGCGGCATATGACTTTCCACAGTTACCCGACGAAGATACTCCAAAGGTCGGATTAATTTCAATTATAAAGCAGTATATTCCCGACCTTAAACTTTAAATCATTAATACATTAGATTTATAGGAGATCAACAAATGGAAACCATAAAATCCTTTTACTTTATATTATGGGCAATAATCGCTCTGTATATGTTCGTATCGGCAAAAAAGCTCGGTTCTTTGTGCTACATCATCGGGGGTTTTTTCAGCTTTATGACTGTATGGTACGCTATGAACAGTTTTTCGGGAATTGCAATGTTTGACGGTGTGCTCGGAATTGTGTTTAAATGTGTAGTAGGTGCTTTCCTGCTCGGCTTTGTACTGATTTATGTAATCGGTAAACTAAAAAAGAATAAGAAATAAAATTTTAAATCAATTACAGGCTTAAAAGCATAACCCCTCCGGCAACGCTGTTAATATGCGTTGTCGGAGGGGTTATTGTTGTTGTCAAACTTTGCATATACAAAAAGCTTTTCAAAATATGTCGCATCAGAACAAATTTTAAAAACAATGTAAAAATAATTGACAGCGACTATATCTGATTTTATAATATTTATATAAATACATTCATACAAAGGACTGATATTATGATAAAATTCAATAATGTTACAAAAGTATTTAACAACACTTTAAAAGCAGTAGACGATCTGTCTTTTACTGTAAATAAAGGCGAAATTGTAGGATTTATCGGACCGAACGGTTCGGGCAAAACCACCACAATCAAAATGCTTACAGGTATTCTCTCAAGTGACAGCGGTGAAATAAGTATCAACGGTCACGACATAAAAAAAGAACCGCTTGAGGCAAAGAAAAGTATCGGTTACATTGCCGACAGTCCCGATATGTTCTTAAGGCTCAAAGGAATTGAGTTTCTCAATTTCATCGGTGACATCTACAAAGTTCCGTCAGATGTGCGCAAAAAGAGATTTACCGAAGTTTGCGACAGATTCGGACTTACCGACAGCTTAAACGCACCTATGCTAAGCTACTCGCACGGTATGCGTCAGAAAATTATGGTTGCCGCCGCACTTGTGCACAATCCCGATGTATGGATTCTTGACGAACCGCTCATCGGTCTTGACCCTAAGAGTGCTTTTGAACTGAAAGCTATGATGCGTGAACACGCAGATGCGGGTAACTGCGTATTTTTCTCCACCCACATACTTGAAGTTGCCGAAAAACTCTGCGACAAGGTTATCATAATTAAAAAGGGCAAATCGCTTTATGACGGCACTCTCGATAATCTTTGTAGTCAGAACACAGGCAAATCACTTGAACAAATCTTTTTGGAGCTGACTGAAAATGAGTAATTTTTTTAATTTATTAAAAACCTTTATAAAAACAACCGAGCTAACCTCCGCAGAAAAAAAGCGTTCCAAACATTTTTATACAATTATGGGTACGGCGGTTGTGCTTCTTATTATGATACCGGCAGGTGCGCTTGTAGGAATAATCACCTATGCCCTAACACTCGGCGTAATGACATACGGCGGAGCAACACAGGGTGCGGAAGTAATTTTACATATTATTTCTATCCTTTCCGTAGTATTCGGAATTAATGTAATTATCAATATATTTTATTTTTCAAACGATATTGAAAATCTCATTCCTCTTCCGTTAAAGCCGAGAGAAATCGTAAGCGCAAAGTTTGCTTATTCCCTGCTTTCGGAAAACATAATGGAATTTATCCTTATTCTCGGCGCTTGCGTAGGCTTTATGTCGGCAAAGGGATTTTCGCTGACAGGTGTTATAACTTCAATAATCGGCATACTTACCGTTCCCATTATTCCTCTTGCTTACTGCGGAATTATTGCCGTTATATTTATGTACTTTACCCACTCGGTAAAAAACCGTGATTTCCTCAATAAAATTACAGGTATCGGCACTGCCGTGCTTATAGTCGGCGCATTGGTTGCTCTCGTAAGCATCAGCGGATTTAATCCCGACGCAATCGTTACTTCGCTTGCAAGCGCAGACAACGGATTTTTAAATGTTATGAACTTTATTTTTCCGCACATTCCGCTTATGATGGATTCTATCTCAAGCGAATCCGTATATCAACTGCTTTTATACTTGCTTGCAAATGTAATTTTCGTTGCAGTCTTCCTTTTCCTTGCGTCAAAAATGTATATCAAAGGTGTGTCGGACATCAATACCACAAAATCCAAACGCAGTAAAAGCATTGCAAGTCAGGCTGTTGAAAAATCAACCCAAAAAGGAGTTTTTGCAAGTTATTTGAAAAAAGAATTTCTTATCCTTTTCAGAACTCCGCCTTTCTTTATGGACTGCATAGCCATTAACCTTTTGTGGCCTGTTTTTATGGCTGTTATTATGATTTTGCAGGGCAGTACAAACTTTTTGTCGGGCACACTTACACCGTACCTTGCGGGAGATCAAAAAAGTATTACTGTAATTACCGTAGCGGCTGTTGTAATTTCCGCCCTTGTCACGGCAATTAACAGTATCGCTTCTTCCGCAATTTCAAGAGAGGGCAAGCACTTCCAATTTATGCGCTATATTCCCGTTACATTAAGAGTTCAACTGAATGCAAAAGCACTTACAAGTATAATCATCAGCGGCTCTGTTATGGTGCTCTATGTAATTGCATTTAATATTTACTGCGCAATTCTCGCAGACAGCTTTAACCCGTTTGTATTCATCGTAATTCCGCTTATACATATTCTTTTAAGCCTTATCTGCGTTGTTTTTGTAACCTACCTCGGTATATTCTTGGACACAATAAACCCTAAACTTGTATGGGACGATGAAATCAACGCTTTGCGAGGTAACTACAATACCGTAATCAATGCAGCCATAATTATAGCAATTACCGCCGCTATTTGTGCAATTTCTCTTGTATTGCTATGGATTTTTGGTGTTGAACCTGTTATAATTAACCTTGGACTTGTTATTGTTATGTATGTGCTTGCGGTTTTTGCACAAAGGCTTTGCCTTAGCAAGGGTGTAAAAAATCTTGAACAAACCGAAAGCTGATAGATTAGAAACACAATGCAAATCAAATTTTATTAAGGTGATTTATAATGACAGAAACTAACTATTCCATGCTCTGCGATTTTTACGAGCTTACAATGTCAAACGGCTATTTTAAAAACGGCTTTTACAAAAAGACTGTTTACTTCGACCTTTTCTTTCGCAAAGTGCCCGACAACGGCGGTTTTGCCATTGCGGCAGGTCTTGAGCAGGTAATTGACTACATCAAAAATCTCCACTTCTCCGAAACCGATATTGAGTATCTTAGAGAAAAAAGAATTTTTGACGAAGAATTTTTAAAATATCTTTCAAATTTCAAATTCACAGGTGATATTTACGCTATTCCCGAGGGAACTCCTATCTTCCCTAACGAACCGATTATTACGGTAAAAGCTCCTGCCATAGAGGCACAGCTTATCGAAACATTTTTACTTCTTACAATCAATCATCAGACTCTCATTGCAACAAAGGCAAACAGAATTGTTCGTGCCGCACAGGGCAGAACGGTTCTTGAGTTTGGTTCTCGCCGTGCACAGGGCGCAACAGGTGCCGTTGACGGTGCAAGAGCCGCATACATAGGCGGTTGTGCCGGTACAGCCTGCACACTTACAGACGCACTTTACGGCGTACCCGCAGGCGGCACAATGGCTCATTCCTGGATTCAGATGTTCGACAACGAATATACAGCATTCCGCACCTACTGCGAGCTTTATCCTGAGAACCCGACGCTTCTTGTCGATACTTACAACACGCTTAAAAGCGGCGTTCCGAACGCAATAAGAGTATTTAAAGAAGTGCTTGTTCCAAAGGGCATTAACAAATTTGCAATTCGTCTTGATTCGGGCGATATTTCTTACCTTTCTAAAAAAGCAAGAAAAATGCTTGACGAGGCAGGACTTGAAAACTGCAAAATTGTTGCGTCAAACTCACTCGATGAGTACCTTATCCGTGACCTTATGATGCAGGGTGCACAGGTCGATGTTTTCGGAGTTGGCGAAAGACTTATAACTTCGTCAAGTTCGCCTGTATTCGGCGGTGTATATAAACTTGTTGCCGTTGAAGAACCCACAAGCGGCGAAATTATCCCGAAAATCAAAGTCAGCGAGAACACAACAAAAATCACAAATCCTCATTTCAAAAAGCTTTACCGTTATTATGACAACGAGAGCGGCAAGGCTCTTGCCGACGAACTTTGCGTGTACGACGAAGTAATGGATTTCTCAAAACCACACACCATTTTCGACCAGAATGCAACATGGAAAGCAAAAACTCTCACAGACTTTACCGCAAAAGAATTACTTGTACCGATATTTAAGGACGGCGAGTGCGTGTATGAATCGCCAAAGATTGAAGATATTGCAAAATACTGCAAAGACCAAATCGGACTTCTTTGGGACGAGGTAAAGCGATTTGAGAACCCGCACAACTACTATGTTGACCTCTCGAAAAAGCTTTGGGACATCAAAAACATTCTTTTAAATATCTATCAGAGTTAAAATCGCAGGAGTTCATATGAAAAATTTAAAACAAATTATCGCCGTAACACTTACCGCCACAGCAGTAGCGGCAACTGCAATTGTTTCGGCATCAGCACTTGATACGCAAAAATACGACTTAAACGATGACGGCAGATTTGATGTGCAGGATGTTACATACTTGCAGATAAAAATAGCAGGTGACGGAGAACTGACAGACAATCAGAAAAAAATTGCCGACTATAACAATGACGGCAAAATTGATGTTCAGGATGTAACCTCGGCTCAAATGCTCATTTCGGGAGGAGAAACTCCGACACAGCCTGCAACACAGCCGACCACCGTACAACCGACTTCACAACCGCAGCCGACCACACAGCCGAGCGGATCTGCAAGCTATAATAAAGAATTTGCCGATAAGGTAATTGAACTTGTAAATGCGGCACGGGCAAAAGAGGGACTTTCTCCCCTCACAAAAGACACAACTCTTACAAACCTTTCAAACATTCGTTCAAAAGAAACAGCAACTCTGTTTTCACACCAGCGCCCTGACGGCACAAGCTGGTCTATGGTTTTAAAGCAGAATAATGTTTCGTACACTTCGGCAGCCGAAAACATTGCCGCAGGACAGAACACACCCGAAGCTGTAGTAAAAGAATGGATGAATTCTCCGTCGCACAGAGCAAACATAATGAACAGCGAATATAACAAAATCGGTGTTTCGTGTTATGTTGACCAAAATGCTCCGTACAGATATTATTGGGAACAGTTGTTTATTAAAGGCTAACGCAAACTCCGATAGCCAACCGGCTTGCTGTTTGGCAGCTTAAACACAATAGCGAAAACCTTTCAATTATGAAAACAAACAAGAAAATAGGCTTTTTAACACCGTCAACACTTTGCGCTGACGGTGTTTTCTTTGCATAATAATTTTTCACCTGTTTTGTGAAAATCGATGCAAAAGCTCTGACAAAAAATTTGACTGTTTAATTTTGCTAAAAATATTGACTGTTATACGCAGAATTGATATAATTTTGTTATAAAAGGCAGGCGGTGAAGATATGAAAAAAACTCGGCTGATAAAAATTATACTTAAACGGACAGGAGCACTTAAGTTTTTGACAACATACATAATAATATTTGCAGGTGTAAGCATTGGTGTATGGATAGTTGAGCCGAACATAAAAACTCCGATTGACAGTGTATGGTACTGTTTCAGCGTAGCCACGACCATAGGTTTTGGCGACATAACCGCCGTTACGATACTCGGCAGGGCAATGTCGATTTTCCTGTCGATATGTTCCATACTGATAATAGCGGTAGTACCGGGAATTATTACAAGCTATTATATTGAGAGTACAAAGCTAAAGGAAAAGGAAAGTATAGCAAAATTTCTTGACGACCTCGAACATCTGCCTGAACTTTCAAAAGAGGATTTACAAAGCCTTTCGGAAAAGGTAAAAAAGTTTAATAGGAAGTAATATTAAATCATTTTAAAATTTTCGTTCCGATTTAGTCTAAGCTATTTGCTAAATTATGGTTTAGCAAATTGATTTGCCAATCAATTATAAAAGTTTGGTCGACCTTTTCAAAGGTCGTGGGTGTGGGCAAAGCCCACAAATACTTTCCGTTTATGCAGTCTGACGATAGCCAAACAGCTCGCTGTTTGGCGGCTTGAACACAACGGCGTTAGCCTTTAAAAATGCGATAGCAACAAGAAAAGAAATTCGTTATTTCATTAATAAAATATATTTTTTTAATGGCTGTCGCCTGTTTTAACAAACTTAGTTTTAGCACGCAAACAGCGTGGCTGTTTGCGCCCGAAGAATTGTAATATCGGAAGATTTTATGGGCGCTGCCCAAACCCGCAATTTTTGAAAAAATTGAGTAAACTTTTTTGTTTTTGGGAGGATAATTTAGCGTTAGCTAAATTTCAATGCCCGACCGACAATTTGCCAAACCGTAATTTATTATTGTTACCCCAACATTTAAACAGAACCATAAACATAAAAGCCTGACAACATTCAAATCTGTTGTCAGGCTGTTTTTTATAAATTATTAATTTCAGAAAACATTTTCTCGGCTGTCTTTGCATTGTCAAAGATAGCTTTTTTCAATTCATCAAGCGAAGAAAATTTCTTTTCGCCTCTTATAAAATCTATAAGCCGCACATCTACCGTCTTGCCGTACAACTCTTCTCCACTGTAGTCGGGCATCCAGGTTTCGCAAAGCGGGGCAAAATTGCCTACTGTCGGTTTTACTCCTATATTTGTAACGCCGCAGAATTTCCTGCCGTCATCAAGAGTAACGCACGATGCATACACGCCAAACTTCGGCACAACAAGCTCTTCGTGCAAAGACTGATTAAGAGTCGGTGTTCCGAGTTCTCTGCCCAAGTGCTGACCGTGTACAACCTCTCCGCCGAATCCGAAATATGAACCTAAAAGTTCGTTTGCCCTGCGCACATTTCCGTCCTTAATAAGTTCACGGATAAGCGTTGACGAAACTACTCCCTCTTTTTCTTCAACAGGCGGCAAAACCTGCAACTCAATTCCGTTTTCCTTGCAAATTTCGGCGAGCAGCTCGGTATTTCCCTCGCCGTTTTTACCGAAAGTGTAATTAAAACCGCAGCAAAGTTTTTTTGCTTTCAGAGTTTTTATTAACATATCTTCCACAAATTTTCGTGGTGCAACATCAACAACCGACTTGAAATCGCACATATACAGGTGCTGTATTCCGATTTCGGACAGCACTGTTTTTTTATCTTCAACGCTCATCAACGCCTCTTGCGGTTGATTTTTAAGCACACTTTTCGGACTTTGTGCAAAGGTAAAGCAAATCGGCACAAGTCCGTTTTCACTGCCCCTTACCGCCTCGCCGATAACCTTGCGGTGACCGATGTGCAAGCCGTCAAAAAAGCCGAGTGCCGCTGATGTATTTTGTTTTTCGGGTAATAATTCAAAAAAAGTTTGCATATATTTATTCATACCTTAATTGCAGAGCATCTGCAAGTTAAATTTTTCCGCTTTTAAGCAGCATTGCCGTTTTCAGCACGGCTACTTGAGTTTTTGCGTCCGGCAACTGATTGTTGAGCACCATTTCAACCGCCTTGTCGAGCGGAATTTTCTCGACATCCAAAAATTCGCCCTCGTCAGGCTTGCTTTCACCCTCGCTCTTTATTCTGCATACATAAAGATGAATTATCTCGTTGGTGTAGCCGGGTGACGGATATAGCTGACCGAGTGAAGTATAAGAATATCCCTGTGCGCCTGTTTCTTCAAGCAATTCACGCTTGCCGTTTTCAAGCGGAGTTGAGCCTTTTTCGAGCTTGCCTGCAGGAAGCTCAAGCACAACCTCTTTGTACGGATAACGAAATTGTCTTACAAAAAGCAGGTTGTTGTCGTTGTCAAGGGCGGCTACGGTAACTCCGCCGGGGTGATTTACAACTTCCCTTTTAGACTTTTTACCGTCCTCAAGTTCAACATCGTCAAGGGTAATATGCAAAATTCTGCCGTCAAAAACAGAAGTGCTGTTTATGGTTTTTTCAAAAAGTTTCATACCTATACCTCATTTGAATTTTAATTTAAGGAAAAAAACAGAAAGGAAATTTTTATGACAGACTACAATGTAATGCCCGACTACCAGACCAGAAGAAAAATTATTAACGACATCTGCGAAAAATACAGTTTTGTTCATCATTCATTCGCAGGCAAAAGCGTATGCGGCAGATGTATTGATGTTTTGCACATCGGCAACACAAAAAACTGCGTGCTTTACTGCGCAGGCTTTCACGGTTCCGAATATCTTACCGTTACGGCGGTTCTCAAATTTTTTGAACAATGCGCCGATGCAATGGAAAACGATTCCGTTGTCGGTCGCTATAAAATACGAGATTTTCTCCGTGAAAAAGGACTTACGATTGTGCCTTGCGTAAATCCCGACGGAGTTGAAATCGCAATTCACGGCTCGGATGCCGCTCTCAAATACAAAGCTCTTGTGGAAAAAGCCTCTAAAGAAAACAAAGTCTGGCAGGCAAACGCAAGGGGTGTGGACATTAACCACAACTTCAACGCAGGTTGGAACGAGCTTAAAAACCGTGAACTGAGTATGAACATAAAAGCTCCGTCCGCCACCCGTTTCGGCGGCAACGCTCCCGAAAGCGAGCCCGAAACCAAGGCGCTCACAAACCTGTGCAAACGCAACAACTTTGACCGTGCCATTGCTTTTCACAGTCAGGGCAGAGAGATTTACTGCTCGTTCGGCAAGCACACTCCCGTTATGAGTTTTCGACTTGCGTCCGTACTCTCCCAAGCAAGCGGTTACAATATCTCCGTACCCGAGGATATTGCGACAGGCGGCGGCTTTAAAGATTGGTTTATTGAAAAATTTCGCCGTCCGGCTCTCACCATAGAAATGGGAAAAGGCAAAAACCCCTTGCCGCTCTCCGATTTTGAACCCGAATACAAAATTATGCTGAATATGCTCTGCCTCGGAGTTATTGTATAATTTTTCTGTTTTTGAGTTTTTATGTCAGTAAATTAATCAGAATTCAGCAGAGAGTTTTGCAAAAATTATAAAAGTTCGGTCAAACTTTTCAAAGGCTTGACCTGAATTCTAAAATCTTTTAATCTTAACCGTGCGCTAAACAATAATTCACTCCGCCTTTTGATAAAAAAAGCCGACTTACTAATCCTAATTTTCCAACTGAAAAATATTTTATTCTGTGGTTATAATCATCTGCCCGACAACCGCTTAGTGGTGTCGGGCAGTTATATTTTATACGGTTTTTAATCAGTCCTCGTCATCAAAGAACTTAATTGACTTTACGATTTCGTCAATCGCCTCGTCTGAAATTACATTCGGTTCATCAAGATATTTTGAGCGCTTTTCAATGCCCTCAATAGCCATTTCAAGCTCCTCCTGCGGAGTGCTCGGTTTCTTTGGCTTTTCATAAACCTCTTTGTCCTCCGGATTTGAAATATTTACATATTCCTCTTCCTTTGGTGTTTCTTCAACCTGTGCAGGCTCTTGCTCCTGCGGTTCATCTTCAATTACAGGCTCGTCCTCGATTTTTTCTTCCTCGGACTTTACCTCTTCTGCAGGCTCTTCATTTTCAGCCTTAACTTCTTCGGCTTTAACCTCTTCCGGCTGATTTTCCGTCTTAACTTCTTCAACGGCATCTTCTTTAACAGGTTCTACCTCGTTTTCGGCTTTTTCCGCCTTTACGGGTTCTTTTTCCGCTGTCTGCGCCTTTTCAGCCTTTTGTGCCGATTTATCTATGCCAAAGTTTGGTGCGTCATAATCTTTGTCAAGCTTTTCAGCCTCCGTCATAATAGCCTCGCCAAACTCGTTAAGCTTTTTTTCCTGTCTTGCCTCGGCAATTGCTCTTAATTCGTCAAGGTGATTTACAGGCTTTTCTACCTTTTCGTTGTCCTCGTTAAAGTAAATATCATACCATACAAGGAATACATAGATTGTCCATACCTTACGGCTGTTATCCTCTTTGTTGCTGAAATGCTCGTCAAGCCAACGAATGAGAATATCTGTATTAAAGAATTTCTCGGCAGTTTTGCCCTTAAACTTTTTCTTTACAACATTATAATACTTCTCATCTCTGAGCCATACTCTTGTAGGAACAGGGAAACCGAGTTTTTCTTTTTCGGCTGTAGCCTCCGGCATATGGCGAACAGCAGCCTTACGCATAGCGTACTTAGTATTGTGACGATTACAACGAAGCTTTGTAGGAAGGGTGGACGCAACCTTGAATACTTCTTTATCAAGGAACGGAACTCTAAGCTCAAGAGAGTTTGCCATACTCATTCTGTCGGCTTTTAAAAGAATATCGCCTACCATCCACATATTGATGTCAAGATACTGCATCTTTGTAACATCGTCATATCTGCGGCAACGGTAGTAATATTTCTTTGCATAATCCTGCGGACGGCTTGCAATGTTAGGGTCTTTTAAAAGTTCTCTCTTTTCTTTATAATCATACATAAAGGCATTACCGATATAGCGCTCCTCAAGCGGGTCTGTCGCTCTGATAAGGTAATCTCTGCCCTTGATGTCAGGGAGTTTCTTACATACGGCTCTGATTGCTTTTCTGATACAATGCGGAACGATTGTCTGATAAATTTTAAATACTCTCGGCTCATTGTAGCAAGTATAGCCGCCGAACAATTCGTCTGCGCCCTCACCCGAAAGTACAACCTTTACATACTCGCTTGCAAGTCTTGATACAAAGTAAAGTGCAATACAAGACGGGTCGGCAAGTGGCTGGTCCATATGATACTGCACGGTAGGAACTGCATCCCAGAATTCTTCGCTTGAAATAAGGTGTGTATGATGCTCAACACCGATTTTCTCACTAAGACCCTTTGCCCAGCTGATTTCGTTGTAATGCTCGCCAAAATCAAAGCCTACCGTAAAGGTTTTCTGGTCTGCAAAATATGTTGAAACATAGCTTGAGTCAACACCGCTTGAAAGGAAACAACCAACCTCAACATCAGCGATTTTGTGGGCATTTACCGAATTTTCAAATACCTTTTCAATTGAGTTGACTGCCTCTTCTTCGGTAAGCTCTTCATTAGGATTAAAACGAGCCTCCCAATAGCGTGTAGTTTCCACTTCGCCGTCTTTGTACCAAAGGTAGTGACCCGGCATAAGGCAGAATACACCCTCAAAGAAAGTTTCGGGCGGAACAGCGTACTGATATGAAAGGTATGTATCAAGCGCTCTCTTGTTAAACCTCTTAACAAACTTAGGGTGCTCAAGAATACTCTTAATTTCACTCGCATATACAAATTCGCCGTCAATCATTGTGTAGTGCATCGGCTTAATTCCAAAGAAGTCACGAGCAACAAAAACGGAGTTATCCTTTGTATTATAAATAGCAAAGCCGAACATTCCTCTGAGCTTTAAGAGGAGATCCTCTCTCCACTCCTCAAAGCCGTGAATAAGCACTTCGCTGTCGGTGTCTGTATAGAATTTATGTCCCTTTTCAATAAGAACTTTTCTTAACTCTCTGTAGTTATAAATTTCTCCGTTAAAAGTGAGAACAAGTGTTTTATCCTCGTTATAAATCGGCTGATGACCTGCGTCAAGGTCAATAATTGAAAGTCGGCGAAAACCCATTGCGATGTGATCGTCCATAAACACACCGTCGGAGTCAGGTCCTCTGTGAGTGATGACATCGGTCATATTTTTAATGACCTTATCTCTGTCGATAACTTCGCCTGTAAAGCCACAAATACCGCACATATATAAAACCCCTTTCGGTAATCTGTCAAAACAAAATTTTGTAATTGCATATATAGATTATTGTATCATAATTAATTGCTAAATTCAACAGTAAGAACTCATATAATACGCTTATTTGCCAAAAAGAAATATAGGAAAATCTATATAAAAACGGTTCTGTTTAAAATGTTTAGTAATATCAATAAATTATGGTTTAACAAATTGATTTGCCAATCAATTATAAAAGTTTGGTCAACCTTTTCAAAGGTTGTGGGTGTGGGCAAAGCCCACAAATACTTTCCGCTTTTGCAATCTGACGATAGCCAAACCATAAATTACCCCAACTTTTGACAAAAGCAGTACAAACAAAAAAAGCCGCTCTGAACAAGCGGCTTTTTATCGGTTATATTTTCTTATCAAATTCACTTCCGCATTTAGGGCAGTGAACTCTGTGTTTACCTTTTACATTTCGTACTCTAAGCTGTGCCTTGCAGATAGGGCACTTTAAGTAACGGTATTCTTTGCGGTCACGGATTTTTTTATAAGTCAGCTTAAACCAACCTGCAACGGCATTGTAAACAGGCATAAAAGCTCGGTTTTCCGCACTTCTTTTGGAGATATTGCGTGAAAGCGAACGAAACACGGTAATAACAATTATCGCAATTTCAAAGGCGTCGATAATCAGCGTCGGTATCGGTGCAAACACAAAGATATTTACAAACCATAGCACAAGAAACAGCACAAAAAGGCAGTTGTTAAGCTTATCTGTACCGTATCTGCCCTGCATAAAAACTGCAAATTTCTGCATTAAATTTCGCATAACATCAATCCCTTTCAAAAGCTATTTTATCATACGCTTTTATGTTTTGCAATATACAAAAGCCAAAATAAAGGCATTATTAATTTCTTATATAATCGGCGCAGAAATACACATATTTTACATCTGCAATAACCGCCGAATGTTCTGTCTTTACAACAATTGTTTTCTTGTTCTTAACGCTCATCTCTGCTACGATTTCGGTAATGTTGCAGGTTTCGGGAGAATAATTAAACTTCTCCATAAATTCTTCGGTTGTATATACCTCCGAATTATATCCCTCAAAAAGTTCCAGATTATCGTAATCTATCAGCTTGTACTCGTCAAGCAAAAGTTCAATGCCAATGTCGGCATTTGTAAGCGAATCAATATAATACGGTGCGTCATTCAGGAAAAGTCCCGTCTTAAGACTGCCGATAGACACTGTGATGTCTGAATTTACCGCAAGTTCGCCGTAACCTGTGTCGCCGTTAATGCCGCTGTTAATGTCGGCGCTTACAACATACGCAGGAGTCATATTTATTTGAGTGATTGCCTGTGCAATTTCACCCTCAACCTTGCCCGAAAATCCTGTACCGAGCAGGCAGTCCACAACAATGTCGTATCCCTCAAAATTGCCTGCATCATAAAGTGATATTTCATTAACGCCCAGTGATTTTGCAAGTTGATAATAATAAAGTCCGTCTTTTGAAAAGCCTTCAACAGCTCTCACAATTGTACAAGCCATAGAATGTCTTGCAAGAATACACGCAAGCGCATAACCGTCGCCGCCGTTGTTGCCCTTGCCGCATACAACGCAGGTTTTTCCCGCAAACTTCACTTTATCAAAAATACCCTGTGCCGCTCTCATCATAAGCTCTGCCGAAGGGGTACGCTCCGCAATTGTGCGTGCGTCACTTTCTCTCATATTTTTAACAGATACTACTTTTTCAAAATCCATAGTAATTTCCTTTCGATAAGCGTTATTTACAAATTGCGTCGTACGCCGCCGTAACCGCATCGTCACTTATTGTGCAATGCAATGAATACAAATCGACAGCCGAGAAAATCTCGTCGTACAATTCAAGAATTTTGCTCATTCTGTCTTGTTTTTTGGAAATTAAAGTTGCCTCAAGCAGTTTCGGAAAAACTTTTCCCGCACTTACCTTTTCGGCATAATTTACTCTGTCACGCTCAAGCAGGAACACCGCTCCGAGCGGCGCAGAAATATTTGCTCCGATATTTGACTTGCCCATCCACGGAGTTCCGTAAACATAAAAAACTCCGCCTTTTTTTCTGATTATAGGTTTGTCATCGTTAATCATCTGCACCCTGCCGCCAAAATGTCTTTGCCAAAGTGCAGTGTGTGTGGATTTTCCCGTTCCGCTCGGCGCAGAAAAGATATATGCTTTGCAGTCGAACATTAAAGCTGAACTGTGAAAGAAAAGTCCGTCATAGTTGTCAAGAATTTCTCTGCAAACCAAGGTATTGATTATACAGCTTTCGCTAAGGTAATCAATTCCGCCGTCGGCAACCAATCTGTCAATCTCGCTTTGCTCTGCCTCAACACAAAAGTCAGCCGTCTTTTCATCTGTGATATAAGCTGCAAGCTGTTTGCTTGTTTTTTCATATTTTGGGTTTATCTCAATATTAAGGTCGGCTATTTTGTATATCGGCATTTCTTCCTCCAATTAATAGATACCCTGAACCGTTACTTCTCCGGAATTTACTGTGTGCAGAGTACCGTCCTCAAGTTTTACGACCAACTCGCCGTTATTGTCAATTTTTTCAGCTACTCCGTTCAGCTGCTGTGAATTTCTGAAAAAGCTGACATTTCTGCCGATAGTTGCACAGAGCGAAGTGTATTCTTTGAGAGCCTTTTCGGTAAGTCGTAAATCATTAGTCAAAAGTTCTCTTTCAAGATATTCGATAACAACCGCCAAAAACTCGTTGCGGTCGATATGCTTGCCTGTTTCAAGGAATATTGATGTAGCTTTGTGCGCAATTTCCTGCGGAAACTGCGTATGCTCAACATTTATGCCTATACCCGTAATTGTGTATTCAACCGCAGAAAATTCAGCGCTTAGTTCGGTAAGTATGCCCACAAGTTTTTTATGTCCGGTGATAATATCGTTAGGCCACTTGATTTTGCAGTCAATGCCTGTATAATCCCTTATTGCCTTGCACACCGCAAGACCCGCAAGCGGTGTGATACCTGTAATTTCATTGGGCGCAAGGTCGGGTCGGAGCAGAAAAGAAAATGCAATTCCGTAATCTTTCTTTGTCTGCCATACTCTGCCGAGTCTGCCCTTGCCTTTTGTCTGTTCTCTTGCCGCAACCAAAGTTCCGCTTTCGCAGCCCTCTGCACCGAGAGTTTTTAAATAATCGTTTGTAGATGTTACCGAATCCAGAACAATAAGATTTTTACCGATAAGATTTGTATTCAGATGTGATTTTACCGCATATTTGTTAAGATGCTCCGGATACGCAACCAGCTTGTAGCCTTTGCGTGTAATCGAGTCAAAAACATATCCCTGTGATTTGAGAGTGTTTATGGCTTTCCATACGGCCTGACGGGAAACTCCGAGCTGTGTCGAAAGCTCTTGTCCGGAAATATAATCTTCTGTTTGAGAGAGAAGTTCAACTATTTTCTCATGCATAAAAATCATCCAATCTGAAAATCTTATTTTAAATTATTATTTATTAATTTCTGCGATTCTGTCAAGGATTTTGTCCGCAACCTCTGTTTTGGACATTATACCAAGTTCTGTTATATTCGTTTTGTCTATAACGGTAACAACATTCGTGTCACCCTGAAAGCCTGCACCTTCAACCTTTAAGTTGTTGCAAACTATCATATCAAGGTTTTTATTTTCAAGTTTTTTTCTTGAATTTTCGGTCATATTTTTGGTTTCCATCGAAAATCCGCAAATAAACCTATTCTTTTTATTTTTTCCGAGTTCTTTTAATATGTCTTTTGTCGGTTCAAGCTCTATGCTGTCCATTCCGTCTGCTTTTTTCAGCTTATCATCTGCAATCCGCTTTGGTCTGAAATCAGCTACCGCCGCTGCCTTTATAACAATATCGGTATTTTCAAATTCCGCAGTGACCGCATTGTACATATCTTCTGCAGTGGTTATATATATCATTTTTACAAAAGGAACAGGCGGTAAATTCACCTTGCCCGACACAAGAGTAACCTCCGCACCTCTAAGCATGGCCTGTCTTGCAACGGCATAACCCATTTTGCCCGAAGAATGATTTGTAATATAGCGAACAGGGTCGATACTCTCTTGAGTAGGGCCTGCGGTAACAAGCACCCTTTTTCCTTTGAAATCCTGTTTATCCGACAATGCTCTTTCAAGATAGTCGAGCAATACCTGCTCATCGGGCATTTTGCCCTTACCGATTGCGCCGCAGGCAAGTCTGCCCTCGGCAGGCGGAACTATAATATATCCGAATCGTTCAAGTTTTGCAAGATTGTCTTGAACAATTGGATTTTCGTACATATTTGTATTCATGGCAGGCGAAATAATAACAGGGCACTTGCATGCCATAACAGTGGTAGTAAGCATATCGTCTGCAATTCCGTTTGCTATTTTGCCGATAACATTTGCGGATGCAGGCGCAATTATAAATGCGTCAGCACTTACAGCAAGAGAAATATGCGCAACATTATACTGAACATTTCTGTCAAAAGTATCAATAATGCATTTGTGCTTTGTAAGCTCCTCAAAGGTTAGAGGATTAATAAAATTTGTTGCATTTTCAGTCATAAGCACATTGACATTACAACCTTTTTTAACAAGTGCGCTTGCAACATTTGCCGATTTGTAAGCGGCAATGCTGCTTGTCACACCAAGAATTATGTTCTTGCCTTTAAACATTTCAGTCCTCCATATCCTTTAAAAGACCGTGTTTTTCGTATGATGTAATTCTTGTAATGCGGTTGTCGTCATCGACAAACACAACCTTTGGCTTGTGCTCTAAAGCCTTTGTATTGTCAATTTGAGCATAGCTCATAATAATTACCTTGTCGCCCTTTTGCACACATCTTGCCGCTGCGCCGTTAAGACAGATAACACCCGAGCCTTCCTCACCTGCAATAACATAGGTTTCAAAACGCTGACCGTTGTTTACATCGGCAATCTGTACTTTTTCGTACTCCATTATGCCCGACGCTTTCATTAATGCCTCGTCAATGGTGATTGAGCCTACATAATCAAGCTCTGCCTGAGTAACAGTTGCACGGTGAATTTTACTTTTAAGCATTGTAACTGTCATAACCATCTCCCTTTCTGAAAACACGCTTACAGTGTGTCGATGTCAACAATAAAGTTGTCAATAAGTCTTGTCTTGCCGATATAAACGGCGATTGCGGTAAGCACATAACCGCTGTATGTTTCAATCGGTGTAATGCTCAATGCGTCAACTGCGCTTACATAATCAATCTTTGCAAGCGGTTCTGCCGAAATGCACTTTTTCATAGCGTCAATTACGGTTTGAGCGTTACGCTCGCCGTCCTCAACCATCTTTTTGCCGAGTGCAATACTCTTGCTAAGCACAAGTGCCGCCTGTCTTTCTTCGGCTGAAAGATAAGTGTTTCTTGAACTTTTTGCAAGGCCGTCTGCCTCACGAACGATAGGGCAACCCTTGATTTCAATATCAAAATTAAGGTCAGCTACCATTCTCTTAATAATAGCAAGCTGTTGAGCGTCTTTCTCGCCAAAATACGCTCTGTCAGGAGCAACAATATTAAAGAGTTTGCTTACAACTGTGCAAACGCCGCCAAAATGGGTAGGTCTTGTTTTGCCGCAAAGCTCCTTTGTAAGATTATTCATTACAACATTTGTTGAAAATCCGTTCGGATACATTTCCTCGGGTGTCGGATTAAAAATAAGGCTTGCGCCTGCATTTGTGCAAAGCTCGGTATCCTTTTCAATATCTCTCGGGTAGCTTTCCAAATCCTCGTTCGGAGCAAACTGAATAGGGTTTACAAAAATGCTTACAACTACTCTGTCATTTTCTTTTACTGCTCTGTCAATAAGGCTCTTGTGACCCTCATGAAGATATCCCATTGTCGGCACAAGACCTACTGTAAGTCCCTGCTTTTTCCATTCTTTAACCTGCTGTCTTACTTTTGCAACAGAACCTGTACGCTTAATCATTTTTCTTCCTCCATAACCTTTTCCATCACATCTTCATCTATCTTAAAGCAATGCTCTTCACTTGGGAAAGCACCTGACTTGGTTTCGTTTATATAATCGGTAAATGCCTGTCGCATAAATGTACCGGCATCTGCATATTTCTTAACAAATTTCGGTGTATAGTCGCTGAACATTCCGAGCATATCCTGATATACAAGCACCTGACCGTCACAGCCTGCGCCTGCACCGATACCGATAGTCGGAATATCGAGAATACTTGTAACATATTCCGCAAGTTTTGCGGGAACGCACTCAAGCACAACCGCAAAAGCGCCTGCCTCTTGTACGGCAAGAGCGTCTTTTACAAGTTTTTTAGCGGAAAGCTCGTCCTTGCACTGAACTTTAAATCCGCCGAAAGCATTTACAGACTGCGGAGTAAGTCCGAGATGTGCCATAACAGGAATACCTGCCTGTGTAATAGCTTTGATTGCCTCGCAAACACTTTCGCCGCCCTCAAGTTTTACTGCGCCTGCGTTAGCCTCTTTCATAAGTCTGCCCGCATTTACAAGTGCGTCATAAACAGAGGTCTGGTATGACATAAACGGCATATCCACAACTACCATTGCCTCTTTTGCGCCTCTTGCAACCGCCGCACCGTGGTGAATCATATCTTCCATAGTAACGGCAACCGTGCTGTCATATCCTAAAATTACATTACCCAGTGAATCGCCGACCAAAATAGCATCTACACCGGACTCATCCATAAGCTTTGCAGTTGAATAATCGTAGGCGGTAAGCATTGTAAGCTTTTCTCCCGACTGCTTAGCTTTGGCAAATGTTGTTACAGTTTTTTTCATTGGTAATTCTCCTTAAAAGTATTTGAACATACCGCTAAAAAGAAATAAAAGGATTTACAAAAACTAAGTAAATCCCGTACCGCTTTCCGTATAGTCCTGTTCCGAGCGGATACAGGCGAACGGATAATAGTAAAAATTTAAAGTGGTACAGTTTCAAAGCGAATACTATCCATCATTTATAGTACCACATATGGCGAAAAATTGCAATATTATTATCATTTTGCAAGCAACGGTGTGTAACAAAATTTTTCGGTGAACAGCTTTAAAAAATTTGTTATAATGTCAAATGTAAAGAAACGGTGGCGGCTGTTTCAGCTCCCTTGTGAAAATGGGTGTTATATTTTATGGTCGAGAGTATTACATACTTAATTGCATTTGCTATTGCTTTGACAGCAGTAAATGAAATCATAAAGAACATAAGAAAGAAATAACCGCCCTGTAGTGCAAGTACAAGGCGGTTATTAAAAAATAACTAAATCGTTTTAGCGAAACAGCTAAAGCCGTTTCTTTACACTTTTATTATACAGCACTTATAAGTTAAAATCAATAACAAAAGCAGGGCACAATCCCTGCTTTTTTATTTGCACCATTCGAGAGTAATGAAAAATTGCTCGTAGGTATCGTCCCAACCGTCAATTCCGTTTACTCCGCCGCCGTTCACGCTTCTTAACTTTGAATCGTTCATATCCTGACCGCAGGCAAACAGTTCGCCTATCTTTATATCATAGCCAAGACTTTGACAAAGCGAGCAAAATTCGTATACGGGATCTTCCGCATTTTTTGTGGCAATTAATTTTTCTTTCAACTCTTTATTGCCCTTAGCTTCTTTTAAAAGTCTGTCAAGCTCGTGTTGTATCACAAAATCACTCCGTAACAAACAAGGTCACCCAAGCGGATGACCTTTAAGAATTTTATTCAATAGAGCTGTCGAGGTACTCCATAAGCTCTTCATCGTCTTTCTTCTGCTTATCTTTAACAATGAAGAAAGCTGTAAGTGCAGCAGAAGCTACGGCAACCGCCGAAATAATGCTGATTATTAGCCAAAAATGTTTCTTTTTCATATGTTATTCCTCCCGATTATGTTAAATTAACGGCAATATTATATGCGTATTATCTAAATATATTCTACCATTTTTCAAAAAAATGTCAACATAAAAACAAAAAAAGCAGAGAAAAATCTCTGCTTTTAAGGTTGCAATTCAAAATCTTTAACTTATGCAGATGCATTAAGTCTTTTTGCAAGAGATGACTTGCTTCTTGCAGCTGTATTCTTATGCATAATACCCTTAGCTGCTGCCTGGTCGATTTTCTTCATAGCAAGACTAACTGCCTCTGTTTTGTTGGCAGCATTAGTGTCAACAGCGTAGTAAGCCTTTTTGATAACTGTCTTTAAAGCTGACTTTACAGCCTTGTTCTGAGCTGTCTTAGTAGCGATAACCTTTACACGCTTTTTTGCAGATTTAATGTTTGGCATTGTCCCACCTCCTTAAAGTATCAGTCATATGTCAATTATAATAGCATATAACTTCAAAAAATGCAAGAGATTTAAGAAAAAAACTCTGATTTTCTTTCTTTTTACGCAAAATTTTCCTGTGTATATAAATTTTCGCAGTCGATTTTCCTATACATTATATAATACGCAAAAATCAAAGCTTTATTTTTGAATAATCCGACACCCGAAAGTTATTGTCAAAGCTCTTTAAAGTGCCCACAACCATATCCGTGGTAATCTTTGCCATATGCGCAGGCTCAAGGGCGTTTTCATCTGTAAGCCAATGCTTGAAAAGTCCCATACCGCCGGAAATGCAAAAATCAAAAACATATCTTACATCATACACATTTTTAACCATACCGCTCTCAAATATTTTCTTTATCCTTTCCGACACAAAGGTTTCGACCTGACGGATAAAAGAAATGTCACCGTTTTCGCTTACAAGAGCAACGCAGATTTCACGGTTGTCATTCAAAATATTATAAATGTGCTCAAAGAATCTGCACATCTCTTCTTCACTGTTTGTCGGGGGATACAAATCTATTGCATTCTTAAATTCCTCCAAAAGCTCGCTTTCGAGTTCAGCCACCATACTGTATATATCGGTATAGTGCAGATAGAAAGTCGAACGGTTAATATCAACCTCTTCAACCAGCTCTTTTACCGTTATTTCCTTTATGCTTTTTTTCTTTGTAAGTACCGCAAGTCCGTGCCTCAACGCCGCCTTTGTTTTTCTTACACGCCTGTCTGTTCGTACTGCCATAATTTATTCACCAATCCTCAACATTATTACATCAAATGTCTATTATTAAACATAAGCGTTAATTTTAATGCTTGAATGTTTCTTTTATAGATATTATAATATATATCGCAAAGAAAATCAACACCTTATCTATTAAAATATATAATATAGTTTAATAACAACGGAGTTGATTAGTGCAAAGAAAGGAGAATACTGTTATGGTAAAGCAGGAATGGAAAAGCCTGTGGCGTAACAAGATACTGATGATTGTATTAGTATTCATCATTGCAATCCCTGCAATTTACACCACTCTTTTCCTCGGTTCAATGTGGGATCCATACGGCAAACTCGATGAATTGCCTGTCGCAGTGGTAAACCTTGACGAACCGGTCGAGTATGAGGGCGAAACCCTTAATGTAGGTCAAAAACTTGTTGACAAGCTCAAGGATGACGGCTCGCTGTGTTTTAACTTTACAGACGCAGACCAAGCCGAGCGTGGACTTAAAAACGGTACTTACTATATGGTAATCACCGTTCCAAAGAATTTCTCTGAAAACGCTACCACTCTTATGGACACAGTTCCAAAGAAGATGGAACTTGACTACAAGACAAATCCGGGTACAAATTATATAGCAATGAAAATGAGCGAAACTGCTCTTGAAAAAATCAAGACATCGGTCGCTCAGGAGGTCACAAAGACCTATGCCGAAACAATCTTTGATAAGATTTCCGAGGCGGGTGACGGTATGAAAGACGCCGCAGACGGTGCAGGCGAAATTTATGACGGCACAGAAAAACTCGCTGACGGCAACAAAACTATTTCAGATAATTTAAAAACTTTGTCGGAAGGTACACTTACTTTTAAAGACGGCACAAGCGAATTAAAGGTTGGACTTTCATCTTACCTTGACGGTGTAAATCAGCTTTCAGACGGTTCAACCACACTTGCAAACGGTGCTACATCTTTACTTACAGGTGCTTTAAAACTTAATGAAGGTGCAAATTCACTTTCCGACGGTACAAAAACTCTCACATCAGGTACAGCCACTCTTGAGAGCGGCGCAAAAACACTTGAAAGCGGTTTAAAAACCTATACAGACGGTGTAAAACAGGCTAATGACGGTGCGGCTGCACTTAACGCAAACAGTTCGGCACTTACAGCCGGCGCACAGCAGCTTACCGCAGGCAACGAACAGCTTTCATCGGGCAGTTCACAGCTTCTTGCAGGTTTAAACCTGATGAGCAGTACCGTAAAAAACGGTTTGCCGAGCGAGGATAAAATCACCGAATTAAGCGGCGGACTTGATACTTATTCGGCAGCTATCGGCAAGATGAACGATGAATTGCAGAACACTTCACTTCCGAGCGAGGAAGAGCTTGCAGCTCTCAATGCTGTTAAAACCGATCTTACAAACAGCCTTACAAATGCAGGCGACAATGCAAAATCACTTTATGTGCTTGCAGCTCAGTTGCAGGCAAGCGGTGATTTACAGACAGCCGCTCAGGTAAAGGAAATTGCAGACAGCCTTGCGGCAAATGTTACATCTGCCGCAAATGACGCAACAGCAATCGGCGCAGTATTTGAGCAGGTTACTCCTTCACTTTCAAAGGTAACCGAGCTTAAGAACGGCGTTGCAGAGCTTAACGAAAACAAAGAGTTGGTTCTCGGCGGCGCTAAGACAGCCGTAAACGGAATGTACAGCGGTCTTGCAAATGTAAGCTACGCACTTGATACTCAGATTATTCCGGGTATGTCAACTCTTGACGGAGGTATTTCACAGGTATCTGACGGTGCTAAGTCGCTATCAAGCGGTCTTACATCATACACAAGCGGTGTTGCACAGGTAGGTAGCGGACTTACACAGCTTAACGATAATTCGGCTCAATTAAATTCAGGTGCAAGTCGGCTTTCAAGCGGTGCAAGTCAGCTTTCAAGCGGTGCTAAATCACTTGACAGCGGTGCGGACGAATTAAAGAGCGGTACTAAGACTCTTGCAGACGGTACTAAAACTCTTGACAATGGTACAAAAACACTTACAAACGGTTTTGCTACACTTACAGCAAACAATTCAAAACTTACAAGCGGTGCTAATCAGCTTGCCGACGGTGCAGTAACACTTAACGACGGCGCAGGTCAGCTTTATGACGGTTCGATTACACTCGGCAACGGACTTTCAGACCTTAAGGACGGTGCAAACACCTTAAAGACAGGTCTTGAAGACGGACAAAAGACAATAGACGAAAACAAGGGCGACGATGCAGTATATGAAATGATTTCAAGCCCTGTAAAATCAAACGAAACTAAGATTTCAAATGTAGAAAATAACGGTCACGCAATGGCGGCTTATATGATGTGCGTTGGCTTGTGGGTACTTTGCATAGCATTCTGTATTATGTATCCTCTCACCGAGCACCATGGCACAATCAAGTCAGGCTTCTCTTGGTGGCTAAGCAAAGCAGGCATTGCTTATCTCGTAGCACTTGTTGCCGCTTATGCAATGATAGGTTCACTCCAGTTGTTCTTACACTTTGAACCTACCGAGCTTTTAAACACATTCCTCGTAGCAGGAATTACCGCAATCGCATTTATGTCAATTCTTTACTTCTTCAATGTATGGCTTGGTAAGGTAGGCAGTTTCTTAATGCTTATCTTCATGGTTGTACAGCTTGCAGGTTCTGCAGGTACTTACCCAATCGAAATTTCAGGCGACTTCGTTGCTACAATTCACAAGTGGTTGCCATTCAGCTATGCTGTTGACGCATTCAGAGGTACAATTTCAGGTAACGGCAATATCCTTGAAGTAACAATCGTTCTTCTCTCAATTGCAATTATCTTTACACTCCTCACAATTATGATGTTCAACATCAGAGCAAAGATGATTAAGAATAACAAGAAAGGTCTTTACGACTTTATCGAAAAATGCGGTTTAGCTTAATGCAAAGCTCAAATAAATAAACAGCAAAATCCGACTTCATTATGAGGTCGGATTTTTGCTGTTTAACAGAGAATTATTTTTTACGATTTTTATTCAAAGTGTAAGAAAATTATGGTTTAGCGGAGTGTCGGTCGGGGATTGAAATTTAGCTAACGCTAAATTATCCTCCCAAAAACAAAAAAGTTTACTCAATTTTTTCAAAAATTGCGGGTTTGGGCAGCACCCATAAAATCTTCCGATACAACAATTTATCAGGCGCAAACAGCAAGCTGTTTGGCTATCGTCAGACTGCATAAACGGAAAGTATTTGTGGGCTTTGCCCACACCCACGACCTTTGAAAAGGTCGACCAAACTTTTATAATTGATTGGCAAATCAATTTGCTAAGCCATAATTTACTCCACAAAAGCAGATAACTTTTGTGATGTAGTTTCATCATATTTTATTTACAAACAAACTGTCGTTAAAAATTCCACGCATATATGAAATTGCTATGCCGTAGTTTGTAAACGGTACGCCTGCGCTTTCGGCTTTTTGTCTGCGGCTGTCAACTTCTTTTTCGTTAAGCATACAGCCGCCGCAATGTATTACAAGTTTATATTTTGTAAGGTCAGAGGGAAAATCTCTGCCCGAGCTTGTTTCTGTTTTTATGCTCTTACCCGTGTATTTTCTTAAAAGCCGTGGAAGTTTTACCGTGCCGATGTCGTCGCATTGGCGGTGGTGAGTACATCCCTCGCTTATAAGAATCGTGTCATCGTCACAAAGCGAATCTATAGCTTTTGCACCCTTTGCGGCAGTGTCAAGCACTCCCTTATACCTTGCCATAAGAATTGAAAAAGAAGTAAGTCTGATGTCTTTCGGGGTGAGTTTTGCGATTGCCGCAAAAGCCTGACTGTCGGTAATTACAAGCGACGGCTTTTGGGCAAGCGAGTTCAAAGTCTGTTCAAATTCACTGTCCCTCGTTACAACGGCGATTGCGCCCGAATCGAGAATTTCCCGTATTGCCATTTGCTGCGGCAAAATTATTCTGCCCTTTGGCGCCGCCTTGTCTATCGGCACAACAAGCACTACCGTATCACCTGCGCTAATTAAATCCGAGCAAAGCGTTCTCTGCTCTCTGTCGGATTTTAACAGGCTTGCTATTCTTTCTTTCAACTCAAAAACACCTGTATTTTGTTCTGCGCTTACAAACATTCCGTCATCTGTATGCGGTGGATTTTTCAGCAAATCAGCCTTGTTATAAGCCACAACATACGGTATGTTTTTCTGTTCAAACAGATTTATAAGTTCAGAATCTGCCGCTGTTTTTCCCATCGAACCATCAACCACAAGCACTGCAATATCCGTTCCGTCAAGCACTTGTCTTGCCTTTTCAATCCGCATTTCACCAAGACTGCCCTCATCGTCAATACCCGGTGTATCAATTATTACAACAGGGCCGAGCGGCAACAGTTCCATAGCTTTCATTACAGGGTCCGTAGTAGTGCCCTTAATATCGGATACAACCGACAAATTCTGCCCCGTAACCGCATTTACAAGGCTTGATTTTCCTGCATTGCGCTTGCCGAAAAATGCAATATGCACTCTTTCTGCAAGCGGTGTGTCATTAAGTCCCATAAGCACCTCTTAAAAGCGAAAATCCCGACTGCCGTTTTCTATCTCTGCAATGTGTTGTGCGGCAATTTTTCTTACTTTTTCATTGGGAATTTTCAAAAGCTCTTTTTCAATCAGCTTTTCTCCGATTTTTCTTGTATCCTCGCTTGCATAGTCCATAAGATACTCCTTAAGCGTCATAAGCGCATTTGGATGACAGCAGTTTTGAATCTGACCGCTTTTGCAAAGCGACATAAATCTGTCGCCCGTCCTGCCCTCACGATAACAAGCCGTGCAGAATGACGGGATATAGCCAAGGCTCATAAGCCAATTTACAACCTCGTCAAGCGTACGATTGTCCGACACATCAAATTGAGCCGTATTCTCGTCCTCTTCTTCGGGTTCGGCATAACCGCCAACGCTTGTGCAGGACGCACCGCTGATTTGCGATACACCGAGTCTTATTACCTTTTCACGCACCGTCTTACTCTCTCTGGTCGAAATAATCATACCCGTGTACGGCACGGAAATTCTTATCAGTGCGCAAATTTTCGCAAAAGTTTCGTCATCTATTCCGTTGTCGAATGAATCGGGGTCTATATCGTCTGCGTGCTTAATTCGTGGGACGCTGATTGTATGCGGGCCTACTCCGTGAACCGCCTCAAGATGCTCTGCGTGCATTAAAAGTCCCGCAAATTCATAGCGGTAAAGTTCCAATCCAAACAGCACGCCAATTCCCACATCGTCAATTCCTCCCTGCATTGCCCTGTCCATTGCCTCGGTATGGTAATCGTAATTATGTTTCGGACCTGTGGGGTGGAGCTCTTCGTAGCTCTTTTTGTTGTAGGTTTCCTGAAAAAGAATGTAAGTGCCAATGCCGGCATCCTTTAGCTTTCTGTAATTTTCAACCGTGGTGGCGGCAATATTTACATTAACTCGTCTGATTGCGCCGTTTTTATGGTTAATTGAATAAATCGTCTTTATGCACTCAAGAATGTACTCAATCGGATTGTTTACGGGGTCTTCGCCCGCTTCAATCGCAAGCCTTTTGTGCCCCATATCCTGCAATGCGATAACCTCGCTCTTCACTTCTTCCTGCGTAAGTTTTTTTCGGCAGATATGTTTATTTTTAAGATGATACGGGCAGTAAACACAACCGTTTACACAATAATTTGAAAGATAAAGAGGAGCAAACATAACGATTCTGTCGCCGTAAAAATCTTTTTTTATCTGCTCGGCAAGGTCATAAATTTTTGCAAGTCTTTCGCTGTCCTCGCACGCAAGCAATACGCTTGCCTCCCTGTGGTCAAGTCCTTTTCTAAGCCTTGCCTTGTCGATGATTTTGTCTATGAGCGCAAGGTTATCTTTGTTTTCGTCTGCATATTTTAGGGTGTCAAGGATTTCACCGTCGTTAATAAATTCCTCTGCTTTAAGAGATTTTTTGTCATACATTTCATATTTCCTTTCCTGTCGCAACTAAGGAGCAATATAATTTCCCACATCGGTCACAACTTCGTAGCCGATTGACTTCATTCTGTTTTTCATACAACTTATGCACTGCGCCGACTCGTCACCCGTACAAATTTTATTATCGTACAGAGAGTAGTCCTTTCTGTGCTCAAGCGGAGAAAGGTTTGGCATAACCACATTTGCGCCGTGCAGTATCCCCTTTTCCCTGCCGTTGATGTCCGCCGTACCGAGTGCGGTTGTTGACGGCAGCAGTACGCTCGGCAACAACAGTCTTATTATTGAGATGAGCATAAGGCAAAGCCGCACACTGCCTGTAGGTTGCTTAGCAAACGGCGTGTCTTTATGCGGAATAAACGGACCTATACCGCACATCTGCGGATTGAGGTTTTTTATAAAAATCAGATCATCCGCAAGATTTTCGGCAGTCTGAAAAGGCGAACCGACCATAAAACCTGCACCTGTCTGATAACCTATTTTTTTTAGATTGTACAGGCAATCAAGCCTGTTTTGATGCGACATATTGTCAGGGTGTAATTTTTCGTAATGCTCTTTGTCTGCCGTTTCGTGACGAAGAAGATATCGGTCTGCACCCGAATCAAACAGTCTTTTGTAACTTTTGTAACTGCGTTCGCCGAGAGAAAGCGTTACTGCGCAGTCGGGATATTTTTGCTTGATTTTTTGCACAATATCGCACATAACATCATCGGCAAAATATCCGTCCTCTCCGCCCTGCAAAACAAAGGTGCGAAAACCGAGCGGGTAGCCTGTATCGCAGCACTGCAAAATCTGCTCTTTTGAGAGGCGGTAACGAACGGCATCTGCATTTGACCTGCGTATACCGCAGTAAAGGCAGTCATTTTTACAAATACTTGAAATCTCAATCAAACCACGGATATACACCTTGTTACCGTAGTATTTTTGTGCCGTCTGCTGTGCCTTTTTGCGCAGGTACTCAAGTTCTTCGTCTGTAACAGTATTTATTAATGCTGTAAACTCTGCTCTGTCTGCATTGTGATAGGCGTAGAGCTTATCTATAATTTCATAATTTTTCATATTCTTTAATAAAACGCTGTACGGGTAATGCTTTGCATTGCCTGTTGGGATTTGGTTTGGAGTAAAGATTAAATAATTTTTAAAATTTAGGTCAAGCCTTTAAAAAGGTTGACCGAACTTTTATAATTTTGTAAAAAGTATGTTTTATCAAACCGTAACTCATCTGCATCAAAAATATTCTTTTAAAAATCGGCAGGAACAAAATTCCTGCCGACAGTTTGTAAAAATTCTGATTTTGCTCTTAAGCCGATATAAAGAACGCCGTTGCTGCAAATTTAAAAATGTCTGCCACCGCCGCCGTGTGATGAATGACTTGAACGGTGACTGCTGCTGCTCCTGTGACTTCTGTGCGACGACGAACTTGAGCTTGAACTCGACACGGTAGTATAAGTCACATTTTTGTATAAGAACTGATCTCTGCTTTCGGTGAGATTCAGTGAGCTGTTCTTTTCAAGGTCGTAGTTTGCACCCTTACCGTTCTGACTGTATTTATAACGGATAATAACGCACGCACCTGCCGCAAATGCTCCCACCGCAAGTGCAAGCACCGCTCCGGTGTACATACCTTTTAAAAATCTGTCGGCAAGCGTAAGCGGCTCGTCTTGAATCTTAACATTGTTATATGTTGAGTTGCCGGTGCTTTTGCCAACAGAGTGATAGTACTGCACAGAATCAATAAATTCGTTGCACGCACCCTGATAGTTGCCATCTGCAAGCTCCGCCTGAACATCGTCAAGCATAGTATCCATACGACTGTCATCAAAATAATACATAGCCTCGCCCTTTGTAATGATATACATTTCACGAGAGCTCATATCAACAGTGAGGAACACGCCGCTTTTTTCGTCACCGCAACCGTAATCGTGGTTATCGAAATAATCGTTGCAATAGTCCTCTATATCGTATGATGAAACATTGTTGTTGTTTGTATAGATTATAGTGTCCCAGCCTGTTGCGAGCGTACACTTTTTGAGATTATTCTCAATGCTTTCTTCCTGTGAATCAAGCAAAATGTCCGCATCGTCCGTAAGCTTTTTTGTGCTTTCGGCAAATGCCGTATTAGCAGAAACCGCAAGCATTGCACTTACCGCCAACGCTGTGGCGGCAACGGAAAGTATATTTTTCAGCATGAGAATATACCTCCCAGCATACCGAGAATAAATCCGATTCCCGCCAAAATGCAGGAGAATATAACAAGCTTATCGGTTGCGGCAGGCAAACTGCCGTAGAGCTTACCTGTCTGACCGTTGATGGCAAACGGGTAAATCTTGCCCTTATACTTATAAGTTATAATCCACACAGGCAAAAGCGTATAACTCCAACTTTCAATATCTGTGCGGTCATAGTAATTGGTTACTTCAACACCCGAATATTCACTGCAAGCACCCTTAAGCACCTCTTTGCAATACTCGTCAATCTTTTGGTCAACCATCATCTGAATATCGGACTTTTCTATATCTCTTTTTTCTGCCTGAAAACCCGACAGGTACGACATTGAAAACGGCTGTGCCTCTGACAAATCATACGGATGTATGCACTGCAGCATTTCTCTGTCGGTAGCCGAAAGTGCTCTTTCAAAAACATTGCGTATATAAACATCGCCGCTTCTGAACAGGTCATAATACGAAGTTTCGGTATATCGTCTGTCACCGGATTTCCAGTGCCTGTACTTTTTGCCCCTTGCCGTCATATGAGAATCCTGTTGAGTATCTATGTACCAATATGGGAAATATACACCTGTCATTTTCTCAATATTTGAGTCGCTTAAAAAATCTTTGGGCAAAAACTTTTTGCCTTTTGTTTTATCCATAAAAGCTGAAACAGCTTGTTCTCGTGACAACTTAAACGGAATAATTCTGTCGGGTCTGAAATCTCCCGACAATCTGCCTTTCATTACAACAGGATTGTGGCAGTAAAAGCAGGTTGTTGCCGCTGTAGATGAAGTGGTAACAACCTCTGCGCCGCAGGAATCGCAATGGAACACATAACCGTCGTGCAATTCCTCTTTAAATTCCTGTTGACTGTCAGCACCGCTTTGTTCCCTTTCGGCGTAAATTTGCTGAATCTTCTCCGGAGAAAACTCCGAAAGACAGTATTCACAACAAAATCTCTGCCTTTCGGGGTTAAATGTCAGTGGTGCGGCGCAGGATGGACAGTTATAATTGACTGTACCCATCTATTACCTTATCCCTCAAAATTATTCTGCTTTTGTACCGCACTCCGGACAGAATTTCTGATTTTCTTTTAATTCATATCCGCAGTTTACACAGAAATGCTTTTTAGGTGCGTCAGGCTTTTTTGCGCCGCATTCAGGGCAGAATTTGCCTGTATTTACCGCACCGCAAGCGCAAGTCCAGCTATCTGCCGACTGAGGAGGCTGTACAGGCTGTTGAGCGTTCTGCTGCGGCTGAGCAGGCTGTGCACCGCCAAGCGGATTGCCCTGTGACTGTTGAGGCTGCTGTGGCTGCTGATTGTTGTAGTGTGGGTTCTGCTGATAGCCGCCGAGGATATTACCGCCTGCATTCATACCCATGCCCATACCCATAAAGCCTGCCATTGCGCCGTTTGAGTTTGAGCCTGCCGCTTTCATACCTTCCGCAACATTAGCTGCTACATAGCCCTGCTGAACCGCTGCGTCCGAAAGCATTGCGCCCTTGTTTCTCATATTGATAAGCTCTGTGCTCTCGTCATTGTAAGAAATGTTGATAGCAACTGCCTGAACCTGGAAACCACGCTGCTGCTCCCATTCCTGGTCGAGAGTTTTAGCCATATACTGACCGAATTCACGGGATTTACCCTTAATAAAGCTGATTCTGTAACCGTCAGCAGAGAAGTTGTTGATAGCAGAACTTAAAGCTGCCTCAAACTCTGTGTTATACTGGATTGACTTTGACTTGTAGTCAAACGGCTGACAAGCTGTTACAAGGCCCTTGTCGATTACTTCCTGATAGAACTTAAGCGGATCGGTAATCTTAATAGAATATGTACCGTGCGCACGGAGGAAAAGTTCTGCATTGTAGAAACTGTCAAAGTAGTTTACAACATTCTTTGTGCCGAAAAGAATACCTGTAATTTCGGCAAGGTTGATGTAAATTACATACTGCGACTGTGACGGAATTCCGCCGTATTTAATACGGGAGAATGTTTCTTTAAGAGAGTCGCCAAACTGACCGCAGAAAAGCGACGGCATTGAGCTGTTGCTTACCTGGTAATAACCCGGTTCCGCAGTAAAGTCAACTACCTTACCGCCGTCAATAAGGAGCATACACTGATTGTCGTAAACCTGAATAACCGAACCGTTTGACACGATGTTTGGTGTGCCCTTTGTGTTCTGAGATGTTCCGTGTGTTATCTTTTCACCCGGAACCATTGCGAGAGTTCCGCTCATTGGTCTTGGCTGGATAACCTCCTGCCAAGAATCTGCCAATCCGCCTTTAACCGAGTTAATGGCTGCTCTGATAATGCCCATAGTCTTATCTCCTTTACAAGAAATTTTCTTTATTTTTAAATTTTTGTGAGCTGATATAATTGCACTGAAACGAAGGCTTTTGCTTTAGATTAAATCTTCTTAATCTGTTACAGGTTTGTTTTCAAAAATGTTGGGGTAACAAATAAATTATTATTTAACACACAAGTTAAACAAAGCAATTTGCTAAACCATAATTCACTCTGATTTTCAACATCGCCTAAGTGCAATTGTTTATAAATTAATATGGTCTTGTAGCATTGGTTTGTTCTCTTATTGACGAGAATTTCCACGCTCTTATGTTGATTTCCGTAATGCCTGTGCCGCAGTATTCACAGAATTTCTGACCTAAGTTCTTAATCGGTGCGCCGCAGTTAGGGCAATTAATACCAAGTCCCTCACTGCCGTTTGCAACCATGTCAACATTCTGTATGTACACAAGCTCGGTTTCGTAAACACTTTGAGTTTTCATATCCCTGCTGCCGTAAACCACACTGCCTGCGGCGTCGGTGGTATAGGCATAAGAACCTACAGACGATACAAACAAAATCCTTGCGGTTGCGCCGTCCTTTGTGTATCGTGAAATCTCCGTACGGTGAATTACAATATCATCGTAATTCTGCTTGTAGCCTCTGTTTGACAGGTCGGTAATAATACTCTTTACGCTGTCTTTTAAGGCTGTGGAGCACTCGCCGTACAAAAGCTTCGGATTTTTCTCCTCAATTGAGTTCATATAACTGCGCAGTACGGTTTCTGCCTTTTGTTTGTAATCGTCATAGTCAAACTCCGGGAAATCTCTTTGTATTCTCGGCAGGCAAAGACCCGTCATAGCCTGCAAAGAGCGTGGAGTTTCACTCATTTCCCTTTTCTGATTATTGATTCCCTGTACAAAAGAATCCGTACCGAACATATTTCTTGAAATCTGTCTGATTCCGTGTTTTATTTTATAGACTGCCACCGCAATGGCAATGGCAGCCGCTGCAATCAATACAAGTGTAACTATAAGTCCGACAGGCACACCTGACGAAACCGCTCCGACAAACAATTGATTCATCGTTTACTCCTGCGGTTTTACTGAAATTCCGAGAACATCGAGGCTCTCATCGTCAACAACGGACGGACAAGCTGACATAAGCTCGCTTGCATTCTGAACCTTAGGGAATGCCGTAACATCACGAAGGCTGTCTGTACCGCACATAAGCATTGTAACACGGTCAAGGCCAATGCCCATACCGCCGTGTGGCGGAGCTCCGTACTTATACGCTTCTACAAGGAAGCCGAATTTTGCTTCAATTTCCTCGTCGGTAAGTTTTAATGCCTTAAACATTCTCTGCTGTAACTCATAATCAGTAATACGCATTGAACCGCTTGAAAGCTCTGTTCCGTTAAGAGTGAGGTCGTAAGCCTTTGCAATAACCTTTGACGGGTCTGTGTCAAGGTACTTCAAGCACTCCTCTTTAGGCATTGTGAACGGATGATGCATTGCAAGCCACTCTCCGCTCTCTTCGTCATACTCAAAGAACGGGAAGTCAACAATCCAGAGGAACTTAAATTCATCGGGAATAATGTCGAGAACCTTTGCAACCTTAAGTCTTAATGCACCGAGAGTTGTAAGAACTGTGCTGTTCTTATCGGCAACAATGAAGATTACATCGCCCTTCTCTGCGCCGAGTCTTTCGTAAATAGCGGAAAGTTCTTCCTCTGTCATAAACTTCTTAAATGATGCATTCGGCTCGTCAACCCATCTTACATAGGCAAGGCCCTTTGCACCGATGCCCTTTACATACTCTGTAAGTTTGTCAATTTCTTTTCTTGTATATACAGACGCCGCATTCTTTGCAACAATGGCACGAACAGAACCGCCGTTTTCAACAGCGCTTGTAAATACGCTGAAACCGCAGTCCTTTACGAGGTCGGAAATATTCTGAATCTTCATATCGAAACGAATATCAGGCTTATCCGAACCGTAGTTCTCCATAGCGTCGTTGTATGTCATTTTCTCAAACGGAGTTACAAGCTCCTTGCCAAGCACTTCTTTAAACAAACGCTTGAAAAGTCCCTCGTTGATTTCCATAATTTCGTCCATATCAACAAACGAAAGCTCCATATCAATCTGTGTAAACTCAGGCTGACGGTCGGCTCTTAAGTCCTCATCTCTGAAACAACGGGCAAGCTGAATGTAACGGTCAAAACCCGATACCATCAAAAGCTGCTTGTAAATCTGCGGTGACTGCGGAAGAGCATAGAACTTTCCCTTGTGGATTCTTGACGGTACAAGGTAATCTCTTGCGCCCTCCGGAGTTGATTTAATCATCATCGGAGTTTCAATCTCAATAAAGCCGTTCTCGTAGAAATAATCTCTTGCAACCTTTGCAATCTTACTTCTCATAATAATGTTGTTCTGAATAGGACGGCGGCGAAGGTCAAGATAACGGTATTTAAGTCTTAACTCCTCGTTTGTGCTTGTTTCGTCAACAATTTCAAAAGGCGGTGTCTGTGCCTTTGAAAGAACTCTAAGGTCTGTTACCATAACCTCAATATCGCCTGTAGGAATATCCTTGTTCTTGGAACTTCTCTCACATACTATGCCTTTTGCCGCCAAAACATACTCACTGCGGCAAGCAAAAGCTTTATCAAAAATTTCTTTATCCGTCTTATCGTTAAAAGCAAGCTGAACAATGCCTGTGCGGTCACGAAGGTCAATAAAAATAAGCTGACCGAGGTCACGGCAACGCTGTACCCAACCGCAAACTGTTACTTCTCTGCCGACATCGCCGATTCTAAGGTCGGAGCAATAGTCGGTTCGTTTAAGTCCTGTCATAAATTCTGCCATTTTTGTATATCTCCTTAAATTAAGTTGTCAACGCTTACAGCTTAAAGCTGTCAACATCGGCAAGCTGAAGTACCATAAATTTCTCTGCAAATGTATCGTCAAGTACAATTTCAGTCTGCTCGCCGCTCGACATATTCTTAATAACTGCCTTGCCCTGCTCAATCTCATTGTCGCCGAGCACCATAGAGAACTTTGCACCGATTTTGTCGGCATATTTCATCTGTGCTCTTAATCCTCTGCCTACAACATCGGTTTCGGCAATAAGTCCGCAGGAACGGACAGCTTTGATAATTTCAAATGATTTAAGCGACGCACTCTCGCCCATAACAGCAACATAGAGGTCGCAGGTTGACGGTTTCGGAATTTCAATGCCCTGCTTGTCCATAAGCATTAAAAGTCTTTCAATGCCCATTGCAAATCCGAGTGACGGCAAGTGCTTTCCGCCGAGCTCCTCAATAAGTCCGTCGTATCTGCCGCCGCCGCAAACTGTGCCTTGAGCACCGATAAAGTCGGTAACGAACTCAAAAACAGTCTTTGTGTAGTAGTCAAGTCCACGAACGATTGTAGGATTTACCGTATATTCAACACCTGCGGCATCAAGGTATTTCTGAACGCTTGCAAAGTGCTCTTTACACTCATCGCAAAGATAATCTGTAATTTTAGGTGCGCCCTGTGCAATCTTTGAACATACGGGACTTTTGCAGTCGAGTATTCTCATAGGATTTTTTTCAAGTCTTGAATTGCAGGTTTCGCAAAGCTCGTCTTTGTATCCGTAAAAATACTCCTTGAGCGCCTTGTGGTACTCGGCACGACAAGTAGGACAGCCGATAGAATTAATTTCAAGTCTGAGCTGTTTAATGCCAAGGCGGTCAAAAATAGACTGTGCGGCGCAAATAAGTTCCGCATCGGCAACAGGTGACTGTGTACCATAGCACTCAAGACCGAATTGGTGGAACTCTCTTAATCTGCCTGCCTGCGGCTTTTCGTAGCGGTAGCAAGACACAAAATAGCTTGCCTTGATAGGTAAGCTGTCATTTACAAGACCGTGCTCAAGCACTGCTCTTGCTGCGCCTGCCGTACCCTCGGGACGAAGTGTAACACTTTCTCCGCCCTTTGTATCGAATGTATACATTTCTTTCTGAACAACATCTGTTGTCTGACCCACACCTCTTGCAAAAAGCTCTGTGTGCTCAAAAACAGGTGTGCGAATCTCTTTAAATCCGTAAGCCGCCGATTCTTTACGCATAACATCTTCAACGAACTGCCAGCGGTAGCTGTCCTTTGGCAAAACATCTTCCGTGCCCTTAATCTTTTTGGTGATTACTCCCATTATTTCCTCCAAATTATAAAACCTTTTATATTAATCGAAAATTCCGTATAAACACAATTATCGGGCAGCACAAAACCGCCCGACAATGAAATCGTTTTTTACTTTAAAATATTTCTCCAGTCAAGGTCGCCACGCTCAAGACCGTGAATAAGTACCTCTGCGGTTGCGATGTTTGTAGCAACAGGAATATTGTGCATATCGCAAAGTCTGAGCATATTCATATCGTTAGGCTCATTAGGCTTTGGATTGAGCGGATCTCTGAAAAAGAGAAGCATATCAACTTCGTTGCAGGCAATTCTTGCCGCAATCTGCTGACTGCCGCCCTGTGAGCCTGCCAAAAACTTCTGAATTGTAAGGCCTGTTGCCTCTGAAACCATTTTGCCCGTAGTGCCTGTCGCACAAAGGTTATTTCTGCTTAAAACACCGCAGTAAGCAATGCAGAACTGAACCATAAGTTCCTTTTTTTCATCGTGCGCAATAAGAGCAATATTCATACACAAATTCCTCCCTATATATTAAAAGGCTTATCCTTTAAATGCCAAGGGAACTCTTTGCCCCTCAAGCCTTCGTGCCAGACAATCAAAAACCGATGCTGCGGCACTCCAGTTAAGCCCTGCAACTCCACGCTGCATAATAACTGATATTCTTATGTCAAACGGTACAAGTGCGATAAGTTGAGTTTGTACCGCATCAATAACTTCGTCAAGGTCGGCATAAAAACCGAGCTCGGTAAAAGTTTTTCTGTCAAAGCGGTTTATAACAAGCCTTTGATTTTTTATACCCAAAGCGTCAAGCTTGTTTTTTACTTTTAATCCGCCTCTTACGCTTGTCGGCTCTGCGTTGGCTACAATAAGCGCCCTGTCGGCGGGCGTAGCAGCTGTAACAAAGCCCGAGCCGATGCCTGCGGGTGAATCAATAATAACAAAATCATAGTCAGCTTTTAATGTATCGACAAGCTGACGGAATACCCCGGGACTAAGCTCGTTATCGGTGTCAAAAGGTGCCGCCATAAGATAAAGATTCTCATTGTTTTTACTTTTATAAACTGCGTCTGTAAAAGAACAGTTACCGCTTACGGCATCTGCCGCATCAAAAACAATGTCGTTTTCCATATCGAGCATAATATCAAGACCACGCATACCGCAGTCGCAGTCGATAAGCAAAACTTTTTTGCCCTGTTTAATAAGGGCAACCGAAAGGCAAATGCACACTGTTGACTTTCCCGTGCCTCCTTTTCCGGAGGCTACAACTATAACATTATCCATAATACATACTACCTCTGAATTATTCTATCATATTTTTGTCAAAAGAGCAATAAAAGTAAGTAATTTTATCAAACAAAAATTATATAGACTTTTTATGCAAAATATATAATTTTATCGTTATACTTTTTGGGTTTTTACATTTTTACCATAATTTAATGGTAAAATTATACTAAATTATCGTTTGATTTTTTCTGTTATAAAATCTCTTGCGAATTTGCAGTCCGTTATTTTAAATGCAAGTACAGCTTGTATATAATTCTTAATTGCTCCGTATTCGGTTTTTATGTAAATAAAAATTTTAAAAATGCAGTTTGTTTTTAAATTATATCACCTTTTGCCGTCAAAACAAGTATTATTTTGGGAGCGATAAATTTTTCGGCAAAAAATATTTCAGCTATGTGCTTATGTGGCAAAAATCACTGATTTTTCAGGTATATACAAAATCCGCAGCAATTTATTTATCATTTTCCGCACGCAAAAAACAGCCCACATTTGTGAGCTGTTCCGAAGTATAGTTTAGCATTTATTAAATGTGGGCTTTGCCCACGCCCGCAACCTTTAAAAAAGTTGACCAAACTTTTATAATTGATTGGCAAATAAATTTGCTAAGCCTTAATTTATTAATGTTATCCCAACATTTAAGACAGAACAAATAAAACCACTTTAACAAGCCGTATCTTAACTTAATTTTTATAAAAGCGAAAAGGTCTATTGTCTTACGACAATAGACCTCTTCATGGTGCCGGTGACCGGACTTGAACCGGTACGGTCGCAATGACCGAGGGATTTTAAGTCCCTTGTGTCTGCCTATTCCACCACACCGGCTAATTGTTTGGTGACCCGGACGAGAATCGAACTCGTGTTACCGCCGTGAAAGGGCGGTGTCTTAACCGCTTGACCACCGGGCCGTATGGTAGCGGAAATAGGACTTGAACCTACGACACCTCGGGTATGAACCGAGTGCTCTAGCCAGCTGAGCTATTCCGCCATCTGTTCGCCAACATCAAATCAGCAAGATAGATTATAATATAGCAGCCCCGATTTGTCAAGGGTTTTTTTAAAGTTTTTTGAAATTTTTTTAATTTTTTTCAAAAAACTTAAAAGCATCTGTATTTTACTGCCTTTTTCGTGGAGAAAAACACAGAAAGCAACGGTTGCTGTCATTTTAATACATATCTTTACGCTGTTTTTATTGTTAGCCGATAAATAATTTTTATTCTTAAAAATAAAATCAGTGCGGTTGCCCCCTACTTTTAAAGCAGGGAGCAACGCAAATTTATTAAATTTTATTTATTACTTTATAAAATTACTCTGCATCAGGAAGGCTTGCAAGTTTTTCAAGGTGAGCGTACTTCTCTTCTGCAACCTTTTCAGCCTTAGCAAAGAGCTGTTCTGCTCTTTCAGGGAATGAACGGGTAAGTGAGTTATAACGAACCTCACCCATAATAAAGTCACGATAAGAAGCGCTTGGAGCCTTGCAATCGAGCATAAACGGATTCTTGCCCTCATCGGCACGGCGTGGGTCATAACGGAAGATATTCCAATAACCTGCCTCAACAGCCTTCTTCTCTTCCTGCTGAGCAATGCTCATACCGCCCTTAATACCGTGGTTGATACATGGAGCGTAGCAGATAACAAGTGATGGGCCGTTGTAGCTTTCAGCCTCTACCATAGCCTTAAGAACCTGATTATTGTCAGCACCCATTGCACACTGTGCTACATATACATAGCCGTAGCTCATAGCGATAGCGGCAAGGTCTTTCTTCTTAACAGACTTACCTGCAGCGGCAAACTGTGCAACAGAACCTACAGGAGTAGCCTTAGAAGCCTGTCCGCCTGTATTTGAGTAAACCTCTGTATCGAATACGAGGATATTTACATTTTCGCCTGATGCGATAACATGGTCAAGACCGCCGAAGCCGATATCGTAAGCCCAACCGTCACCGCCGAAGATCCACATTGACTTCTTAGCAAGTTCGTCTTTGTCGATAAGTGTCTTTTTAGCAAGCTCGCCAACCTTAGCGTCATCAACATTCTTTTCAAGCTCTGCAATAAGTGCGTCTGTTGCAGGACGGCTTGCGGTTGAATCGCAAACTGTGTCAAGGTAGTTCTGACAAGCTGTCTTTAACTCGTCGCTGTCTGTGTCTTTCTGAATATTCTGAACATACTCTACAAGTCTGTTACGGATAGCTTTCTGACCGAGAGCCATACCAAGACCAAACTCGGCGTTATCCTCAAAGAGTGAGTTCTGCCAAGCAGGACCAAAGCCCTTCTTGTTCTTTGTGTAAGGTGTTGCCGGAGCAGATGCACCCCAAATTGATGAACAGCCTGTTGCGTTAGCAATGAACATTCTGTCGCCAAAGAGCTGTGTAACGAGCTTAGCGTATGGTGTTTCACCACAACCTGCGCAAGCGCCTGAGAACTCAAGGAGTGGCTGCTTGAACTGGCTGCCCTTAACTGTTGAGAACTTGAACTTATCAGCAACTTCCTGCTTTTCGTCAAGAGTTACCGCATAATCAAATACAGCTTGCTCTGCACGCTGGCTGTCGATTGACTTCATTGTAAGAGCCTTTTCGCCCTTCTTGCCCGGACATACATTAGCACAAGCGCCGCAGCCTGTACAGTCGAGTGTTGATACAGTCATAACGAACTTGAGCTCCTTAAGACCGATCATTGGAATGCTCTTTGTGCCCTGTGGAGCAGCAGCAAGCTCGTCCTCTGTCATAGCAACAGGACGGATTACAGCGTGAGGACATACGATAGCACACTTGTTACACTGAATACAGTTGTCTGAATTCCACTCAGGAACATCAACTGCGATACCACGCTTTTCATAAGCGGCAGAACCGTTAGGAGCAGTACCGTCAACATGGTCCATAAATGCAGATACAGGGAGCTTGTTGCCCTTGTACTCATTTACAGGCTTGAGGATACCGTTTACATACTCAACGAGTGCGCCCTCGCCCGGAACTGCATCGCTTGCCTTATCGTCAGCGGCATTTGCCCAATCAGCAGGAATTTCAACCTTCTTGAGGTCTTCCATACCACGGTCAATGGCAGCGTAGTTCATATCTACGATAGCCTGACCTTTCTTCATATATGACTTCTTAGCGGCAGCCTTCATAAGCTCCTTAGCCTTTTCGGCAGGAATGATGTCTGCAATCTTAAAGAAAGCTGACTGAAGAACTGTGTTGATTCTGCCGCCAAGTCCGATTTCTTTACCGATCTTGATACCGTCGATTGTGTAGAAATTGATATTTCTTGTAGCAAGGATTCTCTTCATCTTGCCTGGGAGTCTTTCTGAAAGCTCGTCAACATCCCAAGGACAGTTGAGGAGGAATGAACCGCCTTCCTTGAGGTCGTCTACGATGTCATACTTGTCAACATATGATGGGTTATGACAAGCAACGAAGTCAGCCTTAGAAATGTAATAAGTTGATTTGATAGGCTGATTACCGAAACGCAGGTGAGAAACCGTAAGGCCGCCCGACTTCTTTGAGTCATAAGCAAAGTAGCCCTGTGCGTACATATCGGTATTGTCACCGATAATCTTGATTGAGTTCTTGTTTGCACCTACTGTACCATCGGCGCCAAGACCCCAGAACTTACATGAATGTGTACCCTTTGGAGTTGTGTCAGGGTTTTCAACGATAGGAAGTGAAAGATTTGTAACATCATCAACGATGCCGATTGTAAATCTTCTCTTAGGAGCGTCGCTCTCAGCGTTTCTGTAAACAGCAATGATGTCGGCAGGAGTTGTATCCTTAGAACCAAGACCGTATCTGCCTGTGTAAACCTTTACGCCGGCAAAGTCAGAACCGTTGATAGCAGCAAGAACATCAAGATAAAGAGGCTCACCGATTGAACCCGGCTCTTTTGTTCTGTCAAGAACAGAGATAGTTTTAACTGTCTTAGGAAGCTCGCTTAAAAGGTAATCTGCAACGAACGGTCTGTAAAGGTGAACCTTTAAAAGGCCAACCTTTTCGCCTGCTGCGTTGAGGAAGTCTACAACCTCTTCTGCACAATCACATACAGAACCCATAGCAACGATAATGTGCTCTGCGTCCTCTGCGCCATAGTAGTTAAATGGCTTGTAGTTTGTGCCGATCTTCTCGTTTACTTTGTTCATATATTCAACAACAACTTCGGGTACTGCATCGTAGTACTTGTTGCAGGCCTCTCTTGCCTGGAAGAAGATGTCGTCGTTCTGAGCTGTACCTCTTGTTACAGGGTGCTCAGGGTTAAGTGCTCTTCTGCGGAACGCTTCTACTGCGTCCCAATCAAGCATATCTGCGAGATCCGCATAATCCCACTCTTCAATCTTCTGAATCTCGTGAGAGGTTCTGAAACCGTCAAAGAAGTGGAGGAAAGGAACTCTGCCCTTGATAGCCGAAAGATGTGCAACGGCAGCAAGGTCCATACATTCCTGTGGGTTGTTTGAACAGAGCATTGCATAGCCTGTCTGACGGCAAGCATAAATATCTGAATGGTCACCGAAAATTGAAAGAGCGTGGCTTGTAAGAGCACGGGCAGATACATGAATTACGCCCGGTAAAAGCTCGCCTGCCATCTTGTACATATTCGGAATCATAAGAAGCAAGCCCTGTGAAGCTGTGTAAGTTGTGGTTAAAGCACCGGCTGCAAGCGAACCGTGAACCGCACCGGAAGCACCGCCTTCCGACTGCATTTCCGTAACCTGTACTTCTCTGCCGAAAAGGTTTTTAGTGCCCATTGCCGAGAACTTGTCGGTAAGGTCAGCCATTACGGAAGAAGGTGTGATAGGATAGATAGCAGCAACATCTGTAAACGCATAAGAAACATGAGCAACAGCGCTGTTACCGTCCATAGTTTTCATTTTTCTTGCCATTGGAATTGTCCTCCTTAAAGTATGTCAGCGACAACACCGTTTGCCGCATTTAATACAATTTTTAAAGATACATACTGTATCATAATAAATTTTAACACTTAAATGTTAATTTGTAAAGAGGTTTTCAACAATAACTCATATGTTTTCACCCGATTTTTCTAAAACTTTACCAAATATTTTAAATTTCCGCATAAAACCGAGTTTTTCGCCGATTCAGGTGATTTTTAGACAAAACAAAAGTTTGTTAATTGCCATAAAACCGTAAAATTCGTCAATAATTTTTATACGCAAAAAATTGTTATACATACATTATGCGAAAATTGTATTATTTTGGCAAGAAAACATACAACTTAACGGCTGATATTTTTGTAAATAATAGTCATTTTTATTAAAGAAATTATATTGCGATTAAAGAATTAAAATTAAATAAAAAAAGCGTATAATAGTTTGGATAATCAATTGACATAATATGACTTTATATAACTTTATAAGGCACGGAGGCAGTATGTTGAAATTAGGACTTGACATTGGCTCAACTACAATAAAATGCGTTGTTTTGGACGAAGAAAATAAAATTATATACAGCACCTACGAACGACATTATTCTCAGATAACCGAGAAAATTGCAGAAATTCTCGCAACTGTACGCAGTAAGGTAAAGGGTGTTGAAAACGCAGCCGTTGCGCTTTCCGGTTCTGCCGGTATGGGCGTTGCGGAGTCAAGCAACATTGACTTTGTGCAGGAGGTTTACGCAACAAGAGTTGCTACAAATACATTTATTCCGGGCACAGATGTTGTCATTGAACTCGGCGGTGAGGACGCAAAAATTCTGTTCCTCACAAACGGTCTTGAAGTGCGTATGAACGGTACCTGTGCCGGCGGTACGGGTGCATTCATCGACCAGATGGCAACACTGCTCAATGTTCCGCTTGAAGATCTTGACGAACTTGCAAAGCAGTACGAAAAAACATACACTATCGCATCACGCTGCGGCGTATTTGCAAAGACGGATATTCAGCCTCTTTTAAACCAAGGCGCAAGAAAGAGCGATATAGCCGAAAGTATCTTCAACGCCGTTGTAAGCCAGACTGTCGCAGGTCTTGCACAGGGACGAGAAATTGAGGGGCAGGTTGTGTACCTCGGCGGTCCTCTCACCTTTATGAGCGAGCTTAGAAACTGCTTTGACAGAACTTTAAACACAAAGGGTATATGCCCTGAAAATTCACTTTACTTTGTTGCCTGCGGTGCGGCACTTTGCGCCGAAAAAACAATTGACTTTGACAAGGTAATCGAAGAAGTAAAAAATTACCGTGGAAGCGGCAACTTTGCCTTTAACCCTCCGCTTTTCAAAGACGAAGAAGATTACAAAAAATTCTCTGACCGTCACGCAAAAGCAACCGTTCTGCAAAAGGAACTTAAAGGCTACAAAGGCAAGGCTTATGTGGGTATGGACGCAGGCTCTACCACCGTTAAGGGCGTTGTTCTCAACGACGACGGCGAACTTCTTTATTCAAAATATCTTCCGTCAAAAGGAAATCCCGTAGAGATTATCAAAGGCTTTCTTGAGGAAGTCTATGCAATCAACCCCGAAATCAACATAGTTTCTTCTGCCGTTACAGGTTACGGCGAAGAGATTATAAAGAACGCTTTTGATGTTGACTACGGCATAGTAGAAACAATTGCGCATTTCACTGCCGCAAAATATTTTATGCCCGATGTTGAATTTATCATCGACATCGGCGGTCAGGACATCAAATGCTTTAAAATTCACAACGGCGCAATCGACAACATATTCCTTAACGAGGCTTGTTCTTCCGGATGCGGCAGTTTCTTGCAGACATTCGCAAACGCTCTCGGTTACGAAATTGCCGACTTTGCAAAGCTCGGACTTTTTGCAAAGCGCCCTGTTGACCTCGGTTCGAGATGTACGGTATTTATGAACTCAAGTGTTAAACAGGCTCAAAAGGACGGCGCAACAATCGAGGATATTTCCGCAGGTCTTTCCTTAAGCGTTGTAAAGAATGCACTCTACAAAGTTATCAGAGCGTCAAGTCCTGACGAACTCGGCAAAAGAGTTGTTGTACAGGGCGGCACATTCCTTAACGACGCCGTACTCCGTGCATTTGAGCAGGAAATGGGCGTTGAGGTTGTTCGACCTAACATTGCGGGGCTTATGGGCGCATACGGTGCGGCGCTATATTCAAAAAATAAATCAAAAGGCAACGGCAAGAGTAAACTTGCAAATAAAGAGACTCTCAAAAACTTTGTTCACGATATAAAGGTAACAAACTGCGGTATGTGCAGCAACAACTGCCGACTTACAATCAACAGCTTTGGCGGCGGCAGAAGATTTATTGCAGGCAACCGTTGTGAGCGTCCGATTACAAAGAAATCGCAGTCAAACGAGCTTAATATGTACGCTGTCAAGCTGAAAATGCTTGAGGAATACAAGCCTGTTGAGGGACTTCGTGGCAAGCTCGGTATGCCTATGGCGCTCAATATGTTTGAAATGTACCCGTTCTGGTACAGATTCTTTACAGAACTTAAGTTTGAAGTATTCCACTCACCGTTCTCGACAAGAAAGATATATCAGCGCGGACAGCAGACAATTCCGAGTGATACAATTTGTTTCCCTGCAAAACTTGTGCACGGACACATTCAGACTTTGATTGACGAGGGAGCAGAAACTATTTTCTACCCTTGTATGTCATACAACTTTGACGAACACCTCGGCGATAACCACTACAACTGTCCTGTTGTTGCATATTATCCGGAAGTTATCAACAACAATATGAAAGATGTGCAGAAAATCTGCTTTATAAAGGAATACTTCGGCGTACATATGCCAAAGCATTTCCCACAAAAGGCATATGAGGCACTTTCAAAATATTTCCCCGATCTTACACTTAACGAGGTAAGAAAGGCCGCAAAACTTGCTTATGACGAACAGGATAAGTACAGAAAAAAGGTAATCGCAAAGGGCAACGAGATTATTGAAAAAGCCGAAAAAGAGGGCAAAAAGATAATGGTGCTTGCCGGCAGACCTTACCATGTAGACCCCGAAATCAACCACGGCATTGATAAACTTATTTCGAGTTTTAATGTAGCAATCGTCAGCGAAGATGTTGTATCTCCGAGGGTTGAGAAATTCCACACCAATGTACTTAACCAGTGGACATATCATTCAAGACTGTACGCTGCCGCTAAGTATGTTACAACAAGAAAGGATATGGAGCTTATACAGCTTGTTTCCTTTGGCTGCGGCGTAGATGCCATTACTACTGACGAAGTAAGAGAAATTCTTGAAAAAGAGGGCAAAATTTACACACAGATTAAAATTGACGAAATCACAAATCTTGGTGCAGTTAAAATTCGTATCCGCAGCTTGCTTGCTGCTATTGACAACGATTAACCACCGTTTGAAAGGTTGTGCTTTAAATGGCTGAACTTAAATATGACAGCAAAACAGGTCGTTTGCTTTTTACAAAAGAAATGAAAAAGGAATACACAATCCTTATGCCGAATATGGCACCTATTCATTTCAATATACTTCAGAATGTTTTTAACTACTACGGCTACAAGTCGGAACTTCTCGACACTTGCGGCCCTGAAATTGCACAGACAGGTCTTAAATATGTTCATAACGACACCTGCTACCCTGCGCTCCTTGTAATCGGACAGTTTATACACGCTTTACAGAGCGGCAAATACGATGTGCATAAAACAGCGCTTATGATTACCCAAACAGGCGGCGGCTGTCGTGCCTCAAACTATATCTTCCTGTTAAGAAAAGCGCTTAAAAAAGCAGGTTTTGAATTTGTACCCGTAATCTCGCTTTCTTTCGGTATGGAAAAGAACAGCGGTTTTTCGCTCACACTTCCGCTTATCAGAAGATTTGTCGGCGGTCTTGTTTACGGCGATCAGCTTATGCTCCTTTCTAACCAGACAAAGCCTTATGAGGTAAATAAAGGCGAAAGTATGGCGCTTGTTGCCGATTGGAGCGATAAGATTTCTAAAATGCTTATCGAGGGCAACGGCTATACGCTTGAAGAAATTGACGAAAATCTTGATAAAATCACAAAATCTTTTTCGGAAATTAAGCTTAATAAAGTGCCAAAGGTTAAAGTCGGCATCGTAGGCGAAATTTATGTAAAATATTCCAAAATGGCGAATAACGGACTTGAGGAATTTTTGGCTTCACAGGACTGCGAGGTTTGTGTGCCGGGTCTTATGGGCTTTGCTTCATTTAAGGTTGACAACCGAATTGAGGACGCCAAACTTTACGGCGGTGCAAAGATTAAATCCACATTTTGTAAAATGCTGCTTGACTACCTCACAAAACTCGAAGCACTTATGATTGAATCGGCAAAGAAATATAACTTCGTTCCGCCGCACGAATACGCTCATACAAAACAGCTTGTAAAGGGCATTATCGGATACGGCAGCAAAATGGGCGAGGGTTGGTTACTTACCGCAGAAATGCTTGAGCTTGCCGAAACAGGCTACGAAAACATTGTTTGTACACAGCCCTTCGGCTGTCTGCCGAACCACATCAACGGCAAGGGCGCTATCCGCAGAATCAAGGAAGTAAACCCGAAAGCAAACATTGTTACAATAGACTATGACCCGGGTGCGCCAAAGGTAAACCAGGAAAACAGAATCAAGCTTATGCTTGCTGTAGCAAAAGAGGAGCTTAATAAAGAGCTTGCCGAAAAACAGGACGCAGAGCAAAAATCTTAACAAAAAGCAGTCCGAGAATAAATAAATCGGACTGACTTATTTTTAGGTTCTTTATCAAAAGTCGGAGTAAATTTGATTTAGCGCACGAGTTAAGCGAAATGATTTAAAAATTTAGGTCAAACCTTTATAATTGCTTGGCAAAACAGTTTGCTGAATAATATACCCAAAAATAAAAACAGAACCTTTTTAGAAAATAAACATCAACACTTACATATAATAATGTATGACAAAATTTTAAGAGGTGAAACGAGTGAAAAAAAATAAAAACAAGGCACAAAAGGCAAAAAAGCCGCACACTTTGCTTATCAGTGTTAAGCAAAACAAGGAGCTTACCGCACTTTACTTTATACTAAGGCTTGTAATTATATTTATATTTGTTCTCAACATCATCCGTGGCAAGTACGAAAGCGCAATGACTTGCGGACTTACATTTATACTTATGTTGATTCCGTCGTTCATTGACCGCAGTCTTCACATAGAACTGCCGAGCGTGCTTGAAACCTTTATGATACTGTTTGTATTCTCGGCAAATATTCTCGGTGAAATCGGTTCATTCTATGAAAAAATACCTTTTCTCGACACAATTCTTCATACGCTGAACGGTTTTATCTGCGCAGGCGTGGGATTCGGACTTACCGATATTTTGAACCGCAGTAAAAGGGTTAAATTTAACCTTTCCCCTATCTTTGTATGCCTGTTCTCGTTCTGTTTTTCAATGACGGCAGGTACAGTTTGGGAATTTTTCGAGTTTGGTGTTGACACTTTTCTCGGCAAAGATATGCAGAAAGACACAATCGTCACAACAATCAACTCTACCCTGCTTTCGGGCAACGATACAAACGCCGTTACCCATATAAGCGGAATAGCATCTACAACCGTAAACGGCAAAGACCTCGGCATCAACGGCTACCTCGACATCGGTCTTATTGATACAATGAAAGATTTAATGGTAAACTTTGTCGGCGCAGTTGTGTTTAACGGTTTGGGATTTATCTACCTTAAAAACAGAGGCAAAAAAGCAAGTTTCCTAAATAACTTTATCCCGAAAAAAGCCGAAGATATTACAGAAGAATAAGTTTAACAATCAAAAATCCGACAGTAGTAAAAACTATTGTCGGATTTTTTGTTGTATCCTAATTATTGGTAACATTGATAAATTATGACTTATCAAACTAAGTAATAAAATGTAGCCAATTAACGTTTAGATAGCACAGGCAAATGAATTTCAATAATTCTTTCAAAATAACATAATCACTTTAATATAAATAAGTTATGTTATTTTAAAATATATCTGCCCTCTTCTTTATATATTTCTTGCTTACCGTCAACACAAAATGCTGGCCTGATGCCATTCATATTGCATGCATTCGTGCTTCCAATTTCACCTTCCGGTCCTACTGCATATACACAAGAATCATATGTAGAATCCGCACTTCTTAACCACCAACTTACAGTAAACTTTCCATTATTCGTAGTAGCAAAACGATTCTTATTATCTTTAAAATACAACAATGGCACCCCTTCAACTCCGACATGCCCATTTTTTTTATATCCAAGTTCAGTAAAAGACAACAAAAACACTTTTCTTACAATAGTTATCACGCTATCATCTATTTGATTCAAGCATCGTTCATCTAAAATCTCTATTTCCGAATCTTGAATTAAGCAACGAGTTTGAATAGGTAAATTATCAAAAAACTCTCCCATTAAGTAATTATCAATTTCGCTTTCTTCATAGTAAGCCGAATAATCACTAACTCTTCTATTCTCTGGAAGAATTTCTTTTCTTAACAAAAGTGTTTTACCATTATAATCATTAGTTAATACAATATATGGAACAAATCCTGTTTTTTCTTCAATATATATGATTGGTTCAATTTTACATTTTTCAGAATACGCCAAATCACTTATTGTATTATATTCCTCGGTTACTGTTTGTCTTTTACTACAAGCATTTAATAGAACTCCAAGAACAATTGCTAATACTACTACTTTTAATACTACTTTATACTTTTTTCTGAACACTTATGTGGCTCCTTAATTTCTCTGCTTTTTACGTCTTATTTTTGTAAATGCCATACACATCACTATACTTACCATGATTACAGCCATTAGGCTCCAAAATCCAACTGCAGATTCGTCTCCTGTTGAAACAGATTCTATCTTTTCTCCTCCATTTTCATTTGTTTCCGAACCAGAATTGTTACCTGTATTATTATCTTTTCCCGAATCAGGATTTTCTGGGTTCGCTGGATTTTCTGGTTGAATATCAACAAATGTCAGGGGCTGTGTGCTTTGAGATACTGTTTTAATTTTCAGTTTATTATTATAATATTTTTTATTGCTGAAATCTATTATAGCTTTATTACAGCGATAATGATAGCTTAGCAAAATCTCGTTACTTTTTGTATCACTTTTGTTTTTATACTCTATATAAAGCCACTTGCCCTCATGAATAGCTTTAAATATATTTCTTCCTACGCTGTTAATTACCCTCACCGCCTTTAGTTCTTATATTTCACTGAAATCATTATAGCATAAATATTTCATAAAACAACAATTTTATACTAAAAATATTAAAATTTATCCACGCAAAAATAAACACCCGACTAAAAAGCCGAGTGTCAATTTTACCGCTATTAATCATTTTACGACAGCCACGCAATGTCGGTATCGGTTGCAAGGTTATCTATGCCGTAGAGCACCAGGATATTATCGGGTTTTTCCTGCTGTGCAAGTTCTGAAATGCTGTTTTTGTAATAACGCATATCGACGAGTATTACCTCACTGTAATTTTCTGCAAGGAACGGCGCAAGACAGTGTGAAAAGCTGTCCTTTACAAGGAGAATTTTTCCTCCTGCGGCATTTGTATTCTTAATTCTTGTCATTGCATGGTTTCCGTCTATGAATACAGGGTATTTATCGTCCTCTTCAAGATGATTGTAGAAATACATTGAGTGGTAATCCTGTTTTTCGTCGCCCTCAATAATCTCTACGCTGATATTCTTTTCGGTGTTATTTTTATTGTTCCAAATTTCAATGGTATCCGGCTGTGTGAGCCAAAAACCGCTTGTTGAGTAGGTTGTGCCGTAGAAATCGTTGTACTTTTCGACCGTAAACAGGCTCTTGTCGGCAGGGGTTATTCCGAGCGACTTGCATATTTCCGTATAACCCGTATATGCACCTGTCGTTGTCCAATGATGGTCGGTTTTGTAGTAAAGCTGTGTGCCGTTTGCATAGGCATTTTTGAATGCGGAACGCAAATCCACAAAATCCGCACCGCTTTCGGTAAGCACTTTCTGTGCGTTCTCGATTTTTTCGTCATCTGTATATGTATCGTGAACCGCAGGAAGAACATCATTTGCGATGTAGCCTGTTGACGGCACAAGTGTTACCGTTACGGGAACATCGACTGATTTCGCAAAATCTGCGATTGTCTGCACATTGCTCTCAAGTGTGTCGGTATCAAGTATCGGCTTATTTATAAGGTAGCCGTTCTTACAATTATAAACACCGTCTGCGCCGTTGTTGCCAACCGAAAGATTAAAGTAAGCGTTTGCGCCTACCCACTGCGTACGCAACGGAAAATGGTCAGCAAAGTATTTTTCAAAATCAGTGCCGAATTTGCCGTCAAGCACAGAATTTACCGACACTGTCGGAAATTTCTGCAAATATCTCTTTTCGCTTGAGCTGTAGTCGGCTTTCGGATTTATTAAAAACCAAATTGCAAAGCCGAATATAAAAAGTATAAACACAAAGCTCGGCAGATGGCGGCAGACAGGCTTTGATGATTCCATATGTTTTGCTGAATGTTTTGCTGCATATTTCATAAAGACTCTCCTTTCCTACCGTTAAAATCTGAAATATAGGAATGGGTTATAGCTCTGATTTACAAGCGAGGCTGTGCAAAGTACAAGCACTGCTGCCACAAACGCAGTCTGAGCAAAACCGATATACTTTGTGTTCTGCACCTTTGCGTAGAGCTTTGCCGCAAGCGGTGTGCTTGCAACAGCCGCCGCAATTATAAGCGGCAAATATGAAAGTATAAGGTTTAAAGCCTGCTCTCCGCAGATACCGTTGCCGAAGTTAAACAAATCTCCGAGGAATGTACCGAGCTTGCTCATATCTGTAAAGTAGAAAAGTCCCCAGCCGATAACTACTATAAACATTGTGTAGATATGCTGAATTGCCGACGGCAGTTTGTCGAGAACCTTTTTGAAAACAAATTTTTCAAAAATAAGCAAAACGCCGTAGTAAAGTCCCCACAACACAAAGTTCCATGACGCACCGTGCCAAATACCCGTAAGTCCCCATACGATAATAAGGTTAAGTATCTGTCTTTTCGCACCTTTTCTGTTGCCGCCGAGCGGAATATAAACATATTCCTTAAACCATGTGGAAAGCGAAATGTGCCATCTTCTCCAAAACTCGGTAACAGATTTTGAAATGTACGGATAGTTAAAGTTTTTTAGGAACTCAAAGCCGAGCATATTGCCGAGACCGCAAGCCATATCGGAATAGCCCGAAAAGTCAAAATAAAGCTGAAAGCTGTACGCAATAATTCCTACCCAAGTGCCGACAACGCCGTTCTCGTCAGTGGTAGCAAACATTGCCGTGCTAAGATTACCCATCTGATTTGCAATCAAAACTTTCTTGCCAAGACCGATTATAAACAGATTTACACCCTTTGTAAACTCGTCCAAAGTTTCTTTTCTGTTTGTGAGCTGTTCGGCAACATCACGGTAACGAACGATAGGGCCTGCAATCAACTGCGGAAAAAGCGCTACATATGTACCGAAGTTAATCGGATTTTTGGATACGGGCGCATCGCCTCTGTAAACATCAATTACATAACTCATTGTCTGGAATGTATAGAAGCTGATACCGATCGGCAAAGAAATCTGCGGAGTCGGCAGATTCAGGAACGGCAGCATATTAACGGTTTCCACAATCATTCCCGTATATTTAAACACAGCGAGTGTGCCGATGTCGATAACACAGGTGAGTATAAGCACAAGTTTACGCTTTTTTTGATCATCTTTAAATTTATCTACAAGGTATCCGCCTATGTAGTTTACGGCTATGTTTATGAGCATAAGCACGATAAGTTTCGGCTCGCCCCAACCGTAGAACAAAAGGTTTATAAAGAACAGAAAAATGTTTCTGCCCTTTCTCGGCACTATATAATATATGAGCAGAGTAAGCGGCAGATACGCAAACATAAATACAAGGCTTGAAAAAACCAATCTGTATACCCCCAAAAATTCTGTAAATTCGGTGCAAAATCAAGCGTTATATATCCTTTTTAACCTGACAATTCATTGCTCTGAACGCAATATAATAATTGTCGGGATTTGCACACCATAAAATACCCTCACCGCTTTTGGTGAGGGCGATTACTGTTTATTTTACATTATTTTTATGGTACAGTCAATGAAATTAAAACAAATATAATTGCTGTCCTCGAATTTTGGCATTATCAACTAATTTCTTTAAAAGAAAACTCTCTTTTAAACTCTTTTGTTTCACTGTTTCTGACGGTTGAGCTTTTATGCTGTTCAAGGGTACTTATGAGTGCGTACATATCCACCCATATTTCGTTGTCGCTTTCCTTTTGGCTTTCGTCAAAAACAAGCTCAAGCCCTATATGAAGATGGCTTTCGGTAATTCCGTTTATGTTCTCGGTATCGCTGTATCCTGTTCTGCCCACATAGCCTATAACATCGCCTGCCGTAACCGTATCGCCCTCCTTGAGGTTCTCGGCATAGGGGCGGTTCTGCCGCAAATGCGCATAATACCAATACCTTTTATTGTCAAGCGAGCGTATGCCGATTCGCCAACCGCCGTATCTGTTCCAGCCGAGGCACTCGACCTTGCCCGATTCAACGGCTATAACGGGAGTACCGACTGCCGACATCAGGTCGTGCCCCAAATGCGGTCTTGTGTATCCAAATGTCCGCTTTGCACCGAAGTCATCGTAATGCGAATACGGAAAAGTCTTTGCAATCGGCGAAAACCACCGCACTCCGTAGTCCTGCTTTATACTGCCGTCAGACTGTTCTTCCTCAAAGTCGCCGACCATACCGCTGAGCACCGCCGTATATACATTATAATAGTATGTATAGTATTTCATATCCTTGGTAAGCTCGGCTATTGTTTTGCCGTCTTTCAGCTTTTCGCAGAGGTTATCCATATCGCTTTGCTTGTATTTTGAAAAATCGCCGCCGTATTTTGCGCCGAGGTACGATAAAATTTCTATATAATTCAGTTTGGTATCTTCCGACTGTGAAGAAACATCGTAACTGACGGCTTTTTGCAGAGCGTCTGCCGTAACATTAAATTCCGCATACTTTATAAAATTATCGGTTTCCTTTCCGCCGACAATCGTCATAACCGAACAGGCAAGCACAAAAGCAGAAATAAGCAATAAAATAATCCGTTTCATATATAATCACCCGATTATATATATGAAACGGATTTCAAATTAATTTCTCATTAAATGTATTGCGGTTTCGGCTTTTTCTATAATTCTTAAATCGTTGTCATATGTGCAAAGTTTTCGTGCCTGCTGGAGGTCAACCCAGATGTAACTGTCGATTTCTTCCTCCTGAATTTTTACGCTGTCGGTAAAAGCCTGCGCAAGGAAGAACACTACCCGCTTGCGAATTTTGCCGAACGGGCAATACTCGCTGATTTCTCTAAATCCCTTTGCAAGGGTAACATCAAGCCCTGTTTCCTCTTTGATTTCTCTCAAAGCGGTTTCCTGCTCGTTTTCGTCGTTTTCTATATGACCTTTCGGAAAGCTCCAATATCTGCCGTTGCTGTTCTTCACAAGCAATACCTTTGTATTCTGCTTGTTGCGGTAAAAAATCACCGCACCGCAGGATTTTTCGTAAAGACAGCTTATACTCTCCACTTTTACATTACGCAAGCGGGCAAGTATTTTTTTAAGCTCCGGCTCGTAATAAATCTCTCCGTACGGAGCGACTATGAATTTATCGCCCTTGAGTCCCTCAAATTTGGCAACGGCAATAACCACACCGTCAAAGTATTCTTCAACTCTGTCCTTGCGTGTAACAAGATAAGCGCTTTTGTTTGAAAAGGAATTGCCCGAAACATAGGCGGAGAAAAAACCTTTTCCGACCTTGCCAAACACATTTACTCTTACATTTTCCGCAAGCATTGCCGCTGCCTCCTTTCTTAATTCAAATAAAAATCAACAATTAATTCAGTAAGCCGTCCATACTGTCGAGCTGTACCTGAGTATTTGCACTCATAATGCCGTTGAGGTAAAGAACCTCTGTAATGCCGTTCTGCTTGCAGTAGTCTGCAAGATTCTGTCCGAAATATCTGAAATCTATAATATGAACTTCGGAATAGTTATTTGTAAGATACGGTGAGAATGCGTTGCCGTAGCTTTCTTTGACAACGGCAATCTTCTTGCCCGTACCGTTTTCGGAATCGGAATGTAAAACCGTGAGCGGATTGTCGCCCATAATAAATAAACTGTATGTATTTGAACCCGCCTCCGCATACTGATAATAAGGCGAATCGTAGTTTGATGTAGTGCCGTTTGAATCCGTAATATCCATTGTAACATTGTATGGGAATGTCCAATAGCTTACGGTATCGGTTGTAAGTCCGTCATTTGTGTTTGCAAACGAGCCCGTAAAGCCCTCAATTTTATTTTCCGTGCAAGTGCTTAAATCAAGAACAGCCTGATTTGTTGCCTCCGCAAACGCTGTATATGCGTAATATGCGCCAAGTCCTGTCCAGTGGTGGTCGGAATTGTAATAAACATATTCGTTGCAGTGCTCGGCAATTTTGTTGTAAGCATTTATCGGTGTTACAGAGCTGTTTAGCTTTGAATAAATCTGCTTGATGTTCTCTGCCTGTGAATCCGACGGAGCGGAGCTGTTTTTAAGTCTTTGCGGAAGTCCCATTTCCGTATGGTTGGGAACAACCATATTGTAAACCTTAATTCCGCTTAACTTCTGCTGATAGCTGTTGATTGAATCGGCATAAAGCTGTGCTCTGTATTCATCGCCGCCGAAAAGCTCATATGCGGCGCCGTTCCAGATGTAAGCGTTTGTACCCATATATCCTGTTGTGTTATCGTCCTTAATATTAGGCGTAACAAAATTAAGTGCCGCTGCGTTTGCTGCTTGTGTTGCGGGTTGAGTTGTTGCTGCCTGTGTAGGCGGTATTGTTTTATCGGAATTATTGTCAACTTTTTTGTCCGAACCGGTACAGGCTCTGAACATTGAAGAAATCATTGTAATTATAAGTATTAATATAAGTATTCCAACACTTACAATAATAATGCGGTTTCTAAGTCTTCTGCTGAATCTTTTTCTTTTAGGCGGCTTGCGATGCACATTATTTCGATTATTAGGTACAGGCCCTCTGCCGTTTTGCGGCGGTCTGTTCATCGGCTGACGGTATTCTCTCCTGTATTGACTGCGTTGAGCCGCAACTCTGTCGTCATCAAAATAGTCTAAGTTGTATTTATCTGCCATATATACACTCTCCCGTCTTAAAACAAGCAACAGATAATTAAACGCTGTTTTCTCATTATATCATTATATTAATTAAAGCATATTTTATTATACAACATCTTTAGTCTAAAAACAATACAATTTTTCATTTTTCGAGTAAATCCGCAAATGCGGCAAATATTTACATCCATAAGCAAAACAGATTTAAAAATAGAGTTGAAACAAAAGGAAAAATACGATATAATTTAGAGTTGCAGGATGTTTTTTCCAAGCAATTACAATGAGGTGATATTTATGTTGCTTTGCACGGATGTGGGCAATACAAATATAAAATTTGCACTTTACAAAGGTGAAAAACTGCTTATGAAGTTAAGATTTTCCACTAATCGCAGTAAAACCGCCGACGATTACGCAGTTGACCTTTATACTATATTCAGAATAAACAATGTTGATGTAAACGAAATTAACGGCTCAATAATTTCAAGCGTAGTACCCATAGTAACCGATCTGCTCGGAAAAGCTATTTTTACTGTGGCAAATGTAGAAAGTTTGGTTGTCGGACCGGGCATTAAAACAGGTCTTGACATTCGCCTTGACAACCCCGGCGCCGTAGGCTCGGACATTGTATGTATGTGCGTTGCTTTAAAAGAACAGTACCCTTGCCCGGTAATCGTAATCGGAATGGGCACTGCCACAACCATTCTTTATATGAACGAGCACAAGGCTTATTGCGGCGGAGTTATTTTGCCGGGTGTGCAGATTTCACTTGACGCACTTACCGCAAAATGCGCACTTTTGCCGTCGGTCAGTTTTTCTGCGCCGCAAAAGGCAATCGGAACAAATACTGCCGACTGTATACGCAGCGGCATAATTTACGGCAATGCCGCAATGATTGACGGCGTAATCGACCGCTTTGAAGCGGAAACGGGTCAGAAATGCACTCTTGTTGCAACAGGCGGATTTGCACCGCACATTGTAAAGTTCTGCAAAAAAGACATTACCGTAAACGATGACCTTGTACTCGAGGGATTAAGACTTATATACGAAAAGAATCTGTAATTATTCGATTTTCAATAATATACAATTTTGTTTTAAACCGCATATCTGTTTGCGTACCCTTTTTTGCGTACCCTTTTGAATTATTGCATCAAAAGGGTGTTTTTATTATTCCTTTTATAAATTTGTATTTGATGTTCACATCATTTTTACTAAAAAAGCAAACTCGTTAAACACATACAATTTTGTATGTGTAGAAATTTTGCTGATAAACATTTTTGTTTTTGTATAATTTTATTTATTAGTGTGGCGGTTATTTGTTTTTTGTTTCAAAAATATATACATAATTACCAAATAATAAAATTTTGCATTTTTTAATTTAACAAATATAACAAAGATTTTGTTATATTTGTACAAAATTCTCTTGTTCGCATATAAAATCGTCAAATTTACCGCATTTTAGCAGTATTGATTTTTAAGTTGTTTTCAAATATAATAGTAATGTTATATTTTGAAGAATTATCGGCTTTTATGTTGATTATTGCAACTGCGAAAATGCATTTGCGTTTGCTGTAAAAGCTGGGAGGAGAATCATTTTAATGGAAATATCGTTTAAGGACATAACAAGAGTAATTAAGAAAAACATCGTTTTCATTTTGGTTGTATCGTGTTTATTTGCAATCATATCGGTTTTTGTAACTACATTTTTTATTCAGAAAACATACACCTCAAGCGTAAAGCTCTATGTTGAAACAAACTACAACACTTCCTCTGCTATGGAAGACAACCAGAGTGTAAACTACGCTAAAAACCTTGTTTTAACCTACATTGAGCTGCTCGATTCAAACACATTTTACAGCGAGGTTTCAAAGGAGCTCCACGAAAAATACACAGCGTCACAGCTCAAAGCTATGATTAAGTTTGAAAGCATTGAGGATACCGAGGTATTTAAGGCGATAGTTGTATCGCCAAGTCCTTATGAATCAAAAGAAATAGGCGACTCCATTGCTAAAATAGCACCTAAGATAATCGCAAATGTAAAGGACAACGCAAAACTCAAGATTGTCGATGAGGCAGATACACCGAAAGTGCCTACATCACCGAATGTAACAAGAAACACAATTATTGCATTTCTCGGCGGACTTATACTTGCTCTTATCATTTCATTTGTTCGTGACTTCCTCGATGTGAAGATTAAATACAACGAAGAAATGACAACTATTCTTGATCTTCCTATTCTTGCCGCAATTCCTGACTTTGAGTATTTTTCAAATCAGAAAAATGCAAACAAATACGGCAACAGATACGGCAAATAAGTAAAGGAGTTACACAGCAATGAAAAAGAATAAAACAAAAATTGATCGTTCAATAGATACTGATGTTCTCGGCTTTCAGGTTCGTGAATCTTACAAGGCGGCAAGAACAAATATAGCTTATTCAATTCTCAAAAAAGGCTGCAAAAAGGTAGCTTTTACATCATCTACAAAGAGCGAGGGCAAAACAGTAACCTCTATCAATGTTGCGTCGGCACTTGCTCAGCAGGTTGACACCAAGGTGCTTGTAGTAGAGTGCGACCTTCGCCGTCCGAGAGTAAACACAGCACTTAAAATTGAGCCTACACCCGGTCTTACAAACTATCTTAATGACGAGTGTTCGCTTGAGGACATTATAAAGGACACTAAGATTGACAACCTCAAGGCGATTGCCTACGGCGCAATTCCTCCTAACCCGTCCGAGCTGCTTGCGAGTGAGGCTATGGCTGACCTTATCAAGACGGCTGAAAAAGAGTACGACTACATTATTTTTGATACACCGCCTGTCGGCATTGTTATTGACGCAGTTCCGATTCTCAAGGCAGCGGACGGTGTTGTAATTGTTGCAAGAAACAACTCAACTACATATCCCGAGCTTGCAAAAACCGTAGAAACAGTCGAGCGTACAGATGCAAAAATCATCGGAGTTATTCTTAACAGAGTTAAACCGCAGGAAACAAGAAAAGGCAAGGGTTACTACTCAAGATACGGCGGATATTACAGCAGTTCAACCAAAGACTAATCTTTAATACTTCAGAGCAATTTTATTTAATTACACAGGTAATTAATTGGGTATAATAAAAATTTACGGAGGATAAAACGGAAGCAATTATGGGAAAAGCAAATATTACCGACACATCGAAAGCGGCAGCATCAAACACACATTCAGTTAAGCCGAAACCGATTTACGATTTTGTAAAGCGTGTTTTCGATATTGTATGTTCACTCATCGGTTTGATTGTTCTTTCACCTGTTTTTATCATTCTTTCCATACTTATAAAAACCACAAGCGAAGGTCCTGTTTTCTTTGCGCACAAGCGTGTCGGCAAAGGCGGCAAAACAATAAAAATCTATAAGTTCAGAAGTATGGTAACAAATGCGGAAGAACTTATAAAGCAGTTTACCCCCGAGCAAAAAGCCGAATACGAAAGAAACTTTAAGCTTGAAAACGACCCTCGAGTTACAAAAGTAGGAAAATTTATGAGAAAAACAAGTCTTGACGAACTTCCACAGCTTATTAACATTCTTAAGGGCGATATTTCTGTTGTAGGCCCTCGCCCCGTTATGGATGTTGAAACTAAAATTTACGGTAACTACCGCAATATGCTGCTCAGCGTAAAGCCGGGTCTTACAGGCTTTTGGGCGGCAAACGGCAGAAGCGCCACTACATACACACGCAGAAGAGCTATGGAAATTTACTATGTAAAGAACCGTTCCGTATTACTTGATTTAAAAATAATTTTCAAAACATTTATTTCTGTATTTAAGCGTGTAGGTGCGGTTTAAGGAGGAAAAGCAATGAAAGCTGTATTACTTGCAGGTGGCTTTGGAACAAGAATTTCCGAAGAATCGCAGTTTAAGCCAAAGCCAATGATTGAAATAGGCGGAATGCCGATTTTGTGGCATATTATGAAACTTTACTCATATTACGGAGTAAACGAATTTATTATATGCGCAGGATACAAACAGCATGTAATTAAAGAATGGTTTGCGGATTATTTTCTGCATACTTCGGACATAACATTTGATTTTACACAGGACGATAAAATAATCGTACATAACAAAAGAGCCGAACAGTGGAAGGTCACGGTCGTTGATACGGGACTTAACACAATGACAGGCGGCAGACTTAAGAGAGTGCGTGACTTTATAGGCAGCGAGCCTTTCTTTATGACATACGGTGACGGTGTGTCTGATGTCGATATTAATGCTCTTTATGAATTTCACAAGAAGAACGGCAGACTTGCCACTATGTCGGCAGTCAAACCCGAAAGCCGCTTTGGTGTGCTTGACCTTTCAAGCGAAAACGAGGTTAAGGCATTCCGTGAAAAGAGCGACATTGACTCCGGTTGGATAAACGCAGGCTTTATGGTGCTTGAGCCGCAGGTACTCGACTATGTAAAAGACGATACAATTATGTTTGAGCGTGAGCCTATGGAACAGCTTGCAAAAGAAGGTCAGATTATGTGCTGGAAACACAACGGTTTCTGGCAGTGTATGGACACTCTTCGTGACAAAGAAAAGCTCGAAAAACTCTGGAGCACAAACAAAGCGCCGTGGAAGGTATGGAAAGATTAATGCTTAATTTTTATAAAGGTAAAAGAGTATTTGTAACAGGTCACACAGGATTTAAGGGCAGTTGGCTCTGCAAAATCCTTGCAAATGCGGGCGCACAGGTTACCGGCTACTCTCTTAACCCACCTACAAACCCGAATTTATTTGAAATTGCAAATATCGAGGGCGACATTAAGTCCGTTATCGGCGATATTCGTGATTTTGATTTGCTAAAAAAGACATTTGACGAGGCACAGCCCGAAATTGTACTTCACCTTGCGGCTCAGCCGATTGTGCGTGACAGCTACAAGATGCCTGCCTATACATACGAAACAAATGTAATGGGCACTGTAAACATTCTTGAATGTGTAAGACAGTCGGACTGCGTAAAGTCATTCCTCAATGTAACAACAGACAAGGTTTACGAAAATAAGGAGTGGCAATGGGGATATCGTGAGAATGAACCGCTTGACGGCTTTGACCCGTATTCAAACAGCAAGAGCTGTTCGGAGCTTGTAACTCACAGCTACAAAAATTCGTTCTTTGCAGACGGCAGAGTGGCAATTTCGACTGCAAGAGCCGGCAATGTAATCGGCGGCGGCGATTTTGCAAACGACAGAATTATTCCAGACTGCGTTCGTGCACTTGAAAAAGGCGAAGATATAATCGTTCGTAATCCTCATTCAACAAGACCGTATCAGCATGTGCTTGAACCACTGTTTGCGTATCTTATGATTGCAAAGGCTCAGTATGAGGACATAAAATTTGCCGACTACTACAATGTAGGTCCCGACGAATGTGACTGCGTTACTACAGGCGAGCTTGTAGACCTGTTTGTAAAGTATGCGGACGGCAAGATAAAATGGATAAACAAGAGCGAGAAAAATGCCGTACACGAAGCGAATTTCTTAAAACTCGACTGCTCAAAACTCAAGGCTGTATTTGGCTGGAAACCGCATTGGCATGTAACAGAGGCCGTTGAAAAAACTGTTGAATGGTCACGCTGTTATATGGAAAAAGGCGATGTCAGAAAATGTATGGACAAACAGATTGAGGAATTTTTAGCAAGCAGAATTTAAATATATCATCAACAAAAGAGGTTTAGTGATGAAAAAGGCGATTGTAACAGGCTCAAACGGCTTTGTCGGCTCAAATGTATGCAAAAGACTTTGCGCTGACGGAGTTAAGGTTTATGCCGTTGTAAAAGATAAAAACGAAAAAATCGACAACATAGAAAAACTTGACGGTATTGAAATTGTGTACTGCGAGCTTGATGAAATTGAAACTCTCTTTGATAAAATTTCAGACAGAGATGTTGATGTTTTCTACCACTTTGCATGGGTTGGCTCAGCAGGCCCGCTCAGATGCGACGAGAACATTCAGCTGCAAAACGCACTTTGGACAGCTCGTGCGCTCAGAACAGCCGACAAAATGCAGTGCAAAAAGTTTGTAAACGCAGGTTCGATTATGGAAAAGGAAACCTATACGGCCGTTTACACACAGGAAAGCAAACCCGGCTTGCCGTACATTTACGGTGCAGGCAAGCTCATTGCCCGTTCTATCTGCAAGCCGATTGCAAACAGCCTTGACATAGACCTTTGCTGGGCGGTAATTACCAACGCTTACGGCGCAGGAGAGTTTTCGCCGAGATTTGTTAATTCAACAATTCGCAAAATTATTGCAGGCGAGCCTTTACAGTTTACAGCCGCTACACAAAATTACGATTTCATTTATATAGACGATGTTGCAAGAGCCTTTGAGGCAATCGGCGAATACGGCATCGCAAACAAAGAGTACACAATAGGCAGTGGCAACGCAAGACCACTCAAGGAGTTCATTCTCGAAATGCAGAACGAGCTTGCACCTGAAGCAAAACCGATTTTCGGTGATGTGCCGTTTACAGGTGTAAATATGCCGCTTGAGGCATTTGATACAACCGACATAGAAACAGACTGCCACTTCAAACCTGAGATTTCCTTTGCAGAGGGCACAAGGCTTACTATGGAGTGGATTAAGTCCGTAGACTAAAAATCAGGGCGAAATTTATCTTTCGCCCTTTATATTCGTAATGCAAACTGCGTTTTTCTGAAAATTATGGGTTAATTTTCAGAATAGAAACATTTTAAGGAGATTATTTATATGATTCAGAAGTTTGAATTTTGCAATACCGATTTTGAGGGTGCATATCTTATTAAACCGTTTTGCGCAACAGATGTAAGAGGCGCATTTATTAAGGATTACTCAAAAGAGGTTTTCGAGGCTAACGGTCTTGAGCACAACCTTGCGGAAGTTTTCTATACAGTATCTCACAAGGGCGTTATTCGTGCGCTCCATTTTCAGCGTGTACACGAGCAGGCAAAGCTTGTAAGATGCATTAAAGGCAAGGTTTTTGATGTTATCGTTGACCTTCGTCCCGACTCCCCTACCTTTAAAAAGTGGCAGGGTTTCTACCTTTCCGAAGAAAATATGAACGAACTTTATGTTCCCGAACATTTTGCTCATGGCTACCTTGTGCTTGAGCCGTCCGTTGTTTCATACAAGTGCGGCGAAAAATTCTACGGTGAATATGATGACGGCATTATGTACAACGACCCAGACTTTGGCGTTGAATGGCCGTTTGACGAAATCGGCGGTATTGAAAATCTTATTTTAGCCGATAAAGACAAAAATCTCCAGTCGTTTAAGGAATTTGAAGAAAAGTATCTTAAATAATGACTTAAAAATATTTTTACGGAGGGTAAAATGAACATAGTTTATTCAAGTTCTGACAGCTATGCACCGATTGCGGGTGTGTCGATAATGTCTTTACTTCATAACAATACAGACTCTGAAAGCATCAATATTTATATGATAGACAACAGCATTTCTGCCGAGAACAAACATCGCTTTGAAGAAATGGTCGGCAAATACGGACGCACCATTCACTTTATACCTCAGCCCGACCTCAACAAAAAGGCAGGCGTGGAAATTGAGGTTGGCAGATGGAATATCAGTACCTTTTTCAGACTTTTTCTTTGCACCATTTTGCCTGACGATATAGACAGATGTATTTATCTTGACTGCGACACAGTTATTCGCCACTCGCTAAAGGAATTTTGGGAAACAGACCTCGGTGACAAGGTTGTGGCGGCTGTTGACGACTGCCGAAGTGACCGCTACAAAGCCGAGCTTAACCTTGACAGCAACAGCACCTACACAAACAACGGCGTACTGCTCATTGACCTTAAAAGCTGGCGTGAGATGAATGTTGAAAAGGAATTTCTCGACTTTATCATTGCGCACAACGGCGACATAACCTATGTTGACCAAGGTGTGCTCAACGGTGTTCTCGCCAAAAAGGGACTTGTAAAGGTAGTACATACAAAATATGACGCAATGACTGTATTCTTCGACTTTAATTTTAAAGACCTGATGAAGGTCAGAAAGCCTGAGCACCATCTAAGCGAACAGGAGTACAGCGAAACGGTAACAGACCCGTATATTATTCACTATACTTCGTGCTTTTTGTCGGGTACACGACCATGGAACGAAAACAACAACCACCCGTTTGTCGGCGATTACCTAAAGTACAAGGCTATGTCGCCATGGAAAGACTTTCCGCAGTACCCCGATGACAGAAAGAAATCTAAAAAACTGATGACAAGTGTATGCAATGCAATGCCAAAGGGTATGATGATTGCCGTAATCTCGCTTGTTCACTCAAAGCTCTACCCTATGGCACGAGCATTAAAACAAAAAGGCAGGGCCGAATAAATGAAAATTCTGCTTGTAAATAAATACCACTATGTAAAAGGCGGCAGTGAAACCTATCACTTCGGACTTGCAAAATTGCTCGAAGAACATGGCAACGAAGTAATATATTTTGCTATGCAGGACGAAAAAAATTACGATTGCGCACAGGCAAAGTATTTTTCAAAAAATGTTGATTTCAACAAGAGTATGTCGCCGTTTGAGAAACTCACAGCAGGTATGCACGCCCTGTATTCGTTTGATGCTAAAAAGAAAATCGAACAGCTTATTGAGGCAGAAAAGCCCGATATTGTGCATATAAATTTGGTTCACAGACACATTACGCTTTCTATTTTGAACGCAATACAAAAGTATAATATTCCTGTTGTGTTTACGGCGCACGACCTCAACTGCGTGTGCCCTACACACACTATGCTTTGCGGCGACAAGGTGTGCGACCGCTGCGTGGCTGAGCACAGCTACAAGCCTGCACTTGAGCAGAAATGCGTAAAAAACTCCGCACTTCAAACCTACCTTGCTGTTATTGAGGCTAAGAACTACGAGAGAATGAAGATGTACGATAAAATCGACTTCTACATTTGTCCGTCTGATTTTTACAGAAAGCAGTTTGTAAAATCGGGCATCACAAAAAATCCCGTTGTGCATTGGGTGAACTTTTTGCCTGTCGGCACAGAATACAAGCTATGCAGCAACGCAAAGGACTATTTCCTTTTCTTTGGCAGACTTTCGGTTGAAAAGGGACTTATGTCACTTGTAAAGGCATACCACAAGGGCAACTTTAAAAACAAACTTTACCTTGTGGGTGACGGTCCTCTGCGTGAGGAGCTTGAAAACTATGTTAAAGAAAACAACCTTACAGAAAAGGTTATTTTTACAGGTTTTCAGAGCGGTGACGCACTGAAAAAATATGTTGAAGAGGCAAAGTGCGTTATTCTGCCGAGTGAATGGTACGAAAACGGGCCTTACTCTATTCTTGAGGCTATTGCACTCGGCAAGCCTGCCATTGTAAGCAACAACGGCGGTCTGCCCGAAATTGTTGATGACGGAAAAACAGGCTTTATTTGCGAGCCGAATAATCCCGACAGCCTTTGTGCTTGCCTTGAAAAGATGAACAATCTTACCGAGGACGAGTACCTTGCAATGTCAAAGGCGGCGCTTGAAAAGGCAAGGGAAAACTGCGACTGCGAAAAATACTATGAAAAGCTGATGAACTGCTACAAAGATTTGATTAAAGCAAAGGGTGGCAAAAAGATATGACATTATTAAAAATATATTGGCGCTTAAAAGCCGTTTTTAAAAAGCTATGTTTTAAAATTATGTTCGGAAAAAGATTTTCTATCGGCAAAAACACAACTTTCCGCAAAAATTTTGGACTTTACCTTGAAAAGGGTGCGTCAATCAAAATCGGTAACGATTGCTTTTTCAATCGTGGCTGTTCTATCAACTGCCTTGAAAGCGTAGAAATCGGCGACCATACAATTTTCGGCGAAAATGTAAAAATTTATGACCAAAACCATAAATTCAGAGATAGAACAAAGCTCATTCGTGAGCAGGGTTACTCGGTGGGCAAGGTGAAAATCGGCAGTAACTGCTGGATTTGCACCAATGCCGTTATTCTTAAAGGCGTAGAAATCGGCGACAACTGCGTTATAGGCGCAGGCTGTGTAATTTATCGTGACATTCCCGCAAACTCTGTTGTGAAAAGCAACGGCGGAATCACTATTGAAACTTTGGAGTAACATATGGAAAAGAAGAAAACCGTTGCATATCTTACAAGACACGCCGTATCTAACTACGGCTCTGTACTTCAGGCATATGCAACACAAACCGCTCTTGAAAAGCTCGGTGCAAATGCCGTATGTATAGATTATTACCGAACAGACGAAAAAACCGAAAATCTTGTTGACACAAGACTCAAAAGTGTGAGTGCAAAGTGGAATAAAAATGCACTCACTCGTCTTGTTTTTAAAGCAACTCAAAATCCCGTATATAAATTTGCGGATAAGCGATTTGCAGAGTACAGAAAAATCGTTAAGGTGACCGACAAGGAATACAACAGCGAACAGGAGCTTGCCGCCGATATTCCTCAGGCAGATATTTATATGACAGGCAGTGATCAGGTGTGGAATACCGTTGTGTGCGGTGAGATTGACCCTGTATATTTTCTGTCGTTTTTGCCCGACAGTGCAAAGAAGATTGCATATGCCGCAAGTTTTGGCGGCAGTGAAGTTTTGCCAAATGACAAAGAAAACATTAAAAAGTGGCTTAAACGCTACGATAAAATTACAATTCGTGAAAACAGCGGTGTAAAAATCGCAAACGAACTCGGAGTGCCTGCCGAGCAGGTGCTTGACCCTACCTTTTTGCTTGAAAAATCGGAGTGGGAAAAGCTCATACCTCAGCGAGAGTGCATCGAAAAATATGTGCTTGTGTATCAGCTCCACCCAAACAAACAATTTGACAAATACGCAAAGCAGTACGCAAAGAAAAAGGGACTTAAACTCTACCGACTGAGCCACTGTTTCCACCATATTGTGAGGAGCGGCAAATTTGTTTGCTGTCCTCCAATCGGTGAATTTTTGTGGTACATAAAAAATGCCGAGCATTTCCTTACCGATTCTTTCCATGGCACTGCCTTTGCAATCGGTCTTAACACACAATTTACCGATGTTCTGCCAAAGAGTTACAGCGAAAGAATCTCAAGTATTCTTCAGCTTATCGGCTACGAAAACAGAATACTCAAAAGCTACAACGACTTTGACATTGACAGCGAAAAAATAGATTTTGAAAAGGTAAACGAAAAAATATCGGCAGAGCGTAAAAAATCGCTTGATATTCTTAAAAATATGATAGGTGATTAATTGTGAACAATATACTTCAGCTTGGCAAAAGCTGCTGCGGCTGCTCAGGCTGTGAGCAGATTTGTCCTAAAAAATGTATAACCATACAACCCGACAGCGAGGGATTTCTCTACCCTGTTGTTGACGAAAGCAAGTGCGTTGACTGCGGTCTGTGCGTAAAGCACTGCCCCATTATGACTGACGCAAAGCGTTGCGATGAGCCAAAGGTGTATGCGGCAAAGTACAAAGACCGCACCTCGGCTTTTAAAAGCACATCGGGCGGACTTTTTATTCCGCTTGCAAAGGAAGTGCTTGCAAAAGGCGGCGTTGTTTTCGGCTGTGCATATGACGAAAATCTTGTTGCAAGGCACATTGCCGTAAGCAATGAAAGCGAGCTTTACAAATTGCAAAGCTCTAAGTATGTGCAGAGCGACACCCGAGGTATTTATAAGCAGGTAAAAACCTTGCTTGCAGACGATAAATATGTTTTGTTCAGCGGTACAGGCTGTCAGGTCGCAGGACTTAAAACATTCCTTAACAAGGACTGCGAAAAACTGCTTACCGTTGACATTGTGTGCCATGGTGTGCCAAGTCCTGCACTCTTTAAAAATTATGTTGACTATATGGGCAGAAAGCTCGGCGGAAAACTCACCTCATACAATTTCAGAAGTAAAGAAAAACGAGGCTGGGACTTGTATTACAAGGCTGAAAACGGCAAAAAAAGCAAGTCGGACTACGGATTTTTTGACCCGTATTACAGCGCCTTTCTCTACTGCAAAACCTACCGAGAAAGCTGTTACGAATGTAAATTTGCCAATAAAAACAGAGTGGGCGATATTTCGCTTGCCGATTTTTGGGGTATTCAAAAATTTCACCCCGATTTTTATGACGAAAACGGAGTATCTCTCGTACTCGTAAATACCGAAAAGGGCAAAGATTATTTTGACCTGATAAAAGACAGGCTCGAAATTATAGAATCGGATTACGAAAAAGCCTCTGCCATGAACTCAAACCTTGTCGTGGCATCAGAAAGACCGGCGTGCAGAGATACAATTTATGACGGCTTTGACGGCTTAGATTTTGACAGCTATGTCAAAACAAAACTTGCGTTCAAGGTAAACCCGAAAACCAAAATCAAAAAAATGATACCTCTCGGCGTAAAGAGGGTACTGAAAAAACTGCATTAAGCCAAACAGGAAGGAAACGAAAATGAAAGTATTACAGATTGCTGTCGGAATCAACGGTGGCGGTGTGGGCGCTGTTTTATTGAACTTTTACACCCATATGAACCACAACGATGTAAAATTTGACATCATAATTGATGATTTGCCGTCAGTTAAAAACGGCAGTCTTAACGAGGACGCATTTAAGAAAATGGGCTGTAATATTTTTCGTGTTACTCCCAAATCGCAAAATCTGAGCGAGAACATCAGGCAGGTCAGCGAGATTATGAAAAACGGCAATTACGATATTCTCCACTCAAATATGGAGGAATGGTCGGCGCTGTACTGCAAGCTCGGCAAAAAATACGGCATAAAAACAAGGATTGCCCACGCACACCTTGCGTATGTAAACAATCCGAGCTTTGTAAAAAGAATGTATAACAGTGTGCTAAAGGTAGGACTTCGCCGCTACGCAACAGACTTTTTTGCTTGCAGTAAGGACGCAGGCAGGTATCTTTTCGGCGACAAAATTCTTAAAAAAAACAATTTCAGAGTTTTGCCGAATGCGATTGATACAAAAAGCTACTCCTACAATCCGAGCACAAGAAAAAGAATAAGAAACGAGTTTGGCATAGCCGACACCACCTTTGCGGTAGGCTTTGTAGGCAGACTTTATTATCAGAAAAATCCCGAAAGAATGTTGAGCATATTCAATGAAATTTGCAAGCTCCACCCCGATTCTCACCTTGTTATAGTCGGCGACTACAAAAGCTATGCAAAATTTGACGGACTTAAAAAATATGCCGAAGAGAACGGATTTTCCGATAAAATTACCTATACGGGACTTAGAAAAGATGTGCCCGATGTTATGCAGGCATTTGACGCATTTGTTCTTCCGTCAAGATACGAGGGCTTTGGCATTGTGTATATTGAGGCTCAGGCGGCAGGTCTTATGACCTTTGGTACGGCAAAGGTTGTGCCTGAGGAGGTTGACTGCACACCGCTTATGCACTTTATTGATTCTCAGTCAGAGGATAAAATCTGGGCAAAGCAAATTCTTGAAAACAGCCTTGACTACGAGCGAAAAGATACGGCTAAGGAAATAGAAAACTGCGGCTTTGAAATTTCTGTTGAGGCTAAAAAGCTGCAGCAATTTTATGAAGATAAAACAAAAGGCAACTAAACTTCGGAGGTTCAGAAATTTATGTTAGGTCTGGCAACCCCATTTAAAACTCAAAATTACGGTACAAAATTGCAGGCATATGCTATGCAGTCCATATTTACCGAAATGGGATATGATACCGAAATTATCAACTTTACATATACATCGAGCAAAAAAGACAAGCTCGCCGCACTGCTCTCGCCCAAAAAACTTGCGGCAAAAATCAAATATAAAAAGTCGCAAAAGGGTACGGCAGGCAATGCGGAATACTCAAAGTGTATGGCTCAGAGGAACGCAGGCTTTGACAATTTTGTAAATCAAAATCTGCGCATAACCCGTAATTTTCTCAGCCTTGCAGCTCTAAAAGAATACAGCAAAAGATACGATGCCGTAATTTGCGGAAGCGACCAAATTTGGCTGCCCGTTCATATTCAACAGCAGTATTACACGCTTTCCTTCGTTCCAAAGGGAACTCGCAGAATTGCGTATGCGCCGAGTTTTGGCATAAGCTCGGTTGAGAAAGCCGATGAAAGCCTTTATAAATCAGCTATCAACGGCTTTGACAGCCTTTCCTGCCGAGAGATGAGCGGCTGCGACATAATAAAAAACCTCACAAACAAAGAGGCTCAGCTTGTTCTTGACCCAACCCTTATGGTTGACAAGAAAATATGGGACAAAATGAGCGGAAGTACACCGAAGGTTGACGGCGAGTACATATTCTGCTACTTCCTCGGCAAAAATCCTGAGCATAGAAAAAAGGTTAGAAAGCTCGCCGAAAAAACAGGCTTAAAGGTTGTGTGCCTGCCGTATATTGACGGCTATACGGAGTCGGACAACGGATATGCTGACCTTGCACTTTACGATATTGCGCCCGACGGCTTTGTAAACCTTATTAAAAACGCAAAGTATGTTTGCACCGATTCTTTCCATGGCAGTGTGTTCTCTACCATTTTTGAAAGGCAATACTTTGTGTTCGAGCGCTTTGCTCAGGGCACTAAGGGTTCAACCAACACAAGGCTTGAGTCGCTTTTAAAAAGCCTTGGTCTTGAATACAGACAGATAAAAGACAGCGAGCTTGCCGACGAATGGGACGGCAAACTAAACAAAACTATTGATTATACACAGGTGCAGGCAAGGCTTGAAAAATTAAAGGCTCATTCTGCCGAATACATTACCGCTGCGCTTGACGGAATTTTGCCTGCCCATGAAAAACATATAAAGCTGTATGACAAGCACGATTGCTGCGGCTGTTCGGCGTGTGCCGACAAATGCCCTGTCAAAGCTATAAGTATGAAACCCGACAGCGAGGGATTTGTGTATGCAAATGTTGACGAATCGGCGTGCATAGGCTGCGGTGCGTGCATTAAAGCCTGCCCGATAAAGCAGTTTAAAAAGGGTACAGCTGAATTTTCGGCTGTTGCGGCATACAGCAAAGATGAGAATATTCGCCACGAGAGCACTTCGGGCGGAATTTTTACCCACCTTGCAAAAGCGATAATAAGCAACGGCGGCGTTGTTATAGGCGCTGCGTTTGATGAAAACTTCGGTGTAAGACACATTGCCGTTGATAATATAGATGACCTTAAAAAATTCAGAAGTTCAAAATATGTTCAGAGTAACACTCAGGGCATTTATAAGAAAACCAAAGCCTTGCTCGATAATAAGAAAACGGTTCTTTTCTCAGGCACTCCCTGTCAGATAAGGGCGCTAAAGAGCTTTTTGGGCAAGAATTACGAAAATCTTATAACAGTTGATTTGTTCTGCCATGGTGCTCCGTCACCGAAAATTTGGAATAAATACCTTGAATTTGCAAATGCGAATAACGAACATATCGACTCGATTTCTTTCCGTGACAAAAGGATAAGCTGGGAAAATTATTCCCTCACCATTAAGTATAAAGACCACGAAAAATCGGCTTTTTGGAAAGACGATGCCTTCGCAAGAGGATTTGGTTTTTCACTTTTCAACCGTCCTGCTTGCAGCACCTGCCGACTAAAGTCTTTCCCACGAATCAGCGATATTACTCTCGGAGATTTGTGGCTTATTCAGCAGATTTTCTCCGACCTTGACGACCACAGGGGAATTTCTTTTGTACTGCTAAACAACGAAAAAGGTAAAAAGCTCTTTGACAATATTAAAAGCGAAATCTTTTTCAGAGATATTCCAAAAGAAAAGCTCAGGCTCACCTATCCTGTTATGGGCACACCGACAAAGGCGCACCCAAACAGAGAGGCTTTCTTTAATCGGCTTGACACCGTTCCTTTTGACGAACTTGTGTTTAAATATGCAACGGTTGACAAAAAGAGGGAATTTAAAATTAAACGCAACAAAGTTTTAAGCAAACTCGGTATTTTACCCGTCCTTAAAAAGCTTAAAAAGATACTGTAATATAAGGAGGTTATAATGAAAAAGCTAATGAATCAACGCTGGTTTATCGCCCTTGTATTTATGGTGCTTTATAAGCCTGCAATGTTTTCTCAAATGCCTGCGCTGCACACATTCGATACCATATCAAATGTGTTTAAGGTTATGGTAATAGCCGTTCTCGGCGTATGGTTCGTTTACTTTTACCAAAAAGTGTCGCTGTTCTTTGTAGGAATAGTTTTCTTTGAGGTGTGGCGTGTACTTGCAACAATTTATTGCGGAGGTAATTACACCTCACTGTTCATCGCCATACTAAATGCCCTTGCAATCTGCCTTGTTGTGGAAATGGGACTGAAAACAGACCCCGACGCACTGCTTGACGGCGCATCGTTTACGCTCGGACTGTTTGTGCTTATAAATTTTGCAACTGTACTTCTGTTTCCGCAAGGTATGTACGAGTTTAACACATTTACGCAAAACTACTTTCTCGGATACAGAAACAACTCAATTATGCTGTTTTTCCCTGCGATTATCTTCTCAATAGTTCGCTCGCTGAGAAAGTACAACAAGCTGACGCTTTCGTCATTTGTAATTACTGCGGTATCGTTTGCCACTGTAATACTTGCGTTCTCGGCAACAAGTGTAATCGGTATGACTGTATTTACACTCTTCCTCTTGCTTGCACTTATAAACAAAATGCCGAATTTTCTCAATATCATTACCTATCTCGCAATAAATATTGCGTATTTCTTCGGTGTAATCATCCTCAGATTACAGGAGGCATTTGCGTTTATTATTGTAGATATGCTCGGCAGGGACCTTACCTTTACGGGAAGAACTAAGATTTGGGACAGTGCGCTTGCCGCCTTTGCAAAATCGCCTGTATTTGGTGTTGGTGAAATTGAAAATCAGGCATCACGAGATCTTATCGGCGCTACCCATGCCCACAACTATTATCTTGACCTTTTATACAAAAGCGGCCTGCCGGGATTTTTAATCTTCTTTGCAATTCTTATCATCTGCGGTGTGGCGCTGTATAGAAACAGAAAAAATGGCAAAATTCCTTTTATTGTATCGGGCGCAATTTGTGCCTTTATGATTATGCTGCAAAGCGAGGCATACTACAACATTTACTACTTCTTCTCAATCCTTACTTTGGCCGCCTTTATTCCTTATGCTCTGCCAAAAAAGGACGAGGACGGAAACTTTATTTTTGAAGAAAAGGGAAAGCATTCGCTGAAGAAAAAACACAGCTATCATTATTATTTAAGGAAGTGACTTTCACTTGGCAAGTAAAGCGGAAAAGGGCAACAAAAGCCTTAAAGCGAGCGCATTTTACCTTGTAGGAAATCTTTTTAACAAAGCGCTTGCTTTCTTTACAATCCCTATATTCACACGACTTCTCACAACCTCTGAGTACGGTATATCGCAAACCTACCTTTCGTGGGTAAGCATACTTACACTCATAGTGGGTATGTCGCTCGGCAACTCAATAAGAACGGCTTACATTGACTTTGGTGACGATATCGAGGGATATATGTCCTCAATCTACGGACTGTCACTTCTCAGCTTTGTGGGTTCTTCGGCGCTCATAATTACAGGAATGCTCATATGGAGCGACATTGACATTGTGCTTGTAATCTGCTGTCTTATGCAGTCGTATTTTCAGTTTGTATCAACCGCAATGACCACCAAATATATGATGAAGGTTGACTACATAAAAAAGACCCTTTTGCTGGCACTGCCGAACCTGACGATACAGGTTGCCGCAATTATAACAATTCTAAATATGCATGGCGACAATAAGTATATGGGTTACATTATCCCATATGCCGCTGTTTACACCATAGTGGGCATATACTTTGTGATTGCGTCATTTATAAGGGGCAAAAAGGTATTTAACAAGTTGTATTGGAAATATGCCCTCACCTACTCATTGCCGCTTATTTTCCACGGACTTTCGCTTGTACTGCTGTCAAGCTCAGACCGAATTATGATTACCAACCTGTATAATTCTTCCGAAACAGGTGTTTACAGCCTGATTTATAATCTAAGTATGGTTGCGATGGCTGTTACCGCATCTCTTGAGGCGGTGTGGGTGCCTTGGTTTACACGAAAGCTGATGACCAATGAAAAGGATATCATCAACAAAAATATTACAAAGTACCTTGAAATCGCCCTTGTTGTAATGCTTTGCCTGATGTTTGTTGCGCCTGAAATTGTAAAAATCATGGCTACAAAGGAGTATTACAGCGGTATATATATGATTCCGCCGCTTGTATTTGCATCTTTTGAAATGTATATGTATACGGTTTATGTAAATGTAGAATATTACTACAAGTCCACAAAATACATAGCATTCAACACCATTGTGGCGGCAGTTACAAACATTGTGCTCAACTTTATTTTTGTGCCGATGTTCGGCGGTATGGCAGCCTGCTTTACAACGGTAGCGTCTTATATGGTTTCTTTTATAATGCACTCCCATCACTCAAGAAAGCTCGACAAAGACCTCTTCCCTATCAGACAGTTTGCATTGCCGACAATAATATTTATAGTTGCCATCGTGCTTGCGTATCTGCTTATGGATTTGTGGCTTGTCCGCTGGATTATTGTAGTTGCAGGCTTTGGCTGTTATGCTGTATTTGCACTGGTAACAAAGAGATTTGCAACATTCTTAAAATAAAATTAAATGATTAACTCCCCTTGGCTAATGCTCAAGGGGAGTTTTTGTGTGAAATATTCTAAGCTCATTTTGCTTAGCTTAAGTCGGGCAACAAAGTAAAGCAACAGCCAAACTTTCCGTCCCAAAGTTAAAAGTTTGGTCAACCTTTTCAAAGGTTGTGGGTGTGGGCAACGCCCACAAATACTTTCCGTTTATTGCAATCTGACGATAGCCAAACAGCAAGCTGTTTGGCGACTTAACACAACGGCGAATGCCTTTAAATGCGAAAGCAAAAAGAAAAGACATTCACTATATAATGAAAAAAGTTAATTATTTCTTTTATAAAAGGCTGTCGCCTGTTTTTCAAACTATGTGCAAGCACGCAAACAGCGTGGCTGTTTGCGCCTGATAAATTGTTATATCGGAAGATTTTATGGGCGCTGCCCAAACCCGCAATTTTTGAAAAAATTGAGTAAACTTTTTTGTTTTTGGACGGATAATTTAGCGTTAGCTAAATTTCAATCCCCGAGCGACACTCCGCTAAACCATAATCTAATAAAATTAATCCGATTACTTATTCGTAAGTATCATCTGCAAAGCTGTAACATCTCTTGAATCAATTGTGCCTTCATCTGTTATATCCGCATAGCCAAGGTCGCTGTCAGGAATAATCGGTGCACCGCTCTCATCGGTAAAGCCTGCAATATATCTCTGCAAATGAGTTACATCGTTTACATCTACTTTGCCGTCATTGTTGATGTCGCCGAATTCTCTCTCATCAAAAATCAACGAATAATTAATGCCGTTTGTTTTTGCGTATTCGTGAGCATATGAATTTTCGTAACATTTGATTGTTACATTATCGCAAAATTCAAACACATCATTGCCGATTGATTCAACGCTTTTCGGAATGTTAATTGATTTAAGATTTTCGCAGTTCATAAATACTGCAGAACCAATCTGTTGAATATTTCCGTTAACGGTTACTTTCTGAAGTGAAGTGCAGTTTAAAAATGCACTGTCGTCAATACCGAATTCCACGCTTTCCGGAATAACGATATTCTTAAGGCTTATACAATGTGCAAAAGCCGACTCACCGATATTTACAACATCGGGTAAAGTGATACTTTCAAGACTTTCGCAGCCGTAAAATGTTTCTTCACAAATTGTATATAAACTCTTCGGCAGTTTTACCTCTCTAAGATTTATACATTCCTCAAAAGCCATACTACCTATATACTCTACACTGTCGGCTATATCAATGCTTGTCAGTTCCTCGTCACCGTAGAAAAGACCGTCAGCCACAACAACCGTACCGTCTTTTATAGTTTCGTTTGCCTTAAAGTCGCCCTTATATGCACAAGCTGATTTGCCGTAATATACAATACCGTCGGGCTGGCTGTTGTACCAAGCTGTTTCTACAAATGCAGTCGGCGCTGTCCGTACCGCAGTTTCATTATAATTTATGTCTGTAAGACTTGAACAACCGTAAAATGCCATTGCCTGCACTCCGCAGGAATCCGGGATTGTTACTGTTTTAAGTGCGGAACACCCCTCAAAAGCGGATACACCGATACTTGTAAGGCTGTCGGGCAAATTGATTTTTTTAACATATTCGTTATAAGAAAGGAAATCGTCATTAATTGCGTATGTATCATCTTTAAATGTCAATGTGCTGTCTGTAAAATCACCGATTATCTTGTATGCAAAGTCGCCTGCATAAAGCACACCGTCAGGAGCACTCTGCTCCCAAAGAGTGTATTCAAAGGCAGTTTGCGGAATTGAGTATATAGAGTCGGGGAATTTTATATTAATAAGGCTTTGACATACGGAAAACGCATTTTCGCCTATAAGCGAGCAGTTCGTAAGGTCAATATCATCGAGATTTGAACAATACACAAAGGCGCCTGCGCCAATCTGACTTACATTTTCAAGATTTATACTGTAAAGTGAGTCGCACTCATAAAAAGCACAATCGCCGATTGTTTCTGTATTTTCGGAAAGCGTTACTGAATTTAGGTTTGAACAGCCTTCAAATGCGCTTTCACCGACATAAGTAACCGACTCCGAGAGTTTTATATCTGTAAGCTGAGTACAGCCGCTGAATGTGTAATCATCAATTTCCTCTAATTTGGCAGGAATATTTACCGTTGTTAATTTTGAACAGCCGTAAAATGCAGAAGGTCCGATTTTGGTTACGCCGTCGGGCAGAGTAACCTTTTTGAGGTCAACAGAATCCTCAAAAGCACTTGAGCCGATGCTCTCGACTGACTCCGGCACAACAACACTGTTTAATTTTGCTTTTTTAGATAAAGCATAGTCGCCAATGCGTACGATTTTGCGGCCGTCTATCGTCTGCGGAATTACAAGTGCGTTTGCCGAGCCTGTGTAATCCACAATGGTAGCGACATTGTCCTCTACGGTATAAACAAAGTCACCGCTTGTTATTTTTGTGACAGTGCCAATGCTTTCTTGAGCGCCTGCTGTCAGCGATACTGCGCCGAGTGAGCCTAAGGTAAGCATTGCCGACATAAAAACGGACATCGCCTTAATTGATTTTTTCATAAATTCGCCCACTTTTATTGATTTATATATTTCCACAGCTTGTCTGCCGAGGTTTTCTGATTGCCGATAAAGTCAAGGTCTGTACCTTGCAACTTATTCATACTGTCGCCGAATACAAGTCCCGTGCCAAAATCGCCGTTGTCGTTTCTTCCGCTGTACAGCACTATATAGTTACCGTTTGTATAAATAAAAGCCGAACGGTACAGTCCGCCGCCGTCCCAATTTGACGGATCGGACGACGGTTTGAGCACAACCTGCGCTTCGCTCCAATCAAAGCCGTTTGACGATGTTGCGTGGTAAAGGCTCATATGCTTGCGGTCTGATTTATTTTGGGTCGAGCAAGCAAGAAGTTCGTATTTTCCGTTAATTTTTTCAACATCAATATGCCATGTATATGTCGTTGTCGGGTAAGTTAATGCAGTCACCGCACTGTCCGACCAAACACCGTCCTTATACTCCTTGTACCAAACCTTGTAGCCGTTTACATACCACAGCTTGTAAGTCCCGTTTTCGTAAACGATTGCAGGACTTACCATATCGTATTTTTTGCGGTTATCGGTTTCATACACAGGTGTACGGCCGCTCCATTTATTGCCGTCATATGAGTAACGCATATAAAGAGCCATATAGTTTTTTTCGTAATCTGTATATCGCCAAAAAAGTTCCAAACGGTTTTTGTCGGGATTATACACAAGCTCGGAGTCGGAATTAAACCTTACCCCTGCCTTGTAATCATCTCGAATACCCTCGCAAAATTTGATTTCCGAATAATTTATAAGGTCGTTTGAACCGACAATTGTCGGATTTTCGTACTTATCGTTTCCGTTCGGATACGGCGTGTACGAAATCCAATAGCGGTATCCGTTCCAGCTTTTGCCCACATCCGCAACCTTTGGGTGGTAGGCATTGTTTGGATACTTGCTGTCTGCTCCGCTGTATACGCTCTTAAAATTCAGCTTGCTTTTTGAATTTGACTGCAAATTAAAGTCAGGCTTTATATAAAAACTGCCGTTAATTATATTTTGGGCATAGGTAACATCGTTTACATTTATAATGCCCGATTTATCAAAATCGGCTTTGCTGTCGAGCGTATCTCCGTTTGCTATTCCCTCTTGCAGGTAGGTGACATCCTGTACATCAAAAATGCCGTCACCGTTCAGGTCGTATTTATTTATGTCATACGCAGACGCACTGATTGCAACAGACGAAACTGCAACAACCGCAAGCAATGCCGATACGGCTTTTTTTAACATCTTATTGTTCATTTGTTAAATACTCCTTTGTAAAATTTTGCATTAATATTTTCTCATATATTTACCATTATGTCAATAATAAACAAAATTGTTTGTGGGTATTTTTATCAAATTTTGTAATTCATATTATAAAAATGTGGCTAAAAATAACCTTTTAATCTGTTTTTCCGTAAAATACTAATTTGTTTTATTTTGTTTTGTATGATACACTTTTTTTATTATCACTTTTAAAGAGCTTTTATGTTTAAAGAAACAGACTATTATGACCGAAAAATGAATATATGGGACTGCGACAAAAAGATTGACCTTGAAAAACCTGCGCCACAGAATCTCAGACACACAAACACGATTGATACCATTATCGAATTTTATAAACCCGTGCGAAGCCTATTATTTTTATCGGAATTTTAACATCAAACTTTTTGTCTTTATAAATTAATATTCATTTATAACTTTTTGCAACAAACATCTTATAATTATAAAAATATTGACTTTTTTGCTGTTATTATGTAAAATAAAAGATAACGTATATTTAAAGAATTTAAATCTGATGGCATTTTGATATAATAGATTTGTAAGCCATATAAAGAGGATTGGAGAGAGGTTAAATGCAGCTTTCAGGTGCAGAAATTATTTGTGAGTGTTTGTTAGAGCAAGGAGTTGATACCGTATTCGGTTATCCGGGCGGTGCGGCTCTTAATACATATGACGCTCTTTATAAGTACAGCGACAGAATCAACCATATTCTTACCGCTCACGAGCAGGGTGCGTCACACGCTGCCGACGGTTACGCAAGAGCTACAGGCAAAACAGGTGTTGTAATTACAACTTCAGGTCCGGGTGCCACTAATATTGTTACAGGTATTGCTACCGCAAATATCGACAGTATACCTGTTGTTGCAATCACAGGTAATGTTACTACCGACCAGCTTGGCAGGGACAGTTTTCAGGAAGTTGATATTGTAAACATTGTAAAGCCAATCACAAAAGCAAGTTTCCTTGTAGAAAAAGTCGAAGACCTTGCTCCTACTCTCCGTAAGGCTTTTGAAATTGCTCAATCAGGCAGAAAAGGTCCTGTTTTGGTTGATGTACCAAAGGATGTTACCGCAAACAAAACCGAATTTGAGGTTGTAAAGCCTAAAGAAGTTGAAAGAGTAAGCATTAAAAATCCCGAAAAAATCAAAAAAGTTCAGGATATGATAAGAAATGCCAAACAGCCTATTATATATGCAGGCGGCGGTATTATCAGCGCAAACGCAACGGAAATTTTCAAAAAATTTGCAGAGCTTACAGATATTCCCGTTTGCTGTTCGCTTATGGGACTTGGCTGTATTCCTGCCGACCACCCGCTTTGTATGGGTAATATAGGTATGCACGGCGGCTATGAAACAGGTATGGCTACCGACAAGTGCGACCTTATTATTGCGTGCGGTGCAAGATTTTCTGACCGTGTTGCGGGCGACAGAGATAAATTCGGCGCACAGGCTGAAATTGTACAGCTTGAAATTGACGAAAAAGAAATCAATAAAAATGTTAAGGTAAGCGAGTATGTGCTCGGCGACCTTGAATATATACTTGAGGCACTCTGCGACGGTATGGAACAGCAGAATCACGCAGAATGGCTTGAAACTCTCGGCGAATGGAAACATTATCTTGATAATAAAATTCCTGCCGACGACAAGTATCCGCAGCCGAAAGAAATTCTCGGCGCACTCAACGAAATAAAGAGTGACGATGACATTGTTGCTACCGATGTAGGACAGCATCAGATGTGGGTTGCGCAGTTCAATAAAGCACAGACACCACGCACACTCCTTACTTCGGGCGGACTTGGCACAATGGGCTTTGGTATGGGCGCAGCAATCGGCGCACAAACAGCTCATCCCGACAAGCGAGTTGTACTTGTTACGGGCGACGGAAGTTTTCATATGAACTTAAACGAGCTTGTTACTATGAAATCATACGACTTGCCTGTTGTAATCCTTGTTATGAACAACACAGTTCTCGGTATGGTTCGTCAGTGGCAGAAGTTGTTTTACGGCAACCGTTTCTCACAGACCGACCCGCACCGTGCAACCGACTTTGTCGCACTTGCCAATGCCTTTGGTATTGACGGTATGAGAATTAACACAAAAGAAGATATTAAGCCTGTACTTGAAAAGGCATTTGCTCTTAATAAGCCTGTACTCGTTGATTGCAGAATCAGTCCGGACCAGAATGTACTTCCTATGATTCCTCCGGGAAAAACTGTAAATGAGATAATCACAGAGATGTAATTTTTACTCCCGACTTTAACGAAAGTTACAGTCGGGAGTTGTACTATAGGGAGTAATAATAAAAGTTTGACCAAACTTTTATTATTATCCGATAAAACACTATGCCAAACTATAAATAAACTGACAATTTACAACGGGGTTGTATTTATGAAAACCGCTTACCACGAATTTTACAAAGATTTTAAATGTATAGCCGACAAATGTCCCGACAGCTGCTGCAAAGAATGGGATGTTGTGGTTGACGATGACAGCTATATAAAATATAAAAACGCAGACGGGGCATTCGGAGAAAAGCTAAGAAGTGTAATGACGATTGACGCTGACGGCGACAGAATTTTTACTCTTAACAACAACCGTTGCCCGTTCTGGAATAAAGATATGCTCTGCGATATTTATATAAATATGGGCGAAAACGCACTTTGCGAAACCTGCAAAAGATTTCCGAGGATAACGCTCGATTATTCGCAATTTCAGGAAAAAATACTCTCGCTTGCCTGTCCCGAAGCACTAAGATTAATGCTGAAAAACGGTGCAATGGATAAAATAATTACCACAGACAATGGAGAAGATGCCGAGCCGTGCGATTATGATTTTTCGGTAATGCAATTGTTATTGGGTGCAAGGCAAAAAATATTTGCGATACTGAAAAATACGGATAACGATATATTCGATTGCCTGAACGGCATATATCAAATTTGCTTAAAGGTTCAGTCCGAATTTGACGGAATCTGTTACAAATCCGCTGTGATTACAGAGGATAGTTTTATAAAAGAGTACGGTCAAACTGTAAATTTGCTGTTACAGCTTGACATAATGACCGCCGAATGGAAACATCTTCTTACGGGCGCAAGCAAATATAAGCCGAATAAAGACGATATTCTGAAATTCAGAGAATACATACGCAATTACGAATACGAGTATAAAAACCTGATTTATTACTATATTTTCAGATATTTTTTGAACTCAATAGACAGCTATGATGTTACGGAATGTTTTGATTTAACGGCACTTGCGGTTAAATCGGCATATATTTTACAGATGTATAAATTTGCCGAAAAGGGCAGCTTGACTGCTGATGACAGACACAGAATAATCGGCTTGTACTCAAAAGAAGTTGAACATTCGTATGAGAATATTGAGTTTTTGCGAGATATTAAGTAAGGCTGTATAATTTTTAACTGTCAGTGTGCATTGCCCACACACATAACTTTTATGCATCAACCAAAAAAAGCGGTTAAAAATATTGAAAAGTACCGCCATTATTGATATAATAAAGAATAAAGCTAATTTTTATAGAGAGAGGGTAAAACTATGCCTGAGCTTACAGTTCGTACAAGATATGCTCCAAGTCCTACAGGATTTATGCATGTCGGCAACCTGCGTACCGCTCTTTACGAGTACCTTGTTGCAAAATCCCAAAACGGCAAATTTATTTTGAGAATCGAAGATACCGACCGTGAAAGACTTGTTGACGGTGCGGTTGATGTTATTTATAATACTTTAAAACTTGCAGGACTTCAACACGACGAAGGTCCTGACCTCGGCGGTGACTTTGGCCCTTATGTTCAGTCAGAGAGAAAAGATATGTATCTTCCTTACGCCGAACAGCTTATAAAAGAGGGCAAGGCTTACCGTTGTTTCTGCTCTAAAGAGCGTCTTGAAAAAATCCAGAACGAAACAGTCGGCGGCGGCTATGACAGACATTGCCGTGATCTTCCGCAGGAAGAAATCGACAGACTCCTTGCCGAGGGCGTTCCTTATGTAATTCGTCAAAAAATGCCGATTGAGGGCAGTACATCGTTTACCGACGCTGTTTTCGGTGAGATCACTGTTGAAAATACAGAGTTGCAGGATCAAATTCTTATTAAAACAGACGGCTACCCAACATACAACTTTGCAAATGTTATCGACGACCACACAATGGGCATTACTCATGTTGTCCGTGGCTGTGAGTACCTTAGCTCAACACCTAAGTACAACCTCCTTTACGAGGCATTCGGTTGGGAAATTCCTACTTATATTCACCTCCCGCTCATTATGGGTAAGGACGCTGACGGCAATGTATCCAAACTTTCAAAGCGTCACGGTGCAACAGGCTTTTATGATTTGATTGACGAGGGTTACTTACCGGAGGCTATCATTAACTATATCGCACTTCTCGGTTGGTGCCCGAAAGACAATCAGGAAATTTTCACTCTTAAGGAGCTTGAAAAGGCATTTGACATAAGCGGCATCAGCAAGTCACCCGCTGTATTTGACTACGATAAACTCTCTTGGTTTAACGGCGAATACATCAAGGCTATGACCCCTGAAAAATTCACCGAGGTTGCAATGCCTTACTATAAAAAGGTATTTGGCGACAAACAGATGCCATACGAAAAGTTTGCGGCAATACTCCAAAAGCGTACAACACAGCTTACACAGATTCCTGAAATGCTCGATTTCTTTGCGGAATTGCCGAGTTACACAAAGGAACTTTTCGTAAATAAAAAGAGCAAGACAAATCTTGAAAATTCACCCGTAGTTTTGAAAGAGGCTTATGACAGATTAAAGGCTATGCCTGAATGGAACGAAACTTCAATTCACGATTGCCTTATTAATATGGCTGTCGAAAAAGAGCTTAAAAACGGCACGGTAATGTGGCCTGTAAGAATTGCGGCCGCAGGCAAAACCGTTACACCGGGCGGTGCTGTTGAAATTCTTGACATTCTCGGCAGAGATGAGTCACTTGCAAGACTTGAAAAAGGTATGGCAATACTTGCAGAATAAAACGACTTTTGCTTCAGATTAATTAAAAATCTTGCAAAATTGAGTAATACAGAGGGATATTATATGGCAGAAGATATTAAGAATACCGAAGCTACCGAAGTTCCGAACGGTAACTTTATTCATACATTTATTGAAGAGGATATTGCCGAGGGCGGCAGATTTGAGGGCAAAAAGGTACACACCCGTTTTCCTCCCGAGCCAAACGGCTACCTCCACATAGGTCACGCAAAGGCTATTTGCATTGACTTTGGCACAGCCGAAAAATTCGGCGGCATCTGCAATCTTCGTATGGACGACACAAACCCTACAAAGGAAGATGTAGAGTATGTAGACGCTATCAAAGAGGACATCAAGTGGCTCGGCTTTGACTGGGATGACCGCTTTTACTATGCGTCAGAATATTTTGATCAGATGTACGATTACGCTGTCGAACTTATCAAAAAGGGACTTGCATATGTATGCGAACTCACACCCGAACAGATGAGAGAAAACAGAGGCGATACACAAACACCGGCAAAGAGCCCGTATCGTGACAGACCGATTGAAGAAAGCCTTGACCTTTTTGCAAGAATGAAAGCAGGCGAATTTGAGGACGGCAAAATGACGCTCCGTGCAAAAATCGACCTTGCGTCAGGCAACTTTAATATGCGTGACCCTGTTATTTACAGAATTAACCGTCTTACTCACCACCGCACAGGCGACAAGTGGTGCATCTACCCTATGTACGATTTTGCTCACCCGATTGAAGATGCTATCGAGGGTATCACTCACAGCCTTTGCTCACTTGAGTTTGAAGCTCACCGTCCGCTTTACGATTGGGTTATCAATAATATTTCCGTTCCTAACAAGCCTCGTCAGATTGAGTTTGCCCGTCTTGGCATTAACAACACAGTTATGTCAAAGCGTAAACTCCGTGAACTTGTTGAAAAGAATTATGTAAGCGGTTGGGATGACCCAAGAATGCCTACGCTCTGCGGACTTAGAAGAAGAGGTTATACCCCTAAGTCTATCCGTTCGTTTACGGAGCAGATCGGCGTATCAAAGGTAAATTCTATCGTTGAGTACGGTTTTCTTGAGCATTGCCTGCGTGACGATTTAAATGAGAACGCAAAGCGTGCAATGTGCGTACTCCACCCTATAAAGCTCGTTATCACAAACTATCCAGAGGGTAAGGTTGAGGAGTTTGAGGTTGAAAACAACCCGAACCGACCGGAGGACGGTACAAGAACGGTTACTTTCTCAAGAGAATGTTTTATTGAGGCAGACGACTTTATGGAAGAGCCGATTAAAAAGTACCAGCGCCTTTATCCGGGCAATGAAGTAAGACTTAAGTCAACTTACATTGTAAAATGCACAGGCTGCAAAAAGGACGAGGACGGCAATGTGGTAGAGGTTTATGCCGAGTATGACCCCGAAACCAGAGGCGGCAACACACCTGACGGCAGAAAAGTAAGAGGTACAATCCATTGGGTTGACGCAAACAACTGCGCAGATGCAGAGGTAAGACTTTACGATAACCTCTTTACAGTACCCGATCCCGATACAGGCGACAGAAACTTCCTTGACTACCTCAATCCAAATTCACTTGAGGTTCTTACAGGCTGTAAGGCAGAGAAAAATCTCGAAACCGCTGTTGCTCCACAGAGCTTCCAGTTTATGAGAATAGGCTACTTCTGCGTAGACAATAAGGATTCTTCACCCGAACACCTTGTATTTAACCGCAGTGTGTCACTTAAAGACGGATTTAAAAAGTAATTTTTAATAAGATTATATGATAAAACACCCGATTACACTTTTACCGTAATCGGGTGTTTTGATTCGTTAAAGTTTAAAATTCGGTTTTATAATAAAAATTCGGGAAATTATGGTTTAGCGGAGTGTCGGTCGGGCATTGAAATTTAGCTAACGCTAAATTATCCTCCAAAAAACAAAAAAGTTTACTCAATTTTTTCAAAAATTGCGGGTTTGGGCAGCGCCCATAAAAATCTTCAGATATAACAATTTATCAGGCGCAAACAGCCACGCTGTTTGCGTGCTAAAACTAAGTTTGTTAAAACAGGCGACAGCCATTATAAACAGAAATGCTAAAAACATAGTCAACGCATTGCGTTGACTATGAAAATGATGTTTATTTCCTTTTGTTGCTCTCGCAAAGGCTTTCGCCGTTGTGTTCAAGCCGCCAAACAGCGAGCTGTTTGGCTATCGTCAGATTGCGTAAGCGGAAAGTATTTGTGGGCTTTGCCCACACCCACGACCTTTGAAAAGGTCGACCAAACTTTTAACTTCGAGCAGAAAGTTTAACTTTTGCTTTACTTTGTTGCCCGACCAAAAATGCACTAAACCATATTACCCGAACTTTTGATAAAGAACCAATTAAACCTAATTAACCAAAAAATTCCCGATTACAGTAAAAGCCATAATCGGGAATTCAAATATTTTATCTAATAAAATCAGCTGATTTTTGAGCCGGGTTCCATATCGTCTACAAAGATTACCTTTATTTCTTCTCCGCAAGTTGCGGCAAGAATCATTCCGCAGCTTTCAACACCGCAGAGCTTTGCAGGCTTGAGGTTTGATACAAGAATAATCTTTCTTCCGATAAGGTCGTCAGGTGTATAGAATTTTGCGATACCCGAAGCAACGGTTCTCTCTTTTACACCGTCAAAAATTGTGAGTTTCAAAAGCTTTTTAGCCTTTTTAATCGGCTCGCAAGCCTTAATTTCGGCAACTCTGAGGTCAACCTTGCAGAAATCGTCAATACCGATTTGAGCAACGCCCTCAATTTCTTCTTTGAGTTTCTCTGTCTTTTCGTCAACCTTTTCGTTATTCTTGATAATTGCGTTGAGTTCTTCGATTTCTTTCTCAACATCAATTCTCGGGAACAGAGCCTCACCTTTCTTGACTGTCACATCAAGCGGAAGAACACCGAATTTATCGGCATTTTCATAAGTAGCACACTTTTCACAAGCGCCAATCTGCTCAAGTGCCTTTGGCATTGTAGTCGGCATAAATGCAGAGAGAAGTGTGGCTGTGATTCTGATAGTTTCAAGCAAATTGTAAAGAACAGTTGCAAGTCTTGCTTTCTTTGTTTCGTCCTTTGCAATCACCCACGGTGCTGTTTCGTCAATGTACTTGTTAGCACGGGAAACTACCTTGAAAATCTCGGCGAGCGCATTGTTAAGCTGGGTTTTATCAATAAAGTCATCAACGCTCGACTTAAGTGCGGTAGCGGTTGCGATGAGGTCATCGTCAAATTCTCCGCCTTCACGCTCTGTAGGAAGTGTGCCGCCAAAATATTTTTCAACCATTGCAACGGTTCTTGACACAAGGTTGCCAAAGCCGTTTGCAAGGTCGGAGTTAATACGGTTTATCATAATTTCGTTAGAGAACGAGCTGTCTGCGCCAAGTGCCATTTCACGAAGAATGTGATAACGGATAGCGTCTGCGCCGTATCTCTTGCCAAGTACAAACGGGTCTACAACATTGCCGAGTGATTTACTCATCTTCTGACCGTTAAAAGTAATCCAACCGTGAACCGCAAGGTGCTTTGGAAGCGGCAAATCGAGAGCCATAAGCATTGCAGGCCAAATGATAGCGTGGAAACGCATAATATCCTTTGCAACCATATGCACATCGGCAGGCCAGAATTTATCAAAATCATTATAAGCGTCGTTATAAAAACCAAGCGCAGAAATATAGTTTGAAAGTGCGTCAATCCACACATATATAACATGCTTATCGTCAAAAGTTACAGGAATACCCCACTTAAAAGTAGTTCTCGACACACAAAGGTCCTCAAGACCCGGCTTGATAAAGTTGTTTACAAGCTCTGTCGCACGGGTTTTCGGCTGTAAATAGTCTGTTTCCGTAAGTAATTTTTCAATTCTGTCGGCAAAAGGCGACATTTTAAAGAAATATGCCTCTTCCTTTGCCTCAGTAACCTCTCTGCCGCACTCCGGACATTTGCCGTCAACAAGCTGGCTTTCAGTCCAAAAGCTCTCACAAGGTGTGCAGTATTTACCCGAATACTCGCCCTTATAAATGTATCCCTTATCGTAAAGTTCTTTAAAAATCTTCTGAACAGTCTTGATGTGGTAATCATCGGTGGTTCTTATATATCTGTCATAGTCAACATTCATAAAGTTCCAAAGGCTCTTGAAGGTTTTAACTACTTCGTCAACATATTCCTTGGGAGTCACACCCTTTTCGGCAGCTTTCTGCTCAATTTTAAGACCATGCTCGTCAGTACCCGTAAGAAACATTACATCATAGCCCTGCATTCGTCTGTAACGAGCGATAGAGTCGCAAGCAACAGTTGTATAGCAATGTCCGATATGCGGATTGCCTGACGGATAGTAAATCGGTGTCGTGATGTAATACGGTTTTTTCTGACACATAAAAAATTCCTCCCTTTTCAGCAAATGAGCTGTATTTTTATTATACCAATATCATACAAAAAATGCAATAATCAAAGTAAAACTAAACAACAAAAAGCCCGAATAATATTGCCGATATTACAAAACATTTACGGCTTGCAAATATATTTTTGATTTTTTTAAAATATATTATAAAAAGGCTTGACAAATCTGATAACAAGGTGTATTATAATATAGCTGTAAAGATACAGGCAATAAATATCGCGGGATAGAGCAGCTCGGTAGCTCGTCGGGCTCATAACCCGAAGGTCGTCGGTTCAAATCCGGCTCCCGCAACCACTAAGAAACGGCTTAACCGCTAAGGTTTTGCCGTTTTTCTTTTTGTGATTTTATTTTTTTGTTATTCCAACTTTAACAAAAATAAATTTACCTTTTGTCACTTCTCAAATAATTTATAAAAATATAGACTTTTGTGTGTACTTTTGGTATAATAAAAATAATTATAGGCTTATACAAATTTAACAACATAAAGGCGAATTATTATGAAAACTATAGATTTAATAGTACCGTGTTACAACGAAGAAGAGGGACTTGAGCATTTTGTGCTTGAAACCAATAAGGTTATTGACTCAATGCCCGAATATTCATTTCGATATATCCTCGTCAATGACGGCAGTAAAGATAAAACTTACCTTGTTATGAAAAAGCTCGCAAAGCAGTTTTCCAATGTAAAGTATATTTCATTTTCAAGGAATTTCGGTAAAGAGGCGGCTATGTACGCAGGACTTCAACATTCCACCGCCGATTATGTGGTGGTTATGGACGCCGATTTGCAGCATCCGCCGACACTTTTCCCACAAATGGCAGACGCTCTCGAAAACGAGGGCTACGATGTCTGCGCCACAAAGCGTGACGAACGAGAGGGCGAAAGCAAATTCAGAGGAATTTTCTCAAAAATGTTCTTTGCTCTTTCAAATAAACTCACCGATACCAAAATGCCTTACGGCGCTATGGATTTCAGAATGATGAAAAGACAGGTCGTCGATTCTATTCTTGAACTCGCCGAAGTTCAGAGATTTTCAAAGGGAATATTCTCTTGGGTAGGTTTCAACACAAAATGGATTTCATTTAAAACCGTTGACCGTCAGCTTGGACAGACAACATGGAAATTCTCAAGTCTTTTTCGTTATGCGATTGACGGAATTACCTGTTTTTCGGTTGCTCCCCTCCGTTTTACGGCAGTAATGGGTGCGATAATCTTTGTTATTTCGCTTATCTATATAATGATAACCCTTGTTCAGACGTTGTTTTTCGGAATTACCACACCGGGTTATGTAACTACCTTGTGTGCGGTTCTGTTTTTGGGCGGAATTACCGAAATGTCTATCGGTATTCTTGGCGAATACATAGGCAGAATTTATATGGAAACCAAGGACAGACCGATTTACATAACAAAATTCTCTAATTTTGAGGACGAAGACAACGAGGAAAAGGAATGATTATGGGCGATTTTATAAAAAAGTTTTTTGATATAAAGTTTTGGAAGTTTATTCTGGTCGGCGTAATCAATACCCTCGTTGGCAACGGCTTGCAGTTTGTGCTCTTTGCGCTTTTTGCGTGGGACAGATACGAATGGGGTGTGTGGCTCGCCTCGGCTCTCGGATACTTAATCGGCAGTATTGTAAGCTATTTTCTTAACAAATACTTTACATTTAAAAATACAGAAAAGGGTTGGAAACCGATTTTACGCTTTGCGCTGAACATTGCCGTTTGCTACGCACTATCGTATTGCATAGCGATTCCGCTAATCAAATGGATTTGTACGGCGAATAATTTTACAATGTTCTCATTTACGGTTGAACAGTTTGCAGGCTATACCTCAATGATACTCGGCTCTTGCCTGTTTGTAGCGTTCAACTACATAGGACAAAGATTCTTTGCCTTTAAAGAAAAGAAATGATAAAACAAGAATACTCCCGACATTAACATAGGTTATATCGGGAGTATTGCGATTTTTAAACGGTTATTTTTTAATTGAGAGAAATTAGAGATTACCTGAATTTTTAACCGATTATAAAAGCTTGATCAACCTTTTATAATTGTTTGGCAAAATACTACCCTAATCATTAAAACAAAGATGTGATATTATGAGTAAAGCGATGAACATTGCCAAAAAAATATCAAAAAGTCCTCTTGCACCGCTTGCAAAAGTTGCGTTTGATATATTTGCAAAGGTACAGTTCGGATATTTGAATTTAAAATGGAAAATCAGCGGAAAGAAAATGCCGACTGCCGAGCAGGCACACGAAGTTACACAAAATGTAACATTTATGTTCAAGTCCTTTGAAAGGCAAAAGCAGGCAAAAAAGCTGTATAAAAACATTCAAAAACACTACCCCGGTGCAAAAGTGGTGATTGCAGACGACAGCAAAGTTCCGCTTGAAATAAAAACAAAGCACAATCCGCCTACCGTAATTCATATGCCGTTCAACAGCGGACTCAGCAAGGGGCTTAATCTCGCACTTGCCGAGGTTAAAACCGAGTATTTAATGCGTATGGACGATGACGAGCTTTTAACTCCGCTTTCAAATATTTATGACGAGCTTAGTTTTCTTAAGTCGCACAAAGACATTGACCTTGTCGGATTTGTGCCTCTTACCGCAGGCAAATGTACTCCTGTGCAGAAAATCGCCCGAAATTACAATGAATTTGATATGAAAAATGCCTATAAACCGCTTAAAATACCGCATTTGACAAAGATAGACGAAAACCATATTGTATATGGAAAAGTCCCGAATATTTTTCTTGCAAAAACGCAGAAAATCAAAGAAATAGGCTGGGACGATAACATAAGAATGATAGATCACCACGAGTTTTTTCTCCGTGCGGCAGGAAATATTGTGTCGGTAATGAATCCGAACACGGCAGTATTTCACATTCACAATCCGTTTGACAATTATTACAACAGTTTCCGCAGTGATTTCAGAGATGATTTTTACTATATAAAAGGCAAAATGCTCGCAACAAGAAAGTCCTTGCGACAAGATAAAAGTTAATAATAAATAAAGTATTGACATTGCTGTTCATACAAAAGCTGTGATATACTTTATAGGTAAAAAACTGAAAGTCTATTAATAACTATCGGATAATAAAAAGTTTTGTCAAACTTAGTCTTAGCACGCAAACAGTCAAGCTGTTTACACCCGACAGATTGCTATGACGGAAAATTTTATCCCTTGTTTTTTTAGATTCTTGACAAGTACATTAGTACTACTGACAATTTAACTCCTGCAATATTGTATCAAACGCAAAACACCCTCTCCGCTTGGAGAGGGTGAAATTTTGCGTTGTTTTATTATTCACTGCCATATTTTTGCTTTACTAATATATGAGAAATATTTTCCACATCGGATTTTTTAAGTTTTATAAGCATATTGCAGCAAGCGTAGTCATCAGTCTTAGGCCATGCGTAAATATCTATTCTTGAAACAATCAACTGATTTCCGTCTGCATTAATGGACTCAATAAAAGAATAATCATTAGAACCGATAATACCGATATGTGCATATAAGGCATTTTCTTTAAAAAATTCATCGTCAAAATCCGATGATTCAGCTTTGAATAAATCACAAAACTGTTCTTTTGAAGTTATAAGAAAATTACATCTTTTTATTGAATCAAATTCATTCATTGTAACAATACCGTTGTTTTCATTGTATATAATCTCATACGGTATGCCTTTACCGGGTATTTCTTCATCATAATAGTAATATTGTGTTTCTTCGGTAACATTATTATACGAATCACCCAGCGGTTTGTAACACTCATAATCTGTACCGACTATCTTTTTCTGAATTTCCGACACATCGTTTACATTAAAACCGCCGTCACCGTTAAAATCAAGGTGTTCGAGCATTGCGCCTGTGATTACTTCGTTGCCGACAAGCTGTAACTGCAAAGCCGTAACATCGGATATATCTACAGCATTGTCCGCATTGTAGTCACCGATTTTTGTATATGTAAACTTTTGATTTTCTGCCGCAAATGCAGGGATTACCGCTGTTGCACCCATACACAGCGCAAGTGCCGTTGATACTAATATTTTAGATTTTTTCATAGTCCTGCCTCCCTTTTTCATTAATTTAATAAAATTATACCATAAAACAACGAATATGTATATAACAGTGAAAAAAATCAACATAAAATTTTATCCCTTGTTTTTGTAGATTTTTGACAAGTACATTGGTACTACTGACAATTTAACTCCTGCAATATTGTATCAAACGCAAAACACCCTCTCCGCTTGGAGAGGGTGTTAGATTTACTGTGCTAAATATTGTGTATAAAAGTTAATTTCTGTAATATTTTCGATGTCAGCCTTATTCAGTCTGTAAATATTATTGCGACAACACTTTTCGCCATACTCCCAAAAAGTTTCGACCTCATAATCATATACTATCAGCTTGTTTCCGTCAAGCGCAAAGGAGTTTATTCCTGTATAATCATACCAATCCCTGGCTGTGAGCATTACAAAAAGAGCGTTATCCTTGAAAAACTCGTCGTCAAATTCCGGCGACTCCGCTTTAAACAAATCGACAAACTGTTCCTTTGATGTTATGAGAGAAATTCCTTTAACTGAATTTCTCCTCATTTCATCAACAGTCATAATGTAATTCTCCGGTGTGTAGATTGTTTCATATTCAATAATATCGCCTTTAGAGTTACCGTTATAGTCATAGACATAATAGCGCATAGGAATGTTTTTATATGAGCTGTCTGTTTTTTGATAGCAAGTATATTCCGTACCGGCAACCATTTTCTGCAATTCTGTAATGTCATTTACATTAAAAGCGCCGTCACCGTCAAAGTCGATATGCTCAAGAGCAGTGCCCGAAATTGTACCATTTCCGCCAAGCTGTAACTGTAATGCAGTAATGTCTGATACACTTGCTACACCGTCTGCGTTGTAATCGCCGATTTTTGTAAAAGTAAAGCTTTCATTATCCGCCGCAAATGCAGGTGTTACTGCCGTTGCTCCCATACAAAGTGCAAGCGCCGCCGATACCAATATTTTAGATTTTTTCATAGTCCTGCCTCCCTTTTTCATTAATTTAATAAAATCATACCATAAAACAACGAATATGTATATAACAGCGGAAAAAAGCAACATAAAATTTTATCCCCTGTTTTTGTCGATTTTTGACAAGTACATTGGTACTACTGACAATTTTTCAAAATTCATTTTCTTTTTTTAAAATATTATTTACCTTGACTAAATAAAGTGTTACAATATATAAGTTATAGTATATGCAAAAGCATAACTAATCGGTAATGCCCTGTCTTTAAAAGGGCAAACACAATTTTATGGAGGTTTAATTCTTATGCTTATGACAGCTTTACAAACAAAAGCAAAAAAGCTGCCCGAAAAGCCTGCGGTTGAGCAAAAGGGATTTAAGGCATTTTTAAAGAAAAACATTTACATTATAATTGCCTTTTTCCTGCCGTTTGTTCTTATGACCATAGGCTTTGCGATAATGGAGGTTTCTCCGTTTGGCGACAAGCAAATTCTTGTTACTGACCTTTGGCACCAGTATTATCCGTTTTTGGTAGATTTTCAGGATAAGCTTAAGCACGGCGAATCACTGTTCTGGTCTTGGACGCAGGGCGGCGGCGTAAATTACTTTTCGCTTATGTCATACTACCTTGCAGGCCCTATGAACTTCTTGTGCGTATTTATTCCGTCACAGTGGCTTAGGGAATTTCTTATGTTCAGCGTTTGTGCAAAGGTTGCCTTTGCAGGCTGCTTTACAGCGATTTTCCTGCGCTCGGTTTTCAAAAAGAACGATTTTTCTCTCGTTGTATTCGGTACAACTTTTTCGTTCTGCGCATTCTTTATGGGCTACTATTGGAACACAATATGGCTTGACACTGTCTGCATTACTCCGCTTGTGGCACTCGGAATTGTTAAACTCCTTACAGAGGGCAAATTCAGACTGTTTACAATTACTCTTGCGGTTTCTTTGCTTTCAAACTACTACATAGGTTTGTTTACCTGTATTTTCGTTCTTCTTATTTTCATTGCATACAGCATTGTTAAGTGGGACGGCTTTAAAAGCTTTTTTACAAAGCTTGCAAAAACCGCACTTTTCTCATTACTTGCAATCGGTATGACGGCATTCTTCCTGTTGCCTGCGTTCTTTGCCCTGCAAAACACCCACGCAACCTCGAGTACATTCCCGTCTACATACGCAATTAACATAGGCTCTACAAACGACCTTTTGGGTACGCTTGAGGCTATGAAAAAGATTTTCTCAAATCTTCTTACATTCATAACTCCGGCAACAAAGGAGGCTGACGCCCTGCCTAACATTGCCTGCGGTACAGTTTCTTTGGTACTCGGCATCGTATTCCTTACATCTAAGAAAATCACACTTAAGGAAAAAATCGTTGACGGCTGTCTTGTTCTCTTTATGATGTTAAGCTGCGTTATCCGTCAGCTCGACTACATTTGGCACGGCTTCCACTTTACAAATATGATTCCTTACCGTTTCAGCTATCTTATCAGCTTTGTAATTGTGGTTATGGCTTACAGAGCATTTATGCTGATTGACTTTACCACCTGTTGGGATGTAATTTTGGCGGTGCTCTTCTCGGCAGTTATCATTCTGATTGCCATTGATACGCAGGAAACATACGCTATCGTGGGTACAGCCGTTATTGCGGCACTCGTATGCATTGTGCTTTTCCTCTATACAAAAAGAATTATTCCAAAGCAGGTGCTTTTGATTATACTTGCGGTCATAGTCGTGGGCGAAAGCGGTGCTACCGCATATATCGGTGTTAAAACCACAACCGTAACGGGCACATTCGATTACCCTCGAGGTGAGGGTAACACAGCCTCTGTAATTGAATATATGGATAACCTCGAAAAAGATACCAAGGAAATGTGGCGTGCCGAAATGACAAGCACACAAACCCTCAATGACGGTTCACTCAACGGCTATAACGGACTTTCAATGTTCAACTCAATGGCTAACGAAGATATGACCGTATTCTTTGAGAACTTCGGTATGATGGGCTGGCAGAGCGGCAACCGTTACACATATGCCGAAAGCTCGCCTGTAACAAACACATTTATGAACCTTAAGTATCTGATTTCAAGAGAGGGTACTTACAAAAACAGTTATGACCTTACAAATACCTACCAGTCGGGCGGCATAACCTTGCTCAAAAACGAACATTACATTCCTATGGGCTTTATGGTTAATTCAGACTTGCTCAAGTGGCAGGTAAACAAAAACGAGGACCAGTTCAATCCGTTTGACCAGCAAAACGAGTTCTTTAAACTTGCAACGGGCGTAAACGAAAATGTATATACACAGCTTGAGGTTGTTTCGCAGGGACACACAGACTACTCACAGTTCCCCGTAAATAAACTTTCTTACGGCAACTACAGCTACAACTGTACCGATACAACCACAACACCGCACCTTAAGTGGAACTACACAGCGCCGTACTCGGGATATGTGTATGTTTATGCTGACATTGACGGTAAAGACGATGTTTCATTTATGATAAACGACGATTCGACAAATACGCAAACTCTCGGAATGGGCAGACCGTACATTGCTTGCGGCGGATATGTAAACGAGGGTGATAAAATCTCTGTTTATGCCGAACTTCCGCAGGGACAGGCAGGCAGTGCGCATGTGTATGTAAATATGCTCGACCAAAATGTTTATGAACAGGGATACGCACAGATAAGCAAAGATGTTATGACAACAACCGAGCTTACAGGCTCATCTATGAAGGGCACAATAAACGCAAGCGAGGACGGACTTTTCTACACCTCTGTTCCTTATGAAGAGGGCGGCTGGACCGCATATGTTGACGGCAGAGAAGCTGAAATTACACCTGTCGGCAATGCGCTTATAGCATTTAACCTCAACAAGGGCGAGCACAGCATAGAGCTTGTGTATTATCCAAAGGGATTTAAGCCGGGCGCTGTTGCAACGGCGGTATGCCTTGCAGGATTTGTGGCAATTTGCGTTTATGTTTACATTATTAAAAAGAAAAAGGGCAAAAAGGCAGCGGAAGAAATCACCCCTACCCCACCGCCTGTAAAAACTCAAAAAAGCAAAAGCCCAAAACATTAATACTTGATTTGATAAAAAGGCAGTTTCGTAAATTCGGAACTGCTTTTTTGCGTGTATTTTGGCGGTTCTTTATCAAAAGTTGGGGTAAATTGTGATTTGTTGGAGTGTCGGTCGGGCATTGAAATTTAGCTAACGCTAAATTATCCTCCCAAAAACAAAAAAAGTTTACTCAATTTTTTCAAAAATTGCGGGTTTGGGCAGCGCCCATAAAATCTTCCGATACAACAATTTATCAGGCGCAAACAGCCACGCTGTTTGCGTGCTAAAACTAAGTTTGCTAAAACAGGCGACAGCCATTAAAAAAGCCTATATTTTATTAATGAAATAACGAATTTCTTTTCTTATTGCTATCGCATTTATGGGCTTTCGCCGTTGCGTTCAAGCCGCCAAACAGCGAGCTGTTCGCCTATCGTTAGCTTGCATAAACGGAAAGTATTTGTGGGCTTTGCCCACACCCACGACCTTTGAAAAGGTCGACCAAACTTTTATAATTGATTGGCAAATCAATTTGCTAAACCATAATTTATTATTGTTACCCCAACATTTAGAACAAAACCATTTTGGCTTATAAATATAACATTATAGATTTAATAATTTAAAAATTCAGTTCAAGTCTTTTTAAAGGTTGACTAAACTTTTATGATTGCACGGTAAAGTATTTTCCAAATACATAATTTAAAGAACAAAAGAACGGTCTGCAGTCTGCAAACCGTTCTTTAAGATTTGGTATAAATAAAATTTGTAGTTTTAATTAATAAGCAAGGCTCAATCTTCTGTCTGTTTCATTAATAATAAATGCGCAACTGAGCGGCGGAATTGTTAATTTTTCGTTTTCGAGCTTTGTATCTAAAATAGGTGTACCGTCTGCATATCCCGGCGGTGGGTCCAGAATTCTTTCTTCATTGCTTGCATTAAACGCACAATAAAGCGATGACTTGCTGTCAAGACGGATATAGCTCAGAAAATTTTTGTCAGCCGTAACCTTTACAAAATCACCGTCCCAAAGCGGTGAGCAGGACTTTCTTAAATTACCGAGAGCCTTATGCCACTCGATAAGTTCCTTATCCTCTCTGCCCCACGGATAACAGCAACGGTTGAACGGGTCACGATAGCCCTCAAGACCTGCCTCATCACCGTAATATACGCACGGGAAACCCGGTAAAGTATACTGCATACCTACGGCAAGCTTTAAAAGTGCTGTACCACGCTTACGCTGGTCGTAGCTTAACTTTTGATTTGCCTGCCACTGACGATCTCTGCCGTTGAGCGGCTCGCCTGCAATAACTGTAAGCGCACGCTCTGTATCGTGAGTTGAAAGTGAGTTCATAAGAACACGGAGAACCGGACGAGGATAGTTCTCTATAACACTCATAATCTGGTTCATAACATATTTTGCGTCTGCACCACGGCAGAAATCAAGGATTGCATTTCTAAACACATAGTTCATAACAGAGTCAAGCTCTTCGCCGAGCAAGAACCTTCTTCTTGCACCGTAGCTTTCCTTGTTACTTGCGTCTTCCCATACTTCGCCTACAATAAAGCCCTCGGGATCTTCTTCCTTTACCGCTTTACGCAGATTTTCCATAAACTCGTCGGGAAGTTCATCGGCAACATCAAGACGCCAGCCCGAATTTCCGTAACGCATATAGGTTCTTACGATACCGTCTTTGCCGTTGATATATTCATTGAACTTCGGGTCGGTTTCGTTTACCTCAGGCAAGGTGTAAAAGCCCCACCATGAGTGGTAATCATTCGGCCAATTGTTAAACTTATACCAGCTGTAATACGGAGAATTTTGATCTCTGTAAGCGCCTGTATGCTCGCCGTATCTGCCGTTTCTGTTAAAATACTTACTGTCAGAACCTGTATGAGAGTAAACACCGTCGTTAATTACATGGATTCCTCTCTTTTTAGCCTCTGCACAAAGATTTATGAAATCCTCGTTTGTACCGAGGATAGGGTCAACCTTTGAATAGTCGCCTGTATCGTAACGGTGGTTTGAGTATGCCTCACTGATAGGATTAAGATAAATACAACTTACACCCAACTCCTCAAGGTAGTCGAGTTTTTGAGTAATACCCTTAAGGTCACCCATAAAGAAATCGCTGTTTGTAATTTCGCCGTTCTCGTTAGGCCACCACTGTGGGAGTGCATACCAATCTGTATTGCGCTGAAAATCTGTACGGGTAAGGTTCTTTTCTTCGCCGCTGAAATTAAATCTGTCAGGCAAAATCTGATACATTACACCGCCAACAGGCCACTTTGGAGTTGTAAAACCCTTTTTGTAGCAGGTAAGCTGCCAACTTCTGCCCGGTGAAGTTTCTATGGTGCTGATATTATACGGATCAGACGGTACAATATATCTGAGACCGTATTTTGTTTGAAGTTTAAAGCCATACCAGTACAGACCGATTTTGTTAGGAGTAAAGTCAGCCTCCCAGATTTCAGTAGCGTCATCAAATGTGCCGCACCAGAAAAAGCCGAAGTATTCCCAGTTGTAATCGTAGTCATACTTTACTGCCAAATCCGCTCTCTGAGTGTGGAGATCTCTTGGCAAAAGTATTCTTAAATGTATGGTCGTTCCCTCTTCTACCGCACCGAAAGGTGTACGATAGTAAATTTTTTGTGAATCAAAAGGAACTGGCATATAATCACTTCCCTGTAAAATAATATTCCGCAAAAGGCTTTTTGATATGTAATATTAATAAACTGTTATTAATTACTATCAAAAAAAGCAATATTATCATTAGTAAAACAATGCGAAATCGACAAAACTCTACCGTTTTGTCGCACATACTATATATTAACACAAGAGTTAGCAGTTTACAATATAATTGACAAAAAACAACAAAAAACCGACATATAAGGATAATTATATCAAAATTAGATTACAACTTTAACATAATTCTTTAATAACGCATCTTTTTATATTATAATTTAGTGTGGATTATAATTTATTGTAAAAAACTCTGTTATTTTGCAGGCAGAGTCTGAATATGGAGAGGTGCTGTAATGAATACTAAAAGAAAAGTCAGCGTGCAGATTGAGGGCAGGAGCTATGCGCTGATTACTGCAGATGACGAAAAATATGTGCAAGGCGTTGCCGATGATGTTATAGCACAAATCAAGAAAATTGTAACATCAACAAATCACCTTGACACAAGAGATTGCGCTATATTGGCGGCACTTAATTTTTGCGATGACCGCAACAAGGCTTTGCGCAATAAAAAAGAGTGCATTTCAAAGGCAGATAAGATTATTCGTCAAACAAATGACCTTAATAAGCAGTGTACGGAGTACAAAACCCGACTTGCAGAGGTTATTAACGAAAACACTGCACTTACCCGCAAATATAAAAGACTTGAAAAGGAAAACGAACAATTGAGAAACGCTCTGCAAAAGGCGGTTAATTCTGCGCAGGCAGAGGAAAACGAGGGCGAAGATGATGAGGAAAGCGACGAAATCATCCGCAAAATGCGCCAACAGCAGATCTCGCTTTTTGATTAATTATTTGATTGATTACAATAATGGTTATGGAAAATAAAATTGAAATTCTTGCGCCTGCAGGCAGTATGGACAGTGTTATTGCTGCTGTACGAAGCGGAGCAGACGCTGTTTATCTGGGCGAAAAGGAATTTTCCGCCCGTTCTTCTGCGCATAATTTTGATGAAAACGAGCTTAAAGAGGCGGTTCGTTACTGCCATATTCATTCGGTAAAGGTGTATGTCACCTTAAACACAATTGTTTTTGACGATGAAATGCAAAGGCTTAAAGAGGCTGTGCTGATTGCCGCAAGAGCAGATGTTGACGCACTTATTGTACAGAATATGGGTGTCGCACGCCTTGCCCGTCAGCTTGTGCCGTCAATGCACCTGCACGCATCCACACAAATGAGCGTTCACTCGTACCTCGGTGTAAAGGCTCTTTATGAAATGGGCTTTGAACGGGTTGTGGTTTCAAGGGAAATGAGCAAAAAAGAACTTGAAAAAGCCGCCGAAATTCCCGTTGAACTCGAAGTATTTGTGCACGGTGCGCTTTGTATGTGCGTTTCGGGACAATGCTACTTCAGCGCAATGCTCGGCTCAAGGAGCGGAAACCGAGGTGCTTGCGCCCAGCCGTGCCGTCTGCCGTTTTCGGTAGGAAAGGTTAAGGACGGTCACGCACTAAGCCTTAAAGACAACAGCATTATACCATATATTACGCAGCTGCAGGAAATGGGTGTAGCCTCTGCTAAAATTGAGGGAAGAATGAAACGCCCCGAGTATGTGTCTGCCGCCGTGCGTGCCTGCAAAGAACAGCGTGACAACGGATTTATAGGCGACGATACGGCAGAAATTTTGAAAAATGTTTTTTCACGAACAGGATTTACCGACGGTTATTATACAGGCAAAACAGGCTATGAAATGTTCGGATACCGCAGAAAAAACGATGTTGTATCGGCAGACGAAAAACTTTTTTCAAAAATCCGTCAAAGCTACAAGGACGAGCTTTCCGATATTGCAATAAACGGTACATTCACAGCGAAAATCGGCGAAAATCCGACCCTTGAAATCACGGACGGAACGCATAATATAAAAGTTACTTCCGAATTTGTCTGTCAAAAAGCAGAAAAGGTTGCGCTTGACAAGACAAAATGCGAAACCCAGCTTAAAAAGACAGGCTCAACGGCATATTTTTTTGAAAGCTTGAGTATAAATACAGAGGACAGCCTCTCGTTACCGCTTTCTGTTTTGAATGCGATGCGCAGAGAGGCACTTGCTCAACTTGACGATTTAAGGGCAAAGCGGCATAACTACAAAATAAATGATATTGAAATTACAGCACCCGACACTTCCTGTGTGCCAAAAGGCAACGGAATAAGGGCAAGAATGACTACCGCAAAGTTTTCACCCGCTTTCAAAGCCTGCGAACTTATTTATGTTCCTATTTATACCGATAACGAAAGACTGAAATCGCTTATGGCTGACGGCTGCAATATAGGTGTGGAAATTCCGAGAGGACTTTTTAAAAACGAAGAAAGAATAGCAAAAAGGCTAAGCGAGGTAAAACAGCTTGGTGTAAATGACGCACTCTGCGGAAATCTTGCCGCCGTGTATATGGCAAAAAGCGAAAATATGCGTGTGCACGGAAGTTTCGGACTTAACCTTGTAAACACATATGACCTGCTCTGGGCGGAGGAATACGGACTTGAGGATGTTGAACTCAGTTTTGAACTTACTTTCGAGCGAATAAACCGCCTGGGCGGCACAATCAAGAGGGGCATTATCACCTACGGATATCTTCCTCTTATGCTTACGGTAAACTGCCCTGCAAAGAGCGAAAACATTTCTTGCAAAACTTGCAAAAACAATTCAAAAATGACGGACAGAAAGGGTGAGAAATTCCCGCTGAAATGTGACGGAATTTGTACCGAAGTGCTGAACTGTGTACCCCTTTATATACCCCAAAATGAGTTTTCAACACTTTCAACATCTTTTTATTCACTTCGTTTAACTGTTGAAAACTATGTTGAAAATGTGGAAAGTATATGCGAATTTACGCAAAATCCGATGTTAAAAGTCAAATCAACAAGAGGTTTATATCTAAGGGGTGTTAAATAGCATTGTTAAAACAATGTTAATGTTAATAACTCTGTTTAAATTGTTTAAAAGAATTAAATTAAGGCCTTGTTACAAAAATTACAGGTTTTTAATATTCTAATAAAACATTATTAAAATTCAGTAAATTTTTCTTTTGCAAGGAATTTAAAAAAATCCTGCAAAACAAGATTACAAATGCAACTTAATTTGAAAGGACAGTTATGGAATTAAAGATAAAAAAAGTAAAAGATAACGCAAAAATTCCCAAAATTGCAACAAGCGGTGCCGCCGGTATGGATTTATATGCCTGCATTACCGAAAAAATCACCGTTGAGCCGCAGAAGATTGCGGTTATTCCCACGGGTATAGCAATCGAGTTGCCCAACCCGTCGGTTGCCGCATTTGTTTACGCCAGGAGCGGACTCGGCATCAAGCACGGAATCTGCCTTGCCAACGGCGTTGGCGTGATTGACAGCGACTACAGGGGCGAAATCTGCGTCGGTCTTTGCAATGTTTCGGATAAACCTTACACCGTCGAGCCGTTTGAAAGAGTGGCACAAATGGTGATTGCACCTGTAATCGTCCCAACCGTTACAGAAGTCAGCGAACTTTCCGATACAGAGCGTGGCGAGGGCGGTTTCGGCTCTACAGGCACAAAATAATAAAATAAAAACCTGCTCTCATCTATTTTAAAGCAAGAGCAGAATTTAAGGAGGATATTTATGTCAGATTTTAAGAAAATTAATCCGTCAGCCATCAACGAAAGCATTTTTGACCTTATCGGTAAGGATTGGGCGCTTGTAACAAGCGGAAATTCCGATAAATTTAACACAATGACAATCAGCTGGGGTGGCGCAGGCATTATGTGGGGCAAGCCTGTTGCGTTTACATTTATTCGTCCGCAGAGATATACATTTGAATTTATTGAGAATAACGGTTACTACACAATGAGCTTTTTTGACGAAAAATACCGTGACGCGCTCAAGCTTTGCGGTTCAAAGAGCGGCAGAGATATTGACAAAGTTGCCGAAACAGGTCTTACACCTGCTTTTACAGAGGACGGTATTCCATACTTTGCAGAGGCTAAACTTGTACTTGTATGTAAAAAGATGTACGCACAATTTTTGAACGGCGAAAGCATTGTTGATAACGACGCTGTAGATAAGTGGTACGACAACGACTTCCATAAAATGTATATCAGCGAAATCGTTGAGGTTTTGACAAAATAATATAATTATTTGCAATAATTAATCTATAAACAACAGGCAGGTGTAATAGTACATCTGCCTGTTGTTTTGTGTTGAAGTTACAGTAAATAAAATGCTCTGCCGGGCCTTTAAAAAGGCTTGACCTAAATTTAAATTTTTTAATCTAAACCTAATCGCATAATTCACCCAAAAATTGAAAAGCACCGTGCTGATGATTACACGGTGCTTTCCTGTTCTTAAAAAAATGAGGGGTACAATTACGGGCCGAGTGCCCGTATTGAGGAGGGTAGAACAATATACTCGGCGGTTGCGGTTCCGCCTTTTGAGTACAGTTATATTAAACTATATTTATTTGAAAATCATGTGAAGTCAATATGAAAACCTATTGAAAAAAATATTTTTCAAAACATAAAACAAATGTTTGATTTTTCAGAGAAAATATGTTATAATATTATAGGCCGTAAATAGTTTGTTACAAATCGGCACTTTTGCAATTTGTGAGGTTACTATGAAACCATTAAGCAAGAGCCAGCAGGCTATATTTAATTTTTTAAAACAGTGTGCGGATGAAGGCAGAACTCCGTCTGTGCGTGAAATATGCGAGGCTACGGGGTTAAAATCAACTTCAACTGTTCATCATCATCTAAGCGCACTCGAAGAAAAAGGACTTATTGAGCGTGAGCACGGTTTAAACCGCTGCATACGCATCGCAGGTGAAGAGCGCAGTGTAAATGTCCCTCTTGTGGGTAGTGTTGCGGCAGGTTATCCTATCCTTGCCGTTGAAGAAATCGAAACATACATACCTATTCCCGAAAGTCTTAGCCGTGGCAGGGAACTTTTTGCACTGCATGTAAAAGGCGAAAGTATGATAAAAGCAGGTATTTTTGACGGTGACATTGTAATTGTAAACCGCACACCTGTTGCGTCCAACGGCGAAATAGTAGTTGCCCTTATCGGCGACGAGGCAACGGTTAAACGATTTTATAAGGAAAACGGTCATTTCAGATTACAGCCTGAAAATGACGATTTTGAACCGATTATCGCAGATGAAGTCGCTATTCTGGGTAAAGTTATTTCATTAATCAGATATTTTTAATTTGCCCCCAAACAGCAAAATAAAAAATGTTTACTAACAAAAATTCCGGTACATTAAGGTTTAGCGGAATCCTTTGTCAAGCAATTATAAAAGGTGGTGGGTGTGGGCAAGCCCACAAATACTTTCCCTTTATGCAATCTGACGATAGGTGCTGTAAAAAACAGCATATCAAAAAGCCGAGATTCACGAAAAAGTGAGCCTCGGTGATTTTTTTGCTTGCATTCTTGAAATTGTATAAAAATATGAAGAATGTTAAAAATATTTAAAATTTGGGCATAACTCGAAAAGGTGCAAAACCAAGCACCTTTAATGTAGAAAACTTTTTAGTTTTATGTACCTTGTTGATATGGTTTTTCATTGATATTAAATTATATCACAAAAATGACTGCATTCCTACCTTTCGGTTAGAATGCAGTCGTTTTTTTATTTAGGCTGTTTTTTACAGTTCCTTTAAATGCCGTTTAAAATCGTTTAATTTGCGTTTTAATTGATTAGTAGTGTAACTTTACATTTTAAATAATAAAGCTAATACAGACTAACTATGCTGTTTCTGCTTTTTTTCATATTTAATTCCATTAGCACATTCAGCTAATTTAGTTACATCTAATTTAAACAGAAATTCGTGAGGTATCCCTTTTGGAAAAGCTTCACAGGCACATCTCCAACCATCAATATTAGGTTTTATATGTTTGCACTCACTACAAAAATGTCGTCCACAAATCATTTTGTACCTCCGTATTATTTTGAAATTTTGTATTTATTAGATTTTACACACCTATCATAAAGTTCTTTTGCTTTTTGAGGTATATGCGAATTTCTGCTTAAAAGCACTTCAGCAATACATTCTGCACCATCAGCTTTAGCAATTTCACTTATTTCCTCAACCCCTTTGTCTTTTATATCATTATTCATCAATTCTATTTCTTTTGCTGTTTTACCTTTATACGCTTTTGCGTGACCACATTCATGGATAACAGCTTCTTTTAAATTTTCGGAAAGATTAATTTCGCAAATTGCAATAGTAAGTTGAAACAATTTTTAACTCATAGGCTTTGTCAAGAAAAGTGTGTAAGTTTTTTAAAAATCATAAAAACGCATATTGTAAAATGAAGATGAAAAAATAAAAAAATATCCATAGAAACGATTTCGTAGTAGAATTAAGTTACCACAACAAAAATCCGAAAGGAAACCGTCACTATGGATCCACTTAAGTTTATTTTCTGTACCGTCGGCGCTGTTTACGGAAAATCTTGTTGCGCCAATCATACAATCCTTTGAAAAATTACCGTATGTGCTCGGGTTACTGCTTTTATTGGTTTCATTATCCCGGGTGAGCACACTGTCAAGCGGAGTGAGAGCTGAAGTTTCGGTAATGTAAATTTTTCTCGGATTCTGCATTCTCATATAAAGGTCAAAGCAAAGGCAATCAACACCGGGAGTTGCCTGCGACCAATCGGCATCTTCGTCGGGCTGTGCCGACTTATTCATAGCATACCTGCTTATTCTCCGCAGAAATATATGCCGATAATTCCCGTTGACTGTATTCTTCTGTTTTGAGAAACAGTTACCTTACAATCAGCTGTTTCTTTGATTTTACCTGCAATCTCGTCGGCAACCTCACTTCCAACACCTGCAAAGCTGATAAATACAGGCTGTCCCTCAACACCGCCGAATGAAGAAACAGTGTCGCCGATAGCTACATCGTATCTTGTAACGCCTGCATAAAGTTTTAAGAGTTTTGCGGAACCGTGGGTGTACATTGTGAGTGTAATACCCTTTGGTGTGGGCGCAATCATAATTGCTCTGATTGCCGCTGTTGCCGATACAAGGTGGTCGGCAAAGTCTGTTCTGCCCTCAGATGCGTATTTTTCGGCAAGCATTGCCATAAGTCCTACCGAACCTGCCGCATAAGCCGCCTCGAATACCTCTTTTTTCTTCTTAAAGAGCTTATTTTCGCCCTTTGCCTCTGCAATTTTTTCTTTTGCTGTTTTTTCAGCCTGATGAACTTCGTCTTTAGCTTTCTTTTTAACATCAGCTATAGTATCGTTCATCTTCTTGGTAGTTTCTTTTTCAAAATCAGCCATTCTCTTTTCGCATTCTTTGGTAATGGTCTTGATTTCTTTGGCATGGTTATCGTTAAGTTCTTTTACATTCTTAGCGTTTTCCGCATTAATATCGGCAGTCTGCTTTTCGTAATTCTTAATCTGAGAGGTGTAATCCGCTTTCATGGAAGTAAGCTGTCCCTCGTAATCGGATTTCAAATTAGCTGTTGCGGTTGCGTTTTCTTTATTAATAGTATCAATTCTGTTTTCATAATCGCTCTTAAGCTGTGCAACCTCGTTGCTGTGGTTAGTATTTAACTCGGCAATCTTATTTGCATTATCTGTGTTGAGCTTTGTTACATATTCGTTGTGAGCGGTCTGTGCGTCGTCAAATTCTTTCTGCTTTGCACTAAGTCGGTTTGCAAAATTTTCTTCCGCAATTCTTGTTTTTTCGGCAAAGTCGGCATTCATCTGCTCTACCTGCTTTGCGTGACTTTCTCTTTCGTTTTCAAGAGCAGCGATTTTGCCCTCCTGTGTCTTTATAATGTTTGCCTGCTCCTCAATCTTTTGCTTTTGCTCTGCGATTTTCTGCTTAAGTTCCGTAATCTCCGCAGTAAGTTTTTCAAATTCTTCTTTGCGCACTGCCTCTGTCTGTGCCTCAAGTACCATTTCCTTTACCTTTTCGGGGCGGTCAGCCTCTTCTTTGGCAAGGGCATTTTCTTCTTCGTACTTTTCCTGCAGCATTTTTCTGAGTGCGGGGTTAGTGGTAATCGACATCATAAAATGCTGAAATTCCATAGCAAGATATACATCTTCCTTGTTCTCGTCAGTCATCTTACCGTTGTACTCTTCGCCTACGAGTTCAAAGCCCTGCTTTTTGTATGTATCAAGGAAGCTCCACAACTCTACTGCCTTTTTAAAGTTAGGGTTTTCCTTGAGCAGGTTAGTCTGTGTGAGCGGCGGTTTTACCTGCGGTTCTTTTGCAATCTCTTTCATAAGCGGAGTTGCAAGACACTCGTTAAGTCCCTGGCGAATTCTGCGGATACGGTCAAAATCTGAAAGCGACTCAATATCCTCTACATCAAGGTCTTCTGCAAGTGATTCGTGGTTTTCGTTTACATAATTAACGCTGAAATCAAGCTTTTGCTGATTAAGCTCAAGGTGACGGTTCATTGTTATATTATTGTAAGAATCGTTAGGTACATCTTTCATTTTTGAATATTTGTCATCAACAAACACAAGCGCCTTGTGAATAAGGGTCAAAAGCACACGATTTTCGTAAATAGCAAAACCCTCCTCACGCTCAACCGTAAGAATTTTCTTTGCCTTTTTAATGCGAACAACATTTTCTGCCTGTTTGATAAATCTGCGCTGTTCGTCAATTGCTTTTTGAATATACGGCAGGGTTTCTTCGATTGCGATAACCCAATCCATATCAATTACTTTTTCATTAGTTTTGCCGAATATAGAATCTTTGCCCTCGTCCCCGTCTTTGAGAGCCTCTTCTATATAATTGTGAGTAAAATCCGATTTCAGCATATCCTGCATATACTTGTAAGATCTGTAATACTTACTAAAATCTGCCATTTTAGACACTCCTTATAATTTTATTTTAGCGTAACAAAAGCCATTATATATAGTTTATCAGCAAAGATGAACAATGTCAATAAATCAGCTAAAGGGCAAACAAAGTTCGCCCTTATTTTGCAAATTATACAAGCTTTTTGAGCATCTTTAAGTAGTCTTTACATTCGTTCATATTCTCTTCACCGAACAGCTCGTCAAGATAAGCGAGCAAGCCGTCAATTTCATCTCTTATATAAGAGAGATTAAGCGCCTCAAACTTTCTGAAAACTTTGCGGGCAAGAACATAATCAAGTCCGTCGATTTCTGTACTGTAGTTTTCCATACCTACTTTCAGCTGTGCGCTTACTGAAATGCTTAAATTGAGGTTATCTACACCGGCAAAAGTATTTACGCTGAATCACGCAACCGTTGTGGTAACCATAGAGAGCAAAGTGATGACAGTTATAAAGATTATCAAGCATTTACGCTTATGACGAGAGATATTTTCGGTCATCATACGCTCAACAGCTTTATCAAAAAACTCATCACGCACTCCCCCTCTCTTGTAATTTTCCGCATTCACAAAACAGTTTGTTTGTAAACATTACTACATTTTTTCTATAAGCCACTATATTATTTTAATACTTTTGGCACACCATTTCAACGGAAATATCAATATTAGAATAACTTTTGTATAGTTGCACTAACAAAACAGCAAAAGTTCGGTATTTTGAATAGTTTATATTTTTACGGATTATATCTTTTTATTATTCTATCTGTTGATAAATGACAATAAAAACAAAAAAACTTCCTTGTAAAAAGGAAGTTTTTTTGATAAGATATAAAAAAAGACAAAAATTGAATTTTTCTGAGTTTTAAATAAATATTACAAATCTTTAATCAATGTGAATTTTATATTCACATTATATTTTTGGAATAAAGAAGATTTAATTTTGTTTCTGCACGATTTTGTACTCGTCATAGAGTCTGAAATAATGGCATTGTTCGGTATTGCCTGTCAAAAACTTTTCCATTTCGTCTTCATCAAGACTCAAAGAACAGTAGTCACCGTACTCGTCATCTTCCACAAAATATGTGCATTGGTCACAACGATCAGCCATTGTTGTCACCCTCCCTTAAAAAGCCGTACTTATCGTAGGTATATTCTTTATAGTTGTCTATCTGCTCAAAAACCTCTTGTTCGGTATTTGCTACGGTAAAGAGTTTAAGACAATCGTCACTCATAAAGCCCTCTGATACGGACTTTTTCATCATATTTATGAGTGAATCGTAATATCCGTTTACATTGTACATAACAATCGGCTTTCTGTGCTGACTAAGCTGTTTGAGAGTAAGCACTTCAAAAAATTCTTCAAAAGTGCCGATACCGCCTGCGCAAATTACAAAAGCGTCCGCACGGTCTTCCATTACACCTTTACGCTCACGCATTGTGTCCGTAAAAACAAGTTCTGTGCACTTGTCGTAAAGAACATTGTCTTTCTTGAAAAATTCAGGCGCTACACCTATAAGTTCACCTTTTTCAGAGGTTACGCCCCTTGCGGTCGCACCCATTACACCGTATTTTCCTGCGCCGTAAATTACGGCGTCGCCACGGTTTGCAATCGCTCTGCCCAGACTTTCGGCGGTATCTATATAAATTTTCTCTATCTGCTCGCTTGAAGCACCGAATACGCAAATTTTCATTTTATTTATCCTTTCATAATATAAAATCTTAAAAACAATTATAAGCAATATAAGGTTTATTTTCTGACCTTATTATACAATATTAAAATATAAAGTCAACATACATCTTGTAAAGGAAGTGTTTTTTTATGGCTGAGTCGTCTGCCAAATTAAAGAAAAAACAAGTTGATCCCTTAAAACGAACGGTATTCAGTCTTGCACTGCCGATATTTTTTCAGTCACTGCTCGGACTTTCGCTCGGCTACATTGACACTATTATGCTGTCAAACTACAATGACATTGCAGTCGGTGCAATAGGCAATGCAAACTCTATTCTCGGATTTTTAAACCTTGCGTTCAACATTATATCGAGTGCAACGGGCGTTATTGTAAGCCAATACCTCGGCGCAAAGCAATTTGAAAAAATGAATAAAATCTACACGGTTGCAATTTCATTTAACCTTGCGCTAAGCGTGGTAATAAGTCTTATTGTATTTTTGTTCAGCGAACCCCTACTTATTATTATGCAGGTACCTGCCGAAATGATACCTGACGCCAATATGTATATGAAAATAGTCGGCGGTACAATATTTACACAGGCGGTCTTCAATGCTTTTTCATCAATATTTATGAGCCACGGCAAAACGGGATTCGGAATGTTTGTATCCCTCGGTATGAATATTGTAAATATCGTGGGTAACTACTGTTTCCTTTACGGCCCGCTTTCTTTTCTTGACCTTGGCACAGAGGGTGTTGCGATTTCTACATGCTTAAGCCGTATTTTTGCGCTTGTAGCCGCAATTATTTACTTCTATAAGGTTATTCAAGGCAGACTCGGTATTAAATACCTCCACCCGTTCCCTATAAATATTCTTAAAGAATTGTTAAAACTCGGAATCCCGACCGCAGGTGAAAACATAAGCTATAACTTTTCACAGCTTGTGCTGCAGGCACTTATCAACACAATGGGAATGGTCGCAATTAACGCACGAATTTACGCAAATATGATGTGTACTTTTACATATATGTTTGCTTATTCCGCTGCCATTGCAACGCAGATAATTGTAGGACACAGCGTTGGCGCAAACGACTACGACTTTGCATATAAAAGAGTTATGAAAACGCTAAGAATCGGTATGATAGTTTCGATTTCCATTGCCGTTATTAACTGGCTTGTATCGGGATATACTTTCAAAGCATTTTCAGACGATATGGCAGTTGTCGAGCTTGCTTCAAATATGATGTTCATTTCGATTTTCCTTGAAATAGGCAGAACAACAAACATTGTAATCATTAACTCCATGAAAGCCGCAGGCGATGTAAAATTCCCGACAATACTTGCAATCTTCTCAATGTGGGGCATAAGCGTACTGCTTGCGTATGTGCTCGGAATTGTAATGAATATGGGACTTGCAGGCGTATGGATAGGTATGGCGTGCGATGAAATATTCAGAGGAATTATTGTGTTTATCCGTTGGCAGAGAGGCACTTGGAGAGGCAAAAGAATCGTATCTTCCGCCGCATAAGTTATATTTAAAATTGTATATTATAATCAGTCCTGTAAGGCTTTAATGCTTTGCAGGACTTTTTGTATGATTTTTTGGATTTTTATTAAAGGTTGACCAAACTTTCAGAACAAAACCTTATTATTTAACGAAACCCACTCTTAGGCAAATCCTGATAACCAAACAAAAAGTATTGACAAACAATTTTGTTTCTTATTATAATAAACAGGCAGAAAATTCTGAATATATCAAAAATAAGGAATATAGGAATAATATGAACGAATTTAAATTTTACGGTGAAGAAAACACGGAAAACGATGATGCCGTTCAGTTACGGGAACAACAGGCAGAAAAAGAGGCAGAAAAAGAAAGAAAATACAAAAAACACTCTGTTTTGGACAACACAGCTTTATTTCTGTTTATCGTGTTAATTGCGGAAAATACGATACTCTTTGCAACAAGAATATTTTTCCAAGAAGAAATGTATGCAAAAGCTATGCCTTTTTTTATGGAACTGTTTATACTTGTTCTGGGCGCAGGCATTTTTTCGGCATACAGATATATTTACCACTCGCTCACAATAACTAATATGAAAGCAATAATCATTACGGAGGCTGTTCTGATAGTCGGCGAATTTATTGTATACAGCTTTTGCGTCCCCGTACTGCTGTGGTTTTTGATTGCTTTAAGCGTCGCTTTCATTATATATGCGGTAAAGTATTTGAATTGCAATATATTTATACGGCTTGCTATGTGCCTTGTGCCTATTGCAGTGCTTTTGGTGTGCAATATCATTTGTTTAAGAAGTTTTGAATTTACTCCACGGTATGTTTATATATCAACTTCGGGTTATAGCGACAAAACAAACGATGAAAGTAACTTTTATTATAAAGAACCAATCAACACAGTATATGCTGATGCTATTGACAAATATGTGTACTCCGACGACTTGAAGGACAACGCAATAGACGAAATAATAAACCTTACAGATGCGGTTTCCGGTACATTAATGGGAATACGCAGTACCAAAGATACATATGACAGCTTAAACTATTTAAATGAGATATACAGCAAAGTTATGCCTATGGGTGATGTAATTAATGTTGACAACAGATATAACGACGAATTTTTTAAAAAATATTCGTTATACTTATGTGCGGTAGAGTTAGACAACAAAGACGATACCGTGGTATGTACAAATATGTACTACTCCGAAAGATATACAAGCCCCCACATAACTTACTGCCGCAGTAAAGAAAACAGCGAAGATAACGAAAAAGCCGTATGCATTATTATTTATGAAGTGCCCGTTGATGTTGAAGCAAAAGTTTATACAAAACTCGGAGGCTTTTCGGAGAAAACCGCACAAATCAGATACCGCTGACACAACGGTGTGCATAAATTATTGCAACAATATTGACTTTTACAGCAGATAATAATAAAATTAATATGTTGAGGAAAAACCGCCTCAAAATTAAATTTGGAGTAATTTTGCAATGAAAAAAATTTTTACTAAGTCGATTATAACCACACTTGTATGTTCAATGCTTGTCATAACTGCGGCCGGTTGTTCAAACGGCACAAATGCCGAATTGAGTAGCAGTACACCGACAGAAACTCAAGCGACACAGGCACAGACAACCGCACCCGAAGGAGTGAATTTCAGCCTTGATGCTCTGCATGCACCGCTGGAAAATCCGGCAGACCCATTTGCCGGATATTGGAGAATAGCGGAAGGCGCAGGCTCTAAACTTGAAAGTTTTACTTTTTTGTTTAACGGTAAAGGCGGAGCATCGATTATTGTGGGAAATATGGGATATTGCGGCAAATATTCGGTCGGCACTGACGAAAGTACAGGCGAAGAAACCTTTAAATGTCAGCTTATGTTCGGCATTAACGGCGAGTATTCATATACAGTTGCCGAGGACGGCAAAAAAATTACAATTACAAATAACGGTGAAGATTCAGTGCTTGAAAAGGTGGATAATCCGACCTTTGTTCCAAGCGCACCGGAAAATCCGCAGATAGACGAAAAACTTGTAGGCGCATGGGACAGCGGAACAGGACTTTACTATTACTTTGGCGAGGACGGCAGAATGTACTGCAACTCCTACGGCACAACATTTACATATTTCACATACAATACAAAACTCAATAAGGTGACAGCCGTTTATGATATGGACGGCGAGCAGACAGACACATATGATTATACCTTTGACGGCAATGACCTTGTGTTTGACGGAATGAAATATACACAAATAACACCTGAAAAAATGCTCTCTGCAATACAGTCATATTGATAATCGAATATTTAAAGACCGCTATTTTGATGATAGCGGTCTTTTTTGTATGTTTATTAAATTACAGATTTTGAAAAGCATCAAAATTCCTGCCAAACAATTATAAAAGTTTGGTCAACCTTTTAAAGGCTTGACCTAAATTTTTAAATTTATTAGTTTGACTATTCGCTAAACCAAACTCACACCAATCTGAAAGTAATACTCGGGAAATTATCTTCCCCGCCGCAATTGCCGTTATTGTAAGAAATTCTGATTTTTTCGCTTTGAACACTTCCGTCCGTAAACTGCACGCTTACATCAATCTCTGCCCCGTCAACAATTTTTGAAAGTATGCTGTTATTTATATTTTCCATCTTTGTTTCAAGAGCATTTTCCTCATCTGTAACTTGAATTTCTCCGTCATCACTCATACAATTTTTCGCTCTCATACTTAAAAGTTCACTGTCAAGTCGGTAATATTCGTCTACCCAATTGTCAATTTCACTGTCTGTTCTGTCGGTTTCAACCATAAGATTTATCGCTTTATCAAGTTTTATCTCCTGTTCGTTTTCACTCGGGTTTTTTACCGTAAATGTAAATCCGTCACAAAACTCCCCATATAAACCGTCCGAATGTTCTTTAAATTCCGCTTTTGTATATTGTGAATTATCAAGACTTCCGTAATTTGAAAAATCTCCGATTTCGGCTATACCGTTATAATAATTATAACTATTGCCGTCTTCTGCATCTTCCGAATTTTCATTATCGTTTATATATGAATTTATAAGAAAATAAATTCCTTTTTGTTTTGAATTAAATGTCACGCTCTCAATATTTTTTCCGCTGATTTTAAGGTTTGTAAGTTCAAAATCATTAAAATAATCGGTTTTTCCCTGTGCGTTTCGATAAATCGTGTCATCATTATTAAAATCTTTCAATAAATATTGACTTCCGTTGACCGACGAAAATACACCTATTTCAGACTTGTCCTCAATTTCGGCGGCGTTTGCCGTTATTGTAAAAATATTTTTATTTGAGGAAATTCGCTCTGTATTCGGTTTAAAAAATCCTGCATATATTGCAACAAATACAAACACTGCGGCTATTGCTGCCGCTGTTCCTGTTTTCAAATTGAAAACTTTGTGCGATACATTGTTTTGTTTATATTGTTTTTCGGTATCACGCATTACTTTTATCAATTCAGCTTTCTGCTTTTCGCTAAGTTTAATATTTTTCACATTATTTTTATATACTTCCGCATTAAAATCTTTTTTATCAGTCATATGATTGCTCCCTTTCAATAATTTCTCTAAGTTGTTTTCTGCCCCTTGCAAGTCTTGATTTAACCGTTGATTGTGTTACATTCAGTATTTTTGAAATCTCACTGATTTTTAAATCTTCATAATAAAACAAATAAATCGCAACGCTGTACTTTGGCGGCAATTGCATAACGAATTGAAAAATTGCTTTATCAAAAGTATTATCCGACACACCCTGTTCTCTTGCCTCGGCAAGCGGTACGCAATGGCGAACATATGCCGATGTTTTACAGCTTTTGGCGCAATTTACGGCAACACGCAAAAGCCATGCCTTCAGATGACTGCGGTCTTTTATTTTATGTTTGTTTTTAATTAATCTTATAAAAACTTCCTGACACACATCAAATGCGTCAGCACTGTTTTTTGTTATGTTCAAAGCCACCCTGTAAATCGTATCGGAATATTCGTTTACGACATCAGTAACAAAATCATCGTTGTTTAAATCATTCATTATTTCACCACCTTTGTATATAACACTTTTTTAATTATAAAAAGGTTGCAAAAATATTTTTATTTTAATGGGAATTTATTGAAAGTTGGGAAAATTATGGTTTAACACAGTGTTTAAGGCAAATAATTTAAAAATTCAGGTCAAGCCTTTTTAAAGATTGACCAAACTTTTATAATTTTTACGAAATACTCTGCTAAACCCTAATTATTAACTTTATTCCAAAATTCAAACAGACCATTTAAACTCCATACAAAAATAATCACCACCCTTAACAGGTGATGATTAAAAATTATTATAAAATTTGTTAGTTATATTGCAGCTTTTAATTTTCGGATACAGATTCATCAAGAACGGTTTTATCATATTCTTTTTCCGATATTACAGAACCGTCGCTGTTACAAAACCTTAATACCACAATCGGATTTTCTTCCTTTACATTGCCTAAAAGCTGCTCCATCAACGGCTTTACGGTCGATTTCATTTCTTCAAACTTTTCGTCAAACGCTTTCTTTATCTGCGGCAATGCCTCATCGCCTACAGTTTCAAGATATTTGTACTCGTAAACAAATTTGTTATCCTCCGCATAGCAATCAAAATCATACATACACTCATATGATTTTTTCATACTGTCTATGGCCTTTTGGGTTTCTTCTGCGTTTATATAGTCCTCTATGCTCGCAAAACTTTTTTCATCACCGCTGTTCTGTGCGGATATTTGCGTAGTTTCGGTTTTACTGCTTTTTGTTTCAGAATTATTCGTGCAGGCAACAAATATCAATGCTGTAGCAATGCAAATGAATATTGCAAAAAATCGTTTCATAAAAACCTCCCTGTTGTTTAATAATATTTTCATTTTATCATAAAAAGTTATATAAAACAACAATCACCACCCATAAAAGGTGGTGAGCTGACAACTTTTCACTTATACCGATTTCTCATCGCTTGAATTAACATCTGATGTTGTTTCCTCAAGGATTGACTTATCAAATGATTTTTCTGTGATTACAGAACCGTCATTATTTACATACTTTACAGAAATAATCGGATTTTCAATATCTACATACTCTAAAAGTTCTTCCATAAGATCAGATAAAGTAGAATCCATATCTTCAAAAGTATCATCAAGTATATTCTTCACATTTTCAAGCTTATCATCGGAAATCTGCTTTGTAAACTTATATTCATATATGAGTGCATCACCGTCAGCATAACAATCAAAATCATAAAGAGTTGTTGAAAGGGTGCTTTTCATAGTTTCAATAGATTTTTTCGTATTTGGATATTCAAGATATTCCTGAATACTCGCAAACATTTTAGAATCATCTTTGTTAGACTCTGCCTGCGAACTCTCATCGTTTGATACTGTACTATTAACAATTTCTGCACTGCTTTCAACATTATCGCCTTTGTTACTGCCAGTACATGCTGTAGCAGATACTATCATAACAGCACAAATAACTACCGCAAAAAATTTTTTCGTTTATTTTTCTCTCCTCTTTTTTGTCGTTTATTAGCAACATATTTTGTGTTATTATAACATAAAATCAAATAATCGCAATAAAAATACACATTTTACAAATTGCTAAACAATATTTTGAAAGTATAACTGTATCATACTAAATTGTATATTTTTTATTGGTAATAATGATATGTAAATTTTGATACTATTATAATGTACAAACAAATTTTATTGTGTTTGCCAAGCAATTATAAAAGTTTGGTCAACATTTTCAAAGGTTGTAGGTATGGGCAAAAACCCAATACTTTTTACTAACGCAGTTGTGTTCAAGCCGGCAAACAGCGTGGCTGTTTGCACCTGATAAATTGTTATATCGGAAGATATTATGAACCCGCAAGCCTTTAAAAAGGCTTGACCTAAATTTGTTAATTACTTAACTTAAACAGTACGATAAAAAACCTTTATAAACGATCTAAATTAAAAGCCGAACACAAAATCTGTGCTCGGCTTAATGCATTCAAAAATCAATCATATTCTATTGTATAACTTTCTGTATTTCCGGTAATCTTTACGGTATGCTCTTTATTATCCGCATCTTTTACTTTAACTTATGCCTTTCCGTCGGCAAGGTCATCAGTAATATCAATGCTATAATTAAGATCGGCAATTTCAAGGTAAACTCTTCCGTCTTTGCTCACTAAGTTTGCATCAACACTTTCGCTATATTTGACTTTATCATCACCAACCAAATCGGTTTTTACAATTTCGTTGCTTTGATCGTCAACCGTAACAACAAGGATGGTTTCAAACAAGCTTTCGCCTGTTGCTGCATAAACTACAGCGTTACTTGCCACAAGCAAAATTACGGCGGCTGCAACAATATAAATCACCTTACGAACAGCGTGTGTCTTTTTATTAGTTTTTTCTTTATTCATAGCCTGCACCTTTCTTAAGAGCTCATCAGATGCGTGAATATCATCAAATGTGCTCTTGTAAAATTCTTTATTATTTTTAAATTTGTTCATCATTCCACGCCTCCTTTAATTGTACCCTTAGCTTTTTTCTTGCTCTCATAAGTCGGGTTTGCACATTGGTTTCGGAAATGCCGAGTATTCGAGAAATTTCCCGTACACTGTAGTCCTCATAATAATATAAATGCAAGACTATACTGTATTTTTGTGGAAGTGACATTACTTCGGCAAAGAGCTCGGATTTTTCATTTTCAATATATACCGGCTCTTTTTCAAGCTCCTCAAAAGAAGATATTTTTTTGTTCCACGGAGATTTCCAAATATTTTTACATTCATTTACCGCAACCCTGATAAGCCATCTTCGGATATGATCTTCGTTTTCAAAATCTATATCAGATTTTAACAGCTTTAAAAAGGTATTCTGAACAGCGTCTTCCGCATCGCTTTTGTTTTTGCAAATATTTATTGCACTGCGATACACAATATCAATGTATTGCTCAGATATTCGATTAAATTCGTTGTCAGTCATACCTTTCCTCCTTATGAAATTTTTACTACGAAAGACCTTTCAATATATGAACAATTTAAATGGCAAAAATATCACAAAGTAAATAAAAAATTTTTGTTTAGCACACAAGTTAAGCTAAATAATTAAAAAATTTAGGTCAAGCCTTTTTAAAGGCTTGCGGGTTTGGCTATTGTTAGATTGCGTTAGCAAAAAGTATTTGTGGGTTTGCCCACACACCCACGACCTTTGAAAAGGTCGACCAAACTTTTATAATTGCTTGACAAAGCAGTATGCTAAACCATAATTTATTATTGTTATCCAGCATTAAAAATAGACCTTACACAAACTTTCACGCACAAATGGCAAATAAAAAAGCACTACCGAAGTAGTGCTGTAATCTCAAAACTCACCTTAAAGGTGTATATTAAGGGGAGTACCCTGAAAACTGAATAAAGGTTAAGCAAACCATTAAGAAGTAATATTGTAAATACTTTAATAAGCTGACCAAAAGACTCTTGTGGTCAAGCCCTCGACCTATTAGTACTGCCAAGCTAAATGCCTCACGACACTTACACACGCAGCCTATCAACCTCGTAGTCCTCAAG
>OLIR01000018.1_pt1 | contig 190367 bp, 171 predicted proteins | sample 1609741 | NCBI WGS metagenome assembly OLIR01 (sample SAMEA4350169, study PRJEB24818) | metagenome | biome: human; feature: gut; material: faeces | place: Denmark | collected 2013-09
TTGGTGGGGTAAGGGGATGAAATGGCTTGTCACGAGAAATACAGCAATCAAATAAAGCCCCAAGACACCATAATGACAATTTTGAGTCCGACAAGCGATTTATTGAAACAGTTGCGGAATTAAGGATATACTTTTCCATAATATGTTTCTCCTTTATCTGTCTTATTTAATGTTGTTGTTTATTTCACTGCTACTTTCTTACCGCCTACGATGTATATGCCTTTGGGCAGCTTGTCGAGGCTCTTGCCTGCGTAGACGCCGGTTACGGTGTAAATCTTCTGGCTGTCGTCGTTGCCGTTCATAACGCCGTCTATGCCAGTTGTGCCGCCGTCGCCGTCGAGCGAGAAGCCTTCAGGAGCCTGCGATGCGTCTGTTATGTCGATGGCAAGGAATGCGCGGTTGGCTGTGTATTCGAATGCTGCGCCGTCGGCTGCGCCCCAGTAGAATCCGCATTTGCCGTCGTTGCCAAGTGCAAGCTTGTAGTATTTAACGTTGGTTCCCTCAACAAATGTCATTCCGTCTGCGTCAACGTTGTCTGCGCCATAGAGCATGTTGCCTGCAGGAGCCGTTTCTTCAGATGTAGTGTAGTTCACAGTGTAGTCGCCTTTCTCGCCTTTAAGCACGATAGGAGTCTTAGCAGGAACAACAGTGCCCGGCTGATAGTTGTAGCTTACGGTGAGCTGGCTTGTCTCATTGTTGGCTTTGGTTACAATTCCGCCCTGCACATTCTCCGGCATTACAAACGCCTTGTCGGTGTAGTATGTGGCGAATCCGGCGTCGGTGATATTAAATGCAACTTTTTTATAAAGTTGTACTTTTAAAGTTCCAGAGTCAGATGTATATAATCTAAAATCATTTGTATTACTATTATAACGAATTTCACGATTACCATTAATGTTGGTAATTGAGGCATTTCCGTCTCTTGTAAATGATATATTCCAATTTGTATTTTTATTAATTGCGAATGAGGTGCTGCTTTCGTATCCAATCTGACCTTGGATAGTTTCTAAGATATAGTTGCCGTCTGTTCCTTCTGATAAAACTATTTCATATGGATTTTCATTGTTGTTTTCCGTATCAAATCTTGCAAAACCATCCTGCAAATATGTATTAGTAATGTTACCATGTCCATCTTCATCAATAAATCCAAGAGCAGTATTATTGCTTTCATTTATTATAACATACGTAGCCCCTATGCTTATTTCGTCAATTGATGTTATCTTTTTATATACAGATTTTGTAAGATTAAGTTTGGTATATGTGGCTGATACCTCACTGCTATTTTCCAATACTCCGTTAGGATCAACTGTTATGGCGCGTATTGTTGTTGTAGCATCTATAGTAAGTCCTTCGCTCGGAAATTCAGTTGAGTTGGCGTCGAGTGTAGCCTCCGGGTCTGTAGTATAAACAATCTTTCCGCCTTCAGTGGCTGTTGAGGCTGTAACGGTCAATGTGTTTGCGAACGATGTGCCTGATGCTGGATTGAATGTCGGGGCTGAACATTGAGTGGTTGAAGATTCTTTAATATATGTAATGGCTATTTTTTGTATTTCGCAAGAACTTTTAGTGTTGAATGTAACTTTCTTTTCTTTCCCTGTCCATAAATTTCCATTCGTTTCGTTAAAGTATATTTTTGAACCTTCAAAGTCAATATTAGTTATATATCCGTCTGTTGGTGCTTCGAAAGAAATAGAACCTCCATTCGTATAGCATCTTAATGTATATTTTCCTTTGCTATTCCATATTCTTGTATATTCGGAACCTTTAGTACAGCTAAATGTAATTTCTTGATATGTAAATGGGGTTGTAATGTTTACCCCCTTTCCACTTTCAGGTGGTGTAAAACCCATGTCGATAATACCCTCTTCTGTGGAGAAATCAAATGTTACAGTTTTCGTCTCTTGTCCCCATACATTTACCGAGGCCAAGCACATAAGGGTCAGCAGCCAGAGCGCCAATCCTCTTCTTTGTGTGTGTAAAAGTTTTTTTATAAAATTAGTGTTATAAATTAGTCGATTTTTTAATAGTTAATATCTTGTATTATATCTTATGCAGGTGAGATTTTGTGTGCCTCAAGAGATAATTCAGAATCGTAATATATCCAAGGTGCAAATATATGGATATAATTCCAATAAATATAAAAAATGTAAATAAATTATTGCTTTGAAACTAATTTATAATGAAAACGTAAAACTGTATATGTTACGTGCTTGTTTGTCGATTCGTTTTTGCGCCTTAATCTTATTCATTAATATGTGCTTTGCGGCATGTCGTGGCTTTATACTTTTGTCGGTAATAAAGCTAAAATGACGTTAAAGACTTTGTGTTTTGGCGTGCGGCAGGATGACATAAATGCATATTTTATTATTTTTGTGGAAACATTAAACACCGGCGCTGTACGGGCTGTATTAGCTGCGACACGCCAAATATAATACGAGGATATGATGAAACATACTGTTTTGCTGACATTCTTTATGGCGCTGACCGGTCTTTCGGCACACGCCGCCGGCTATGACGACAAGGCCATGCAGGTGAAGGAGATAAGGCTGAGTAACGGACTGACCGTGTGGATAAACGAAGACCACTCGCTACCTAAGGTGTTCGGCGCCGTGGTGGTGAAGGCAGGAGCTGCCGACTGCCCAAATACGGGCATTGCACACTATTTTGAGCATATGATGTTCAAGGGCACCGACAAGATTGGTACGGTGGACTATGATAAGGAACGGCCGTGGCTCGACTCGATATCAGCTAAATACGACCTGCTGGCGCAGACCGCTGATGAGACAACGCGCCGGCAGATACAGGCCGACATAAACCGGCTTGGCGCAAAGGCTGCCGAGTATGCCATACCCAACGAGTTCAGCAACCTTGTGTCGCGCTACGGAGGTTCGGGACTTAACGCCGCAACGAGCCTCGACTATACCGTATATTACAACACGTTCCTGCCGCAGTATGTAGATCAGTGGGCGTCGCTCAACAGTGAGCGCCTTGTCAGTCCCGTGTTCCGCCTGTTTCAGAGCGAGCTCGAAACTGTGTACGAGGAGAAAAACATGTATTCCGACAATGTGCTGATGAGTGCATACGAACGCGTGATGGAAAACTTCTTCGGCGGCACGCCTTATGCCTATCCGATAATAGGCAGCACCGAAAGCCTGAAGAATCCGCGGTTGAGCGAGATGCAAGGCTTCTACGACCGGTATTATGTGGCAGGAAACATGGCACTGATACTTGCCGGCGATGTGTGCACCGACTCCATAATGCCGCTGATTGAGCGCACTTTCGGGCGTATAAGGGCAGGCGAGGCTCCGGCGCGCAGCGAGTTTACGCCCGTGTCGCTCGCATCGCAGCCCGAAGTAAGGCTGCGCATACCTTATCCTATAGTCAAGGGCGAGCTTATGGCATTCCGCACTCCGCCGCACGGACATGCCGACGAGGCAGCGCTCGACATAGCCGTAAGACTGCTGACTAACAACTTCGGTTCGGGCAAGCTCGACTCTATAAGCAACAACGGCGACGCGCTTATGGCCACGGCCATGACTGCCGCGCTGAAGGATGCAGGCATAACGTTTGTGGCAGGAGTGCCGAGTCTGCCGTTCGGCTCGCGCAAGAAACTTATGCGCAGGTGCATGGAGCAGGTGGACAAAGTGAAGAACGGCGACTTCGGCGACAGCGACCTGCAGGCGCTGAAGATGGAAACCGGGCGAGAGCTGAAGCGCAAGCTGGAAGATGCCGACAAACGTGGATGGATGATGGTTGAGGCTTACGGCAACGGCGAAGAATCATGGGCGGAGTATCTTGCACGTGAGCAGGCTGTAGAGAATGTGAGCCGTGACGACGTGATGCGCGTGGCGCGCAAATATTTCAACAACGAATACATGGACTTCGTGAAGAAATACGGCAGCTATCCTTCCGACAAGGTGTCGCAGCCGGGATATAAGCCCATGCCTGCAAAGAACATAACGGCGCAGTCGGCTTATGCCGCCATGCTCGACTCTATGGGGCACAAGGATGTTGAGCCGCGCATAATCGACTTCGACCGTGACGCCTCTCGCATAAGTCTCGGCCGCATGGCAGAGCTTTATGCCGTAAAGAATAACATTAACGATGTGTTCACCCTTCAGCTTATCTATCACAAGGGAAAGGTGGCCGACCCGCGTCTTGGTGTGCTTGAATCGTATATCGATGCGCTCGGCACCGACTCGCTTACAAGTCAGCAGCTGCGCCGTGCCCTGCAGAACGTCGGTTCTACGCTCGGTTTCAGTGCCGGCAACAATTCGTTCACCATATCCATGCAGGGCTTTGAGCGCAACCTTGAGCCTTCGTTGAGGCTGTTGGCCCATTTCCTCTCGTCGGTTAAGCCTGACAAGAAGCAGATGTCTGAACTGAAACGTGCGTGGCGTCTTAACGACATGGCGTTTGTGAAGGACAATTCGAGCATAGCAAAGGCTGCGCTGTCGAAGATAGTCTACGGCGACAAGTCGGCTTATCTCAGCCGTGTGTCTGTCGGTGATGTCAAAAAGATGAAGCCCGAAGAACTTGTAAGTCTGTTTGACAGTCTGCAGAACGTGCAGCTGTCTGTCGTTTATTGCGGCAGCCGCGACGCAGCGTCGGTAGGGCAGGAGGTGAGCCGTCTGTTGCCTGTTGACAAAGCCTCTGAACCATATACTGACACATACAAGCCACTGATGCAGTATGACGCCCCGACAGTATATATATTAGACAACCCAAAGGCGCGCCAGACCGTAGTGGCCACATACACGCCGCTTGCCCCACTGCCAGACCAGGACGGGCGCACTTGTCTGCAGCTGTGGAGCCGCTATTTCGGAGGTGACATGTCGTCTGTGATGTTTCAGGATTTGCGCGAACTGCGTTCGTTTGCCTATTACGCTTACGGCACGGCAGAGTTGCCGTCGCCAGTGCTTCATGCTGACGCTCCCGTAGGCTTCACTACAATGATGGGCACTCAAGCCGACAAGACAATGGATGCCGTGGCTACGCTCGACAGTCTGTTTGCCTGCATGCCCGTGCGCGACAAGAACATGAGCGATGCCCGCCGCTCGATGCTCAACGGCATAAACAACAGTTATCCTTCGTTTCGCAGCATAGGTCAGACCATAGCCCTGTATCGTGCGCAAGGCTATAAGGCCGATCCTGACGCCGCCCTGGCGGAGTCGTTGAAGACCGTTACAGACGAGGATGTCTACGACTATTATAACAAAAATGTGAAAGGCCGTCCCTACATCCTGATTATTGTAGGCGACAAGTCGAAACTTGACATGCAGAAACTTTCAAAATATGGAAAGATAACAGAATTGAAGTTGGAGGAAATATACAGAATGTAATTTTTTAATTCATAATTCATAATTGGAACTGATGATTTAAACTCATTCCTAATTATAAAGTGTAATCATAATTATCCATTCTCAATTCTCCATTCTCAATTATACCAAAAAATCCCGGCTTTTGGCCGGGACTTTTTTTGTATAAATTAATTACAGGTTCGGGTTAATCTTGTTCCACTCAGAGATTTCAGGAACGATGTTCAGAGTAACCAGCTCGTCGCGCATCTTGCAGAGGTGCTCGTAGCTAGCGTCGAGTTTAGCGTTCTCCTCAGCAGTTCCCTGCGGCATCTCATAGTGAGCGCCGGTTGTGTCGAGAGTAGTCTTCATAGCCATCATGATGTGGTTGTATTTCTCGTTAGAAACATAAGTTCCAACAGGGAAACGGAAAGGCTCGCCACCCATCACGGCACGGATCATCTCAACAGAGAGATAAGCCGGGCTCTGGAATGAAGAACGTCCGCGGAGCTCGATAATCTTGGCACCACCCTTAGTAACGTCAACCTTCATCTGCTCCCACTCCTCGTTTGTGAACTCAGGTGTGCCGATGATTTCTGTCAGAGGTTTGCCGTCGATAGTTACGTGTGAGCCGAATACAGCCATCTGCTCTCCGTGACCGCCGTATGTAGCGCAACCTTCGATCTCGCTCTGCATAACGTTGAACTTCTTAGCCAGTGCGCTCTGCAGACGTGTAGAGTCAAGAGCAGCAAGAGTTGTAACCTGTGAAGGTTTCAGGCCAGAGTACAGCAGAGTTACAAGACCTGTAAGGTCAGCCGGGTTGAAGATGATAACAACGTGCTTAACGTCAGGGCAATATTCCTTGATGTTCTTGCCAAGTCCTTCAGCAATCTCGCAGTTGCCTTTCAACAGGTCTTCGCGTGTCATGCCGGCCTTACGTGGAGCACCACCAGAAGAGATGATATACTTAGCGTTTGTGAAAGCTTCTTTTACATCAGTTGTAGCTGTTATCTTCACATCGCCGAAACCGCTCTGGCGCATTTCCTCAGCAACGCCTTCCGGTGAGAAAACGTCATAAAGGCAGATGTCGTTAGTCAGACCCATTGTGAGGGCTGTTTGAACCATGTTTGAACCAATCATTCCGGCTGCGCCGACGATTGTAAGTTTTTCGTTAGTTAAGAATTTCATAATAACTTGTGTTTTATTATTGTTAAGACATTCAATTGTCCTTGTTTTTTTTACCGTAATCGCAGGCATGGTGTGTCATACCTCTCTTTTTAATAGTCCGATATGCGGCTTTACTTTTGCAAATTTAGTAAAAAGAATGGATATAAAATATTTATTAGTATTTTAGTTTGTTATTAAATTTAAAAAGACATATCTTTGTAATGTCTATTTTGCAAAATCATATAAAATATTATGTGATTTCGTCTAAAATGGGCAAGCCTGCCCTTATATAGGGTACATACTGTGTCTCCATGCGTCCTTAATCGTCTGGAGATGTCCGGCTGTGCCGGCTTGCAGACCATAAATCGTGACGGGAGTTTCGGCTCATCCTATTTTAATATATATGGTGGTTCCGGATGTCATGGCTTGCAGCTGCACAGATGTCAGTATGGCGTGTGTTGTATTCATATTGTATGTTTTGCTTTTCTTGTCAGTAATATTATGAAAAGATTTTGCTTTTTGCTGGTGTTGTTGCTTCATGTTGTCTGCATGCATGCCTTGTATAGGGAGTTTGAAGGCAGGACTCACTATGAGGACTCTCTGCTGGAAACTGCCAAGAGACTGTCGGACAAGCGTAATTATAAAGAGTCTTTTGAGGTGCTGACAAAGCTGCGTGAGATGGCAGAACGCAAGAACGATTACGAGATGGTGTTCCATTGTCATATCAACTGGGCGTTCAATCTTGCCGAGATGCTCAATTATGACGACGCTTTAGACTATCTGTCGAAGGCATATAAGATTTCGGTGGAGAAACTCAGCAAGCGCGAGGAAATGTCAACCCTGAACAACATGGCATATCTTTACCTGAAAAGCAACAAGTATTTGCAGGCAAACGAATATTTCAAGCGCAACTATAATTATGCAAAAGAGATAAAGGATACAACCTTTCTGCGGGGATCTGCGCTCAACGTGGCCATTTCGGCGATAGATATGGGCAATCTTGAGGAGTGTAGGGTATATATGAATATAACCGAGCAGCTGGTTAAGCCCAATACAGAGGAATGGATGTCCCTGCAAGCCCTGAAGACCGACTATTTGTTTGAGACGCATCAGTATAAGGCTCTCATATCTTTTGCAAAACGTGTCATAAAGATGAACCTGTATCCGGATATAAGGCAGGACATAAGAATAAATATGTGTAAGGCCTATATCGAGATGAGAGACTATGACAGTGCAGTGGCAATGGCTAATGAAGGCATCGCTAACGAGACAGACCTTGTCAGAAAACAGCCTTTCTATGAAATTCTCAGTGAGGCATATCTCTGTATGAAACAATATAATCTTGCGTTTGCATACAAAGACTCGTTCATCGTAGCCAAAGACTCCATGCAGGTGCGTATCGACAGGGTGGCTTTCGAAAACAGCAGTATTCAGTTTGAACTGCTTAGGAAGGAGAAGGAGATAAGTGAATATCATGCCCGGGAAACCCGCACGCAGATTCTGATTGTCTTTATCGTGGTGCTGGTTGTCGTGCTGATATGGGCCTTGTCCAACCACATGGTTAAGGTGAAGCAGCGTCAGAAGATTGTGGAGCTGCAGCTCGAACAGGAAAAGAAAAATCAGGAGCTGCTGGCGAAGAAACTTGAAGAGCAGGAGGCACAGAGCATGCTTGACCAGAAAGATTTTCAGCTTCAGCTCGAGAAGAAGAACCGCGAACTGATGTCTAAGGCTCTGTTCATGGCAAACAGAAACGAGGCCGTGCTGAATATTATAGAATCTTTGTCGAAGGATGTGAACATCGAAAAGAATTCACAGCTCGATTTAAATATCCGTGAACTCAAGTCGCATCTTTCTGAAAATAAAGAATGGAGCTATTTTACAACTTATTTTGAAGAATCTAACAAAGAATTTGTCCTTCGGCTTAAAGAAAAGCATCCTAATCTTACCGCAAATGAGATAAGATTTATTTCTTTGGTGTATATCGGCCTGAATAATAAGGAAATATCCTCCCTTTTGAACATAACATCGGAGTATTGCAAAAAGAAAAAACAGAAAATTGCAAGAAAAATGGGACTTGAAGATACACATTCTATGTATCAATATCTTTTTTCTTTTAATGTGTAATCTCCTGTTTTAGGGCAAAAAAGCGATATATCCCCATAAAAACACTACTAGGGTCCCCTTTTTATCCCCCTAATAAGCTTGAAATTTAATAGGAATGTGCCTATCTTTGGAGCGAATTAAATTTTTAATGCTTATGAAGAATTTGTTTACAAGCAGGGGAACTGATAACAGGTTGTTGTCTACCCTTTTGATGTTGTTGGTGGCGTTGTGGACTGTTCCACATTATAGTAATGCCATGAACGTTCAGGCTCCTGACGGAGAGGACGAGTGCGTGTTGGAATTGAAAACTGCAGGGTCTGCAATTTCATTCTATGTGGGTACATCTGATGCAGAGAGTGGTTCTATCAAGGTTGATTTCGGTGGTGGAACAGTGGAGGATTATGAGATAGGCAAGAAGGATACCATACAAATAGAGGGAAACGCAAGTGAAGGTAGCGTTAAGGTTTATGGCAGCAGGACGCTTATAAGATTCCTTTACTGTCCTATGATTAGCCTGACAGGAATAAATGTGTCAAACTGCGAAAATCTTGAGGTACTTAATTGTAATGGTAATGGTTTGTCTGTATTGGATTTGACAAAGAACAGCAAACTTTATTATCTTGATTGTGGTCATAATGTATTGACTGAATTAGATGTAACACATAATCCTGCACTTTATTATATTGACTGTCAGGATAACCAATTAAAGACTTTGGATATAACGAAAAATGAAGGCCTTATTTGGCTTTATGCTCAGACTAATTTTGAACTTGGCAATATAGATTTCTCTAAAAACAAAGAAATTCGCGAAATAGTTGTATATGGAGCAAGCAATATGACAACTATAGATGTTACAAATAATCCGTATCTGCTTCGTCTTTCAGCAGAGCAGACAGGATTGTCTACTATTGATGTGAGCAAGAACCCAGAATTGTCAATTCTAAGTATTGGATATACGAAAATAACAACGCTTGATTTAAGCAAAAATACAAAATTAAGAGAACTTTATTTTACTCAAAAAGATACTAGTCCATATAAATTTAAGTCAATATATGGGGCACAGAACGAAGCGTATATGAGTCGGTCGGCAGAAAAATGGGTGAGAGGTTTGTGTATCAATGAGTTAGGTGTGAGTGGCTGAAATGACGGCGTAAAACGAAGCGTTTACATAGGCTTACATTTGGTTTACTTTTGGGGCTTGTTGAGGCTCTTGTGGTTTACATGTGGCTTACGGGTGGTTTATATTGCGTTTCTGTTGGTGGTTGGTGTTGGGGTGGGGTGGGGTAGAATGGTGGCTGAGGCCACTTTTTTTATGGTGTTTCTGAATTTTTATATTGCGAAATTATTCCATATAATGATTATTTAGTATATTTGCAGAAACAAAACGAGTGAATATGGCAAAGGTGATACATGTGCATCTGCTGCACAATATCGATGGAACGAGGCGGAAAGACTGGTACTTTAGCAGCATTTCCGCGGTTTATACGGTTTTGACGGCTGAACAGATCGGCGCGACGAAGAATTATTTGCTTCATGCCGGGCTGTCTGGCAATGGTACATTATGCACGAAACGCGCTATAATCAAGCAATCTACGCTTATTTCATGCTCTCGTGGGGCAGATGATTAGGCTGGTGTTTTTATGGCGTTAGAACGCAAATAAAAGGCCGTTTGGACGGTTGTTGGTTGGGAGGTCGATTGGCCTCCCTTTTTTTTGTGCTCCGAATACAGAAAATCTGTAATGGGATTACAAATGCTATTACAGATAGGAATTACAAAATACGGAAATAGGAATTACACATTCGGGGTTTTCGGGGGTAGGATAGAGGGGGAGGGAAAAGGATGGTTTTAAGGGATAGGGTGGGGGAAACTACCCATTTGTGATATTGGTAAAATGGGTGCGGATCGGGCTAAAACCTTGTATTTATGAGGATTCTTACATAGAATGAACCCTGAAAGAGGGGGTACACCCCTCCAAATGGTACACGAATGGTGTTGGAGGGGTATAAGTATGGTGTTATTGCTTGCTACCTATAATGATATGGAATGGATTCACCCGGCACTTGCAATATTTGAAGTGTCGGCATCCAATACATGTTTTTCTTTTTCAATGGTCATTTGTCGTATTTGCTCTTTGAGGCGACCAATATCTTCTGCTTGGGCGAGTAACTGTTTATCTTTTTCGGCGATTAGGTTTAGTAGAGTTGGAGCTGTGTATTTTTCTTGTTCTTTTTTCTCCTCTTCTTCTACATTCTTGATGCGTTGTTGCATAATTTCTTCTTCGTCCTCAAAGGTATAGGGATGATTGGTATCCTCTCTCTCCCCTTCGGAACGGGCGGGTAATATGGATGAGCTCCTAAAAATCCGTTCACCTCGTCCCGTAAGTAGCCATTCTGGGTTTACCAAATAAACCTCGGATATTATGGCAAGCATGTCAACCCCGACGTGCATACGTCCGTTCATGATTTCTGAAAACTTGGCTGTTTTAACCCCAAGTTCTTGCGCTATTTCCCCCTGTGTATGCGCTATGCCTTGGTCTAAAAGCTCTTGGACAGACCTAACAAAGCGGTAATCTATATGGTCTTTCTGTAAAAATGGGTCCGTATTGTTCATTTTTTCTGGATTTTATTTTGCCGAATTACAGAAAATCTGTATCTTTGCAACGTGTTAATATTTTAACGAGTGGTCAAAGGTACGAAAAATGACCGAGAATAACGAATATTTGCAATTAAAGAATATGAATGACAACGAATTAAAGGAGTGGCAGACGCAGAGCGTGAAGCACAAGGTGGCAATGGTTCTGATAATGGATGGTGTTAGTTTCAGCTACACAGAAGAGGACGGCATCGTATTTACAGCACCAGAATGTTATGTGGCGAGATTGATAAGACGGCTGATGTCCTGCTACGGATGTAGCGTTAGACCGAAGATAAACGAGGTAAAATGATTGCAGGATAACACGGAGACCCTGGGTGCTGCACTGGATAGTCAGCCACCGCACTGGATAGTCGGCAGGGTTGGCCTCGGATGACCGCGGGAAAGACCGCAGGAGTGGCAGGTTTGCCGTGCGCTGGATAGCCATGTGGGGTTCGACTCCCCAAGCTCCACCAATATGTTAATAATTAAAACAAGTGAGATATGAAAAAGTACATTCATGTAACAAAAGAGGTTCGTGAACGCCTGATGAAATTATTCGGCGTTTCTTCCGTAATGGTATGGAAGGCTCTGACTTTTGAGAGTGAAAGCACACTTGCCAACAAGATACGCAAGGCTGCCTTTGAAAATTTCGGCATATTGATGAACGAGTTGCCAGCGATGGAAACATTCCATGACTATGATGGCTATATGCGACAATATTTGCCAAATGGGGCAATGTTGGAATTTAGCCGCAATGACAATAGCGGAGATGTCTTCTTCAAAGGAGTGAAAGTTAAGCATTATGAGCAGGTTATGTTCTCGGATATTGAGAATATCCAAAAGTTTGCAAGTGAATTAAGATAAGGAGGAGTAAGTATGGAGTACCACGATAACAGACTTTGCATTTCTATGCGTGAATTGGTGGACGGTGGTGTTATGACAAATAGCAACTACTGCCAACTCGTTGCACGCAAGAAAATGGAGGTGGTGCGTCGTGGTGGAAGAGGCGGCTATGCGCTCATCGCGGTTAGCAGTCTGCCCGATGCTTATCAAGACAAACTCAAGGAGATTTATCCGGACCCGTCGCTTGAGGTGTTGCTTGCCTGGCTTGATGCCAACTACGAGGTGGACCAGGCTGCTGTCGCTTATTTCAGCGACTGGCGCAACCAGTGCGGACACGACCACGCTACCGATGCCCATGTGAAGGAGTATGTGACCAACGCCAGCGTGCTGAATGCTTGTATCAAGCTCTACAACAACGCCAAGGCGATACAGAAGACGATGGGCCAGAAGTATGACTGGAGCATGATGTCGCAAGCTGTGGAGGGCTACCGTATGAAGACCGGGCACACATTGCCTGCAAGTATGTTGCGCTTCCGCAAGAAGGTGAACGAGTACCAGCGTGACGGATACCAGTGTCTCATCAGCCGAAAGTTCGGCAACCAGACAAGTCGTAAGGTGGATTACCGTACCGAGCGTTTGATTCTTTCGATAGCCGTGTTACCCAACAAGCCGTTCAATACCAATGTTTGGGAATTGTACAACTCGTTTGTGTGCGGTGAGCTGGACGTGTATGACCCAGAGACTGGTGAGCTTTTCGATGCGAGCGAGTGGACCGACAAAAACGGTGACCCGAAGTCGTTGAGCGAAAGCACCATCACCAACTATCTTAACAAGCCCAAGAACCGACTGTTTATTGAACACTCGCTTGACTCTTACACCACATTCATGCACGAGCAGATGCCACACGTTCACCGCCATGCGCCCGAGTTCTCGTTCTCAAAGATTTCATTCGATGACCGCGACCTCCCACGCAAACTGAAGGATACCAAGGCAAGGCCGAAGGCATACTACGCCTACGATGTCACAAGCCAGTGCGTGGTGGGCTACGCCTACAACCGCAACAAGAACGTGGACTTGGTTGCCGACTGCTTCCGTTCGATGTTCCGACTGATAGAAAGCAAGGGCTGGGGTTGCCCGGCGCAGGTTGAGGTGGAGAACCACTTGATGAGTCAGTGGAAAGAGAGTTTCCTGAAGGCAGGAGTATTGTTCCCATTTGTGCGCTTCTGCGCCCCGATGAACTCCCAAGAGAAATACGCTGAGCCGATGAACGGTGCTAAGAAACGCCGTGTGGAGCATAGAAACCACCTCGGCATCGGACGCTTCTATGCCAAAGACAGACACTACCGCACGGAGGCCAAGAAAGTGTTTGACGAGAAGAATGACACCTACGAGGACAAACAGTACTACACATGGGAAGAACTGATTGCTGATGACATCCGCGACATCAAGGAGTTCAACAATACCCTCCATCCGAATCAGAAGAAATACCCTGGCATGACACGCTGGCAAGTGCTTGAAGCCAATATGAACCCAACGCTTCAGCCAATGGACAAATCGGTGTGGGCACGCTTTATCGGCGAGCACACAGAGACCTCCATACGCAGGAACAGCTACTGCAGAGTGGCGTATAAGGACTGGTGGTTGAGCAAGACTGAAGTGATGGAACGTCTCGATCCGAACAACTACAAGGTGGATGCCTACTATCTGACCGATGAGGACGGCAACGCAACCGACGTTTACATCTTCCAGAACGACCGACTTATCGACAAGCTCGAGGACGTGGGCACGTTCAACACTGCCGATGCAGAGCAGACTGACGAGGACAAGGAGATATTCGTGAACCAGCAGAAGAAGATAGCAGCATTCAACGCATACGTGAAGAAGAACGCCATTGCAACTGTTGGCATATCCAAGCCGGAACACTCAGAAGAGGCTGCACCACCGCCACCGCTTGAACTTCCACCGATGGAAAGCGAGCAGGAAATGGAAGTGACCTACCACATTTCTGACCCGTTGGCAGATTTGTAGAATGATATTAGAATACAATTAAAATAACGTGAGACATGATAACGAATGAGAACAAGAAGCGGATATTGGAGGCTATAGCCACCAACCGCACGAACTATCCGAGCGATGCCAAGCACGCTGCTTCATTGGGCATAAGCACCTCGGTATATAGCGCCATCAAGAATGGTCAGACAGAGAAGGCACTGAGCGAAGCCAACTGGATAACCATCGCCCGAAGACTGGGTGTGAACCTCAGAGGAGGTATTGAATGGAAGCCAGCACGCACCGCCACCTTCGAATATATCACCAAGCAGCTGGAGTTCAGCCAACAGAGCGGACTGAGTGCGATACTTTGTGATATACCCAACATCGGCAAGACATTCACGGCACGCTATTATGTGCAGTGCCACCGCAACGCCATCTATGTAGATTGTTCGCAAGTGAAGACCAAACTGAAGCTGGTGCGCAAGATAGCCACTGAGTTTGGTGTGGGCAGCAACGGAAGATACAGCGACGTGTACGAGGATTTGGTCTATTACTTGCGCTCAATCGACACCCCACTCATCATTTTGGACGAGGCTGGCGACTTGCAGTATGAGGCATTTCTGGAACTCAAAGCCTTGTGGAACGCTACAGAAAGATGCTGCGCCTGGTATATGATGGGTGCTGACGGGCTGAAAGCCAAAATCAACCGCTCCATTGAGTGCAAGAAAGTGGGCTATACCGAGATGCTCAGCCGATACGGTGACCGCTATTCGAAGGTAACGCCCGATGACTGCAAGGAGCGTGAGAAGTTCCTGAAAGACCAGGCGAGCGTGGTGGCAAAGGTGAACGCCCCTGAAGGTGCGGATATTGCTACCCTGGTGCGCAAGTCGGGTGGTGGACTGAGACGAGTTTACACGGAAATAGAAAAACTAAAAAGAGCGCAGGCATGATGACAAAGATGGAAATGCAATATATGGACGCGGTTATACAAATAAACCGCCGACAACGAAATAACGAGGTGGACTGGGAGCAACGTCGCTATGAATTGGCCAAGGCTGCATTGTTTGTGGCTCCAGTCCTTCACCATGATCGTGAAGAAATGACAGCCGAACTCATTTCCAAATATGCAGTCAAGATAGCGGACGCTGTTGTATCAGAACTTATCGAAACAGAGAAGTGATATGGCAAAGCGAGCATATAGTCCCAAGGATGTGGCGAATATCAAGTGTAAGGCACTACCATTTGAAGGACAATGGAAAGACGTGTTCGGTCAGCCTGAAGAGGGCGATACATGGTTTATCAGCGGACCCAGTGCCAGTGGCAAGAGTTCCTTCGTTATGCAGTTTGCCAAGATGCTCTGCGGTATAGGCAGCGTGTTGTATGTGTCCTTGGAAGAGGGCGTTGGTCTGTCGATGCAACGACGGCTTGCCCAATTCAAGATGACTGACGTTCAAGGCTCGTTCCGCCTCATTACCGATGGCGACATCAAGGCATTGGAAGAACGTCTGGCGAAGCCCAAGAGTGCCAAGTTTATCCTTGTGGACAGTTACCAGTACGCCTACGAAGCAGGGTGGGAATATTCACTGACCAGGGCACTGATAGACCGCTTCAAGCGCAAGACTTTCATCTTCGTCAGTCAAGAGGACAAAGGCAAACCAATCGGCAAACCTGCCATCAGACTGAAATACGCAGCCGGTGTGAAGGTGAGAACGCAAGGCTTCAGAGCCTACTGTCAAGGACGCTATTCAGGCAACGTGAGCGAATATTACACCATCTGGGCGGAGAAAGCCGTGGAGGTTTACAATGACAAGTCTAACAACTAAACATAACTGAGATGAAGAAGAAAGTTTATATCAGCGGAGCGATAGCCCACTACGACCTTAAAGAGCGTATGGCAACCTTTGACCATGCGGCACGCTATCTCTCCATAAAAGGTTACGAGCCGGTGAACCCATTTGAAAATGGCGTTTCGCAGGATGCTCACTGGATGGAGCACATGAGAGTGGACATTGCCCAGCTTTTGAAGTGTGATTGCATCTATATGCTGCAAGGCTGGGAATTGAGCAAGGGAGCAAAACTGGAACTGGATGTTGCCAGTTCGTGTGGCATTAAAGTGATGTTTGAAGGTCATGAGAACAATGTTCGTGAATACACCTGCTGCCTTTGCGGTAAGCCCCAAATCGGCTATGGAAACAATCCTCATCCATTGAAAGATGAGGGGGAGTGTTGTCCTGAATGTAATTTGAAGGTGTTAAGTGAAAGAATAAGGTTGTCAAAATTGAAATAGATATGGCACAGGAAGTAACCAATTTCGCACGCTTCTATGGCATACTCAAAAAGAGCTACAAGTTTGCCACCAAGGAGCTGGGCGATGAGTTCAAGGAAGGAGTGGTGAGTCAATTCACTAATGGACGTACCACTTCGCTTAGGGAAATGACCCGTAAGGAGTACGACATGATGTGCGACAATCTCGAAGGTGTGACAGCCAAATTGATACGCACTGCCAAGGACGTACAGCGCAAGCATCGAAGCCAGTGCTTGAGGTTGATGCAGAAACTCGGCATCGACACAACAGACTGGACACGCATCAACGCATTTTGCCAGGATCAGCGTATTGCCGGCAAGGTGTTCTCCCAACTAAGTAATGAGGAATTGGAGCAGCTATCGGTGAAGCTCCGCTCCATCCAGCGCAAGGGAGGTCTGAAACCTAAGAAAGAACCGACACCTCCAGCACAGCCACAAGTGGAATACATGATGGTACCAATTGGAAATGGAGGTGAGGCATGAATGAGAAAGTGAAGCGTGTGATGGAATACATTCATGGCATCGCATACAGAGAACTCCAAGGGGACCAGTACATCGAATTTCTTGAGTGTATTGAATACGAGATAGACAAGGAACTGGATGAAGGCGACTGGCCGGAACCAGAAGAAGACGAGTGATAAGCAATCAAAATAATAATCAACAAAAAGTTTACTACAATGGCAAAAAGAGAAAAGAAAGTAATCATTACCGGTGTGACAAGAGAATCAGCCGACGAAGCGTTCGCAGCCTACGCAAAGGCAGACGCACAGAGTGCGAAAATCACGGCAGACATTGAATTGCAGTGTGCCAAGATCCGCGAGAAGTATGCCAACAAGTTGGCAGAACTGGAAGGTGAGATGGAGAAAGCCTTCGCCACGCTCCAGGCTTATGCTACCGAGAACCAGGCAGAGTTGTTCACCAAGAAAAAGAGTCTTGAGATGGCGCATGGCGTTATCGGCTTCCGCACGGGTACACCGAAGCTGAAGACCCTGAAAGGCTTCACATGGGCAAGCGCCCTGCAGCTGGTGAAGGAGTTCCTGCCCGGCTATCTGCGACAGACCGAGGAGATAGCCAAGGACAAACTCCTTGCAGACCGCGACGTGGAGGATATGGTTCCTCAGATGAACAAATGCGGTATCCAAGTGGTGCAGGACGAGACATTCTACGTTGAACCCAAGAAAGAGGATGCCGTATGATACTGGAAGTGGAGAAGAAACCGAAAGTGGCCTTGTGCCGTAAGTGTTACGGCACAGGTCGTCTCCACGACAAGGAGACTGGCAAAGAAAGCACATGTGACCAATGTGAGGGAACGGGCAGAGTAACCGTCAGCGCAAAGATGAGCTATGACATCCGTCCCTATAAACCAAGAGACAGACACTAAAACATTTTATGAGCAAGAGGCGAGGAGCAAGCTATCAGAAACGTGTCACCGACATAAATAGGATATACGACCAACATGCCAAAAGCGGAATCAGCAACCGCGAGATATGGCGAAGGTACGTGTATCCTGTTTATGGTATATGTGAGCGTACCTTCTACAATCTCCTCAATGCCTCTTGTGACCCTAAGAACGAAGTGCCACAAGAGGCACAGACGTTTCTAAAATTCGACTTTGACGATGAACCAGGACATACAGAAAATAATCCGCAATATCCTAAACGACATTAGGGTGGAGATGGGCGATGAGTTCGACAGGAACTTTGAACGGCAGGCATTCTTCAACGAGGCGTGGCAGCGCAGAAGCAGCCCCACACGTCCTGGCGGTTCCATACTGATAGACACCGGCAAGTTGCGGCAGAGCATCAGCAGCCGAACCACAGACAGCAGTATCACGTTCTGCTCGACACTGCCTTATGCAGCCATACACAACGATGGAGGCGAGATAAAGGTGACGGCGAGGATGAAGCGATTCTTCTGGCATAAGTACCATGAGGCGACAGGCTCATTCGGACGCAAGAAGAATGGTGAGAGACGCACCGACAAGCGCACCGTACAACTGAGCACCGAGGCGGAGTTCTGGAAGCACATGGCTCTGATGAAAGAAGGAAAGAGCATCAAGATACCGCGCCGCAGATTTCTTGGAGCATCGCCAGAAGTGGAGCAAGCGGTCAAGGACATCATCGAGGAGAACCTTGCAGAGTATTTTGAACACGAATATAAATTGAAATGAGAAAGGAATTATTCAACGCCATTAAAGCAAAACTGGCGAGCGATGTGCCTGAAGTGCAGCACATCGATTTGTGGAACCACAATGTGGAGTTTGTAGAGCAGGAAGAAGGATGGGCGCGTCCAGCCGTCTTTGTGGAGTTTGGAAAGATAGAGTGGTCGCCATTTCAAGGCGGCAGTCAGCGTGGCAAGGGACTTGTTACTATTCACCTTGTGACAGACTGGGCTGACGGTGGCCATGATGCAGCTTTCGACCTTTGCCACCAGGTGCATACAGCCCTTGACGGATTGAGCGGTGATGATTTTAACGGCATGGAGCTTGTTGAGACGAACACCAACCACAACCACGAAGAGATACTTGAAAGCATCGACTGTTATGCGGTGCGTTACCTATTGCGATAAACCGCCCATGTCGCAACGATTTAGCCCCGACGGATAATTTACCGCCGGGGCTTTTTAATGCCGTTAGAATTGAATTATAACGCCGTTAGGCGGCATCGGTGAACAACATCATGTCTGTGTAGTGCGAGCTGTAGTTTACTGTGGCGTTGAACTCCACCTTGTGGCAGTTCTTGAATGGGTTGCCCACGGTCGGGTTCTTGCCCATCCATTCACAAAGCTCAATAATGGATGACTTGTTGGAAGTGAAATATATAAAGTGGTGCCCAGCAAGAATGGTCAGCACATCGAGGTAGTCGGAAAGTTTCCAGTACATATTATATGTGCCAACGTCGGTGGATAGATAGGGCGGATCAACAAGGTACACAACATTCGGCATGTCTTTGTATCGGGCGAACACCTCTTTGTAGTCGCATGAAACCACCGTGATGCCCTCCAGGTAGTCCTCGCAAGCGGGATAGTCAGACTTGCGTATGTTGTTATACAGAGCCTCCTTCCTCATTTCGGGAATGCTCATCTTGTACTTCATGGAGAACATCAGCCCGGCAGAAATGGTGATGAAGTCAATGTACCCGACCTCACGCTCCTCCTGCTCCAGTCTGGCGAATATGCGGTCGCGCAGTTCACCACGGATGCAGCTGTGCTTGGGTATGCCTTCCGTCTCCACCATTTTGCGCAGGTCAGCCAAAAGGTGGTTGGTCTGCGGGATGTGCTGTAGGCGGTTGCGGTAGCCATCGAAGTCGTTGTATATGACTGTGGCATCCGGCTTCTGGCACTTGGTGATGTGTGACAGCAAGCCCGAACCACCGAACAAATCCACGAATACCGTGTTCTCCGGATATTGCTTCAGAACCTTGATGAACTCACGCGCGAACATGCGCTTCTGCCCCACGAAAGGGAGCGGTGCCGATAGATACTGTTTTCTCATGCCTTACACGTTCAGTTCAAATTTCACGTTCTCGTTTCCGTTGAGCAACTGTCGTGTGTGTTCGATGTTGTTTTCGTAGATATGCACATTCGCAAGGTTCAGCGTGATGGACTTCAAAGGGAGGTCAATCTGCCGGGCCATGAGGTAGAGGTGGTAGATGTCGGCTGGCAAGCCGAGGTTCGCGTCCGAGCTGCGCTGGTAAGCCGACACCACCAGTTCGCCGTTCTCAATCTGGAACTGAACGAGTGACAGACACGGTGCCTGGTTTGTCTCCGCATCGGTGGAACCGAGGAACAGCACATAGTTCTTGCTGTTGCGCTTCTCTCGGTTGATTTTGGCGATGAGTGGCGGCAGCTTCTCAAAGTAGGTAGGGTAGGAGTTTACGAGAATGGCACCGCAGTAGTCCCACCAGTTGATGCCCACCTCGCGATACTTCTTCACATTGCGTTCACCCTGCATGAAGAGCTGCAGCTCGTTCTTTAACTTCTTTCGTGCGATGCCGTGCCCCTCGAATATGTCGAGCAGGTCAGCAGGGGAAAGCACCAACTGCTCGTTGAGAAGATAGCGTATGCTTCCCTTCTTGTTGGTCTGGTACTTGCCATGAGTAAGTACCTTCTGTAAAATTTGATGGTATTTGTTCATAACCGTTTTGAATTTGAAAACGGTGCAAAGGTAACAACGCGTGTCCCCTCGACAATGACCATACGCAAACGTTACACTGCAAGTAGATTGCAGTCAGTTTTGAAACGCCGTATAAGGCTGTACACCTTGCGCTCGCTTATGGCGTATTCTGTGGCGAGCCTTGCCACGATATATGACACCTTCTCGCCTTGTGCGGAAAGTGTGCGGTATTCCTTAAATAGGTCGATATATTGTACATCGTCCAGCCTGATTCCTGCCTTTTGGAAGTAAATCAGCAGTTCCCTGTTCAAATTCAGTATCTCTATTAGTTTCATTCTCAGAAATTATTTGTACTTTTGCATCGTCTCACTTACATAGCGCGTTGCGCAACCAAAACAATAAAGCCATACAGTGCGAACGAGGGCATACGCCCCCGGTCGTGCGCTGTATGGCGTTTTGGTTAAAAAAGTAAGTGAGACGACTATTTTAACAGGCCGGGGGCTTTTTTTTACCCTCCCCCGAAGGGATTGTTCTTAGTCTCGGTATAACTCCAAATTGAAATTATCCTTGCTCTTCCATCCATCAGCCAGTGTGTCCTGGATATGTTGCATGGCTTTGGTATAGAAGTCCGTCAGTTCTTCGATGGTGCTGAACGTGTGATAGCTTGGCACATCGTCCGTTCCGAACTTGAACGTGACCGGCAATGTCTTGCCGTCAGACTGCACAGCCAAGTCGTATGCCACCTTGTAGTTGAACTGGTTCTCGTTAGAGAGCCACACGCTCATGCCGTTCCACACGAAGCCAGAAAGTATGGTCTCGTTCGTGCGGTCGTTGAACCATTCCGACACCATGGTCTTGATGGTATCCTCAGATGGCTTTCCGTTGAACTCAGCCTCCATATAGTCGGCAGATCCATCCTCGTTGTTATGCACGTCCCAGCGGACGCGCCATTTTCCTTTGACGGGGTTGGTGCATTCAAGCAGCTTTACCCCTTGTGCTCCGTTTACTCTGTTCATCATGTGAAAATGTACTTTGTTCTACCTTTGCCGAAGGTTTCCGCCTTGATGGTGGTCTCGAATGGGAAGCCGTCTGGCATTTCACTCACTTGCTGGAGAATGTTTTTCATCTCCTCGCTGTTGGTGAAGAACTTCTTCGGCTCGCCGTTCTGCTCGATGGACACGACACAGCGGTCTTCGCCCTGGCTGGTTTTGACCCCGACCTCGAAGTCTTTTACCACGATGGGCAGGTTCACCAACTCGCGGATGCTTACCACCGCACCCGCAAATCGCTTCTTGCCGTCTTCCGGCTTGTAAGCGACATTCAAATCCTTAAATGATTTCATTTTTTTGCCTGTTAATTTATAAAACAAATTTCGGCAGCAAGCATGCTTGGCCATTCCGTAGAATGACGCAATCAGTTCTCGCCGTCTCTTTCTTGACTTGACTTTGTGTAGTTTCCTTGCATACTTCTTCTTGACGCGCTTGCGCAGTAGTGAGTATGATCCGTTGAATGTCACATACCCCAAGAAGTCGATTCCTTGCGCTGATGGGAATACCCTTTCGTTCTTCTTGATTTCAAGGTCAATTTTTTCGACTTGCTCATGTACAATGCCGTGTGCCAGCCAATTTTCTTGCTTGTTGCCACAGAGCACTCTACCGTCATCGCAATAACGGTAGAAATGGCGGATGCCGTATTTGTCCTTCAGATAATGGTCGAGGAACACGGACAACAAGAGGTTGCCAGAAGCCTGTGAGCTTCGCAACCCGAAGCTGATACCCTCCGGCAGAAGATGGAGAAAATGATCCAGGAGCGACAGCAGGATTTTGTCTTTGAATACTCTGCGGTAGCACCACATGACAAACTCAGGCTTAGTATTGTCATAGAAATGCTTGATGTCGAACTCGTAGCAGTAGCGTGTGCCTTCGGGGTCACGTTCCATGTCCAATTGCATGCACTTGCGGAGATCATGTGTGCCACGCTTCTTGATACTTGCTCCAGTCGTTCTGATAAAACGCTTATGCAGATGCTGGTCCACCACGTTCATCACGGCATACACTGCGATGCGGTCGTACATGGAAATAATCTGCAGGTGTCTTACTTTGCCATTCTCACAGATGATGCGTTCATGATAATTGCCGAGTCGAAAGGAACCGTCGGCAAGTTTTGCAGTCAGTTCTGCAATCACCTCCTCGCGGTGTGCGAGCAGATAGCGTCCTTGACGGCATTTCTTACGCTTCTTCCCACGCAGTACACGGTCAAACGCCTCCGACATATTGCCGTAGGACGTTATCTTTTGCATGATATAGCCTTCTCTGTGCATGGTCTTCTTTTTATGATGGAAGATAAGGGCCTTCCTTACCCCGGGCCAAACTTCTTCGAATCGTTACCGACCTACCAAACTCTATTGCCCGACACTTGATGTTTCAGCTTTCCACCTTTATATCGGTGCTTTTGCTGTGGCTCGTTTCCCTCGGCTCCACATTAGGGACACGTCCCCATCGTTGTACGCCGATTAGTTAGATTTCCAGGCGCGAGCCGACATTCGCATTCGCATTCGAGGCATCGTTATTCGCATTCGCATTCGAGACACCGCCATTCGCGTTCGCATTGTTGTACCCGCGATAGACCACACGGCCTATGGGAAACTCTACCAGTTTGCAAAGTTACTCATTCTCTGTGCAAAAGATGAATGAATATTACACAATGAGCCAAAATAACATTGCAATGAAGCCCCCGAGCACTGTGCAAGCCCAGTCAATCCAGTCCCAAGGACAGCCGTGAAGTTTGTCTTTGAGTTCGAGACATGAGGCTGCAATGATGGCAGAATAGATGGCTGCCCATGGCGACAATGCGCACAGACCGACCAATAAACCGCCGACAAGATGCTTGTAGCGGTTGCTTTTCTTTAGAAATGAGAAAATTTTGTTCATAACTTGTTGTGTTTTGAAAATTTGTTATTACCTTTGTGGCGTGGGAGCGACATACTGAAAACCACTGAAAGCAGCCTGCGACGTTGCAGAACCTGAGGCCAACGGATTATTCCATTGGTCTCTTGTATTTTCTGAGCTTGCCATTGACATACCAAAAGATGTAGTCATGGTGATATTGTTCACTATCCCAAATGGCTTTGTTTCTATCTTGGATTTGTCTTTCCGTAATTGGTTTTCTAAAGCAATGGTCAGTCAGACAAACGCAAGCGTGTTGCGCATCAGAAGCATGGTTTGCATTACGACAACAGTTCATAACTTTTTCAGGTGATTTCACATCAATATATCCAAACTCGCCCACTTTCAAATCTGGGTTTGCCCTACTATCTTCTGGAATCATGTCATAGACCTTTCTTCTTCCTTCTTTTGCATTGAAACGAATTTCTGGATTGAGGAAGCAATCACCATATTCATTGGCAAAAGCCATAGCCACATCTAAAACTCGCTTATAGTCTTCTGCTGTAGAGCAAGCCAACTCGTGTTGTAACACCTTTCCTTTGCTACCAATGTATTTTGTGAAGTATTGTTCATCCAAAGGCTTTTCAAGTATCACATCACGGTCTGCAACAGACAGATTTGTTTTTCCTGAATCTGTGTACGCATTGGCGCATTTATGTACCAATCGACAAGCAGCACAAAGTTCGTTGTCTGCAACAGGCTTTCTGTCAAGATCCAACTTACCTTTTGCAATATCACAATCACGACACCGCTTGATGGTATAAGGGTTATAATCAGGAGCTGTCTTTTGCTCCTTGCCAGGATTGAAATGGAAGATGCCCTTCGTGTCACGTTGCAAAGCCTCCTCACCAAGTGCCATCGCCTCGTCGTGCGGTGTGGCAGGATATTTGGATTTGCGCACCTGCACTACGGTGCAACGGCAGTTCCATCCGTTGGGTGGGTAGTATTCCTCCCAGAACGGGTCTGACGGCGGAAGTGTCACGCCATTTAGCGCAGCGTGTTCCGGACGCACCTTGCCATCGTTTGCCGTGCGGTACTGCAGGTTGTAGCGGTCTCCGTCCTCCGAGAACCGTTCCCATTTGGCTGCCATCTCCGCAGATGACTGTACGAAGTTGTACTCCGCACGGAGATAGTTGGAGTTGTAGGTGTTGTCTATCTTCCGAACATCATTTAAAAAGGCTTCGAATGTCTTTCTGTTGCCGTTAGAATCGAGCAATGATGGGAACGCCTCATTGAGTTCGTGGAACGTTTTCATCCCCGAGAAGATATAGTTTGAGCGTGTAAGTCGTTTGCGCATGGTGTCAGACATTTCCACGCGTTCTATATTTCTGTTGAGTACATCTGTATGGGCCTCTATCAGATTCTGAACATTACCATCTGCCATGATTTCAATAGAGAAAGAACTACCCTTTTGGTTGAAGACAACTTTCATCGCATCCTTGAAACCTTTACTTATTTCTTCGCTTGGAAGGCATACCGTTTCACCAGAACCCAAACTAAGCAAATTTTTTGCAAGTTCTGTATCAACTTTATTCATGTGAGAATATGAAAGCAACTCTTTTGGAAGAACTTTACCCTTCATAATAGCAGCATTCAGCTCAGCCTCAAACTCAGCATAATCAGATGTAGCATAAGTGGAAAGGTGTTTCTTTATGAGTTCCTTATCCATATTTTCAAGGTTCCAACTATGTTCGAGCTTTCGATAATTATCGGGATCATTGCAGAAGTCAATATAATGCCCCAACTCATGCAACAAAGCATTATCTTGAACTAATTGCCCCCAACGCACGGCATTGGCTTGCGCTGTTTCCCAACCACTGTAAGCTCTTTTGTTTACACGTATTATGCTTGGCAGAACACCATCCATACTTTCTTGAAAACTGGCGGATACCCTATGGTACTTTGTTACTTTCCCCAAATCTGCCTCACGAAGTTCTGGCAATACTTTTACTCCATGCCTGAGTGCAATCCTTGCAGCCTCTTCTGCTTGCTCCCTTACATATTTGTTACTGATGACACTTGCCCACTTTTTAGCAATGGTATCAATTTCCTCTTCTTTTTTACTAAGGCATAACGAAGAAACAGAAATATCATTGCCTAATATTTCGGCATAGCGTTGGTGCAGCCCCAGGTAATCGCTGGGGCTTAATCGAAAAAAGAGCCGTGTGCGTTTTGCAGCTGCTTTTTCTTCTTGTCGTCATCGTCTTGTGGCTCATTGTTGCCCTCGTCGCCATCATCGTCACTGCCACCGGGTAGCATGGGCTGAGCATTGCGTCGTTCGCCTACAGGCATACTGTATTTCTCAGCAAAGTAGGATGGGTCCACTTCGTAGCGGTCGGCAACCATGGTTTCGTATGCCACCTGCTGCTCCGGTGTGTAATCGACGGCATCATCCCATTTGAAGCGTAGTCCCTTTATCGGGAAGCCGTGCTTTATCATGCGTGGGATAAGCTGGTTGTTCACGATGTCGCGCAGCATGGTGCAGTCGCTTTCCACCAGGTTCTCGAACACCTCAAGGTGTGTTTCTGATTGTGAGAGGCTGCTGCCGTCCTCGATGGTCATCGTCTGCCCGATGATGAGCTTTGACAGTTCCGAGTTGGCTCGATCGATGCGTTTGTCATAGACGTTGAAGGCATCGCCCTTTCCACTTTCGACGAATTCAATCTCGGTGTCCTGCCCTGCCACCATGTACTGGCTTGCTCCAGCACCCTTGAGCATCTGTTCAAGTCGTCCCATTTCCTTGGGGTCGCGTGAGGTGGTGCGTGCAATACGCATCGGCATACCGAAAATCTCGCCGAAGGAATCCCAGAATGCCAACATGTTTTTCTTAGGAATGGTCTGCGTGGCAGCCTTCAGATACAGTCCGAGATCGTCAGGCCGTCCAGCTTCTATGAGCCAGTCAGAGAATGGGGCTGAGTGGTAGTCTATGCCCGTAGTCCAGTCCTGCCCGAGCTGTTGAATCACACGGCCGTATTCAGGAATGACATGCTTCCGTGGAATGAGCTTCACATCCGTATAGCAAGGACATCCATCGCCATCGGTGGTGAGGTCGCCAAGTTCGATGAGCGAGTGTCCCCAAAGATTGGCGGCAAGCGCGTATTCGAGCATTTGCTTGAACCAAGCCTGGTCGAAATAGTGGTGTGCCTCCTCGTTCTCATTACCTTTTGCATCGACCAGTTTGAAGGACTTCGCCATGACGAATCCTACACGCTGGCGAACACAGCCCGATAGGTGAAGGTCAATATCCACATCGCGGTATATGTCGTAGAGACGTTGGCGGTTCGGGCTGTCCACATTTATAGCCATCTGCCAGGCGTTGCGCCAGTCGGCAATGTCCCTGCGTGTAAGCGCATCGGTGGTGCGTTGCAGTTCGATGACCATCTTCTTTATGCGCTTGCGGTCAGACGACTTCGCAAGGTTGAAGTCCCCGTTTGGCGTGTGCAGTATATTTTGACTGCCACCTCCGAACATACCGCTGAAAAAGTTCTTTATATCCATAGCGTTACCAGTTATGTCGTAATTGTTTCTGTGAACCGAATATGAGCAAGTCGCCAGTCGGTGTGCCGTCCTCGTCGGTGGCGAGCGGCAGGTCGGGTATGATTTTTTCGGCTTGCACGCCTTCGAGCCACTTTATGGCACGCTCGTAGCGCTCCTTTCGTATTTCGCTGCCCATCTTTTGGGGCATGGCGGCAATCATGTGATAGAGCGCAATGTCGGCGGCATACATTACTACCAAACGGTTGCGGTTTTCGCCTTCAGCCGAGAACACCGCTTCCGTGTCGTATTTTGGTCTGAGGTAGCCGGCAATCTCCTCGCAAGCCTCCAGTTCCGCATTGTCGCGTATCTCCTGCGATGCCTGCGACACGACCTTCAGCGCATTTTCGCCTATGACCACTCTGTAGTCCTCTTCCGTGATAAACATAGTAAGCCTCCTTCCTAATGCGTCACATAAATGGCACGACGCTCGATGTCGGCAACCTTTACACCCTTACGGAAGCGGTGCTTGGCAACCAGTTCGCGGATGGTGCGTTTCGGTACGACCTTCAGCGAGCCGTTCATGTAAATCACATAATACTTCATGCCAAGCAGCTTTGAGAGCTTGTTGGCTTTCTTGATGGCACGCTTGCACTGCCATCCCCAGATAATGTCCTTTATTACTTGTATCATTGTTACCAAATGTTTTTGGCGGTCGGTCTTTTGCCGAACACCGGTTTGAAACTTTCCTGTCTTGTATTGCGCTGGAGTATCCATATAGCGCCTTCATCAGCGTCAGGCGCATCGTCATGCACACGGCTGCCACGCTCCAACGCCAACGTCTGTTCTATGCCCACCTGCATATCGGGGTCTTCCTTCTTGCGCTCGTTGTACCAGACAAAGCCACGTTCCCAAAGAGGACTGACCGCCTCGATACGCTGGATTTTGTCTGGCTTCTTTCGCTTGTCTGGCATGATGGGCAGCTGGTAGCCACGCAGCTCACCTTCCACGGCAAACTCGTCCAAAATCACATCCTGCATGAAGTTCGCTTCCATGAAGAACTGAATAGCCACCGTGTCGCGTGTACGCTCGTAGAGGTCGTATAGCCATCGAACCATCTCGCTGACTGTCGCCTGGCGCACGAAACTGTCTATGAGATGCAGTTCCGAGCCAATCTTTCCCCAAACGCGGCTCGCCTTGTAGTCGTTGGAGGTTGTCGATTTGAACGACGGGTCGGTATAGCACACAATCATGTCGTACTTTTCGAGCTTTGGCAAACGCTTGTATCGAATCCAATCCGCACGGAAGATCGTACCATCCACGATAGGGTTGTGCATCATCTCCTTCTCCCAGGCACGATAGCCCACGAAGTCGCGGTAAGCCTGCGCCTCCTCTTTGGTCCATTTCTCTTTCCATACCGGTTCTCCGTTACGATCGACCGCTACGATTTTAGAAAGGAACACCCCCTTTGTGCGTGAGAGATTGTAGAGCACAGAGTTCTTGCTGATGAGGTTGCCCACCATAATGAAGCGTCCACGGCCCACATCAAGCGCACCGAAGAGAGCCTCCTTCACCCAGTCGGTGAGGTCGTGTACGAGTTTGTCGTTCTTGCAAAGCTGGTCGTCATCAAGGTCATCGATGACGATATAGTCAGGGCGTGATTCACGGTCACGCAGACCACGAGGCGACTGTCCACGACCGCAGGCAAGGAACTTCACACCGCTCTTTGTCTTGAACTCGCCCTCCTGCCATCCGCCGTCGTTCTTCTGCTGTCCGAAGTCGGCAATGAGACGCTGGTTGTATTCCAGTTCCGCTTGAATATCTCCAAGCAGTCGGTCGGCATTGTCTTCCGACTTTCCGACAACCACCATAAAGTTGATAAGCCGCTTCGGTTGGAACATCAACCAGAGCGGCGTGAAAACATCAAGGTGTGTCGATTTGGCATGACCGCGCGGCCACATGAACACCGCCTTCAGGTCGGGCGTGTTTCGCACCTTGCGTGCCGCCTCGTTGTGGAACGGCGCATTGTGAATGGTGCGTATGACCTCACCGGTCGTCTTGTCACGCAATTGCAGGAAGTGTGGGAAGTAATACTCGCAGAACGCTGCGTAGTTGTTGAGCAAGCGTTTGATACGCATGTCCCTTTCTACTGGCGTTTCGCTTTTCAGGAGTGACGTGTCCGTAATGGCTTGCACTTGCCGGCATCGCTCTTTCCACTCCTCGTATGCCTTTTTCTTTTCCGCTGCTGTTGCCATAGGCTGCCTCCACTATTTTATGCCCATCTGTTCTGTGATGTACATGTCCTGGTACTTGTTGATTACACGCATCAGTTCGGGAGTCACCTCTGGGTCTGTCTGCGAGCGGTACTCCAGCCACTTGGAGAACGCCATGAACACCTCGATGGCATCCACCACATTAGCCTTCTTGTCGAGCTTCTCAATGACCGACGAGAGTTTAGCCAGCTTGTCGCCAAGTCCTGCAATGAGTGCAGGGTCGTCGGAACCATTCACTTGTGTAATGAGTGTGTCGATGGTGAGTAACAGTTTGTTCACCAGTTCAGGGCGTGTGATGTTTTTGGCGGCACGAGCCTCTTTCCACCCCTCGGCTGAGCACCATTTGGATATGGTGACGCGCGACACGTCCACCTTCTCCGCAATCTCCTGCTGCTCCATGCCCGAAAGATAGAGCGTGCGTGCCAGCGATTTCTTTTTTTCAATATCTGCCTTTGTCATGTTGATAAGGTTTTTGTTCACATCAGGGCATACCACGCCCCGATTCCTTCTGCAAAAGTGCCACGATTTCGGTGGCTCTCCAAAAAAGTGTGCAATGGTTTCATAGAAGTGTGCAACCATTGCACACTTTTTTGGCGGACAGACAATTACCTCGTAATATTGCACTGCGAATCGGGCAATGCAGCCCAGAAAACGACAATGATATGAGTAAAGGAAAACGCGTAAGAATAACCAACGATAGCCTGAACAGCTACGGCACAAGAGTGCTGACAGCTGGCATGAACGTGGAGCAGTATCAGCGCAACCCCGTCCTGCTGTATATGCACGAGCGTGGTAATGTGATAGGCTATGTGAAAGACCTGAAGGTGGAGGATGGTGAAGTGACCGGCGAATTGATGTTTGACGAAGCATCCGAACTATCCACACGCTGTAAGAAGCAGTATGAGTTCGGCAGTCTGAAGATGGTGAGCGCAGGACTTGACATTCTGGAGACAAGTGAGGACCCCGAACTGCTTGTGCAGGGTCAGACCAGTCCTACCGTCACCAAGAGCAAACTGTTTGAGGTTAGCTTGGTGGACATTGGAGCCAATGATGATGCCATCGTGCTGCAGAAGGACGGCAAGAAGATTACTCTCGGCAAGGACAGCGAGTGTCCCTTGCCAATGTTGAACAATAATAATCAAAAACAAATGGAACAGAAACAGTATGCCCTGCAGTTGGGCTTGCCGGAAACGGCGACTGATGCGGAGATCACCGCCAAGCTCAGCGAGCTGAATGCCGCTAAGCAAGAGAACGAGAGACTCCAGAAGGAGAAGGAGACCCTCACGCTTGCCAGTATCACTGCCGTTGTGGAGAAAGCAGTCGGCGAGAAGCGTATCGCCACAGACAAGAAGGACGAGTTCATCAACCTCGGCAAGGAAATTGGCCAGGAGAAGTTGGAGCGCATCATCTCTGCCATGTCGCCACAGATGAAGCTCAGTGCCGTTATCGGCCACCAAGGTGGAGCTCCAACCCAGCAGCCTGCCACATACAAGAAACTGAGCGATGTGCCGTCTGCTGAACTCCTTACACTCCGCAAAGAGCAGCCCGAGGAGTATAAGCGACTCTACAAGGAGGAGTACGGCATGGAGTGTGAACTTTAGTACAAACCAATAATACAAAAAGAATGAAAACAATTTTGACTATGATTACGGCTTTGCTGTTCAATGCGTTTACAGGAGCTGTGTTCGGTATGGCTTTGGGCGTGTCGCCCGTGGCAGGTGCAGTGGGTGCCAATGCCATCGCATTAGCCGTGAGCGGTGCAATGCCAGTGGGCGTGGCACGCGCGGGCGTGCTGAAGGAGATTTGGACTGGAGAGTTGGTTAAGTCCTTGCGTGAGTTTCTCGCAGGAACTTGGCTTGATGGAATCCCCGACAGTTCAAGCATCGTTGACAATGATGTTATTCACTTGGTGGAGGTTGGCGTTGACCCTGACGTGCTTGTCAACAACACCACCTACCCAATCCCCTTGCAGGCACTTGATGACAAGGACATCGCCATTAAGCTTGACAAGTTCCAGACCAAGGTGACCCCTATCACCGATGATGAGTTGTACGCCATCAGCTACGACAAGATTGCCCGAGTGAAGGAGAGTCATTCAAACGCCATCAACGATGCCAAGTTCGCCAAGGCAGCACATGCGCTCTGCGCCCAGAAGAATACAGCCAAGACCCCAGTGCTGACCACCACCGGCGAACGTGATGCTGCTACTGGTCGTCTCAAAATGACCGTCAAGGACCTGCTTGCGATGAAGGCAGCCCTCGACAAGTTGGGCGTTCCGACCACCAACCGTCGCCTCGTATTGTGTACCGACCATGTGAACGACCTCTTGGAGACCGATCAGCGTTTTAAGGAGCAGTACAACATCGACCGCAACACCGGCAAGGTGGGTAAGCTCTACGGCTTTGACATTTATGAATTTGCCAATACCCCTTATTACACATCCAATGGAGTGAAGAAGGCAGTCGGCGACGAGGGAGATACCGCAGGTGATTTCCACTGCTCATTTGCATTCTATACACAGCGTGTGTTCAAGGCTACTGGCTCCACCAAGATGTACTGGAGTCCTGCCGAGAACGACCCTGAGTACCAGCGCAACAAGGTGAACTTCCGCCACTACTTCATCTGCATGTTCAAGAAGGCAGACGCAGGTGTCGTAATGACCAGCGGATATAAAGCTGAAGCGTAATGGCGAGAATGAAGTATTTAGTCCTACACTGCACAGCCACCCCTGAAGGTCGTGAGGTAACTTCGAATGAGATACGCCACTGGCACACTGACCCGGTAAGCAAGGGTGGGCGTGGCTGGAAGCAGGTAGGCTATACCGACCTGATACACTTGGACGGCAAGGTGGAACGCCTTGTTGATAACAACGAAGATGCGGAGGTCGATCCGTGGGAAGTGACCAATGGTGCCAAGGGCTACAACAGTGTGAGCCGTCATGTGGTGTATGCCGGTGGCTGCACCAAGGATATGAAGCATCCCAAGGACACGCGCACCCCTGCGCAGCTGAAGGCGATGACCGACTATGTGCGGAATTTCCATCAGCGTTTTCCTCAGATCAAGATTGTAGGTCATTGCGACCTTCCGGGCGTGAATAAAGCCTGCCCAGCCTTCGATGTTGCCAAGTGGCTCAAGTCAATAGGAATATACCAACAGTAAAAATATGGATGGCATGAATATCAGCGAAGTCCTGAACGTCCTCCTTGGCGGAGGTCTGGTGGCTACCATTGTTGCAATATGCACGCTGCGGGCTACCATAAGGAAAGCGAAAGCGGAATCGATGAAGGCGGAAGCCGATGCCGAGACGGTGCGTATGGACAACGCCGAGCATGCCACCCGTATCTTGGTAGAGAACATCGTGAAACCATTGAAGGAAGAACTCAATGAGACAAGAAGATACCTCGAAGCCTCGAAACGCGAGATGGCGCGTCTTCGGAAGGCTATCGACACTGCGAACAGTTGCAAGCATCATGATGATTGCCCTGTTCTTGTCGGGCTGCGCGACAAGCCGAAAAGCGAGCGTGGCAACGGAGGAAAGCGTGAAACAAGTATCCGCGGACACCCTCCAGAGCGAGGTGCGTCACACATGGACGGAGACAGTACCACAGGAGGAAGCCAAGCTGGAAATACCTCTGGTGGAACTGACTAACCTGCCCGAAAAGGCAGAGTACCGAGCCAAGAACGGACGAGCCAGCGCAATCGTGCAGAACAAAGGTGGCACCATTGTGGTGTATGCCACCTGCGACAGCCTGCAACGCCAGTGCGAATACTACGAGCGCCAGATGGCGAGCTACAAGAAAGCATTGGATCAGCAGAAGAATGAAGCCAGAACGGAAAAAGAACGCAGTTCAAATCCGTGGAAGATGCTTCTCATTGCCTTTATTGTCGGAGTGGCGACCGGCACAGTATTAACAATCATAACAAGAAAGATATGGCAAAAAGTGTTTTAGACGGAACTGACCTTATCCTTTCCATGGGTACCAATGCCCTCGGCTTTTCCACCGGTTGTAAGGTGTCCACATCAGCGGAGACCGGTGAGCGTGTGACTAAAGAGGCATCTGGTGGCAAGTGGAAGGAGTCTTACATCAAGAGTTTCTCCGAACAGATTACCGCCGATGGTGTTGTACTTACTGACGGCACGGATGAGGTGCCTTCGTATGACCAGTTGAAGGACGCAATGCTTAAGGGTGAGCCAGTGGAGGCAGCGTACAATCTGCGTGAAGGAGACAAACGCACAGGTAAAGCCACTGGCGGATATAAAGGCAAGTATCTGATTACCTCTCTTGACCTTGACGCACAGGCTGGTGACGATGCCAAGTATTCAATCACGCTTCAGAACTGCGGCAAGGTGGATAAAGTGGGTACGGGTATCACAGACACCACTCAGCAGACTGAACAACAACATAGCGTATGAAAAAGACAAAAATCAAGGTTGGCGACAAGGAGTTCCCTTGCCGTGTGACCATGGGCGCAATGGTGCGCTTCAAGAATGAGAGCGGTAAGGACGTGAGTAAGCTGGAGAAAACCAATATCTCCGAGCTGGTACTGTTTGTTTACTGCTGCGTGAAAAGTGCGTGCAATGCTGACAAGGTGGAGTTTGACTACGACTTCCAGAGCTTTGCTGACCTTATGGAGCCCGACGCAGCGAACTCCTTCTACGAGGATATGGGCGGTGAAGAAAAAAAAACGACCAACCAGGCGGAAAAGAAGTAAGCGTCGAGGAACTGTTGGGTATGGCATTGGGGTGCATCGGGATGAGCAGAGAAGACTTTGAACGATGTACCCCTTTTGAGTTTTACAAGGCATGGGAGCGATGGGCGGAAGCCAAGCGCGATGCGGAGCGCAACGAGTGGGAACGCACAAGAGTGTTGGCGCTCTTTGCCATCCAACCCTATGCAAAAAGCAATCTTCAAGCGCATGATGTTCTACCGTTCCCTTGGGATGAAAAGCAGGAGGAAAAGCGTGAGGAGGTGAGCAAGGACGAGTTCAATGCACGCTTTGAGGCAGCCAAGAAACGTTACGGACTGAAATAAGAAAAGACAATGGCAAAAGCAGTAGAATTTAGAATAAACATCAAGAGCGAGGACGGCGGTGTTCTGAAACGTCTGACAGTGGAAGCCGACGGTCTTGACGACATTCTCTCCGAGGTGGGGAATACCGCTGTGGCCACTGGCAACAGACTGCGCGAGATGGCAGACAAGAGCCTCGTGTTCGATACAGCCGTCCGCTCGATCCGCGACCTCAGCGACATGGTGGGCGGACTTGCCGAGCCTTTCGACAGTTTTGAGACCGCCATGCGCAGTGCCAACACCATGGCAGGAAAGAGTGGGGACGAGTTTGAAGCACTGACTGGTCAGATAACGGAACTGAGCAAGAACATACCGCTTGCGCGTGAGGAACTTGCCAACGGCTTATACCAGGTTATATCCAATGGCGTGCCCGAGGATAACTGGATAGAGTTCCTCAACAAATCAAGCCGTAGTGCGGTTGGTGGTATTGCGGACTTGGGAGAGACGGTGACCGTTACTTCCACGCTCATCAAGAACTATGGTCTGGAATGGGATCAAGCAGGAAACATCCAAGACAAGATACAGATGACGGCCAAGAACGGTGTGACCAGCTTTGAGCAGTTGGCGCAGGCATTGCCCCGTGTGAGTGGTAGTGCATCTCAGCTTGGTGTCTCCATGGACGAACTGATGGCAGTGTTCGCCACTACAACGGGTGTGACTGGTGACACGGCGGAAGTATCCACTCAGTTGGCTGCCGTGCTCAACTCACTCATCAAGCCATCTGCGGAAGCTACGAAAGCGGCCAACGAGATGGGCATCGGTTTTAATGCAGCCAGTATTCAGGCTGCTGGTGGTTTAGAGAACTTCCTGCTCGGTTTGGATGCAAGCATACAGGAGTATTCGGCAAAGACAGGACAGTTGAGTCAAACCATTTATGGACAGTTGTTCGGCAGTGCAGACGCAATGCGACTACTCGGTTCGCTGACTGGCGAACAAAAGGAAAAGTTTTCGCAGAACATTGGAGCGATGGCAAACTCCGCAGGAGAGATAGACGCAGCCTTCGACAATATGGCATCGACTGGAGAGAGCCTACGTCAGACGCTCGCTAACCAGATGCACGCCATGATGGATTGGGCAGGCTCAATAGCCAGTACTTCCGCACCTTATGTGGAATGGATAGCTAATAGCGGCATCGCCATCATGAGTATGGTGCAGCTCAGCGGCGGCATCAAGACTGTGGTGGCAGGACTGAAAGCTGTGAAGGTGGCTACGCTTGCGCAAGCAGCTGCAGCAAAGGTAGTGGCTGTCGCATCCAACATTTGGAAGGTGGCACAGATTGCCCTGAACTTTGTGCTCAGTGCCAACCCCATCGGTATTGTCGTGATGGCTATAGCGGCACTTGTGGGTGCATTGATAGCGGCGTACAATAACTGTGAGACCTTTCGCAATATCTGTGATGCTGTATGGGCAGCGGTGAAGAAAATTGCATCAGCCGTATGGGACTTTCTTGTCAAGGCATTCGAAAAAGCGAGTGCCGTGATAAAGAAGGCATGGGAATGGGTGAAGAAGTTCTTCGGCATAAAGGACGAGACCACAGCAAGGCAGACGGCAGATTTGGAGAAAAACACAAAGGCCACGCAAGCGAACACCAAGGCAAAGACTGCGAACGCCCAGACCGCCTTGAAGAACAATAAGAAACAGAACGCCCCCTCGACAGACAGCGGAAACGGCAGTGGTAAATCGGGGAACCAGGACAAATACAGCGGAAAGAAGCTTATCGCCAATGCCACGAGTTACAAGGAACTTGGCAACAACATCCAGTACTACCAGAACAAACTGGAAACTGCCAACGGAACGGACACCAAGACCATTGCGCTTTATGCAAAGAAAATCGCAGCCTTGCAAAAGCAGCAGGATGCGATAACGCAGTTGCAGGATGCGGCAAGCCGTCCCACCGAACTGAAAACCCTGAAGGACATCGATGCAGAAATCACTTATCAACAGGGATTGAGGGAGAAAGCCTCTGCCGAGGAACTTGCAGTAATCGATGCTGAAATACAGCGTTTGAATGACCTTAAAACGGCGTTTGAACGCAGTTCGCATGTTGATGTCGGTTTAGACAAGATACAGACATACCGCCAGCTTGAAAAAGAGCTGCAGTATTATACAGACTTGTTGAAAACCGCTACAGAGACAGAGCGCATCGAGATACAGAAGCAGATAAATGCCCTTAACGACCTGAAGAAGAAATGGGACGATACTCTTGATGAACTGAAGAAGCCGGAGGACATCTCCCGACTGAACACCATCCGTTCGCTGGATGATGCCATCAGCTACTACCAGACCAAGCAGAAGAACGCCAGCGCATCGGAGATTGACGACATACAGCGCACGGTGTTGGAACTGGAGAAGAAACGCGATGCCATGAAGCAACTCACGCGCATTCCCGAAATGGAGGAAGAAGTGGCGAAGCTCGACAGTATGGAGGGCAAGACGCTGACCCTCGAACTGAAAACCATTGGGCTTGATGGTGTAAAGAAACGCATCAAGGAACTCCAGGATATGTTGGCTGACACGAAAAGTCCTATGGACGAGTCGCAGCGAGCCTCCATACAGAAGCTCATCGGCAGTTATGAGGATTACGAGAAGCGCATCCGCAAAAGCAATGTCACGTTAGGTAAGTCGTGGAGCACGGTCAAGGGTGTGGGCAATGGTGTCACCTCGCTCACCGATGCGCTGCAAGGCAACCGTGACGCATGGTCCACGATTACTGGCGTTGTCGATGCTGCCATTCAGATATATGAGGGCATCAACGGCATCATCTCAATTATTCAGACCTTGACCGCCGTAACAGGTGTCTCCAACACTGTGACCGCTGCAAGTGGAGTGGCAGCGACCACTGCTGCTACGGCAAAAGTAGCGGCAGCCCCTGAAGAGGTGGCGGCATCGATAGCTACGATGGCGGCAATAAAGGCTGAGGCAATGGCGTACCGCGAACTTGCAGCTTCAGAGTTTATGGCTGCACACGCTTACATTCCGTTTGCTGGTGCTGGCATCGCAGCTGGATTTATTGCCATGATGCAAGGGCTTGTTGCTTCGGTTGCCGTGACACCATTCGCCAACGGCGGTATAGTGTATGGGCCGACCTTGGCGCTGATGGGCGAGTATGCTGGAGCGAAAAGCAACCCGGAGGTGATAGCACCGCTGAACAAATTGAAGTCGCTTATCGGTAATAATGGCGGCGGAGGTGGCGGCGTGTACGAGCTGAAGGTTAAAGGCAGAGACCTTGTGGCGGTGCTTGCCAACGAGACGAGAATAAATAGAAAAGGAACAAACATCAAAATATAAGGAGCATGTATCTGCACGGACATTTTTACAACCAAAGGGAAGAGCGCATCGAGGTGCATATACTGACTGGTGGTGACCGTACTAAGGAAACTGTCATTGGTGAGAAGAATGGGGAACTGTCGTTTACTGATGATCCAGTGGAACTGACGAGTCAAGTGAACGATACGTTTGACCACTTGCTCTGCCAGCAGGCTACTGTACGCCTTCTGGCGCGGAACTTCGTGCCGGACTTCTTTTGTGCCTCATGCCGTGACGCTGTGGTGAACATCTACCGTGAGGAGGAATGTCTCTTTGCCGGGTTTATCGAACCGCAGAGCTATTCGCAGGGCTACAACGAGGAGTTTGACGAGATAGAGTTGAGCTGCATCGATGCGCTGACGGCATTGCAGTATGCTAAATATCGTGATGTCGGCTCGCTCGGTGTACTGTATAATGTAGTAAAGGCGGAGGCGGAACAGCGCACATTCTTGGCGATGCTGAAAGAGATTTTGGGCGGTGTGACGGTTGAGCTTGACATCGTGGGTGGTAATGCCATGCGCTACCTATATGATGGAAGTAAGGCTGTGGATGATTTGGCTGGTAACCATTATGCGATATTCAGGCAGCTGACGGTGAGCGAGTTGCTTTTTCTTGGTGATGAGGAGGATGACGTATGGCAGCAGGATGAGGTGTTGGAGGAGATACTGAAGTACCTGAACCTCCACATCGTGCAGGATGGGTTCACGTTTTATCTGTTCTCCTGGGAGAGCGTGAAGGGCGACGAACGCATCTACTGGCGAGATTTGCTGACTGGCGCAAGCGTGACGACGGCTCGGCAGACAACGGACATCGTGACTGGTTTGGTGACAGACACGGATACGACGATAAGCGTAGGGGAGGTGTACAATAAAATTATGCTGACTGCCAAGGTGGAGAGTATGGAGAGTGTGATAGAGAGTCCGCTTGACAACGATCTTCTGAAAAGTCCCTTCAGCAATAAGCAGAAGTACATGACGGAATACAGCAGTGATGGTGAGGGTTCGAAAGCAATAAATGCCTTTGACGCAATGACTCACGGACAGGAAACCTCCTATAGTGGTGGTTGTGTAACTGACTGGTATGTGCAGATGATGAACAACAGTCAGTGGCTGTTTCCAAAGAGCGGGAGCGGTAACCTGATGGAGGAATACTGTAGTGAGGGGCGAAACCAACATATACTGCCGAACTGGTTGGCGAAGAACCAGGGTGCTGCCATCATTGCACTTGGTAAGGTGGAGAAGAAAACGGACGGAAAGGACAATTCTCCTACATCGAAAGTGGAAATGACGAACTACCTGGTAGTGAGTGTGAACGGCAACTGTGACGACAAGGAGGCAACTACCTATCCTAATACCAACTCGCTAAAGGCAGGCATACCGAGGGCTGTGTATAACGGTAGCATGACTGGTGGTGTCTTTTCGCCTACAGACGAGGGCACGACGAACTACATCGTTTTGAGCGGAAAACTGGTGCTGAACCCAGTGATGGCATTGACGGACACCTACAAAGCAATATACAACTATGACGGTGGAATATGGGGAAACAACCCACTATTTTCAGGTATCAAAAAATGGTTGGGCATGACAGTACCGAGCCGAAACAACGGTGACGGGCGATACTACACGCAGCAGTGGTGGAAGGCGGCAACGCCTAACGAAACCGTGGTATGGGATATGGAAACGGCGCACGGCTTTGTTCCGTTTACGGATACCGGCCCTCAGTTGTATGAGTTCAAGTATAGTGCCATCGGAGACGGCAGCGACCATATATCAAAGGTGGGTGTACTGGCATGTATGCTGATAATAGGGGATAAGTGTGTGGTGGAAAAAGGCACAGAAGGACAGGTGACGGACTTCGAGTGGCGGAAGTACAAGACGCAGGAGGAGTGTTCCAATGAGGACGAATACTACCAGCAGTGTTTTACGATAGGTTTTGACCCGAAAATCGGTGACAAGATAGTTGGTACCAAGTTCGATTTGCAAAACAACGTGAACTATGAGCTCGGCATCGATGCAGAGGGTATAGCGATACCAATCAAGAAGGCAGATAAAGTGAGCGGTAGGGTTAAGTTTATGATCCTGGGACCAGTGAACGCATTGTGGGACGTGGTGACGAGACGGCACAAGACGTGGTTCAGACACACGAAATGGAACAGTACAACGATACCACTGCTGGCACACGTGAGCAGCATCATGGTAGAGCAGTTTGAAGTGAAGATATATAGCGACAACGGACTGGTGAACAACACTGGTGATAACGACCTCGTTTACATGAGCGACACAAAGGAGAGTTTTGTGAACGTGAAGGATGACATCGAAATGAAGATAAACTCAGCACTGACAGCAGCGGAGTGCCAGGCTTTGGACGTGACGGACAGCGTGAAGATGAGCACCCCATTGAACACGCTGACAGGAGAGGGATTGTTGGCGGTATATGACTATTCGAGGGGTCTGAGCGCTAAGCCTGAGCAGTTGTATGTGGACTACTATTACAAAGAGTGGCATGCACCAAGGGTTGTTATGACGCAGAAGTTGACGGATACAGATGGTGGCATCGTGAGTTTGTTCGCTCACTATCGCCATCCCATGATGGATAAAACCTTCTTCGTGCAGGGCATCAGTCGCAACCTTGAGGAAGGATATGCAGAAATGACACTTAAGGAGATTGAGCAATGATAGACATCAAGGTAATAAAGAAACCAAAGAACGAGGGCAGTACGTCGGCACTGAGAACGAGCGGCACCGCTTACGGCGGCATGGCTGTGAAGGAGGCTGCGCATGCGGCCAAGGCAGACATCGCAGAACTGGCGAAGGAAGCTGTCCATGCCACGGACAGCGATCATGCGGTGGAAGCAGACCACTCAAAGGAGGCAGACCATGCTGTGAACGCAGATGAGTCGAAACATACACTGGAGGCGGACCACGCCAAGGAAGCAGACAATGCAGACAAGTGGGATTACCATGAGTTTGATGATTATCTGAATCAGCCAGTGAGAAAGACTGATGGTGTGACCTTTGACTCCGTGACCTCGGACAGCATAAGGAGTGCTGGGCAGTTTGTGGACGGACTGCTGGGCGCAGGGTTTCAACTGTGGAAAGGTGAGGATGGGCGCACCTACCTGACGGTGGATAAACTGACGGTGAGGCAGACGATGGCCGTGTTGGAGCTGCTCATCGAGAAGGTGAGGAGCGTGGGCGGTCAGATATGCGTGAGCGCGGCCAACGGACGCATCAAGACCGTGGAGGAATCGGGCGAGCACTATCTTATCACCTTCGAGCAGGAGAATATGTTTGTACAGCACGACCTGGTGCGCTGCCAGACGTTCACGGGCAAGGATATGCGGAGCTACTGGGTGGAAGTGACCGATGTTACGGAGGCTGGCATCGTGGTGGTGAAGGAGGAGTTCGAGGGCGTGGAACCGAAGGAGGGTGATGAGTGTGTGCTGATGGGCAACACGGCGAACTCCGACCGCCAGAATATGGTGCTCATATCGGCCACCGAGGACGGTCAGCCGAGAGTTGATGTTATGGACGGTGTGAGTGGCAAGACCTTTGACAACGCTTTGCGTGCAAGGCTCGGTAACCTGGACGGCATTAAGGACGACAAGTTTCCGGCAGACCGCCAACCACGGGGCAACGGACTGTATGCAGACAACGCCTATATGAAGGGAACCTTCGTGCTGGAGACTGGTGAGGACGTGAAGACTCGTTTTGAGATAACCGAAGGCAAGGTGCAGAGTGCTATCGACAGCGTGAGGAACGATTTCCTAAGCGAGAAGGGCTATCTGAACAACCCGACGTTTGCATCGGGACTGGAGAAGTGGAACTCGGAGAATGAGACGGTGTTCTTTCTTGTCGGCAACAGGTGGATATGGGCCAACGGCGCAGCACTATCGAAGAAGGGTGACGGTGCGAGCGTGGTGACAGACATGGGACGCAAGGTGGTGCGGATACGCAACAAGTATATCCGCCAGAAACATGAGAATCTACGCTTTGTGCCGACCTTTCCGACAAACAGCGCCGGAAAGAAGGAAGCCTTGCCAGTGTATCTGAGTTTCTTTTATCGCTGCGCAAAGTCCGGCACGCTGAAGATTGGTTTTGAGAATGTTGACAAGACGGGCTTTGCGGACTTCAACAGTATGGAGGTAAGCGAGGAAATCGCTGCTACCGGCGGCTATGTGCAATACACCTGCAGCGGACTGTGGAACGGCACGGGTGACTTCAAACTGGCGTTTGACGGAGACATCTATCTTTATATGTTGGTGTTGAGCACGGACAAGATAGAGGCGCTGACGTACAAGTACAAAACGCTGTTCGAGCAGTCGGAGCGACTGGTGAAAATATCGGCAGCTGTGTATGACAAGGATGAGCGGGCTCTGGAAGAGACGGGCTTAATCGTTACCTCCAAGGTGTCGGGGCTGTATGCAATCGATGTGGATGGCAACCTGAAATCCTTTGTCGGTGCCGGTCAGGACGGCGTTAAGATAAAGGCATCAAATATACAGCTGGAGGGACTTGTAACCGCCAATGAGAACTTTAAGATATTGGAGGACGGCAGCATTGAGGCGAAGAATGGAAAGTTTACGGGTGAAATAGAATCATATAAAGGCACCATAGGCGGCTTCACCATTGGTAATGGACGTATCGGATCGGAAGCCACGCAGAGCGGTGAAGGCGGTTCCCTTGCCATATATAGCAATTTCTTCCGTGTGGGTGGTAATGATGGCTATGTGATGTTCGGCAACGATGTAATACCGGGAACGGTAGGCGGTGCGTTCACTGCCACCGGGCGTATCGTAAATGAACACCCAAACACATATGGGAACTATGGCTTGGACCAGGCGAATTACGGTCTGTTTATCCATGTATCAGGCGGAACTAAGAACTACGGTATTTGGTCAAATGCTGCGCTGATGGCACCGTCCTTTGTGAACACCAAGGCCAAGATACTGACCTTTGACCCGAATGCGACTTCTTATTCGGTTGATTTCTCGCAGGCCAACGTGATTTTGATGTACTTCAAGAAAGATAAGTCGTCAGGCGTGGAGGTAACGCTTCCAAGCGAGTCATCAGTGGCTGAAAAATTCGGATTAACCGAACTTCCTGAGGACTTTGCCACGGTTGTGACATTCCGGGTGCGTGCTGGGTCATTACCCATAACGCTGGACGGAATCTACGACCACAATGAGAACCTCACAAACTACAAAATGGCGGAAGGTGACAGCGTGACCGTGCTCATTAGCAAGGTGGACGGCTTCCGATACCAGATACTGAATCATTCAAGTTAAAAACAGAGATACGATGAAAAGGATAGACTTCGAGCATTTCAATGTTTATACATCGGTCAGTCGCAAGGTGGCACGGCCAATGGATGTGCGCGAAACATTTGCGGACATGATTTACAACAACGTGAACGGCATCAAGGCACATGCCCTCGCCCTGAAGATATACGAGAATAAGGGTGCAGTTGAATACACCGATGAGGAGGTGCAACTGATACGCACTGTTGCCGAGCAACTGTGTGTGCCCGGCTTCATTGACGGATTGAACGAACAAATAGGCAATAACAACAAAACCGAATGACTATGGCACTGACAGAAGAAGAGAAAAAGGAACTGGTCCAGGATGTGGTGAACCAGATAAAGACTGACAGCCAGAGTGTGGACGAGCTGGAAGCTGTGAGCACGCTGGACGGTGTGGTGAGCCTCCCTGCCATGAGAGGCGAGACGGTGGTGAGCGCCCCGTTGAAACTGCTGTCGAAACCTGCGGAGGATGCAGCAGCTGTCGCCAAGGCTTCTGCTGCTGTGGCTGACGCATCGGCAAAGAAAGCAGATACGGCAACAGCAACAGCGAAGGCTGCGGCCCAAACCGCCAACGATGCAGCGAGCAAGGCCACTGATGCCGCCAAGAAGACCAACGCCGCTGTGGCAAAGGCAGAGAACGTGGAAGCGGAGTACAAGGGCACGGCACTGGCTGCAAGGAACGGCGCGACAGCGCGGTTTGACGGGCTGGTGGAAGGCGTGGAGATACGACTTGTATCATGCCCCCAGATAGACGGTGTGTACTATGACACGGTGAACAAATCCTTCTGCGGGAAGAATGGAAACATATACTGCAATAACTGGCCTGGCGCAGACATGTACATGAATGATGTGCGCACGGAAGTACTGAAGGACAAGGCGTATGTGTGCGGCGGCGTGGTGTATGTGTGGAGCGATGAGGAAGAGAACCTGGTGGAGATAAGCGGAAGCGGCGGTGGCAACACCTATAACGTGACGGAGCAGGTTCCGCTGGAGAGCGGATACTATACGCTTGAGACCGCCATAGCAGCCGTGGAAGGAAAGGCACGTGCGAAGGGACGCTGCGTCACCTACGAGACGGCACAGGGCAAATGGGAGACCAAGCAGTTCAAGGGCACGAACATCGAGAGCTGGGAGCAGGCGGCAAGCTGGGAGGACTTTGGCGGCGACGGCACGGTGAAGAGCGTGACGCTGAACGGCAAGAAGCTGGAGCCTGGCGAGGACGGCAACGTCGCCATCACCATCAGCGAGACTGAGGTGGACGAGAGTCTGAACGCAAGTTCGACGAACCCGGTGCAGAACGCTGCGGTGGCGGCGAAGCTTATGGAGATAGAGGCGAGCACCGTCTTGGGCATGAACGCCGAACTGAGTGACGACGGCAGCAGCGTGCGCCTGGCACTGACCAACAAGAGCGGTGCGGAGATAGCGTCTGCGGACATTCCGGCCGGAAGCGGCGGTGGAGGCGGTGACGCTTCGACCACGAAAATCGTGCTGGATGCAGCCGTCAGCAAGACCATCATAAAAGAAGGTGACAGCGCGATGCTGACATGGACGTATGACCACCAGTACAGCAGCGGTGACGAGAAAGGCACATCCACGGGCCAGAAGGCAACAGTCAGCATTGAGATGAAGAGGGGCGCGACCGTGATGTATGCAGACACGCAGCATGATGTGAGCAAGGGAGCCTATACCCTGGATCTGACGAAATACCTGCTGCTCGGAACGACAGACATCTATGTGAGGGCTACCACAACCGACCCGACCACCGGCAAGACACAGACGAGGCAGAGCTATGTGAGCGTGAAGGCTGTGACCCTTGCGCTGAGCAGCAGCTTCAACATAGCCGAGTGTGTCGCCAAGGGCGGCTACGGCGTGAGCGAGGCGGTGAGCATCCCCTTTGCTGTTAGCGGAAGCGGCGACAAAACCGTGACGCTGTATCTGGACGGACACCAGTGGGACTCGCAGACGGTGAAAAGAAGCGGCACGACGAACGGCAGTTTCTCCTTGTCGATGTCGGGAGTGAGCATCGGCCGGCACACGGTGCAGATCGTCGCCGAGATGGAGGCGAGCGCGGAGCTGACGCTGAAGAGTGAGAGCATCTACTTTGACATTCTGAAGGCCGGACATAACGCCCCGTATATCGGCACGAAGCTGACCTTCGGTGACGGACGCATTTTTGCGGACGACCATCTGACCCCGACTATTGAAACCGGCCAGTATGAGCAGGTGAGATTTGACTTTGTGGCGTATGACCCGACAACGACCCCGGCGACCGTGGGTGTGTGGAGAGACGGCATACGGACGCAGACGGTGAGCGTTCCGAGGACTACGCAGGTATATACAAACCGTTTCCTGGAGCAGGGCGACGTGGCGATGGTGCTGAAGTGCGGCACAACGGAATACAAGCTGAACGTGAAGGTGACGGAGAGCGGCATTGACCTGAGCGAGGCGACTGCCGGACTTGTGCTGAAACTGACGGCAGCCGGCAGAAGCAATGCCGAGAGCAACCCTGCTGAATGGAGTTATAACGACGTTCAAACGGTGTTTGAAGGCTTTGACTGGCAGAGCAACGGCTGGACGGGAGATGCCTTGAAGCTGACGAACGGCGCGAATGTAGAAATCGGGTACAAGCCTTTCGGCAACGACGCGACCACCACGGGCGCAACCTACGAGATGGAGCTGACATGCACGAACGTGACCGACCGCAGGGGTACGGTTGTGGACTGCATGACCGGCGGCGTGGGCTTCAGACTGACGACGCAGGAGGCTCTGATGCGGACGGGCGCAGGTTCGGAAGTAGGCACTAAGTTCGCAAGCGGTATGACACTGAAGATAGCCTTCGTGGTGCAGGAGAAGAAGGGTAACCGACTGATGACGCTGTATGTGAACGGCATCCTATGCGGTGCGAAGCAGTATGCCTCGACGGATTCGCTGCTCCAGGAAGAACCGACGAACATCAGGATCACGAGCGAGAGCGCGGACGTGGAGGTGCGTAACATGCGTGTGTACAGCCGTGCGTTGAGTGATGACGAGGAGCTTGCCAACTACATGGTGGACCGCCCGACGAGCGACGAGATGGTGGTGCTGTTCGAGAAGAACCAGGTGATGGACGACGAGGGCACTGATGTCGATATAGACAAACTGCGTGCGATGGGCAAGAGCGTGATGAGGATCGTGGGCGACGTGAACCTTGTGAACCAGACGAACAACAAGAAGTTTGAGGTTCCGGTGGACATCTACTTCTACTCTGCCTACGGTAAGGAGTATGACTTCATCATCTACCAGTGCGGACTGAGAATACAAGGCACCTCATCGACGACCTACCCGAGAAAGAACTACCGCATCTACTTCAGCCGCTCGACGAAGTACGGCACGAAGCTGTATGTGAACGGTGTGGAGGTAGCGGACTTCAAATATTCGTTCAAACCAGGTGCAAGACCGATAGACATATTCTGTCTGAAGGCGGACTTCTCGGATTCTTCATCTACGCACAATACGGGTGCGGTGAGAGTGGTGAACGACATCTGGAAGAGATGCGGCTGGCTGACTCCGCCACAAATGGCCTACAAGGGCAACTATGATGTGAGAATCGGCGTGGACGGTTTCCCGATAGATTTGTTCTACGACAACAACGGCACGGGTGAGAACGTGTATCTTGGCAAGTACAACTTCAACAACGAGAAGAGCGGCAGCGGCATCATCTACGGCTTTGAGGGTATTGAGGGCTTCAATGACGAGGCTGCACTGAAGGGCGGGCGCAACAAGTGTATCTGCCTGGAGTTCCTGAACAACTCGGAGACATTGTGCCTGTTCGGTACGAGCAACATGGACACGTTTGACGACGCTCTGGAGTTCCGCTTCAAGGCCGACGACACATGGGCGACGGCGCATGAGGACGACAAGGCGGCAGTGAAGCGCCTTTGGGAGTGGATATACTCGTGCAAGGGCAACCCGACGAAATTCCTGAACGAATATGCGGAATACTTCGGCAACGACTCGCCATTTGCATGGTATCTGATAACGGACTACTTCATGGCTGTGGACAACCGCGCGAAGAACATGATGCTCGTGACGTGGGACGGCAAGATATGGTACTTCATCCCATACGACATGGACACGGTGTTCGGTGAGCGCAACGACTCGGTTCTGAAATACGACTACACGATCACGTGGGAGACGATGGACGAGAGCATCGGCTCGTATGCGTTTGCAGGACACGACTCCGTATTGTGGGAACTTGTGAGAGGCTGCCCGGACAAACTGAGGGAGGTGGCAGACAAGCTGCGAAGCACGATGTCGCTGGAGTATGTGCTGAAGGTGTTCAATGAGGAGATGATGGGCAACTGGTGTGAGCGCATCTACAACAAGGACGGCATCTACAAGTACATCAAGCCGCTGACGGAGGGTGTGACGACAGCAGACGGCACTACGAGTTACTATGACTATCTCTATGCACTCCAGGGCAGCCGATATGCCCACCGCACCTATACCATCCAGAACCGCTTTGCATTGCTGGACAGCCAGTATGTATGCGGTACATACAGAAAGGACAGTTTCGCGGCCTACTTCGGCTATAAGTTCGGAAGTGACAACCGGAAGATAAGAATCACGGCGAGCGAGCGGTATTTCTTCGGGTACGGCTACACGAGCGGTACTCCGCACGAAAGCGCAGTGCTTGCGGAGGATACGGGAAGTCAGGTGGAACTGACGCTTGACACGGACCTCATCGTGAATGACCCGCAATACATCTACGGTGCGAGCCGCATCATGGGGCTTGACTTGACGGACGTTAGCCATGCCATACTCCAGACTCTGAACTTGAACAACTGTTCCGCCCTGAGGACGCTTGACGTGAGCTGCGGCCAGACACAGACAACGCTGAACGCATTGCTGGTGAACGGCTGCCGAAATTTGCGTACTCTGAATATGACTGGCTTGAAGTCAGGCAGCTTCACTGGCATAGACTTGAGCAACAACACGAAGCTGGAGACACTGAAGGCAGGCAAGACAGCCCTGACCGGCGTAAACTTCGCACAGGGTGCTCCGCTGACGAGCGTAACGCTCCCGGCAACGTTGCAGACACTGGAACTACGCTACCTGAGCAAACTGACGACCGGCGGTCTGACGCTGGAGGGCACCAACATCAACAGACTTGTGGTTGACAATTGCCCTGGTGTGGACTGGCAGACGCTGCACGCAAGGTGCGGAAACGTGAAGTATCTGCGTGTGACGGGCATCGACATGGAAGGCGACGGCAGCCTGCTGGCCTCACTGATGCAGACGGGCGGTGTGGACGAGAATGGCGGAAACGTGGAGAGCTGCCGACTGGTGGGCACATACCGGCTGACTCGTTACGTTGATGATGAGACCTATGCTGCATACATCGAGCACTACCCTGAGTTGAACATCGAGCAGCCTGAATATACAATGCTGGAGAGCGACGAGAGCGTGGCAGACGATGCAAATCTCTCGAACTTGGATAACGGCACGGGCTATAAGTACGGCAACGACTACAAGCCAAGCGGCCATGTGGCTGCGATACTGAAGAACCGCCACAGAGTGCTTGCGAAGGTGACAAAGAAGGCGACCACGAGGAACGTGAACATAGCGAATGTCGATACCGTGGTGAACAATCTGGACGGCGAGATGACTTACTTGGAACTTGACGATAAGGACAGCACCAAGTATGCCGACGGAACCCCTGCCAAACTTGACGGCAGCGAGGGTGACCTGATGATGCACGAGCCTTTCTTCTGGAGCAAGGGCATTAATGACTTCTTGAACAGCAAGGACTACAGCTGCTACAGCTCGAAGGATAAGGATCACATGCCGGCTGTGCCGAATGTGGACGTATTGACGCTTGATGACATCAAGGCGGTGCAGGGCGGTTACACTAAAGGCAGGAAAGTGATGAGTGGCAGGGACACCATAACAAATGCCATGAGTACGGACAGCTCTTATTCGGTGTGCGTGGTGGATGTGTCGAAGCACAAGCGTGTTCGCTGGCCGAGTGTGCCAGGCACGAACCTTGTGGGCAGCGCATTTGCCGACGTGAACGGCAATGTGGTGAAGAGCGTCGTGGTGCCAACGTTGGGAAACAGATTTGAGGCCGGAATGTATCTTATCAGCGATGTGCCTGAGGGAGCCAAGACTTTGAACTTCTCTATATTGAACACAGCCGAGTTTGACAAGGTGGTGCTATCCAACAGCAGCAAGATAGAGGATATGGAGCCTGAATGGTTTGCCAACGAGGAGCATCTGTGTGCTGTTGTGGGCAGTTCTGTTGTGGGCAGCAAGCTGCGTGCCTGCATAACCGGCGGCAGTACCACTGCAAGCATGACATGGATGGACTTCCATTATTACAGCGTGCAGCGAGGTATGCAGCAGATTGACGCTCTGATGCACTTCCGCATTGCGAACCTTGCATACGCGAAGTATGGCAGGAGGAACATGCAGGAGCAGTGTGGCGCAGGCTCGCATACGAATATGCGCACGACTGGCGGCACGATGTCAAGAGGCATGCAGGACACTATAGGCTATGAGGGCGCAAAGGCAATCAACCCGAATGTGACAAACAGTCTGGTGGACGAGAACAGAGTGCACCAATATGCCTGGTATATAGACAAGGACGAGTATGGTACTGCAAAGGTGACGCAGGTGAACAATATCTGCTGCCTGGGCTATGAGGACATCTACGGACACAAGTATGACATGATGGACGGTGTGGACTTGCCGAACACGAGCGGCAATGAGGGCAAGTGGCGCATTTGGATGCCTGACGGCAGCACGATCATGATAAAGGGCACGACGAATAGCGGTAACTGGATAACGGCAGTGGCTCATGGAAGGCTGATGGCGGTAGTGCCAGTAGGCTCGATGAATGGCTCGTCGAGCACATACTATTCGGACATGTACTGGATAAGCACAGCCACGTGCCGTGTGGTCTATCGCGGGTACTACAATGCGAACGCGTATGGCGGTGTCTCGGATGCGAGTGCGAGTCACGATGCCTCGTATGCGAATGCGAATGTCGGCTCGCGCCTGGCCTTCCGCGGCAAACTCGTGAGGGCGCAAAGCGTGGCTGCGTATAAGGCGTTGAGCGAGGCTGCGTAACGCGAAGCGCGCAAAGCGGGAGCGAAGCGACAAAACGAAAAGAACGGGGTTCGGATGGTGTCCGGACTCCGTTCTTGCATTATGTGAATACCGGCGTAAGCCGGTCGAAAATATTTTTGGGTGGGGGAGTACCCCCAGCGGTACGCTTCGTTTTAAGAAAATAGACGGCTCGTTCTGGAATGGCGAAACGTTTCGTTTTGCGGATTATAAATAGACTTAAGCAACAACCCTGAACTTATATATCTTTTTGGACAGGGTAATAATCTGACAGAACTTGATATTTCAAAGAACAATAAACTCTTCTCAATATATCTGTCTGATAACTATATTAAGAATTTGGATGTGTCTAACTGCAAGAATCTTGCTGAGTTGATTATTCGTGGTAACTGCTTTACATTCAATACGTTGCCACTCCCTCATGATGGCGTAGGCTTTTATGAATATTCAATGCAAAAAAATATAGCTGTTGAGAGAGAGCACTCTGTAGCTGAACCGTTAGATCTATCTAAGGACATTTATAGTCCTGATTACAAAACAACGGTTGATGTGTATCTTTACGATCCAAGTAGATATAACGGAGAAGGAGCACGTCTTGTCGCTGGTGAAGACTATACGTTTGACAAGGGTGTTGTTACTTTCCTGAAGGCACAGGAGGATAGTGTATGCTGTAAATTCAATTGTGACGCCTATCCTTATTTGACCTTATCTACTTCACGTTTTATGGTTCTTAATCCCGAGGATATGGGTAAGTCAACGCTTGCAGCAGAGATGACAACCGGTATGGCTGTTGGTGAGAAGTTTGCAATGAATGTGGCTACATTCGGTAAGGATGAAAAAGTAGAAGTTGACTTTGGTGATGGTGAACTTAAAGAGTTTATTCTGTCTGACACACCGCAAGAGATCAGTGGTGAGGTTAAGGGCTCAAATATAAAGATTTACACTGCTTCGCAAGTACAGCTTAAAGACTTCGATGCTTCAGGAATGAAACTGAGTAGTGTGAATATTAATAAATCAAGAGCTCTTGATAATCTTAATCTTAACAATAATGAACTTACAGAAATTGATTTGTCAAACAATTTTAGTTTCAACTCTATTCAGCTTGACAACAATAAACTTACAACATTGAGCATAAAAGGACTTACGAATATGAAGATGCTTAGTTGTGACAATAATCAACTTGAGAGCATTGTATTTGAGGCTTCAGCTCCAATACTGTCTGATATCAGCTGTTCAGGCAACAAACTTAAGGATTTGTCTTTCTTAAGCAGAGCATCGTCAGTAGAGGTTCTGGACTTCTCACATAACGAGGTTTCAGACTATATGTTTACAACTATGTACAACATCCGTGACCTGAATATGTCATACAATAAGTTTAAGTCAGCAGATTTGGCATATAACACCAAACTTGAGAAGCTTAACATTGAGGGCAACTACTTTACATACAGCACATTGCCTCAGACTACGGCACAGGAGTTTGTTTACGGTAACCAGAATCCTGTAACTATTGCAGAAAAATCATTCATGGTAGATTTGTCTTCTGAAGTGACATTTAAGGGCAAGAATACCAAGTTTACATGGAAGACTGAAAGCGGAAATGTAATGGAAGAAGGTGTAGACTACAGCATTGAAAATGGTATTACTACATTCTTGAAAGTACAGGAAGAGAAAGTATATGCAGAGCTGACAAACGAGGCTTATCCTGATCTGACTCTTACAACAACTCTCGTTGAAACTTCTGAAAAACCGGAATTTGTGTTGGCTAATTTGGTTAGTACCGCAGAAGTGGGCTCTGAAGTAAGGATGATATTGGCTGCCAAGACTCCTAAGACTGTTTATGTAGATTTCGGTGACGGTAAACTGGCTGAATGTATGTTGGGTAGTGGAAATACAACATTGACATCACAGCTTGGTGTCAACAAGAATATAACAATTTACGGCTATGATGAGTCTTATTGTGACCTTACAATTCTGAGTATGTCCAACGTAGCATTGGAAAAGGCTGACATATCTAAGTTGAAAGATTTGACTACGCTTACATTAGCTAATGCAGGCTTGACAGAGATTGATTTGAGTAACAACACTCTCCTTGGATTCCTGACATTGTCAGATTGTAACCTGGAGCAGATTGACTTGTCTAAACTTACCAATCTTACAAACGTGTCGCTGAATAATAACAAGCTTTCGGCAATAGACCTTAGCAACAATACAAAGTTGGCAACACTGCAACTTAGTGACAATAATTTTGAAACTTTGGTTCTTCCTGAGCTTCCCGCCTTGTATCAGCTGAGCGTTTCACGTAATAAGCTGAAGACTCTTGATGTTACTAATTGCCCGATATTACGCGAACTTTATTGTGACGGCAATAACCTTTCATCGCTCGATATGTCAGGCCAGGCAGATAAATATAGCATGGTATACGCTTACGACAATAACTTTAAGTTCAGCACTCTGCCTGTATTCGACATCTATAACCCGATGAACTATAAGTATACTCCTCAGAAGGACGTTGAGATTACTGTAGACGGTGGTAAGGTTGACCTGAGCAGCGAGTATATGGTGGCTGAGAATCCTACAGTTTACACATGGACAACAGAATCAGGCGCAACTCTCGTTGAGGGCACTGACTATACTATTGACAACGGCGTAACAACATTCATGAAGAACTTCGACGAGAATGTTTACTGCTCTATGACCAATGCGGCTTATCCTGAACTGACGCTGAAGACTATAGGCGTTAAGCCTGAGACAACAGGTATCGGCGGAATAACTTCAGGCGAAGGCATTAAGGTTGAAAACGGAAACATCGTGATCACTGTTGACGGCGAGGCTAAGGTGCTCGTATACAACACAGCCGGCATGATGGTGCGTTCATTCGACGTTGAGGGCGGAACCGTTGTAGTAGATGGCCTGGCAGGCGGCGTTTACATGATAGACGTAAGATGCGGCAGCCAGCGCATAGTTAAGAAAGTTATGCTTAAATAAGTTTTTTAGGTTCTTAATGTAGTAAATTTTTCTGAGATGTCAGCGGGCAGGGGCTATCCCTTGTCCGCTGATTCTTTTTGTCTTAATCCTAAAAACGCTAAGTGTAGATACAAACGCCTTCTAAGGTATCTGCTAAAAAATAATCAGGTTATTTCTGTTTTAGTTTGCTGTTAAGTCTAAAAAGAATTATCTTTGTTCAGACTATTCTGAAAAATCTTATTCATTATGACGAACACTATTATAGAACAAAGACTGGCAGCCCTGCGCGACGTGATGCGCCGCGAGAGCATCGATGCGTTTATATTCCCTTCTACCGACCCTCACAACGGCGAGTATGTGCCCGAACACTGGGAGGGGCGCAAGTGGATATCCGGCTTCAACGGTTCGGCGGGAACAGCCGTTGTTACTATGGACGCTGCCGCGCTGTGGACCGACTCGCGCTATTTCCTTGCCGCTGCCGAGCAGCTCGAAGGCACGGAGTTTAAGCTGATGAAAGAGCGTGTTGAGGGCACGCCGTCGATAATAAAGTGGCTCGGCCAGAAGCTCTCTTTCGTTTCGAGTCCTGTTGTGGGCATCGACGGCATGGTCAACTCAGAGGCTTCGGTGGCAGAGCTCATTGCCGGACTTAGGAATGAGGGCGGCATAACCGTAAGAACCAACTTTGATCCGCTCGGGCAGATATGGACCGACCGTCCGCCGGTGCCGCAGAACAAGATAACCGTTCATCCGCTGGAGTATGCCGGAGAGTCGTGCGCCTCGAAACTGGAGCGCATACGAGCAAGGCTGAAGGACATAAACGCCTGCGGAATGCTTGCCGCCGCGCTCGACGACATAGCCTGGACGCTCAACCTGCGAGGCTCTGATGTCCACTGCAATCCTGTGTTTGTGTCTTATCTGCTCATAACGTCACGCCATGCCACGCTGTTCGTTGACGGCGCCAAGCTCGACGACGGCATACGTGACTATCTGAAGGGCGAGGGCGTAGACACCGCAGATTATAATAAGGTGAAAGATGCCCTGGCTGCATATTCTGAATATAACATACTGCTCGATCCGTGCGAGATAAACCATACGCTGTTCAGTGCCGTTAGATGCGAGAAGGTGGCGCAGCCGTCGCCCATACCATATATGAAGGCCGTCAAGAACAGTGCCGAGATAGAAGGTTTCCGCCGCGCCATGCTGCGCGACGGCGTTGCGCTGGTGAAGTTTCTGCGCTGGCTTAAGCCTGCCGTTGAGGCCGGCGGTGAGACCGAGATGAGCGTCGACCGCAAGCTGACATCGCTGCGCGCGGAGCAGAAGCTGTTTAAGGACATATCGTTCGACACCATTGCCGCCTATCAGGAGCACGGGGCCATTGTTCACTATGAGGCAACGCCCGAAACCGACGTGCCGCTGCGTCCCGAAGGGCTTATTCTGATAGATTCGGGCGCGCAGTATCTCGACGGAACCACCGACATAACGCGCACCATAGCCCTGGGCGATGTAACCGAGGAGCAGAAACTCGTCTATACGCTTGTGCTGAAAGGCCACATACAGCTGGAGCTTTGCAAGTTTCCGCGCGGCGCCAGCGGCACACAGCTCGATGCGCTCGCCCGCAAAGACATGTGGCGCTACGGCTTCAACTACATGCACGGCACGGGCCACGGCGTAGGCTCTTATCTCAATGTCCATGAAGGTCCTCACCAGATACGCATGGAATACAGGCCCGCACCGCTCGTTGAAGGCATGACCGTTACCGACGAGCCGGGCATATATCTTGCCGGACGCTTCGGCGTGAGGATAGAGAACACGCTGCTCACCGTGCCATATCGCGACACCGAGTTTGGCTCGTTCCTCGGCTTCGAGTCGCTTACGCTCTGTCCGATAGACCTCGCTCCGGTTAAGAAAGAGATGCTGTTGCCTGAAGAAAAAGAGTGGCTCAACGAATACCACCGCACCGTCTACGACCGCCTTTCGCCGCATCTCGAAGGCGAAGACCTCGAGTGGCTGGCATCGGCTTGTGCAGAAATCTGATGCCGTGAATCTTGCTTTTTATTGATTTACATGCTAAAATATGTAACATAACATCTTATCGGCAGTTGTTTTCCTGTAACTTTATAAGCGGAAGTCGTCCTTTAAGGAATACCTTGGGCTACTTCCGCTTATTTTATGTTTACAAGATATATGGCATAAGACAGACGCTCATGATTTGAAACATTGTCAGCTCATCATGCATTTTGCCGCTCAAAGTGTCATCACAAAAATGTCATGATTTTCTGCCGAAATAGAAAACGGAGAGCGCTTTTACGGCTTGCATCGGTAAAGTATATTTACATTATCATACAAAAGGCATGCTTTTGAAAAATTACTCGGCCACTTTTTAGTGGAAAAAGCACCGCTTTTAAAGCGGAAACAGGCCTGTTTTTTTATTGAAATAATAGCTTTTTTGTCCGAAATGGGACAAAAAATGTTGCACATATTGCCTAGTTTTGCCGTAACGCATTGTAACACACAGGATTACGTTTGCACGCGAAAACTGCCCGAATTTTCGTCCAACAGATTTTAATTTTCAAATATCTCAGTATGAGAGCGTCAAAGAAAATCAAAAAGGAAGCTAAGTCCGTTTTTATTCAGCAATGTGATTTGTTCAGGTTTTCTTCCTTCATGAAATATTATCTTCAGGTTGCTGCATGCTGATGCCGGCAAATAAAAAAATAACGTGTTTAAAGTTTTGATGAGACAAAAAATATTCTTATTTTTGTAAAATATTGCTAAATCTGCAGTCGGAACCTGTCTTAAAAGAATATTTGAACCCGTGAACGATACCAGAATATCGCCCCATAAGAATGTCGAATGAGCAATGCTGAAGGGGAAAAGAGTGTGAAGAATGGTCTTTTTTATACATTTATATAAATGTCTGATTCTGTCAGACCATGTGTTCAGACTGTTGGTGTGGAATTTTAATCATTATAAAAATAGTATGAAAAAACTTTTTGCTTTAATTGCTGTCTTTCTTATGCCTCTGACGATGTTTGCGCAGCGTCAGGCAGGCGAATTTTCTTTGCAGCCAAAGATAGGACTAACTTTTTCTGATGTAAGCGGCATTGACAATACTGCGTATAAAGCCGGGATAAAGGCAGGAGTGGAGGCCGAATATATGGCTACAAAATGGCTCGGAGTAACTTTAGGGCTTGATTATTCGGAGCGCGGATGCGGTTTCGACAAGTTTACTTGGGGGTATGCTTATCTTAAAGGGCCTTTGGAGGATCCCGGAACCGGACAAATAGACGATGACATGTATGATAAAGAACTTAAATTCTGGCAAGAAGATGGCGACGGGCATAAAGTGAAGCTTTCTTACCTCAGTGTGCCTGTAATGGCTAACTTATATATATATAAAGGTCTCGCCGTTAAAGCCGGAGTGCAGGTAGACTTCATGCTGAGCGCAAAATATCCAAGGGGATACAAAGAGATATTTGACGGACAACCATGGGACGGCAAATATACAGACATAAAAGACCGTTGCCGTAAGGTTGATGTTACCATACCTCTGGGACTCTCGTATGAATACAAACGTTTCGTACTTGATGCAAGATATGAATTTGGACTGCTCGACATAAAAGATGACGAGATTGTGGCGAAGAATCTTTCGACCGACGGAACCAGCTATTTTCTGGAGTATTACCTCCTTAACGGCAAATTGAAGCGTTCTTCGGCTTTCACCCTGACGCTCGGCTACAGACTGGGACTTTAACCCGGAGCTGTAGTCACAATTCATAATTCACAATTCATAATTCATAATTCATAATTTATAATTGGCTACGCCGAACTACGTTTCATATGCTCAATAAAACGTTTTGCATGGGCAATTTAACCGCTGAAAGTCAGGCAGATGTGAAAAATAAATACTTTTTGCTTAAAAAGCCTCTGAATATTTGGAAGATAAAAAAATAAGATGTAATTTTGCAGCCGCTAATAATAGCATGAAATTAAAAAATAAGTTTAACATATAAAATTTTAAGACAAAAAATGATCATTGTACCAGTTAAAGATGGCGAGAACATCGAAAGAGCATTGAAGAAATTCAAGAGAAAATTTGAGAAGACAGGTGTCGTAAAGGAACTTCGTGCACGTCAGCAGTTCGATAAGCCGTCTGTCTTGAAGAGGCTCAAGATGGAACGCGCTATTTACGTACAGAAACTGAGAGCTACAGAGGAATAACCAATATTGAATGGGTATACCGCTTAGGCGTTAAAAAGTAATGATAAGGTCCTGCGAATATTTGCAGCCGATATGATGGTGCGTTCGCAGGACGATGTAATTTTGCCGATAGGCTATTGGGGGGATGTACACGGAGTGACTGTGCCACATCCTTTTTTTATATATAAAAATATGTAGCGTCTGTGTGCCGTTGAGGCATTGCTATTTTCTTATGGCGCTTTCGTCGTATTTTTTTGGAAAGCGATAATCAATCACGTTTTTTTGTTATTATTGTTGTTGTGTGCGTAACAGCTTCGGCTGTCTGCATCGTGCTTGTAAGCATCAGCATTGGCTTTTCTCCTGTGTGTGCATCCGGAGGGTAGGGCTATGGCTGTTGGACTTGTTTCAGTATAGCCCTTTGACATCCGGCCCTTTATATGGCGTTTAAAAATGTGTCGGCGATGTCAGATTTTGTTCAGGTAGTCTTGTAGGACGATTTAAAAAATGTGATTTTTGCAAGATTAAGGTTAAAAAAAGTAAAAGAATGGGGTTTTGAAATATAATTATTATCTTTGCATTATATGCATTTATGTTAAAGAGTGTAGTCAGGCTGGCATGGCTTACCTTTCTTGGCTATAATCTTTGCAGAGGCTTAAGCCCGAACCTCTTGCGGCAAACAAATTCTATATACCTTGAATATAGTCGGTTTGTAGGGTATTGTAAAAACACATTAAACTTTACGCTATGAAAATTAACGGAATTATCAGAGAAATAGGTGATCTGAAAGGAAAACAGCTGGCAAGAACTGGCAAGGTTTATACATAACGGATTTGCCGACAAATTGAAAACATTCATAATACATGACCAATTTATAAGTCGAAGTGGCAAAAAAAACAGGCTGATGCCGCTTGCTTGTGTTTTCCGCGAATATCTGATACAAATAAAAAAATTAAACTATGAAACACTTTTTAGCCTTTATAATAGCACTGTTTGCATACACTGCTAATGCCCAGACTGGTAGCACTGTTACCGGACGCGTGACAGACGATGCCGGCAATGCCATAGAACGCGCCACTGTGACGATGACACGGCTTGACGACGGAACAAAGCTGGCGCCTGTAATTACCGGCAACGACGGCACGTTTATGATAGACAGCATATCCGAAGGACGCTACACTCTCGGCATAACGTGCGTGGGCTATGACAAATACAATAAAAAACTGCGCGTAAGCGGCCCTCTCGATTTGGGCGCGGTCGTTATGGGCGGTTCTGCAAAAATGCTCGACGAAGTGACGGTCATGGCGGATTACTCGAGCGTGAAGTCAAACGGCACCATAACGGTCAGGGTGAAAGGCAATCCGCTGGCTAAAGGCCAGACCCTGCTGGATTTTATGAAATTTATGCGCGGCGTCAGCGTGAGGGGTGAGGATGTCAGTGTCTACGGACGACAAAACACCTTGATATATCTTGAGGAGCAAGAAATAACACAGGAGCAGATGAAGACCATCGACCCTTCGATGATTTCACACATAGATGTGATAACCAACCCTGATGCCTCTTATGGTTTGGGTATTGGCGGCGTGATAAAAATTTATCTGCGTGACGACGGCGGTGTGCTCGGCACGCTGACATTCAATGGCAGAGCCAGTCAGGATGGTCTGTTGCGTGCCTTGCCGGGGCTGAATTTTCTATATGCGCGAGGCAAGGTGAGGGTAAGCAACCTGCTGACAGGCAGCCTGCACGACAAGTCTGTGCGGTCGCAGGTGCAGAACGACGTGGCGGACAATGTGGAAACACAAACCGAAACAAACAGCGTAACCAGAGGCAATGGCTATCTTATGGATAATCTCGCGCTGAGATATTCGCCTACTGATCTTGACAGAATCTATGTGTACGGAGGCGTGAGAATGAGTAACGGCGAAACGTCGACCAACAGCCATGACGGCACGGATCTCTTGAATATTAACAGTCTGTCGAAACCCCGGTATTATAGTGCCGGACTGCAATACAAACACTTTTTCCGTAAAGACAGTGTCAGCTATTTCTTTTTCAGAGGAAGTTACTCAGGGCAGGATTACAGCGAAGGCTTAAGCTATGTATTGAACTCCACTGCCGACAATGCCAGGCTTGGCTATAATACGAATAACGTATGGGTAGACCCGGTGTTGCATATGGTGCTAAACAAAAAATCGAATTTAAATGCCGGCTTGGTTTACGGTTATATGTACGACAAGCACGACGACACGGGGACAACGCAGCTTGGATACATTCGTGACGGGCGCTATGTAAGCTCCGGCACCGACTATGGCGCATGGGTGGACTATAGCACGAAGATAGGCAAGTTCCTGTATGTGCAGGGAACGCTTAACTATCACGGGACGAAAACCGTATTTCGTGACCGTATTGACAGTAAAAACAATGTAGACTTATGGGAAGACGGAATATATCCGAGTATCTTTGCGCAATGGAATCTCAGCAAGGAGGAAAATCCGTCGCCGGCAAAAGAATTTTATGTTAACTTCAACTACCAGTATTATTACTCTTTGCCGAATTATAACTATACACTGCCTACCGTTACATGGCAGGGGCAAAATCAATACAGCATAGGTAACCCTGATTTGACAAAAGAAAATCGTCACGACTTTTATGTGTGGCTGGCATATCACAGAAAGTGGACCGTGTACTACGACTTCAACTATGGCGACAATTTGGTGAAGGTGATTATGCATGCTGACCCTGACCGTAAGGATACCTATTTTACAAGGCCGGAAAACGCCGGATGGCAGATACAGCACAAGCTGTCGGTGGCATATCAGACTAAACTCTTTAACTTCTGGTACACCAACACCGAGATGATAGTCAGAAACAGGCGCGAAAGCATGCCGGGAAAGTCTGTCAGTCAGACTTCTTTATATTTTTCAACCAGTAACAATTTTAAAATAGCCAAAAACTATGGCATAACACTCGACTTTGCAGCTTCGACCAAGACAAAGACGCTGTCGTATGAATATGACGGCTGGTTCAACCTCAATGCCCAGGCATATATGTCGCTGTTGAAAAACAAGCTGAACGTAAACCTCAGCTACAATGGCGTGTTCTATAACAGGCCGAAAATGACTGTGTATGGCGACGGGTGGATGCTGACGCGCAAGTATCTCAGCCACAACACATCTGTAAGTCTGAACGTGTCGTGGAATTTCAGTATTGGCAAGAAGATAAAAGATAACCGTGACATGCCGTCGATAGGCTCCGCAGGAAGAGCAATTCCTACTTTCTGATTTTAAGCACTACGGATTTATTATGGTCCGGCTCTGATGAAATGTTGACATATAAGGTTTCCTCAGTGCCGGATTTTTCTTTTTCCTGCTCATGATAGTTATTCCCTGTAAAGCGGAAAAGAATTTGGCGGAAAAATTTGGCGGTTCGGTTTTATTTTTGTAAATTCGTTGCCGAATAACATGGTTTGAGCAACTGTATTTATGATGATAAGAGAATTTTTGAACTACCTCCAGTTTGAGCGGAACTACTCCGCGAGAACCGTGAAGGAATACGGAGCAGACTTGAAAGAGTTTGAACTGTACTTCAAAAATTTGGATGCTCATCTTTCATGGGAGTCGGTCGACTCTGATGTCATCCGCGACTGGATGGAGAGTATGATGGATAAGGGAAACAGTGCGTCGTCGGTCAACAGGCGATTGAGCGCATTGCGTTCCTTTTTTCGTTTTGTCCTTTCCCGAAATCTTGTTTGCTCAGATCCGGCCCACGGTCTGACAGGCCCGAAGAAAAACAAACCATTGCCACAATTCGTCAAGGAAAGCGAGATGGACGAGCTGCTCAACGGCAGCATGTGGAATCTCTCTGACTATAAAGATGTGTGCGCGCGTACTATTATAATGACTTTTTATGAGACAGGGATGCGCGCTGCCGAACTTATAGGGCTTGACGATGCCATGGTTGACCTCGAAGCCTGCCAGCTGAAGGTTACTGGCAAAAGAAACAAACAGCGCGTCATTCCGTTTGGCCAAGGGCTGCGCGACGCGCTGTCGGCATATATGGAACTAAGAGACAAAGTCGTGACGAGGCTTGAGCCGGCGCTGTTTGTGTCGGCAAAGGGCCGCAGGCTCACTTATCCGCAAGTGAGAGTCTGCGTGTCGGACAATCTTGCGCGGGTGAGCTCGCTTAAAAAACGCAGCCCGCACGTGCTGCGCCATACATTTGCTACAGCCATGCTTAATCATGGCGCCGGACTTGAGAGCGTTAAGAAGCTGTTGGGGCATCAGGAGCTGACAACTACTGAGATATATACTCATACCACGTTTGAACAGCTTAAGAAAGTTTACAAATCCGCCCATCCAAGGGCTTAACCCTTAAAATTACAAGGAGGTAACTATGGAAGTTAAAATTCAGTCAATCCATTTTGACGCTACTGAACAATTGAAGGCATTTATCGAAAAGAAAACTGCCAAGTTGGAAAAATCTTATGAGGATATTCAAACTGTAGAGGTTCAACTTAAAGTTGTTAAGCCTGCCACTGCCATGAATAAGGAAACAAGTATCACTGTAATGGTTCCCGGCTCACGTCTTTTTGTTGAAAAAGTGTGCGATACTTTTGAAGAGGGAATTGACCTCTGTGTGGACTCTTTGAAGGTCCAATTGGCGAAATTTAAAGAAAAATTGCGCAATAGATAAAAAAAATCGCGAAAAGTTTTGGAGATTAAAAAATAATGCCTATCTTTGCAGCCGTTTTAGGACACGTCCTTACAACAAGCGCCTAACGGCTGCTTAACGTTGCCTCTTTAGCTCAGTTGGCCAGAGCACGTGATTTGTAATCTCGGGGTCGTTGGTTCGAATCCGACAAGAGGCTCAAAGAAAAGACGAGTTCTTAAACAAAGGGTGGTTACCAGAGTGGCCAAATGGGGCAGACTGTAAATCTGCTGTCTTTCGACTTCGGTGGTTCGAATCCATCACCACCCACTCAGTAGAAGTCTTGCGGAAATAGCTCAGTTGATAGAGCACTAGCCTTCCAAGCTGGGGGTCGCGGGTTTGAGTCCCGTTTTCCGCTCTCGCTGCTGTAATAGCTCAGTGGTAGAGCACTTCCTTGGTAAGGAAGAGGTCCCGAGTTCAAATCTCGGTTACAGCTCTACGACTTTCTAATTTTTTAAAACAGAAAAAATACACGATTATTCATTAACAATAAATAAAAAGTAAAGCTATGGCTAAAGAGACATTCGTCCGTACCAAACCCCATGTAAACATTGGTACAATTGGTCACGTAGACCACGGTAAGACTACTCTGACTGCTGCTATCACAACAGTATTGGCAAAGAAAGGTCTTTCTGAAGTTAAGTCTTTTGACTCTATCGATAACGCTCCTGAGGAAAAAGAGCGTGGTATTACTATCAATACAGCACACGTAGAGTATGAAACAGAAAACCGTCACTATGCACACGTTGACTGCCCGGGACACGCTGACTATGTAAAGAACATGGTAACAGGTGCTGCTCAGATGGATGGTGCTATCATCGTTGTTGCTGCAACTGATGGTCCTATGCCTCAGACACGTGAGCACGTGCTTCTCGCTCGTCAGGTAAACGTTCCTCGTTTGGTTGTGTTCCTGAACAAGTGTGATATGGTTGAGGATGAGGAAATGCTTGAGCTCGTTGAGATGGAAATGCGTGAGCTTCTCGATCAGTACGAGTATGATGGCGACAATACTCCTATTATCCGCGGTTCTGCTCTTGGTGCACTTAACGGTGTTGAGAAGTGGGAAGAGAAGGTAATGGAGCTGATGGCTGCTGTTGACGAGTGGATTCCGCTGCCTCCGCGTGACCTCGACAAACCGTTCCTGATGCCTGTTGAGGACGTATTCTCAATCACAGGTCGTGGTACTGTTGCTACAGGTCGTATCGAGACTGGCCGTGTTAAGGTTGGTGACGAAGTTGAGCTCCTCGGTCTTGGTGAAGACAAGAAGTCAGTTGTAACTGGTGTTGAGATGTTCCGTAAGATTCTTGACGAAGGTGAAGCTGGTGATAACGTAGGTCTGCTTCTCCGTGGTATCGACAAGAACGAAATCAAGCGTGGTATGGTACTCTGCCACCCGGGTCAGATCAAACCTTACAAGAAGTTCAAGGCTCAGATCTATGTACTGAAGAAAGAAGAAGGTGGACGTCACACTCCGTTCGGAAACAAGTATCGTCCTCAGTTCTACCTCCGTACAATGGACTGTACAGGTGAAATCTCTCTGCCGGAAGGCGTAGAAATGGTAATGCCTGGTGATAACGTAACAATCACTGTTGAGCTTATCTACGCTGTTGCATTGAACGTAGGTCTGCGCTTCGCTATCCGTGAAGGTGGTCGTACAGTAGGTGCTGGTCAGATTACTGAAATCATCGATTAATCATTATCAATGATATAAGTTTTAGGTTCTCGTCTTCAGGCGAGAACCTATTTTACGGGAATAGCTCAGTTGGTAGAGCACTGGTCTCCAAAACCAGGTGTCGGGAGTTCGAGCCTCTCTTCCCGTGCCAAAATAAAGATAATATGTTTAAAAAATTCGCAAATTACTGCAAAGTTTGTTACGAAGAACTTGTGCATAAAACAACATGGCCGACACGTGCCGAACTTACTCATAGTGCAATGGTTGTATTATCTGCTTCCTTGATCATTGCAGTTGTAGTGTTCATTATGGATTCCGTGTTCCGGTTTGTTATGAGTACGATCTATCCTAATTAATCGTAAAAAGGAAAATGGCTGAATCAGGAAAAAAGTGGTATGTATTGCGTGCTGTCAGTGGTAAGGAGGCTAAGGTAAAAGAATATATTGATGCCGAACTTAAGCACAACACGCTTCTTTCAACTTATGTTTCTCAGGTACTTATACCTATGGAGAAGCATGCTTCTTTGCGTAATGGCAAGCGTGTGGTCAAAGAGAAGATTTCTCTCCCGGGCTATGTCCTCGTAGAGGCAGAACTGAAAGGAGACGTGGCACATACACTGCGCTTCATACCTAACGTACTTGGCTTCTTGGGCGGATTGGATAATCCTACCCCTGTTAAGCAGTCTGATATCAACCGTATCCTTGGAACGGCTGAAGAGTCAGTGCTGACGGAAGAAGTAAATATTCCGTTCTGTGTTGACGAGACAGTGAAGGTTACTGATGGACCGTTCAGTGGCTTTAGCGGTGTCATTGAAGAAGTGAATACCGAGAAGCACAAACTTAAGGTTATGGTTAAGATCTTTGGACGTAAAACTCCATTGGAATTAGGTTTTATGCAAGTTGCAAAAGAATAACGTGTTGTTACGGACACGTGTGTTCTTTTATAAAATCTCAAATTTTTTTAATTAACAAAAGAAATGGCTAAAGAAGTTGCTGGATTAATCAAATTACAGATTAAAGGTGGCGCTGCGAATCCTTCACCACCAGTTGGACCGGCTCTCGGTTCAAAGGGTATTAACATCATGGGATTCTGCAAGGAATTCAACGCCAGAACTCAGGATAAGGCTGGAAAAGTGCTTCCGGTTGTTATCACTTACTACACCGATAAGTCATACAGCTTCGAAATTAAGACTTCTCCTGCTGCTGTTCAGCTGCTGGAGGCAGCCAAGGTTAAGAGTGGTTCTGCCGAGCCTAACCGTAGAAAAGTGGCTTCTGTGACATGGGATCAGATCCGTGCCATTGCAGAAGACAAAATGGCTGATCTTAACTGCTTTACCGTAGAGTCTGCGATGAAGCTTGTTGCTGGTACGGCTAGAAGTATGGGCATCTCAGTTAAAGGGGACTTCCCTGGTAAATAATTTATAACTTCAAGAAAATGAGTAAACTGACAAAAAATCAAAAATCAGTAGCTGATAAGGTTGAAGCAGGGAAAGCATACTCTTTGAAAGAGGCTGCAGAGTTGGTTAAGGATATTACTACTACCAAGTTTGACGCTTCTCTTGATATTGATGTACGCTTGGGCGTTGACCCGCGTAAGGCTAACCAGATGGTAAGAGGCGTTGTGTCTCTGCCTAACGGAACTGGTAAGGTTACACGCGTGCTCTGCCTTTGTACTCCTGATGCTGAAGCTGCTGCAAAAGAAGCAGGTGCTGACTATGTAGGTCTTGACGAGTATATCGAAAAGATCAAAGGTGGATGGACAGATGTTGATGTTATCATCACAATGCCGTCATGCATGGGCAAGATCGGTCCTTTAGGACGTGTTCTTGGTCCGCGTGGCTTGATGCCTAACCCTAAGAGCGGTACTGTAACTATGGACGTTGCAAAGGCTGTCAAGGAGGTTAAGCAGGGTAAGATCGACTTCAAGGTTGACAAGGCCGGTATCATCCATGCATCAATTGGTAAGGTTTCTTTCACTCCGGAACAGATCTATCAGAATGCGAAAGAATTTATCGCTACTGTTATTAAACTGAAACCTTCTGCTGCTAAAGGTACATACATCAAGAGTATCTTTATTTCTAGCACTATGAGTAAGGGTATCAAGATTGATCCTAAATCAGTTGAATAACTCTAAAAGTTTTGTAAGATGAAGAAAGAAGTAAAAGATACTATAGTTGTTGAACTCGGTCAGAAGCTGAAAGAGTATTCTCATTTCTACCTCGTTGATGTAACAGGTATGAATGCTGGTGCTACAAGCAAGCTCCGTCGCGAGTGCTTCAAGAACGAAATCAAGATGGTCGTTGTAAAGAACACTCTTCTTCACAAGGCTTTCGAGGCTTCGGATGTTGATTATGAGCCTTTGTATGGCTGTCTGAAGGGTAACACTGCTGTTCTCTTCTGCAACACAGCTAACGTTCCAGCTAAAATGCTGAAAGGTTATGTAAAAGAGAGTATTCCTGCATTGAAGGCTGCTTATGCAGAGGAAAGCATCTATGTTGGTGCTGACAAGCTGGAAGAACTCGCAGCTCTCAAGAGCAAGGACGAAGTTATTGCAGACATTGTTGCATTGCTGCAGTCTCCTGCAAAGAACGTTGTTTCTGCTCTTCAGTCAGGCGCTCACACCATCCATGGTGTACTCAAAACTTTAGGCGAGCGTCCTGAGTAATTTTAACACCCAAACATTAATATTTAAAAACATTAAAATTTAAAATAAAATGGCAGATATTAAAGCTATTGCTGAAGAATTAGTAAATTTGACAGTTAAGGAAGTAAACGAGTTGGCAACAGTCCTGAAGGACGAGTATGGAATTGAGCCCGCTGCTGCAGCTGTTGCTGTTGCTGCTGGTCCTGCTGCAGGTGGTGCTGCAGCCGCAGCTGAGGAGAAGACATCTTTCGATGTTGTACTCGCTGAGGTTGGTGGTGCAAAACTGCAGGTAGTTAAGGCCGTTAAAGAGGCTTGTGGTCTTGGTCTGAAAGAGGCTAAGGATCTCGTAGACGGTGCTCCTTCTACATTGAAGGAAGGTCTGTCTAAGGACGAGGCTGAGAACCTGAAGAAGGCTATCGAAGAGGCTGGCGCTAAGGTTGAGCTCAAATAATTGAGACAATAAAAAATATTTCGGGTTAAGATTCTCCCAGTCGGAGAGTCTTAACCTTTTTGTGTCTTTTATTAATACCATGCAGTCAACCACCGCTGCAAGGTGTAGGTCAAGATTCATGACTTTGAAATCTGCGGCCATTTATTTTCAAGGTGGCATTTTTAACGGTAATAAAAATCTGTAATGGCTTCAAAAATTGTTGATAACAGAGTGAATTTTGCCAGCGTGAAGAATCCGATGCCGTATCCGGATTTCCTCGATGTGCAGTTAAAGTCTTTCAGAGACTTCTTACAGTTGGATACTCCGCCTGAGGAACGCAAGAATGACGGTTTGTATAAGGTCTTTGCTGAAAATTTCCCTATCACCGACACACGTAATAATTTCGTTCTTGAGTTCTTGGATTACTATATCGACCCGCCCCGTTACACCATCGACGAGTGTCTTGAGCGTGGACTTACATATAGCGTGCCCCTGAAGGCTAAGATGAAACTGTATTGTACAGACCCTGACCATGAGGACTTCGGTACTTTCATTCAGGATGTTTTCCTCGGCACTATTCCCTATATGACTGATAACGGCACATTTATCATAAATGGAGCCGAGCGTGTTGTTGTATCACAGTTGCACAGATCTCCCGGTGTGTTCTTCGGACAGGGCGTTCACGCCAACGGTACGGTGCTTTATTCTGCACGTATCATCCCGTTCAAGGGTTCATGGATTGAGTTTGCAACCGACATCAACAATGTGATGTATGCATACATCGACCGTAAGAAGAAGTTGCCTGTTACAACACTTTTGCGTGCTATCGGTTTCGAGACCGATAAGGATATTCTTCAGATATTCGACCTGGCTGAGGAAGTAAAGGTCAACAAGAAGAATATGAAGGATGCCATTGGCCGTAAGCTTGCTGCGAGGGTTCTGAAGAGCTGGAACGAGGACTTCGTTGATGAGGATACCGGTGAAGTTGTTTCTATCGAGCGTAACGAGGTTATCATGGAGCGTGAGACAGAAATCACAAAGGATAACATCGACGACATTATCGACAGTGGCGCTTCGACAGTTCTTCTCCACAAGGATATTGATTCTGCAAGCAAGTATTCAATAATCTTCAACACATTACAGAAAGACCCGAGTAACTCTGAGAAGGAAGCCGTGCTCTACATCTACCGTCAGCTGCGTAATGCAGACCCTGCCGATGACGCAAGTGCACGTGAGGTTATCCAGAACCTGTTCTTCTCTGACAAGCGTTATGACTTGGGTGATGTAGGCCGTTACCGTATCAACAAGAAGTTAGGTCTTGATACAGACATGGATGTCCGTATCCTGACTAAAGAAGATATAATCGAAATTATCAAATATCTTATACAGCTGGTTAACTCTAACGCCACTGTAGACGATATCGACCACCTCAGCAACCGCCGTGTACGTACAGTAGGCGAGCAGCTGAGCAACCAGTTCTCTATCGGTTTGGCACGTATGAGCCGTACCATCAGAGAGCGTATGAACGTTCGCGACAATGAGGTGTTTACTCCTACAGACCTTATCAACGCTAAGACAATATCGAGTGTCATCAACTCGTTCTTCGGTACCAACCCGTTGTCACAGTTCATGGACCAGACCAACCCGCTTGCCGAAGTAACTCACAAGCGCCGTCTGTCTGCCCTTGGTCCTGGCGGTCTGTCAAGAGAGCGTGCCGGTTTCGAGGTGCGTGACGTTCACTATACACACTACGGACGCCTTTGTCCTATTGAGAGCCCTGAAGGTCCTAACATCGGACTTATCTCGTCTCTTTGTGTTTACGCTAAAATCAATGAGTTGGGATTCATCGAGACTCCTTACCGTAAGGTTAAGGACGGAATTGTTGATCTCGACAATGACCATATACTTTATCTTACTGCTGAAGAGGAGGAAGACCATATCATCGGTCAGGGCAATGCTCCGCTGAACGACGATGGTACGTTTATCCGCGAAGTGGTTAAGTGCCGTCAGGATGCCGACTTCCCCGTAGTGCCTCCTTCGGAGGTTGACCTTATGGACGTATCTCCTCAGCAGATTGCATCTATTGCTGCCGGACTCATTCCTTTCTTGGAGCACGACGATGCTCACCGTGCGTTGATGGGTAGTAACATGATGCGCCAGGCAGTTCCTCTGCTTCATAATGAGGCTCCTATCGTAGGTACCGGTATTGAGAAGCAGGTATGCGTTGACTCACGTACTATGATCACAGCCGAAGGCGATGGCGTAATCGAGTATGTTGATGCAACTACAATACGTATCCTTTATGACAGAACTGAGGAAGAAGAGTTCGTAAGCTTTGAGCCTGCTCTCAAGGAGTACAGAATACCTAAGTTCCGCCGTACTAACCAGAACATGACCGTTGACCTCCGTCCTATTTGCGACAAGGGCCAGCGTGTAAAGAAGGGCGACATCCTTACAGAAGGATATGCTACAGAGGACGGCGAGCTGGCACTCGGACGCAACTTGCTTGTTGCTTACATGCCTTGGAAGGGATACAACTATGAGGACGCTATCGTGCTCAACGAGCGTGTAGTGCGTGAGGATATTCTTACTTCAGTACATGTGGATGAATATTCGCTCGACGTTCGTGAGACAAAGCGCGGTATGGAAGAGTTCACAAGCGACATTCCTAACGTCAGCGAAGAGGCTACCAAAGACCTCGATGACAATGGTATAATCAGAGTTGGTGCTCGTGTAGAGCCGGGCGATATCCTTATCGGTAAGATTTCACCTAAGGGTGAGAGCGATCCTTCACCTGAGGAGAAACTGCTCCGCGCTATCTTCGGCGACAAGGCTGGCGACGTGAAGGATTCTTCACTTAAGGCCAATCCTTCTCTTACCGGTGTCGTTATCGACAAGAAACTGTTCTCACGTGCCGTTAAGACACGTTCTTCTAAGCAGCAGGACAAGATCGTTCTGGCTAAGATCGACGAAGAGTATGCTGCCAAGATAGACGACCTGAAGGATATTCTTGTTGACAAGCTCCTCACTCTTACAGACGACAAGACGTCTATGGGTATCAAGGATTATACCGGAGCTGAGATTATTACAAGGGGAAGCAAGTTCACAATGGCTCAGCTGAAGAACCTTGAATATGACGGAATACAGTCTAACAACTGGACTAACGACGAACATACTAATGAGCTGATACAGAAGCTGATTATGAACTTCATCAAGAAGTACAAGCTCCTGGACGCAGAACTCAAGCGCCGTAAGTTCGCAATTACAATCGGTGACGAGCTGCCCTCAGGCATCCTGCAGATGGCTAAGGTTTACGTTGCCAAGAAACGTAAGATCGGCGTAGGTGATAAGCTTGCCGGTCGCCACGGTAACAAGGGTATCGTTTCTAAGATTGTACGTCAGGAAGATATGCCGTTCCTCGAGGACGGACGTCCTGTAGACTTGGTTCTTAACCCGCTGGGTGTGCCTTCACGTATGAACCTCGGACAGATATTTGAGGCTATTCTCGGTGCAGCCGGTAAGCGTCTTGGCGTTAAGTTCGCAACACCTATCTTCGACGGTGCCAAGCTTGACGACCTTCAGGAATGGACCGACAAGGCAGGTCTGCCGCGTCTCTGCTCAACACACCTCTATGACGGTGAGACCGGTGAGATGTTCGACCAGCCGGCAACGGTAGGTATCACATACTTCCTTAAACTCGGCCACATGGTAGAAGATAAGATGCACGCCCGCAGCATCGGTCCGTACTCTCTTATCACACAGCAGCCTCTTGGAGGTAAGGCACAGTTTGGTGGTCAGCGTTTTGGTGAGATGGAGGTTTGGGCTCTCGAGGCATTCGGCGCCAGCCATGTGCTTCAGGAAATCCTTACCATCAAGTCTGATGACGTAGTAGGCCGTTCAAAGGCTTACGAGGCTATCGTCAAGGGCGAGCCTATGCCTACACCGGGCATACCGGAGTCTCTCAACGTGCTGCTGCACGAGCTCCGTGGTCTTGGCTTAAGTGTTACTCTTGATTAATAACGAAACTCTTTACATAACAAATATAAACAAGAATTATGGCTTTCAAGAAAGATTCAAAGATAAAGAGTAATTTCACGAAGATTACTATCGGACTTGCATCACCGGAAGAAATCCTCGAAAGTTCTTTTGGCGAGGTTACCAAACCTGAGACCATAAACTATCGTACATATAAACCTGAGCGCGACGGACTTTTCTGCGAGCGCATCTTTGGTCCGACAAAGGACTATGAGTGTGCCTGCGGTAAATATAAACGCATCAGATATAAAGGCATTGTCTGCGACCGCTGCGGTGTAGAGGTTACAGAGAAGAAAGTGCGCCGTGAGCGCACCGGACATATCGAGCTTGTTGTGCCTGTTGCACACATCTGGTATTTCCGTTCATTGCCTAACAAAATAGGTTACCTGCTCGGTATACCGACAAAGAAACTCGATTCTGTAATTTATTACGAGAAATATATCGTAATACAGCCGGGTGTAATGGAAGGCCGTACAGACTCTGAGGGCGTTGAAATCAACGGTTCTCACAAGATGGACTTCCTTACAGAAGACGAATATGTAAACATCATGGACAACCTGCCCGACGGCAACGAATATCTTGACGATACAGACCCGAATAAGTTCATCGCCAAGATGGGTGCCGAGGCAATCTATGATCTGTTGGTAAATATCGATCTCGACTCTCTTTCTTATGAGCTTCGCGACCGTGCCAACAGCGACTCTTCTCAGCAGAGAAAGACCGAGGCCCTCAAGCGTCTGCAGGTTGTAGAGGCATTCCGCGGAAGCCGCAACATAAACAAGCCCGAGTGGATGATCATGAAGATTATTCCTGTTACTCCTCCTGAGCTTCGTCCGTTGGTTCCGCTGGATGGTGGTCGTTTTGCAACATCTGACCTCAACGACCTTTATCGTCGTGTCATCATACGTAACAACCGTCTGAAGAGACTTATGGAGATTAAGGCTCCTGAGGTTATTCTCCGTAACGAGAAACGTATGTTGCAGGAGGCTGTCGACAGCTTGTTTGACAACTCACGCAAGAGCAGCGCCGTTAAGAGCGATTCTAACCGTCCGCTGAAGTCTCTGTCTGACTCACTGAAAGGTAAGCAGGGACGTTTCCGTCAGAACCTTCTCGGTAAGCGTGTCGACTATTCAGCACGTTCAGTTATCGTTGTAGGTCCTGAGTTGAAGATGGGCGAGTGCGGTCTGCCTAAGCTTATGGCTGCAGAGCTCTACAAGCCGTTTATCATCCGTAAGCTCATTGAACGCGGTATCGTCAAGACAGTAAAGAGCGCAAAGAAGATTGTAGACCGCCGCGAGCCGGTTATCTGGGATATCCTCGAGAATGTGATGAAGGGACACCCTGTATTGCTCAACCGTGCGCCTACACTTCACCGTCTTGGTATTCAGGCATTCCAGCCTAAACTTATCGAAGGTAAGGCTATTCAGCTCCATCCGTTGGCATGTACTGCATTCAACGCCGACTTCGACGGTGACCAGATGGCTGTTCACCTTCCGTTGAGCAATGAGGCAGTGCTCGAGGCACAGATCCTGATGCTTCAGAGCCACAACATCCTTAACCCTGCCAACGGTGCGCCTATCACAGTGCCTTCACAGGATATGGTGCTCGGACTTTACTATATTACAAAGATTCGTCCGGGTGCAAAGGGTGAGGGACTTACGTTCTATGGTCCTGAAGAGGCTATCATTGCGCACAATGAAGGCAAGTGTGACCTCCATGCTCAGGTAAAGGTTGTTGTGAAAGACCTTGATGCAGACGGAAAACTTGTCGACAAGATGGTTGAGACTTCTGTCGGCCGTGTGATTGTCAACGGCATCATACCTGAAGAAGTTGGTTATGTAAATAAGATTATCTCTAAGAAGAGTCTTCGCGATATTATTGCCGACGTAATTAAGGCTGTGGGCTTTGCCCGTGCCTGCGAGTTCCTCGACGGTATCAAGAACCTTGGTTATCGTATGGCATATCTGGCTGGTCTGTCGTTCAACCTTGACGATATCATCATTCCGAAGGAGAAGGCCGACCTCGTTGCAAAAGGTAATGAGGAAGTGCGTCAGATTACCGACAACTATAACATGGGATTCATCACAGACAACGAGCGTTACAACCAGGTAATTGACGCCTGGACACACGTAAATAACGAGTTGGGTGACGTCCTGATGAAGGAGATGACTGAGGCTGACCAGGGATTCAACGCCGTCTACATGATGCTTGACTCTGGAGCCCGTGGTTCTAAAGACCAGATTCGTCAGTTGGCCGGTATGCGTGGACTTATGGCAAAACCGCAGAAGGCAGGAGCTGAAGGTGCTCAGATTATTGAGAACCCGATTCTTTCTAACTTCAAGGAAGGTATGAGCGTGCTCGAGTACTTCATCTCTACCCACGGTGCCCGTAAGGGTCTTGCGGATACCGCTATGAAGACTGCCGATGCCGGATATCTTACACGTCGTCTTGTTGACGTTTCTCATGACGTTATCATTACAGAGGAAGACTGTGGAACTCTGCGCGGACTTGTATGTACAGCATTGAAGAATGGCGATGAGGTTATTTCTTCTCTGTATGAGCGTATCCTCGGTCGTGTGTCAGTTCACGATATTATACATCCTAACACAGGCGAGCTTATCGTTGCTGCCGGTGAGGAAATAACAGAGCCTATAGCTCAGATTATAGAAGACAGCCCAATTGAGAGCGTTGAAATCCGTTCTGTGCTTACTTGTGAGAGCAAGAAGGGTGTCTGCATGAAGTGTTACGGCCGTAACCTTGCCACAAGCCGCATGGTGCAGAAGGGCGAGGCTGTCGGAGTCATCGCAGCTCAGGCTATCGGTGAGCCGGGTACACAGCTTACACTTCGTACGTTCCACGCCGGTGGTGTGGCTGCCAATGCTGCAGCCAATGCATCTATCGTTGCCAAGAACGACAGCCGCATCGAGTTCGACGAGCTTCGTACCGTGCCGTTTGTTGAAGAAGGTGACAATGGCGAGGTTCAGTGTGAGATGGTCGTAAGCCGTCTGGCCGAAATCCGTTTCGTTGATCCTAACACAAACATCGTGCTTTCTACTCTGAACGTTCCTTACGGAAGCTCACTCTACTTCAAGGGCGGCTCTATCGTTAAGAAGGGTGATATGATTGCACGTTGGGACCCGTTCAACGCCGTTATCGTAACTGAGTATGCCGGTACGCTGAAGTTCCGCGACGTTATCGACGGTGTTACGTTCCACTCTGAGACCGACGATACAACAGGTCTTACTGAAAAGATTATCACTGAGTCTAAGGACAAGAGCAAGGTGCCTACCTGTGATATCGTAGATAAGAACGGCGATGTTGTCGGTACATACAACTTCCCTGTGGGTGGTCACGTTGTTGTTGAAGACGGTCAGACCGTCAAGACCGGTGCAACCCTCGTTAAGATTCCTCGTACAGTTGGTAAGGCTGGTGACATCACCGGAGGTCTTCCACGTGTAACAGAGCTCTTCGAGGCCCGCAACCCGTCTAACCCTGCCGTAGTGAGTGAAATCGACGGTGAGGTTACAATGGGTAAGGTTAAGCGTGGTAACCGTGAGATTATCGTTACCTCAAAGACAGGCGAGCAGCGCAAGTATCTCGTTTCTCTGTCAAAGCAGATCCTGGTTCAGGAGCACGATGCCGTTCGCGCCGGAACTCCTCTGTCAGACGGTGTTATTACGCCTAACGACATCCTTTCAATCAAGGGTCCTACCGCCGTTCAGGAGTATATCGTAAACGAAGTACAGGACGTATACCGTCTGCAGGGTGTGAAGATCAACGACAAGCACTTTGAAATCATCGTTCGTCAGATGATGCGCAAGGTACAGATCAATGATCCGGGTGACACAACATTCCTTGAGCAGGAGATTGTCGACAAACTCGACTTCGCTGAGGAGAACGACCGTATATGGGGTAAGAAAGTTGTTACCGACGCCGGCGACAGTGAGACTCTTAAGAAGGGTCAGATTATCTCAGCCCGCAAGCTGCGTGATGAGAACTCAACCCTGAAGCGCCGCGACCTTAAGACTGTTCAGGTGCGTGATGCCGTTCCTGCAACATCAACTCAGATTCTGCAGGGTATCACACGTGCTGCTCTTCAGACTAAGAGCTTCATGTCTGCTGCATCATTCCAGGAGACAACCAAGGTGCTCAACGAGGCTGCTATCCGCGGAAAGGTAGACTATCTGGAAGGCATGAAAGAGAACGTTATCTGCGGACACCTTATCCCGGCCGGTACAGGTCTGCGTGAATTCGAAAAGATTATTGTAGGTTCACGTGAGGATTATGACCGTATACAGGCAAACCGCAAGAATGTGATTGACTATAGCGAAAAGCAGACAGCTGAGAAAGAATAATTTCAAGGCTAAAACTATATAAGCAAAACGGCGATGCAATGTTAACATGCATCGCCGTTTTGCTTATATGTTATATCCAAATTAAAGAAATTTATTTATTTTCTTTTAAAAAATTTGTTTGCATTATAAAATTTCATATATTTGTGGAATTAAAAATATTATTGAAATCCTTGTTAATCTCTGAAAGAGATAGTCTTGCGTTTATTGCAAACCAAAATCTTTGGATATTTAAATTAAAGGCTTATGAAAAATAACACAGCAGATATATACTTTATTCTAGATGGATAGCAGTATGGCTATTCCCAATATTATAATGTAAAGCTGTTGGATGTTTTGAGTAATGTCAGCCTTATATCAATTTTGATTTATATAATTATTGAATTATTGATGTTTAATTTAAAATAATTGCGTTATGATTAAAAGATTACTTTCTTTGGTAACCGCTTTTGTTGCGTTTTGCTGTATAGCAAATGCACAGGCATTTCAGCGGAATGAGACCGGTTTAGGACTCAAGTATAATAAGATTGAGAAAATGGCACCGACTCGTGCTGCTGCCGAGGGGGCGCTTTTTACTTATGCTCAGGGTGATGGTTATACTGGCGTAGGAGCGAATGCAAAACATTATGATTGTGCAATCTTTATACCAGGAAAGTTCGCTGGTAATAAAATCGACCAGATGGGTTTTTACCTTATTGACCATAAAGTAGTAAATAATGTAAAGTGCTGGATTGCAAAAGAACTGCCAAGTAGCATCACTTCTTCAGAATGTGAGTTTTTTAAAGATATCACTCCAACGACTTCAATTAGTGTTGACGGAAAACCTGAAATCGTAACCGTTGAAAACTATACAATTCCTGCAGAGGGCTGTTATGTCGGTTATTCGTTTGATGTTACATCACTCACTTCACAGGCTGGTCTATATCCTATAGCCTTTGATGGTTCTAGCTATTGTGATGAATACGGAGGATATGTTTGCCTGCAGGGTAAATGGGACAGTATGGCAAGCTATGGCTTTGGAAACTTGTTGACATTTGTTTCAATGTCAGGTGACAATTTCCTCGGTAATGCCGCTTCATTTGTTTCAGACAATATAGGTCGAGTAATAACAATGAAAAACGGTAATGTTAATATTTCTGCAATGATCAAAAATGATGGTGTAACACCAATGACTTCTGTGGCTTATACAGTTAAGGATGTTGCAACAGGAGAAACTTCTGCAGAAAACACAGTAAACATTGATAATCTTCAGATTAATAATGTTTGTGTGATTGATATTCCATTGACAGCCGGTAATGATGCTAAAGAGGCAGAAAAGGAATTTGTCATAACTAAGGTAAACGGACAGCCAAACGAAACAGCCAATGCTACATGCAAAGGTTCTTTAATTGCTCTCACAAATGCTATTAAGCGCAGATCTGTTGTAGAGGAATTTACAGCTACAGGTTGTGGATATTGTACTCGCGGATATGCAGGTATGGCTGCATTGGCAGACACATATCCTGAGTCGTTCATCGGTATTGCCGTACACGGAAAGATGAACTATGACGACCCGATGAGAATTACTGACTATAATTCTGTCATGGCAATGGTTCAGGCCTACCCATCTGCATTCATAAACAGAGGTCCTGCTATTGACCCATATTTCGGCACATCACAAAGTAAACTGCTTGGCGTACTTGACGATTTTGAAGCAAGTCTTACTTTGACAGAAGCTGAAATGTCTGTATGGCCGGAGTGGAACGAAAGCCAGACTGAAATAAATGTAATCACCGACGTACAGTTCTTCTACAGCAGCAATAATGCTCCTTATGCTTTGGCTTATGTTCTGCTTGCTGATGGTTTGCAGGGCAGCGAGAGCAACTGGTGGCAGACTAACTATTATTCTGGAGCTACTGGTGCTGAGAATGAACCTTATATTTATGAGTATACACAAAAAGGTGAGCAGATAAAGGATATGGTTTATGATCATGTTGCCATTATGGCCAAGGATGTAGCTGAAGGTATCAAGGGCTCAATAGCTGCTCCCCTTGTAGCAGATGCAGTTCAGCGTCATGAAACAACATTCGATCTCTCTAATGGCGTTACTTCTGCCAGCAAGTTCAACCTCTTGCAGGATAAGTCAAAGCTGAAGGTTGTTGCAATGCTTATCAACACAGAGACTGGTGAGATTGTAAATGCTGCAGAGAGAGCTGTTGGTACATTTGGTACAGGTATCAACGTTGTTGATCCTTCAGAGAAGGAAGTTAAGGAAGTTGCCCGCTATACTATTGACGGTGTGCAGCTCAGCGCTCCTGCAAAGGGCATCAATATCGTTAAGATGTCTGACGGAACAACAAGAAAGGTTGTTGTAAAGCAGTAATTGAATAATTCTGAATTTTAAGAATTCAGAGTAGAATAAGATCTTGGCCATTAGAAAATATTAGGGCTGTGTATGAGGCTTCTGATAATTTTCTGATGGCCATTATTGTTTTATTATATTTGGTCTGTCCTTGAGGGCATTGCCGTATGTTTGATGGTTTAACCCCAATCTGCCATTATACTGCACATGGCTTTATCTATTTTGGGCATTCATGCCTTCGGCCCGTCTTTTTGTTCCTATTGAGCGAATCTTAATAATCGATTTTGGTTTAACTCCAACTTGCCATTATGTTCCTGCCTTTTTGCCTTTTGTTATTTGCTGCCATGACCGGATTGCCTAAGGAATATGTTGACTGCACGGTAGCAACAGAAAAAAGAAAGACGGATAAGACTGAAATGAACCAGGCGGAATAAGTCTTATATGCTTAATGATTTGGGGTTGATCGTAACGTATCTGCGATGTGCCTTAATATGCATTTTGCCGGTTTGGGATAGCTAATATAAGATAATCCCTAACCGGCAAAATGTTGATGAAAGAATAGGCTGGTTAAAGTCTATAAAGGTGTGTTACTGATCTTTCTTAGATTTTATCCGGATGCAGCCGGCCGTCACTTGTTTTCATTCTTGCTCTCTTCCTGCTTTCTGTGCTGATAGAGCTGATAAGAGTTTATCACGTTGTGCCATATGCTGTAGAAGCCGCCTGCTACTGCCGTTATCGGTGTGAAGAAGGTGTATCCCATCCATATTGCCAGCACGGTGTTCTTTTGTCCAAGCGACTGTCCTGCCGTAATCTTGTCGTTGTATAACGCACCTACCTTGCGTCCGAGCCAGAACTGGAGCAGACAGCTGATAAGCGATGCTGCCACTAGGCCGAGTTCGGTGGCAATGGCCACGTCGGCATGAACAATGGTGCGTGTCGTGACGGTCATGGCCAGCGTAAGCGCAACTGCCCAAAGATAGAAGCTCAGGTCGCTGTAGTGTGATATCGTGAAGTGGAGTCTTGGCGAAAGATATCTCAGCAGGATGGCAGCCAGCAGGGGCAGAAGCAGCAACGGGAACACCTTGCCGAGTATCAGCATTGCCGAGTTAAGTATGCCGAGCTCCGGATTGGGATGCACATACGGCACAAGTGCCGGTATGAATGCCGCCGTGATGATGTTTATCAGTATGGTGTATGTGGTTATGTGGTTAACATTTCCGCCAAGCTTTTTTGTTATCACTGCACCGGCCGTGGCCGTAGGACATATCAGGCATATCATGGCACCCTCGAGCACAATGCGCAGTCCGCTGTGCGGCATGAGCATAAGCGCCACGGCTATGGCTGTGAACGTGCCGGCCTGGAAGAGCAGCAGCCACGGATGCCACTTGCATAGGCGGAGCTTCTTGGGGTTCACCTTGCAGAAAGTGATAAACAGCATGGCAAATATCAGCATGGGCTGCAGCAGCTCGATGGCTTTGAGGGCAAAGTGGTGAGTAGGTTGCAGCGCGGGTATTGCCGTGTAGACAAAATAGGCAGCAATGCCGGTAATGATGGCGATGATAAGCGTCCAGTCTTTTAAGAATTTGATGATTTTCATTTTGTATTTTCTTTCAGTCAGGCAAACTTACTACTTTTTCCGCAATCTTGTCAATATTTTTTGCTTTTTGTTTATATCTTAGGTGCCATATTCCTTTATATATGTTCCCGCAGTATAATCTAGGCATACTTTTGTTCGTTTATTTCAGCGTTATTTCTTAAATTTGTGCCAAATTGAAGATATACAGAAAAGTCAGATGGATAGATTAGATGATTATATATTAAGTTTTCTCCGCCACACAGCCGGTGTGTCCGAGAGCGTTTTGTCGTGGGTATATCCGCTCACGGCCCTGTTTGCCATAGGTCTTGTTTCGTATCTCTGCACGGCGCTGTTCCGCTATGTTGTCATGCCGGCAGTGCAGAAGCTTACCGAGCGCACCAAGGCCACATGGGACGACTATCTGTTCAACGACCGTGTGATGAAAGCCTTCCGCCGCATCATACCTCCCGTGTTGTGGTATGTCCTGCTGCCGTTTGCCTTTGCTGCCGACAGCAGTGTGCTGCCCGTGCTGCTCAAGGCCTGCAACATCTATCTCGTGGTGGTGTCGCTGTTCTTTATAAGCGAGTTTCTTCATTCGCTCTACGAGATATCCAGCGAGCACCAGAAGCTGCGCAACCGGCCTCTGAAGGGCATCTATCAGATGTTCAACCTCATGGCCGTTGTGGTGGGCTTCATCCTCGTGGTGAGCATCATCGTCAACAAGAGTGCCGGCACCGTGCTTGCCGGCCTTGGCGCTTCTGCCGCCATCATCATGCTGATTTTCAAGGACACCATCCTCGGTCTTGTGGCCGGCGTGCAGCTTACGGCCAACGACATGCTGCGTCCGGGCGATTGGATAACCATGAACAAGTATGGCGCCAACGGATATGTAAGGGAAGTGTCGCTCACCACTGTCAAGGTGCAGAACTTCGACAAGACCATCACCACCATACCGCCTTATCTGCTCGTGAGCGACTCGTTTCAGAACTGGCGCGGCATGCGCGAGGCGGGCGGACGCCGACTGAAGCTGTCGGTCAACATCGACGCCAACACCGTACACTTCTGTTCGCCTGACGAACTGCGCAGCTACGAAGAGAAAGGATATATAGCCAAAGGCCAGTATGACTCTGCTGACAGGCCCGTTGCCAACACGCAGGTGTACCGCAACTTTATGATGGACTTCATGTCGCGCCACCCCAATGTCAACAAAGACCTTATGATAATGGCACGCATGCTTCAGCCCACGCCCGAGGGCCTGCCTCTTGAGCTTTACTGCTTCTCGGTGTTCCCCGACTGGAAACCCTTCGAGCTGTTTCAGGGTGAGGTGCTCGACTATGCCGTCGTTATGGCGTCAGAGTTCGGCCTGCGCATCTTCCAGCGTCCTGCCGGCAGCGATATTGGCTCGCCCGTAGCCTGATGCCGGCCTGATGTGCCGTGGCTTGTGCCTGAGGCCAGTGCCGGTGCCGTGTTGTTATGTCATCTCATTGCGTCGCAACCCTTTCATAGTGTCATCTGCATTATGTTCAGAAAAATAGCTGAAACAGCCGCAATGCATCTCCTGCCCATAGCTGATGTCGTGCCGAATGGGGCGTGTAGTGCGGCGCTTATAGCGTATTCGCACCAAAACCCTGCCTTTTACACACGGGAAAAGGCAGGGTTTTGTATGCTCAAAGGCCGTCTTCTGTTTGCTAAAAGACTACGTTTTGCATTGCCGTTTGCCGTGTTTTACATTGTAGCCTGCCGTCCGGCATTGCACACATTTGCCACTTTGCTCCGTAAAACGCTGTAATAATGTGCTTTCTCTTTGCACACATTTTCAGATCATATTTGCGCATAAAGTATTTTATTTTCTGAAAACCGCAGAATGAGAGCCTCACGCCAAATCAATGTGTAAGCCTTGACCTTGTTTTATGTTGCATTTGTCAAGACTGCAGCTCAATCGCTCCGGCCGTGCATCCTAATCACACATATTGCAGCCGTGCTTGCCAAGTTTTTCGTGTTAAATAGCTGATTTTCAGAAAAAATGTGTAAGTTTGCACTTTATAAATAGCAATAAAAAAGAAAAATAGACAATGGGAAAGATAATACTTACCGGCGACCGCCCTACCGGAAAGCTTCATTTGGGCCACTATGTTGGCTCGTTGCGCCGCAGGGTGGAGCTGCAGAATGAAGGCGACTTCGACCGCATGTTTGTGTTCATTGCCGATGTTCAGGCACTTACCGACAATGCCGACAACCCCGAAAAGGTCAGACAGAACATCATCGAGGTGGCTCTCGACTATCTTTCGGCAGGACTCGACCCCGAAAAGGTTACGCTCTTTGTGCAGTCGATGATACCCGAGCTGGCCGAGCTGACGGTGTATTACATGAACCTTGTCACCGTGTCGCGCCTTCAGCGCAACCCTACGGTGAAGACCGAGATACAGATGCGCAACTTCGAGACGAGCATCCCCGTGGGCTTCTTCACATATCCCATAAGCCAGGCTGCCGACATTACGGCCTTCAAGGCCACTACGGTGCCTGCCGGCGAAGACCAGGAGCCTATGCTCGAGCAGACGCGCGAGATAGTGAAGCGCTTCAACAATATATACGGCGACGTGCTTGTTGAGCCTAAGATAATGCTGCCCACCAACTCGGTGTGCTGCCGCCTGCCGGGAACCGACGGCAAGGCCAAGATGAGCAAGAGCCTCGGCAACTGCATCTATCTGTCTGACACGCCAAAGGACATGCAGCAGAAAGTGAAGAGCATGTATACCGACCCGGGACACCTGCGCGTGGAAGACCCCGGAAAGGTGGAGGGCAACACGGTGTTTACATACCTCGAGGCGTTCAGCACGCCCGACGACTTTGCCGAATACTGGCCTGAGTATAAGAGTCTCGACGAGCTGAAAGACCACTACCGCCGCGGCGGACTGGGCGACATGAAGTGCAAGAAGTTCCTCATAAAGGTGCTCGACCGCCAGCTTGAGCCTATCCGTCAGCGTCGCCACGAGTTTGAACAGGACATCCCGGAGGTTTACAATATCCTGAAGAAAGGCTCAGAGGCTGCCCGCGAGGTGGCAGCGCAGACTCTGCACGACGTGCGCGAGGCCATGCGCATCAACTATTTTGACGACCTCGACCTTATCAAGGAGCAGGCTGCCAAGTATAAGGCAGGCGAGTAGGAGGCCGGTGTAGCATATAATACATACGTTAGTATAAATGACGGGCCGCATATCCTGACAATGGGGATATGCGGCCCTGCGTGATATATAAGGACTTTTATTGTAGGTGTCAGCGGTTGATGCCTAATAATGTTTTTTGGGTAATAGCCTTATGCTCTAAATATTTACTGTTTCATGAAATAACAAAAGAAATGCTTTAAATTTGTCTGCGTATGCCAGAATTTTGATAATAATTCTTATATTTGCTGATACAAAGAACCTCGTAATATTATCGCTGCCATTGCTGCTGTCTTGCTGCCGGCAGCAGTTGCGTAGCAGATATGGTGCCGGAGTATTATTATCTGGCGAATATTTTGAGGCTCTCAAGAAATTCATAACTAGCTTGGGGGCGCATGCGGTGAGAAAGACAGATTGTCGCCCATGATATGCACCGGAGATATAAGCAGCATATACAATAGCTTCAATTACGGCAGCAGTTCGTCTTGTCTGCATGAGTGATACGAGGTTGCCGGATGTGCAACAGTGAGAATATGGATGTCCGTATTCTTTTCTACATTATCCAACAAATTAAATATAAGTAATATGGAATTAGTATTGAATTTGAATCTACGTTTACAACCTATGCATAGGCATCATTTGGAAGATGAACTTCAAGAAATTCTTGAAAAGGAAGAATTGGGAGAAGTAACAGGGGGAGGAACGCTATTAGATCCACAGACTGGAGAAATCATATCTTGTGATATACAAATACTCCTCAATGAGGATAAAAAAGATAACATAAACCATTTGGTAGAACTTATTAATAAAATAAGAATTCCCAAAGGTTCTACATTATTATGTATGGCATCTGAAGACAAAATTGAAGTAGGTACTTTGGAAGGGTTGGCTTATTACAGTAAAGGGACGGAATTGCCAGATGAAATTTATGAGAGTTGTGATATAAATCATGTTGTGGAACAGATGGAGTCAGCAATGGATGGTATAGGTCACTTTTATAGTTATTGGGAAGGTAATGAGTGGACTGCCTTATATTTTTATGGAGTTTCATTTGTTGAGATGAAACAAAAGATAGAGCCATTTATTGCTTCTTATCCTTTATGCCAGAAATGTAGAATAGAGCAAATAGCGTAGTGGGCGTAGCATACGCCTGTTCCGGCTATTGCAAGTAAAGTTTAGTAATTGTAAGTGTTATCTGCCGTCTCTGACATGCTTTCAGGTGATTGTGTGTCCGTAGAGTCTGGCTCGTTGGCGATAAAGCCCTGCCGCTGCCGTGTAGCTTTCAGAAGCTGATTCTGTTGTTCAAGAGCTATGTCTAATGTGTCGTGGTTGATAAACAGTTTTTATGGTAAAACTTTAAGACCATCCTTAATGAGTGTCGTGTGCGTGAGGCATGTATCAGACTGGGCGACACAGAGCGTTATGGCAACATCACTATTCAGGGAATATATGAAAGTCTGGGATACCGCAGTGCATCAAGTTTCAACCGGGCTTTCAGACAAGTTACCGGCATGTCGCCATCAGCCTTTCTTAAGCAGGCCCAGGTAGAAAAGGTGTAGCGGGGCAGAGGCAAATGCTGTTTTGTGCGACGTCATATTGCTGATGTAGTCTTTCTGTTGTGAGCGCGATGACCGGCAGTTGTGTTTTATTATATGTAGACGGACGTCGGGCGTTAGGTTAAAATGGCGCTGTCTGATCGTGATTTATTTAACACTTAATGCACATTCTTGATCTTTAGCTAATGTCTTTTTTGTGTTGTGTTTGCAGTCTCCTTCCTTAATTGTTTATGCCGTTTATGAATGTGATTTTTGGCCGGTGCTGGCTTTATGTATGCCATGTGGTATGTTGAAAATTTATGACTTTGTTGCGCAGAATATTTATTTTAATGTTTTTGTTACCAAAAATATATCTGTTATTGCTTGTTTTTCTGCCAAAAAGGTTTATCTTTGCATTACTTTCTATCAGGCTCCGTGCTGAGCATAAGTAAGGCTGCATGCTTGTGGCTGCAAAGCTTAGAATAACGTATGCCGGTATTCTAAAAATTTAATCCGGTTAAATAGGCGGCTCTAGATGCTGTCTTAAAATTCAGGCGGAAGATGCTGACTGATGGCTACAGGTGATGAGCTGTATGCCGAGAAACAGAGATATGAAACTTTATACATTAATATAATAATACAAAGAAATGGAAAACAAAAATAACAATCAGGGTCAGTTTCAAGTAGATCTGCCCGCAGATGTATCACAGGGACAATACGCAAACTTTGCTATTATAACACACTCTAGTTCTGATTTCGTGCTCGACTTTGCCCGCATCCTTCCCGGTGTACCCAAGGCAACAGTTAAGTCACGTGTGATTCTTGCTCCTGAGCATGCAAAGCGTCTGCTTATGGCTCTTCAGGACAATATCGTAAGATATGAGAATGCTTTCGGTCAGATAAAGATTCCGCAGCAGGAAAAAGGCACTATTGCACCTTTCCACATTAATAAGGGTGAAGCCTAATTTTTCATCTTAGAAGAATTGATAAGTGTCTACAAGTGCATTTAAATAAGCATATTGTAGTTAATTTATTTTAATAAAGTCTATATTGTGCAAATTTTATGCCGATATAGGCTTTTTGGATTCTTTATAATTATGTAATTTAAAGAATTATTCTTACCTTTGCAGCCCAAATCGGTCTATGTTCTATTGGCCGTATTACAATAATAAGAAAATAACAAAACAAAATATATAACTAAAAATTTAACAACAATGCCTACAATTCAACAATTGGTAAGAAAAGGTAGAAAGGCGCTTGTTGACAAGAGCAAATCACCGGCTTTGGATTCATGTCCTCAGCGTCGTGGTGTTTGTGTTCGTGTTTACACAACAACCCCTAAGAAACCTAATTCGGCAATGCGTAAAGTTGCCCGTGTTCGTTTGACAAACCAGAAGGAAGTTAACTCTTACATACCGGGAGAGGGACACAACCTTCAGGAGCACTCTATCGTACTCGTACGTGGCGGTCGTGTAAAGGACCTTCCTGGTGTACGTTATCACATCGTTCGTGGTACTCTTGATACAGCTGGTGTAGCAAACCGTACACAGCGTCGTTCTAAGTATGGCGCAAAGCGTCCTAAGGCTAAGAAATAATCGTTAAAAGCCAGTTTTTAGGACATAATTGACATTTTATTAACGTTTTGCTGGAGAATTGTTATAAAGGTTGAGTAAGCAGTTCTGGTGAGAACGCTGAAGAACAAGAGAACAGCCCCATGCAGAATTAATTTCAAAACAAAGAAATGAGAAAAGCAAAACCAAAGAAGCGCGTGGTCCTTCCGGATCCCGTTTACAATGACCAGAAAGTCTCAAAATTCGTTAACCATCTGATGTATGATGGAAAGAAAAATACTTCTTATGAGATTTTCTACAAAGCATTAGACACAGTAAAAGAGAAAATGGCTAGCGAGGAAAAGTCTGCTCTTGAAATATGGAAGGCAGCCCTCGACAATATTACTCCTCAGGTTGAGGTTAAGAGCCGTCGTATCGGTGGTGCTACATTCCAGGTTCCTACAGAAATCCGTCCTGACCGTAAGGAGAGCATCTCTATGAAGAATATGATTAACTATGCACGCAAGCGCGGTGGTAAGACAATGGCCGACAAGCTCGCTGCAGAAATCATGGATGCTTATAACAATCAGGGTGGCGCATTCAAGCGTAAGGAAGATATACACCGCATGGCTGAGGCTAACCGTGCATTCGCTCACTTCAGATTTTAATAATACAGACAGGTAAAAAGAATCATGGCAAAGCAAGATTTACATTTGACCCGTAATATCGGTATTATGGCTCACATCGATGCCGGTAAGACAACAACTTCTGAGCGTATCCTTTTCTATACAGGTAAAACTCATAAGATTGGTGAGGTTCACGATGGTGCTGCTACAATGGACTGGATGGCTCAGGAGCAGGAGCGTGGTATTACTATCACATCTGCTGCCACCACTTGCTACTGGCACTATGACAACAAGCAGTTCAAGATTAACCTGATTGACACTCCGGGACACGTTGACTTCACTGCTGAGGTTGAGCGTTCTCTGCGTGTTCTCGACGGAGCTGTTGCTACATATTGCGCTGTAGGCGGTGTACAGCCTCAGTCTGAAACTGTATGGCGTCAGGCCGACAAATATAATGTTCCCCGTCTCGGCTATGTAAACAAGATGGACCGTTCTGGTGCTGACTATTTTGACGTTCTGCGTCAGATGAAGGAAGTGCTTGGCGCTAATCCTGTTTCTCTCGTTGTTCCTATCGGAAGTGAGGAGACTTTCAAAGGTATCGTAGATCTTATCAAAATGAAGGCTATCCTTTGGCACGATGAGACTATGGGTGCTGAATTTGAGGTTGCTGAGATTCCTGCTGACCTTAAGGACGAAGCTGAAGAGTGGAGAGGAAAACTCCTTGAAAGCGCAGCTGAGTTCGATGAGTCTTTGATGGAAAAATATTTTGAGGATCCTAACTCAATAACAGAAGAGGAAATCATTGCTGCTATCCGTAAGGGTACTTTGGCTATGGAATGTACTCCTGTTATCTGTGGTTCTTCATTCAAGAATAAGGGTGTTCAGACCCTGCTCGACTATGTATGTGCATTCCTGCCTTCTCCTGTTGATACTCCTAACATCGTTGGTACTAACCCGACAACAGGTGAGGAAGAAGACCGTAAGCCGTCTGAGGATGCGCCTACTTCAGCTCTTGCGTTCAAGATTGCTACTGACCCGTATGTTGGCCGTCTCGTATTCTTCCGCGTTTACTCTGGTAAGGTTGAGGCTGGTTCTTATGTTTACAACACACGTTCAGGCAAGAAGGAGCGCGTAAGCCGTCTGTTCCAGATGAACTCAAACAAGCAGGTTCCTATGGACGCTATCGATGCCGGTGATATCGGTGCTGGTGTTGGTTTCAAGGATATCCGTACAGGTGATACTCTTTGCGATGAGGCACATCCTATCGTACTCGAGTCTATGACATTCCCTGATCCTGTTATTGGTATCGCTGTTGAGCCGAAGAGCCAGGCTGACGTTGATAAGCTCGGTATCGGTCTTGCTAAGCTTGCTGAGGAAGACCCGACCTTCACTGTTCATACAGACGAGCAGAGTGGTCAGACTGTTATCTCTGGTATGGGTGAGCTTCACCTCGACATCATCCTTGACCGTCTGAAGAGAGAGTTCAAGGTTGAATGTAATCAGGGTAAGCCTCAGGTTAACTACAAAGAGGCTATCACCAAGACTGTCAACCTGCGTGAGGTTTACAAGAAGCAGAGTGGTGGTCGCGGTAAGTTCGCTGATATCATCGTAAACGTTGGTCCGGTAGATGAGGATTACAAGCAGGGCGGTCTGCAGTTCATCAATGAAGTTAAGGGTGGTAACATTCCTAAGGAATTCATTCCTTCAGTACAGAAAGGTTTCGAGTCTGCAATGAAGAATGGTGTACTTGGCGGTTATCCTATGGACAGCCTGAAGGTTACTCTTATCGATGGTTCTTTCCACCCGGTAGACTCTGACCAGTTGTCATTCGAGGTTGCAGCTATCAACGCTTACAAGAACGCTTGCGTTAAGGCAGGTCCGGTTCTGATGGAGCCTATCATGAAGCTCGAGGTTGTAACACCTGAAGAGAACATGGGTGACGTTATCGGTGACTTGAACAAGCGTCGTGGTCAGGTTGAAGGTATGGATGAGACTCGTAGCGGTGCACGTATCATCAGAGCTATGGTTCCGCTGGCAGAGATGTTCGGTTATGTAACAGCTCTCCGTACAATCACTTCTGGTCGTGCTACAAGCTCAATGGAGTATGATCACCATGCTCCTCTGTCAAGCACAATTGCTAAGGCTGTGCTTGAGGAAATAAAGGGACGTACAGATCTCGTATAATCACAAAGCTGATTAAAAATACAAAAGAGAATGAGGCGTCTTGTTAGCGAATGACTCTTAACAGGCGTACCTCTTCTCTTCTTTGAAATTAATATCAATATTAATAAGATAAAATAATGAGTCAGAAAATTAGAATTAAGCTGAAGTCTTATGACCACAAATTGGTAGACAAGTCAGCAGAGAAAATTGTAAAGGCTGTGAAGGCTACAGGCGCTATCGTAAGCGGTCCTATTCCATTGCCTACTCACAAGCGTATTTTCACAGTTAACCGAAGCACATTCGTAAACAAGAAATCACGTGAGCAGTTCCAGCTCAGCGATTACAAGCGTCTTATTGACATCTACAGCTCAACAGCTAAGACCGTTGACGCTCTGATGAAGCTCGAATTGCCCAGCGGTGTTGAAGTAGAAATCAAAGTATAGTTTAATTTTTAATATCAATTGAAATGCCAGGATTAATAGGAAGAAAAATCGGAATGACATCCGTTTTCAGTGCCGACGGTAAGAATGTACCGTGCACTGTTATCGAAGCTGGTCCTTGTGTTGTTACTCAGGTAAAGACTGTTGAAAAAGATGGTTACAAAGCTGTTCAGTTAGGCTTTGGTGAGGCTAAGGAAAAGAACACCTCTAAACCTCTTATGGGAACTTTCAAAAAGGCTGGTACAACACCTAAGAGACACTTGGCCGAGTTCAAGTTTGATGAGGAATATAACCTCGGAGACGTTATCACGGTTGAAATTTTCAACGACGCAAACTTTGTTGACGTTGTTGGTACATCAAAAGGTAAAGGTTTCCAGGGTGTAATGAAGCGTCACGGATTCGGTGGTGTAGGACAGAGCACACACGGTCAGGACGACCGCGCACGCAAGCCGGGATCTATCGGTGCTTGTTCTTATCCTGCTAAAGTGTTCAAAGGAATGCGCATGGCCGGACAGATGGGTGGTGACAGAGTTACAACTCAAAACCTCAAAGTGTTAAAAGTAATACCGGAGCATAACCTCATCTTGGTGAAGGGTAGTGTTGCTGGTTGCAAAGGTTCAACCGTTTTAATTCAGAAATAATGGAAATTAACGTATTAAATATCAAAGGTGAAAACACTGGAAGAAAGGTTACGTTAAACGAATCTATCTTCGGAATTGAACCCAACGACCACGTTCTTTATCTCGACGTTAAGCGCTATATGGCTGCACAGCGTCAGGGAACAGCTAAGGCTAAAGAAAGAAGTGAGCATGCAGGTTCAACCCGCAAGCTTGGCCGTCAGAAGGGTGGCGGTGGCGCTCGTCGCGGTGACATCAATTCTCCGGTGCTCGTAGGTGGTGGTCGCGTATTTGGTCCTAAGCCACGTGACTACAGCTTCAAACTGAACCTCAAAGTTAAGGCTTTGGCCCGTAAGAGCGCTCTGTCTTACAAGGCTCAGGAGAATGCAATAGTAGTAGTAGAAGATTTCAATTTTGACGCTCCGAAGGCTAAAGATTTTGTAAATATTACTAAAAATCTTAAAGTTGACGGCAAGAAGTTGCTTTTGGTTTTGCCGGAAGTAAATAAAAACGTATATTTGTCAGCTCGTAATTTGCAGGGCGCAGAAGTTATGCTCGCATCAACAATCAATTCTTACAAAGTTTTGAATGCTGATGTTCTTGTCATGACAGAAAATTCGTTGAAGACTATCGATGAAATCTTAAATAAATAAAGGAGAAAGATAATATGGCATTTATAATAAAACCATTGGTCACTGAGAAGATGACCAAGATTACAGACAAGCAGCCTAACCGCTACGGCTTCGTTGTTCGTCCAGAGGCTGACAAACTCCAAATTAAGAAAGAAGTCGAGAGTCTGTATAATGTTACAGTAGTTGACGTGAACACTGCCCGCTATGCCGGAAAGCGCTTGAGCCGCTATACAAAGGCCGGTTTGATTAAGGGACAGAAGAACGCGTTCAAAAAAGCAATCGTTACTCTTAAAGAAGGCGAAACAATTGATTTTTACAGCAATATTTAAATAAAAAATGGCAGTACGTAAATTTAAACCGGTAACTCCGGGTCAAAGACACAAGATTATTGGTACGTTCGAGGAGATTACTGCATCCGTACCAGAGAAGTCTCTCGTTTACGGTAAACGTTCTACCGGTGGTCGAAACAATACAGGTAAGATGACTGTACGCTATATGGGCGGCGGTCATAAGAGAAAATACCGTTTGATCGACTTCAAGCGTGAGAAAGATGGTGTTCCAGCTGTAGTTAAGACAATTGAATACGATCCGAACCGTTCGGCTCGTATTGCATTGTTGTATTATGCTGATGGTGAAAAACGTTACATTATTGCTCCTAACGGACTGCAGGTAGGTGCAACTCTGATGTCAGGAAAGGACGCAGCGCCTGAGATTGGTAATACGCTTCCTTTGGCTAACATCCCCGTAGGTACTGTAATTCACAACATTGAGTTACGTCCGGGTCAGGGTGCACTGCTCGTTCGCTCGGCTGGTAATTTTGCTCAGTTGACTTCTCGTGAAGGCAGTTATTGTGTTATTAAGCTCCCTTCAGGTGAGACTCGTAAAATTCTTAGCGCATGTAAGGCTACTATTGGTAGCGTAGGTAACTCAGACCACGCTCTTGAACAGTCTGGTAAGGCTGGACGTTCACGCTGGTTGGGTCGTCGTCCTCACAACCGTGGTGTTGTTATGAACCCGCATGATCACCCGATGGGTGGTGGTGAAGGACGTCAGTCTGGAGGTCATCCACGTTCACGTAAGGGCTTGTATGCTAAGGGTCTCAAGACAAGAGCTCCGAAGAAGCTTTCTAACAAGTATATTATTGAAAGAGCTAATAAATAATCAAGTTAACTAGAGTAAATTATGAGTCGTTCATTAAAAAAAGGTCCATACATTAACGTATCGCTCGAGAAGAAAATTCTTGCCATGAACGAAAGCGGCAAGAAGAGTGTCGTTAAGACTTGGGCTAGAGCTTCAGTGATTTCTCCTGATTTCGTGGGTCACACTGTTGCAGTTCATAACGGAAACAAATTTATCCCTGTTTATATTACCGAGAATATGGTAGGTCACAAGCTTGGTGAGTTCTCACCTACACGTAGATTTGGTGGCCATGCCGGTAACAAGAAGTAAACAGGCTAACCATTGAAAATAAAATAATAAGATAATGGGAGCAAGAAAAAAAATAGCGGCTGAAAAAAGAAAAGAAGCCCTTAAAACAATGTATTTCGCAAAGCTCAGAGGCGTACCTTCTTCTCCGCGTAAAATGCGTTATGTCGTTGACATGATCCGCGGAATGGAAGTTAACCGTGCGCTCGGCGTTCTGAGGTTCTCTAAGAAAGCTGCTGCTGCAGATGTAGAGAAGTTACTTCGTTCTGCTATCGCTAACTGGGAAACAAAAAATGACCGCAAGGCTGAAGACGGTGAGCTTTATGTATCAAAAGTATTCGTTGACGAAGGTGTTACAATGAAGCGTATGAGACCGGCACCCCAGGGTCGTGGCTATAGAATCCGTAAGCGTAGCAACCATGTTACTCTGTTTGTTGATGCTAAAACTAATGACGAAAAATAATTAATAGAATGGGACAGAAAGTTAATCCAATAAGCAACCGTCTCGGTATTATCAGGGGTTGGGATTCAAATTGGTTCGGTGGAAAGAAATTTGGTGACAACCTCGTTGAGGATATGAAAATCCGTAAATACCTTAACGAGCGTCTTGCAAAAGCAAGTGTATCTCGCATTGTTATCGAGCGTACATTGAAACTTGTTACCATAACTATTTGCACTGCCCGTCCGGGTATCGTCATTGGTAAAGGCGGACAAGATGTTGACAAGTTGAAGGAAGAGTTGAAGAAACTCTACGATAAGGAGATTCAGATCAATATTTTCGAGGTAAAGAAGCCGGAGCTCGATGCGTCTATTGTAGCTAATAACATTGCACGCCAGGTTGAGGGTAAGATTGCTTATCGTCGTGCAATTAAGATGGCTGTAGCTAACACGATGCGTGCTGGAGCTGAGGGAATCAAAGTGCAGATTACAGGTCGTCTGAACGGTGCTGAAATGGCACGTAAGGAAATGTATAAAGAAGGTCGTACTCCTTTGCATACATTCCGTGCAGATATCGACTATTGTCAGGCAGAGGCCCTCACAAAGGTTGGTCTGTTAGGTATTAAGGTTTGGATTTGCCGTGGTGAGGTTTATGGTAAGCGTGACCTCTCTCCTAACTTTGCTCAGGAAAAGCAGAGCGGACGTTCAAACGGCAAGACAAGAGTTAATCGTAAGAGAAACAATAACCGTTAAAGAAACAAGCTATCATGTTACAGCCAAAAAGAGTAAAATATAGAAGACCTCAAGACGGCCGCGGCAGAAAAGGCAACGCCCACAGAGGTACACAACTGGCTTTCGGATCATTCGGCATCAAGACTCTTGAAGCAAAATGGTTGGATAGCCGCCAGATAGAGGCAGCGCGTGTTGCTGTCAATCGTTATATGCAGCGTGAGGGTCAGGTCTGGATCCGCATATTCCCGGATAAACCTATTACACGTAAGCCTGCTGACGTACGTATGGGTAAAGGTAAGGGAGATCCCGCAGGATGGGTTGCTCCTGTTACTCCGGGACGTATCCTCTTTGAAGTTGAAGGTGTTTCTTTTGATGTTGCTAAGGAAGCATTGCGCCTTGCAGCACAGAAATTGCCTGTAAAGACAAAATTTGTTGTTAGACGTGATTACGATAAAAATGCTTAATTATGAAGATTAAAGAAGTCAGAGAACTCGAAACCAAAGACTTGGCAGAGAGATTAGAGGCCGAGATTGCTAAATATAACCAAATGAAGTTGAATCATGCAATCACACCGCTGGAGAATCCATCTCAAATTAAGGCTACTCGTCGTGATATAGCACGTATGAAAACAGAACTTCATCAGAGAGAACTTAATAAATAACAATGGTCCAGATGGAAACAAGAAATTTAAGAAAAACAAGAACGGGTGTCGTTATCAGCAACAAGATGGATAAAACCATTGTTATTGCGTCTAAGTTCAAGGAGATGCACCCGATATATGGTAAGTTTGTTCAGAAGACAAAGAAATACCATGCACATGATGAGAATAATGAGGCAAATGTAGGTGATACAGTACTCATTATGGAGACACGTCCTTTGAGTAAGACAAAGAGATGGAGATTAGTTCAAATAATTGAAAAAGCTAAGTAATTATGATACAAGCAGAATCAAGACTTACTGTATGTGATAACAGCGGAGCTCGTGAGGCCCTTTGCATCCGTGTTTTGGGTGGAACACGCCGCCGTTATGCAAGTGTTGGTGACGTTATTGTCGTTGCTGTCAAGAACGTTATCCCGTCAAGTGATATGAAAAAGGGTGCAGTATCAAAGGCTTTGGTTGTTCGCACAAAGAAAGAAATACGTCGTGCTGACGGCTCATATATCCGTTTCGACGACAATGCTTGTGTTTTGCTGAACAATGCTGGTGAACTTCGTGGCAGCCGTATCTTCGGCCCTGTAGCTCGCGAACTCCGTGCAGTTAATATGAAAGTCGTTTCTTTGGCACCTGAGGTTCTTTAACATAAAAAGGAAAAAGTAATGAATAAGTTACATATAAAGAAAAACGATACAGTTATTGTCTTGGCCGGTGAGGACAAAGGCAAGACTGGCAAGGTGCTTAAAGTTTTAGTTGAAAAACAGCGTGCCATTGTTGAGGGTATCAACATCGTGTCTAAGAGCACAAAACCGAGTGCTAAGAATCCTCAGGGAGGAATCGTTAAGCAGGAGGCTCCGATACATATCTCAAATCTGAGTCTGATTGACCCCAAGAGCGGCAAGGCTACACGTATTTCAATTAAGAAGACAGAAGACGGTAAGAAGATCCGTATTGCTAAAAAATCAGGGGAGGAAATCAAATAATGAATACAGCTGAATTAAAGAAGGTATATGCAGAGAGCATCGCTCCTGCACTGCAGAAACAGTTTAACTATTCTTCTAAGATGCAGATTCCTGTCCTGAAGAAGATTGTAGTTAACCAGGGTCTTGGAGATGCAACTCAGGATAGAAAGATCATCGAGGTTGCTATCAACGAGATTTCTACAATTACGGGTCAGAAAGCAGTTGCTACATATTCAAAGAAGGATATCGCAAACTTCAAACTCCGTAAGAAGATGCCTATCGGCGTTATGGTAACTCTTCGTCGCGAGCGTATGTATGAATTCCTCGAGAGACTCATACGTATTGCATTGCCACGTATCCGTGACTTCAAGGGTATTGAGAGCAAATTCGACGGTCGCGGAAACTATACACTTGGTATTCAGGAGCAGATTATCTTCCCTGAAATCAACATCGATTCAATCGATCGTATTCAGGGTATGAACATCACCTTCGTAACAACTGCCAAGACAGACGAGGAAGGTTATGCTCTTCTCAAAGCATTTGGTCTACCTTTCAAAAACGCTAAAAACGATTAATAGATATGGCAAAAGAATCAATGAAAGCCCGCGAGGTTAAACGTGCTAAACTCGTTGCCCGTTATGCTGAAAAACGTGCGGCTTTGAAAAAAATTATAGCTACAACAGACGATCCTGCAGAGGCTTATGAGGCTGCAAGAAAGTTGCAGAGCATTCCCCGCAATGCTAATCCTATCCGTCTGCACAACCGTTGCAAGATTACAGGTCGTCCAAAGGGTTACATCCGTCAGTTTGGCCTTTCTCGTATTCAGTTCCGTGAGATGGCTTCTGCCGGTCTTATCCCCGGAGTAAAGAAGGCAAGCTGGTAATTTAGGAGATTTAGTTTTTTTATTTAATATTGTCGGGGCAGTCCCGATTAATTAAACAATTATTTTATGACAGATCCAATAGCAGATTATCTGACGAGGTTGAGAAACGCAATCATGGCTCATCACCGTGTTGTTGAAGTACCAGCTTCAAACTTGAAGAAAGAGATTACAAAGATCCTCTTCGAGAAAGGTTACATCCTTAACTACAAGTTCATTGAGGATGGACCTCAGGGTACAATTAAGGTTGCATTGAAGTATGACCCTGCAACCAAGACAAACGCAATCAAGTGTTTGAAGAGAGTGTCTACTCCAGGTTTGCGTAAGTATACTGGATACAAGGACATGCCGAGAGTTATTAACGGATTAGGTATTGCTATATTATCTACATCCAAAGGTGTAATGACAAACAAAGAGGCTGCTGACCTTAAGATCGGTGGTGAGGTTCTTTGCTACGTTTATTAATGGAGGAAATTAGATTATGTCAAGAATTGGAAAATTGCCTATCAGCATTCCTTCAGGCGTTACAGTAACTCTCAACAATGGCGTAGTTAATGTAAAAGGTCCCAAGGGAGAACTTTCTCAGAAGGTAGACTCTTCTATCAAAGTTAAGATTGAAGATAATCATGTAATATTTGAAATTGATGAGAATAGTCCTGTAAACTACAAGCAGAAGCAGGCATTCCATGGCCTTTATCGTGCTTTGGTCAACAACATGGTTGTTGGCGTAAGCGAAGGCTATAAGAAGGAGCTTGAGCTTGTCGGTGTGGGCTATCGTGTTTCTAATCAGGGAAACATCATCGAATTCGCTTTAGGATATACACACCCGATTTTCATCCAGTTGCCTAAGGAAGTTAAGGTTGAGACAAAGTCTGAAAGAAATCAGAACCCTGTTATTATTTTGGAATCTTGCGATAAGGAATTGCTCGGACTTATTTGCGCCAAGATACGTTCGTTCCGTATGCCTGAGCCTTACAAAGGAAAAGGTATATTGTTCAAAGGCGAAGTCATCCGCAGAAAGTCTGGTAAGACTGCTGCTGCTAAGTAACTTTAATATTTTACGATCATGACAACAAAGAAAATAGAAAGACGAATAAAGATAAAGTTCAGAATTCGCAAAAGTGTAAACGGAACAGCTGAACGTCCTCGTATGAGTGTATTCCGCAGCAACAAGCAGATATATGTTCAGATTATCAATGATGTAACAGGTACAACTCTTGTTTCTGCTTCTTCACTTGGCCTTGAGACAATGCCAAAGTGCGAGCAGGCAGCTAAAGTTGGTGAACTGATAGCAAAGAAGGCTGTAGAGGCTGGAATCTCTAAGGTTGTTTTCGACCGTAACGGATACCTCTACCATGGACGTGTTAAGGAACTTGCTGATGCAGCTCGTAAAGGTGGACTTAATTTTTAATCGATTATGGCAATGAACAAAGTTAAAATAAATAGTGACGTTGAATTAAAAGACAGATTGGTTGCTATTAACCGTGTTACTAAGGTAACAAAAGGTGGTCGTACCTTCACATTTGCTGCTATTGTTGTAGTTGGTGACGGCAACGGAGTAATCGGTTGGGGTCTTGGAAAGGCAGGAGAAGTTACCGCTGCAATTTCTAAAGGTGTTGAGTCTGCAAAGAAGAATCTTGTTAAGGTTCCTGTACTTAAGGGTACAATACCTCATGAGATTGAGGCAACATTCGGTGGAGCTCAGGTTTTCTTGAAGCCTGCAGCAGCCGGTACTGGTCTTGTAGCCGGTGGTGCTATGCGTGCTGTGCTTGAGAGTGTTGGTGTTAAGGATGTCCTTGCTAAGTCAAAGGGCTCTTCTAACCCTCACAACCTTGTTAAGGCTACTATCGTGGCTCTGACACAGTTGCGCGATGCTTATACCATTGCCAAGACACGTGGAATCAGTTTGGAAAAAGTATTTAGAGGATAGGAGATAATAATATGGCAACAATAAAGATCAAACAGATTAAAAGTAAAATTGGTGCTCCGCTAGACCAGAAACGTACACTTGCGGCTCTTGGTTTACGTAAAATATCTCAGGTCGTAGAGCGTGAAGATAGTCCTACCCTTCGCGGTATGATAAGGAAGGTTCACCATCTGGTAACCGTTATTGAATAATAACTCACATTAAAAAAGAAACGATTATGAAACTAAATAATTTGAAACCAGCTGCAGGTTCTACTCATTCACGCCGTCGTATCGGCCGTGGACCAGGTTCTGGCCTTGGTGGAACGTCTACACGTGGTCACAAGGGTGCTAAGGCACGTTCTGGTTATAAGAGAAAGATTGGATTCGAAGGTGGTCAGATGCCTTTGCAGCGTCGTATACCGAAGGCTGGATTCAAGAATATTAACCATAAGGAGTATTTTGCTGTAAACCTTTCTACGCTTCAGGAGATTGCTGAGGCAAAGAATCTTACAAAGATCGGCATTCAGGAACTGAAGGCTGCTGGTCTTACCAATGGTAAAGAGTTGGTTAAGATTCTCGGAAATGGTGAATTGAAAGCAAAATTGGAAGTGGAAGCTCATGCTTTCTCTAAGACTGCTGAAGAGGCTATCAAGGCAGTTGGTGGTAACACAACAATAATCAAAGTAAATGAAAAAGTTTATTGAGACACTGAAGAACTGTTGGAAGATTGAGGATTTGCGTCAGCGAATCCTCATCACCATAGCATTTGTTGCAATTTATCGTTTTGGATCATTTGTTGTTTTGCCAGGAATTGATCCATCAATGTTGCAGAAATTGCAGTCGCAGACAAGTGGCGGTCTTATGTCGCTGCTTGACATGTTCTCCGGTGGTGCTTTCTCCAATGCTTCTATCTTTGCATTGGGAATAATGCCTTACATCTCAGCTTCTATCGTAATGCAGCTGCTTGCAGTTGTAGTGCCGTATTTCCAGAAGATGCAGCGTGAGGGTGAGAGTGGACGTAAGAAGATCAACTGGTATACACGTGTGCTTACCGTTGCAATTCTTTTGTTCCAGGCTCCTTCTTACTTGATGAACCTGAAGATTCAGGCCTATGGTGCTTTGTCATCAGGCATTGACTGGTCAGTGTTCATGATACCCGCAACAATTATTCTTGCTGCAGGTAGTATGTTCGTTTTATGGCTCGGTGAGCGTATTACGGATAAAGGCATTGGAAATGGTATCTCATTGATTATTATGATAGGAATCATCGCCCGTCTGCCGCAGGCATTTATACAGGAGGTAAGCTCTCGCTTTACGGCAATCACTGGCGGTGGTCTCGTTATGTTTATTGTTGAGATACTTATACTTTATGCTGTCGTTTGTGCATCTTTGCTCTTGGTTCAGGGCACTCGCAAAATACCTGTACAGTATGCTAAGCGTATTGTCGGTAACAAGCAGTACGGTGGTGCACGCCAGTATGTTCCGTTGAAGCTCTTCGCTGCTAACGTTATGCCTATCATCTTTGCTCAGGCATTGATGTTCATTCCGTTGGCAATTGTTCAGTATTCAACAGACCAGAGCGGTTACATTATCCGTTCTTTGATGGATCACAGAAGCTTGTTGTATAATATTGTGTTTGCAGCGCTTATAATTGCTTTCACATATTTTTATACAGCATTGACTCTGAACGCGACACAGATGGCTGAAGACATGAAGCGTAATAATGGCTTTATACCCGGCATCAAGCCAGGTAAAGACACCGCTGATTATATCGATACAGTTATGTCTCGTATAACATTCCCCGGTTCACTCTTTATTGCGTTTATCGCTGTAATGCCTGCTCTTGCTGGATTGCTGAATGTTCAGGATGCTTTCTCTCAGTTCTTTGGTGGAACATCTCTCCTCATTCTCGTAGGTGTTGTTATAGACACACTCCAGCAGATCGAAAGTCATTTGATGATGAGACATTACGATGGCTTGCTCAATTCAGGTCGAATTAGAGGCCGTAATGGCGGCGTTTCTGCATATTAGAGTATTTCTTACTGAATGAAGATATTTCTCAAGACAGAAGATGAAATAGAACTGATGCGAAAAGCCAACCAGTTAGTTGGAAACACTTTGGGCGAGATAGCTAAGCATATCAAGCCCGGTGTTACAACTTTACAGTTGGATAAAATAGCAGAAAGTTACATCAGGGACAATGGGGCAATACCAACTTTCAAAAATTACCCTAACCCTTTTGGACAACCTTTTCCGGCAAGCATCTGTACTTCTGTAAATGATGTAGTTGTTCACGGAATACCAGACAACAAGACTGTGCTTCGTGACGGCGATATAATATCTGTTGACTGTGGTGCTCTTTTAAACGGTTTTAATGGTGATTCTTGTTATACTTTTTGTGTAGGCGAAGTTTCGGCTGAAGTGAAGCAGTTGCTTCAGACTACCAAGGAGGCTCTTTATTTGGGTATCGAGAATGCCGTTGCCGGAAAGCATATTGGTGATATCGGTCATGCCGTGCAGGCTCATTGCGAATCGCGAGGATATGGAGTTGTCAGAGAACTGACAGGACATGGTATAGGACGCGAGATGCACGAAGATCCATCTGTACCAAACTATGGCACTAGTGGTTCGGGAGTATTGCTTAAAGCAGGCATGTGTATTGCGATAGAACCGATGATAACGATGGGCGACAGATCCCTTTGCATGATGCCCGACCGTTGGACGATAAAGACATGTGACGGGAAACCTGCTGCACATTTTGAACATACAGTAGCGATATATCGGGGTAAGGCAGAAATTTTATCTTCTTTTGAGGAAGTTGAACGATTAGAAAGAAATTAATTTTAAATATGGCAAAACAAGACGCAATAGAGCAGGACGGAACAATCGTAGAGGCATTGTCAAATGCAATGTTCCGTGTAGAGTTGGAGAATGGCTGTCCTATAACGGCTCACATTTCGGGTAAGATGAGAATGCATTATATTAAGATTCTTCCCGGAGATAAAGTAAAAGTTGAGATGAGTCCTTATGATTTGACAAAGGGCAGAATCGTATTCAGATACAAATAATTTTATAGAGATATATGAAGACAAGAGCATCATTAAAGAAACGTACTCCCGATTGCAAAATCGTTCGTCGTAAGGGTCGTCTGTACGTTATTAACAAGAAAAACCCTAAGTACAAATTACGTCAGGGCTAAAACATTAAATTTTTTAATTAATTAACAAAAATGGCAATAAGAATTGTTGGAGTAGATTTGCCCCAGAATAAGCGTGGCGAAATCGCATTGACTTATATTTATGGTATAGGTCGAAGTAGTTCAGCAAAGATATTGGATAAAGCAGGCGTAAGCCGTGACCTGAAGGTCTGCGATTGGACAGACGATCAGGCAGCTAAGATCCGTGAAATAATCGGCGCTGAATTCAAAGTAGAAGGTGATCTCCGTTCAGAGATCCAAATGAATATCAAGCGACTGATGGATATTGGTTGCTATCGTGGAATTCGTCATCGTAACGGTCTTCCGGTTCGCGGTCAGAGTACAAAGAATAATGCTCGTACCCGTAAAGGTAAGAAGAAGACTGTTGCTAATAAGAAAAAGGCTACTAAATAATAATTAGTTATGGCAAAGAAAACAGCAACATCTAGAAAAAGAAATGTAAAGGTTGACGCTATGGGCCAGCTTCACGTTCATAGCTCTTTCAACAATATCATTGTATCTTTGGCTAACAGCGAGGGCCAGATTATTTCATGGTCTTCAGCCGGAAAGATGGGTTTCCGCGGCTCAAAGAAGAATACTCCTTATGCAGCTCAGATGGCTGCCGAGGATTGTGCAAAAGTAGCTTATGACCTTGGCCTCCGTAAGGTGAAGGCATATGTTAAGGGTCCGGGTAACGGCCGTGAGTCAGCTATCCGTGCCGTACACGGTGCCGGAATCGAAGTTACAGAGATTATCGACGTAACACCGTTACCCCACAACGGTTGCCGTCCTCCAAAGAGAAGAAGAGTTTAATCAAGTACACAAATCCGCCATCCTGCGTTGTGCAGGATGGCACAATAAAACAAAGTATTTTAAATTATTATGGCTAGATATACAGGTCCGAAATCAAAAATTGCGCGTCGTTTTGGTGAACCCATTTTCGGCGCTGACAAAGTTTTGTCTAGGAGAAACTTCCCTCCTGGACAGCATGGCAATAATCGTCGCAGAAAGATGTCTGAGTATGGTGTCATGTTGGCAGAGAAGCAGAAAGCTAAATACACTTATGGTGTGCTTGAGCGTCAGTTCCGTAATCTGTTCGAGAAGGCAGCAAAGGCAGACGGTATTACCGGTGAGGTATTGCTCCAGAGCCTAGAGTGCCGTCTTGACAACGTAGTGTTCCGCCTTGGAATTGCTCCTACACGTGCTGCAGCTCGTCAGCTGGTTAGTCATAAGCATATTGTTGTTGACGGTAAGGTAGTTAACATTCCTTCATATTCAGTTGCTCCCGGTCAGGTAGTAGGTGTTCGTGAGAAGGCTAAGTCTCTTGAGGTTATTGAAGCTGCTTTGGCTGGTTTCAATCACAGCAAGTATCCTTGGTTGGAGTGGGATGAAAACACAAAGAGCGGCAAGCTTCTGCACAAGCCGGAGCGTGCTGACATACCGGAGAACATTAAGGAACAGTTAATCGTTGAGTTGTACTCTAAATAAATCATTAAATTAATGGCGATATTAGCATTTCAAAAACCTGATAAAGTTGTAATGTTGGAGGCAACAGACAAATTCGGCAAGTTCGAATTTCGTCCTTTGGAGCCAGGCTTTGGCGTTACCATCGGTAACTCATTGCGCCGCATTCTTCTTTCATCGCTTGAGGGTTATGCTATCAACACAATCCGTATTTCGGGTGTTGAGCATGAGTTTTCCTCTGTACCTGGCGTAAAGGAGGATGTTACCAACATTATCTTGAATTTGAAACAAGTAAGATTCAAGCAAGTAGTAGAAGAATTCGAGAACGAAAAAGTTAGTGTCACCGTAGAGAATTCAACAGAGTTCAAAGCAGGTGATATAGGTAAGTATCTGACTGGATTTGAAGTGTTAAACCCTGATTTGGTGATTTGTCATTTAGATGCCAAAGCTTCAATGCAGATTGATCTCACTATAAACAAAGGACGCGGATACGTTCCTGCTGACGAGAACCGTGAGTTCTGCACTGACGTCAACGTTATTCCAATCGATTCTATTTACACTCCGATCCGTAACGTGAAATATTCAGTTGAGCCGTATCGTGTTGAACAGAAGACCGACTACGACAAGCTGGTTATTGAAGTTACGACGGACGGTTCCATTCACCCGAAGGACGCTCTTAAGGAGGCTGCCAAGATTCTTATTTACCACTTCATGCTGTTCTCTGACGAGAAGATCACTCTTGAGAACAATGATGTTGACGGTAATCAGGAATTCGACGAAGAGATACTCCACATGCGCCAGCTGCTCAAGACAAAGCTCATAGACATGAATCTTTCTGTTCGTGCGCTTAACTGTCTTAAGGCTGCTGATGTTGAGACTCTTGGCGATTTGGTTCAGTACAACAAGACTGACCTCCTCAAGTTCCGCAACTTCGGTAAGAAATCGCTTTCAGAGCTTGATGATTTGCTCGAGAGTCTGAATCTGTCGTTTGGTACCGATATTTCTAAGTACAAATTAGATAAAGAGTAACCGTGCATAATCCGGCGCATGGCTGATACCTGCGCCGGGCATGCCGATTTATCGCAAAAGAAAAACAAAAATGAGACATAATAAGAAATTCAACCATCTGAGTCGTACTGCATCTCACCGTAAGGCTATGCTTGCTAACATGGCTGTATCGCTGATAATGCACAAAAGAATCACTACGACTCTCGCTAAGGCTAAGGCCTTGAAAAAATATGTAGAACCTCTGATAACACGTTCTAAGAATGACACAACAACATCTCGCCGTGTAGTTTTCCGCTATCTGCAGAACAAGTATGCCGTTACAGAGCTGTTCAAAGAGATTTCTACTAAGGTGGCTGACCGTCCGGGCGGATACACCAGAATCATAAAGTTGGGCTTCCGTCAAGGTGACGCTGCTGAAATGTGCTTCATAGAGCTCGTTGATTATGATGAGAACATGGCTAAGGCTCCCAAGGCTGCCAAGAAGACTCGTCGTAGCCGCCGCTCTAAGGCTGCTGAAGCTGCTGAAACTCCTGCAACTGAGACTGCAGCAGAGGAAACAGCTACAGAAGAAGCTAAGGCAGAATAATAACGTCGAATATATCTCTACAATAGCGCTTTTTCCCGTGAGGGAAAAGGCGCTTTTTTTATATCATTATTTTCTCAATAATGAAGAGACTATGCCGGACCAATGGCGCGTGTGCAATATTATATCAGTTAGCGCGCTTTCTTATATTTCCAGATGAATCAGAAAAGCAAGAGGCAGGTCCAAAATTTTATTTTGACCAACATGCCAATAATTTAATTTTCGCCCCGTGCAGTTATTGCTGGATTTGCAAAAGCTGTTATGTCTATTTTCCAATTATTGAGCCAACAACAATAACAGTTATAGGTTTAGCCAGAGTCAACTTTAATCAGGTAAAAGACTGTTAGAAGTCAACCAAAATCAGAAAAGGTAACTAATATAATGAAATAAAAAGTTTTTATTAAAAACTTGTCACTCGTCACATTCTTGTCTAATGCCTTGAGCAACAATATTTTATGGCGTGATGAGTTGCAGGGTGAACTCATCACGCCGGTATGCCGCTGTGCCGTCGTGATGTTTCCTTAATACAACTCGTCACACCATAATGTGTTGATATCCTGTGAGTTAGGTGCAGATGTGATGAGTGACGAGTTTTTTACAAAACAATTTTTACTTTCCTCACGCTGTCCTTCTGTATAACTTGTGCCCTTTCAGCTTGTGAAAAGCCATGTTTTATAGGGTAAAAGCATACCTTTTGTGTTGCCGTTCAGCACCTTTTGCATCGTGTATGTTTGCAGGTGATTATGCTTTTAGCGCTTTCATGGCAGACAGCAGATTGTCTTATATTGCATGGTTAAATGTTTATCGCAGATAAGACAGACTGTGACTCTATTCAACAGGTATACCGATGTCTTCATCCGCTTATTTGTTCTTGTAGTATTATTGTCGTCTTTCTTTTCTGACATAGTCTGCTATGACTTAAAACGGCAAACTATAGTCTGCTCAATATAAAATGATAATCCGGCAGAATCATGGTGAGCGATTATGATATAATCGCGCAAAGTGTAAAAATATTCTAACTCTTATTAATCAGAGTTAGAATATTTTTCGTATCTTTATAGCCGTAAACTTATGGTGATGACTGTATGCCAACGAGTGAATGAAGAGAAACCTTTTATGACCTTAAACGTTTTTTACAGAGATTAAATACAGGCGAATATGATCTACGATGAAATACCCGCAAAGGTTATCCGTATATTCAGCATCTTGCAGGTCTGTTGCATTTGCATAATATCATGTAGCTGTTATGTGACAGCGATGCACCTTGGCCGTCTATATGTCTGCCTGGCGTCTACGCCTTGAAATGGATTTGCATCAATTTAGGTAAAACATAAATCTATACGAAAATGAAGAAGACGATATTTATTCTTGTTATTGCGTTCTTTGCACATCTGTCAGTGATGTCGCAGAATGATGGAAGCCCTCCGCAGTTATCAACAAATAAAGCCGATCATGGTGTGCGGTTCAGCATAGAGTTAGGCTTAAACATGTCGAAGCTTACGGGTGATATCACAAACGAGAAATATTCTTTGCAATATAATGCCGGAGCCTATGTACACATCCCGATAATAAGGAGCCTTTATGTAAAGACCGGACTGCAATATACAGCCAAGGGCGTAAAAGGAAAGGGTAGGGAGAACAACAGAATAGACGCAAACTATATAGAGCTGCCTTTGTTGCTCTCTTACAGATATGACTTTAACCGCAATACCCAGTTGCAGGTAAACGTAGGTCCATACTTTGCATATGGCATATCGGGCGAAATAATGGGTAATCTTGATACATTCGGCGACAACGGAGTGCTTGAGCGTTATGACACCGGCTTGCATATGGGAGTAGGGCTTATTGCCGCCAAGAACGCTTATGTAGGTTTCGGCTATGAAATAGGCCTGAAGAACATCAACAAGACAGAAGATGATATCAGCCTGAAGAACAGTAACTTTTTTGTTAATCTAGGATATGTCTTTTAGAGTGTCTGTGTCGGACATGAGCATCATTGCTTGAGATGCCTTGGCATTCGGACAGATACATTATATCTCAGACGGGCTGATAAATTATCTGATGAAGCAAGGAACGTGTTGTATTGAACGCCGAATCTAATGGGCAGAATTGGGCTTGTGTACAAATACGTACCTTGCTTCAGCAATTAGTCAGACTTCTTGTTTTTCAATCTGTATTCTGTAGGCGATATGCTCACCTGCCTTTTGAAGAATTTGCAGAATGCCGCCTGATCCGAGAAACCAAGTTTTTCGGATATAAGTCCTATGGTCATTCTGTCGTCGTCGAGCAGCGCCATTGCCTCGTGTGTTATCTCGTCGCAGATAACCGTATGAGGCGTCCTGCCCATTGTGTTCTTTATTATTCTTGTAAGATGCTTTGCCGACATGTTCAGGGCCTGGGCGTAAAAGTCTATGTTATGTTGCCTGGTGAAATATTTTGTCACGAGTTTGGTGAAGTCGAGCGCCACGGCCTCGCTGCGCCTGCAACCCTGCTGCATGTCGTCAATGGTTGTTTCGTTCGACATTATTGCGTTGCCCAGTTCCAGACACATGCTCTTGTAGAACACGGCAGCCAGTTCGTTATGATAATAGTGATTCTTTGCGGCAATGGCATCAGCCAGAAAACTTAACTGTGTGTCCACTCGCAATATGGCTTCTTTTGTGAAAGAGTGTATGGGTATGTCCTGTGTCTGCAGCAGTTTCTCAATAGGCACGGGCTTGAAGTTTTTCAGCGAGTTTCGTGCAAAGGTGTATGTAACCAGCATGCACCATGCCCTTGCATCTTTTTCACATTTCTCTATTCGTATGGTCACAGTGTCAAGGCTGTCTATGCACGAGCAACTTTCTATGTGGCATCTTTTTCCGTTTAGATTTATGTCAATACAGCCTTCGCTCACAACAATGAATACCCTGCTGCTGTCAATGTCGATACCTTCAAGTCGGTGAAACTCGTTCGGATTGACCAGCAATATCTGCTCCTTGATATAGCACGAAGGCGGAAATTTAGGCATTAGTTCGTGAATGTTCATACGGTAGTTTTTTATGTATTTGAGGCAGACTGCCGTGGCGCTTTTGTCATATTGCCTGTATTTGCCGGATCTGCCGATGAAGATGTGCTTGCAAATATACTTATTAAGTGTCCTTTTTAGACAATTTTTAGCGCAAAATAGACATAGCGTTTGCAAATTAGTCTTAACGATGTCTGTAATGAACAAATTCTTACTCCAAATTTACAAAAGAGCAAGCGTTTTGTCAGGATAATTTTGTGCCCGAAACATCAAAGAATAAAAAATGAGTATGAGATTAAGACATGTTTTTATTTTATGTTGCCTGTCTATTTTGTTCGGTTGTAACAACAAGTCCGGACAGCAGGCAGCCGGCGGCGACTATCCGATGATGACTCTGAAGGCCGAGGACAGAACCCTGTCGCTTAAATATTCAGCAGTAACCGAAGGCCGCCAGGATGTGGAGGTGCGTCCGCAGATTTCAGGAAAGATAACCCAGGTATGCGTAAAGGAAGGTGCCTATGTGCGCAAGGGCCAGGTGCTGTTCGTCATCGACCAGGTGCCATACCGTGCGGCTGTAGCCAAGGCACGCGCGTCCGTGGCCACGGCAGAAGCCAATGAGGCAACTGCAAAGCAGACGCTTGCCGGCAAGCAGTCGTTGTATGCCGACAAGGTGATATCCGATTTTGAGTTGCGCACGGCTCAGAACAGCTATAAGAGTGCGGTGGCAGCCCTTAGTCAGGCCCGTGCCGAACTTACCGACGCGCTCAACAACCTGTCTTACACAGAGGTGAAAAGTCCCGTTGACGGCTATGCCGGCATGACGTCGTTTCGTGTAGGCGCGCTGGTTGACGCCTCTATGACGGAGCCGCTGATACACGTATCCGACAATTCGGTGATATATGCCTACTTCTCTCTGTCCGACAAGCAGGTGCTCTCGTTAACCTCACAGTATGGTTCACTTGACGAGGCCGTCAAGTCGTTTCCCGAGGTGTCGCTTGAGCTGAGCGACGGTTCGGTGTATGAGAAAAAAGGTAAGGTAGACGTGCTCAGCGGCATTGTCGACAAGACAACAGGAACCGTCAGCGTGCGTGCCGTGTTCGACAACAGCTCGCGCAGGATAATGAGCGGAAGCCAGGCCAACGTGGTGGTGCCTTACGAGTGTAAAGACTGTGTGGTGATACCGCAGGGAGCAACCTACGAGCTTCAGGACAAGGTGTTTGCCTATCGTGTAATCAACGGTCGTGCCGTGTCTACGCCCATTGAGGTGTTCGAGATAAACGACGGCAAGGAATATATCGTAAAGTCGGGCCTTCGCAAGGGCGACGTGATAGTGTCAGAGGGAGCCGGCCTGCTTAAAGACGGTACGGTGGTGGCGTCATCCGGAACAAAAAAGGAGAAATAGCCTATGAAACTGCAGAAGTTTATCGACCGTCCCATCCTGTCGATGGTGATATCCGTTGTGATACTTGTTGCCGGACTCATAGGTCTGTATGCCCTTTCCGTAGAGCAGTATCCCGACATAGCTCCGCCAACCATCCGCGTGTCGACCACTTACAGCGGAGCCAATGCCGAGGCTGTGCAGAAGAGCGTCATCGTGCCCTTGGAGGAAGCCATCAACGGCGTGGAGAACATGACCTATATGACCTCAACGGCCAGCAACACCGGCAGCGCCGAGATTACAGTGTATTTCAAGCAGGGCACCGACCCCGACATGGCTGCCGTCAACGTGCAGAACAAGGTGTCTACTGCAACGTCGCTGCTTCCTGCCGAAGTGACAAAGGTGGGTGTTACCACGATGAAGAGGCAGAGCAGCATGCTTATGATATTCGGCCTTTACAGTCCTAAGGGCACCTATGACGAGACCTTTCTTACCAATTATCTAAACATTAACGTAAAGCCGCAGCTGCAGCGTATTTCAGGCGTGGGCGAGGTGAACGTCATGGGAGGCGACTATGCCATGCGCATATGGCTCAAGCCCGACGTCATGGCGCAGTATGAGCTTGAACCGGCAGATGTAGAGGCTGCATTGTCGAGCCAGAACATTGAGGCGTCAATCGGATCAATAGGCGAAGACTCAAAGAATGTCTATCAGTATACGCTGAAGTATCGCGGACGCCTTGAAAAGGAAAAAGAATTTGAGAATATCGTAATCAAGGCGTTCGACGACGGCCGCGTGGTCAGGCTCAGCGACATAGCCAAGGTTGAGCTCGGCTCTCAGAGCTATACATACACCGGCTCTGTGAACGGTTCGCCCGGTACGACCTGCATGATAAACCAGACAGCAGGCACCAACGCCAACGAGATAATTACCAGTATAAACAAATATCTTGAAGAACTCAAGGAGACACTGCCCGAGGATGTCGAGGTGGTAGAGCTTATGAGCACCAAGAACTTCCTTGATGCCTCTATCAATGAGGTTATTAAGACGCTCATCGAGGCCATCATCCTTGTGGTGCTCGTAGTGTACGTGTTCTTGCAGAACCCGCGCTCAACGCTTATTCCAACCATAAGCATCTTCGTGTCGCTCATCGGAACGTTTGCGGCCCTTTATGTGGCAGGCTTCAGCATCAACCTGCTGACGCTCTTTGCCCTTGTGCTTGCCATCGGTACGATTGTCGACGATGCCATAATCGTGGTCGAGGCCGTGCAGACCCGCTTTGACGAAGGCTACCGCTCGCCATACAAGGCAGCCGTTGACGCCATGAACGGTATTTCATCAGCCATCGTAACTTCAACACTCGTGTTCATGGCGGTGTTTGTTCCGGTGTCGTTCATGGGCGGCACGTCGGGCATATTCTACACACAGTTCGGCGTAACAATGGCCGTTGCCGTTGGTATATCTGCCATCAACGCCCTTACGCTGTCGCCGGCCCTGTGTGCTCTTATACTGCGTCCGAACGAAGAAATCATAGAAGGCCGCAAGCCGGGCTTCTCCACGCGTTTCCGCATGGCGTTCGACTCGTCGTTCCGCCGCATCGTGCAGAAGTATAAGTCGGGTGTAAAGTTCTTTGTCAAGCGCAAGTGGGTGGCATGGGCGTCGCTTGGTTTTGTCGTCGTGCTCCTGTTCTATCTTATGTCTACCACAAAGACTGGTCTTGTGCCGTCTGAGGACACCGGGTCAATCTTCGTGAGTCTCGATGCGCCGGCAGGAAGCACCCTCGCCGAAACTGCCGAGATTATGGGACAGGTGGAGAAAGAGCTGAAAGACATACCTCAGATAGAGAACTTCAACAAGGTTGCCGGCTTCGGCATGGGTTCGGGCAGCGGCTCGTCTCACGGTATGTTCATCGTCAAGCTGAAGCACTGGGATGAACGCAAGGGCGACGAAAGCAGTGTTGATGCCATAAGCAACGAGATCTACCGCCGCACGGCACACATCAAGAACGCAACCATATTCGTGTTCTCGCCGCCTATGATATCGGGCTACGGTACGGGTAACAGTTTTGAGCTTTACATACAAGACCGCAGCGGCAAGGGCATTGATGCCCTGAGTAAGGTAACCGACGATTTCCTGGCAGAGCTTAACAAGCGGCCGGAGATAAAGATGGCATACACGTCGTTCAGTTCCAAATTCCCGCAGTACAGGGTCGACATAGACGAGGCCCAGTGTCAGCGTGCCGGCATAACCACGCAGGATGTCATCAACACGCTGTCGGGATACTTCGGAAGCATATATGCCTCTAACTTCAACCGTTTCACCAAGCTCTACCGCGTCATCATCCAGGCTCCTTCCGACAGCCGCAACAGCATGCAGTCGCTCGACAACATATATGTAAAAACCACGGGAGGCATGGCTCCTGTCAGCCAGTTTGTCAAGCTCAGCAAGACCTACGGTTCCGAGTCGCTCACCAGGTTCAACCTCTTCTCGGCCATCAACGTGCAGGGCATGCCGGCCGACGGCTACAGTTCGGGCGACGTCATCAATGCCGTAACCGAGGTGGCTGCACGCACACTGCCCACGGGCTATGGCTACGAATATTCCGGCATGACGCGCGAGGAGGCACAGATGGCCGGTTCGCACGACACCGTTATCATCTATTGCATCTGCGTGCTCTTCATCTATCTTATATTGTGCGCACTTTACGAGAGCCTGTTTGTGCCTATGGCCGTCATCATGTCTGTGCCGTTCGGTCTGGCAGGAAGTTTCCTCTTTGCCCGCATGTGGGGACTCGAAAACAACATATATCTCCAGACAGGTCTCATCATGCTCATCGGACTGCTGTCTAAGACGGCCATCCTCGTTACCGAGTATGCCACAGAGCGCCGCAAGTCGGGCATGACGCTCACTCAGGCTGCCATGAGTGCTGCCGCCGTTCGTCTGCGCCCAATCCTTATGACAGCCCTCACGATGGTGTTCGGCATGCTTCCGCTTATGTTCGCCTCAGGCGTAGGTGCCAACGGCAACCGCTCGCTCGGTGTAGGCGTGGTCGGAGGAATGGTTATCGGCACGGTGGCGCTGCTGTTCGTAACGCCGGCCTTCTTCATCGTGTTCCAGTATGTTGAAGAGCGGGTGATGAGTAAACGTAAAAATGAAAGAAGTTTATGAAAAATATAAGTCTTGTTTTGTTTATTTTGAGCGGCGTGCTGATGAGCGGCTGCCGCATCTACAGCACCTATGAGCGTCCCGGCAACCTGCCGGTTGACAGCCTTTACCGCGACGTGTCGGCCGATTCTGTTGCCTCGGCCGACACCACCTCGCTGGGCGACATGCCGTGGCAGCAGTTCTTTCAGGATGAGCATCTGCGAGAGCTTATCAGCTATGGACTGAGCAACAACACCGACATGCTTACCGCCCTGTTGCGTGTCGACCAGGCTGAGGCACAGCTCAAGGCCGCCAAACTGGCCTTCCTGCCGTCACTCACGTTGTCGCCTCAGGGCTCGCTTAGCTCTGTCAACGGCGGCAAGCCCGCAAAGACCTACGAACTGCCCATAGAGGCCAGTTGGGAAGTCGACCTGTTCGGCAGTCTCCGTAATGCAAAGAAGAGCAGTCAGGCCACTCTCCTTCAGCAGAAAGCATATCAGCAGGCTGTACGCTCTAAGCTCATTGCCATGATAGCAATAGATTATTATGCCCTGCTTTCCATTGACAGCCAGATAGAGATAAGCCTGTCTACCCTTAATGTGTGGCGCGAGCAGGTGCGCACTATTGAGGCCCTGCTGAAGGTCGGCGAAGAAAACGAAAACGCGCTGACACAGGCACGTGCAGGACTTTATGAACTCGAGGCGTCATACAACGACCTGCTGAGACAGCAGCGTGAGGCCGAAAATGCGTTGTGCACCCTGATTGGCACTACGTCGCGCCGCATAGAGAGGGGCACGCTCGACGGGCAGCGCATGCCCGACAGCCTGTCTGCGGGCTTGCCCCTGCGTCTGCTGTCAAGGCGTCCTGACGTTGTGCAGGCCGAGATGACGCTTGCTGCTGCATATTATTCCACCAATCAGGCCCGTTCGGCTTTCTATCCCAGCCTCACTCTCTCAGGCAGCGCAGGCTGGACCAATTCGGCCGGACAGATAGTGTCCGATCCCGGCAGCTGGATTCTCTCGGCTTTGGCTTCGCTCACGCAGCCTATATTCAACCGCGGCAAGCTGGTGTCAAACCTGCGTGTTGCCAAGGGCGAGGAGCAGATAGCCTTGCTCAGCTATAAGCAGGCACTGCTTGATGCCGGTCAGGAGGTGAACAATTATCTCTATGCGGCAGAGTCGGCCCAGCGCAGTCTCGACAGCCACAGCAAGCAGTGTGCCGAGCTTGAGCGTACCGTAAAGACATCTGACGCCCTTTATCGCACGGGCAACGCCACATATATCGAACTCCTGTCGGCCCGTCAGGAGCTGCTCAATGCGCGCCTTAGCGTGGTATCAGACATATATAGCCGCTGCGAAGCCATCGTAAATCTTTACAGCGCCCTTGGAGGAGGATGCGAATAAGTTTATTTATATCAATTTGTTTTCTTCATACCTAGGCCCAACCTTCATTTGACGAATAATACATAAACTCTATTGACTTAATGGTCTGGCTACCGGGTTTGGGCCAAGTCGGCATGGCGTTCTGGTGTATCAACCATGTGCCGTGCCGACGTTTTTCGGTTATTTAGTGAAACATTCTGATGCATCTTTTACATACTTGCTTTACCCTTAAAGTCAATTATTAGTTCTGTTTAAATTTTATTGGGAGTAAAAAAGAAAATCCAAATGTCTTTTGAACACAATCAACAAGACATTTGGATTTTTCTGCTTTCTGCTGTCTTCATGCCGGTGCAGCATGGGGCAGTATCATTTCCTATTCATATCTTTTGTGGAATTCGATGACGGCCTCTATACCCTTGCGGAATATGTCGAGCGGCATGTTCTCGTTGGGCGAGTGGATGGCGTTGCTCTCAAGTCCGAAGCCCATCAGCACCGTCTTTACGCCCAGTATGCGCTCAAAGTCGCTTATGATAGGTATGCTTCCGCCGCGGCGCACTGCCAGGGGCTTCTTGCCGAAGGCCTTCTCAAAGCCCTTTTCGGCTGCCTTATATGCCGGCATGTCTATCGGGCACACGTAGCCTTCGCCGCCGTGCATGGGCGTAACCTTCACCTTTACGTAGTCGGGCGCAATGCTGTTGATGTAGTCTACAAACAGCTTTGATATCTTTTCGTGCTGCTGATGAGGCACAAGACGGCACGACACCTTGGCGTAAGCCTTTGACGGCAGCACCGTCTTGGCGCCTTCGCCGGTGTATCCTCCCCAAATACCGCAGATGTCGAACGACGGGCGGCAGCTGTTGCGCTCCAGCGTAGAGTAGCCTTCTTCGCCTTTCAGTGCTTTTACGCCTATTGCCTCCATATATTTCTTTTCGTCAAACGGAATCTGATGTATCATGTCGCGTTCAGCCTGCGGCACTTCCTCCACGTCATCGTAGAAGTGGGGGATGGTTATGCGGCCGTCTTTGCCCACAATGGTGGCGAGCATTTCGCATAGAGTGTTTATCGGGTTGGCCACTGCTCCGCCGAAATGGCCCGAGTGAAGGTCGCGGTTAGGTCCTGTAACCTCAATCTCCCAGTAAGCCAGACCGCGCAGTCCTGTGGTCAGCGACGGCAGGTCGGCACCAAGCATGCTCGTGTCTGACACCAGTATCACGTCGGCCTTGAGCAGCTCTTTATGTTTGCTGATAAATGCGTTGAGGCTCGGCGAGCCTATTTCCTCTTCGCCCTCGAATATAAACTTTACGTTGTGAGTAAGCAGTTTTTCCTTAACCATATATTCAAACGCCTTAGCCTGAATCATGGCCTGTCCCTTGTCGTCGTCGGCACCGCGCGCCCATATATGTCCGTCTCTGATCACCGGCTCAAACGGTTCGCTCTTCCACAGTTCCAGCGGTTCAGCCGGCATCACGTCGTAGTGGGCATATATCAGCACCGTCTTTGCATCGTCGCTAACGTGCTTTTCTGCAAACACTAGCGGATTGCCGTCGCTCGGCATCACCTCGGCCCTGTCGGCACCGGCCTCTATCAGCAGTTGGCGCCAGCGTTCGGCGCATGTCAGCATGTCCTGTTTATGACTTTTCTGCGAGCTTATGCTCGGTATGCGTATAAGGCTGAACAGCTCGTCGAGAAATCTCGACTCGTTTTCTTCGATAAATTTCTTTATTTCCATATTCTGAATTTAAGATTAATCCGCCGTAAAGTTACATCTTTTTGCGCAAAGTCAGCGCGTTTGTGCCTAATAAATGTGTCGGCTATCTGTCTTTGGCGTCATGCTGCGGTGTTTATGTTTCGTGTAAAGTTATGCGTGATGTTATGTCTTGCATACGGCCGTGGCTTGCCGGCATTATTGCCGATCATTTGCTTACCTGAAATTACTCTATGACTTACGGGTGAAAAGTGGCCCACTTTTGCATTAAAAGTGGCCGAGTTACGGGTCGTAAACCGGCCACTAACAGTTTGAAAGTAAATGCGGTTGTATTGGTTAGTGAAATGCCTTTAATCATAGCCATTATGTCGTACTTGTAAGGAAAGAGTGTGAAAAAGTTACGATTTTTAGCCTGTTTTCAAGGATGCGGCTTTCTGGCAATCTCTCACGGCTCATTATTCTGCGCTTTTGCTTATTGTTGATAACCTGTAGATTGTGGATAACTCGTATAATTGTGGATAACTTCACTTACTGTGGATAACTCGGCTAAATGTGTATAATTATGTTATTTATGAAAATAAGTTTTGTGTGTTACGGCTAATTTGTGTATTTTTGTCTTTCGTAAAAGTGCCCTAAGCCCTGGCCTTGTTATGGAGATATGACCAAAGAGGCGGCTGATGATCTTTATGGCTTAACGGAGCATTTTATATAAATGACGTGCGGCTAATGGCGTTGTTGTTGGCATAAGACAGAAAAATAACGAACATAAAAATAATAAAAGTATGATTATTGATTTTGAGAAGATTAATGAAGAGTCGGTTATGAACTTTAAGGGCGGTGAAGGACAGCTCGACACACGCAACTTTGTTGACTCTGCCAATAAAATAATGATGAGCCGGCTGAAGCCGGGAGCTTCAAGCGGATATCACACTCACGAGAACAACAGTGAGATAGTTTACATAATCAGCGGCGTAGGCCATTTCCGCTATGACGACACTACGGAGAACGTGAAGGCCGGCGACGTGCATTATTGCCCGATGGGACACTCTCACGCCATGTTCAACGACGGCACAGACGACCTGGTTTATTTTGCCATCGTGCCGGAACACAAGATTTAATTCATAATTCACAATTCATAATTAATAATTGGGTTGCTTAAACGTTGTTGGGCAATCCAATTACTTTTTTATAATGCATCAAATACGAATTATAAATCTCATTTTACCGAATCCTTAATACTGCAGCGCTTTACTAACAAGGTGAATCATAATTGGCTTGCGCCGAACTTTGTTTTTCCATTCTCAATTCGCCATTTTCAATTATTTTAGGGATTTCCCTATGTTTTTTAGGAAGTTATAGCGTTGCGTTATTAAAAATAATCCGTAAATTTGTAATGTTTAAAACTTATATATCTGCGCAAAACGCAGGAACTGACTTATAAATTGGCATTGTCAGAGTTCTGCCGTGTTCAGAACCTTAAACGGAAGGAGAGTTATTTATGAAAAAAACATGTGTATTGCTTTTGTGCTCATCAATGATAGTGGCGGGCTGTACCACAGGTGCCGGCACCGGAGCTTATGCCGGTTCAACGCTCGGCGCGCTGCTCGGATCGGCCATTGGAGGCATTGCCGGCGGACCGCGCGGCAGCGACATCGGCACGCTTGTGGGCATGGCAGGAGGCGCTGCCGTTGGCGGAGCCTTGGGCGCACAGGCCGACAGACAGCAGCAGGAATATCAGCGATATGAAGACGCAAGGTTTGAGCAGAAGTATGCTGAGCACCGTCAGGCTGCCACAGCCGGAAACGACGGATACGACAGGCATTACGATGACAGCTATTACAGCCGGAGCTACGACGATATGAATAACGGCGGCGGATATGAGGACAGCGGATTCGACCCTACTAACAGCGGCGACGATGTGCTCTACGACTTCAACGGCTCTGACTATACGGGCAACTACACCGCCTCTCATCCGGAACATGTCGTGCCGTCGGCGCGGTATGACGAGATAGGTACGCCGGCAAAGGTGGCCGACAGGCTGCCGCTGGAGGTGCGCAACGCACGCTTTGTTGACGACAATCAGGACCACAAACTGAGCGGCGACGAGCTGAGCAAAGTGATATTTGAGATTTACAACGTGTCGGGCTCAACGGTCTATGACGTTCAGCCAATGGTGGTTGAGACCACTGGCAACAAGCGCATATACGTGTCGAACAGCATACACGTGGAGCGCATCGTGCCGGGCAAGGGCGTAAGATATACGGCAATGGTGAAGGGCGGCAAGAAACTGAAGGACGGCACGGCCTGTTTCCGCATATATGCCGTTCAGGGCAACGGCAACGTGGTGTCTAATGTGAGTGAGTTTAACATTGCAACTGCCCGGCGCTGAGGCTTGCACGGAGTGGGGCAGGGCACAGGCAGAGCTTAAATAAGGAGGAAAGAGGAGATGAAGAAAAAGAAGATTGCCTATATTTCTGTTGCGGTTGTGGCCGCATTGGTTTTGCTGACGTTCGGCGCCGGCTGGTTTATGCTCGATTATGCCCTGAAGCCCGATGAAGGACGCAGGGACACCACGGCGTTTTATAAGCAGATGAGGCAAGAGTATCCATGGACAACTCCCTGGCTCGACAGTCTGAAGCATGCCGGAGCGCTGCGCGACACCTTTATAACAACGCTCGACGGCGAACGCCATCATGCCATCTTCGTGCGTAATCCGCGCTCAATGGGGCGCACGGCCATACTGGTTCACGGATATAAAGACTGCTCTATACGCATGCTGCCCATAGCAAGCATATACGAACGCATGGGGTATAACATACTGCTGCCCGACCTGCATGCCCACGGACTCAGCGACGGCAACGACATACAGATGGGGTGGAAAGACCGCAAGGACATAATACGCTGGATATATGTTGCGCGCGGAATGTTCCGCAGCACCAAGTATCAGCCACGCATGGTGCTCCACGGCGTGTCGATGGGAGCCGCCACGGTGATGAACGTGTCGGGTGAGAATCTTCCTGACGGCATCTGCTGTTTTGTTGAAGACTGCGGCTTCACGAGCGTGTGGGACGAGTTCAGCCGTCAGCTTGGCGACCAGTTCCATCTGCCCGATTTTCCTGTGCTTCATGTGGCAAGCATACTCTGCAAGTTGCGCTACGGCTGGACGTTCGGCGAGGCGTCTCCGCTCAGTCAGTTGGGCAAGCAGCACACGCCTATGTTCTATATCCACGGCACGTCTGACGATTATGTGCCGTCGGCAATGGTGCTTCCGCTCTACAACATGAATCCGGCTTACGAAAACAAGGCCGACAAGACGCTGCGCTATAATGACATCTGGCTCACGCCGGGCTGTGCCCATGCAAAGTCGTATCACGACTATCCGTATGAATATGAACGGAAGGTGAGAAACTTTGTAAGCAAGCATGTCGGAATGTAGTAAGGGTTGAACGGATAGCGGAATTTATTCAAAGGCGGAGAGCAAAAACATAGGGACGTACCCGAGGTGTATCCGTCTTTCGGCTTAGAATGTTTTTTATGTTGATGATATTGCTTTTATTTGGACGCACCTGGGGGTACGTCCCTATAGGAAATGTGATTGGAATGTTGTTGGTAATGCGTTATAAAGCTATGTAAATCAGTGAGTTATAATGATGTTAACGTAAAAAATATAAATATAAACAAAACGGACAACAGTAACGCGTTATACTGTTGTCCGTTTTATTTTTTGTATGTCAAAATGCTTAGGGCATATCCGTAAGAGCCTGATCAAGCCCTTTATAAATGATGCTTGTTCACGTCATATTGTTTCGGCTATATATACTTATACCTGTTTCTCGGTTGAGGCTTCTTCGAGCAGCAGGCGTATGGCGTTGCGTATGTTGTTGCTTGCGTTGTCTTTCTTCATCGCTTCGGTTATGTCTTCATCATCAGGCGTTACGGCCGCTACACGCGTAAATCCGGCATCAAGCAGAGCCTGGCGGTCGTCCACTTTTCCGGCGATGAGCCATGTCGGCAGTCCTTTAGCCTTTGCCGCCTTCATTACGTGATAAGGCATTTTGCCCATTAGCGTCTGGCGGTCGGCATGTCCCTCGCCCGTAATAACACAGCAGTCTTCGGTCAGGCGGTTGTCGAAGTCGGCCAGGCTGAGCATAAGTTCGGCGCCCGCCTTCATCTCTGCTCCGAGATATTGCATGAAGGCATAGCCCAGTCCGCCTGCCGCTCCTGCTCCGGGCCTGTCGGATAAGTCGTAGCCGAAGTGGCGAGCTGATATTTCGGCAAACCTCATTGCGCGGCTGTCGAGCATCTTAATCATGTCGGGCGTTGCCCCTTTCTGCGGTCCGAACACTGCAGCAGCCCCGTCGGGGCCGTAGAGCGGATTGGTTACGTCAGAAGCAAGAGTGAAGCGGCAGCCGTCGCGCAGTTCTGCGGCAATGTCGTCAAAGTGGCCGCCCCTTGGTGCCAGCTTGTCGGTTATGGCCATCATCATGCCTATGCCCGCATCGCTTGTTGCGCTCCCGCCCAGGCCTACTATAAACTTTCTGCATCCGCGCTTGAAAGCCGACGCTATCAGTTCGCCTGCGCCATACGACGTGGCGCGCATGGGGTTGCGCTCCTCTTCGTCTACCAGCGTCAGTCCGCATGCCTGTGCCGTCTCTATTATAGCCGTGCCATCGGCCGTTATTCCATACTCAGCCTCCGTGAGCCGCATCATTGGGCCGTGTACGGATGTTGTAACGATATCTGCTTTTAGTGCGCCGGCAAATGCCTTCAGCATGCCTTCGCCTCCGTCAGAAACAGGAATGAGTTCTGTCTGAGAACTGTTGTCGTAGTCGGTTATAGCTTCGCTGACTGCCTTTTCGGCTTCGTATGACGTAAGGCAGCCCTTAAACGAGTCTATTGCCAGAATATATTTCATGTCTTATGTCCTTATACGGTTAAACTCATGGTGAAAATACTGCCTTTGCCAGGCTCGCTTTTTACTTTTAGTGTACCTCCATGTGCTTCTACGAAGTCGCGTGATATGGCAAGACCAAGTCCGCTTCCCTGTACTTTTGTGCCCGGCACACGGAAATAATGTTCAAAGATGCTTTCGTGGTATCTTGGATCTATGCCTTTACCGAAATCCTGAACATATAATTCAACATGTTTCTTGTCAGACTGTTTTGCTCCGACAATTACTCTGCCGTTTTCTGATGAATATCTTATGGCATTTGACAGCAGGTTTGTTAGTACCCATGCTATCTTTTCGCTGTCAACAAACAGCTTGCTTATCTTGTCCTCCTGCGGGTAAGCCACCTCTATGTGAATTCCGAATTTCTCGGCCTGCACCCTGTTTGCTTTAAGTGCATATTCTATTAGTTCGATTGGTTTTGTTATTTTCAGCTTAAGTTGCAGCTTGCCGCTTTCAACCTGTGTCATGTTGAGCAGTTCTCCGGTTATGCTTAGCAGCCGTTCCGCATTTTCCTTTATTGCTTCAGACAAGTCTTTTTGTTCAGTGTTCAACTTGCCTATTCTGTCGTTTTCCAGCAGTTGCTGGCTCATCAGAATAGCTGATATCGGAGTCTTGAGCTCATGCGATATTGTAGATATAAATGTTGTTTTTGCAGTGTTTAGTTTCTGAAGTTCAGTTATGTTTTTCAACATTATTACGTCACCTTTCTTTACACTCTGTTTGCCGTCTTTGTCAGCCATGCATATGCTCATGTATTTTACCTGAAAGTAACTTTCTTTGTTGTTGGCATATATTTTTAGCGGTTCGTCTTTTTTATGTGCAGAGTCAATCGGCGTTTCATTTTCTTTAAGTCCTACTAATAGACGTCTGAGCAGGTCGTTGTTCAGCGCAATTTCCTGAGCCGGCTTGTTTATAGTGTTTTCCATCTTTAGGTTTAGTACGTTGAGTGCATCCTTGCTTATGAACAGGATGTTAAGATCGTTGTCGAGTCCGATGATAGGCTCGCTTATTGAGTTTATGATTGTTTCAAGATATTTTTTTGACGACATGAGCTGTGTGTATGTGCTGCTATGATAGTCTCTCAGTCTGTTGGCCATGCGGTTGAAGCTTTCAGATATTTCGTTTGCCTCTTTGCCTCCGGCCAGATTTAAAGTTACGTCATAGTTGTGGTTGGCAATCTCCTTTATGCCGTTGGTAATTTCTTTTATTGGAGCATTTATTATAGACGGGACACGGAACAGCATGCATAGTCCTATGGCAATAGCCACGGTTCCGGTAGTTGCCACCCATACAAGCGCATTGGGCAGTCCTACTTTGGCTGCCTGACTTGTAGGCTCGGCCATTGTCAGCATCGGTAGATATACGACAGAGAGAATAACAAGTATGATTATTATTCCCACAAGAATGCCTAATGAGGCAGTTAGCCTGGTTTTTATATTAAAGTCCATGTCTTAAATATTTAAGATATTATTAATAAATCGATTTTTAGTTCTTTCAGAGATTTCAGAAATTTTCTGTATGTGGTGATGTTTATGTAGGCTTCTGGCAATTTGAATGCAGGTTGTCCCATGCATATTGTTGTTATGTTATGTTTTTTGCAGGCGTCTATTATGGCATCACATATTTTTGTAGATACGGTTTGCTCTACGGTCCCTCCAAGTTCGGCAACAGTCTTGAAATGGTTCAGGAGATGTCTTTGTGATGCCAGGTCTATGCGGTCGGGCGATTCCTTGGGTGTTTGAACATAAAGTGCTACAAAAGATGTATTATAGCGTGTGGCCAGACGGTATGCCTTGTGTATTATAAGTTTTGGAGTACTTATCGCACTGCTTATGCATGCAAGAATTTTTTTTCTGTGAGCTTGAGTGTTTCCGGTGAAAATCTCGTTTTCAACTTTCTGTCCGACGGTGAAAGCCACTTCTTTTAGGGCAAGTTCACGTAACTGCAATATGTTTTCGGTCTTAAAGAAATGTGTGAGTGCAACGGGTACCTTTTCTTTTGGATAAATGTTTCCGGCTTTTAGGCGCGTAATAAGTTCGTCTGCAGTAAGGTCTATGTTTACAACTTCATCTGCTTCTTGAAGAATTTTGTCAGGTATTCTTTCTCCCACTTCTATACCTGCAATTTTTTTCACCTCGTCGTTGAGGCTTTCTATGTGTTGTATGTTTACTGCCGAAATGACGTTTATGCCGGCTTCGAGCAATTCCATGACATCTTCCCAGCGTTTTGCGTTGCGGCATCCTTCCACATTGCTGTGGGCAAGTTCGTCAACGATTACTATTTCTGGCTGTATCTGTAAAATGGCATCAATATCCATTTCTTCAAGTTCTTTTCCCTTGTAAAAGATTTTTTTTCGCGGAATTACAGGAATGTCGTGTAACAGGGCTTGTGTTTCAGGGCGTTCGTGTGTCTCAATATAGCCTATTTTTACATCAACACCATTGCTGATAAGTTCATGAGCCTCTTGCAGCATCCTATATGTCTTGCCTACGCCGGCTATCATGCCTATATATAGCTTGAACTTTCCTTTTTGTGACCTGCGTATCAGGTTTAGAAAGTATTGTACATTATTGTTTTCTGCCGTCATTTGTTGAGTTTTACAGGATCTTTTTTAATTCAGCTATAGTTGTGGCACGTATTCTTGAAATATGCACTGCTTAGCGTATGCATAGCGGTTCTTTTATATAATTCAAAGTTAGTGCCTTTACTGCTTAAAACCAAATAATTAGGTCTATTTAACATTGCCCATACTGCTTTATGGAGCTTACGTTGCGGCATTGTTTTATGTCCCTGTGCAAGGTGAAAATACATTAATAATGTAAGATAATTATAGTATTCCTTGCACAGGGTTGTTGCATGGATGTCATTATTTTGTACTGTTGGCTTCATCCAATGCGATGTTGAGCTTTAGTACGTTGATTTTTTCTGTACCGAATAGTCCTAGAAATGGTTTCTCGATAGATTTGTTCACAATTTCAGTTATTTTATTCTCATCCATTTTTCTGGCTTTTGCCACACGTTTTATTTGGATATATGCACATTGAGGGGTTATGTCCGGATCCAGGCCTGATGCGCTTGCCGTTACCATCTCAGCCGGGACGTCTTTACGGCTGAGATATGGATGGTGGATAAGAAATGTATCTATTCTTACTTTTATTTCATTGAGATATTCATCATTTGCCGGCCCCTTGTTGCTGCCGGCAGAGCTTGTGGCATCATAGCCGTTTCCCGCCATAGACGGGCGTCCCCAAAAATATATGTCTTTTGTGAACATCTGACCGACATTTGCTGCTCCAACAACCTTTCCGTTGACAACGGCAATTTCCGCATTGCCTTTGTTGGGGCTTGCTAATTGGGCGAAAAGCCATAATACCAATACATAGAAAACTGAAAAGAATATGCAGAAAACTAAAGTCAGTCTTAATGATTTTATAAAATTTTTCATCTCTTCTTATTTTTAGGTTAAAAGAACAGACTTACAAATAAGTCAATTAATTTGATGCCGACAAATGGTGCAATGATACCTCCCAGACCATAAATTAACAGGTTCTGGCGAAGGAGGGCAGATGCTCCGATAGGCTTGTATTTTACACCTCTTAATGCTAAGGGTATCAGGATAGGGATAATTATAGCATTGAATATTACTGCTGATAGAATAGCACTTTCAGGACTATGTAGCCCCATTATGTTAAGTGCGTTGAGCTGTGGGATAGACAGCATGAACAGAGCGGGGACTATTGCAAAATATTTGGCAACGTCGTTGGCTATCGAGAATGTTGTTAACGTGCCTCTCGTCATGAGGAGCTGTTTTCCTATTTCCACTATCTCAATAAGTTTTGTAGGGTCGTTGTCAAGGTCAACCATATTGCCTGCTTCTTTTGCCGCTTGTGTGCCGCTGTTCATCGCGACTCCAACATTTGCCTGGGCAAGTGCAGGGGCATCGTTGGTTCCGTCGCCCATCATTGCTACAAGCTTTCCTGCAGCCTGCTCTTTCTTTATGTACTCCATCTTGTCTTCCGGCTTAGCTTCGGCTATAAAGTCGTCTACACCGGCCTTTTCTGCTATATATTTTGCCGTAAGAGGGTTGTCTCCTGTTACCATTACTGTCTTGACTCCCATTTTCCTTAACCGTTGGAAACGTTCTTGTATTCCTGGTTTGATAATGTCTTGAAGTTCTATGACACCTGCAATACGGTGGTTCACACTTACAACAAGTGGGGTGCCGCCATTGTTTGATATTGCCCGGATGATTTCTTTTGTTTCTTCAGGGAAGCTATATCCTGCAGCTACAGCCATATTGCGTATAGCCTCGTATGCGCCTTTGCGTATTTCTGTTCCGTCGCTCAGATTTATGCCGGAACTTTTTGTCTCGGCAGTGAATTTTATCATGTGTGCTCCTTCTGTGTTGAGGCTGCGGACTCTTATGCCAGACTCACGTCCGAGTTCAATAATGGATTTTCCTTCAGGAGTGTCGTCAGCAACAGAAGACAGCATGCAGATCTTAACAAACTCATGTTCTTCCATGTCTTTGGCAGGGTAGAATCTTGTTGCTTTGCGGTTGCCTATTGTTATTGTTCCTGTCTTGTCAAGAAGCAATGTGTCTATATCTCCGGCCGTCTCTACTGCTTTTCCTGACTTTGTTATGACATTGGCACGTAGGGCGCGATCCATTCCCGCTATTCCTATTGCAGAGATAAGTCCGCCGATAGTTGTTGGAATAAGGCAGACGAAGAGTGACAGAAACGAAGCTATTGTTATTATCGTACCTGTATAGTCGGCAAAAGGCTTAAGAGTTACGCAAACGATGACGAAAACAAGCGTGAAGGCAGCCAGAAGTATTGTTAGTGCTATCTCGTTGGGTGTCTTCTGACGCGAAGCTCCTTCAACTAATGCTATCATTTTATCGAGAAAACTTTCACCGGCCTTAGCCGTTACAAGCACTTTGATCCGGTCGGACAATACTTTTGTTCCACCTGTTACAGAACTTTTATCTCCTCCAGCTTCGCGTATAACAGGGGCAGACTCTCCTGTTATGGCACTTTCGTCAATAGAGGCAAGACCTTCTATTATCTCGCCGTCTGCGGGAATTGTGTCACCTGCAGAACAGATAAAGACATCGCCTTTCTTTAGCTGTGAACTGCTTATTTCTTTAATTTTATTTCCGTCTACTAATTTTGCCGGAGTTTCTTCCCTTGTCTTGCGAAGACTGTCTGCCTGCGCCTTGCCCCTTGCTTCTGCTATTGCTTCTGCAAAGTTGGCAAAGAGTAAAGTTGCAAATAGTATGACAAAGACCCATAGGTTGTAAATGAATGAGCCTTGTGAACTGTTGGTCAGTGAATACAGCATCACTAAGAACATTATTGTCGTGCAGACCTCAACGGTAAACATGATAGGATTTTTTATCATTATCCGTGGATTCAGCTTCACGAATGATTGTTTTATGCTTTCTATAACTTGCTCTTTCTGAAAGAGAGAAGCAGATTTATTGTCTTTCATTTTTGCTTGTTTAAATTGTTATAAACTTAGGTGTTCTGCGATAGTGCTCAATGCATGGACAGGGAAGAACGACAGGGCTGCCACTATGAATATTACGGCAAATGTCATGGCACCGAAAGTTACTGTGTCTGTCTGAAGGGTTCCGGCACTTTCTGGTATGTATTTTTTCTTTGCCATTATTCCGGCTATTGCAACTTGTCCGATTATAGGAATGAAACGTCCTAGGATGAGTACTATGCCGCATGAGAAATTCCAGAACATGGTGTTGTCTCCCAATCCTTCGAAACCAGAACCGTTGTTGGCTGCACAAGACGTAAATTCGTACAGCATTTCGCTTAACCCGTGATATCCTGGATTGTTTAGCCATCCGCCTTCGCTTTTAACGAATTCCGGAGCATGAACGAACAGATATGCAGCAAGCGAAGTTCCTACGAGTATGATTAACGGATGGAGCAGGGCTATGATGGCTGCTATTTTCATTTCTTTTGCTTCAACCTTCTTTCCGAGAAACTCCGGAGTGCGTCCTACCATTAGTCCGCTTATAAATACTGTAATTATGATGAATGTGAAATAATTCATCCAGCCGACGCCGACACCGCCAAACCATGTGTTTATTTGCATGTTTAGCATTTCCACCATTCCTGATAGCGGCATTGTAGAGTCATGCATCCCGTTGACCGAACCGTTTGATGTCACTGTTGTTGCAACGCTCCACAAAGCAGTGTTGCCTGCTCCAATACGTATCTCCTTGCCTTCCATCGAACCGTTTCCCTGTGTGATGCCCATATTGTCAATGCGCGGATTTCCTCCAGTTTCCTGATACACATTGATGCATACTCCGATTAGGAATGCAACGAGCATCACGCCATAGATGCTGTAACCAAGTTTCTTGCGTTTCAAGTAGAAGCCAAATGCCAGTGTCATTGCCATCGGAATTATCAGTATCGATCCGCATTCAACCATATTTGTGAAAAAAGTGGGATTTTCTAATGGATGTGAAGCATTCGCGCCAAAATATCCTCCACCATTGGTTCCCAATTGTTTTATCGGGACAATTGCCGCTGTTGGTCCCTGTGAGATGTACTGTCTGGCTCCCTCTAGCGTAGTAACTTCCATCTTTCCGTTGAATCCCATAGGTGTGCCCTCTGTTATAAGGATAAAACCGACAATCAGTGACAGCGGCAATAGTATACGTGTGCAGCTTAAAACAAGATATTTCCAGAAGTTGCCTATTGTTTGCGTGGTTTTTGAAGCTAGGGCTTTCATAATACCTGCAATGGCAGCCATGCCCGTTGCTGCAGTTATGAACTGGAACAACATGACGACAAATATCTGCGTGAAATATGTCAGACCTGTTTCACCGCTATAGTGTTGCAGGTTGCAGTTGACCATGAAGCTTATGCAGGTGTTGAAGGCCTGATGGGCTGTCTGGCCTATGTTGCCGTCGGGATTCATCGGCAGATAGCCCTGTGTGACGAGAAGAACCATGCCCCATATAAACCAAAATAAATTGACTGTCAGTAAGGCTCTTAAAAATTGTTTCCAGTTCATCTCTTTTTCCGGGTCAATGCCGCTAAGCTTAAACATCAGCCGTTCAACCGGTTTCATGAAATCTGAGAACGTCTTTTCTTCCTTGTAAACTTTAGCAATATATTTGCCCAATGGATAGCTTATTGTTATCAACAGGGCAATTTGGATTATGATACCTAGAATTTCTGTGTTCATATTTTTTTTGCTTTTAAAACTTTTCCGGCTTTATCAAAACATACACTAGATAGCAGAACATGATAAGGCTTACGATAAACAATGTTGTGTACATAAATAAACTCTCCTTTTTAAATTTTGTCGAACCAGTCAATACTTTTATAGAATAACCAAAAACAGGCTATTCCGCTTAAAAGACAAATTAAAAATACTAATGTAAATAATTCCATAAACTTAAATTTTTGAGGGATTTCTCCCGACGGTTGTTAATATTGTTATATTTTCAATTGCGTCTTTAAGCCAAAAATATGCCAAAAAATATCATTAGAGGTGTAAGTGTTTGTGTAACAGGTGTTTATGTGTTGGATGCGCGCTGCGTAAAGAAACGGGCACCTTTCCATTTTGAAAAGGTGCCCGTTTCTTTTTGGAAGACAAATAGTCTTTTTATCCGTTTATGGAACTATCTTATATTCTTCAATTTTTCGGTATAGAGTTGTCAGACCTATCTTAAGCAGCCTTGCAGCTTCCGTCTTGTTTCCGTTTGTGTATTGAAGTACTCTTGCAATATGCTTGTGCTCAATTGTTGCCAGGTCCATTGCTGTTTGGTCCGAGGAATTTTCGTCTTTCGAGAAGCCTTGTTCTTGTAGTTCCAATGGTAAGTCCTGAAACACAAGTTTCTTGTCACATACAATAATGCTTCTTTCTATTACATTTTTCAGTTCTCTGATGTTACCTTTCCATTCGTATGTCAGCAGGGCATTCATAAAGTCATTTGACACGCCGTCTATGTTCTTATTCATTTTCAATGAAATTGTCTTTATGAAGTGTCGTGAGATCAGTTCAATATCTTCTCGCCGTTCGCGTAGAGGAGGAAGTGGTATATGGAAAACTGAAAGTCTGTAATATAGGTCGCTTCTAAAATTGCTTCTTTCAATTTCTTCTTTGAGGTCTCTGTTTGTTGCTGATATTATGCGTACGTTTACTCTTGTGGGCTTTGTGTCTCCAATCTTTATAAATTCTCCGGTTTCAAGTACCCTGAGAAGTTTAGCTTGAAGTTCAAAGTTCATTTCTCCAATTTCATCAAGAAACAAAGTGCCTTTGTCTGCTACTTCAAACAGGCCCTTCTTGTCGTTTGTTGCACCTGTGAATGCACCGGCTTTATGGCCGAAGAGCTCACTTTCCAGCAGATCTTTACTGAATGCAGAGCAGTTGACTGCCACAAAGTTATATTTATTCCGCCGGCTTGTATGATGTATCGCTTGTGCAAAGAGTTCTTTTCCGGTGCCGGTTTCTCCTGTAAGCAGCACAGGTACATCAGTCTCGGCCACTTTATGTGCAAGAGCTATCGCTTTCTGCAGAGATGCAGATTTTCCCAGTATGGAATTGAACGTATGCAGCATGTCTTTTCCTTCATTAGGCTTTTCTTTCAGCATCTCTTTTGTGGCCTCCTGCATGGCTCTACTTATTATGGGGATTATTTTTCTGTTGTCGTCACCTTTCACGATATAGTCAAAGGCCCCATTTTTAATTGCCTGAACACCATCCTGAATGTTGCCGTGGGCTGTGAGCAGTACAACTTCGCAGTTAGGCTGTATTGCTTTTATGTCTTTTATCATGTCAACACCATTCCCGTCAGGCAAGAAAACGTCGCATAGCACAACTTGCGGATTAAAGCGCTTTGTCGCCTTCAGTCCAGAAGACTTATCTTCCGCACAATGAACGCTATATCCTTCCAGCTCCAGCATTCTTGACAGTAACTTGCGTATGATGGGCTCATCGTCTATAACAAGTAAAGAATTATCCATGTGTATGATTTTTGTGCAAAGTTATGAATATATTACGATTTATACAAATAGTAGCAATTTGTTTACTGATTTTTATACAACAGTCTGCATATAGCCACATTAATGTTTCATGTTGTTAGATTTCGTCTTTTGTCTTTAATGTTAAATTCGTAAAATTTTGTCTTGTGATGTGTGCCGGCTAAAAAAAAATGTGTAATTTTGTGTTACCAAAATCTGTTAAATTTAATATTATGCTCAATTTAGATGATCTTTACAGAGCGCGGTATGTGCTTGGTGAAATATTAAGACGTACTGACCTTGTCAGAGCTCCTAAGCTTAATCCGGAAAGTGATATATATCTGAAACCGGAGAACCTTCAGATAACAGGTTCGTTCAAGATCCGCGGAGCTTATTACAAAATATCTCAGCTTACAGAGGAAGAAAAGAAGCGTGGCGTTGTGGCCTGCTCAGCCGGCAACCATGCCCAGGGTGTGGCTCTCGGTGCTACGTCACACGGCATCAAGTCGCTCATTTGTCTTCCTGAAGGCGCGCCTATCAGCAAGGTTGAGGCTACGCGCCGTCTCGGTGCCGAGATTTGTCTCGTGCCCGGTGTTTACGATGATGCATATCAGCGTGCAATGCAGTTGCGCGACGAGATGGGTTACACCTTCGTTCATCCGTTCAACGACGAACACGTGATAGCAGGACAAGGCACAATAGGTCTTGAACTGCTCGAGCAGCTTCCTGATGTTCAGGCTGTTGTTGTGCCTATCGGCGGTGGCGGTCTGATCAGTGGTGTGGCATACGCCATGAAGTCGCTCAATCCTAAAATAGAGATTTATGGCGTTCAGGCTGCCGGTGCTCCCAGCATGTATGAGAGCATCAAGCAGAAACAGGCTATAACATTGCCTCAGGTGTCTACTGTTGCCGACGGTATTGCCGTTAAGACTCCTGGTGACCTTACTTACGACATCTGCTCAAAGTATGTTGACGATATCTGCACCGTGTCTGAAGACGAGATATGCGCTGCAATCCTGCGTCTGCTTGAAGAGGAGAAGATCGTTGCCGAAGGAGCAGGAGCTGTAAGCGTTGCGGCTGCTATGTTCAACAAGGTGCCTATCAAGGGCAAGAAGACCATCTGTCTTGTCAGCGGCGGAAACATCGACGTTACTATTCTTAACCGTGTTATCAACCGCGGTCTGGAGAAGGGCGGCCGTATATGCACAATATCAATGGAGCTTGACGACAAACCCGGACAGCTCTATGAGGTCAACGGCGTTATCGCAGGCATGGGCGGCAATGTGCTTAGCGTATATCATGAGCGCAGCGCATACAGCAAGAAGATCAATGCATGTGAGCTGAGCGTAAAGATTGAGACACGTAACCACGAGCATGTGGAGGAGATTAAGGAGAGCCTGAAGTCAAAGGGCTTCAAACTTAAATAGTCGGCCTTCCGGCGGCGTGTGTACAGTCATGGCGCGGCAGTTGCTTATGCGTATGGTGTGCCATGCAGAACAATTAAAGCAATAAGACAATAATAACAATAAAATTTTTAAAATTAAAGAGAAATGAAAGCACTACATTCAGACAAAGCTCCTAAGGCTTTAGGTCCTTACAGCCAGGCTATCGTAGCCGGTGGATTCGTATTCGCATCAGGTCAGGTGCCAATCGACCCTGCAACAGGTGAATTTGCAGAAGGCGGTATCAAGGAGCAGACAAAGCAGTCGCTCACAAACGTTACCAACGTATTGGCTGAGGCTGGTATAGACCTTACACATGTTGTTAAGACAACAGTATTCCTTTCAGACATGGACAACTTCGCTGCCATGAACGAGGTTTACGCTACATTCTTCAAGGAGCCGTTCCCGGCACGTTCTGCTGTTGCCGTTAAGACTCTGCCTAAAGGCGCTCTTGTTGAGATTGAAGTTGTTGCAACATTAGAGAAATAATATTGCCAATAATAAAGTTTATGGGGAACCGGCTTTGGCTGGCTCCCCATTTTTTTGTTGTTTGTCTGAATATATTGTGTTCGGGCGTATTTATGGTTCTGTGGCTTTATTTCGTCTTGCAGTAATGGCTGTGCGCCTATTGCGGTGATATATAGCTTCTCAGCGCCTCTACATATTCCTCAAAGGCCTTCAGTCCCTTATCGGTTATGCGGCACGTGGTGCGCGGCTTCTTGCCTTGAAATCCCTTTTGGATCTCAATATATCCTGCGTTGCTTAGTTTGTCAAGCTGCACGCTCAGGTTGCCTGCCGTGGCCCTGGTCTGTTCTTTCAGATAAACGAAGTCGGCTTCGTCTACGCTCATCAGTATCGACATGACGGCCAGTCGCAGTTCGCTGTGCAGCAGCGGGTCAAGTGGTTTAAACATTCTCGCTTTTCAGTTATTGTTCTTTCTCGTTCAATTTTGCTTCGTTCTGTCTGCCTTTGGGCTTTCTGTTCCTGTATAATGCGATAGCCCCTGGTATCACCATCATCAGCATTCCGCCAAAGATAACGGCCGCCATCTCTTCCGGTCCGTTACAATCAAGGGCTGCTTTTATGCTGGCATATGAACCACTGCAGGCGAACAACGATATCATCTCGCTTTTCAGCACGATGCCGGTCATTATGGCTGCAAAAGTCATGCAGATGTTTATTGTGGCAGATATCGGCAGTTCTTGGGCTATAGGGTCATTTCCAAAATTGGTAACCTGACTCGCCACTGTTGAAGTGAATATTACCACTGCAAATGTTCTCCATATATTTTTTGTGATGTCGTTTATGAACGATTTTGGTACACCGGCTGTGTCTTCTTCTTTAATCATTTTGTGGTTGATTATCAGCCCGATGAAGACCATCACAATCCATCCGAGATTGCAGTAATAAGAGTTTGTGTAGCTCCACAACAATCCTATAACGGTTGCCGTTACGCATATAAGAATGCCCCATGTCAGAAGAGTTATTGCGCAGTTGCGTGTAATTACTTTTCGGCTTTGCTCAATAGTTTCGCGTATAATCTCGATACTGTGTTCTGCTGAAAGCTTCTTGTTTTCTTCCGTTTCCATATCGTCATTTTTTATATTGTCGGTTAATGATTATTCCGGGTATAACCAGAATGAAAAGCGATGTAATGCATATTGCAAGCGATTCATACGGGCCGGGATACATTAGCGCAAAGTTGGCTGGCACCACTGATGCCACGGAGAATGCGGTTATGAAGGTGTGGCGGAGCACAAGGCCCGTAATCAGCCCCGTGAGCCCAAGCAGAAGTATCAGCACTGTCGTTATAGGCAGCTTGACCATATACACCGTGCTGTCAAACGAAAGCGTGCCTATGACGGCTGCTATGAGTGCAAACAGACCGAAAGATATCCATGATATTTTGAGCACTCTGCTGAAGAAGTTCGTAGGTCTTTTCTTGTCCTTGCGGCTCTTTGCAGCCGTAACGCTCCATCCAATGACGGCCATCAGGAACCAAAGTGCATTCCATGACGGATTGTCCGTTGCCTGCCATAAATAACATACAGCCACAGATGTTATGCATGTGAGTATGCCCCAGAATATCATCGGCATTCCGGCGTTGCGCATTATGTCGGTGCGGCTTTGCTCAATGGTCTCGCTTATTATCTTGAGGCTGCGTTCAGCCGAGAGTTTTTCGTTATTGTCCATTTCAAATTTAATTTTGTTGTTCTTAATATTGTATAATCTCTGGCACCGGCCCGCTTTTATAGGCCGGTGTTAGGAGGTTGTCTGCCTGTCAGTCTGCCTGCCTGTCATGTCCCTTCATCTTGTCGGGGACATATATAAGCTCGATGTCTACTTTGCTGTTGCTTTCGCTCAGTTCATAGTCTCCGAAGGCGCAGTATTCCATTGGTATATTGTCTTTCTCGTCGAGTTGTCCGTTGCCGTTCTCGTCATGAAAGACATATATGGTGCCCTTTCCGTCGGGCACGTCCTTTATGATGGTTTCAATCTTGCCTTTCTCGGCTTTCACCTTAGCCCATTGTCCGCTCTTCGTGGCTACAAGTATCTGCCCCTTGTCGTTCGGTATGTTGCTTACGGTGAGCTGCATGTCTCTTTGTGCCGAGGCGGTTGCTGTGGTCATAAGTGCTATGGCCAGCATAGCGGTGTTTAATATCGCCTTTTTCATAGGAATAGGTTTTAACTGTTATAAACTTCATTTACAGTTCTCATACTCGTTTCAGTCACTCTGCAGCTGTGGCTTCACGAGTTTTATCCGGATATATTGCAAATATAAAGCAGTTTATAATATAAACCAAATAAAAGTGAAAATAATAGTTGCTTGGTTTAAATATTTTAACATTATGATGGTCTTATTCAGGGAAAACGCCAAAACGTTAACTCATTGTCTTGAAAATTATATTATGCAGAACGCCATGATTTACATTGTAAAACACCGTCTTTTGTGTTCTCATATGCCGTGTTTTGCATGGTGAAAGGTGCCCTTTTGGATTGTGGTTAGGCATATCTTGACAAGTAACGGCATGATGTATGCCACTTAATGGCGGCAGGGTAGGGGGAAACAAAAAATTTTTTTGTAAAAGAAACGTCACTCGTCACAAACGGCCATAACCTGCTGTTATGTAGTCAGTTATAGTGTGACGAGTTGAAAAGACAACTCATCACGGCATGTCTCTTTATCTGATTTGGTCCTGTATGTCCTCTCCTAAATTTTAGAACTTAAACAGGGTATATCTTGATAAAGCTCAAATTGGGTATTTGATTTTTGAGTGAAATCTCTTCGGTTAAGCAGACAGCTGTTGAGGGTTGGCTCTGTTATTTGATGAAGAGAATATTATTGTGAAATTTAAGGTATGCATTTTTGTGCTTGATGTATGCCGGTATGTACATCTTGCAGTATTGCTGCGTGCTCGGTTATGCCATATTGTGGCTGAAAATATTAATATGTGATGAGTTGAGAATGCAACTCGTCACACTGTATGTTGTTGAATACGAATGTGTTACGTGCAGATGTGATGAGTGACGTTTCTCTTTAAAAAACTTTTTCTGTTGCGTGTGCGTTGCGAGTTTTGCCGTGTAAGCCACGCGTTATGCATACGGGAAACATAAGTCAGACTATTGTTTTTTGTTCTTCTTGTTATGTTCCTTATGTTCTTTATGCTTCTTGTTTTCCTTATGTTTCTTGTCTTTTGGCTCCTTGCCTTTGTGTTCTTTGCCTTTCTTGTTGTTCGTCTTGCTTTGTTCTGTGCCGTTTCTCATCCATTCCGGCGTGAAGTCGTCGTCCTTCTCCGTTATCTCATAGTCAAGTTCGGGCAGCTCAATCTTTTTCTCGTTTCTGAACGGAACGCCCTTCTCCTCTTCATATTTTTCCACCCTGACCATGGCCACGCCAGCTCTGATTATGCCTATCTCCTTTGCCGCGGCGTATGACAGGTCGATAATGCGATGACCGCTGCATCTGTCGGCCACTCTCACGACAACGCTTTTGCCATTTTTAATGTTTGTAACCTTCAGCATGGTGCCCAGTTCGTATTTTTTGTGGGCGCAGATGAGGCTGTCTCTGTGGTATCTTGTGCCGTCGCTCATCCTCCGTCCATGCAGACGGTTAGAATAATAGCTGGCCATACCTTTCTCCTGTGCCGGGAGAAAAGTATGGCCAAGCCATAAAAATGTAATTATGAGAATTATTCTGTTTATCACTTATATCTCTAAGGTATTAGATAATACCCTGCTCGAGCATAGCCTGAGCCACCTTCATGAAACCTGCGATGTTAGCACCCTTAACGTAGTCGATAGTGCCGTCGGGCTGTGTACCATATTTAACACAAGCCTCGTGTATGCTCTTCATGATGAAGTGGAGCTTAGCGTCAACCTCTTCAGCTGCCCATCCTAAGTGAGCTGCATTCTGTGTCATTTCAAGACCAGATGTTGCAACACCACCTGCGTTAACAGCCTTACCAGGAGCGAACAGTATGCCGTTAGACTGGAATTCGTGGATAGCTTCAGGTGTACATCCCATGTTAGATACCTCGCAGCAGCACCATGTACCGTTAGCGATAAGTTCTTTAGCGTCGTCACCGTTCAGCTCGTTCTGGAATGCGCAAGGAAGTGCGAGGTCACACTTAACAGACCATGCTTTCTTTCCAGGAGTGAATATTGCTTTGCCAGGGAATTTGTCTGCCATCATAGAAACCTGGTTGCGGTTAGAAGCGCGCATTACCAACATGTAGTCGATCATGTCCTTTGTGATGCCTTCAGGTATCTCGCATACGCCGTCCGGACCAGATATTGCGATAACTTTTGCACCGAGTTCAACAGCCTTTGTTGCAGCACCCCATGCTACGTTACCGAATCCAGACAATGCAATTGTCAGACCCTTGATGTCTTTGCCAGCCTTGTGGAGCAAGTGCTGTGTGAAGTAGAGAGCACCGAAACCGGTTGCCTCAGGACGAAGGATAGAACCGCCCCATGTAGCACCCTTACCTGTTAATACACCTGTGTTGTATTCGCGAGCGAGCTTTTTGTACATTCCGTACAAGAAACCGATTTCACGTCCGCCAACACCAACGTCACCTGCAGGAATATCTGTGTCAGGACCGATGTTCTTCCAAAGTTCGAGCATGAATGCCTGGCAGAAACGCATGATTTCAGCGTCAGACTTGCCTACCGGGTTGAAATCAGAACCACCTTTACCGCCACCCATAGGCAGAGTGGTCAATGCATTCTTGAATGTCTGCTCGAAGCCTAAGAATTTAAGCATAGATACGTTTACAGCCGGGTGGAAACGCAAACCGCCTTTGTACGGGCCGATAGCGCTGTTGAACTGAACGCGGTAACCGAGGTTGTTCTGTACCTCACCTTTATCGTCAACCCATGTTACACGGAATGTGATGATACGCTCAGGTTCTACCATTCTTTCAACAATCTTGGCTTTCTCAAACTCAGGATGCTGATTGTAAGTGTCTTGAATTGATTCCAACACTTCTCTTACGGCTTGTAAGTACTCTTTTTCGCCCGGATGCTTCATTTCCAGGTCTTGCATTATTTTCTGGACTTCCATAGTATATGTTTTTAGTTAAACTAACATTGTGTCGTTTTCTTGATGACAAATGTAGTCTTTTCTTGTGTAACTGCCAAGGAAAATCCAATTTATTTGATATATGAAACTTACTTTTTGTACTTTTTTACATTATAATTGGCATTTTTGCCCCCTAATGGCTAAAAATAAGCGGAGGCAACATGTGTTACAATGTCGCCTCCGCTGTTGTCGCTATATGAAAAATGTAACTTTTAGTCGATTTTCGACAGAGCCTGCTTCAGGTCGTCAATGAGGTCGTCGGCATCCTCGATACCTATCGACAGACGTATCAGGTCGGGGGCTATGCCGGCTTCTCTCAGCTGCTGTTCGCTCAGCTGGCGGTGTGTGTGGCTTGCCGGATGCAGCACGCATGAGCGGGCGTCGGCCACGTGTGTGGCTATGTTTATAAGCTCGAGCGAGTCCATGAACTTTATTGCTGTGTCGCGGTCGCCCTTCAGTCCGAATGACATTACGCCGCATGAGCCGTTGGGCAGATACTTGCGGCCCAGCTCGTAGCTTGCGTCATCCTTCAGTCCGCAGTAGGTTACCCATGCCACGTGCGGGTCATTGTGCAGAAACTCTGCCACCTTCTGGGCGTTGGCGCAGTGCTGGCGCACGCGCAGTGCGAGTGTCTCGAGGCCGAGGTTGAGCAAGAAAGCATTCTGCGGCGACGGTATAGAGCCGAGATCGCGCATCAGCTGTGCCGTGAGTTTGGTCATGTAAGCCATCTTGCCGAAGGCCTTTGTGTATGTAAGTCCGTGGTATGACTCGTCGGGAGTGGTCAGTCCGGGGAACTTGTCGGCATGCGCGTCCCAGTCGAAGTTGCCGCTGTCAACCACGCAACCGCCCACCTGTGTTGCGTGTCCGTCCATATATTTAGTGGTAGAGTGGGTAACTATGTCGCATCCCCATTCAAACGGGCGGCAGTTTATTGGTGTTGCAAAGGTGTTGTCTATGATGAGAGGCACGCCGTTCTTGTGTGCGATGCGTGCAAACTTCTCAATGTCGAGCACCTTGCAGCCCGGGTTAGATATAGTTTCGCCGAACAGAACCTTTGTGTTAGGTCTGAAAGCCTTCTGTATTTCCTCCTCGCTGCTTTCGGGGTTGACGAAGGTGCACTCTATGCCGAGCTTCTTCATCGTTACGCCGAACAGGTTGTAGGTTCCGCCGTAAATTTCGTTTGACGTTACGATATGGTCGCCTGCCTCACAGATGTTGAACACGGCGTAGAAGTTGGCAGCCTGACCTGACGACGTAAGCATAGCGCCGACGCCGCCCTCAAGGGCAGCAATCTTCTTTGCAACATTGTCGTTTGTCGGGTTCTGCAGGCGTGTATAGAAATATCCTTCCTTCTTGAGGTCGAACAGCATTGCCATCTCTTCGCTGTTGTCATATTTGAATGTGGTGCTCTGAACTATCGGCGGCTGCACCGGTTCGCCGTTTTTAGGTTCCCATCCTCCGCGCACGCAGAGTGTAGACGGTTTCAGATTTTTCTTCATCTTTCCAGTTTTGTTAGTTTATATATGTTATGCTTTTTTGTTATCCTCTATGCAGCGGCCTGTTGCTGAGGGGCTGTCTTCAGCGGCATAATGATGTGCCGCTCATGTCCAGGGGCCGTTCTGCCGGGTTGTTACCTATTGTTTGCTTTGTCGTCGCCGTTGCCTTATTGTCAGCGTAAGTGTGCTTATGTTTGTCAAAATGCCATGTGCGTTGCTTAAAATATAATGACATTTAAACGGTATGCACGCTTTGTCTTACATGACTGACAGCTGAGTTAAGTGTTGCAAAGTTAGCATAAAAATTTGATTGAACGAATATTCTATGGCTTAATTGACTTTTGTTATGATGCGTTTACGCATTACTAATATTATAATAAGGTGTAAATGCCGCCGCATGAACTTTTCGCTGCTTATGGCCGGATAAAATAAAAAAAGCAGAAAATAATCTCATATTTTCCTGATTTTTCAGATTGTTTTCAGATTCGGTTGCTTTATTTGCAAAAAACAAAGGGAGAATATATGCCGCGCGGCGATGTTGCCGACGGGCAGACAGGGCTCCTCTGAGAAAAATAAATGTAAAAAAGAAACAACAGTATAAACAGAAAAAAGGATTATTATGAGAACAATTGATTTTTTGAAGATGACAGCAATCTGCGCTTTCGGCGCACTGGTTACAACATCCTGCAATGACGACGACGATGACGACAAGGTTCAGGTGCCTGGCGTTGTGCAGGAAGCCTTCAGTCAGAAATATGCCGGAGTGCAGCATGTAGAGTGGGAGATGGAGGCCAACGGATATCTCGTTGCCGAGTTTATCAAGGACAGCAAGGAGCATGATGCATGGTATATGGGCGACGGAACATGGATGATGACCGAGGTTGACCACGGCCGCGACCTTACGGCTCTGCCGCAGGCTGTGCAGGACGGATATGCACTTACGGTGTATGCGCAGCAGCAGTGGACTGTGGACGACATCGACGAAATACAGCGCAAGGGCTATGAGACAATTTACAAGATTGAGGTGGAGAAAGCCGGACAGCCCGACCACGACCTCTACTTTGACGTAGCCGGAACACTGTTCAGAGACGTTCAGGACCAGGACGACGACCGCAACGAAGGACTGCTGCCGGGACAGATGCCTGCCGAAATACAGGCTTATGTAGACGCCAACTATGCAGGAGCCATGGTGGTTGACTTTGAGAAGGAGCGCAACGGATACGAGCTTGACATCCGCCACGGCGGCAAGAGCATAGAGATACGCTTTGACAGCTCATACAACTGGGTGCAGACTTCAACCGACTGCAAGAGAGACATTCCTGCCAACATCCTTGCTGCTGTCAACGCCGCATATCCCGGAAAGGTGATTGACGACTGCGACTATATCGAGACAGCTGCCGGAGAGGCTTATTATCTGATTGATCTCGACAACTATGACAAAGATCTTAAGGTTACCGCCGACGGCGCTATAACCGAGGTGATAGATTACTAAATAATTTTAACGCTGCGGGCGGGGGCACATGTTTGTGCCTCCGTTCGTTTTTTTAGTGGGATAATGTCAAAAACTTTGATATTGTTTCACTCTTTTCTTACTTTATTAGTATCTTTGCGGAAAAAGACTTTTAACCCAAATCGTTATTAGTATTCGGTCAGGATTTTGCTTAATATAGAGCGGCTTTTCGTTAGATTTTTTTCAGGCATAGCGTGCTATGTCAAGAAGAAGCCGGCAAAAAGACGCCATTAGAGACAAAAATACGGGCTGAAAGCATGAATGCACAAAAATAGTAAAGCTATGTGCGGTCTAATGACCGGTTGGGGTTTAATCTTGTCTAATCTGAGAAAGACTGTAAAGTATGGGCTTGTTTAAGTCTTATTCGCATTTAGCCAAGCCGGTGGCACGTCGCCGTGAGCTGTTCCTGCTGCTTTTGGGCGCAGCCATGCCTGCCCTGTTGCTGCTGCCTTTTGTCGGCAGTTTCAGCCTGTTTGTCATTATTCTCATGTTCTGGTGCATGCTTGTAGCCACGCTTTATTGTCTTTATAAGGAGAAAAAACATAATAACTGACATAACGATATGAGCGAAAACGAGCCACAGCAGTGGAAAAAATTTTATCTGAAAGATGTGTCGTTCATGAACCTTATGACACATCGCATATTCAATGTGCTTATAGTTGCCAATCCGTATGATGCCTTCATGCTTGAGGACGATGGCCGTGTTGACGAAAAGATATTCAACGAATACACCGAGCTTGGCCTTCGCTATCCGCCGACGTTCACCCAGGTGAGCACCACGGAGGAGGCTGCCGAGGTGCTGGCCTCTACCAGCATCGACCTCGTGATATGCATGCCCGGTAATGCAGACAACGACGCCTTCACGGTGGCACGTTCCGTAAAGGCAAAGTTTCCCGACATTCCCTGCGTCGTTCTTACGCCCTTCTCTCACGGCATAACGCGCCGCATGGTCAACGAAGACCTGTCAATCTTTGAGTATGTGTTCTGCTGGCTGGGCAACACCAACCTGATCCTGTCCATCATAAAACTGATAGAGGACAAGATGAACCTTGAACACGACATTGCCGAGGCAGGCGTGCAGATGATTCTGCTCGTGGAGGACAGCATACGCTTCTACTCGTCTTTGCTGCCCACACTCTATAGCTTTATCCTTGCCCAGAGCCAGAGCTTCGCCACGGAGGCACTCAACCCCCACAGCGCCGCGCTGCGAATGAGGGGCAGGCCTAAGGTGGTGCTGGCAAGAAACTATGACGAGGCTATGGAGCTCTACACGAAATACCGCGACAATACGCTCGGAATAATCTCTGACTGTCGCTTCCCGAAGGGCGAAGAGAAAGACCCCGAGGCCGGACTGAAGCTGCTCCGCGAGATAAGGAAGGACAACGAATACATACCGCTGATACTGCAAAGCAGCGAGAGCGAAAACCGCAAGAAGGCCGAGGCCGAACGTTTCCTGTTTATTGACAAGAACTCAAAGAAGATGAACCTCGACCTGCGCAGACTTATGGAGGAGCATATGGGCTTCGGCGACTTCATATTCCGCGACCCGAAGACGCATGAGGAAGTGATGCGCGTGCGCACGCTGAAGGAGCTGCAGGACAACATCTTCAAGATACCTTACGACTCGATGCTCTATCACATATCCCGAAACCACATGAGCCGATGGCTGTGTGCCAGGGCGATATTCCCCGTTTCGGAGTTTCTGAAGAACGTTACGTGGCACAAGCTGCAGGACGTTGACCTTCACCGCAAGATTATCTTTGAGGCCATTGTGCAGTATCGCCACATGAAGAACATAGGCGTCGTGGCTGTGTTCGACCGCGGAAAGTTCGACCGCTACGCCCACTTTGCACGTATCGGCGACGGCTCTCTTGGCGGAAAAGGCCGCGGATTGGCCTTCCTCGACAACATAATAAAGAGCCATCCTGAGTTTAGCGAGCGCGAAGGCGTCAAGGTGTCGATACCCAAGACCGTGGTGCTCTGCACCGATGTGTTCGACAGGTTCATGGAGAGCAACAACCTCTATCAGATAGCCCTGAGCGATGCCAGCGACGAGGAAATACTGCACTACTTCCTGAAGGCGCAGCTTCCGGACAAGTATATATCAGACTTCCTCACCTTCTTCGAGGCAACCGACCGGCCTATAGCCATACGTTCGTCGAGCCTGCTCGAAGACTCTCACTATCAGCCCTTTGCCGGCATATATTCGACATATATGATACCGAAGCTCGACGACAAGTATCAGATGCTGCAGATGCTTGCCGCCGCCATAAAGAGTGTGTATGCCTCGGTCTACTATCGCGACTCGAAGGCATACATGACGGCCACGAGCAACGTGATAGACCAGGAGAAGATGGCTGTCGTGCTGCAGGAAGTGGTCGGCAAACAATATGGAGACCGCTATTATCCTAATATATCAGGCGTGTTGCGTTCCATCAACTATTATCCTGTAGGCAACGAGACATCAGAACAGGGCATTGCGAGTCTTGCGCTCGGACTGGGTAAGTATATCGTAGACGGAGGACAGACGCTGCGCGTAAGTCCGTATCATCCTGACCATGTCATGCAGACAAGTAAGGTGGAGCTTGCGCTTAGTCAGACGCAGACACAGTTTTATGCTCTTGACATGAAGGATGTAGGCGACGACTTTAAGGTTGACGACGGATTTAATATTCTCAAGCTTGACGTGGCTGATGCCGACAAGGACGGCGCCCTGACATACATAGCCTCTACTTTCGATCCTTATAACAACATGCTGCGCAAGGGGGCATATGATGAAGGCTGGAAGGTGGTTTCGTTCTGCGGCGTCTTGCAGAACGGGGCTTTCCCGCTGCCCGAACTGATGCAAATGGCTATGAAATACGGAGCCGAGGGCATGAGGCGTCCGGTTGAGATAGAGTTCGCATGCAATATAAACAACGACCGCACGGGAGAATTCTATCTGCTGCAGATGCGTCCTATCGTAGACTGCAAGCAGATGCTTGACGAAGACTTGACCAAGATTGACGACAAGCGATGCCTGCTGCGTTCTCACAATTCGCTCGGACATGGCGTCAGCAACGAGATAATGGACATAGTATACGTTAAGGCTGACGAGAATTTCACGGCGGCAAACAATCCGCTTATTGCAAGTGAAATAGAGCATATCAACCATAAGTTTGTTGAAGAAAACAAGAACTACATTCTTATCGGACCGGGCCGCTGGGGCTCTAGCGACTCATGGCTTGGCGTTCCCGTAAAGTGGGCATACATCAGTGCTGCCTGCCTGATTGTTGAGGCCGGACTGGCAAACTATCGCATCGATCCGAGTCAGGGCTCACATTTCTTCCAGAACGTTACAAGTCTTGGCGTTGGCTATTTTACCATTGACGATTACAAAGACGACGGTATCTACCGTAAGGATTTGCTCGACGCCATGCCGGCAGTGTACGAAACGGAGTTTGTGCGCCACGTGCGCTTCAGCCGTCCGCTTAAGATAATGATGGACGGCATGAAGCAGGAGGGCATCGTTCTGCTGCCTGAAGATGACTGACGCTTACTTTTTATTATTATATCGCGGCTGTTCCACTTAGCGGTGGGGCAGCCGTTTTTTTGTGCTGTCATGTGTTATGGGGATGCCTGTATGCACATGTGTTAGACGGTTGCGTATTTGCTTCTGATAAGTTCCATGTGTCGTGAAAACAGAAAACTTTGCTGTCAGGACAAACCGGTTGAGCCCCTGAGACGGCAGTATTTGAAATCGGAATGCATTTTGGCGTGAAAACGGCAGAAAATGTGCGGTTTATGTAATTCTCTGATATGTAGTGCTTTACGGCGTTTATTGTGGCTTGAGAAACTGAAATTCTGCCTGTTCCGTTGTGAAATGCAGTCTTTTACATGGCAAGACATGGCCTTTTATGTTATGAAAAGCAGTGGATTGCAGTGTGAAAACATATCTTTTTGAGCGTAAAACGTCTTTTATGTGTTAAATACATTAACCTTTCTGCCTTTTGATGCCAAATGCCTTAACATTTTGTAAGACTTGAATTTCTATTTCGTCAGAAAACTTTGTAAAAGTTTTTCTTGTCCTTTCTGTACGCCTGCTCCTGTATGTTCGGTGGCACGTATTGGCAGTTTGTAGTGTCATGGCATGATGTAACGCTTTCATTAAGTAAACGCCCTGCCGGATAAAGGCTGTAGGAAGGCAGCCGGAATGATGCTGAAAGACAAGTGAAAGCATCATAGCGCCTGGCGGATGAAAACAATATTAGGCCGGGAGTGCAGATAGAGGTTTAACTCTTTTTACGTAGACAGATGCCCCGAAAGCCGCGTTAAAGCATTATTTTTGCAGTGAAATTAACGCCGTTTTGGCAAAACCGAATACATAATAATAACAATAAAAAGAAAAAACAGAATATGGACAACAGACAAGAGTTTTATTCGCGGCAGGTAGAAAGCCTGTCGGCAATGATACAGCGGTTGAAGCGCAAGGGACGCACCTATGTGGCAATGGAGCTTATAACGTTTTGCCTTGCCGTGCTGGCCTTTGTGTTCTTCTGTCTGCGCGGACTGCCCGTAGGTCTGCTTTGCCTTGCCGTGGCGTTTATGGCAGCCTATGTAGTGGCTCGCCGTGCCGACGTGCGCAACAGCGAGACCACCGACATGCTGCGCCGCCGGCGCCAGGTGTATGAGAAAGAACTGAGCTATCTGCGCGGCGACTACAGCTGCTTTGGCAGCGGAAGCCGCTACATCGACTCGTCGCACGCGTTCACTTACGACATGGACGTGTTCGGCCGCGACTCGCTCTTCAACCGCATTAACCGTACGGTAACCACCGGCGGAAGCGACTTTCTGGCTTCTTCGTTCCAAAGTCTGCTTACAGACAAGGCTGAGATAGAGGCACGCCGCCGCGCCATAGCCGAACTGGCGGGCATGGAGAGCTGGCGCACGGAATTTCTGGCGCTCGGTCAGCGCCTGGCGTCGGACACAAAGAAGAAGGGCGAAGCCATAGACACAGCCATGATAAACCGTGTTGTAAGTGAGATTAGCGCCATGAACATTGCTCCTCAGGCAGGCAGTATGCTTGCCCTCGTGGTGGCGTGGGCGGCCATAGCAGGCTTCATTGCCGTTATGGTATTGGCAATAGTGGGCATTGTCCCGTCGTCGCTTGCCGTCATGTGGGGCGTGGTGCAGATGTTCCTCGTCATAGCCCTCAACATGAGGTCGCTGCGCCAGATAAGCCGCGCCGTCGAGAAGTTGCATGCACATCTGCACGACTATATCGGACTGATACGCCACATAGGCAGTGCAGAGTTTGAGAGCGAATGCCTGCGCGGCTTGCGCAACAGGCTGACATCGGACGGCGACGGCGCGCTGACTTCGTTTGGAGAGCTGTCAGATATTCTGAAAAGTCTCGACCGCCGTGGCAACTTCATCGGACTTATTCTGTTCAACATGTTTGCCCTGAGCGACTTTTTCCTTGTGCGCCGTTTCCTCAGATGGCAGTGCCACTATATGGAGCGTATAGCCGACTGGACCGGATGCGTGAGCCAGATCGACGCTCTTGTGTCGATGGCCGTATACAGCTACAACGAGCAGCAGGCTGTGGCGGCAGAGGTGGTTGAGGCCGACGGAGTGGTGTATGAGGCCAAGGGCATTTATCACCCCTTCCTTGGAGCCAAGGCCGTGCGCAACGATTTCACCATTGATGACGGCAACTATTATATCGTAACCGGTGCAAACATGGCCGGCAAGAGCACCTTCTTGCGCTCTATCGGCGTCAACTACATTCTCGCAATGAACGGAATGCCCGTGTTTGCCGAGTCGCTGCGCGTGTCGGTGTTCAACCTTTTCAGCAGCATGCGCACCGCCGACGACCTGAGCCGCGGCATATCCTACTTCAACGCCGAGCTGCTCCGTCTGCGCCAGTTGATTGAGAGCTGCAAGCATGCAGCCCGCACGCTGATAATACTCGACGAGATTCTGAAGGGCACCAACTCGCTCGACAAGCTCAACGGCTCGCGTCTTTTTCTTCAGGAGATATCCCGCCTGCCCGTGTCAGGCATAATAGCCACCCACGACCTCGAACTGTCGAAGATGGAGGACGACGCCCCGTCGCGCTTCCACAACTGGTGCTTTGAGATAGAGCTGGGCGGCAACATAACCTACACCTACAAGATAACGCCCGGCGTGGCACGCAACCAGAACGCCACATATCTGCTGAAGAAGATAATCGAGGAGATATAGTTCCGTTTAAGGAGTTAAAGTAGTTAGAGGAGTCAGAGTAGTTAAAGTCATTAGTCTTCAGGTTATGTCCGGTTTGTAAAGATAGCAGAAAATTTATTGAAATATATCAACAAAACCAATGACTTTAACTACTCTGACTCCTCTAACTACTTTAACTCCTCGCCTTAAATATTGATTTAAATCAACAAATCACTGTTATATTGCATTTTATACACTCAAAATATTGCATATTAGTAAAAAATCCGTACCTTTGCATCGTGTTTTTCATAGTATTAGATTTAAGGTTAACAAGGTTGGAGTACAGCGGTACTCCTTTTTTTATGCCCTTATCTAAATAACCGTCTTTTAACAGTTTTGCTTCCTTTATGTTTTTATGCCGCGGCACATGTCTGGCATTCTGCAATTAATTGTAAAACTCACATTGCAAAATATTATGCCGTTTTTGGGCAATGTACAATTAATCTGAAAATTCACCGGAATGCAACACTAAAAGTTGGATTATTCTTTTGTATTGAGAAATTAAAATACTAACTTTGCGCTGTGTAACAGAACGTTTATTTATAAAACATAAAAAAAGGTATTATGGTAAGTTATAAGACACTAGGCTTGGTAAACACCCGCGAGATGTTTAAAAGAGCCATTAACGGCGGTTACGCCATTCCGGCATTCAACTTCAATAACATGGAGCAGCTTCAGGCTATCATCAAGGCTTCTTCAGAACTGAAGTCTCCGGTAATCCTGCAGGTTTCTAAAGGTGCGCGCAACTATGCCAACCAGACACTGCTCGAGTATATGGCTCAGGGTGCTGTAGAGTATGCTAAGGAACTTGGCTGCGCTCATCCTGAGATAGCACTTCACCTTGACCACGGTGACAGCTTCGAGCTTTGCAAGAGCTGTGTAGACATGGGCTTCTCTTCTGTTATGATAGACGGTTCTGCCCTGCCTTATGACGAGAATGTTGCTCTTACTAAAAAGGTTGTTGAGTATGCTCATCAGTATGACGTTACTGTAGAGGGTGAGCTCGGTGTGCTCGCCGGCGTTGAGGACGAGGTTGCTTCTGAGGTTTCTCACTATACAAAGCCTGAGGAAGTTATCGACTTCACAAGCAAGACTGGCGTTGACTCTCTCGCTATCTCTATCGGTACAAGCCACGGAGCTTACAAGTTTAAGCCGGAGCAGTGCACACGCGACCCGAAGACTGGCCGCCTGGTTCCTCCTCCATTGGCATTCGATATTCTTGATGCTATCATGCAGCAGCTTCCCGGATTCCCAATCGTGCTCCACGGTTCTTCTTCAGTTCCTCAGGAGTATGTTGACATCATCAACCAGTACGGCGGCAAACTGCCTGACGCTGTTGGTATTCCTGAAGAGCAGCTTCGCAAGGCTTCTAAGAGCGCCGTTTGCAAGATTAACATCGACTCTGACTCTCGTCTGGCTTTCACAGCTGCTGTTCGTAAGACTTTGGCTGAGAAACCTGCTGAGTTCGACCCGCGTAAATACTGCGGACCTGCACGCGACCTCATGGAGGAAATGTACAAGCACAAAATCACAAACGTGCTCGGTTCAGACAACAAACTGGCTCAGCTCGACTAATTCTGACATTCGGCACATTAAGAAATATAAGTGCATAGATATTTATAAAAGTGAAAATTCCATAGTGAATTTTCACTTTTATTGTTTTCAGCCCTACCTCTCATCCCATTTCCCGACATTTATAATTGTTGATATCTTGCGGGATATGCCGTAATGCAGGCATTACTTTCATCTGTATATATGCTGCTATTGTTTGTAAAAGGCACTAAACCGCATTGTGAAACGTGTGTTTTTGCATTCCGGAATACGTCCTTTTGCGTTGCGAAAGCTATGCTTTGACATCGGCAACAGCTTGTGTCGGCTTAGCTAAAGAATATTTTTCTTAGAAACTCATCACTCATCACAAGCGCCATTAACGTTTTGACAGTCAGTGAGATATGGTGTGATGAGTTGAGACTTCAACTCGTCACACTCTAAGATATTGAGGTCCAATATGTTAAGCACTTATGTGATGAGTGATGAGTTTTTAAGAAAAATTTTTTAGTTCAAGTCTTTCCTGATTCTTGTTCCTGAGAAAATATAAATGCGGCATCACGTACCTGTTGTGCGTAATGCCGCATTTGTTGCTTTTATAATATATTTATGTGCATATAGCCTCGACGGCTTGTTGCCGTGGTTATAGCGGTTTTCTGCGTTATGTCCTTATCAGGTTGCGTCCCGCGTCAATTCTAAGGAAAATGAACAGTAGTATTGTGAAGCCCCATAATGACGAACCTCCATAGCTGAAGAAGGGCAGGGGGATACCTATGACAGGCGTAAGACCGAGCACCATGCCCACGTTGATGAACACGTGAAAGAGGAATATGCTCAGTACGCAGTAGCCGTAGACACGGCCAAACTTGAACGGCTGCCGTTCGGCCATCTTTATAAGGCGCAGTATGAGCGCAAGGAACAGCAGCAGCACGCCTGCCGAACCGAGGAAGCCTTCTTCTTCTCCCACGGTGCAGAAGATGAAGTCGGTGTCTTGTTCGGGCACGAATTTCAGCTTGGTCTGTGTGCCGTTCAGGAATCCTTTGCCTTTCAGTCCGCCCGAGCCGATGGCTATCTCGCTCTGGTGGACGTTGTATCCCGCTCCGGCAAGGTCTTCGTCGAGGCCGAGCAGAACGTTGATACGCACCCTCTGGTGGGGCTCCATGATATTGTTGAGCACATAGTCGGCCGAATAGAAGAAGGCTATTGAGCCGATTGTGAACAGCAGGATGTAAAGATAGTGCTTTATGCGCCTGTTCATCCAAAGGTAGACCAGATATCCCACAAGACCTGCGCTGACAGCCAGCTGCACCCATACGATGTCGAACGGGATGACGAACACGGCGAAAAGAAGCGCAAGGAGAGTTATGCCTACAGAGTAGACAAGTATGGTCAGGGCCTGCTGCTTGTCCTTGCAGTAGACGTAGACCATGCCCGACGTGAATATCTGTACGAGCAGCAGTACGGCAAACTTGCCTATTGATGTCGTAGTGTCGAACATCAGAGCTTCCTCGTAACGTATGCCCACAACGAAATAGATAACCATTGCAACGCCCGTGAACAGCACGCTGCCGGTCATTCCTTCGCGGTAGAACATGAGGAAGAAGGATATGTAGACCAGTGCCGAGCCTGTTTCTTTCTGTGCCACGATGAAGAGCATCGGCAGCAATACCACCGCGAAGGCGGCCGCCATGTCTTTCCATCTGTGCATGTTGAAGCCGTAGGTGCTCATCAGTTTCGACACGGCAAGGGCTGTGGCAAACTTGGCAAACTCGGCAGGCTGCAGTCGCAGCGGGCCAAGCACGAGCCATGAGCGCGAGCCTTTTATCTCGTGGGGGTTGAATATCGTTGCAAACAGCAGCAACAGCAGTATGGCGTATATGATATAGGCGAACGTGTCGTAGAAGCGGTCGTCGAGCATCAGCAGCACGAAGCCGAGGCAGATAGACGTGCCTATCCACACTATCTGCATGCCCGAGCGTGTGCTCAGACTGAATATGTCGGTGTCGCCGTAGGTATAGCTTGCACCGCACACGCTCAGCCAGCCGAATGCCAGCAGAGCCAAATATATGCCTATCGTCCACCAGTCGAGCGAACGAAGTACGCTTGGTTGTTTATCTGTTTGCTGCCCCATAACTTATACGTCTGCGCTGGAAGTCGGTCGCCCTCTTCTCTGATTCGGGCGAGAGCTTGCCTTTGATATACTGTTCCATCATAAGTGCGCCGATAGGCACACCATAGTCGGCGCCGAATCCGCCGTTTTCTACATACACGGCGATGGCTATCTTAGGATTGTTCATCGGCGCGAAGCCCATGAATATAGAGTGGTCTTGTCCGTGGTTCTGTGCCGTACCGGTCTTTCCGCACACCTCATAGTCGGCCCTGTCGGCGGCGCGGCAGGTTCCTCCGGTTACTGCACGCCTCATGCCTGCCACGATATATTCGTATGCCCTGCGGCTGGCTTTTGTGTAATGTTTCTCTCTGAACTTGGCTTCGAGCTGTTCGCCCTTCACCTTCTTCACCACGTGCGGTGTGTAGAAGTATCCGCGGTTAGCTATCGTTGCCCCTAGGTTGGCTATCTGCAGCGGCGTAAGCAGCACCTCGCCCTGTCCTATGGCGATGCTGATTACGGTCAGGGCATTCCATGAACCCCTGTATGCCTTGTCGTAATATTGTGCGTTTGGTATCAGGCCTCGTTTCTCTCCGGACAGGTCGATGCCCAGTTTGTAGCCGAATCCCATGCTCACCATGTAGTCGCGCCATGTGTTCATGCCTTCCTGTACATTCTTGTATTTCTTCCTGTTGCCGAGCATATAGTAGAGTCCCCAGCAGAAGTAGCCGTTGCAGGATGTTCCTATTGCGGGTACTAGGCTTATAGGTGAGGCGTGGCCGTGGCATCCTACGTGTAGTCCGCGGCAGTAGAATCCGTGGTGACAGGGGAACGATGTGCCCGGGCCGATTATGCCTTCTGTAAGGAATATGAGGCCTTGTGTGGTCTTGAATGTTGAGCCCGGAGGATACATACCCATGATAGAGCGGTTGAGCAGCGGCTTCCACGGGTTGCGTGAGAGCATGGCGTGCATCTTTCCGCGCTTGCGTCCAGTTACTGTCCTCGGGTCGTATGTAGGCGATGATACCATGCACAGCACCTCGCCGGTGGACGGCTCGATGGCAACGATGCTGCCTATCTTTCCCTCAAGGAGCCTCTCGCCCAGTGCCTGCAGCTTTATGTCGAGGCTCAGAGTGAGGTCTTTGCCGGGCACAGGCCTGCGGTCGAATTTTCCGTTCATGTAGCTGCCCTGTATCCGTCCGTGGGCGTCGCGCAGCATTATCTGCACGCCCTTCTCGCCGCGCAGCTGCTTTTCGTATGACTTCTCCACGCCCATCTTGCCTATGTAGTCGCCGGGCTGATAGTAGGAATCTTCCTCTATGTCCGCTGCCGACACTTCAGCCACGTCGCCAAGTACGTGTGCGGCATACGGCATGGTGTATTGTCTTACGCTTCGGCGCTGTACGTAGAAGCCCGGAAAGCGGTAAATCTTTTCCTGGAATACGCTGAACTCTTTTTCTGACAGCTGGCTCATGAAGAGCTGCTGCGTGAAGCGTGAGTAGCCGGGATTCTTGTTGCGGTCTTTTATCTCCTCCATTCTCTTGATGAAAAACTCTTTTGTTATGCCAAGAGAATTGCAGAATTCGGTGGTGTCGAGTCTTCCTTTCTCCTCGTTCATCACCACCATTATGTCGTAGGCATTCTGGTTGTATACGAGCAGTTTGCCGTTTCTGTCGGATATGACGCCACGCGCCGGAAACTCAACTTTCTTGAGAAAAGCGTTGCTGTCGGCGTTTTTCTTGTAGTCGTCGCTCATTATCTGCAGCGTGAAAAGGCGTATGATGTAGACGGTGACTATGAATATAGCCACTCCCGCAATGACATAACGTCTGTATTCAAGTCCGTATTCCTTGTCCATAATCCGGCCTTTCCTGCTTTTAGAACATTATCTTTTTCTGACGTTTTCGATTACAATTATAAGGATTACGGTGAGCACGGTGCTTCCGCCGATGTTTTTGAGCCATTGCAGCCAGTTGAAGAAGTTGAACGACTCAATGGTGAAGAATATGATGTTGTAAGCGAAAACGCATATTATTGTGTAGTAGATAAATTTTGCCATGCCCAGCGATCTTATCGTAGGCTTGAGGTCTTCAGGCGAGTCACGCTGTATGAACAGGTTGAGGACGTATGGCTGCATCAGGCCGAGCAGCGTGGTCGACGTTGCCGCCACGCCCGGAGTGTTGGAGAAAATGTCGATGCAGAGGCCTGTGAAGAAGCTCCAAAGCAGTGTGCCCCATCGGGGATAGTCGTGTCTGAACAGCAGTATGAAATATACATACAGCAGCGGCGTGGCGCAACCGAACAAGTTGATGTGGTTGAGCACCAGGGCCTGTGCCAGACATAGGATGATGAATGTGAGAAACTGTTTTATTATTTCTATGTTCATTCTGTTGTCGTTATCCTTAGTTCTGCTTTATTTTTAATGAGTCTTCAGCCGAGCGGAGCAGGTTGATGCGCTCCTCCATTGCCGAATTGTCAATGATGCATACGTCGCGGATGTTGCCGAAATCAGTTGTAAGACGCACCTGTATTCTGTAAGAGAGTCCGTCGTGCGAGTTGTATACGTGCAGTATCTGTCCTACAATAATGCCCGGAGGGAATATCGAAGAGTAGCCGCTCGTCTCAACCAGGTCGCCGAGGCGGAAGTGTGCGTGGCGCGGGATGTCGTCTACATAGGCCAACTCTGCCGCACCGCCTGTCCAGTGCAGATATCCGTAATAGCCGCGCTTCTTGATGGTGACGCTGATGTTCGACTTGGAGTTGAGCACCGGTATGACCACAGAATAATGCTCTGACACCATGTAAACTACGCCCACGACGCCGTTTCCACAGGCCACGCCCATGTCCTTGCGCACGCCGTCGGCCGAGCCTTTGTCAAGGGTTATAAAGTTGTCTCTCTTGTCGATAGAGTTGGTTATAACCTTTGCCGGTATGAGCTTGTAGTCTTTCAGTATCTCCATCTGTGCGCGCTGAAGGCGTGTAGAGTCGCCCGTGTTGCTCTTTATCTGTTCAGACAGCTTCCTTACTGTCTGCTCGAGATAAAGGTTGCGCGTATTGAGTTGCTGGTTTATCTTTGTCAGGTTGAAGAATGTCTTCACTGCAGCGTCCCATTCGTATACCTTTCCGGTTACGGCATTGGCCGACGAGAAGAACACGCTGCCCTGATAGCTGTTGAATCTGAACAGCAGCGTCAGGCTGATAACTTCAAGTATGACAAAGAGAAACCAGTGGTTATATTTCGCAAGAAATTCCAGTAGGTTGCGCATGGCTTATCTCATCAAGAACGAGAAGCGGTCAACGTTCTTCAATGCAATACCCGCTCCTTTTGCTACGCTGTGCAAAGGATCGTCGGCCACGTGGAACTGGATGTTAATCTTGTCGGTGAGACGTTTGTCGAGACCTCTGAGCAGTGCGCCTCCTCCGGTGAGGTAGATACCGTTCTTTACGATGTCGGCATAAAGCTCAGGCGGAGTCTTCTCGAGAGCAGAGAGCACGGCGTTCTCTATCTTGGCGATGGTGCGGTCAAGACAGTGGGCTATCTCCTGATAGCATACGGGCACCTCCATAGGCAGTGCCGTAATCTTGTTAGGTCCGTGTACTACATAGTCTTCGGGAGCTTCTTCTCCAAGGTCTGTCAGTGCCGATCCTACGTGTATCTTGATGCGCTCGGCCATACGTTCGCTGACCTTGACATTGTGCTGGCGGCTCATGTACTCCTGAATTTCGGCAGTGAGGTCGTCGCCGGCAGTGCGGATAGAGTTGTTCGACACGATGCCTCCGAGAGAAATTACGGCAATCTCGGTGCTTCCGCCGCCGATGTCGACAATCATGTTACCTTCGGGAGCTTCAACGTCGATGCCGATGCCGATGGCAGCAGCCATAGGCTCGAATATGAGGTAGACGTCGCGTCCGTCGGCGTGCTCGGCAGAGTCGCGCACGGCGCGCAGCTCAACTTCGGTAGAGCCAGACGGCACGCCTATCACCATGCGGAGTGAAGGCGAGAAGAAACGTCTTCCGGTGTGTACCATCTTGATAAGTCCGCGCATCATCTGCTCACAGGCAGTGAAGTCGGCTATGACACCGTCGCGCAGCGGGCGTATCGTGCGGATGTTGTCATGAGTCTTCTCATACATCATCTTAGCCTTTTCGCCTACGGCTATCATTTTGTCTGTGCGGCGGTCGAGCGCTACTACAGACGGCTCGTCAACAACAATCTTGTCATCACTGATAATGATGGTGTTGGCCGTGCCGAGATCCATTGCGATCTCCTGGATAAAAGAAAAAAATCCCATTACTTGATAAAGTTTATAGCTATAAATATAATTTTATTGTCTCTTCTTGAAGTCTTGCGTCTTTCGCCCTGCCGGGCGAAAGACGTCGAGCGGATTGTCTTGTCTGTGTCTTATTTTTCAAACCATTCGTGAATGGCGGTGTCGTAGTGGCTGCTTACGCCGAAGGCGCGTGTAGCCAGCATGCGGCGGTCTTCGATGTCGGTCTGTGCGCCCTTCTTGTTGAGGATGTCGAGCAGCACGCCGTATTCAGCCTTGCTGGGCACGATCACCACGTCTTTGAAGTTCTTTGCTCCGGCGCGTATCAGAGATATTCCGCCAATGTCTATCTTTTCGATTATGTCGGCCTCAGAAGCTCCGCTTGCAACGGTCTGCTCGAAAGGATAGAGGTCTACGATAACCAGGTCGATTTCAGGTATTTCATACTGCTTCATTTGCTCCTGGTCGCCTTCGTTGTCGCGGCGGCCGAGGATGCCTCCGAATACTTTGGGGTGAAGAGTCTTCACGCGTCCTCCCAGGATAGAGGGATATGTCGTTACGCTCTCTACGGCCTGGCATTCATATCCGAGCGACTCGATAAACTTCTGTGTGCCGCCTGTAGATAAAAACTTTACTCCTTCTTCGTTCAGCTTAGCCAGCAGCTCGTCGAGTCCGTCTTTGTGAAACACGGACACGAGTGCGGTCTTGATTCTTTTTGTTTCAGCCATGTCTTTAAAAATTATCTGTTTTTTAGAGTGCAAAGTTACTAAAAAACGTTGATTTTACAATATATTTCAACCAAAAATTATAAATGTTTTGATTTAGGACAATAAATGCGGGCAATGCATGGTGTTTTGGCGTTTGAAATGTGTCTCGCCGGGTATTGCCGGGCCTTTCCGGCTTTGGCTGCGCCGGACTTGTCTTTTTGTGGTATGCTGCGTCATGTCTGTATCGTGTTTTGCGTATATGTTATGGCACGTTGCTGTGCGTCTTATGGCCTGATACCGAGTGATTTGGCAGTCTTCCGTCCGTGTGCTTTGATGTTTGTTTCTGTTCCGGCTGTTGTCTGCCTGCGGTCAGGTTCTGTGTCGTAGGGTGTAAGCATTATGGCTGTTTTATGGTGCAATGTGTCATTGTGATTTTGTATGTGTTTCTGCTCGAAATAGAATTTGTGCAGTCGTTGTTTTGCCTCTTGTTCGGAACTTTCTTTACGAAACAATGCAAGAACATAGGTTTTACATTGCCGTTTGATGCCTTTCGCTATGTAAAAGGCAAGCTTTTGCATCCGTATTGACCGGCTTTTGCTGCTTGAAACGTGGCTTTTCGTGCTGCTTTCCGGTGATTTTTATTGCACATTTTGTCTGCGCCCTTCGTATCGTCCGGTATTACAGTGTTTTACGATTGCACACGATTTGTGCGCTATTTTAAGCCGTATGCGTGTCTGTTTCTGAAAAGCTGAGTTCTGGAGCCTTGTTGTAAATCAAAATGCAAGCGTTTTGGGGCTTATTCTGTCAATGTGTCGTGTGCTGCTGTGGCTTGTCGATAGTGGTTTATCTGTTACTGCTTGATTTGGTTGTCTGTTGTGGTCGTCTTGTCTTGTTGTCTATTTTGTGCTTTGTCTGCTTCGGGGTTTCTTTTGTGTGAGCGGCAAATTGTTTTACGTGCAGGCTTTGTCTGTTCATGCGTTGACCGGTTGCCGGCCTTTTATTGTTGGTGCGTGTGGGGGAGAGTCGGGGCTTAAATTGACTTAAGAGAATATAAAATAAAAGAGCCGCAACGTCTGTTGCGGCTCTTGTTGTAGCGGGGGTGGGACCCGAACCCACGACCTCCGGATTATGAATCCGACGCTCTAACCAGCTGAGCTACCCCGCCATCATTTTTCTTTGCGGTTGCAAAGGTAATACAATTTCTTTAAACACCAAAAAATATTTCAACTTTTTATCAAAATCTTATGCGAAAGACGTAAATTTGTGGCAAATAACCAATGAAATGCCTTTAAACTATGGAGAAAAACAAAGTAAACATTGAACATGAGCTGCGTTCTAAGTCGGCCGGATTTATATGGTCGATGCTGAGCACGCCTGAAGGATTGGCCAAATGGCTTTCGGATGAAGTAAGGCTTAATGGCGATTTGTTTACCTTCACATGGGGTAACGTGTGGAGCGACCATGAGATAAGAACTTCGGCTGTGATAGACAAGAAGAAGTTCGACTATATACGCTTCAGATGGTGCGGCGAGGAGTATAAGGACACGTATTGGGAACTGAAAATGAACAAAAGTGACGTAACGGGTGATTTTGTCCTGATGATAACCGACTTTGCCCCCGAGGGCGAAAAGGATACCGTGGTGGATATCTGGCAGGCAAATCTCAGTGCGCTTAGACGGGCTACGGGGCTTTAGAAGCTTCGTAGCCTTTGTTTTTTGCGTGTCCGTCATCCCGCGTTGCGCGGCTTCGCGGCTCTCGCCGGCATATTGTTTCATGCCGGTGTCCGTGGCTTTGGCATGTCGTTTGCATGCGCTTTTAGGGCGCGGTGCCGTGCCTTGTGCTGTTGGCTGCTTTGCGTTGCGGCGTGGCAGGATGGCGGTGCCATATACATCTTTTATTAAATAAAAAACGCAAAACGTTGTGGTTTGTGATATTTTTGTGCTAATTTTGCAAGCTGGTAAATCTGCTGTATAAATGTCAGAATTAGCATAAAAATGATTCTTAGAGTCAAAAAATTAGATAAATTTATCGCAAAACAGTTCGGACTCCTCTTTGTCGGAACGTTCTTTATATGTCAGTTCGTGCTGATGATGCAGTTTCTTTGGCGTTATGTCGACCAGCTCATCGGTAAGGGTCTGACCATGGACGTGCTGGCCCAGTTCTTCTGGTATATGAGTCTTATGCTCGTGCCGCAGGCGCTTCCGCTGGCCATCCTGCTTTCGTCGCTTATCGCCTTCGGTAACTTGGGCGAGAGCAGCGAGCTTACGGCCATCAAGGCTGCGGGCATATCGCTTATGCAGGCGTTCCGCTCGCTTGTGGTCATCGTCATATTCATAGCCTTGGGTTCTTTCTATTTTCAGGACGTAGTGGCTCCGAGCGCCAACATGTCGTTCTCGAGACTGCTCCTTTCCATGAAGCAGAAGAGTCCCGAACTGGAGATTCCCGAGGGCATTTTCTATGACGGCATTCCGCAGTGTAACCTGTATGTGCAGAAAAAGGACATAAAGACAGGCATGCTCTACGGTGTGATGATTTATAAGATGACCGACAGCTATGACGATGCCGCCATAATTCTGGCCGACTCGGGCATGCTGCAGTCTACGGCAGAGAAAAAGCATCTTGTGCTTACGCTGCACAGCGGCGAATGGTTTGAGAACATGAAGTCGCAGGAGTTTTCGGCAGGCGTAAGCGTGCCTTATCGCCGCGAGACCTTTGTCAAGAAGAGGATAGTGCTCGATTTCGATGCCGACTTTAACGTTGCCGACGCAAGCGCGCTCTCGAACAACGCACGCGGAAAGAGCATCGGACAGATCAACCGCGACGTCGACTCGCTTAATCACGTGTACGACAGCGTCGGCCGTGTGTTCTACAAAGATGCCAAGATGTCGTATTATTCTCCCGTGGCTGTGTCAAAGAAAGACTCTCTGAGAGCCGTCAAGATGGCCGGGACAAAGACTTACAGCTTCGACTCTGTCTACTCGAGACTTTCTGCCGACAGAAAGCTTGAGGCTGTTGATGCGGCCCTCAGCAAGGTGCAGCGCGAAATGAACGACCTCGACTTTAAGGGCATGATAACGGCAGACGGCGACAAGCTTATACGACAGCACAAGATAGAGGCCATCAACAAGTTTACATTGTCGCTTTCGTGCCTGATATTCTTCTTTATCGGTGCGCCCCTGGGTGCCATCATCCGTAAGGGCGGACTTGGCGTTCCGGTGATTATCTCCGTGCTGGTGTTCATCGTGTATTACATTTTCGAGAATACGGGCTACCGCATGTCGCGAGGCGGTATGTGGGCAATATGGTTCGGTAAGAGCATCGCTACGGCTGTGCTTACGCCGCTCGCAATATTCTTCACATACAAGGCCAACAACGACTCTGTCGTGTTCAATCTCGATCTCTACCGCAACTTCTTCATGAAGATATTCGGACTCAGAATAAAGCGTGCCGTGTTCAAGAAGGAGGTTATAATAACCGATCCCGACTATGCGGCCGACTCGGCAACTCTGACAGAAGTGAACCGTGAGATTGGCGACTATGCCCGCGAACACAATCTTTGGCTTGCGCCTAATATAATTAAGGTGTTCTTTAAGTACAGACCTGACCATACAATCGAGGAAATCAACGAGAAGATAGAGGCCGTCATCGAGGATTTGTCGAACACGAAGGACAAGGTGATACTTTCATGTCTTAACGCCTATCCTTTCATGGCAGTAAAGGCACATACGCGCCCGTTCGACCGCAAATGGATGAATGTGGTTGCGGCAATCATCGTTCCGGTGGGCCTGTTCTTATATTTGCGCATGTGGCGCTTCCGCCTGCGGCTCATGCGCGACCTGAAGGTCATCAGACAAACCAATGATGCCGTGATAGCACGTATAGAAGAGTTAAATAGCTCAGGCACGTCAAAGGCCTGATATATATAATAAGGTAAACGCTGTTTATGGAAAATTTAAAAATTAATACAATCGAAGAAGCTCTTGAGGACTTCAAGAGAGGCGAGTTTGTAATTGTCGTAGACGATGAAGACCGCGAAAATGAGGGCGATCTTATTATTGCCGCTGAAAAAATTACAGCAGAGAAGGTTAATTTCATGCTGAAGCATGCTCGTGGCGTGCTCTGTGCGCCGATAACGATAAGCAGATGCGATGAGCTTGACCTTCCGCGTCAGGTTGTAGAAAACACATCTGTGTTGGGCACTCCTTTCACTGTTACAGTGGATAAGCTCGAAGGCTGCTCTACCGGCGTGTCGGCTCACGACAGGGCCGAGACAATCAAGGCTCTTGCCGATCCGGAGGCTACGCCAAGGACATTCGGACGCCCTGGCCACGTAAATCCGCTTTATGCACAGGACAACGGCGTGCTCAGAAGAAGCGGACACACGGAGGCAACAATAGACCTCTGCAAGCTCTCTGGCCTTTATCCGGCAGGTGCGCTGATGGAGATAATGAACGACGACGGTACGATGGCACGTCTTCCGCAACTCGTGGAGTTCGCAGCAAAATATAATCTTAAAGTCATAACAATTAAGGACCTCATTGCATACAGACTGCAGCGCGAGTCGCTGATAAGCGTAGGCACTATGGTGGATATGCCGACTGAATACGGACATTTCAAGCTTGTTCCGTTCCGTCAGACCAGCAGCGGACTCGAGCACATGGCCCTGATAAAGGGTGAGTGGAAAGAAGACGAGCCTGTGCTCGTGCGTGTTCATTCTTCATGCGCCACCGGAGATGTGTTCGGAAGCATGCGCTGCGATTGCGGACAGCAGCTGCACAAGGCCATGCAGATGATAGAGAAAGAAGGCAAGGGCGTGCTGATATATATGCAGCAGGAAGGACGCGGCATAGGACTTATGAACAAGATTGAGGCCTATAAGCTGCAGGAAGAAGGCCTTGACACAGTTGATGCAAACATACATCTCGGATTCAAGCCCGATGAGCGCGACTACGGCTGCGGCGCGCAGATGCTGCGCAAGCTCGGCGTGCACAAGATGCGACTTATCACCAACAATCCTACAAAGCGTGTAGGCCTTGAGGCTTACGGCCTTGAAATTGTTGAAAATGTTCCAATCGAAATAACGCCTAACGAGTACGATTATAAGTACTTGAAGACAAAAAAAGACCGCATGGGACATACTTTACATTTGTAATTGTCAAAAAAACATTTGTAAAAAAATCATTTTAATAATTGGAATAAAAATATAACATCATTTATTTTTATAGAACGAATAAATTGCTTAAATTTGCAGGAGCATAAATTTAATATATGACAATGGCACAATTATCAGACCGTCTTAATCGCTTGGCACCTTCAGCCACTCTCGCCATGTCACAGAAAAGTGGCGAGATGAAAGCACAAGGTATTGACGTTATTAATATGAGCGTGGGTGAACCAGATTTTAACACGCCAGACCACATTAAGGACGCTGCCAAGAAGGCTGTTGACAACAACTTCTCAAGATATTCACCTGTTCCGGGATACATGGATTTGAGAGAGGCTATTGTTGCAAAGCTTAAGAATGAGAACGGCTTAACATATACAGTCAATGAAGTATTGGTGTCTAACGGCGCAAAGCAGAGCGTTTGCAACGCTGTGATGGCACTCGTTAATGAAGGTGACGAAGTTATCATACCGGCACCATATTGGGTTAGTTATCCGCAGATGGTTAAACTGGCAGGAGGAGAGCCTGTAATTGTAGAGGCAGGGTTCGAACAGAACTTCAAGATGACTCCGCAGCAGCTTGAGGCGGCTATTACACCTAAAACTAAAATGCTGATATTGTGCTCTCCGAGTAATCCTACTGGAAGCGTCTATTCAAAGGAAGAGCTCGAAGGACTGGCTGAGGTCATAAAAAGACATGAAGACCTGTATGTCATTGCCGACGAGATTTATGAGCATATCAACTATATTGGCAAGCATAACAGTATAGCGCTTGTTCCCGGAATGAAGGAGAGGACAATTATCGTAAATGGTGTGTCAAAGGCTTATGCAATGACCGGATGGCGTATCGGATATATTGCTGCTCCCGAATGGATTGTGAAAGGCTGCAACAAGCTTCAGGGACAGTACACCAGCGGTCCTTGCTCAGTTAGCCAGAAGGCTGCAGTTGAGGCATACACTGCTTCGCAGGAGTGTGTCGAGACAATGAGACAGGCGTTCCACCGCCGTCGTGACCTTATAGTAAAACTTGCAAAGGAGATTCCGGGTCTTGAGGTTAATGTTCCCGAAGGAGCTTTCTACCTGTTCCCGAAGTGCAGTAATTTCTTCGGCAAGAGCTATGAAGGACATGTAATAAATACTTCTACAGACCTTGCGATGTATCTGCTCGAAGTGGCTCACGTAGCTACAGTGGCAGGCGATGCTTTCGGCGATCCTGCTTGTTTCAGAATGAGCTATGCCACAAGCGACGAGAATATTTGTGAGGCTATGAGGCGTATAAAAGAGGCGCTGGCTAAGCTTAAATAACAGCCGAGATAACGATTGCACAAATATATTTTAATGTAAAATACAGAGGAAACGCTGTTAAAACTTATTAATAAATCTTCTTATTGATCATTAATTGTTATCTTTGTGCAGTCTTATTTGGGATCTTGTTTGCAAATATAAGGAAAAACTGTAATTTCATTAATCGGAAACTTTATAACTTAAATTATTAATAACTAAAATTTAAATTCAAAATTATGGCAACTACACAAAAAGCAGCAAGCCCTACAAAGAAAAATCAGGGCTTCCAAGGTATTAGAGCAGCGATCTGGGTTATCGTTGTATGTTTCGTTATTGCGCTTTGCATTTTCAAGTATCTGCTTGGTAATCCGGCAAACTTCGCAGGTAACGATCCCGCAGGTCACCCGACAAACTTGCTCGGTACAATTTACAAAGGTGGTGTTATCGTGCCTATCATCCAGACACTTTTGCTTACTGTAATCGCTCTGAGCATCGAGCGTTGGATCGCTCTTCGTTCTGCATTCGGAACAGGCTCACTTGCTAAGTTCGTTCTTAACGTTAAGGCTGCTGTAAGCAAAGGCGACTTCGCTGAAGCACAGCGCATCTGCGACAAGCAGAGAGGTTCTGTTGCTAACGTTGTTTCTGCTTCTATCCGCGCTTACAAGGAAATGGAAGCTACAGCAGGCATGAAGAAGGCTCAGAAGGTTTCTAAGATCCAGCAGGCTCACGAAGAGGCTACTCAGCTCGAGATGCCTACACTGCAGATGAACCTTCCTATCATCGCAACTATCGTTACACTCGGTACTCTTACCGGTCTTCTCGGTACCGTTATCGGTATGATTCGTTCATTCCAGGCTTTGGCTGCCGGTGGTGGTGGTGACTCTCTGGCATTGTCTACAGGTATTTCTGAGGCTTTGATCAACACCGCATTCGGTATTTTGACTTCTTGGGTTGCTGTTATTTCTTATAACACATTCACAAACAAGATCGACAAGCTGACATACGCCCTTGATGAGGTTGGTTATTCAATTGCTCAGACATACGAAGCCAATCACGCAGACGAAGCTTAATTTTACTAACCCTTTAAAATTTTATTACTATGGGTAAAGTAAAAATTAAGAAAAAAGCGATCTGGATCGATATGACTCCGATGAGCGACGTGATGGTCCTCTTGCTTACATTCTTCATGTTGACATCAACATTCGTTAAGAATGAGGCAGTTAAGGTTCTCACGCCGGGTTCGGTATCGGAGCTAAAGGTTCCGGAGAATAACGTCTTGAGCATACTGATCGACAGTAGGGGCAAGGTGTTCTTGGGCTGGGACAAACCTGGCGATATGGAGGCCGCGCTCAGCACTATGGCTGATCAGTTTGGCGTAAGCCTTAACGGCACTCAGATGAAAAACTCTCGCAGCGCAACCAATATCGGTGTGTCTATGGAAGATATGGGCGCATTCCTGAGTCAGGATGCAGCTCACATGAACGACTATCAGAAAGATAAGGGCGTTCCTACAGACAGTATCGACGGCGGTATGAGCGAGTTCCAGTTGTGGGTTAAGACTGTTACTGACAACAACTCAGATATGAAACTGGCTATCAAGGCTGACGAGAAGACACCCTATAAGGTTATCAAGAAAGTAATGTCTGAACTTCAGGACATGAATCAGAATCGTTACTATCTTATCACTTCTTACAAAAAAGTGGAGGAATAAGTCATGGCAAAGCAGAAAGAAAGCAAACAGAAGAAGATTGACCTACGCGTAGACTTTACGCCTATGGTGGACATGATGATGCTTCTTATCACATTCTTCATGCTGTGTACGTCATTGAGCAAGCCTCAGACAATGCAGCTGACGATGCCAAGTAACGATGAGAACGTGCAGAAAGAGGACAGAACTGCTACCAAGGCTTCGCAGACTATTACAATCTACGTTGCAGGTAATGACAAAATTTACTACGTAGCAGGTATTCCTAATTACAATGATCCTAATTGCCTTAAAGAAACAACTTGGGGCAAGGAAGGTATCCGTAAGGTCCTTATCAACCATGTCACTGAAGACGGTACCATACCGGTGTCTACGATTATGAAGGCTAAGGCCGAGCTCGACAGCAAAAAGTTGAGCAATCCTGGAAAATACCCAGATTCTGTATATAATAGAGAATTGGAGAAGCTGAAGAATGGTGAAGTTGACGGGCAGAAGATTCCTACCCTGACAATCATTATCAAGGCAACTGACAATGCTTCTTATAAGAATTTGGTTGATGCTCTGGATGAGATGCAGATTTGCAGTATAGGTAAGTATGTCATCGATAACATTACTCCTGAAGACAAAGGCCTTCTTACTAAAAAAGGAGTGAAGTAATCGTTGAGTAACATTTAAAATGAAAAGACAATGTCAAAAATAGATCTTATATCTAATGCATGGTGTGACCTCGTGTTCGAGGGAAAGAACCAGGCATATGGAGCATACAAGCTCCGTAAGGGTACCGCAAAACGTAACCTTTGGTCTATCATTATCGTACTTATTGCTGCAGTTGCTATTTTCTCGGCTATAGCTATTAAGAATGTTATTGAGGCGAACCAAAAAGTTGCGATTGTCACTGAGGCTAAATTGTCTAAAATAGACAAGACGCCGAAAGTTGAGAAGAAAAAGGTAACTCCTAAAATCGAGCAGCCCAAAGTTGTAGAGAAGGTAAAGAGCTCTATCAAGTTTACTGCTCCTGTTATCAAGAAAGACTCTGAGGTAAAGCCTGAGGAGGAAATGAAAACTCAGGAAGACCTTCAGAAGACAAAAACTACTATCGGTGCGTTCAACGTAGTTGGTAATGACGAATTTGACGGCGAAGTGCTCAAAGCTAAGGAAGAAATTGCCCAGCCTGAACCTCCAAAGAACGAGGAGGAGAACAAGGTGTTTGACGTGGTTGAAGAGCAGCCTTCATTCCCTGGTGGACAGGGCGCTTTGATGGCTTGGCTGAGAGACAACATCAAATATCCGGTTGTTGCTGCTGAGAACGGTATCCAGGGTAAGGTTATTGTACAGTTCGTAGTAGGTAAGAATGGTTCTATTTCTAATGTGAAAGTTCTGAGGTCTGTTGACCCGTCTCTCGACAGAGAGGCTGTGCGTGTTGTTAGCAGCATGCCTAACTGGACTCCTGGAAAGCAGAACGGTACGTCGGTTAACGTAAGATATACGTTGCCAGTAACATTCAAACTGCAGTAATTACGTGATATGAGAAGAAAACTATTCTACAATTTGGTAGGATTGATGCTGCTGTCGGGCATGTTGGCCGCTTGTGCCGACAAACCCAAAAGCGGCAGAACAGATACTTATTCGTCAGGAGCGATTTCGTTCGCTTCTGACGAAAGTTTTAGTCCTATAATCGACGAAGAAGTTCAGGTCTTCGAAAGTATATATCGGGATGCCAAGCTTACTCCGATTTATACAAATGAGTATGATGCTATAAAGATGCTGATGAATGACAGTCTGCAGCTGGTTATTGCATCAAGAAATTTCACAAAAAATGAGTTGGAGAATCTAAAGTCACGCAATTATTTGCCCGTGGCTATACCTTTGGCTTATGATGGCTTGTCGCTTATCATAAACAGAGAGAATAAAGATTCTTGTATTTCTGTCAAGAACATAAAGCGTGTTCTCAGCGGAGAGGCAAAGAAATGGAGCGATATAGTTCCCGGTTCAAGTCGCGGCGAGATACTTGTGGTGTTTGACAACAGCAAGTCGAGTACGGTTTCATTCTGTGTTGACTCGATATTGGACGGAAAGGTGATAAACAGTCCGAACATTGTTGCTACAAACACGAGCAAGGAGGTTATCGATTATGTCGAGAAAACTCCTAATGCCATTGGTATCATCGGTTCAAATTGGCTTAATGACAAGCGCGACACTACGAACACTACATTCAAGAAGAATATAACTGTTATGTCGGTAAGCAGGTTTGACTCGGCTACAGCCATGAATAGCTGGAAACCATACCAGGCATACTTACTCGACGGACGTTATCCGTTGGTAAGAACGATATATGCATTGCTTAATGACCCTATCAATGGTCTTCCATGGGGCTTTGCCCATTTTATAGAGCAGCCTAAGGGACAGCTGATAATATTCAAGTCAGGCTTGTTGCCTGTACGTGGTGATATTACAATAAGGTCAGTAAATGTAGGTGATGATTAAACCTTTGCATCCTGAGGCAGTCAATATTAATAAAGGCTGCCTTGTTTATGCAAACGGTTCTGAGTGAGAAAACTTAAACTATTTACAATTTAATTATAGCGATTATGAATGCGATTAAATATTTATTGGCTGGAGCCGCTCTCACATTGTTTTCGGCTCCTATGACGGCGCAGGACGTACAGTCTCAGATTGACGCCATTACTAAAGTTATTGTTAACAGCAAGTCTAATCCTGATGCTGCTAAGGATCAGGTTAAGGACTTTATCAAGGAAAACAAGAAGAATGCAGTTGCTATTGCAGATGTTGGCCGCGCATATCTCGACATTAAGGACACTCTTAATGCCAAGAAATATGCAGAGATGGCTATCGACCGTGACAAGAACAACGCTGCCGGTTATCTCCTTATGGGTGATATCGAGGTTGTAAACAATGATGGCGGTGCTGCTGCAACATGGTATCAGCAGGCTACTCTGATGGATCCGAAGAATCCTCAGGGCTACATCAAGTATGCAAATATTTACCGTAAGCGCAGCCCGGAGCTTTCTGTCCAGATGCTCGAGAAACTTCGTACAGTTCAGCCTGATTATCCTGTAGATGCTGAAGCAGGACACTTCTTCTATACAGCTAACCGCTTTGACAAGGCCATTGAATATTTCTCAAAGGTTGATCTGGGCAAATTCAATGAGAACTATCTGACAGAGTATGCAACTGCCACATATCTTTCTTCTGATTCAAAGAAGAGCCTTGAGATTTCTCAGTATGGTGTTCAGAAGAATCCGCGTGACGCAGCCATGAACCGTCTCTGCTTCTATAACTACACAGACCTCAAGGATTATCCTAATGCCTTGAAGTATGCTGATGCACTTTTCAACAAGTCAGACAGCGCTAAGTTCTCTGCTCGTGACTATCAGTATTACGGATATGCACTGATGGGTGACAGCGCTTTCGACCAGGCTATTGCTCAGTTTGAGAAGGCACTTGAACTTAACTCTTCACTCAATGATGTTAAGAAGCAGCTTTCTGATGCATATATTGCAAAGAAAGATTATGTTAAGGGACTTGCTCTTTATGATGAATATCTGAAAGCTGTTGAGAAACCTTCTGTAGGTGATATCGACGGATTGGCTAAACTTTATGCTGATCAGGCTGCAAGTATTGCAACTCTTAACGAAGAGAAGATTGCTGCTTTGAAGAAGGCAGATGAGGTTTATGGCATGCTCGGAGAGAAATATCCTACCAACCTGCTTTATGCAACAATAATGAGGGCACGTATCAACTCACAGCTTGACCCGGAAACAACTCAGGGTTTGGCTAAACCTTATTATGAGCAGTATATCGAGTTGGCTAAGAAGGAGAATCCTGATAATCCGAAGCTTCTTATTGAGCCTTACTCATATCTCGGATATTATTATTACATAAAAGAGGACAAGGCTAATTCTGATAAGTATTGGAAACTTATTCTCGAGATAGATCCTAATAACACTACTGCAAAGCAGGCATTGGGTATCTAATAAAGTAGTAACAACAATACGTCGTTTACATAAATATAGCCTCTGGCGCATTTTAATGCACCAGAGGCTTTTATTTTGTATTGTATGAGGCTTTTATATATGTATCAGCTATTTGGCTGATGCAGAAAAGAAAATCCACCATTTCCAGAAAGATGAGAAAATGGTGGATTTTGTTATATTTATACCTTAATGTGTATTCTATAGCCAATCTTGACTTTTACTCCAAATTGTCTTTATGTCTCGGCCGGATTGCCCGTTTTACATTGATTTTATTGCCGTTTGCTTATTTCAGGCGTAAGCCATGTCAAGACGAAGCAGATTGTATGCCCGCTATGTGGGATAAAAGCTGTATGAAACTTCTTAAAAACTGAAAAATCAAACTATAGATGCCTAGATAAACTCTTAGTTTGCAGAGTGAAGCGTTCGGGCTTAAATTCCTTTTAGGTATTTAGGTGCCCTATGTTCAGCGCTTTGATATCTTCAGTCCTATGTCCGAAATGCCGGGCATAATCTCGCGCTTCATGATGTGGCGAACGCATATATGAAGCGAATCGCCTTTGCGCAAGTCTATGTCAGAAACAATGAAACTATACTGAAAGCAGCTTACACCACGTCCGAGCACGTTACCTTTGTCATCAGCCAGCCGACAGTTCACGGTGTCTGTATATAGCATGTGTCCCGGTTCCACGGTGCGGTCGACAACAAGGCTCAGGCCGGTGAAGGGGAACGAGGTGCTGGTGCGAAGTCCAAGTTCAAGACGGTAACGGCCAGACTCCTTCATTGGAGGCACGTCGAAGGCCAGCGTATCGTTCTTTTCCCATCCTGTCAGCTGAGTATGGTTGTATTTGTCGTACACAACATCGCTGTTACATGAGCACAAAGCCATGGCCACGCAGGCCACGGCTGTAAGTATATGTAATCTTAATCTCGTCATTGCTTGTCTGCCTTCTCTTGCTTTTCGGCTCCATGAGGCTTCTGCTGTCCTTTCTCGACCTGAGCCTTGCCGCGTCCTTTTGCTGAAGCCTGGCGTGCCGGGCGGTTCTTTGAACGGCGCTTCTTCTTGCTCTTGTCAAAACGCGTAAGACTCTCGTTGGCCAGCAGGTCAGCAGGATGACTGCTCTGTTCCTTTATGTTGCCGTCGCTCTGCAGCGACATGGGCTTTTCGCCCCTTCTGTTCATGTCTATTATGTCGAGCGCTCTCTTGGCTGTTATTGTCTCGAGGTTGGCCGGCACCTTCTTGTCTGATGAATATGTTACAAGTCCGGCAAGGATGTCAGACTTGAACAGATAATATTCGCCGTCTTGCGTCTCAAGCACAACTTCGCGGCTTGGCAGCCTGCGGCTCGCCTCGATATAGTTGTCAACCTCGTAGTTAAGACAGCATTTCAGTTTTGCACACATACCTGCCAACTTTTGCGGGTTGAGTGATATTTCCTGATAGCGGGCTGCGCCAGTGCTTACCGACACAAAGTTTTTCATCCAGGTGGCGCAGCACAGTTCACGGCCGCACGGACCTGTGCCGCCAATACGTCCTGCCTCCTGACGCGCTCCGATCTGTTTCATCTCTATGCGCACGTGGAAAGTCTCTGCCAGCACCTTGATAAGCTGGCGGAAGTCTACTCGCTCGTCTGCTATATAATAGAATATAGCCTTGTTGCCGTCGCCCTGATATTCAACGTCGCCAATCTTCATCTGCAGATTAAGGTTCTTGGCTATCTGTCGGCTCTGTATCATCGTAGCGTGCTCGCGGCTTTTTGCCTCGCGGTATTTTTCCATGTCCACGGGCTTTGCTATGCGGTATATGCGCTTGATGTCGTCGGCCGATTTCAGGTTGGCCTTCTTTATCTGCAGCTCTACCAGTTTGCCGGTAAGCGTAACTACGCCAATGTCGTGCCCCGGGTTAGCCTCTACGGCAACGATGTCACCCTTTCTGAGGTCAAGATTGTTGACGTTGTGATAATATCCTTTGCGGGTATTCTTAAACTGCACCTCAACAAGGTCAGTACTTTGGGCGTTGCCCGGTACGTCAGCCAGCCAGTCGTAGGTGTTCAGCTGGCGGTCCTGCCGGCCACATCCTCTCAGGCACAGACCACGGTCGCACCCGTTGTATATAAAGAATTTCTTGTTTTTATAATCCATCTGCTGTTGCAATTAAAAAATATATATGTTATTTCGGCATAAAGCCTACGGTTTTCTGATAAGTGAAACTATGATGTGTGTTGCCATATCGAAGAACACTATTTTCGGATTTGCGTTTTGTCCTATGTCTCTTATGGCGCGGCTCATTAGCTCCGAGAGCTCTATGACATTGGCTTCGTTGACAAAGCGTGCAAAGTTTCGCGCAAAGTTTTCCTCGTCCTGCGTCATATAGTTGAGTTCGCCTATGTGGAAGTTGTAGACAAAGTTTTCGCGAATCAGGTGTACAAAATATGTGAGCATCCTGCGCTGGCGTTCACGCCCATATGCCGCAGCCGTATCGCTCCATTTGCGCAGCTCCTTGATGTTGCGCGTATAGGCAAGTCTCATCAGGCTGACAAACATGTCGAGAAATAGCTTTTTCTCACTGTCTGAGTTGAGAGCCTCAAGAGCGTTAAGCCAACTTCCGTTTGCGGCTCGTGCTATGCGGCGCGCTGCGTCTGCATCTATGCCCCTACGGTCAACGAGAGCTGTCTCGATGCTTTCTGTCTCAATTCGCTTAATGTCTATGCGCTGAGCGCGACTCCTTATGGTGTCCAGCAGCTTTTCGGGCTCTTCGCACACCATTATGAACACTGTCTTGTGTGGAGGTTCCTCTATAATTTTCAGCATCTTGTTGGCGCATTCGGCGTTCATGCGTTCAGGCAGCCATATTATGCACACCTTATATCCGCCCTGACTCGACTTCAGACTAAGCGCACGCATCACCACATCGCTCTCGCCCACACCCATCTGAGCCTGCTGGTTGGCCGCACCCATGGCAGCAAGCCATTGGTCCATTGTGAAGTATGGTCCCTGAGACAGCAGATGACGCCACTCGCCCGTAAAGTCCTCACTCGACATCTTGTGTTCAGAGCCGGTGCCCGACGGGCGTATGACGGGGTAGGAGAAATGAAGGTCGGGATGAGCCAGCTTATCTGTCATGACGCACTGTCGGCAAGATCCGCAGCAGTCGTCGCCCGAATTGTTCTCGCACAACAGATATGAAGCAAAGGCAAGGGCCAGAGCCATCTTGCCGCAGCCTTGCGGGCCGCACAGCATAATGGCATGAGGCACACGGTTTTCTGCAACCATCTGCCGAAGACGCACTTTGGCGTCGTCCTGTCCGATAACTTCGCTGAACTTCATGTCTACAAAATATGCAATTTGGTGCAAAAATACAGAAAACCGCCGTAATAAACGAAAAAAATAAATTAATAATGAATAATTATGACAACCGGTAGCGCGAAATTTATTACCTTTACAGGCAGAATAAACACAAGTGGTACGCCCTTCTCCTTGCAATACATCGTCTGCCGATAATCGGCAAGATGCTGTGTCAAATACAAAAATGCATCGAAACACACAATAAAACATAGGGATTAGGGTTTTATAAACGTAATAAAACGGAATAATATTTATCTTTAACTATAATTAAAATCTAATCAAACAATGAATCAAGACAAAGGCGGTAGCAAGGCCTACCTATTTTCAATTGTGCTTGTGGCTGTATTGGGAGGACTCCTCTTCGGATACGACACGGCTGTAATTTCAGGAGCCGAAAAAGGACTTCAGGCATTTTTCTTAGGAGCAACTGACTTCAGATATACTGATGCCATACATGGCTTTACATGTGCCAGCGCTCTTATTGGCTGTATCATCGGAAGCGGAATATCAGGCTATCTGGCATCAAACTGGGGACGAAAAAAGTCGCTCATCTTTGCCGGAATAATGTTTTTCATTTCTGCGTTAGGCTCAATGGAGCCAGAGTTTCTGATTTATGAGCATGGCGTACCGACATACTCACTTCTCGTTACATTCAACATCTATCGTGTCATCGGCGGCGTGGGCGTTGGTCTGGCTTCAGCCATATGTCCTATGTATATAGCCGAGGTGGCTCCGTCTAACATCCGCGGAACGCTCGTTTCATGGAACCAGTTTGCCATTATTTTCGGCCAGCTGGTAGTATATATGGTCAACTTCTGCATCCTCGGCGACCATACCAACCCCGTAATCGAGTCTATCGGACAAGGTTTCAACGCCGTTGCTCCGGGCAGCGATCCATGGACAATTTCTACAGGCTGGCGTTATATGTTCGGAAGCGAGGCTGTGCCGGCAGGACTTTTTGCCATATTGATATGCTTCGTACCCGAGACTCCGCGCTATCTCGTTATGGCAGGACGCGACAGCAAGGCTCTGTCTGTACTGCAGAAAATCAATGGTGTGGCTGAAGGACAGAAAATTCTCAATGAGATAAAGAATACTATTACAGAAAAGACCGAAAAGGTGTTCACCTATGGTGTGCTGGTTATCTTTGTCGGCATCATGCTCAGCGTGTTCCAGCAGGCTGTCGGCATCAACGCCGTGCTTTATTACGCACCGCGAATATTCGGCGACATGGGTATGGAGAATCCTATGGTGCAGACCGTCATCATGGGCGTTGTGAACATCCTGTTTACGCTTGTTGCCGTGTTCACTGTTGAGAAGTGGGGCCGCAAGCCGCTGCTTATCACCGGTTCAATAGGCATGGCCATTGGCGCTTTCGGTGTTGCCCTCACATTCGGCAACATGGACATGGCCGTCGTAACAATGGTCAGCATCATGATCTACAGTGCATCGTTCATGATGTCGTGGGGACCTATTTGCTGGGTGCTCATTGCTGAGATATTCCCCAACACCATCCGCGGCGCAGCCGTAGCCATAGCCGTTGCATTCCAGTGGATTTTCAACTGGATTGTCAGCGCCTCGTTTGTGCCCATGTTCAACATGCAGCTTGAGAGCGACGCCAACTTCGGCCACTGGTTTACTTACGGCCTTTACGGTACAATCTGCGTTCTCGCTGCTCTGTTCGTATGGCGACTTGTGCCTGAGACAAAAGGCAAGACGCTGGAAGATATGTCAAAACTCTGGAAGAAGGAAGACAAATAAGCCAGAATCAGTTGTTTGTATTTGAAGCTGATAGTTTAGATATGTGGGTTGCTTAATCATTTTAAGCAACCCTATTTTTTATTCAGCAGGACTATAGTGAACATCATGTCTAGTTGGATGCGTTATAGGCAAGTTTGACAATAATGAACGGCTTTGTTTCATGCCTTTCCGTCCATAACCAGCTTTATTACAGCATTGTCGTGTTGCCATATAATTTATTTATCCACATGGCAAAAAGTTTGTCATTTAAAGAATAAACTTTGTTTCTCTCTGTTATAATATCCTTTTCAAGTAATTTTTTTGTAGCCGACTGCACTGAGCTGGCTGACGTCAGTCTGTGGCGCTTTATGAATTCTGCCGATGTTATCTGTTCAGCTTTTCCGTCTTTCGCAATGGCATAGAGCAGTTCTTTCTGCTTTTCAGGGATATTCGACAATATCTCCCTGAAGATAGTGTCGTTTGACGCTATGATGTTATTAATGGCCGTGCGTATTGTGTCAAGTGTGCAAACTTCACCCTCACGGGTGTCTGCAAACGATTCGTTAAACGTTTTTTGGATGTAAAAGGTGTGCCCGTTAAACAAATCGTAAACTCTTTTTACATCAGATGCGTCGATGTGCCTGTTGGTTGCTTCAAAATGGCCGACAACAAAGGGGACATACTTTTCTGCATCAATAGCATTCAGTTCAAGCACGTCGGCGCTGTGATAAAACGGCCGGGCAGCCGACATGAACATTTCCTGCATCATGTGGCGCTCACTTCCCGCAAATATGAAGTTGCTGTTATCGAGTTTCTGTATGTGTGTCCTGAGCAATGCCTCTATGTTATGCTCTGGATATTTTGCTATCTGTTGAAACTCGTCTATGGCCACAATGCAGGGCTTGTCGGCGTGGCTCAGATAGCTGAAAATCTCGTCGAGCGTATATTCGGGCTGTTCGATGTCGCCCAGTTCGATGTTGAACGTAGGCAAGTTGTTTGCCGGGTCAAATCCAAATTTACCGCTTATCGACTTTATCGTCTGAATAAACAGCTTTATCATTTTACGGCTTCTTGGCAGCAGTGTTTCATAGATCTGCCTGCCGAGCAGATAGGTAAACTCCCGCAAGCTAGATGTGTGAAGTATGTCGATGAAGAATGTATAATATTCCTCACGTATTTCAGGCTTGTCGTAACAAAACTGTATCAGTCCGGTCTTTCCCATGCGGCGTGGTGAAATAATCACGAGATTGTTGCCGTTGGTAACCGATTTTATCAGCCGTGCCGATTCTTCTACGCGGTCGCAAAAATATTCTGGTGCAATCTTGCCTGTAACTACAAACGGGTTTCTTATTCTTGCCATATCTTGTTTTTATGCAAAAATAATTATTTAAATAGAATTATGCAAATAAAATAATCGTATATTTTCCTTGCATTAAGCCCTTCGTGATTGTTTGGGGTGTATGTGTTCTCTATGCTGAAGGCTGATGCCTGCTTTTATTCGTCTATATGTTTTCTGTTATCGTCTTGCCGTCTGATTTTTCTTGATATACCGGTAGAAGCCGTACAAAGTTTTTCGTTTATCGTCTTGTTTCATCCCGGCTTGCACGGCAAGCCTGCGTCAGACATAAAATAAACCTATGGTTTGCGTGTAGAAAACAAGCCACTTTCATATAAAAAGTGGCCGAGTTTTTGGTCGTAACTCGGTCACTAACAGTTTGAAAGTAAATGAATGTGATTGCCTTAATAGATTGCTGCTAAATGCTGCGCAGGCTTTCTGTATAAAACATATTAAGGCAGATAAGTTACGGTTTTCAGAGCCTTTTGGCATTCGTTGGTCATGATGCCATATGAAACAGGCTGATTTCGCCTTGTAGGGCAATGGATTATTATGGCCGGCTTTGTCGTGGGGATGGTTCTATGTTATTTATAGATTTGCGCCTTACCGCGTTTCTCAGTCATCACGTAAAGCCTTAAATCCGCTCATGGCTATCGGCACTGCAAGGCCGAAAGACAATACGTCGGCCCATGCCTGGCACATCTCTACGCCAAGAAGACCGAAGAAATGGGGCAGGATGATTATCAGCGGAATGAAGAACAGGCCGCTGCGGGCAGATGCGAGCACATTGGCCTGCCATGGCTTGCGGATGGTCTGCATCATCATGTTGGTGTACATGACGATGGCACCTAACGGAAGCGTGGCCAGCTGCCAGCGCAAGGCAACGGTGCCGATGGAAACAACGTCGGGATCGCGGCGGAACACGTCGATGCATTCCTCGCTGAAGAAGAAACCGAGCACAGCGCATACGGCCATAAACAGAAAGCCTACACGCACTATGAACCAATAGCCTTCGCGCACACGTGCGTATAATTTTGCACCATAACAGAAACCGCACATAGGCTGAAATCCTTGTCCGAGGCCAATCATGGCGGCAAATATCACGAAGGCTATGCGGTTGACGATAGACATGGCCGCTATGGCGGCATCACCGTAAGCTCCGGCAGCCACGTTGAGCAGTGCAACGCTGATGCTAGCCATGCCCTGGCGCGTCAGCGAAGGCGTGCCTCCGGCAAATATCTCTTTCAGCATAGCCACGCTTGGCGTAAAGTTGCGGTGGCTGATATGTATGTTGCGCTTCATGCGGCTCATCCACAGCAGCACAAGCATGCTGCACGACTCACCCGTAAACGTGGATATGCCGGCACCGGTTATGCCCATGTCGAACACAAATATAAGGATAGGAGCCAGCACGACGTTGATGCATGCTCCCGTAAGTATGCCGAACATTGAATAAGCTGCGTTGCCCTGAAAGCGCATCTGGTTGTTCAGGCATAAGGCGCCGCACATGAACGGTGCAGCCATAAGCACAAACGACAGATAGGTTTCGGCATAGGGCAATATTGTCGGCGTTGAGCCTAGGAGCAGCGCGAGCGGACGCAGAAATATCAGTCCGATAAGGGCAATGACAAATCCTGTCCCAACGGCAAGAAAGAAGCCCGTGGAGGCCATGCGGCATGCGTTGTCGTGTCGCTGCGCGCCAAGTTCGCGCGATATGTAGTTGCCCGAGCCCTGTCCGAAGGTGAAGCCTATGGCCTGTATGATGGCCATAACCGAGAAGGCTATGCCCACGGCGGCTGTGGCCTGTGTGCTGATGCGGCCAACGTAGAATGTGGTTACGATGTTGTAGATACTGGTAACGAGCATACTGATAATGGTCGGAACAGCCATTACTAGCACTACATGATGAACAGGTGCAGAAGTTAGAAACGTAAAATTATCCCTGTCTTTCATAAAACTTGCAGCATTCAAATAGACAAAAGCGCACGCAGCCAAAATAGAGAATATGTATCAAGGACATGCGCTTTGACACTGCAAAATTAAGAAAAACAAAGTTATCTGCAAAATTTTACTGACAATTACCTTCCCTGATGTAGGGTTAAGTTGAGTTAAAAGCCCTCTGCAAGATATATGTCAAGCAGCTGTAATTGTCTGTAAAGCAGTTAGTTATTTAAGTTATGCACAATAGGGGCACAACAGTGGATAAACCACGTTACAGAAAAGAACATAACTCAAAAAGCAAGAAAAATGGCGCATAGGAACAACCAGCATAAGCAATGCCGGTCTTATGCCACATAAACATAAACGGCAAACACAAACCGGCCGCGCCCAGGCAGCCGTTATTTGTGTTTGCGGTTGGCGCGTGCTTCGCGGTATTTGGCTTTCTGTCGTGCCGAGCCGCTGCCATGAGCGCCGGTGATATATTTCTTCTTCTTGGCCTTGGTCTTCACCTTGCCGTCATTGCCGTTGTCTGTCTTTGCCTTTCGGAACACTATTCCGCCACCGGCAATTATGTCGTCGATATCGCTCATAAAATGTAAAAACTAATTATGCTTAATGAGAAAAAGAGCCGGGAGACAGATTCTTGATACGGGGCAAGCCTTGTGCCGCCCTTGAGAATGATGACTCCCGGCGCTGAAAAACAGTTTATCAATGATGGAACAGACGAACGCCGGTGAAGGCCATTGCTATTCCGTATTTGTCGCAGGTCTCGATGACATTGTCGTCGCGTACAGAGCCTCCGGCCTGAGCTATATACTCAACGCCGCTCTTGTGTGCGCGCTCAATGTTGTCGCCGAACGGGAAGAATGCGTCGCTGCCCAGAGCCACCTTGGTGTTCTTGGCTATCCATTCCTTCTTCTCCTCCATGGTCAGCACTTCGGGTTTCTCCTTGAAGAGTCTCTGCCATGTTCCTTCAGCCAGCACGTCGTCGTGCTCGTCGCTGATATACACGTCGATGGTGTTGTCGCGGTCAGCGCGGCGTATGCCGTCAACGAAAGGCAGGTTCATCACTTTCGGATGCTGGCGCAGCCACCATATGTCGGCCTTGTTGCCTGCCAGACGTGTGCAGTGTATGCGGCTCTGCTGTCCGGCGCCGATGCCTATGGCCTGTCCGTCCTTCACGTAGCATACAGAGTTGCTCTGAGTATATTTCAGCGTGATAAGACTTATTATAAGGTCGCGCTTAGCCTCTTCGGTGAATGTCTTGTTCTGTGTGGGTATATTCTCAAAGAGTGACGGGTCGTCGAGCTTAATCTCGTTGCGTCCCTGCTCGAATGTTATGCCGAACACCTGCTTGTGTTCAACCGGAGCCGGAACATATTCGGGATCAATCTTTATTACGTTGTATGTGCCCTTGCGCTTGTCTTTCAGTATCTCGAGGGCTTCGGGTGTGTAGCCCGGCGCAATCACGCCGTCGCTCACCTCACGCTTGATCAGCGTTGCGGTAGCCTCGTCGCATACGTCGCTCAGAGCCACAAAGTCGCCGTAGCTGCTCATGCGGTCGGCGCCGCGTGCGCGTGCATAGGCACATGCCAGGGGCGAAAGCTCAATCTTTACGTCGTCTACAAAATAAATCTTCTTCAAAGTGTCGCTGAGCGGCAGACCCACTGCGGCTCCTGCGGGCGAAACATGCTTGAAGCTGGCTGCTGCAGGCAGTCCTGTTGCGGCTTTAAGCTCCTTTACAAGTTGCCAACTGTTAAGTGCATCGAGGAAGTTGATGTAGCCCGGACGGCCATTCAGCACCTCAATAGGCAGTTCACCTTCTTCCATGTATATGCGCGAAGGTTTCTGATTCGGATTGCATCCGTACTTTAATGCTAATTCTTTCATGCTCGATAAAATTTCTTCTTCGGCTGCAAAGATAGTGCAAATTGGGCGCAATACAAAATAAATGTTGATTAAACCCCTGCCGGCGGCCGGCTTTTTGCCGTTTCTAGCCTTGCCGGATGTGAATAAAAGAACATACGGCACATGTGCCCGACGGCAGTCAGGCGTACGGATATATCAATAAATCAGGCATATAGCATCTGTCTGCCAGGCATGGCAGATACGCGCCGAGGCGACAAAAAGAACAGAAAATGCGCCAAAGTAGTTAAATAATGAAAGACTTATTTCTTAAAGAATGTAAAGAAAAATGGTTGAACCTTTTTTGCAGTTATTTTGGTCTAAATTACACTATAACAACACTTAACGGCTTGCGGAGCTTTGCCGTGGCATGCTTTTTGCTTATCCCAAAAGATGTAAACAAACTTTGATTTCCGGCATTTTTTCGTTAACTTCGCAATCGTAAAATCAAGAAAACCCCTTCATTATACTATTACAGAAAACATCGAACATGAAGAACCTGAAAATATTTGCCGTTGCCATGATGCTGTTGACCGCAGGAACGCCTGTGATGGCCGACAACGAGAAGGACGGCGACAATAAGGAACAGCAATGCGAAGAAATAGATAACTACGATTTTCTTTATAACAACGAGAATTATGACGAGGACTTCGAGTTTGAGCCTATAAACGACGTGCTCGACGAGGCCTTCTCGCACATGGGCGCACGCTACCGCTCAGGTCAGGCAGGTCCTAACGCATTCGACTGCTCAGGATTCACGAGCTATGTGTTCAAGAACATGGGCATAGACCTCAACCGCTCGTCGCGCGCGCAGTTTAATCAGGGCGACCCTGTTGACAAGGACAAGCTGCAGATAGGCGACCTGGTGTTCTTCACCAGTCCGCGTTCGGGCCGCTCCATAGGCCATGTAGGCATCGTGGTCGACGTTGATCCGATAAGCGGAAGCTTCAACTTCATACACGCAAGCACCAAGGGCGTAAAGGTAAGCAACTCTAACGAAAGATATTATTCACGCAGATACGTAGGAGCACGCCGCGTAATGTAACATGAAACCACATATTTTTATTATATCTTTGCTTATATGCGGGTCGGCTGTGGCCTGCACTACAACGGGTACCGGCAAAAAGCTGCCGGTGCCCGTTGTCGATATTGACAGCGCAGAGCAGAAAGCTGAGGACAGCATACTGAGCCATATTCAGGACACGTTCACGATAGCCATGGCCGGCGACATCATGATGGGCACCACTTACCCCAAGCCTGCGCTGCCGGCAGACGAGGGCAGGGCGCTGTTCAGAGACGTAAGGCACATCCTGCACAGGGCCGACATCGCCGTGGGAAACCTTGAGGGAACGCTGTGCGACAGTGCCGAGAACAAGAAGGAGAAGTCGGTTTACAACTATTCGTTCCGCACGCCGCTGAGCTTTGCGCCACGCCTGAAGGAGGCCGGGTTCGACTTTCTGAGCATGGCCAACAACCATGCCTTCGACTTCGGCATAGAGGGAGTCAGGTCAACGGAGCGCGCCTTAAGGGATATAGGCATAAAATATGCCGGACTGAGGGGCAGGACAGACGCCGCCATAATAGAGCGCAACGGCATAAGATACGGCATGTGTGCGTTCGGCCACAACTCTTACACGCTGAAGCACAAGGAACTGTGGACGGTGAAGGGCATACTTGACAGCCTGCGGGCCAATGCCGACGTGGTGATAGTGTCGTTCCACGGCGGAGCCGAAGGCAAGCAGTACAGCCATCTGCCATACGGCAAGGAAGAGTATCTTGAGGAAGACCGCGGCTCGCTGCGTGACTTTGCCCACTTCTGCATAGACAACGGCGCCGACATAGTTTATGGCCACGGCCCGCATGTGGTAAGATGTGTCGAGGTTTATAAGGGCAAGTTTATAGCCTACAGCTTGGGCAACTTCTGCACGCCTTACGGAATAAGCATAACAGGAATATCGGGCTATGCGCCGGTGATAGAGGCAAAGGTGAACCGCAGGGGCGACTTCATTGAAGGCAAGATCCACTCGTTCATACAGCGCCGCGGCCTCGGTCCGCGCAAGGACACGGCCAACGCCGTGGCCCAGCAGATAAAGCGGCTCACACAGAGCGACATAAAGGACAGCAAGATAACCATTGGTGCCGACGGAACGATAAGGCTGAAAAGAAATTGATAAATGAGAGAAACTAGGTTTGGCTCAGGCCGTTTGTGGCTTGCCTTACCGTCAGGGCTTTGCTGTTGATTGAGCCAATGTCCGGAAAAAGATTTTGTTAAAAAACTCGTCACTCGTCACATCGTATTATAATGTTTTGTAAATCAGATAGTTACGGTGTGACGAGTTGGCGTTTCAACTCGTCACACCGTAATGTGTTGTCTGTAAGGGGTTTATGCCCGAATGTGACGAGTGATGAGTTTATAAAAAAACTTTTTATGCTTATTGTCATCCAGTTTTCCTTGTTTCGGTTGACTTCAAACATACATTTTCCTGGTTAAGGTTTACTCCGCTTAGGCTTATGCCTGCTTTAAGCCGACTTTTATGTTCTTGCGATACATGCCCTTTCATGCTGCGAAAGGCCTTCTTTCAGCGTGCAAAAGCATACCTTTCGCGATGTAATTAGCCATGTTTTACAAAAGCTCGATATCATGTATTGTTACAAATAACAAAGAAGCAGACCTGACACAAGGACAAGTCTGCTTCTTTATTTCTTAAAGATAAGATTTCAGAATTAGTTTTTCTTCTCTGTGATAACCTTCTTCTCAGCGATACGAGCTTTCTTACCTGTAAGTTTACGGAGGTAATAAAGTTTAGCGCGTCTTACCTTACCGTGCTTGTTAACCTCAATGCTGTCGATGTTCGGAGACTCGATAGGGAAGATACGCTCTACACCTACTGTACCTGACATCTTGCGCACTGTGAAACGCTTCTTGTCACCATGACCAGAAATGCGGATTACTACACCACGATAGAGCTGGATACGCTCTTTTGAACCCTCAACGATTTTGTAAGCGACAGTGATAGTGTCACCTGACTTGAACTCAGGGAACTTCTTGCCGGTTGCAAATGCTTCTTCAGCAACTTTAATTAAATCCATTATTATTTGATAATTAAATTTGTTTATCGTTCCGGCGTAACATAACTAGGCTACTCTTCTTCCTGTCAGCGATTACGCGGAAAGCGGTGCAAAGTTACTACTTTTTCGTTTCTCTTCCAAATATGCGAGGTTTTTTTTATCTTTTTCTTTGACTTAATAGCGTTTTTAACTAACTTTGCATCACTTTTCTAAGATTATCCTTATGTATAAGAAGTTGATTTTATGCGAATTGGCATCACTTGCGATGCTTCTTGCATCATGCTCATCACACTATCAGCTCACTGGCGTGAGCCGTTCGAGAATACTCATTGACAGCACTTACGACAGCAGGCCCGACGGCAGGGCGTGGAGCTTCATAGCTCCCTACAAGCTGAAGGTGGACAGCATAATGAGCCCCGTGGTGGGCAGGGCAGCCTCATATCTGAATGCCGAAAGGCCCGAGAGCAAGCTCTCCAACCTGCTTGCCGACATACTCGTATGGTGCGGCGGCAGCTACGGCGAGAAGCCCGACTTTGCCGTCTACAACATCGGCGGCATGCGCTCGGCATTTGCCAAGGGCGACATAACATACGGCGACGTGCTCGACGTGGCGCCGTTTGAAAACAAGATATGCTTCGTAACGCTAAAGGGCAGCAAGGTGATCGAGCTGTTCGGCCAGATAGCATCAGTGGGCGGCGAGGCCGTGAGCCACGGCGTCAACCTGGTTATCAGCAAAGACGGCAAGCTGCTGTCGGCCAAGCTTAACGGAAAGGACATCGACCCCGATGCCGACTATAGGGTGGCTACGATAGACTATGTTGCGCAGGGCAACGACAAGCTTGAGGCCTTTAAAAGCGCCACCGGGATGAAATCGCCCTCTGGTGCCGACGACAACGTGCGCCAGGTAATAGTGAAATACATGAAGGCTAAGATGGCTCAGGGCGAAGACATCGACTCAAAGATTGAAGGACGAATAATAATAGCAGACAAATGAAACGCATACTTACAATACTGACAATAGCCGTGGCCGTAACCCTTACGGCGGCTGCAAAGGGCAGACAGCTGCTCATTCTGCACACCAACGACACTCACAGCTGCGTGCTTCCGCTCAACCCTAACCTTGCCGACACCATGCTCGCCGGCCGTGGCGGCTTCTTGCGCCGTGCAGCCATGATTGACCAGATGCGCAAGGAGGACAAGGACCTGCTGCTGCTCGACAGCGGCGACTTCTCGCAGGGCTCGCCATATTACACCATGTTCAAAGGCGACGTTGAGACAGAGCTGATGAACATCATGGGATACGATGCGGCAACGATAGGCAACCACGAGTTTGACTTCGGTCTCGAAAACATGGCAAGAATATTCAGAAAGGCAAAGTTCCCCATCGTCTGCGCCAACTACGACTTTACGGGCACCGTGGTAGAAGGCCTTGTTAAGCCCTACGTCATAATAAAGCGCAAAGGAGTGAGGATAGGCATCTTCGGACTTTCGCCAAAGCTTGACGGTCTGGTCATGGCAAGCACATGCGCCGGAGTCAGATACAGCGACCCGATAAAGACTGCAAACGCAGTGGCCGACAAGCTGAAGAACGAGGAAAAGTGCGACGTGGTGATATGTCTGTCTCACCTCGGATGGGACGAGGCCGGACTCAACGACATGGAGATGATGGCAAAGACACGAAACATCGACCTCGTGCTGGGCGGCCACTCTCACTCTTATTTTAAGACGCTCAACCATGTGTGCAACCTCGACGGCAAGGACGTTCCTAACGACCAGAACGGCAAGCACGGCATATTTGTGGGCAAGATAACGCTCAGCCTCGAGAAGAGATAACCCCCGCCGGTGCACTTACGTCATGGCTTGTGACATGTGCCGGGATGTCATTTTTATGCCTTTTTCACACAGCCGGATGTAATATCGGCGTCAATAAATCGTTATATTATCAAATGAAAAGACTGTTCACCATAATAACCGTCCTGACAGCTGCACTATGCGCCATGGCACAGGGCAAGACCGTTCAAAACAGACCTTACACCGACCTGAGGCCGTTTCACTTCGGAGTGGTGGTAGGCATGCACCTTCAGGACATCGAGTTTATGAACGTCGGTCCGCAGATTATTACAGGCGCCGACGGGACAACGGCCGAAAAAGTCATCACCTGCGACCAGGACAGATGGGACCCGGGATTCACCGTGGGCGTGCTTGGCGAGTTCCGCCTGAGCAATAATTTCGCGTTCCGCATAGCTCCCGCCATGTATTTCGGCAACAGACACATCACCCTGACAAACCTCACCGACAAGCTTGAGAACGGTGAATATGTCACGCAGAGACAGGATCTTAAGACGGTGTATATATCATCGGCACTCAATCTTCTGTTCAGCGCCCCCAGACTCAACAACACGCGTCCGTATCTCATGGCCGGAATAAACCCCATGATAAATCTTTCGGGCAAGGACAACGACTACATAAAGCTGAAGCGTTACGACGTGTTCCTCGAATTTGGTCTGGGCTGCGACTTCTATCTGCCTTATTTCAAGCTGCGCCCCGAACTGAAGTTCTGCTATGGACTTATCAACAGTCTCGACACCAGCCATCCCGACAAACTGAAAGACCAGAACATGATTATGTATGCCAAATCGGTCAAGGAGGCACGCAGCAAGATGATAGTATTGTCGTTCTATTTTGAATAGACAGACTGCAATCGTTAAATAATTTAAAAACAGATACCTAAAATTAGGTATTTAAAATAAAAGCACTACCTTTGCAATGTACGAAAATAGGTACAAAAACATTATTAATTAAATAAAAACAAGATTATCATGGCTTACGTAATTGGTGACGATTGTATCGCTTGCGGTACATGTATCGACGAATGTCCGGCAGGAGCTATTTCTGAAGGCGAAAAATATTCTATCAATCCTGACATGTGCACAGAGTGTGGCACTTGCGCAGATGTTTGTCCTTCAGAGGCTATCAGCCTTCCTTAAGGAATTGCTCCAGGAAATTCTATTAAGGCGGTCCGTTTATTACGGCCGCCTTATTTTTATTTTATGCCTCTACACGGCCGTCAACGCTTAAATTACGGGTACAGACTTGTTATTCTTTTGACACAATCATATTACCTATAAAAACACTTTTGTAAATATTTTTGGAAAATAACAGCAAACAGATATGAAAATAAAAGTATTGTGCGGCATATTCAGCCTTTCAGCGCTTACATGCGCGGCACAGACTGCAACACCCGACGATTCGCTGCGGATGGACAGCATCATACACAATCTGCCGGAAGTGATGGTGAGCGGCGAACGCCCCATGGTGAAGGTAAAAGGCAGCGCACTGGTGTATGACATAAAACGAATAACCGAAAAGAAGCCTGTAGACAACGCATACGATGCGCTGAAGGAACTGCCGGGCGTGGTGGAAATGAACGGACAACTGACGCTTGGCGGACAGGGCGCCACGGTGATATTGGACGGACAGGTAACAAACCTTACACAGGAACAGCTCACGCAGGTGCTGAAGAGCGTACCAAAAGACAGACTCGCAGATGTGGAGATAATGTATAACGCACCGGCCAAATATAATGTAAGAGGTGCGTGCATAAACATAAACTTCCTGCATGAGACGGCACAGGAACAGAGGCTCACAGGTGAGGTGTTCGGCGTTTACGACCAAAGTCACGACGCTGCGTTTCAGGAACGTGCCAGTCTGGTGTACGTCGGCAAGAAGATGAGCATCGACTTCATGTACTCGCACGACCACGGAAATTCGTACAAGACAACTGAAACCGACTCGCACCATAGTCTTAACGACGGCAACGTGTATGACATCTCGACATTTCAGCGCAGCCGTACACGCGGACACAACCACCAGATGCGCCTGTCGATGGGATATAATTTTGCCGAAAACCATAATCTCAACGTAACTTACTACGGCTCTTACGCCCCTGGACATACAAAACAGGAGACTACGGGATCAATAAATTCAAAATACGGCATCGACTCTGATCCGTGGACTCATGACATTGCCGCCGACTACAAGATGCCGTTCGGCACTAACATCGGCGCTGAATATACGTTCTATAAGGCTCCGCAGACGCAGACACAAAGCAGCGTATTGACTGACGGCTCGCTCGACTATGTGTCTGACAGCCGGCAGAAGCTGAACATCTGGAAGGTGTATGTAAAGCAAGACCATACGCTGAAGAACGGATGGGGACTGAACTACGGCGCAACTTATTCAACAAGTTCGGACAACAGTTATCAGAATTACCTTAGCACGGTAAACAGGCCTCAGGACCTGCCTGACAACATCAGCGCAAGCAAGCGAGAGAACATCGTGAATATATACGCCGGATTCAACAAGAATTTCAACAACAAGCTGATAATAGACGCGTCGCTGGCTGCCGAATATTATAACAATCCTTCATGGAATGAATGGAACTGGCTGCCTACCGTCAACGCAACATGGATTCCGTCGCAGGGACACATCCTTCAGTTCGGCTTCAGCAGCTACAGCACTTATCCCGAATATTGGGCAGTGCAGAACTTCACGAGCTACAACAACGGCGGATATGGCTTGATTGTGGGCAACCCGGACCTTAAGCCCATGCGCGAATATTCGGCACAGCTCACTTATGTGCTGAAAAACAAATATGTGTTCAGAGGATGGTTCACGCATACTGACGACCTGTTCATGCAGACTCTTTATCAGCAACCTGACGTGCTGAGAGAGACATTCAAGGTGATGAACTTCGACTTCCAGCAGCAGGCAGGACTCATGGCAGCTGTTCCGCTGAAACTTGGCAAATGGTACAGTGCCAACCTTACAGCCTTGGGTGTATGGCTCAGACAGAAAGACTCCGACTTCTACGATATTCCGTTCGACCGCGACATCGTGTACGGAATGTTCACGCTACGCAACGACTTCCACATTTCGTCGCAGCCAGAAATAACGCTTTCGGTAAACGGCATGGTGCGAACCAAGGCTCTTCAGGCCGACTATGACCTGCCGGCATCGGGCAACGTGGACGCAGCCCTGCAGATAAAGTTCCTGAAGAACAAGCGTGCAACGCTGAAACTCTACTGTGCTGATATATTCGAGACGGCGCAGATTAATCCCTACATCAACTTCAAGGGGCAGCGTCTCGACATGGACATGTCGAGCTATTGCCATTTCGGCGTGTCGTTCAGCTATGCTTTCGGCAACTATAAAGAAAAAGAACACAAGAAAGTTGACACATCGAGATTCCTGAAATAGCATCTTTGCCAAGTCGCCCATGCGTCAGTTATGCTGACGGCACGCGCAGCTGATGCGGTCATATAGATAATATTTACAGAATCATCACGCAACAGGCATCCGGCTTCATCGTCAGTAGGATGCCTGTTTTTGTCTTACACAAACCATAATAAAGCATATGCCGTATTGCCGTTTTATCCAAAATCAGGTATCAGGATACAGTCTGTATTTTGCTTTATATCGAGCTTATTGCCGTTCGCTTTAACCCCATCGCAATATGAGCCAACACAATTTTACCTAAATGTAATTTGTTCAACATATCATTGACACATCTATTTTGCAACTTTGCGGCAGAAACATTTAGAACGTAACGAAGCGGCTGTTGCCGTCTGCGGCAGCCGGCATTCGCTCGAAATATACTTTATGACATTATGCGTCTGCGTAAATTTTATTCAACGATAGTGCTGTCCGACATACATCTTGGCACGACACACTCAAAGACAACAGAAGTTACTGATTTTCTGAAGTCGGTCAACTGCCGCCGCCTCATTCTCGACGGCGACATAATAGACGGCTGGGCACTGCGCAAGGGCGGCACGCGCAAATGGCAGCCCAAACACACCGACTTCTTCAAGGTGATAATGAAGATGATGGAGAAGCAGGGCACCGAAATAATATACGTCAGGGGCAACCACGACGACTTTATCGACAGCATGGTGCCGTTCACGTTCTACAATATACGCTTCGTCAAGGACTTTATACACGAGAGCCACGGCCGTCGCTATTATGTTACCCACGGCGACATCTTCGACACCGTCACTACCAACATGAAGTGGCTTGCCATGCTCGGCGACGTGGGCTATACGTTTCTGTTGTGGCTTAACAAGATATACAACAACTACCGCACCGCCCACGGCAAGCCTTACTATTCGCTGTCGCAGGCAATCAAGCAGAAGGTGAAGTCGGCTGTGTCTTACATATCCGACTTTGAGCAGGAGCTAGTAAGGCTCGCGAGGGCACGCCGCTGCGACGGAGTTATTTGCGGACACATACACCATCCGGCCGACACATATTATGGCGACATCCACTATCTCAACTCTGGCGACTGGGTTGAAACGATGTCGGCACTTGCCGAAGACGAAAACGGCAACTGGTCGGTGATAAGATACGGCGACATGCTTGCCGGCAACCGCATGCCTGAAAGGCAGATTGCATCGTGACGGCTGTGCAGTGCGGCTGTCCGTGCGCAGAAGATGCTGCGCGATAAGCAATATTCAGATTCTTTTCCTCCCGGCTGTGACAGTCGGATTATCACTATACTGATTTTTTATTGGTACAAGACTTGTGGCTGATTGCATGTTCTTGTTATGACAGACGGCCGTGCTCCGCAGGATTTTTCCTCGGGGCACGCCTTTTTCTTGCCGTTTCTGTAACGGCTTTTCCCTCTGTTTTTCCCTTTTATGCAAGGCTTTCCACGGTCTGCAAACATTTTTCTGAAAAAAATGCGGAAACAGGATATGGGTATTTTGTTGAGGCTGCGTTATAGGGGCAAAGAGAGACAAAAGTAAATAATATTAACAATAAAAAATCGAGCATTATGAAATTTAAAGTATTTGTATTATCTTTGTGCATTTTCGCAGGTGTCAACATGGCTAACGCCCAGGACAACAGACATGAGATACGTGTTTCGGTGAGTGACGGACTGACACAGAGCGCAGTCGATGTGCTTGGACTCGGACTTGCAGATGCCGTTACCGGCAGCAAGCGCACAGACGAGAAAGCCTCGATAGTTTACGGACTCGGCTACCGCTATGCCGTCGGACGCTTCCGCGTAGGTGCCGACCTCGGCTTCGCCCACACAACAAGCAAGCTGACGCTCTCGGGCGACAAGATGCCTTCGATAAAAGAACGCGAGCTCAACTTCATGATACTGCCCACGGCAGAGTTTGTTTATCTTAAAAGCAGACTTGTTGAGCTTTACGGAAATGCGTCGGCCGGAGTGAGCCTGAAGCGCCACACCGAGACCGGACTGACCGAAGCCGGAAAGGCTGCTGCCGCCAAAGCCGACCTTAACACGTCGTTTGCATATCAGGTTAATCCTATAGCGCTGCGTGTTGGCAACGAGACGATAGGTGCGTTCGTTGAGGCCGGACTCGGACACAAAGGCTTCATTACAGCCGGCTTGAGCTTCAGATTTTAGTTATTTGTAATTATATGCGTACGCAATGATGAAAGTCAGTAGAAAAGAGCTTTTTAAATCGAGATTTCTGAAACATTATCCGAGGCTATGCTGCATAGCCTACGGATATGTTTCCGACAGGGCCGACTCTGAAGACATTGTTCAGGAGCTGTTCGTAAGCGTGTGGGACAAGAATCTCGACGACATGCCTGAAAATGAGTTTGCCGCATACATAACCACAGCCGTGCGAAACCGCTGCATTTCGTTCTTGCGTAAGCGTACATGCGACATTGTGCCGATTGACGGCCGGCAGGTAAGCGCCGAGACAATGGCTGCCGACGAAGGCCATTGCAGCGATGAGCCTACTATGGAGGAGAGGCTCGAGGCCGCCTTGGCTACGCTGCCCACGCGGTGCAGGGACATCTTCATGATGGCCAAGCTGCACGGAATGAAGTACCGCGAGATAGCCTCGAGCCTTAACCTGTCGGAAAAGACTGTCGAAAACCAGATGACAAAGGCTCTGAAGCTGCTGCGTCAGTATGCCGCCGCCAACAGTTTTGTCGTGACGGTTCTTGTAACAATCATTTTATCAATTATTTTAAATCGGGAATAAAGATGAACAGCAATGAAGATATCAACGGGTTGCTTGCGAGGCATTTTGCCCATGAAGGGCTTACGCCGCGGCAGCAGAGCGTGCTCGACAGCTGGATAAAGGCTAATGAAGGAGAGTATGAAAAGCTGAAGAAGCTTATGGGTGCGCCTGTTGCCACGCCCGACCCGGCCACATTCGATGCCGGTGCTGCCTGGCGCAAGGTTGAGCCGCGGCTCAGCGGCAGCCGTTTATGGCACGGTCTGCACCGCAGGGCTATGCTTATTGTGTCGGTGGCGGCTGCGCTGCTGCTCATGGTTGTCCTTGCGCTGCCGTATCTTTCGGGCAGCCGCGGCTCGGACGTTATGCAGTATGCCAACAACGGAACCGTGGAGCAGCACATCATCCTGCCCGACAGTTCGGAGGTGCTGCTCTATCCTGAAGCCACGCTGGCCTACAGCGACAAGGGCGTCGACAGGGTGCGCACAGCCCGCCTGAGCGGCAAGGCCTTCTTCAAGGTCAAGAAGCTGCACGGCGCAAGCTTTAAGGTAGAGACCGGCATGATGAACGTTACGGTGATGGGCACCTCGTTTCTTGTAGACGCCACTCATGGCGGCCACGCCGGAGTGTATGTCAAGACCGGAAAGGTGAAGGTTGCCACAGATCGCGCAAGCGTTGTCATAGAGGCAAACGAGAAGGCCGAACTCATAGACGGAGAGCTGCGCACCGGAGTGATAGGCTCGCCCGCCACGCGTTTCGGCAGCGATGATGCCGACGTGTCGATGGTGTTCAGCAACGAGCCTCTGCCAAAGGTGGTGAGCGAGATAGAGAGCAACACCGGCATACGCATTGACCTCGGTGCTGGCCTTGACGACAACCTCATAACAACCCGCATCGACGGTGCCGACGGCGACGAGATAGTGAAGGAACTGGCATTTGTCTGCGGATGCAAGTATAAGACGGTGGTGGCCGGTAAACATTACATGCTATATAAATGAACATACGAAGAATACTGTGGGTATTAGTCCCTATTCTGTTTCGGATAACTCTGGCGCACGCGCAGACAACGGACAATGCGCGTGCGCTTACCGAAGAGACTTTGCGCGTTGAAGCCTCTTCTGCCACCGTGCAGCAGTGGCTGTCAAGGATAGAGACCGGCCTCGGTATCGTCATTTCATATAACCCCGCACAGATCGACGTCGATAAGGTCAGGCGCATCGACCGTCCGGGCGTCTACACAGTGGGGGCTCTGCTTTCTAAGGTGCTCGACGGATATAAGGTGCGCACGGCCTTTGTTCCTCCGCGCAAGCTGCTGATTCAGGCAGAGAAGATAGAGAACGTATGCCTTGGCGGAACGGTGCTTGAGGAGGAGAGCGGCGAGCGCCTTTACGGTGCCGTCGTAAGTATCGACAACGGCGGTGGCAGGCGCACGGCTGCCATTACCGACGCCAACGGCGTTTACCGCCTTTACGTTCCGCCGGGAACTTATGTGCTCAATGTTTCTTATATGGGATATGCCCCTTCAAGCCGCCGCATAAGTGTGAGCGGCAATTGTCATATTGTTACGCATCTTGAGCCTTTGCCGTTTGAGATAGAAGAGATAACCGTAGAGACATCCAGGCGCGACGGCGAACTGGGCGAGACAACGCCCTCAAGCATGCTCTCGTTCAGCCGCAACGACCTGTTCTCCCAGATATGGATTCTGCCCGGAGTGATATCGTCGATGGCAGGTAGCAACCTGCAGGTGGACGGCGGCAGCAACGACGAAAACCTGTTTCTGCTCGACGGCGTGCCCGTGTTCCATCCGGGACATCTCAACTCGCTGCTGCCCATATTCAACGGCGACGCCGTAAAGAATGTGGTGTTCCATAAGGGTTTCTTCTCCACTCGCTTTGAAGGGAGGCTCTCGTCTGTTACTGAGGTTAATCTTAAAGACGGCAACAAAAACGAATTTGTCAACACCCTCTCGCTCGACATGCCCGCCGCATCGGTAACACTTGAAGGACCGATCGTGAAGGACAAACTTTCATATATGGTGGGCGCACGGAGAAGCTGGCTCGACTTCTTCGACAACATGCGGTCGGAAGACGACCGCCTTAACCATTCAGCCTACGACTACAATGCCAAGCTGTCTTATTCAATCTCGCCGCAGACATCGCTCAGCGCCATGGCCTACGGTGCGCGCGACGACTATCACATGCCGCTCTACGACGGCGAGACCGGCACGGTGCTCAGATGGAGCAACGACATCTGCCAGCTTTCGTTCAACACGCAGGCGGGAAAGCTGGGCAACACCACGTCGCTCTTTTACTCCGGACACACTAACCGCGCGCGCATAGACTTGCTCGGAGTCGACTCTACGGGCTACGTCAGAAGCGGCATACGCTCGTTTAACGCCTCTACAGAGTTCAGCTACACCCTCGACAACGTTTACAGTGCGCGCTGGGGCGCCAAGTATTCTTACGACACCTACCGCATTGCGGCCTTCGGCAGCGACGTCCGCACCCGGCGCGAGCTTATCAGTCAGGCGTCAGTGTTCTATGACAACCACATACGTGTGTCGCAGCGGCTCTCGGTTCAGGTGGGTGTCCACGGCGTAGGCTATTTTCCTCACGGCAGCAAAGACTATTACAGCATACAGCCGCGCCTGTCTGTCAGATATTTCCCTACAGACAGCGACCTGCTTTATCTGCATTTCTCAAAGATGGAGCAGTTTTATCATTGCCTGCGGCTTTACAACTGGGACCTGCCTACCGACTTCCGCATGCCCAGCATAGACGGCTACAAGCCGCGTTCGTCTGAGCATTATGAGGTGGGGTGGAAGCATTTCCTTACCGGCGGCCTGTTTGAACTGTCGGCTTTCTATAAGACACGCCGCAACGTAGTGGCCATGCGTCCTGATATTTTTGTTGACGATGGCGGCTGGGATCAGTATGTCATGGTGGGCAGCGGCGACAGCTATGGCCTCCGTCTTTATCTCAACAAGAGCTGGAGGCGCTGGATGCTTCAGTTCTCGTATGCCTTTTCGCGCAGCCGCGAGTGGTTTGACGACATGCCCGACCGCGGCCGCATGCCGTCGCTCTATGACGTTCCCCATCAGTTGGCTGCAGCCTTGTCGTATAAGCTCAATGCCCATTCGCTCGTTTCCGTCGGCGGCATGATGCGCTCCGGCAAGGTGCTTGAGTTTGGCGATGATTTCAACACACCGCCCGAGGAGCAGTTCCGCACCATGCGCGAGCCGCTGGTTTATCGTGTCGACGTGGGCTATTCGTTCGAGAAAGCCTTCGGCCGCAAGCTCCTTGCCCTGCGCTGCGGTCTGTATAATGTGGTGGGCCGTCCGTCCGACGAGGATGTCCTCAGCTTTTATTCTGCCACATGGCACGGCAACTGCCTTCCCTATGCGAGCATCAGCTTTAAGTTTTGAGCCTTGTTATGTACTTGTTCCGTTATGTTAAAATGTAAAATAAACGGATTGTTTCCGACCATTTGACGCTCTCAGAATGCCGTCCTTTCTCATGGTTCAGTCTTTTTCTTCTGAAAAATGTCATAATTTTCACGTTTTAGTTAAGCTGTTGATTTACAGCTGATTATGTCGTTTTGAGAAGAAAATGACAACAGTTAAAAAATATTACTCTGCCGTTTACAGTGCAAAAGTGGCCCGTTTACGTTCTGAAATAGCCCCTTTTGTTAGTCAAAATCCATTGATTAGACCAACAAAATCATCCTTTTTATGGCAAAATAACGGCATAAACGTAAATGTATGTTAATGGAATGTCGCTATAAGTATGCACATATTAACATCCGTTATATATTAATTTTCTATTTCCCAAAAATCTTTTGTCCTGATTTTTCCGTTAAAATTTTTATTCACAAGAGTAATGTTTTGTCGGATTTATATCGAACATTAATTATTTCAATCCGCTTATCTTCCTATGTAATATGCATTTCGGATCACAGATCCTTATACTTAATTCCGGCAGATTTTTCGCTGCGCTCAACAACTCGTGCAAATCAGCCGGCACATTAGCCTTGTTGCGAAACAATTTCTTATAGCTGTAATTATCCAACATAGCATTTGACTTTAACTCCTTTAACTCCTAATAATAAAAGCATTTGTCTTAACTCCTAAATAATAAAAATTCCCTTTCTTTTCTCAATTATTTTTCTAGTAGCATGTAATATTAGGCTCTGTTGTTTAGAATCCGCAAAGCAAATGTTCTGCCGGATATGTTATCCGGCAACATAAAATATAAGGATTTTCAATCCGCTTAACTTCCTTTTTATAAATAAATTGTATTAATTTCGGATCACAGATCCTGATATTCAATTCCGGCAGATTGCAAATCAGCCGGCACATTAGTCTTGTTGCGAATAATTTTTTATCTACAAGACAAAAGTTCTGTTTTTTTTCCACAAAGCAAATGTTCTCTAGTAGCATGTAATATTAGGCTCTGTTGTTTAGAATCCGCAAAGCAAATGTTCTGCCGGATATGTTATCCGGCAACATAAAATATAAGGATTTTCAATCCGCTTAACTTCCTTTTTATAAATAAATTGTATTAATTTCGGATCACAGATCCTGATA